>ERZ1034401.1-NODE-1-length-589839-cov-22.982768_pt1 | contig 589839 bp, 560 predicted proteins | sample MGYA00520601_ERZ1034401 | MGnify/ENA primary metagenome ERZ1034401 (study PRJEB33736, sample SAMEA104288476) | Azolla filiculoides | biome: Urban; feature: water surface; material: ditch water | place: Netherlands | collected 2014 ... | reverse complement strand
GTGCATCGGGCGCTCGGAGACTGAGCACAGTGTCAACCTATGGCAGGACTTGACAGCGATGGCGCTTCGGCCGATCAGCCCTTGGGCCGCTCCAGATACGCCAGCAGCATCTTGATATGCAGCTGTGCGAACGCCTCGTGCTCGTCGGCCGAGGCAATGTCGCGGCCCACCACGGCACTGATCGTGTAGCGGTTGGACAGCACGTAATAGCCGAGCGCCGAAATCGTGAGGTACAGGCGCGACACATCGATGTCGTCGCGAAAGATGCCGGCGCGCTGGCCGCGCTCCACCACACCTCGCAGCACCTCGATGACCGGGTTGACCAGCTCGCCCAAGTGCGGCGAGGTCTTCAGATGCCGCGCCTCGTGCAGGTTTTCGCTGTTGAGCAAACAGATGAACTCGGGGTTCTCGTAATAGAAATCCCAGACGAACCGCGCAAGCTGGATGACCGCTTCACGCGGGTCGGACGACTCGATCTGTACCTGCTCTTCCGCCTGTTTGAAGCGGAAATACATGTGCTCGAGCACGGTCAGGAAGAGTTTTTCCTTGCTGCCGTAGTAGTAATACAGCATGCGCTCGTTGGTCTCGGCGCGACGGGCGATGGCATCAACGCGCGCGCCTGCAAACCCACCGCGCGCAAACTCTTCGATCGCAGCAGCAAGGATGCGTCGGCGCGTGCCGGCGGGGTCGCGACGCGTGCGGGGTGCGGCGGATTCGCCGTGAGCATCGGCTTCGATGTCGGCGAGTGGCGCGGCTGGATGAGACGGCATGGCACGTCGGTCCGTTTAGAACGCAAGAATTATGTCATACGGTCAAGACATGCCCGCCGTATGCGATGTCAGGGCATGCACGCCTTGCGCGGGGGCCAAATCGGCGATAATGGCAGGCTATTCAAACGACAAGTCCCATCGTGGTTTCCTTGGTCCCCGCAGTGGCCGCATCCTTGGCCGACCGGCTCGAAAACCTCTTGCCGCAAACGCAATGCACCAAGTGCGGCTACAACGGCTGCCGCCCCTACGCTGAAGCCATGGCCAGCGGCGAGGCGCTACCCAACCGCTGCCCACCTGGCGGCGCTGAAGGTATTCGCCGGCTGTCCGACGCGCTCGGTCGCACGGGTGACCTGCTCCCGCTGGACCCTTCCAACGGCATAGAACAGCCTCGCGCCATCGCAGTCATCGACCCGGAACGCTGCATCGGCTGCACGCTGTGCATCCGGGCGTGCCCGGTCGACGCCATCGTGGGCGCGCCCAAGGCAATGCACACGGTGCTCGAAGAGTGGTGCACCGGCTGCGATCTCTGCGTGGCGCCCTGCCCTGTCGATTGCATCGACATGGTCCCTGTCACCGGCGACCGCACGGGCTGGGATGCCTGGAGCCAGCAACAGGCCGATGTCGCGCGGGACCGCTACGTGTTCCGCAACGCACGCCTCAAGCGCGAGCAAGCCGAGAACGAAGCGCGCCTCGCCGCGAAGGCCGCAGCCAAACTCGCTGCCGTCAGCGCCGAACAACCGGCCGATGACGCTGAACTCGCCGCGCAAGCGCGCAAGAAGGCGATCATCCAGGCCGCCATTGAACGGGCGCGCCAGAAACAGGCCGAGATGGCTGCGCGCGGGCAAGGCCCGCGCAACGTGACCGACGTATCGGCGGATGTGCAAGCCCAGATTGACGAGGCTGAAGCCCGCCGCAAGCGCATCGCCAGCCAGATCGAACACAGCGCCAAACCCGACGCAGAAAAACCCTGACCCCTGCCCCGACGATGAATCCCGCCAAGCGCCACGCCATCTTCGAGACCCTGCGCGAGAACAACCCGACGCCGACCACCGAGCTGGAATACACCACGCCGTTCGAGCTACTGATCGCAGTGCTGCTGTCCGCACAGGCGACCGACGTGGGCGTGAACAAGGCGACGCGCAAGCTGTTTCCGGTGGCCAACACGCCTGCCAAGCTGCTGGCGCTGGGCGAGGACGGCATCACCGAATACATCAAGACCATCGGGCTGTATCGCACCAAGTGCAAGCACATCCTGCAGACGTGCCGCATCCTGCTCGACCAGTACGGCGGTGAAGTGCCGCGTGAGCGCGCTGCGCTAGAAAAGTTACCCGGTGTGGGCCGCAAGACAGCCAACGTGGTGATGAACACGGCCTTCGGTGAGCCGACGATCGCGGTGGACACGCACATCTTTCGCGTGGCCAATCGCACCGGGCTGGCGCCGGGCAAGAACGTCCTTGAGGTCGAGCTGAAGCTGCTGAAGGTGGTGCCGGAAGCGTTTCGGCAGGACGCGCACCACTGGTTGATCCTGCATGGACGCTATGTGTGCAAGGCGCGCAAACCCGAGTGTTGGCATTGCGCCATCGAGCCGCTGTGTGAATTCAGGCCGAAGACGCCAGCGCCGAAGGAATAAAAAACGGGGACTGCACCGTCTGATGCGAGTCCCCGTTTTCTTTGCGCGACCGGTCGTCGATCAAACGATCTTGCACGCCTCTTCAAACGACAGGCGCGGGTTGCGCGGGTGCAGCTTCTCGGCGTCGCCGTAGCCGATGTTCATGATGAAGTTGACCTTCCACTGGCCATCGGGGAAGAACGTCTCGTTCACCTTGTTGGCATCGAAGCCGGCCATTGGGCCGCAGTCCAGGCCGAGCGCACGGGCGGCGAGCACCAGATAGCCGCCCTGCAGCGAGCCGTTCATCAGCGCGGCGGCATTGATCTTGGCTTGGTCGCCGGCGTACCACGAACGCGCATCGGTGTGCGGGAACAACTTGGGCAGTTGCTCGTGGAATTGCGTGTCGTACGCAACGATCACGGCCACGGGCGCCTGGCGGGTCTTTTCCTGATTGCCGGCCGACATGCACGGAATCAGGCGCTCCTTGGCGGCGGCGCTCTTGACGAACACGAAGCGGGCCGGCGTGCTGTTGGCTGCGGTCGGACCGTACTTCACGGTGTCGTACAACGTGTGCAGCAGTTCGTCATCGACCGGCTTATCCAGCCACACGTTATGCGTACGGGCTGCGTGGAACAGTTGGTCCAGCGCGGACGGTTCAAGCATCGGCATTGCAGGGTGCTCCGGAAAAAGTTGAGGACCGCATTGTAATGCGCCGTATCCGCATGCGCCGGACACCTGCCCCCCCGATGAGCACCCCCGCCCACCATCGGCAGTCCCGTGGCTTTAGAAAAAACGGCATGCCCTCTTTGTATTTAATCGCAATTGCCGCGATGCGCCTGCATCAACAAGGTCATTTTTACAGTGCATCGCGTACGATAAAAAAACAGCCGTTTACAACGGTTTGCTTACGAACTACTTTTTCGTTCGTCATTGCATTACCCGCAGAGTTGGACGTATCGGATTCGCGCCCGAGTTAAATCAGGCGCGTAACCGCATTCATCCCGACGCTTTTGCACGGACCGTTGCAGACTTTGCGCAAATTAGCTGCGGGCTTGACTCCAGAGCTGTTTTATTTTTGAAATCCGATCGGATTTCGGGGGCTTCTTTTGCCAAACAAAAACCGATTGCATTAATTTCCGCAAACAAGGCGGGAAATCAGAATATTAGTTTCGCGTCGTATAGAAATGACAAAACGCAAATCGAATATGGAGCCCACTTAAAACCACACGTTTTAAGTGATGGTGTTCGTCACCCTGAAGAAGGCCATTATCGCCATGAAAAAATCCAGGTTATCGACCAGTGATTTTGCAGGATTGTCCCGGACCCTCGGTGTATCGTTTGCGGCCGCAGCGCTGTCCGCGGTGCTGCTGGCGGGTTGCGGCGGCGGAGACTCGTCCGCCGCGGCAAACCAGAGCGGCGTTGCCACCAACGCCGGCAACGCAACCACGCAACCGGTGACGGCCGCCGTGCCGCCCGACCAGCCCTACGTCGACCCGAACGTCTACGGCACCGGGCCCAACGACGCGCTTGCCGCCGATCCGGGCGAAAGCGCGGCCATCACGCACCATACGGTGACAATCGGCGGCAAGAGCATCGCCTACACAGCTACCGCCGGCCACCTGACGACCATCGACCCAGTCACGTCGCAATCGAACGCGACGATGTTCTACGTGGCTTACACGCAAGACAACCTCGATCCGGCAAAGCCGCGTCCGGTAACGTTCTTCTATAACGGCGGCCCGGGCTCGTCGTCGGTGTTCCTGTTGCTGGGCTCGTTCGGGCCGAAACGGCTGCAGTCGTCGTTCCCGAACTTCACGCCGCCGGCGCCGTACAAACTGCCCGACAACCCGGACAGCCTGCTCGACCGCTCCGATCTCGTGTTCATCAACCCCGTGGGCACCGGATATTCGGCCGCGATCGCCCCGGCCAAGAACAAAGACTTCTGGGGCACGACCAGGACGCTCGCTCCATCGACCGCTTCATCCAGCGCTACCTGACGAAGAACTCGCGCTGGAATTCGCCCAAGTTCCTGTACGGCGAGTCGTATGGCACGGCGCGCAGTGCGGTGCTGTCGTGGGTGCTGCATGAAGACGGTATCGAGCTGAACGGGATCACGCTGCAATCGTCGATCCTCGACTACGCGAATGCTCTCTCGGCCGTCGGCACCTTCCCGACGCTGGCCGCCGACGCGTTCTACTGGAAGAAGACGACGCTCAACCCGGCACCGACCGACCTCGACGGCTACATGGTCCAGGCCCGCAACTACGCCGACAACACGCTCGCCCCGCTGGCACAAGCGCCGAGCGCCGCAGATGGCGGGTTCGTCAACGTGCGCCTGAACCTGAACCTGTCGACGGCGCAGACGATGGGCTCGTACATCGGCACCGATCCGGTCTCGCTGATCCAGACGTTCGGCAACCCGGCGGCGCTGGGCAACGTGCCGTCGCAGAACAACAACCCGCCGTACACGTTCTTCCTGACGCTCAACCCGGGCATCCAGATCGGCCAGTATGACGGCCGCGCCAACTACACGGGCCAGGGCATCGCGCCGTTCATCCTGCCGAACTCGGGCAGCAACGATCCGTCGATCTCGAATATCGGGGGCGCGTACACGGTGCTTTGGAACAGCTACCTGAACACCCAGCTCAAGTACACGTCGACCTCCTCGTTCCTGGACCTGAACGACGCCGTGTTCAACAACTGGGATTTCAGCCACGTCGACCCGACGGGCGCCAACAAGGGCGGCGGCAACACGCTGTACACCGCCGGCGATCTCGCCTCGACGATGAGCCTGAACCCCGACCTGAAGGTGCTGCAGGCCAGCGGCTATTTCGACGCGGTCACGCCGTTCCACCAGACCGAGCTGACGCTGGCGCAAATGCCGCTTGATCCGACGCTCAAGGCGAAAAACCTGACGACCAAGAATTACCCGTCGGGCCACATGATCTATCTGAACGATGCGTCGCGCACCGCGCTCAAGGGTGATCTGGCTTCGTTCTACGATGGCGTGATGGCCGATCGTCCGGCCCTGATGCGGGTGCAGAGCCTGCAACGCCTGCCGAGCGGCCCGAAGAAGTAATCGCCTCAAGGCCGAAAGCAAAACCGCCCAGTTCTTGCTGGGCGGTTTTTTGTGGGGCGTGAAGATTCCGCTTCAGGCCATTTCGTCCGCGCTGTGACCGGCAGGCTTGGCATCTGCGCGGGTCAACCACAGCACGCCCGCCAGGATCAATGCGCCGCCAGCCATCTGCATGGGCGCGATCGACTCGCCGAGCAGCAATGCCGCCAAGAGCACCGTCACCACCGGCTCCAGCGTAGACAGCATCGACGCCTGCGCGGCCCCCAACTTCTGCAAGCCGGCAAAGAACGTCAGGATCGCCACCACTGTCGACAAGCCTGCGATGGCCAGCGCCGCTGCCCAGCCGCTGAACGTGCCGGGCAGATGCGCAGGCGAGCCGAGCAACGCCATCCCCGTGTACACCACGGCCGCAGCGGTACAGATGACGGTCGTGCACGCCAATGGATCCAGCCCGCGCGTGACCCGTGCACCGACCGTGATGTAGATCGAGTAAATCACTGCGGAGGCCACCCCCAGCCCAATGCCGAGCAGGCTGCCGCCCGACAGGCCCGCGCCGCCCACCGTCAGCCCCGCCCCGACCGAGCACAGCACCAGCGCGATGATCGCCGTGGTGGTCAGCCGCTCGCGCAGGAAAATCGCCGCCAGTACCGTCACGAACATCGGATACAGATACAGCAGCAACGCCACCAGGCTGGCCGGCGCGTAGTTCAACGCCGTAAAAAACGCGAACGACTGCCCCGCGTAGCCGATGCCGCCCATTGCCGCCAGCCCCGCCACGCGCGACCACGGCGGTATGCCAATGCGACGAACACGCATCACGACCATTAGCGCCGCAGCCGCGATCACAAAGCGCACGATCAGCAGACCAACCACATTGGCACCGCTCGCATAAGCGTAATGCGTGAAGATGGCCATCGCACCGAATGAAGCGGCGGACACGGCGATCAGCATCACGCCGAGGAGCTTGTCGGCGGCGCGTGCGGCGAGGGAGGAATCGGCGGCTTGTCTCATGGCGTGCGGCGTTTTTGTTTGGGGTCGCCGTCTGCGGGTGCGGGGCGCCATTGTAGCGTTGCCGTCTCGCCAAGCTGCCCGGCAGGCATGAAGGCGCGCCGGTACAATGGCGAAATCATGTTCAATCCCTCCCGCGACGAAGTCCGTCAATTCTTCTGCGGCGCGTGGCGCAAGCACCGCCAGGCAGAAATCCTCACGCCGCTCGAAGCCATGGCGCTCGACTGGATGCTGCAGCATCCCGAATACCACGACACCCTGGAAGCCGGCGAAGAAGCGCTCGCCCGCGACTACACGCCGGAAAGCGGCCAGAGCAACCCGTTCCTGCACCTGTCGATGCACCTGTCGATCAGCGAGCAGGTGTCCGTGGATCAGCCGCGCGGCATTCGCGCTGCGTATGAAGCGCTGGCCCAGCGGCTCGACTCGCCGCACGAAGCGCACCATCAGGTGATGGAATGCCTGGGCCAGATGCTGTGGACGGCGCAGCGCACCGGCCTGCCGCCCGACGGCGACGCCTATATCGAATGCGTGCGCAAGCGCGCAACTGCCCGCTGAATCTGATGCTCGAACGCCAAAAAAAAACCGCTCCGAAGAGCGGTTTTTTTTTTGACCGGCGATGCCGCATCACTTCTTCAGCACCAGCGAGCCCGGCAGCGATTCGATGTACGCGGCAATATCCTTCAGCTCAGCCTGCGTGAAGGGACGCGGCTTACCGTCGGCACCGATCGTGGCAGGGTTGCTGTTGACCTGGCCCGCCATGATGGCGTTGCTGCGACCCACCAGCGGGTTGTTGCTGGTCTGATAGGCCAGCAGCGCGTGATAGATATAGTCGCCGTGCTGGCCGGCGAGCTTCGGATAGTCCGGCGAGATCGGCGCGTTCAGGCCGGCGCCATGGCAGGCCACGCAAGCGCCCTTCTCCACCAGTTGCTTGCCCTTTTCAATATCGGCAGCTTGCGCCGACATAGCGGCTGCCAGCATCAGCACGCCCAGATTGAACGAGATTGCGAGCGAGATCTTCTTCATGTTGTTCCTCGTCACTTCTGGGGATTGTTTTGGGTGGCCGGCGTCTGCGCCGCGTAATAGGCGGCCAGGTCGGCGATGTCCTGGTCAGTCAGCGACCCGGCGATGGCGCGCATGGTCGGGTGCTTGCGGTCACCCTTTTGATACGCATGCAGCGCGCTTTCAATGTATTTGGCGTTCTGGCCGCCCAGATAGGGCACGCGATACACCTCGGGGAACGACGTCTTGTAGTCGGGGATGGCATGGCAGCCGATACACATGGCGACCTTGTTCTCGGCGGCGGCCGCGTTGCCCTGAACGTCGGCAGCGGCGGCGCTGTTGGCTGCGGCGGACAGTGCGCCTAATGTGCCCAAGGCGGCCACCATGGTGAGGATCTTTTTCATCTCGTTCTTAAGCGTGGAGTTTCAGAATCCTGCTCGCCCTGCCGGCTTGGCTCGTCTCCGCCGGCTGTCTCGCTGGGCGCATTCACCCGCCGTTGGCAACAAGCCAGAAGACGGTCATTTGAGGTGCGTCAAACCGGCGCATTGTACCGCACCGCTTTTTTGCCAGTCCAGTTAGGGCTCCCGTGACTTGACAGCAAGGAATGGCACGACGCATCCGCCCCGCTGCCGCCCGGCGTCAAACGCCCAAATGCTCTTATACTGGCCGTTTCCAAATCTTTTACCGCTCAGTAGGCTTGCACGATGAACACCACCACCTCGCCTGCCCCATCCAACCAGCGCTCACGCTTCGAAGGCTCCGACCAGTACGTCGCCACCGATGACCTCAAGCTTGCCGTCAACGCGTCGATGACGCTCCAGCGCCCGCTGCTCATCAAGGGCGAGCCGGGCACGGGCAAGACCATGCTGGCTGAGGAAGTGGCCGCCGCGCTGGGCATGCCGCTGCTGCAGTGGCACGTGAAGTCGACCACCAAGGCGCAGCAGGGCCTGTACGAATACGACGCCGTCTCGCGCCTGCGCGACTCGCAGCTGGGCGACCAGGAAAGCAGCAACCGGGTCCACGACATCCGCAACTACATCGTCAAGGGCGTGCTCTGGCAGGCCTTCGAGGCGGACGAGCCGGTCGTGCTGCTGATCGACGAAATCGACAAGGCCGACATCGAATTCCCCAACGATCTGCTTCGCGAACTGGATCGTATGGAGTTCTACGTGTACGAAACGCGTGAAACCATCCGCGCCAGACACCGCCCGCTGGTGATCATCACGTCGAACAACGAGAAGGAGTTGCCCGACGCCTTCCTGCGCCGTTGCTTCTTCCACTACATCAAGTTTCCGGATGCCGAGACGATGCAGGCCATCGTCGACGTGCACTACCCCGGCATCAAGCCCGCGTTGGTCAAGGCCGCACTGGATGCGTTCTATGAGATGCGCAACCTGCCGGGGCTGAAGAAAAAGCCGTCGACATCCGAGCTGATCGACTGGCTCAAGCTGCTGCTGGCGGAAGACATTCCGCCGGAATCGCTGCGCAGCCAAGACAAGAACGCTGCGATTCCGCCGCTGCACGGGGCGTTGCTCAAGAACGAACAGGACGTGCACCTGTTCGAGCGCCTGGTGTTCATGAACCGCGCCAACCGCTGAGCCAGCCCACACCATGCCGCGCCTGATCGAGCCCGTCACGCTGTCCGGCCCGCACGCCTGGCTGGAGCCGCTCGGCCCAGAGCACGAGGACGAGGTGCGCGCCGCGGCCGCCGATGGCGAGCTGTGGAAGCTCTGGTACACCTCGGTGCCCTCGCCAGACAAGACCGGCGAGTGGCTGGCCATTGCCCTCGACATGCGCGAACGCCTGGGCGCCATGCCGTTCGTCGTGCGAGAGATGCACGATGGGCAGCCGGGCAAGGTGGTCGGTGCCACGCGCCTCTTCAACGTGGACGAAGCCAACCGCCGGCTCGAAATCGGCCACACGTGGTACGCCAAATCGGTACAGCGCACGGCCGTCAACACGGAATGCAAGTTGCTGCTGCTCACGCATGCATTCGAAACCCTGCACTGCATTGCCGTGGAATTCCGTACGCACTGGATGAACCACCAGAGCCGAGCCGCCATCGCCCGCCTCGGCGCCAAGCAGGACGGCGTGCTGCGCAACCACCAGCGCATGCCGGACGGCAGCTTCCGCGACACGGTCGTGTTTTCGATCATCGAATCGGAATGGCTGACCGTGAAACGCCATCTGCAATACAAGCTGGAGCGGCCCTCCATCTGAGCGCCGAAGGACACCATGCTGATCGACTTCTTCTTCACCCTGCGGCACGCCAAGCTGCCGGTTTCGGTCAAGGAATACCTGACGCTGCTTGAAGGGCTCAAGCAGCAGGTCATCGCGCCGTCGCTCGACGAGTTCTACTTCCTGGCGCGCATGACGCTGGTCAAGGACGAAAAGCACTTCGACAAGTTCGATCAGGCATTCGGCGCCTACTTCAAGGGCGTGGAAGGCGCGGTGGATTGGCGCGCGGACATCCCGCTGGATTGGCTGATCAAAAAGCTTGAGCGCGAACTGTCGCCAGAAGAGAAGGCCAAGATCGAAGCCATGGGCGGCCTCGACAAGCTGATGGAGCGGCTGAAAGAACTGCTGAACGAGCAGCACGAGCGCCACGAAGGCGGCAACAAGTGGATCGGCACCGGTGGCACGTCGCCGTTCGGGCACGGTGGCTACAACCCGGAAGGCATCCGCATCGGCGGGCCATCGAAGGGCAACCGCACCGCGGTCAAGGTGTGGGAAGCGCGCGCGTACAAGGACTACGACGACACCGTCGAACTCGGCACCCGCAACATCAAGGTGGCGCTGCGCCGCCTGCGCAAGTTCGCGCGCGATGGGGCCGATATCGAGCTGGACCTGGACGACACCATCCACTCCACCGCCGCCAACGCCGGCCTGCTCGACATCAAGATGCGCCCCGAGCGGCACAACAACGTCAAGGTGCTGATGCTGATGGATGTGGGCGGCTCGATGGACGACCACATCAAGCGCGTGGAAGAACTCTTCTCCGCCGCCAAAACCGAGTTCAAGCACCTCGAGTATTACTACTTCCACAACTGCGTCTACGAATGGCTGTGGAAGAACAACCGCCGCCGTCATGCGGAGCGGTTCTCCACCTGGGACGTCATCCGCAAATACCCGCCCGACTACAAACTGATCTTCGTGGGCGATGCGACCATGAGCCCGTACGAAATCCTGCAGGCGGGCGGCTCGGTCGAATACAACAACGCCGAAGCGGGCGCCACGTGGCTCAAGCGCCTGATCGAACAGTTCCCGAAGTTCGTCTGGCTCAACCCCGAGCCGGAGGGCCTGTGGGAGTACCGCCAGTCCATCTCGGTCATCAATCAGATCGTTAAGACGCGGATGTATCCGGTGACGATTGCCGGGTTGGAATCGGCGATGCGGTTGTTATCCAAGTAACGCGCCTCCTCTCGTTTCTCCGGGCATGGACGCGGCGATTACCTGACGCGTAATCGACACCATCCACGGTGGCGCCGAAGATGAAGCCATCCAGCGCATGATCCGTCACCGCGCTGGGCAAGCGCCCCACTTCGAACGGAGAAACGTCATGACATCCACCCAACTCGCCGCCAACGACACGCCCGCCGATACGCTGGTCGACCGTTACATCGCCGCATGGAACGCAACAGACGCTGCGCAACGCCGCACCCTCGTCGCGCAAACCTGGACTGAGAGCGCCACGTATGTCGATCCGCTGATGCAGGGCGCCGGCCATGACGGCGTGGAGGCGCTCATTGCGGGCGTGCAGGCCAAGTTCCCGGGTTTCCGCTTTGCGCGCGACGGCGGCGCGGATGTGGTGCAGGACACGATCCGCTTCCGATGGACGCTCGGCCCCGATGGACAGGCGCTGGTCAAGGGCACCGACTTCGTGCGCATTGAAGGTGGCCGCATGCAGGCGGTGACCGGCTTCATCGATCAAATGCCAGGCATGGGCGACGCCGCCTGAGTGCGCGCCTCCAAACAAAAGCAAACGCCCCGCAAATCGGGGCGTTTTGCATGGGACGGCGCGCAGCACCGATCAGATCGACAGCGCGTCCTCCTGGCCGGCGTTGGCACTGCGCAAACCGTCGGCCCAGCCCTTGGTCGGCAGCTTGAGCGAGGCCTGCAGCGCGGCAGCCCGCGTCTGCACATCTTCCCAACTGACGTGCAGCGGCGGCCCATTGAACGCCAGCGCGATCACATTGCCATCGTGCACTTCAGGGAAGACAAGCACGCGATTGTCGAACGCGTCACAAATGCGCTCGATATTGCGCGGAAAGCTGGTGTGATCGCCAAACAGGTTGATCGTCATCACACCCGGCGAGCGCAACACCTGGCGGCAAGCCTTGTAGAACGCGGGCGTATCGAGCACGGGGCCGCGCGCGGTGGCGTCGTACAGGTCGATCTGCAGCGCATCGACTGTGCCGTGGTGGCTGGCGTCCATCACCCAGTCGTAGGCGTCCTGTTCGAGCACGCTCAACCGCGCGTCGTCAAACGGCAGGCCGAACATGCTGCGCGCCGCGACGATCACGGACGGGTTCAGCTCCACCGCCGTGACCTGCGCAGGCGCGAGATGACGATGGCAGAACTTGGTGAGCGCGGCAGCCCCCAGACCGAGTTGCACGACGTGGAAGTCCGCTCGTGCGGCCGGGTCGAGAAACAGCAGCCACGCCATCATCTGCTGCGCATATTCCAGTTCGATGGCATCGGGCTTGGACAGGCGCATGGCGCCCTGCACCCATTCCGTACCAAAGTGCAGATAGCGCACACCGGCCAGTTCAGAGAACGTGACCGGCGCAAAGCGCGGGGCCATGCGCTTCGGTTCGTCATCGTGGCCCCGGCGGTCCTCACGCTTGGCGCGGGCCGGGCGGCGCGAGGCGACGGCCTCGATGGATTTACGTTTCAACAGCGTCATAAAGCGGATCAACGGGAAGAAGACTGAGCGGCTGCAGCGCGCTGCAGCCACTCGCGATTGTGATCTTTGGCATAGCGCGTCCAGTGCTTGGCGTCGCGCAGGATTTCTTCAAACAGGGCCTGCGCGCGCTGCTTGTCGGCATCGCTGTTCTGGGCGAGCAGCCATTCGCCGAAGAGGCAACGGGCAGCGGCATCGTTCGCGCAGGTCAGCGCTTGCTCGAAGGCTTCACGCGTATTCGGCGCGTTGGTTGCGGCCAATGCGCGTGCGTACAGCAATGTCGGCTCGGGCTGCTGGCGCGTCACCCGATGCGCTTCGAACAGTTTGTCGAGCGTGTCCCTGGCGAGTGCCGCGTCGCCGGTGGCAAACTGCGCGCGAGCCAGGCCGAGCAGCACGGCCGGGTCGCCAGCAAATGGGCCGGTGGCCGCCTGCTCGAAGTGCTGGCGTGCTTCCTTCGCGTCGCCGGCTTCCAGCAGTGCTTCGCCCAGACGCAGGCGGTGCTGCACGGTCGGCGCGCGGTCGAAATCGTTGCGGGCTTCGCGCACGGCGCGGTTCGGATCGATCAGTTGCGTCACAGCGCGGCTGGCAACGCGGGCGCCGCGCGAGTGGCGCATCTCCGGAAGATAGATCGCGAAGAAATACACCACGCTGCCCAGCAGCGGGAACGCAAACAGGATGAACAACCAGTACATGTTCTGGTTGTTGCGCACGACGTGCACCGCAAAGAACAGCGCGACGATGACGTGAAACCCGATTCCAAGAAACGGCATGTGAAGGCCCGATAGAGAAATGCACCGACGCCCCCCGCGTCGGCCTCGGGCGCGATTGTGACAGATGCGCTGCGGCGGGGGGATGCCGCGCCCTTGACGTTTGCGCCCTGCTCGCCCGGAAGCCGCATAGAGCCGGTCTTCAGGGTCGATGGGGCAATGGCCTGAGCGAAGCGAAGCTCAGGGATGACCCAGGAAGTCCAGCTTGCCGATTTCCACGCCGTTGTGGCGCAGCAGCGCATAAGCCGTGGTGACATGGAAATACAGGTTCGGCAGCACGAAACCGCGCAGGTAATCGATGCCCGTGAACTGCAGTTCGCGGGTCGGGCTCTTGAGCGTGATCTGGCGATCTTCGCTGCCGGCAAATGCCGCGGGGTCGATGCTGTTGACGAACTCCAGTGTCTTGGCAATGCGCGCCTTCAGCTCTGGAATGGTCGTCTCCACATCCGGGTACGACGGCACCTCGTTGCCAGACAGGCGCGCCGCGCCGCCCTTGGCCTGATCACAGGCAATCTGCACCTGCCGCGTGAACGGATGCATGTCTGGCGCCAGACGCGCGGTCATCAGATTGGCCGGGTCGAACTTCTTCGCTTCTGCGTGGGCAGCCGCCTTGTCGAGCAGGGCCGACAGGTTGCCGAGCATGCGGTTGGCAGTCGGTACGAGAAACTCGTACATCGAAGGTGTGGTCATGGGAGTGCTTTCCTTGGTATCCATCGTTGTGGCCGCCGACGATCTTCTGCGCGACCCTGCGGCAGCGCGCTCTTGCGCAGGGCACAGTGTAGGCCAGCGATTCGGCCGGTGCATGGCGCACGCGCATGCCTCGTCATGAGGCATCTGGCACGAGATTAGTGCGGCAGAACCTCTTGGCGTGTGCGGATCGACGGGCCCGCCGGCCTCTCTTGCGTGGCATGGCTATTGCATCGGCAAGGACAAGGCCAACGGCGGCCTTGATCTACCTTGGCACTTCGCGATAACGCGCTCCGCACAGGAGCGTCCGGGGCAACGGCGCTCCGAGGCGACACGGCACGTCCCCGGCAACCGGTGCGTCGCCGTCTCGCCTCGGGGCGTTTTTTTTGGCCGGCGCGACTCCATCAGCGCCGACACCACCTGCAAGGCATGACATGAACGCTTCCTCCTTCCCGGCTTCCGCGGCCGATGTGTCCGTCGAGACCATTGGTGAGCTGATCAACCTGTCCGGACGGCAGCGCATGCTGTCACAGCGGATCGTGCTGCAAATGGTATTGGCGGCTCAGGGTCATGCCGCCGCGCTCGACATCGCACGATCGTGCCTGGCGACATTCGCGTCGGCACACACCGAACTTGTGGACGGCAATGCGCGGTTGCCCGGCGCGTTCTCGGAGGCATTGCGTCAGTTGTACTCGGGCAAGCTGCGCGGCGATGCTCGCGTCCGCGAGTTCATCGCGCTGGCCAAAAGCGCCATCGATACCCTGTCGACCGGCACGACCCAGCGCAACCCGTCGCTCGATGCGCTCGTCGCACAGGCCACGCCCATGCTGGAATTGCTACAGACCATCACGCAGGCGTACCAGGAGGAAATGCACGTATGCGAAGTCGCACTGCGCAAGCGTCAGGCGGACATCGCCACGCACCTTGGCCGCATCTCGATGCAGGCCAACATCGTCGCCATGAACGCGCGCGTCTCCGCGGCGCGGGCGGGTCCTTACGGGCGCGAGTTCTCGGTCATCACGACGGTGCTCGCAGACATCATCCAGGAGATGGACCAACTGATCCGCAATGTCGTCGGCACGAACGACGCCGGCCAGTCCGGCGCCGGCACGCGCCGGCCATCGACGCCGGCATCGCAAACCTTCGGGCACATGTCGCTGCGCTGATCGCAACCAGCGAGCGCATTCTTCAGATGATGGATGACGTGACCGGCTTGTACGAAGGGCAGACCAGGTAGCAGGAGGCTACGACAGCCACTCACGCAGCGCTTGCCACGCCGCCAACTTCTGGGCATATGGCACGGCTGCATAGGCCGGACTGCTGGAAGGGAGTTTGAGGATGGTGTGGCGGTCGCCGATGTCGCCCAGCGCCTTTACGCCAATGCGCGACGCGGTGCCGCCGTTAAAGGCAATGAGCGCCAGTTCCGGCAACGAGGCGATCAAGCCGGCAAGGTCATTACCGGCATGGTCCCGGATCTTGCTGTCGAGACTGCCTTCGCGCTTGGCTTCGGCCACCACATCCCACAGGCCGATGCGATGCGCAAGCAGCACCTGCAAACGCGCGGCGTATTCCATGCCCGGCAAATCCTGGCCGATCACCTCGCCGGCCAGGCGCCAGAACTGGTTCTGCTTGTGTGCGTAGTACTGCGATTGCGCAAGCGATGCTTCACCGGGCAGGCTGCCCAGGATCAGCACGCGCGTGTGCGCGTCGACCACGGGCGGAAAGCATCGCTTGAGCGTCACGCTTGTCGTCAGGCCAGCAGGCGATTCACACGTTGCACGTAGGCTGCCGGGTCGGCCAATGCGCCACCCTCTGCCAACAGTGCCTGATCGAACAGCACATGCAGGCGATCTTCAAACGCGGCGCGGTCGGCTTCGTTGCCGGTCACGGTTTCCAGCAGCGCGAGCTTGCGCACAAGCGGGTGCGTCGGGTTCAGTTCCAGCACGGGTTTGCTGTCAGGCGCCTGTTGGCCGGCCTGCTTGAGCAGACGGGCCAGCGTGCCGCTGATGTCGCCTTCATCGGCCACCAGGCACGACGGCGAATCGGTCAGGCGATGCGTGATGCGCACTTCCTTGGCCCTGTCGCTGAGCACCGCCTTGGCGCGCTCGACCAGCGGCTTGAACTCGCCTTCCACCTTGGCGTGCTCGGCCTTCTCGGCTTCGTCTTCCAAGGCGCCCAGGTCGAGATCGCCACGCGCAACCGACACCAGTTCCTTCTCTTCGAAATCGTGCAGGAACGAGAGCATCCACTCGTCCACGCGGTCGGTCAGCAGCAGCACTTCCACACCCTTCTTGCGGAAGATTTCCAGATGCGGGCTCGACTTGGCCGCCGTCCAGTTTTCGGCGGTCACGTAGTAGATCTTGTCCTGACCTTCCTTCATGCGGCCGACGTAATCGGCCAGCGAGACGGTCTGGGCGCTGTCTTCGTTGTGCGTGGAAGCAAAGCGGAGCAGCTTGGCAATGCGGTCCTTGTTGGCGTGGTCCTCCCCGATGCCCTCCTTGAGCACCTGACCGAAGTTCTGCCAGAACGTGGCGTACTTCTCCTTCTCGGCTGCGTCATCCGACTCGGCCATCGATTCGAGCATGCCGAGCACGCGCTTGGTCGAACCCTCGCGGATGGCTTTCACGTCGCGGCTTTCCTGCAGGATTTCGCGCGAGACATTCAGCGGCAAATCGGCCGAATCGATCACGCCCTTCACGAAGCGCTGGTAGGCCGGCAGCAGTTGCTCGGCGTCGTCCATGATGAAGACGCGCTTGACGTACAGCTTCAGGCCGCTGCGGCGCTCGCGGTCCCACAGGTCGAACGGCGCGTTGGTCGGGATGTACAGCAGTTGCGTATATTCGCTGCGGCCTTCCACGCGGTTGTGCGTCCAGGCGAGCGGCTTGCCGTTTTCGTGGGCGATGTGCTGGTAGAAGGCAATGTACTGATCATCGGTCACGTCAGCGCGCGGGCGTGCCCACAGGGCGCTGCCCTGGTTGATGGTTTCCCATTCGTCCTGGGCCACCATCGCCTTCTTCTCTTCGTCCCACGCTTCCTTGCGCATCTGGATCGGCAGGGAGATGTGGTCCGAATACTTTTGCACGACCGACTTGATGCGCCAGGCGGAGAGGAAATCGTCCTCACCCTCGCGCAGGTGCAGCGTGATGGTGGTGCCTCGCTCGGCACGTTCGATGGTGTCGACAGTGAATTCGCCGTCGCCGGTGCTTTCCCAGCGCACGGCTTCATTGGCGGCCACACCGGCGCGGCGCGATTCCACCGTCACGCGGTCGGCCACGATGAATGCCGAGTAGAAGCCCACGCCAAACTGGCCGATCAGCGCAGCATCCTTCTGCTGGTCGCCCGAAAGCTGGCTGAAGAACTCGCGCGTGCCCGAGCGGGCGATGGTGCCGAGGTTGCGGATGGCCTCGTCGCGGCTCATGCCGATACCGTTGTCGGCGATCGTGATGGTGCGCGCGGCCGCATCAAAGCCGATGCGGATGCCAAGCTCGCCGGCGCCTTCCAGCAGCGACGGATTGGCGATGCCCTCAAAACGCAGCTTGTCCACCGCATCGGACGCATTGGAAACCAGTTCCCGCAGGAAGATTTCCTTGTTGCTGTACAGCGAGTGGATCATCAGGTGCAGAAGCTGCTTCACTTCTGCCTGGAAAGCCATCTTCTCGTGCGGTGCGCTCATGGTGTGCATAGAAAATCTGGAAAGTGGAAAGAGAAGCGGGCTACACCTTGCGCGCGCCCGCATGAATTTGTGAAGCTAGATAGGGCGTGGCGCCCGGTTTTCAAGCCCCGCGATCGAGCTGCTCCGCCAGGAACCGGAGCAACTCCGGATCGGCGCTGGTTGCGATGTTGAAGCGCATCCACGTCGACGGCATCTGCGACGGCGAAAACAGGCTCCCCGGCGCAAACACATAGCCCTGTTCGTGCCCGGCGCGGGCAATGGCGTTGGTGTCCTGCCCGGTATCGGCCCAGAGGAACATGCCCGCACCCTGCTGCGCAAACAGCTTCAGGCCCATGCGCTCGAGGCTGCGCTGCACGCCGTCGCGGGCGCGGTCCAGTCGGGCGCGTATGCGTTCGACATGCTTGCGGTAGTGGCCTTCAGTGAGGATCTTGTAGAGCACGCGCTCGTTGATCTCGGGCGTGACGAGGCCGGTCAGCAGTTTGCCGTCGACCAGGTTCTTGGCCAGCTCGGGGTGGCAGGCGATGAACCCCACACGCAGGTTGGCCGCGAGCGTCTTGGAGAAGCTGCTCAGGTAGATCACGCGGCGCAGTTGGTCGAGGCTCGCCAACCGCGTGCCGGGGTGTCCGGGCGGGGCGAGATCGCCGTAGATATCGTCTTCGACGATCAGGAAACCGTACTGCTCGGCCAGCCGCAGCAACTGAAACGCCTTGGCCGCCGACAGCGACGTGCCGGTCGGGTTGTGCAGGATCGAGTTGATGATCAGCAGCTTGGGCCGGCGCACCTGCACCAACCCTTCCAGCGCCACCAGATCCGGCCCCTCGGCGGTGTACGGCACACCGATCACCTGCGCCCCTTGCGCGGCAAAGCGGCCGAACATCAGGAACCACGCCGGATCGCCCACCAGCACCGTATCGCCGGGCTGCACGTACTGGCGCGCGATCAGGTCCAGCGACGAGGTGATGCCCGAGGTCATCACGATCTGGTCCGGCCGGGCGCCGATCTCCAGCTCCGCCAACCGCGTCTGCAACTGCTGGCGCAGCGGCAAAAAGCCCTGCGGCGATCCCCACGCCAGAAACTGGTTGCCGTTCTGCCGGCCGAGCGTGCGCAGCGCGTTGGCGATCAGCTCGCCGTCAAGCCAGCCGTTGGGCAGAAAGCCGATGCCCGGCGCCTTGCGTGGCTCGGCGGAATGGAACATGTTCCGCAGCAGCCACGTCACGTCGATCTTGCGCGCGGCGGTGGGCGGCGGCGCGACCGGCTCTTCGGGCAATGGCGCCTGGCGCTCCTTGACGTAGAAGCCCGATCCGCGGCGCGATTCCAGATACCCCTGCGCCACCAGCCGCTCGTACGCCTCCACCACGGTGAAGCGCGAAATGCTCTTCTCCTGTGCCAGTTGCCGGATCGACGGCATGCGCATGCCGGCACGAAACACGCGCTCGTCGATGCGCATGCGCGCCCATTCGGTGAGCTGATCCACCAGCGTCATCTGCGCCGACGGAATCGGGTCGGGCAACTGCTCCGCCGCCGGGCGGGCGGCCGCGCGGCGGGCATCCAGGCTGATGATGTGGGAGGTGGGATTCATGACGGGGTAGGCTTCAAGCGCGCCGAAAACTGTACAGAAAGCGCCACGACAAAGTGTACAGGTACTGTACAGACGCAGTTCGGTAGGATCAAGGTCAGAATTCCGCCCCCAGCGAACCCGGAGACGCCCCCATGCCAACGTTGAAACGTTTTGACGAAGACGCCTACCGCGCCACCTGCGACGCCACCGTCGTCGCCGTGCATTCGGAAGGCATTGAGTTGGACGCCACGGTGTTCTACGCACGCAGCGGCGGCCAGGCTGGCGACACCGGCACACTCGTCCTGGCCGATGGAACAACCATCAGGATTGCCGACACCGTCTACAGCCCGGATCGCCAAACCGTCCTGCATGTGCCCGCCGACAATGCTGGCCTCACGCTGCTCGCGCCCGGCACGGCCGTCACGGCCACCATCGACTGGGACCGCCGCCACCGGCTGATGCGGCTGCATACGTGCCTGCACCTGCTGGGCTCGCTGATTCCGGTGCCCGTCACGGGCTGCGGTATCTCGCCAGACGCCGGCCGCATCGATTTCGACCTGCCGGAATCAACGCTCGACCGCGACACGCTGACCACACAGCTCAACGAACTCATCGGCCGTAACACGCCGGTGCGCATCGACCTGATCACCCCGGAAGAACTGGCCGCCCAGCCCGAACTCGTGCGCACCATCGGCGCGGCGCCGCCGGCGGGCGCATCGGCCATCCGCATCATCCGCATCGACGGCATCGACCGGCAGCCGTGCGGTGGCACCCACGTGCGCGCCACCGGCGAAATCGGCCGCGTGATCGTCACCAAGATCGAAAAAAAGAGCCGCCAGAACCGACGCGTGGCCGTGGCGTTTGCAGATTGAGTGGCCACCATGAACAAGTCCGCCGCCCTCCCCATGCAACACACCGACCACGCCGAACGCCGGGGCTTGCTGCTCGGCCTCATCGGCGTGGCCATCTTTAGCCAGACGCTGCCGTTCACGCGCATGGCCGTGGCCGAGCTGGATGCGACCTTCGTGGCGCTGGCGCGCGCGGTGCTGGCGAGTGTGCTGGCGCTGGCGATGCTGGCGGCCACGGGCGCGTTTGCGGCCGGCAAGCGCCCGCGCGGCCATCAATGGTGGCAGCTGGCGGTGACGGCAATGGGCGTGGTGGTCGGCTTTCCGCTGTTCTCCTCGCTGGCGATGCGAGACGTACCGGCCGCCCATGGCGCCATCATCACCGGCCTGCTGCCGCTTGCGACCGCCATCTTCGCCGCCTGGTTCGGGCGCGAGCGGCCGTCTGCCGGGTTCTGGCTGTGTGCGCTGGCGGGCAGTGTGCTTGTCGTCTCCTTTGCGCTGCTGCAAGGCGCGGGGAGCCTGCATCGCGCCGATTGGCTCCTCTTCGCCGCCATGGTGACCGGCGCGCTCGGCTATGCCACCGGCGGCAAGCTCGCGCGAGAACTGGGCGGCACGCAGACGATTGCCTGGGCGCTGATCGTCTCCCCGCCTGTGCTTCTGCCCCTGGTGAGCGCGCTGGCGTGGCTGCCGTCGACCCATCAGGCCGAGGCGCTGGCGCATGCGTCGTCCCGCGCCTGGATGGGGCTGGCTTACGTGTCGGCCTTTTCCATGTTCATCGGCTTCCTGTTCTGGTACTCCGGCCTGGCCGCCGGCGGTGTTGCGCGGGTCGGGCAGATACAATTGCTGCAACCTTTCATGACGTTGATCGGCGGCTGGCTGCTGCTGGGTGAATCGCTTGACGCGCCCACCGTGTTGTTTGCGCTGGCTGTGATTGCCGTGGTCGGCATCGGCCGGCGCACGTCGGTACGCCGATAGCAACGTCTTCCCTCTTTTGTTGACCGCACTTACCAAGGAGTCTTCATGACCGCCTCGCACGACGCTCAGGCCAAGCTCAAGCAACTCGGCATCGAACTGCCTGCCGCTGGCGCCCCCGCTGCCGCCTACGTCATGGCCGCGCAAACCGGCAATCAGGTCTTCCTGTCCGGCCACATCGCCAAGAAAGACGGCAAGCCGTGGGTTGGCAAGCTGGGCGCCGACATGACCACCGAGCAAGGCAAGGCAGCGGCACGGGCCATCGCCATCGACCTGATCGCCACGCTGAACACGCACCTGGGCGGTGACCTCAGCCGCGTCAAGCGCATCGTCAAGGTGATGAGCCTGGTCAACTCCACGCAGGAGTTCACTGAGCAGCACCTGGTGACCAACGGCGCATCGGAACTGTTTGCCGACGTATTTGGCGACGCCGGCAAGCACGCCCGCAGCGCCTTCGGCGTCGCACAGATTCCGTTCGGCGCGTGCGTCGAGATCGAGCTGATTGCGGAAGTCGCCTGAGCGGCGCTTTTTCCCGCAGTCTCTAAGGTGGCGGCCCAATGTTGGACGGGCCGCTTGCCTGCTATTCTCATCGTTTTGCCCACCCACGGCGCCTGCTCACGAGGTGGGCGCCGCAACACTAGGACCACACCATGGACCACACCGCCTGTACCTTCTCCAGCCGCGCTCAGAAACTGACCAGCTCGGCGATCCGGGAAATCCTCAAGATCACCGAACGTCCTGAGGTCATTTCGTTTGCCGGCGGCCTGCCCGCCCCGGTCACCTTCCCGGTCGAAGCGATTCAGGCGGCGTGCGCCCGCATGTTTGCAGACAACCCGCAGGCTTCGCTGCAGTACACCCCCACCGAAGGCCTGTCGGTGCTGCGCGAGTGGATTGCCCAGCGTCATGGCACCACCGCCTCGCGCGTGCTGATCACCACGGGTTCGCAGCAGGGGCTGGACCTGCTCGGCAAGATCTTCATCGACCCGCAAAGCAAGGTGCTGGTCGAAACCCCGACATACCTCGGCGCGCTGCAGGCGTTCTCGCTGTTCGAGCCGACCTATACGTCCATCGCCACCGACGACAAGGGCCTGCTGCCCGACGCGCTCACGCCGGAACTGGCTGCCGGGGCGCGCTTCTTCTACACGATCCCGAACTTCCAGAACCCGACCGGCCGCCGCCTGCCGCTGGACCGCCGCCAGGCCCTGGTGGCCCGAGCGAAGGAACTGGGCGTGCTGCTCGTCGAAGACGATCCGTACGGTGAACTGAGCTACACCGGCGACGCGTTGCCGTCGCTGCGCTCGCTGAACCCGGACGGCGTGGTCTACATGGGCTCGTTCTCGAAGATCCTGGCACCGGGCATGCGCCTGGGCTACATCATCGCGCCCGAACACATCCACTTCAAACTCGTGCAGGCCAAGCAGGCATCGGATCTGCACACGCCGAGCTTCACGCAGCGTGTGGCGTACGAGGTGCTGAAGACCGGGCTGCTCGATACGCACATCCCGAGCATCCGAAACCTCTACGGCAAGCAATGCGAAGCGATGCTCGACTCGCTCACGCGCCATATGCCGGCCGGCGTGCACTGGAACCGTCCGGAAGGCGGCATGTTCATCTGGGTGGAAGTGCCGGAAGGCATCGACACGATGGCGCTGCTGGAGAAGGCCGTCGCGCGCAACGTGGCGTTCGTGCCGGGCGCGCCGTTCTATGCCAATGCGCCGCGCCGCAACACACTCCGCCTCGCGTTCGTGACAGTGGCGCCGGAGCGTATCGAGCAAGGCATTGCCGTGCTGGGCGAGTTGATGCGCGCGGAAATCGCAGCGCTCACGCCCAAGGCCGCCTAAATTACCTAACTAACCACTCCATCCATTCAAAAAAGGAGCCGTCGTCGATGCTGCGGATCTGGGGAAGACTCTCTTCGGTCAACGTTCAGAAGGTCGTCTGGTGCGCGCATGAGCTGTCGCTGGACCATGAGCGCATCGACGTCGGCGGCGCCTTCGGCGGCGTTGACACGCCGGAATTCAAGGCGATGAACCCGAACGGGATGATCCCTGTCATCGAAGATGGCCTGGACGATGCCGGCGACACGCGCTTCGTGCTGTGGGAGTCCAACGCCATCGTGCGCTATCTCTCGGCGCGCTACGGCCCGGGCAACCTCTACCCGCTCGAACTTCACGAGCGCGCCGATGCCGACCGCTGGATGGATTGGCAGACCACGTCCTACAGCCCGTCGATGGTGGATGCGTTCCTGCAGCTCGTGCGCACGCCGGAAGACCAGCGCGACGCCGCGCGCATTGAACGCTCGCGCCAGGCCGCGGAGCGCAGCACCGCCATCCTCGAAGCCGTGCTGGCCAAGCAGCCGTACGTGGCCGGCCGTCGCTTCACCATGGCCGACATCGTCTGCGGCTGCGCCACGCACCGCTGGCTGGGCCTGCCGATGGACCGTCCTGCGCGACCGAACCTCGAGCGCTGGATGGCCGAACTGCGCGACCGCCGCGCCGCGCGGGAAGTCCTGGCACTGCCCGTGGTCTAAGCCCGCCTGAAACCGATTGCGGTAGCATCATCAACCGCGCACGGCACCTACGCCGGCGCGGTTTTTTGTTTTCACCGAGGGAAACCCGGATGCCATTGAACCGACCTTCCACCACCGTCGCCACGGCCCTCTGGGGCGCGCTTTATCTGGTGGCCGCCATCGTGTCGCACCGGCTGAATGGGCCAATCGACATGACGGGCTACATCTGGCTGCCGGCGGGCGTGGCCATGGCCGCGTTCATGCTGCGGCCGTACCGCGAATGGCCCGGGCTGGGGGCAGCGTTTGCCGTGGCGCAGCTGGTGCTGGCGGCGATCGAGCGCACCAACCCCGCGCACGCGATGCTGTTCGTGCTGGACGAAGCAGGTAGCGCGGCGCTGGCCGTGGCACTGGTGCGACTGGCACGCGTCCCGCTCGAAGGGCTTTACTTCGTGCGCGCGATGCTGGTGGCGGGCGCGGTCAGTGCGCTGCTTGGGGCGTTGTTCGGCGCGGCATGGTTTGCGTGGTCGCAAGGCGGCTCGTTCGGGCACGTGCTGCGCATCTGGGCGGCATCGGATTTCCTGGGCGTGCTGATCGTCACGCCGGTGCTGGCGGCGTGGTCGCGCTTTCGCGCGTTCCGCTCGGGCGGCACCGACCGCACGGATTTCCTGCTCGGTCTGGCGGCCGTCGTTGCGCTGGCGCTGTCGTCGTACATCATTTTCGATGGCAACAGCGATGCCAAGTTTGGCGATGGAATCGGCTTTGCGCTGACGTACGTCCCGCTGTTCTTTGCCGTGGTGGTGGCGCTGATGTGGGGCGGCCGCGGTGGCTCGTTGGCGGTGCTGCTGCTCACGCTGGTGGCGCTCACGCAAACCGCCGAAGGCGACGGCCCGTTCGCCGTGCTGGATCACCACTATGGCCAGTCGCTGCTGGAAACGCAGCTGTACCTCGGCATTGCCGCGCTGCTGGTGCTGCTGGTGAGCGCACTCAAGACCACGCGCGAACAACTGCACGAGCAAAGCGCGCAGTGGCAGAACCGCGTCGAACTGGCGCTGGCGGCATCGGGCCAGCTTGTCTACACCATCGACCCAGCCAGCGGCCGCATTGACTGGGGCGGCGACGTCGCGCTCATGTTCGGACACGAACCGGCAAGCATGGCGTCGATCTCGACAGTACTGCAACTGGTGCATCCGGATGACCGCGACGCGCTGCGCGCGCGCTGGCTCGGGGCAGCCGTGCTGGAAGGCGATGCCGCAACGCCCGCACGCCGCCAGACGCTGCGCATCACCGCACGCGACGGCACGCTGCACACCGTGGTGGATACCGGTCGCCCACTGACGGATGCCGTTGGCAACACGGCGCTCGTGGCCGGGACCTGGTCGGTCGAGACCGCACTGTGACCCCATCGGTGCCCGGCAGCACGGCCGTGCTGCTGATCCATGGTCTGGGCGGCACGGCCTACGACGTGGGCGTGCTGCAGAAAGCGCTGCGCAACGCCGGCGCGGTCACGCACGTGCCGACCTTGCCCGGCCACGGCACGCGCCCGGAAGACCTGATCCACATGCCTGCCGAGGCGTGGCTTGAAACGCTTACGCAAGCGTATGAACGGCTTGCCGCCGAGCATGACACCGTGCATATCGCGGGGATGTGCATGGGCGCATTGCTGGCACTGGTGCTGGCGCACCGGGTTCGGCATGGCATTGCGCACCCGCAGGACAGGCTGGCGCTGCTCGCCACGCCCATCCATATCGATGGCTGGTCGACGCCGTGGTATCGGGATCTGCGCTACGCGGTGTATCGCATCCCGGGCATGGCGGCGCGCATGCGCGTGGAAGAGGACGAGCCGTTCGGCATCAAGAACCCCCTGTTGCGGCGGATCATCAAGGCGAAGCTCGCACGCGGTGACAGCTTCCACTATCCGTGGGTGCCGCTGGCGTGCATTCGGCAGGTAGACCGGCTGCGGCGCTGGGCACTGGCCGGGGCGCCCGATACGCAGTGCCAGACGCTGGTAATCCATTCCCGCGAAGACGAACTCACCAGCCTGCGTTCCGCCCAAACGCTGCAGGCCACCCTGCCCCATGCGCGCAGCGTGGTGCTGGAAAACAGCTACCACATGATCTGCGTGGACAACGACCGCGATCAGGTCGCAGCAGAGGTCCTTGGCTTTTTCGGCTTCGACCCGGCAGCGGCCAGGCGCAAAGGCCCAGCCGCCGCAGATTGATGACGACGCCGATCAGGCGGCCGGCCGGGCCGTCTCGTGCTCGTGCGCCGCATCCAGCCGGCGCTGCCGCTCGCTGCCCTTGAACACGCGCCGCACCACCACAAAGAACACCGGCACCAGAAACACCGCCAGCACCGTCGCTGCGATGATCCCGCCCAGCACGCCCGTGCCGATAGCGCGCTGGCTGGCCGATGCCGCGCCGCTTGCAATCGCCAGCGGCACGACGCCAAACGCAAACGCCAGCGACGTCATCACGATCGGCCGGAAACGCAGACGCGCGGCCTCGAGCGTGGCTTCAATCAGGCCCATCCCTTGCGCCACCAGATCCTTGGCCACTTCGATGATCAGGATCGCGTTCTTGGCCGACAGGCCGATGGTGGCAATCAGCCCGACCTTGAAGTAGATGTCGTTGGGCAGGAAGCGCAGCGTGGCGCCCAGCAGCGCGCCCAGCACGCCGAGCGGCACCACCAGCATGACCGCCAACGGAATCGACCAGCTCTCGTACAACGCCGCCAGGCACAGGAACACGACGAGAATCGACAACGCAAACAGCGCTGGCGCCTGCGCGCCCGACAGCCGCTCCTCGAACGACTGCCCCGTCCACTCGTAGCCGAAGCCTTCGGGCAGGCCGCGCGCAATCGACTCCATCGCCGCCATCGCCTCGCCCGAGCTGTGACCCGGCGCGGGCGAGCCGGTGATCGTCATGGCCGGAAAACCGTTGTAGCGATCCAGCTTGAGCGGCCCGACGATCCACTTGGTGATGGTGAATGCGGAAAGCGGCACCATGGCCCCTGCTGCATTGCGCACGTGCATGCGGCCAAGCTGCTCGACCGAGACACGCTGCTTGCCGTCGGCCTGCACGATCACGCGGCGCACCTGGTTGCGATAGACGAAATCGCCCGCGTAGTCGGAGCCGAACATCACGGCCAGCGTGCGGTTGATGTCCTCAATCGACACACCCATCGACAGCGCTTTCTTGCGGTCCACATCAATCAACACCTGCGGTGCATCGCCCTGGCCCGCAAACGTGACTTCCGACAGCGCGGGATGCTGCGCGGCCTCAGCAAGCATGCGGTCGCGTGCCTGCGCGAGGCGCTCGTAGCCGGCACCGCCGCGGTCCTGCAGACGCAGGTCGAAGCCGGGCTTGCTGCCCAGCTCCGGCAGCGCGGGGGAGTTCATCGCCATGACCATCGCACCCTTGATCCTGCCGAACGCTGCGTTGGCACGCTCGACCACGGCATCGACGTGCTGGTCAGCGCCCTTGCGTTCCTTCCAGTCCTTGAGCGTCAGAAACAGCATGGCCGCGTTCTGCCCGTTGCCGTACAGGCTGAAGCCCGTGATGGCCAGCGTCGACGCCACCGCCGGCTCCTGCGTCATGAAGTGCTGCTCGGCTTGCCGCACGACGTCGAGCGTCTGCGCCTGCGTGGCGCCGGTCGGCAGCATGACGACGGTCATGAACTCGCCGGTGTCCTCTTCCGGCAGGAAGGCCGTGGGCAGTTGCGTGAACAGCAGCACCACCACGCCGATGACGGCGCCGTACGCCACCAGCGCGCGGCCCGTGCGGTTCAGCAGCTTGGCAACGCCGCCTTGGTAGCGTGCCGTCAATCGCGCAAAGCCCCGGTTGAATGCGCCGAAGAAGCCCTTGCGCTCGGCACCGTGACCGGCCTGCACCGGCTTGAGCAGCGTCGCGCAAAGCGCCGGCGTAAGCGTCAGTGCCAGGAATGCCGAGAAGACCATCGACACCGCCAGCGACAGCGAAAACTGCCGGTAGATGTTGCCCACCGCGCCGCCAAAGAACGCCATCGGCACGAACACCGCCGTCAGCACCAGCGAGATGCCGACGATGGCCCCGCTGATCTGCCGCATCGCCTTGGCCGTCGCCTCGCGCGGCGACAGCCCTTCTTCGTGCATCACGCGTTCGACGTTTTCCACCACCACGATGGCATCGTCCACGAGGATGCCGATGGCGAGCACCAGGCCGAATAGCGTCAGCACGTTGATGGAAAAACCCATCGGCAGCATCACCGCAAACGTGCCCAGCAGGGCGATCGGCACGACCAGTGTCGGGATGAGCGTCGCGCGCAGGTTCTGCATGAACAGCATCATCACCAGGAACACCAGCACCACGGCTTCAAGCAGCGTCTTGACCACCTGCTCGATGGCGATGCCGACAAAGCGCGAGCTGTCGTACGCCACCTCGTAGCGCACGCCCGGCGGGAAATGCGCCTGCGCTTCGTCCAGCACCGCGCGCACGCGCTTGGCCACGCCCACGGCATTGGCGCCAGGGGCAAGTTTGATGCCGATGGTCGTAGCCGGCTTGCCGTTCATGCGCGAGAGGTACAGGTAATCGCTGCCGCCCAGCTCCACGCGCGCCACATCGCGCAGCAGCACCATGCGGCCCTGCGCGTCCGCACGCAGCGGGATCTGGCCGAATGCATCGGGCGTGGTGAGCCCATCGTCACCGGTGACGCTCGCGTTGATGGGTGCGTTGCCCGGCACGGCGCCGCTGCCGATTTCGCCCACGGTGATGCGTGCGTTGTAGCGGCGCACGGCGTCGCTCAGGTCGCCGGCGGTCAGGCCCAATGCGGTCAGCTTGTCGGCATCGGGCCAGATGCGCATGGCGTATTCCGCATCGAACAAATGCGCGGTGCCAACGCCCGGCACGCGGCGCAACTGCGGAATCAAATCCGACGAAGCGAGGTCGCCCAGGTCGATGCCGTCAAAGCGGCCGCGCTCGGCCGTCAGCGACAAATACATCATGTAGTTCTCGGCCGCCTTCTCGATGCGGATGCCGTTGCGGCGCACGACCTCGGGCAGGCGTTCCTCGACGATCTTCAGGCGGTTCTGCACTTCCACCGCCGCAAGATCGGGGCTCGTGCCCTGCGTGAACGACAGGTTGATCGACACGTTGCCCGCGGCATCGGACGACGACGACATGTACAGCAGCCCCGGCGCACCGTTCATCTCGCGCTCGATGATGGCGGTGACGGCGCTCTCCACCGTGCGCGCAGACGCGCCCGGATAGTTGGCCGAGATGCTGACGTTGGGCGGCGCGATGTTCGGGTACTGCGCCACCGGCAGCTTGGGCAGCGCGAGCACGCCGGCCAGGATGATGGCCAGCGCAATCACCCAGGCAAAGACCGGGCGGTCGATAAAGAAGCGCGCCATGGTCAGCCCTTCTTCGGCTTGGTGTCAGCACGCGGTGCTGCGGGCACCGGCTTGACCGCCATGCCCGCTTCCAGCGTCTGCATGCCCGGAATGGCGAGGCGCTCTCCGCCGGACAGCCCGCTGGTCACCAGCCATTGGTCGCCGGCCAACGTTTGCGCAGCCACGGGACGCACGGCCAGCGTATTGTCGGCCTGCACCACAAACACCGATGCCCCCTGGCGGTCGCGCTGCAACGCGCCCTTCGGAACCGTCACCGCGCCCTGCTGCACGGCGTGCGAAAGCTTCACGCGCACGTACATGCCGGGCAGCAGCAGGCCGTCGGGGTTGGGCAGCACGGCGCGCATCGAGACGTTGTCCGTCGCGCGGTCCACCGCCAAGTCCGAGAACAGCAGCCTGCCCGGGCGCTCGTACGCCACGCCATCGCTCAGGATGACCTGCACGCCGATGTCCTGGCCGCTCAATGCAGCGGCCTGGCCCTTCTTGAGCGTGCGCTGCAAGGCGAGCACTTCGGCAGCGGGCTGCGCGAAGTCGACGTAGATCGGGTCGATCTGTTCGACCGTGGTGAGCGTCGTCGCAGCGTCTTCCTTGACCAGCGCCCCTTCGGTGACCTGCGCGCGGCGCGAGCGGCCGGCAATCGGGGCCGTGACGGTGGCATAGCCCAAGCGCAGTTGCGCGGTTTCCAGCGCGGCACGGCTGGACACCACGTCTGCGGCGGCCTGACGCTCGGCGGATTGCGCTTCAGCGTATTCCAGCTCGCTCACGGCACGCGTGGCGGCCAGCCCCTTGTAGCGGGCAGCCTTGTCGCGCGCGATGGCGAGTTGTGCCTGCGCACGGGCAAGCGCGCCTTGCGCGGCGTCCACCTGTGCCTTGAGCGGCGCCGGATCGATGCGGAACAGCACCTGGCCGGCCTTGACCACCTGGCCTTCTTCATAGGCGCGCTTGAGGACGATGCCGTCGACGCGCGCGCGCACTTGCGCCGTGCGATACGGCTCCAGGCGGCCAGGCAGTTCGGTCACCAGCGGCGCATCGGAGCGCTGCGCAACGGCAAACTCGACTTCCGGCGGGCCGGCTGGCTTGGCAGCCTCATCAGCATGCTTGCCGCACGCCTGCAACACAGCCAAGGCGCACGCGCACAGCAACCACCGGAACGAGCGGTAACGACGGAACAACACGGAGAACATCATGGGAAAGGGGGCTGGGCGCGACCGCGCCCGAGGTCTTGAACGAAGCGAAGCGGAAGGCTAGCACGCACGTCCGCCGCTAGCTGACCGATTGATTTCCCCAGTCTGATCAAGACCTTACGAAGCAGGCGCTGACCGTACGCCAGGCAGGCCTGCTGCCCCTTGATGCGGTTTCAGAAGACGCGACCGAGCTGCAGGTACACGTTCCACACGCCCTGGGGCGCCACCGCAAAACCGAAGTACAGCGGCCCGATCGGGCTGGTGCCACCGACGAATACGCTGCCGCTCTTCAGGTAAGGGCCCTTGCCAAAGTTGTTGCGCAGCTGCCAGACATTGCCGGCCTCGGCGCTGGCGCCGAACACCGGCGCGCGCAGGCCCAGCAGATCGTCAACGCGCAGGTCGTACAGATAGGTCAGGCGGCCATACAGCATGTACTGGCCGTTGAACTGATCCTGCGCATACGCCGAAAGGTGCTGGAAGCCGCCCAGGAAGAAGCCTTCGTTGGCGCCGTTGCTCGTGTTGCCACCGTTTTCCCGCGTCGGGCTGTTGACGCCAAACAGGCCGGCCCCTTCCAACGCCACATTGAACGTGTGGCGGCCGTAGCTCGTCGCCCATAGGCCCTTGGCCTGGGCGGTGTTGAACTTCTTGTCGGGCGAACCGAAGCCCGCTTCCACGCTGCTGTAGAAGTAATAGCCGCTGCGCGGGAACAGCGGATCGTCGAGCTGGTCCAGCGTAAGTTGGGCGCGAAAGGCCGGCTGCTGGGTGCGCAAGGTGTCAACGGCCGTCGCATCCACGACATTCCCGGACTCGTCCGCGATCAATTGCAGGTAATTGAACGTTGCCGTCTTCCTGACGTAGTTCACGCCCAGGCGCAGCTCACCCTTGCGGCCCAACGGGATGCCCAGGTCAACGCCGGCGCGCGCCGTCTCGATGGTCAGGTTGTTGAACGGCTTGGCGTCCCGGGTGGGCGGCTGATCGTCAAAGTAGAGATCCGATCTGCGACGCGAGTACTCGGCATACGGCGCCACGTAAAACCCGCGCGCCTGCCACAGTGGCTGCCGCAGCTCGGTATGGATGCTCGCCCGGTTGCTGCCGAGGACGATGTCGTTGCGCCACTCCAGCCCGCTCTGCGTGAGCCACGGATACCGATGGCCAAGGTTGATGTTGAATGCGCCACGCCCGTCGAAGTTGGTCGACATGCCCAGCCCGAACAGGAAGAACTGGTTGCCCCACGACTTTTCGTGCGCGTCGATCTTCAGCGTATGCACACCGTTCTGTTCCACCAGTTGCTGCGTGACGGTTTCGAAGTCGCCCGTGGTGGCCAGCGCCGACAGTTCGCGGTTCAGCGCCTCGGCGTCATACGCATCGCCTTCACGCACCTTGATCAACTGACGCACGCGCGCGGGCGGCACGCGGCCGCTGGTGGTCACATCGATGGCGTCAATGCGTGCGCCCGCCACGAGCGTGCCCTGCGGCTCGTGGGTAGCGCGGTACGCGGCATACGCGTGCGGCGACAGCGACAACGTCGCGAGCTTCGCCTCGACGCCCTGCGCCGCGCGTTCACCCTGCCGCACACCCTGCGGGCCCTTGGCGAAATCGGTGAACGAAAGCTCCGAGAGCTGCGGCTCGATCAGCACATCCTGGCCGCGCAGCAGCGCCTTCTGCGCACGGACGTTCTGGCCAACGAGGATGGTGATCATCTGTTGCGTCACCGCCGCAGGCGAGGCCAGGTCTTCAGGCCGCTCCAAGTCCGACCCGATATTGACGGCGATGATGATGTCAGCCCCCATGTCGCGCGCAAGCTGCACGGGCAGGTTGCTCACCAGGCCGCCATCCACCAGCGTACGCCCGCCCACCTCGAAGGGCGCGAACAGCCCCGGCACCGCCATGCTGGCCCGCATCGCCAGCGGCAGCGAGCCGTGGTCGAGAATCACTCCGTCGCCCGTGGCCAGATCCGTCGCCATGGCCTTGAACGGAATGGGCAGGCGCGAGAAGTCGATGTTGTCGGGCCACTGCGCCGTCCAGTTCTTGAGGAGCGCGAGCAGGCGGTTGCCCTGCACCAGCCCGGCCGGCAGCTTGAGGTTGCCGTTGCCATAGCCGGCCGACAGGCCGATCGGATACTGGAAATCATCCTCGCGCAGCGACTGCGGCAGCTTGGCGCGATCGTTGCGATCGAAGGCGATGTCGCTCAGGTCCACCTGTGAGAGCTTCTGCTCCAACGCGTCCGCCCGCATACCGCTGGCGTAGAGCCCGCCCACCACGGCGCCCATGCTGGTGGCGGCAATCACATCCACAGGAATGCGCATGCGCTCCAGCATCTTCAGCACGCCAATATGCGCATAGCCGCGCGCCCCGCCGCCTGAGAGCACCAGACCGATTCGCGGCCGCGTCGATTCGGTGTTCGCCTGCACTGGCGCCGCCGCAGTCTGGCCATGCACGGCGGGCGGCAACGTCGTCAGTGCCACAAACGCGGTAAGCACGGCGGCAGCCAATCGGGAGCCGCGGCGGCGAAACAGGAAGGCCGTCAGAGAAGCCATGAATGGAGGGCGAATTGGAGTGGGTGGGCAGCGCAGCAGGCGCAATGATTCCACAACCCGGATTTACCCGGTGCAATTGCTTGCGCCACGCGAAACCACGCACCGGCGCCGATGAATACTTTTCAAGGCGAAAGTGACAGAATATTGCGGGGACCCGGACACGCTTGTTCCTACAATCCGTGGCTGCCCATTAAAAAAGGGGCGACAGAAGACGTTCGGTATCGAGAAGATACTGAAACGCCCAAACAGGAGGAGATCAAGATGTGGAATCAAGTCTATGACCCGCTCGGCAGTGCCGTGTGGTCAACCCTAGCGGCCGGGATACCGGTGGCGGTACTGCTGTGCTCGCTGGCGTTCTTCCATATGCAGGCGCATCTGGCAGCCGGCCTGGCGCTGATTGTCGGGGTGGGGATCGCCTCGTTTGTGTTTGGCATGCCGACCGCAATGGCTGGCAAGGCTGCGGGCCTCGGCATCGTCTCGGGCCTGTTCCCAATTGGCTGGATTGTTCTCAACATCATCTTCCTGCACCGGCTCACCACCTTGAACGGGTCGTTCAAGGTCTTGCAGAGCTCGATTTCCGGCATTACCGAAGACCGCCGCCTGCAGCTGCTGCTGGTAGCGTTCAGCTTTGGCGCGTTCTTTGAAGGCGCCGCGGGCTTCGGCACGCCGGTGGCCGTCACGGGCGCCATCCTGATCGGCCTGGGCTTCTCGCCACTGGCCGCGTCGGGCCTGGCCCTGATCGCCAACACCGCACCGGTGGCCTACGGCGCGCTGGGTGCCCCGCTCATCGGGCTGGCTTCGGTCACGGGGCTGGACCTGCTGCAGCTCTCTGCCATGGTTGGCCGCCAGTTGCCGTTCTTCTCGGTGCTGGTGCCGTTCTGGCTGATCTGGGCGTTCGCGGGCTTCCGCGGCATGCTGCAGATCTGGCCGGCAATCCTGGTGGCGGGCGTGTCGTTTGCGATTCCGCAGTTCCTGGTGTCGAACTTCCACGGCCCGTGGCTGGTGGACGTGATTGCGGCGCTGGTGTCGATGGGCACGCTCACGCTGTTCCTGAAGGTGTGGAAGCCCAAGACGATCTGGACCTCGACCGCCCTGCGCAACCGCGAAGACAACTCCCGCGTCGACCCCGAAGCTGCTGCCGAAGCCCGCGAAACCACCACGGCCACCAACGGCAAGATCACGCGCGTGCAGGCATGGTTGCCGTGGGTCATCCTGACCGTGTTCGTGTTCATCTGGGGCGTGCCGCAGTTCAAGGCGTTTGCCGACGGCCTCTGGGCATTCAAGTTCGCCATCCCGGGCCTCGACAAGATGGTGCTCAAGGGCCCGCCGGTGGTGCCCAAGGTGATTGCCGAAGGCGCAGTGTTCAACTTCAACGTCCTGTCGATGGCGGGTACGGGCATCCTGGTATCGGCCATCGTCGGCGGCCTGCTGATGGGCTACTCGCTGCCGCGCATGCTCAAGGAGTACTGGAACACCATCAAGCTCACGCGCTATTCGCTGCTGACGATCTGCGCGATGTTCGGCATCGGCTACCTGACGCGCTACTCCGGTCTGGACGCGACGCTGGGCCTGGCCTTCGCCCACACGGGCGTGCTGTACCCGCTGTTCGGCACGATGCTGGGCTGGCTGGGCGTGGCGCTCACCGGCTCCGATACGGCATCGAACGTGCTGTTCGGCGGCCTGCAGAAGACCACGGCCGAACAGCTTGGCCTGTCGCCGATCCTCATGTCGGCGGCCAACAGTTCGGGCGGCGTGATGGGCAAGATGATCGACGCGCAGTCCATCGTCGTGGCTTCCACCGCCACCAAGTGGTACGGCCACGAGGGCGACATCCTGCGCTACGTGTTCTTCCACTCGCTGGCGCTGGCCTTCCTGGTGGGGCTGATGATCACCCTGCAGGCTTATGTGGAGCCGTTCTCGCGGATGGTGGTGCACTGAGCCCCGCTCCCGACGGAACCCGAAAGCCGCTCAATCGAGCGGCTTTTTTCATGGCGCGATGCGTCTCGCGAACCGCCTGGCGCCTCCCACGGATCGCAGCTGACGCTCTGAACTGCAATCGCCGAGCAAAAAGCCTCACGTGCCGAGCTCTGAGCCCCAACCGTCGAGCAAAAAGCCCCACGCGCCGAGCTCTGAGCTCCAACCACCGAGCAAAAAGCCCCACGCGTCGAGCTCTGAGCTCCAACCACCGAGCAAAAAAGCCGACGCGTCGAGCTCTGAGCACCAACCTCCGAGCAAAAAGGCCGACGCGTCGAGCTCTGAGCACCAACCTCCGAGTCCTGCTCTCCATAAGCCAGGCCGCCAGCAAGGGCACTTTCACGCGCGTATCATGGGCGGCTCTTCCGCGCACGTCCCGCCCTGGGGCGTCGGTCTCCTCTTCACCCCCGACCCGACATGCTGCTGCGCCGCCTAGAAAAGCTCATCGATCCGTTCCGCCCGCTGCCCGACACCCAGCCTCCGGCCAATGTCTGGCGCTTCTACGCCCACTTCCTGCGCGAGGTGCGCGGCGTCTTCGCGTTGCTGCTGCTCGTGGGGTTGCTGGGCGCGCTGATTGAAGTCGCGCTGTTCGACTTCCTCGGCCGCATCGTCGACATGATCCAGGCAACCCCCGGCGCGGAGTTCTTCGGCCGCCACCGCAGCGAACTGCTGTGGATGGCCTTTGTGGCGCTGATCGCGCGGCCGGTCATCTTCGGCTTGCACGACGTGCTCGTGCACCAGGTCATCAACCCCAACCTGTCGAACCTGATCCGCTGGCAGAACCACCGCTACGTGCTCAAGCAGAGCCTGACGTTTTTCCAGAACGACTTTGCGGGCCGCATTGCGCAGCGCATCATGCAGACCGGCTTTTCGCTGCGCGATTCCGCCGTGCAGGCCGTGGACGCGCTCTGGCATGTCGTCATCTACGCGCTCAGTGCGATGGTGCTGTTCGCCAGGGCCGACTGGTGGCTCGTTGTGCCGCTGCTGGTGTGGATTGGCTGCTACATCGCGGCACTGAGCTATTTCGTGCCGCGCGTGAAAGCGCGTTCGGTCATCGCCACGGAATCGCGCTCCAAACTGATGGGACGCATCGTGGACGGCTACACCAACATCACAACGCTCAAGCTGTTTGCGCATACGCAGCACGAAGAAAGCTATGCGCGCGACGCCATGGCCGAGCAGACGGACAAGACCCGCCTGTCGGGCCGCATGATCAGCGGCATGGATTTCACCATCACGGCCATGAACGGCCTGTTGATCGTGGGCACGTCGGCGCTCGCGCTGTGGTTGTGGAGCCAGGGCCGTGTGAGCGCCGGCACCATCGCGTTGACCACGGGGCTGGTCATCCGCATCAACAACATGTCGGGCTGGATCATGTGGGTGGTCAACGGCATCTTTGAAAACGTCGGTCAGGTGCAGGACGGCATGCAGACCATCGCGCTGCCGCGCGCCGTGATCGACCAGCCTGATGCCAAGCCGCTGCAAGTGACACGGGGCGAAGTGCGCTTCGAGCACGTCGGCTTTCACTACGGCAAGGGCAGCGGCGTGATCGAAGGGCTGGACCTCGTGGTGCGCCCCGGTGAACGCATCGGGCTCGTCGGCCCGTCGGGTGCGGGCAAATCGACGCTGGTCAATCTGCTGCTGCGGCTGTACGACGTGGAGCGCGGCCGGATTCTCGTCGACGGCCAGGACATTGCGGCCGTGACACAGGAGAGCCTGCGGGAGCAGATCGGCATGGTCACGCAAGACACGTCGCTGCTGCACCGCTCCATCCGCGATAACCTGCGCTACGGCAAACCCGACAGCACGGAGGCGGAGTTGATGCAAGCCGTGCGCCGGGCCCGCGCCGACGAGTTCATCCCGCAGTTGTCCGATGCGCAAGGGCGACGGGGCTTTGATGCGCTGGTGGGTGAACGCGGGGTGAAGCTCTCGGGCGGTCAGCGGCAGCGCATCGCGATTGCGCGCGTGCTGCTCAAGGACGCGCCGATCCTGATCCTGGACGAAGCCACGTCAGCGCTGGATTCGGAAGTGGAAGCGGCCATCCAGGAAAGCCTGGAAACGCTGATGCAGGGCAAGACCGTGATTGCCATTGCGCACCGGCTCTCGACCATCGCACGCATGGACCGGCTGGTCGTGCTGGATGGCGGGCGCATCGTCGAGAGCGGCACGCATGCGGAGTTGCTGGAACACGGCGGCCTGTATGCACGGCTGTGGGCGCACCAGACCGGCGGTTTCGTTGGGGTCGATTGAGCGTTACGACAGGCGGCGGCCGAGCGTCTCGGGCACCATGGCCAGCCCGATCAGCGAGACGAGGCCGCAGCCGATCACGTAGAAAGCCGGTGCGTTGGCATTGCCTGTGAGCTGGATCAGCTCGGTCGAGAAGAACTGCGCAAAGCCGCCAAAGATGGCGATGGCGACGCAGTAGGCAATCGACAGCCCCGTGGCGCGCAGCCGCTGCGGCAGCACCTCGCTCACGAGCACCATCGAGGCCGGCGAAGTCATCGACATCGGCACCGACAGGCAGCCGACCACGATCAGCAACCGGGCGAGCGATGGGTCTACGTTGATGAGCGCAAAGGCCGGATAGATCATCGCCAGCAGTGCAACGCGCGACCACAGCACCACCCTGCAGCGCCCCACGCGGTCGGCCAGCCGCCCCGCGAACGGCGACAGCACCACCTGCACCAGCGCAGCGATGCACGCCGCCCAGATGCCCAGCGACAGCGGCATGTGCAGCACGCTCACAGCGTAGTTGCTGAGGTAGTAGACGATGATGTACGTGGATGACGCCACCCCGATCATCAGCAGGATGCTGGCGACCAGCGCACGACGGTGTTCGCGCAGCAACGGCAGCATGGCATCGGCTTCGCGCGTGCTGGGCGGTGCGGCGGTTTCCTCCAGGCGGCGGCGGATGATCAGGCCGACGGGGATGACGAGAATGCCGATCACGAACGCCAACCGCCAGCCCCACGACTCCAGCGCCCCAGGCGCCAGCACGTTGCTCAGCAGCAGGCCGACCAGCGCGCCGAACAGCGCCGCCAGCCCCTGGCTGAATGGTTGCCAGCTCGTATAGAAGCCGCGCGAACGATCATCAGCGTATTCCAGCAGCAGCGCAGTCGAAGCACCCATCTCGCCACCGATGGCAAAGCCCTGCACAAGCCGCGCAAGCACGACGAGGATGGGCGCGAGGATGCCGATCTGGGCGTAAGTGGGCGTGACGACGAAGATCAGCGACGACAGACCCATCAGCCATAACGTGAGCGCCACCGCCGGCTTGCGGCCCGCCCGATCGGCGTACATGCCGATCAGCAAACCGCCGAGCGGCCGCATCAGGAAACCCACGCCAAACGTGGCGAACGACATCAGCAACTGGCCGGTCGCGTTGCCGACGGGAAAGTACAGCCGGCCGATCAGCGTGGCAAAGAAGCTGTAGACCACGAAGTCATAGAACTCCAGGCCGTTGCCGATGGTGATGGCGGCAATGGCCCTCGTGCGTGACAGCGGTTGCGCGTGGCCGGTCGCCTGTGCGTCGGCGAGGCCGGTGTAAGACGGCGCAGAGGTGTGGTTCGACATGGGGTGTCTCCGAAACTTGTCTGTTCTTGGCGGGGGCCGGGTTCAAACCCTGCTTGCCTCTTCGGCGAACACGGATGCTGCGTTGGGCTTCACGCGCAGATACCACGCCGCCGACATGAGCAGCACCCAGCCTGCGCCGACGTAAAGCGCCACACGGGTGTCTTCCATGGTGCCCAGCACGCCGATCACGAACAGCATGAACGCAATGGCGAGCGCCGGCCCGACGGGCCACAGCGGCACCTTGAACTTGAGCGCACGCACCTCTTCGGCCGACAGACGCCGGCGCATCGCCACCTGCGAGAGCAGGATCATCAGCCAGACCCAGACGGTCGCGAACGTGGCGATCGACGCGATGATCACGAAGACGTTTTCGGGGATCAGGTAGTTCAGCACCACGCCGCACAGCAGCGCGCCGGCCATGAACAGCACCGTCACCCAGGGCACACCGTGACGCGACGTGGCCGCAAAGATGCGCGGCGCCTGGCCCTGCTCGGCCATGCCGTACATCATCCGGCCCGCGCCGAAGATGTTGCTGTTGATGGCCGAGATGGCGGCCGAGATGACGATGAGGTTGAGGATTGCCGCCGCCGACTGGATACCCAGCCCTGAGAAGATCTGCACGAACGGGCTGCCCTGGCCGTCGATGCCTGTCCACGGGAAGATCGCCATCAGCACGCACATGGTCAGCACGTAGAACAGCAGGATGCGCGCCGGTACGGCGTTGATGGCCTTCGGGATGACCTTGTCGGGGTTCTGCGCCTCGCCGCCGGTGATGCCGATGATCTCGACGCCGCCATACGCGAACATCACCACGGCAAACGACGCCACGAGGCCGCCCACGCCGTGCGGCAGGAAACCGCCGTGCGACCAGAGATTGCTGAGGCCCGACGCGTGCTCGCCGTTCATCTTCACGCCGAGAAACAGGATGACGGTGCCGCCGACGATCATGGCGCCGATCGCCACGATCTTGATCAGTGCGAGCCAGAATTCCATCTCGCCGAACACCTTGACGTTGCAGAGGTTCAGGCCGCAGATGAGCATGACGATGCCGAGCACCCAGATCCATTGCGGCACCTCGGGAAACCAGAAGCCCATGTAGATGCCGAAGGCGGTCACGTCGGCCAGGCAGACGATCACCATTTCGAGGATGTACGTCCAGCCGGTGAGAAAGCCGGCGAGCGGACCGAGGTTGTCGCGCGCATAACGCCCGAAGGAGCCGGAAACCGGCTGGCGCACCGCCATCTCGCCGAGCGCGCGCATGACCATGTAGACGGCCGCGCCGCCGATGATGTACGCAAGGATCACGGCCGGCCCGGCCAACTGGATGGCCGAAGCGGACCCGTAGAAAAGGCCCGTGCCGATGGCCGAACCGAGCGCGAGAAAGCGGATATGCCGCGCGCGCAGGTTGCGTTGAAGGTGTTCCAAACTGTCTCCTCTTTATGTCGGCGAGGCTGTCGGCGCAATTCCGGGCGGGACGCAGGCGTCGAACGGACCGGAGTTCACATACAGACAACATCGCGTTGATCGATATGTTGTTGTATATACATTATGAACGGCATTGGGGTATTCCCGAGGGCTGTGCGCCCATCTCGGTGGCGAGCGGGCCAAGAAAAAAGGCGGACATGCGTCCGCCTTGGATTTCGCTGGCCCCGCAGTACGGGGCGCTATACCCAGCCCATGCCGCCAACCAATGCCCCAAGCCCCACCAGCACCAGCGGGTGCACACGGGTGAAGGTGCAGACCAGGACGGTGGCGACGGTCAGCGCGATGGTGCTGAAGCTGCTGTCTGCGCCCCGCGCCAGCACCCAGCCGGTGGAGAACAGCAGCCCGATGGTCAGTGGTGCGAGGCCACGGCGGACCAGCGCAATCCAGCGCGCGTCGGGCTTGCGGTCCATGACCCGCGCGATAACAGCAGCAATCACGCACGACGGCCCGCAGATGCCGACCAGCGAGGCAATCGCCCCACCCAGACCCGCCGCCTGCCAGCCGAACAACTCAACGAAGAGCACGTTGGGGCCCGGTGCGGCCTGCGAGATGGCATACATGGCGCTCAACTGCTCGCTCGTCATGTAGTGCCGGGTGTCGACCAGAAAGCGGTGCATGTCGGGCAGCGTCGAGCTGGCCCCGCCGATGGCGAGAAACGACAGCACAAGAAAGTGCCAGAACAGGTCGAAGACGGTGGTGAGGTAGCTCATCGCATCGCCCACCATTCGAGCACGAGCGCGAGCGGAATCAGCACCAGCATGACCGGCAGCAACGGCCACTGCAGGACGCCAATGGTCAGGAAAACCGCCAGGCCGATGCCGGCCGCACGCCAGGTGCGCGACTGGCCCTGCGCCAGCTTGACGGCCGTTGAGAGCACCAGCCCCGCTGCCACCGCCGCCATGCCCTTGAGCAGGTTCTGCACCACCGAGAGGGCGCTGAAGTGGTCGTACAGCATGACGATCAGCAACAGCAGCACCGCAGGCGTCAGCACCAGACCGGCCATGGCAGCAGTGGCGCCGCGCACCCCGTGAAAGCGGTAGCCGAGCATCACCGAAAGGTTGACCACATTCGGGCCGGGCAACACCTGGCCCAGGCTCAGCAACTCGGCGAACTCGGTGTTGGAGAGCCACCGGTTGCGATCGACAATGCCGGCGCGCGCAAAGGGCAGTACGCCGCCGAAGCCCGACAGGCCCATCCGCGCAAACTCGGTGAAGAGCTTGCTGCAGGACGGAATGTTTGCGTTTGCTGCGGCGTTGGCGTCAGGTGCGGCGCTCGGATCGCTCATGGGCTCAGGCGGCGTCCGGCGCGGGCTTGGGCAACGAGAGCTTCGGGTCGCGCAGCTTGGGCTCGAGCGTCTTGCCCTTGCGTGCGCGCTTGCCGGCGTACGGCTCTTGCGCGCGGGTCGTCATGGTCTGCTCGACCGCCTTGCCGCCGCGCGGGCCGGTGCCCGAGAGCACGAAGCCCGCTGCACCGAAGGCCACTGCCTGAAGCAGCGCTTCGTTCTTCTCCAGTTCCATCAGGATCACGCCACGACCACCGCTGGCGAGCGTCTTCAACTCGCTGATCTGGAACAGCAGCATGCGGCCGCCTTCGGACAGGCACGCCACGCCGTAAGCGTCCGCAGGCACCGGCGCCGGTTTGTTGGGCTGGTCGCCCTCATCCAGCGTCAGGAACGCCTTGCCAGCCTTCTGGCGGCCGACCATGTCACCCACCTTGGCCAGGAAGCCGTTGCCGCCGCGCGTGGAAATGACCAGACTCTGTTCGGCGTGACCCGCGAACGTGTGGGCGATATGCGTGCCCGGCGCGAGTTCGATCAGCGTCGTCAGCGGCACGCCGTCGCCACGGCCGCCCGGCAGGTTCGCCACGGCCACGGAATAGACGCGGCCCGTGCCCTTGTCGTCGCGCGTGCCGAAGATCAACAGCGCATCGGTGGTGCGGCATTCAAACGTGTCGTACAGCGTGTCGCCTGCCTTGAAGGTGAATTGCGTGGCGTCGTGGCCATGGCCCTGGCGCGTGCGTACCCAGCCCTTCTGCGAAACAATCACCGTGACGGGTTCGTCGACCACCTTCACTTCGGCAGCGGCGCGGCGCTCTTCCTGGATGAAGGTGCGGCGGTCGTCACCGTATTGCTTCGCGTCGGTCTCGATCTCCTTGATGATGCGACGGCGCATCATGGTCTCCGACTTCAGCAGCACGTCCAGCTCGCCCTGCTCTTCGCGCAGGTTCTTCAGCTCCTGCTCGATCTTGATCGCTTCCAGGCGAGCAAGCTGACGCAGGCGGATTTCCAGAATGTCTTCGGCCTGGCGATCGCTCAGGTTGAAGACCTGGATCAGCGCGGCCTTCGGGTCTTCGCTCTCGCGGATGATGCGGATCACGTCTTCGATGCGCAGCAGAACCAACTGCCGCCCTTCGAGGATGTGGATACGGTCTTCCACCTTGCCCAGACGATGGCGCGTGCGACGCGTGACCGTGGCGAAGCGGTAGACGATCCACTCTCGCAGGATCTCTGCCAGGCCCTTCTGGCGCGGACGGCCATCCGTGCCGATCATCACCAGGTTGATGGCCGCACCCGACTCCAGCGATGTGTGGGCCAGCAATGCATTGGCAAATTCCTGCTGGTCGATGTTCTTGCTCTTGGGCTCGAACACGAGGCGCACCGGAGCGTCCTTGCCGGACTCGTCGCGCACGGCATCAAGCAGGCCCAGCATGGTCTGCTTCATGGTGAGCTGATCCGGCGACAGCGACTTCTTGCCCGTGCGCACCTTCGGGTTCGTCAGCTCTTCAATCTCTTCCAGCACCTTCTGCGACGAGGTGTTCGGCGGCAATTCGTTCACCACGAGCTGCCACTGGCCGCGCGCGAGTTCTTCGATCTTCCAGCGCGCACGCACCTTCAGGCTGCCGCGACCGCTTTCATACACCTGCGCAATGTCGGCCGCCGACGAGATGATCTGCCCACCGCCCGGAAAGTCCGGCCCCGGCATGTACTGCATCAGGTCGGTGCTGGTGAGCTTGTCGTCGCGGATGAGCGCCACGGTGGCGGCCGCCACTTCGCGCAGGTTGTGCGACGGGATCTCCGTGGCCATCCCGACCGCAATGCCCGATGCGCCGTTGAGCAGCACGAACGGCAAGCGCGCTGGCAGCAGCTTCGGCTCTTCCATCGAGCCGTCGTAGTTTGGGATGAAATCGACGGTGCCCTGGTCCAGCTCTTCGAGCAGCAGACGCGAAATGGGCGTGAGGCGCGCTTCGGTATAGCGCATCGCCGCCGCACCGTCGCCGTCGCGCGAGCCGAAGTTGCCCTGCCCGTCGATCAGCGGGTAACGCAGCGAGAAATCCTGCGCCAGGCGCACGAGTGCGTCGTAGGCGGATTGATCGCCATGCGGGTGGAATTTGCCCAGCACGTCGCCGACCACGCGCGCCGATTTGACAGGCTTGGCATCGGAGCGCAGGCCCATCTCGTGCATCGCGAACAGGATGCGGCGCTGCACCGGCTTCTGGCCATCGGCCACCTCGGGCAGTGCGCGGCCCTTGACCACGCTGATGGCGTAGTCGAGGTAAGCGCGCTCGGCATAGGCGCCAAGCGTGAGCGCTTCGGCCGGCTCGCTGGGGTCGAAGAGGATGTCTTGTTGTTCCATGGAGGCTCAAGCGAAAGCGGCGCGCTTCAACGTTGCGGCGCCGCCGGGATCAATGTTGAGGTACGTTCGTGGCCACGCCGGTGGCCGGGTCCAATACGAGTTCGATGCGTGCGGGCCGGCCCGTGCGGCCCGGCTTGCGCGTGGCGATGACGCCGTTGGCGCTCACATTCATGAATCCGGGCACGGCGGCGACCGGGTTGTAGTAGCGATAGAACTGCAACACCGTCTTCACGTAGTTCTGCGTCTCGGCGTAGGGCGGAATGTCGTTGCCGTGCTTCTGCACGGCGCCCTCGCCCGCGTTGTAGGCGGCCAGCACAAGCTCAAGGTTGCCTGAGAACATGCGCAGCAGATCGCTCAGGTAGCGCACGCCGGTGGTGATGTTGGTCTTCGGGTCGGCCAGCTTCTGGGCGGCCGTGCGGCGGGCGTCGCCGGTCACGCCGTAGCGCGCGCCGGTGTCCGGAATCACCTGCATCAGCCCGATTGCCCCCTTAGGCGACACGGCCTGCGGGTTGAAACCGGATTCGGCGGCAATCACGGCTTTCACCAACGCGGGGTCGATACCGTGCTTGCTGGCGGCTTGGCGGATCAGCGGTTCCACCGTCGGCACGTTCGGATGCTGCAGCACCGCGCGCACCAGGCGCTGGCGCATGCCGGCTGCGTTGTCGAGTGCATCGCGCTTACTGGCGTTGAGATAGGCATCGGCATCGGGCAGCTCGGTTGCCGGCAGGGCGATGGCGCTGTCGTCCTTGGCCTTGTCGTCGCCCTTGCTCGCCACCGCCGCGCCCTTCATGAACAGCACGTAGCGATCGTCCAGCCGTTCGGCGGCGAAGTGCGCGAGACCGTTTTCATCGATGTAGCCGTAGACGTCCGCGCGCGCCGGCTGGCTGGCCAACAGGGCCAGCGCCGTCAATGCGAATGCGAAACGTACGAAAAGCTTCATCGTTGTCGGTTTGCGGTCAGATATCGGCTTCGACTTCGTTGCCGCGCGCTTCCAGCCACGTGCGGCGCGCGCCGGCTTCGCCCTTGCCCATCAGCATGTTCATCATGTTGATGGTCTGGTCTTGGCCCAGTTCGCCCAGCGCCACGGGCAGCAGACGGCGCGTGTCGGGGTTCATGGTGGTTTCCCAGAGCTGCTCGGCGCTCATTTCACCCAGGCCCTTGAAGCGGGAGATCTGCCAGGCGCCTTCCTTCACGCCATCCTTGCGCAGCTTGTCTTCAATGGCCTCCAACTCGCCATCGTCCAGCGCGTAGAGCTTCTGCGCAGGCTTCTTGCCGCGCGCCGGGGCATCGACACGATACAGCGGCGGACGGGCCACGCACACGTGCCCCCGATCGATCAGTTGCGGGAAGTGCTTGAAGAACAACGTGAGCAGCAGCACCTGGATGTGCGCCCCGTCCACGTCAGCATCGGACAGGATACAGATCTTGCCGTAGCGCAGGCCGGAGAGGTCGACCGTATCGTTCGGCCCGTGCGGGTCCACGCCGATGGCGACCGCAATGTCATGCACCTCGTTGTTGGCGAACAGGCGGTCGCGCTCGGTTTCCCAGGTGTTCAGCACCTTGCCGCGCAACGGCAGGATGGCCTGGAATTCCTTGTCGCGGCCCATCTTGGCCGAGCCGCCGGCGGAATCGCCTTCCACCAGGAAGAGTTCGTTGCGGGTGACGTCGTCGGATTCGCAGTCGGTCAGCTTGCCGGGCAGCACGGCCACACCGGAGCCCTTCTTCTTCTCGACCTTCTGCGCGGCACGTGTACGCGCCTGCGCCTGCTTGATGACGAGTTCGGCCAGCTTCTTGCCGTGCTCGACGTGCTGGTTCAGCCACAGTTCCAGCGCCGGGCGGCTGAAGGTGGACACCAGGCGCACCGCATCGCGGCTATTCAGACGTTCCTTGATCTGCCCCTGGAACTGCGGGTCGAGCACCTTGGCCGACAGCACGAACGACGCGCGCGCAAACACGTCTTCGGACATCAGCTTGACGCCCTTGGGCAGGAGCGCGTGCATCTCGACAAAGCTCTTCACGGCCTGAAACAGGCCTTCGCGCAAACCGGATTCGTGCGTGCCGCCGGCGGGCGTCGGGATGAGGTTGACGTATGACTCACGCACCGGCGAGCCCTCTTCCGTCCAGGCCACCACCCACGATGCGCCTTCGCCGAAGGCAAAACCTTCTTCGCCGGGCTTGTCAGGGTCGGCAAAGTGTTCGCCTTCAAACAGCGGGATCACCGGCTCGGCACCGCTGCCCTGCGCAAGCGATTCGACCAGATAGCCGCGCAGGCCATGGTCGTATTGCCATTCGAGCGTCTCGCCGGTTTTTTCCAGCGTGAGCGTGACCTTCACGCCCGGCAGCAGCACGGCCTTGCTGCGCAGCAAGCGCTGCAGCTCGGCCTGCGGGATGTTCTCGGAATCGAAATACTTGGCGTCCGGCCACGCGCGCACGCGGGTGCCGCTCTTCTTCTCGCCGCGTTCGGCCTTGCGGGTGGTCAACGGTTCGATCACGTCGCCACCGGAGAATGCGAGCGTCGACACGTTGCCGTCACGCCAGACCGTCACTTCCAGCCGCGTCGACAGCGCGTTCGTGACCGATACGCCCACGCCGTGCAAGCCGCCGGAGAACGCGTATGCGCCGCCGCGGCCCTTGTCGAACTTGCCGCCGGCATGCAGGCGCGTGTAGACGATCTCGACCACCGGCACGCCCTCTTCGGGGTGGATGCCGACAGGAATGCCGCGCGCATCGTCTTCCACGCTCACGCTGCCGTCCTTGTGCAACGTCACGGCAATCAGCTTGCCGTAGCCGCCCAACGCCTCGTCAGCGGAGTTGTCGATGACTTCCTGCACGATGTGCAGGGGATTGTCGGTGCGCGTGTACATGCCCGGCCGTTGCTTGACCGGTTCGAGGCCCTTGAGGACCTTGATCGACGATTCGCTGTATTGGGAGGTTTTGCTCATGGAAGGCGGAAAAACTGACCAGGCTTGGGTCTGTCCCCAAGCACCGGGAATGCAGCGCGCATTGTAAAGGAAGCTGTCCTCGACAATGCGGAGGGATCGTCAGCGCCGGGATGCGAGCCGAAACTCACATTCGGTCGACATCCCGCTGACATATTGCGTGGTTAATGCAGCGTCACACCGTGCCGGCGCGCTTGGCTTCGAGGGCTTCCCAACGTTCCAGCGCCTCCAGCAGCTCCAGTTCGATGGCCTCGTGGCGCTCGGCCAGCTTTTGCGCGCGCTCCGGGTCGCGGCCGTAGATCGTGCCGTCCTCCAGTTCGCCGCCGACCTGCTTCTGCTCGGCCTCCAACGCCTCGATGGTGGCGGGCAGCGCGTCGAGTTCGCGCTGCTCTTTGTAGCTGAGCTTGACCGTGGCGCGCTCGCGCGGCTTGGCGGCTTCGGGCTTCTTCTCTTCGGCAACGGGCTTGGCCGCTTGTGCCATCTGCGCCGAGCGTGCCGATTGCATCTGCCAATCCGAGAACCCGCCCACGTATTCGCGCCAACGGCCCTCGCCCTCTGCCGCAATCACCGAAGTGACGACGTTGTCGACGAACGCGCGGTCGTGCGAGACCAGGAATACGGTGCCACTGTATTCCTGCAGCAGTTCTTCCAGCAGTTCGAGCGTGTCGATGTCCAGATCGTTGGTCGGCTCGTCGAGCACCAGCACGTTGGCCGGACGGGCAAACAGGCGTGCCAGCAGCAGCCGGTTGCGCTCGCCGCCCGACAGCGAGGCCACCGGCGAGCGGGCACGCTCGGGCGGGAAGAGGAAGTCGCCCAGATAGCTCATCACGTGCTTGCGCTGACCGTTGACTTCGATCCAGTCACTGCCCGGGCTGATAGTGTCGGCAAGCGAGCGGTTCAGGTCCAATTGCGCGCGCATCTGGTCGAAGTACGCCACCTGCAGGTTGGTGCCGTTGCGCACCGTGCCGGAATCCGGTGCCAGTTCGCCGAGGATCAGCTTCAGCAGCGTGGTCTTGCCGACACCGTTGGCGCCGAGAATCCCGACCTTGTCGCCGCGCATGATGGTGGCGGTGAAGTTGTCGACGACGGTCTTGTCGCCATAGCGCTTGGTCACGTCGATCAGCTCGGCGACAATCTTGCCGGAGCGATCGCCCTGCGAGACTTCCAGCTTGACGTTGCCCTGCACCTCGCGGCGCGCCTGGCGCTCCACACGCATCTGTTCCAGCCGCGCCACGCGGCCGACGCTGCGTGTGCGCCGCGCTTCCACACCCTTGCGGATCCACACTTCTTCCTGCGCGAGCAGCTTGTCGAAGCGGGCGTTTTCCAGTGCTTCGGCGTCCAGCTCCTGCGCCTTGCGCGTCTGATACGCCGTGAAGTTGCCGGGGTACGATCGCAGCTTGCCGCGATCGAGTTCGATGATGCGTGTGGCCACGCGGTCGAGGAAGGCGCGATCGTGCGTGATGAACAACACGCTGCCGCGGAAGGCCAGCAGCAAGTCTTCGAGCCAGCGGATGGAGTCGTAGTCCAGGTGGTTGGTCGGCTCGTCCAGCAGGAGGATGTCAGGCGCGCCCACCAGCGCCTGCGCAAGCGCCACACGCTTGGTCAGGCCGCCCGACAGCGAACCGATGCGCGCGCCGGGCAGCAGGCCCAATTGGGCGATCGTCGTTTCCACGCGCGTGCGCAGTTGCCACGCGTCTGCCGCTTCCAACTGGGATTGCAGTGCCTGCAGCCTGTGCAGCGCGTCTTCATCGTGGGAGTCGCCCATCGACGTGATCAGCGCCTCGTATTCAGCCAGCAGGCCGGCAGCATGCGGCACGCCCATCGCCACGGCTTCGGCCACGGTCTGTTCGGGGTCGAATTCGGGCTCTTGCGGCACATACGCCGAGGTCACGCCGCTCTGGCGGGCGATCAGCCCATCATCCGGCGAGGTCGTCCCCGCCACGATCTTAAGCAGCGACGACTTGCCGGTGCCGTTGCGGCCGATCAGGCCGACGCGCTCGCCGGCTTCCAGCGAGAAATCGGTGTGGTCGAGCAGCGCCACGTGGCCGAACGCCAGTTGCGCATCGGTAATGGAAAACAGGGCCATGCTGGAGAGAAAAAGGGTGCTGGCCGCGTACGGCCGGAAGGCGCGTATTGTAGTCGCCCCGCGCGTCGCCCATCGGCGACATTGCGCTTGCAGATGCCGGTGCTATAACGCTTGTGCCGCCGGACTCGCTTTTTCCGGCCGCGCCATCCATACCGTTACGAAAGGGGAATGACGATGCGCGGACTCTTCGGGCTGTTGATCATCTTGGTCGTGGCAGGCATTCCGGTGCGGCAGATCTTGCTGCGGACCGGCTTTTCACCGTGGTGGACCCTGCTTGTGCTGGTGCCGGTGGCGAACCTGGTGGCGCTGTGGATTTTCGCGTTCTCGAACTGGCCGCGGCAGTCGTCTCAGCCGGGCAACGTGCTTCCGAATCAGAACTGACCTGGCCTCGAACGCGCAGGCGCCAAAGAAAACGGCCCGCTTTCGGCGGGCCGGAAGAGTCTCTCCTCGATGCCTTGCGAACAAGACATGGTCGGAGCATAGCGCCCCTCGTCCGTCTCGGGCAGTCGGGACAAACCCGGTAGGGAAAAACGCCTAACGCTAGGCCCGGTGCGGCTTCGCACCGCAGCAACGCATGCTGGGCCAGGTATGCACCGCGGGCGAGTCCGCTGCACCGGCTGGACGGCTGAGACGGTGCGTTGCGCACGCTGCATGTGCGTAACGCACCACTGCAAACCACGCGTCACGCATCGACTTTTAGAGGGCGAAATCCACTCTTGCAGCCTGCTTACAACACCAAAAAAGCACAGGCCTGCAGCTTGCTGCGGCGGGCCGTATCATGCGGCAGGCCCTCCGGCCACGAGCCGGGCATAACGATAAAGAGGGCCGCCGATTCTTTCCGGGGGATACAACCATGCCGTTCTTCACGCGCGCGCTGCCGGCTGCAGCGCTGCTCTTCGCTTCGCTGTCCAGTTTGCCGGGCCCTGTCCTGGCCTCCTCCACGCCGGTGCTCGACCGCATCCGCGACACCGGCACCGTCCGCGTCGCCTACCGCGAAAGCTCCGTGCCCTTCTCGTTCTACGACGCCGATAAAAAGCCCGTCGGCTATGCCGTCGATCTGTGCCTGCGCGTGGTCGACAAGCTGCGCACGGACCTCAAGCGGCCCGATCTGAAAGTGCAATATGTGCTGGTCACGCCCTCGACGCGGATGCCGGCCATCGCCGATGGCAAAGCCGACCTCGAATGCGGCTCGACCACCAACAACCGCGAACGCCGCGAGAAAGTGGCCTTCACGATTCCGCACTACATCGCGGGCATCCGCATGATCGTCAAGACGTCGTCGGGCATCCGCAGGTGGGATGACCTGCGCGGCAAGACCGTCGTCACCACCAAGGGCACCACCAGCGTGGCGGAGCTGCGCAAGATGAACGACGTGCGCGTGCTGAACATGAACTTCCTCGAAGCCAAGGACCACGCTGAATCCTTCGCGATGGTCGAAACCGGCAAGGCCGACGCTTTTGCAATGGACGACGTGCTGCTCTACGGCTTCCGCGCCAACACCAAGACCCCGGGCGACTACGCCGTCGTCGGTGACATGCTGACGGTCGAGCCCTACGCGATCATGCTGAGCAAGGACGACACCGAGTTCAAGCGCCTGGTGGATCGCGCGATGACCAACATCATCCTCGACTACGACGCCGAGAAGCTCTACAAGAAGTGGTTCCAGCAACCGATTCCGCCGCACAGCGCAAAGCTCGATATCCCGATGAGCTTCCTGCTGCGCGACTCGTTCAAGTACCCGAGCGACAAAGTCGCCGATTGAACAAAGCCGCACGCAGCATGAGCGCCGCCGTCACGCACGGCGGTGTTTTTGTTTGTGCATGACACAAACGGAAATAGGCTTTAAAGGAAGTGTTTGACGACCTGTTCTTCCAGGCCAACAAAGCGCACGAGCTGGCGTGAGCCGTCAGGGAACTGTTTGATGACGTGGCCGTCTGGCGTATCGGTGTGACGGAAATAGATCGGCCGATCAATCGACCCGGGCCGATGCTTGGGGAACAGGCTTTCCAGCGACGGCTCCACCGTCCACGGATCGTCCCGTTCTTCGGATGTCAGCATGTTGGTCGCCTAGGGGTTTCTGAAAGGGGGATGGTGAAGGATAACTTCCGTGAACAAACGTGGAAAGTTCGTAATACTTAAATCTGATTCTCCGACCGATCGTTCGTTCGCTTTAGCGTTTGCTTCATCACAAGAACGCCTGAACTGTGGGCGGCAACCCACAGAACACGTGGCGTCATCATCATTTCATATGTCGTCGGTACCGGGCGCCCGCGCGGCCCGCTGCTCCGGTGCCTCACTGGTCTTGGCCCTGCAAATTGCGTAGAATCGCGGCTCGCTCGGGCGGCCGTTTGCGTCACCCGGGGTCGGTCTCTCGCCGTAGCACAATGGATAGTGCACGCGCCTCCTAAGCGTGAGATACAGGTTCGATTCCTGTCGGCGGGACCAGCAGATACGACAAAGCCAGGCTGCACGCCTGGCTTTTTGTTCTCTTGCCCGCACAAAACAACGAGGCCCGCCACACGCGGGCGGGCCTATGGCTGCGGATGGCCCCGGGCCATCTAGGTCAGCACCGGCAGCGCTTCGAGCACGAGCAGCCCGATCAACACCCCAATGATCGTCAGAAGCACGCGGATCCCTACTCGCGCACCTCGAATCACCAGTGGCGCAGACGCCAGTCCGATCACGCCCGCAACGCAAACGGCGAGCAACAGGTACAGGTTGGAGAAGGCCATCGGGAATTCCATCATCCGCCCCTTTCCGGCCGTCAGCGTGGCCGGTCCTTCGAGTATAGGACGCGAGGCCAATCCGGCAAGCGGCGGCGGCGCGTACATCAGCGCCACCGGCAATTTTTTGCGCACTGCAAAAATTCATGCTATAGTCCGCGACTTGGCTGCTTACTGCCGTATTTTTCGGTCCGCGATTGGCCGATGTGCTGGTTCCAAACCGGCGCGCATCGTCCGAACCACCGCCCGTTGCAAGCATGCGCAGCCGATTGCCATTGTGCTTGGCATCGTCTCCGATCTCCCGCGTGGATTCACATCACGCCGAAGGGACCGCCGCCCCACCTCGCTGACCTGTTCAGCTTGAGGCCGGCCCACTCCCCCGCCTTGTCCGTTCTGCAGCCCGTCTGTCGAACCGGCCTTATCCGATTGGCGCCGACGCCCGTGATTAACCGGTCGCCGTATCCCATTTCCGTCGCCTGCATCCGTTGATGTAGCGACGCGGCAGCCTTACTACCTATTCGACATGACGCAGCCTCAAGACGGCAGCGGCGCCATTGCGCACGCTGAAACCATCAACACCAATACCGAAAACCTCATCGCCGAAACCGCGACCCGTGCAAGCGCCTTTGCTGCACTGGGCCTGGACGACCGCATCGTCCGCGCGCTTGGCGAAGTGAACTACACCACGCCCACGCCGGTGCAGGCGCAAGCCATTCCGGCCTGCCTGTCCGGCCGCGACCTGCTGGTCACGAGCCAGACTGGTTCGGGCAAGACCGCCGCTTTCATCCTGCCGGCCATCCAGCGCATCAGCGAACAGCCTGAGCCGCAGCGTCCGCGCATGGACGGCCCGCCGCAACGCATGAAAGGCCGCCGCCCACGCCCGGCACCGGCCAAGCCGTCGCTGCTGGTGCTCACGCCCACGCGTGAACTGGCCCTGCAAGTGACCACCGCCACCGCACAATACGGCCGCCATCTGCGCCGTATCGTCTGCGCGAGCATCCTGGGCGGGATGCCCTACCCGAAGCAGCTCGACATGCTGGCCCGCATGCCGGACATCATCATCGCCACGCCGGGCCGCCTGCTCGACCACATCGACTCGGGCCGCATCGACCTGTCGGCACTCGACATGCTCGTCTTTGACGAAGCCGACCGCATGCTGGACATGGGCTTCTCGGATGACATCGAAGCCATCGTCGGCGCTACGCCGGCGACGCGTCAGATGCTGATGTTCTCGGCCACCATGGACCGCCGCATCGAGCAACTGGCCGAGCGCATGATGCGCGAGCCGCAGCGCATCGAAATCGCCGCCGCCAAGGTCGACCAAAGCAACATCGAAGAGCGCCTGCACTTCACCGACGACATGTCGCACAAGCAGCAACTGCTGGATCACCTGCTGCGCGATGCATCGCTCAAGCAAGCCATCGTCTTCACGGCGACCAAGCGTGATGCCGATTCGCTGGCCGAACGCCTGACCGAGCACGGCTTCTCCGCCGGCGCCTTGCATGGCGACATGCACCAGGGCGCGCGCAACCGCACGCTGACGGCGCTGCGCCGCGGCCAGTTGCGCGTGCTGGTGGCCACCGACGTGGCAGCGCGCGGCATCGACGTGCCGGACATCACGCACGTGGTCAACTTCGACCTGCCCAAGCAAGCTGAAGACTATGTGCACCGCATCGGCCGTACGGGCCGCGCGGGCCGCAGCGGCATCGCCATCAACCTGGTGAACCACAACGACACGTTCCAATGGCGCCGTATCGAGCGCTTCGTTGATCGCCGCATCGATGCATCGGTGGTTGAGGGCCTGGAGCCGAAGCGCTCGGCCAAGCCCCGCACAGGTGGCCCGCGTGCCGGCGGCGACCGTGGCGGCTACCGCGGAAACGGTGGCAATGGCGGCGGTTATCGCGGCCAGCGTGAAGGCTACGGCGCACGCCAAGGCGGCAACGGTGGCAATAGCGGCAACAACGAAGGCCGCTTCCAACGCAGCTTCGCCGGCGACCGCGACGGCTTTGCTCCGCGCCGCGACGACCGCAACGGCAACAGCAATAGCAACAGCGGCGGCTACCAAGGCGCCCAACGCGAATGGAACCGCGACGACCGCGCCCCGCGTCCGTCGTATGGCCAAGGCCAGCAAAACCGTGGCGACTGGCAACAACGCCCCGCGCGCACGCAAGGCACGCAAGACGGCAACCGTGGCTACGGCAACAGCGCCGGCACCGGCACCGGTGGCGGTTATGGCAATCGCGATGGCAACCGTGAAGGCGCCGCCCCGCGTCGCTTCGGCGACAACAACGGCGGCAACCGCTTCGGCGACGCTGGCAACGGCGCGCAGCGTCGCAGCTATGGCAATCGCGACGGCAACCGCGACAGCTACGGCAGCAAGGGCCGTTCGCGCGACTTCGATCGTTGATCGATGAAGGGCCATTTCCTCCGGATGGCCTTAGCGGCAGCCAACAAAAAACCCCACGTCTAACAGCGTGGGGTTTTTTTCTTCTTGGGCAGCGCCGGTCAGTTGCAGTTCGACTTGCCGACCCTGCGCAAAACGCTTCCGTCAAAGCGCACAGGTTCGGAAGCCGACAAAGATGTCGTCGCGCTCCGGCAGCAGGAAGCCCCGGAAACGCGGATGACGCGCGCGCTGTGGAGTATGAGCGGCAGCACCGCGCACCGTCTGCATCGTTTGGAAGTGCGGCGCCGACAGGCTCGCCGCACGACCACGCGGCACGCCGGGCACGAAATCCGGATATGGCTCGAACGGCGATGACGTCCACTCCCACACCTGCCCCCAATGGAAGCCTGCGCGGCCTTGCACCGCGGCCATCTCCCATTCGTCTTCCGTCGGTAAGCGACGGCCGGCCCAGCGGCACCACGCCTGGGCTTCGTACAGGCTCACATGGCGCACGGGTTCGTCACGGTTGATCGTACGCGCCTGACCGTAGCGCAGTGCCTGCCAGCTGCGCGTGGTGGGATCGCGCTGCCAACCGAGCGGCGCCGAGCGCTCCTGCATCATCAGCCACTCCATGCCAGCCGGCGACCACCATTGCGGATGGTCGTAACCACGGTCCTCGATGAACTCCAGGTATTGGCCATTCGTGACGGGCTGTGCATCAATCTCGAACGCCGGCACGTATGTGCGATACGGCGGACATTCGTTGTCGAAGAAGAACCCATCGGCGTCGGGCCAGCCCATTTGGAAGCGGCCACCGGGCAACGACAATGTCTGCGCAGCCGGTACGGCCACGGCGGCCAGCGGCGGTTGCCCAGCGGGTTGCAGGCCCAATACCTGCAGCAGGCCGTGCAGATGTTCGGCGCGCAGGTCTTCGTGAAAGACCGCCCAGCGGAACGGCTCCAACGCCGCATCGTCATCGGTGCCAAGTGTGGCGAGCTTACGGAGCACACGGTCGAGCACGTCATGCGCGTACTGCTTGATCGTCGCGATGCCGGGCAGCGTCAGCTCCCAGCATGCCTCTGGTGGCATCCGGTCCATGTCGAAGAACGTGTCGGCGCCGTCGAGCGCGGCCGGCAGCGTGGCTTGCCAGCGCGCCAGTTCCCATTCGGTGCCGGCGCCGTCTTCGACGGTGTCGCTGCCGTTGCGGCGGGGCTCGCGCAGGCACCAGAACTCGGCAAACCAGGCCAGCTGGCCCAGCGTCCAAAGCGGCGGGGCGTGATGCTCGACGCGTTCAATCTGCCAGCCGCGCTGTGTGTCGCCAAACGCCGACAACAGCGCCAGCGTGCGATTGCGCGCGTCGACCAGGCTGTGCGCGATGCCCTGGCGCGGCAGGCGGCGGCCGTCGGTCCAGTCGGGAAGCGATCCGATGAAGGTCGGATCGGGGAGCATGAAGAATTCAGCCATCGCGGCAAACCTCGGGCGGGAGTCGATCCATTATCGCACCGGCCCGCCTGATGTTCTGCCGCCCTTCCTAACGGCCTACGCTGGCATGGCAGACGGCAAAGTCGCCGCCGACATCGGTCCAGGCATGCAGGTCCTCGAAACCGGCTTCGGCAAACATCATATGCAGGCTCGGCAGGTCGTATTTGACGGAGTTCTCGGTGTGCATGCGCTCGCCGGCAGCGAAGGCGCGCGCGTGCTTACCCCACCGAACCGTGACATCGCGACGCGCTTCCAGATGCATCTCAACGCGGTGCGCCTCTGCTCGGTACAGCGCGACATGACGCCAATCCCGCACGTCGAAATTCGCACCCAGGAGGCGATTCAGGTTGCGCAGCACGTTCAGATTGAAGGCCGCCGTCACCCCGAGCGGATCGTCGTAAGCGGCTTCGAGCCGTTGTGCGTCTTTGATGAGGTCGATGCCGATCAGCACGCTGTCGCCGGGGGTCGAAGCTTCGTGCAGGCGCGAGAGAAACGCCGCTGCCTCTTCCGGCGTGAAGTTGCCCAGGCTCGAACCGGGGTAAAACCACACGCGGCGCCCATCGCCGACGGCATCGGGCAACACCAGAGGCGCACACAGATCGGCGCCAATGCCGACCATCGGCAATTGCGGATGCTGACGCGCAAGCCCACGCAGCGTATCGCGGAGGAAATCCGCCGAAATATCGATCGCCACATATCGCGACGGTGCCAGCGTGCGGAACAGGCGCGCGGCCTTTTCACAGTTGCCGGCACCCAGGTCGATCAACGTGGCGCCGCGGCCCACGCGCATCGCGATCTCGGCCGCATGCAGGCTGAAGATGGCGGCTTCGGTGCGCGTCGGGTAGTACTCAGGCAGGTCGGTAATCGCTTCGAACAGACGCGAGCCGAGGGCATCGTAGAAAAACTTCGGGCTGATACTGGCCGCGGGTGCGAGCAGGCCTGCCTCCGCCTCGGCACGCAGCGCGGCGTCGTCTTCCGTAAAGAGCTGGTAGAAGGTCAAGCCCGCCCCAACGGCGTCGACCGTTGGCTGCGGCTGAATCAGACGGGCCAGCGCGCGGCGGGCATAGGCATCGGCGGACGGCTTGGTGGCCTGCATGGTGTCTCCCGTTGTGGGTGGAACGGCACGGTGCTGCATGGTCATGAAGGCCATCGACAGCGAGAAACGTGCCATCGCGCCTATGCCATCACCGCTCGCCGGTGGCGCGCGGATGAAATTGCAGCGTAGACGCCGCTTTGTGACAGCGCCACCGTTCTTTCGCCGGAGGGCGCCACAACGCGGCATCGCGCCAATCGTAAAAATCACCCACGCCGCTGAAAAAACCGCGCACAGCGCGTCATCGTACCGATGTTGCGTTTTTGCAGCGCACAATCGGCCTGCTGCGATACAATGCGGACTTCCTCAAAGGGGAGTAGCTCGGGGGTTCTTCAGCCCCAGGCACGATCGTCATGACGAAGCGCAAGCTTCCGGTCGTGTCGGCACCAGCAGGTTCACAACCTGCGCGTGTCGAGCAAGACCTTTGCAACCGGATTTCATGGTCTGCAAAGCGTCCCGCCCCAGCACTCCATGCAGTTCGGTCAACCGATTTTTATTGTTGTTTGACCTGGAGCCGCCATGGAATGGTTGTCTGACATCTTCACCATGCAGTTTGCTGCCGCGCTGGCATCGATCATCGTGATCGACCTCGTGCTTGCGGGCGATAACGCCATCCTCATCGCGCTGGCGGCGCGCAACCTGCCGCCCGAGTTGCAGAAGAAGGCCATCATGTGGGGCGCCGCGGGCGCCATCATCGTGCGGGCGCTGATGACGCTGGCAGTGGTGTGGCTGCTGAAGATTCCCGGCCTGATGTTGGTAGGTGGATTGGCACTGGTGTGGATTGCGTGGAAGCTTCTGGCTGACGACGGCCCGGGCGGCGATGAACACGGCGCGGGCAGCTCCACCCTGTTGGGCGCCATGAAGACGATCGTCATCGCCGATGCGGTGATGGGCATCGACAACGTGCTCGCCATCGCCGGCGCATCGCACGGCAGCTTCCTGCTGGTGGTGCTGGGTCTGTTGATCAGCGTGCCGGTGGTGGTGTGGGGCAGCGGCGTGGTACTTCGCCTGATCGAGCGGTTCCCGATCATCATCTACGGAGGCGCCACGGTGCTGGCTTACACGGCCGCGCACATGATCGTGGCCGAACCGGTCCTCAAGCCGTTCTTTTCTGCACAGCCGCCGTTCAAGTGGGCGGTGTATGTGCTGGTGCTCCTGATCGTGCTGGGTGGCGGCTGGCTGGTGCAGCGTCGCCGCCAACAACCCGCCTAAGCCAGGATTGGCTGACCGGCGAGCACGCGCGCCAGCTTGGCGCGATCAATGTTGCCACCGGTCAGCGGCAGGCCGATACTCTGGCCGGCAATCCGCTCGCGCTGCTGCCATGCCCCCGCCAGAGCTGCGGCGGCAGCGCCTTCGGCCACGTTGTGGGTGGTGGAGAAATACAGGCGAATAGCCTCTGCCACCTCGTCATCCGTCACCGCAATGATGTGGTCGACGCCAGCGCGGATCACCTCCAGCGCCTTCGCATCCGGTGTGCGACATGCAAGCCCGTCAGCCAGCAGCGTCGATACCGGCGCCGACACCACGGTCCCGCTTGCGAAAGATTGCTCATAGCATCGCGCATGTGCTGACACGACGCCGACAATGCGCGTCGACAGCCCCAGCGCATCGCGCGCCCGCACCGCCGCGCAAATTCCCGAACCCATGCCGATCGGCACATAGACAACATCCAGCGGCGTGGCCTCGAGGAACTCCAGCCAGTAGCTTGCTACGCCGACGACCAGGTCATCGTGATACGAGGGCACGAAGTGCAAGCGACGTTCATCGGCCAGTTGATCGGCCGCCTCGCGGCTGGCCTGGAAGTCATCGCCCGCTTCGATGAGCTCTGCGCCGAGCGCGCGTATGGCGGCGTTCTTCTCCACGCTGTTGCCATGCGGCACGACGATGTTGACAGCGATACCGTTACGACGCGCCGCCCATGCAATCGACTGGCCATGATTGCCGCGCGTCGCCGCTATCACACCACGCACCTGCGGCTCACGTTGGCGCAAGGCATGCAGATAAGTCAGCCCGCCGCGCACCTTGAACGCGCCCACTTCCGTGTGGTTCTCATGCTTCACGCACACCGCCGTGCCCATGGCTTGCGAGAGCACCGGCCAGCAGTACTGCGGGGTCGGTGGAATCACCGCATAAACGACGCTGGCCGCAGCGCGCAGATGGCGCAATTCAGCGGCACGGTCCAGCGATGCGGAGGTAGCTATGGGCGACATGATCATTCTCCGGCAGACAATTTGAAGCGATGAGGCCATCCTGCCCGCCCTGCCGCCCCTGGCACATCGACAATTCTGCGCTTTGTCAGTCCAGCCGTTCTGGCGATCCGACCGGGCCAGTTTCCAGACACTGCCGGTACAGTCGACACCGCACCGCTCAAGTTACAATGCGGCTCACCGGATTTCCGACGCCCCGCCTCTTCGCCCGCGCTCGCATGAAGCCTTATCTCGACCTGATGCGCCATGTCTACGAACATGGCACCGACAAAGCCGACCGCACCGGCACCGGCACGCGTTCCGTGTTCGGCCACCAGATGCGCTTCAACCTGCAGGACGGCTTCCCGCTGGTGACCACCAAGAAGGTGCACATCAAGTCCATCGTCTATGAACTGCTGTGGTTCCTCCAGGGCTCGACCAACGTGCGCTGGCTGCAAGACAACGGCGTGACGATCTGGGACGAATGGGCCGATGCCGATGGCGAACTGGGCCCCGTCTACGGCTCCCAATGGCGCTCGTGGCCGACGCCCAACGGCGAACATATCGACCAGATCGCCGAGCTGATTGCCCAGATCAAGCGCAACCCCGATTCGCGCCGGCTGATCGTGTCTGCCTGGAATGTGGCCGACATCCCGCGCATGAAGCTGCCGCCCTGCCATGCGTTCTTCCAGTTCTATGTGGCCGACGGCAAGCTGTCGTGCCAGCTTTACCAGCGCAGCGCCGATATCTTCCTCGGCGTGCCGTTCAACATTGCCAGCTACGCGCTGCTCGTGCACATGGTTGCGCAACAGACTGGCCTCGATGTGGGCGATTTCGTCTGGACTGGCGGCGATTGCCACCTCTATAACAACCATTTCGAACAGGTCCAAACGCAACTCGCGCGCGAACCGCTGCCGTTGCCGAAACTGATCATCAAGCGCAAGCCTGAAAGCATCTTCGACTACCAGTACGAGGACTTTGAGATCGTCGGCTACCAGAGCCACCCCGCGATCAAAGCACCGGTGGCCGTGTAACCGTATGACCATCCTGACGCTCATCGTCGCCCGCGCCCGCAATGGCGTGATCGGCCGCAACAACACGCTGCCCTGGCGCCTGCCAGAAGACCTCGCGCACTTCAAGCGCACCACAATGGGCGCGCCCATCGTAATGGGCCGCAAGACGTACGATTCGATCGGCCGCCCGCTGCCAGGTCGTCGCAACATTGTCGTCACGCGCAATGCCAAGCTCGAACTGCCCGGCTGCGAGATCGCGTATTCGATGGAAGACGCGCAGCGCCTGTGTGTGGGTGCCGAGCAGATCTTCCTGATCGGTGGCGCGCAGCTGTATGCGGATGCCTTGCCGAGCGCGGATCGACTGATCGTGACGGAGATCGACGCCGATTTCGAAGGCGATGCGCACTTCCCCGCGCCCGACCCAAAGGTCTGGCACGAAGTCTCCCGTGAGACGCACCACGCGGCAGCGCCCAACGATTTCGACTATGCGTTCGTTACCTATGAACGTCCGCCATCGAACGAGCAATAACCGCTGCAGGCAATAAAAAACGCGCTCAGTTTCGAGCGCGTTTTTTTATTTCCGCTGTGGCAATTTATTCGCCGGCAATTGTCATCTGTTCGATCAGGATCGAGCCGGTTTCCTTCGTGCCGCGCACTAGCGCATCCGCGCCGATGGCGACAATCTGGCGGAACATCTCGCCCAGGTTGCCGGCAATCGTGATCTCTTCCACCGGATACTGAATCACGCCGTTCTCCACCCAGTAGCCCGATGCGCCACGCGAGTAGTCGCCCGTCACGTAGTTCACGCCCTGCCCCATCAGTTCGGTCACCAGCAGACCCGTGCCCATGCGGCGCAGCATGCCGGCAAAGTCATCTTCGGGCGTGGTCTTGTTGGAGAACAGCGTCAGGTTATGCGAGCCGCCCGCGTTGCCAGTAGTCTGCATGCCGAGCTTGCGCGCGGAATACGTCGACAGGAAGTAGCCCTCCACCACGCCGTTCTTCACCACATCGCGGCGCTGCGTGCGTACGCCTTCCTCGTCGAAGGGCGCGCTGCCCATCCCGTTGAGAACATGCGGGTCTTCCTTGATCTGCACGTGCGGCGCGAACACTTCCTTGCCCAGCGTATCGAGCAGGAACGTCGACTTGCGGTACAAGGCGCCTCCCGACACGGCCTGCACGAACGCGCCCAGCAAACCCGCAGCCAGCGGCGCCTCAAACAACACCGGGCACTTGCGGGTCGTCAACCGGCGCGCGGACAAACGCGCCAGCGCGCGTTCCGCCGCGTACTTGCCGATCGCTTCCGGCGCGGCCAGATCGTCCGGCGAGCGCTTGGACGAGTACCAATCATCGCGCTGCATATGCGCGCCCGAACCGGCGATCGGCGCGGCGGAAATGAAGTGACGCGAATACGGGTAGCCCGCCATGAAACCGCGCGACGTGGCCAACACGAAGTGCGAATGCTGGGCAGAGATGCTGGAGCCATCGCTGTTGCGGATCTTTGGGCTCACGGCAAAGGCAGCGGCTTCAGCGGCGCGCGCGATCTCCACGGCGGCTTCGGCGTCGATCATCCATGGGTGATAGAGCTGCAAGTCTCGCGGGTGCTTCTCCAGCAGTTCTTCTTCTGCCAAGCCGGCGCAATCATCGTCGGCTGTGAAGCGCGCGATGTTGTAGGCGGCCTCGACGGTGGACCGCAGTGCTGCCGGCGAAAAGTCCGACGTGCTGGCGTTGCCGCGCTTCTTGCCCAGCATGACGGTCACGCCAACAATCTTGTCGCGGTTCTGCTCGATGGTCTCGATCTCGCCCTTGCGCACCGTGACCGACAGGCCCTGGCCTTCGGAGATTTCCGTTGCGGCGTCAGAGGCGCCGAGTTCGCGTGCAATGCGCAGCACATCGGAGGCCATCTCCTCGAGCTGTTCGCGGCGGTAGGCAAACACAGGGGCGGTCTTGGAATCGAGCGTTTGAGACATAGGCAATAAAGGGAGAAACGGGTGCCGCGATTTTGCCAAAAGCGGGCGGAAGCGCCCATCATAGCAAGATACAATGCGCGCCATGAGCCGAGCATCCCGACACAACCCTACGTATCTGCAACCTGTCGTGCGCACCGACATCGGTGACGAGGACGATCCGGATACGCCCAAGAGCAAATCGCAGCGCAAGCGCGAAGTGAACGCCTTGCAAGACCTGGGCACTGCCCTGGAAGCGCTGCCCAAGGACAAACTCGCGAAGGTGCCGCTGCCCGAAAAGCTGGTCGACGCCCTGCGCGAAGCCAAGCGCACCACCGCCCATGAAGGCAAGCGCCGCCAGATGCAGTACATCGGCAAGCTGATGCGCGCCCTGACCGACGACGAGGTCGAAGCCATCCGCCGCGTGCTGGCCACCTTCGTTGGCGCCTCCAAGGCGGAAACCGCGCGCCTGCATGCCATCGAGCGTTGGCGCGACCGCCTGATCGCCAGCGACGACGCCATCACCGAGTTCATTGCAGCGCACCCGGATGCCGACGTGCAGGCCTTGCGTACGCTCGTGCGCAATGCGCGCAAGGAAGCGCAGCTGGCGAAGCCGCCCAAGTCGTCGCGCGAGCTGTTCCAGATGGTCAAGCAGGCCCTGTCCGGCAACGACCGCGACGAAGATGACGCCGATCAACCCGAAGCCGAAGACGACGAAGCATGACAGCCCCTGCCTCCTCCGCGCCGATCACCCGCCGCCACCCCGACGAACTGATCGTTGGCTTTGTGTCGATTTCGGACCGCGCCTCGGCCGGCACCTATCAGGATGAAGGGATTCCGGCGCTGCGCGACTGGTTTGGTGCCGCGCTATCGTCGCCATGGCAATGCGTGGAGCGACTGATTCCGGACGAACAGGCGGCGATTGCCGAAACCCTGATCGACCTCGTCGACCATGCCGGCTGCGATCTGGTGCTCACCACGGGCGGCACCGGCCCCACGCGCCGCGATGTGACGCCCGAGGCCACGCTGGCTGTCGCCACCAAGGAGATGCCGGGTTTTGGCGAGCAGATGCGCCAGATCAGCCTGAACTTCGTGCCGACGGCGATTTTGTCGCGTCAGGTGGCGGTGATCCGTGAAACGCCGTCACGCGCCACCCTGATCATCAACCTGCCCGGTCAGCCGCGCGCCATCAAGGAAACGCTGGAGGGCTTGAGGGATGTGGAGGGCCTCGCCACGGTGCCAGGCATCTTTGCAGCCGTGCCCTACTGCATCGACCTGATCGGCGGCCCGTACGTCGAGACGCACGACAGCGTGGTCAAGGCCTGGCGGCCCAAGCACGCTGTGCGCGCAAAACCGCAGCAGGTTTAATGCTTACTTACGGGGCGACCGACGATGCCAGTGCTTCAGCGTCGGGCGTTTGCGGCACATCGCGGATGAAGTGCTCGCGGTAATAGCGCAGTTCTTCGATCGATTCGATGATGTCTGCAAACGCCGTGTGCCGCTGGTGCTTCGTAAAACCCTTGGCAATAGCCGGTTGCCAACGCTTGCAAAGTTCCTTGAGCGTGGAGACATCCAGATTGCGGTAATGGAAGTACGCCTCCAGCTTGGGCATGTAGCGGGCCATGAAACGGCGGTCCTGGCAGATGGAGTTGCCGCACATCGGCGACTTGCTCTTCGGCACCCACTTCTTGAGGAATGCCAGAAGTTCCGCTTCCGCTTCCGCTTCCGTCGTGGTCGACGCCTTGACCTTGTCGATCAGGCCCGAACGGCCGTGCGTGCCCTTGTTCCACGCGTCCATGCCGTCAAGCAGCTCGTCGGACTGATGGATCACCAGCACCGGGCCTTCAGCCAGGATGTTCAGCTCCGAATCCGTTACTACCACGGCCACTTCGATGATGCGATCGTTCTCGGGGCTCAGACCGGTCATCTCCATGTCGAGCCAGACCAGATTGTTGTCGCTCTTGGCGGCAACGCGGCTGGGGGTCGACAGGGATGTGGCGGACAGGGAAACAGGGGTACTCGCGGGGGTGCTCACTCAAGGGCCTTGAGAAAATGACTGAAGGCTATAATTTTCGCATATCTGATAGGTGTTTCCCCACATGCCCGCCTTTACCGCTGTCTTCCTGATCGCCCTTGTATTGATGTCCGCCACGCGCCTGTGGCTGGCCGCGCGGCAAGTCCGTCACGTGGCGCGTCACCGCGATGCCGTGCCTGCGCAGTTCGCCGAGTCGATCACACTGGACATGCACCGCAAGGCCGCCGACTACACCATCGCCCGCACCCGTCTGGCGATGCTCGAAGTACCGGTTCAAGCCGCCCTACTGATCGCGCTGACGTTGCTCGGGGGGCTGAACTGGATCAACCAGGCTTGGCTGGGCGTGTTCGGCCCCGGTTACGCGTATGGCGTGGCGCTGATCGCGTCGGTCATCGCGATCAGCAGCGTGGTCGAATTGCCGTTTTCGCTGTACGCCCAGTTCGTCGTCGAAGAGCGTTTTGGGTTCAACCGCATGACGTTCAAGCTGTGGCTGGCCGACAACCTCAAGGGCCTGGCCATCGGAACCGTGCTGGGTCTGCCGCTGCTGCTGGCAGTGCTCTGGCTGATGGACAAGATGGGCGCGTACTGGTGGCTGTACACCTGGATCGTGTGGATGGCGTTCATGCTGTTTGTTCAGGCCATCTACCCCAACGTCATCGCACCGCTCTACAACAAGTTCACCCCGCTGCAGGACGAGGAAATGCGCTCGCGTATCGAAAGCCTGCTCAAGCGCTGCGGCTTCGCCAGCAAGGGCCTGTTCGTGATGGACGGCAGCCGCCGCAGCGCCCACGGCAACGCCTACTTCAGCGGCTTTGGCGCAACCAAGCGCATCGTCTTCTTCGACACGCTGCTCGCCCGCCTGAATCCGTCCGAAATGGAAGCCGTGCTCGCGCATGAGCTGGGCCATTTCAAGCGCCATCACATCACCAAGCGCATCGCCGTGACGTTCGTGCTGAGCCTGGGTGCTCTGGCGCTGCTCGGCTGGCTTATGACGCGTACCTGGTTCTACCTGGGCCTGGGCGTCGCTCCGAACCTGTTCTCCGACAACCACGCGCTGGCGCTGATGCTGTTTTTCCTGGTACTGCCGGTGTTCACGTTCTTCGTCTCGCCGCTGGCGAGCCTGTCGTCGCGCAAGGACGAGTACGAAGCGGACGCCTTTGCCGCCGAGCACGCCGACGCCAATCAACTTGTCTCGGCGCTGGTCAAGCTGTTCCAGGACAACGCATCGACGCTTACGCCGGACCCGGTCTACTCAACGTTCTACTATTCGCACCCGACGGCATCGCAGCGCGTGGCGCGCCTCGTGCAGGCCCGCACAGCATGACGCGCGGCAAACTGGGCCGCGCCCATAAGCAGGCTGCCGCCGGCGAACACGGGCTGGTCATTGCCGCGCACGGGCGCCATTACCTGGTAGAGCGCGAGGGCGGCGGTTTCCTGCAATGCTTCCCACGCGGCAAGCGCAGCGAATGCGCCGTCGGCGATCGCGTGGTCTATGAAGCCGCCGCCGTTGACCAAGGCGTTGTCGTGCGCGTAGACGAGCGCCGCAACCTGCTCCACCGCTCCGACCAGTTCAAATCGAAGGTGCTGGCCGCGAACCTGGATCAGGTCATCATCATGCTTGGCACCGAGCCGAGTTTTTCGGAAGACCTGCTCGGCCGCGCGCTCGTCGCGGCAGAATCCCTGGGCATCACCCCGCTGATCCTGCTCAACAAGATCGACCTGACCGCACGGCTGGAGACGGCTCGCTCACGCCTGGCGCTCTATCGAGAGCTGGGTTACACCATCGTGGAACTGACCGTGCACGGCGCGCCAGAAGCCGCGCATGCCGCGCTCGAACCGCACGTGGCGGGGCGCGCATCGATCCTGATCGGGCAGTCGGGTATGGGCAAGTCGTCGCTGCTGAATTTGCTGATTCCGGGTGTGGATGCGCAAACGCGCGAGATCTCCGAGAAACTCGACTCCGGCAAGCACACGACCACGTTCACGCGGCTCTATCACCTCCCCGCCGAATGGGGCAAGGGCGGCGTGCTGATCGACTCGCCGGGCTTCCAGGAATTCGGCCTGCATCACTTGAGCGAAGGCATGCTGGAACGCGCCTTCCCCGAATTCCGCCCACGTCTGACCGAGTGCCGCTTTTATAACTGCCGTCACCTGCAGGAACCCGGCTGTGGCATTCTGGGCGCGATGGCCGAAGGCAAGATCGATCCGCGCCGACACCAGCTTTACGCGCAACTGCTGCACGAATCGGAGCAGCAGAAGCCTTGGTAACGGCTTTGTCATACGCTCAGGGAGGGTGGGATGAAGTTGATGATCAGCAGTCCATCGCTCGGCATGGCGGCGCACTGGCAGAACGTGCTGTCTGCCGCCGGCATCCGCACTGAGCTGCGCAACATCTACCTGAGCAGCGTCGCGGGTGACGTTCCGCCGCAGGATTGCGCTGCGCAGGTCTGGCTGGTGAACCCGGCACAGGAAGCGCAGGCCCGCGCACTGCTCGATCAGGCGCAGCACCCGCCGACCGGGCCGGCATGGCGTTGCGCACATTGCGGAGAGAGTCACGAGCCGCAGTTCGCCCAGTGCTGGCGCTGCGGCAACAACCGCGAGGATGCGGCGTGATTGATCGTTCGGCGACTAAGCGTCGTGCCGCATCAGCCGAGCCACACGGCAATCGACAGCATCGCCAGCAGCAGCATCCACAACACCACGGCGCGCCACACCAGCCCCACAGCTGACTGCAAGGTACGCACGTTCGGCTCCTGCCCCACTTCCATGGGATAGGCGCCATCCTCGTCGGCAATGCTATCGGCCGAATCGCGTTGCGGAATGGGCGTGCCAAGACGCACGCCGAGCGCGCCACCGCCGGCCGCCAATAGGATTCCATTCACTTCGTCATTCCACTTGGCAGCGCGGTTGCGCCAGGCGTACACGGCATCTTCGAAGTTGCCGACGATGGAAAAGCCGATCGCAGTGAGACGCGCAGGGACGTAGTCGATGATGAAAAACGCCTGACGGGCAAAGAGACCTAGCGCGGGGCTACGCTCCGTCGACGTATCGCTCCAGTGGCGAGCGAGGTATTCAGCGCCACGGTATAGCACCACACCCGCCGGCCCGATCGGCACCAGGAACCAGAAGAACACACCGAACACATGACGATGCGCCGCAACAATCGCGCACTCCAGCGTATGGCGGACGATCTCATTGACCGGCATGTCGGTCGTGTCCTGCCCCGACCATTCGTTGAGCAGCAGGCGCGCAGTGACAACGTCATCGCTGCGCAGTGCCTCATGGATATCGGTGAAGTAGTGACTGAACTGGCGGAAGCCGAGCGTCAGGTAAACCATCAGGACGTTCCACAGGAACGCCAGCCCAAGACTGATCGACGACAGCAGGTAGTGCACCAGTGCCACGACCACCACGGCCGGCAGCGTGACCACGCACCAAGCGAGGACGGCATCGCGACGAAGGCCGGTGTCGAACCATTCTTCTGCCCGCGCAGCCAGTGCGCGCACGACGTCGTAGATCGGGTTGTCCCGGCTGAGCGCACGGAACTGTTCGAGAATCAGCGCGCAGAGTACGGAGAAGAAAGTCATTGGAAGGGCGTTGCGAAGGCGTGGATCACACCGTGAATGCGATGTGCAAGACGATAGCACACAGCGTGCGCGCAACAGCGCACAGGGTGCCCATATTCGCGTCGGCGCTACGCTGCCAGCAGGTGATACAGGTTGCGCAGCATGCCCGCCGTCGCGCCCCAGATGAAGTGGTGGCCAGAGTCAGGCGCTTGGTCAGATCGCCCAGATCGCCGGTAAGGCATCGCATAGAAACGACGCACGCGGTCTTCCCACCGCAGCTCGCGCACTTCGTGGTTGGCCGGATCCATCAAAAAGGCCAGCGGCACTTCAAACACCTCGGCCACTTCACTTGGGTCGGGTTGCAGCGTGAAATCAGGCGCGAGCAATCCGACAATTGGGCTCACATGGAAACCGGTCCCGGTGATGTAGTCGGGCAAGCGACCGATCACTTCGATGTGTTCGGCACTAATGCCGACCTCTTCCATCGTCTCGCGCAGCGCCGTGTCGACCATGTCACGGTCAAATTCTTCGCGTCCACCGCCCGGAAAGCTGACCTGGCCGGCATGTTGGCTAAGCGATGCATTGCGTTGCGTCAGCAGCACCGTCAGACCCGCCTCGCGCTGCACCAGCGGCACCAGCACCGCCGCCTCGCGCAACTTGAGCGAAGCGTCGATCAGGCGGGATTCGTCCGTCTGTTCCGGTTGCCAGTCGGGCTGCGTCTGCAGCCGCTCGCGCACGAACTCGGCGGTCAGCCGCGGGAGCCCGAGCGCCGGCAATGATGCCTCGGTCGGCACCACCGGTAACTGCTCAGGGTCGAACACGGGACGGCGCATACGATGGGAATGAATGAGTCGAGGGCGGAAGACATAGATGGGGTCAATCTTCCGCCGCAGAAGAGAAAAAAGGCACCCGAAGGTGCCTTTTCGCAACGCGCGCAGATTACTCCGCAGCGGCTTCCTTGCGCTTGAAGGTCAGCTTCTCCTTGATGCGTGCCGACTTGCCCGAGCGTTGGCGCAGGTAGTACAGCTTCGCACGGCGCACATCACCGCGACGCTTCACTTCGATGCTGGCAAGCAGCGGCGAGTACAGCTGGAACGTACGCTCCACGCCTTCGCCAGAAGAGATCTTGCGAACGATGAACGACGAGTTCAGGCCACGATTGCGCTTGGCAATCACGACGCCTTCATACGCCTGCACACGCTTGCGGGTGCCTTCAACGACGTTCACGTTGACGATCACGGTGTCGCCAGGGGCGAACGGGGGGATCGTCTTGTTAGCCGTCAGGCGCTTGATTTCTTCCTGCTCGATTTGCTCGATGAGATTCATCTTTTTCTCCTTGACCATCATGCCGGCGTTTTGCCCAGTCGGTTGACCGTGGCCCCGGTAGAGGATGGGAACTTCACTTGGCCGAGCCTTCCGGTATGGAAGGCTCTGACCCCTTTGCCGTTATCGCCGCGGCAGCGAGGAAGACCTCATCGCTGCGGGACAACAAACCCTGCTTGCGCGCCGCCTCGATCAGATCGGGCCGCTTGCGCATCGTGTTCACCAGCGCCTGCTGGCGGCGCCATTTCTCGATCTCGGCATGGTGGCCACCCAGCAGCACATCGGGCACACGCACACCTTCATACTCTTCCGGCCGCGTGTAGTGCGGGCAGTCGAGCAAGCCGTTGACGAAACTGTCTTGCACCGCCGACTGCGCATCGCCCAGCACGCCGGGCAACTGCCGCACCACGGCGTCGATGATCGCCATTGCTGCAATCTCACCGCCGGAGAGGACGAAATCGCCAAGGCTGATTTCCTCATCCACGCGGCGGTCGACCAGACGTTGATCAATCGCTTCGTAGCGTCCGCACAGCAACGTGAGCGCCGGCAACTGCGCCAGTTCCATCACCCGCTTGTGCGTGAGCGGCTTGCCTTGCGGCGACAGCAACACCACATGCGAAGCCGCCGGCGCTTGCGCCGCTTGAATCGCATCCAGCGCGGCCTCTAGCGGCTTCGCCAACATCACCATGCCCGGGCCACCGCCGTACGGGCGGTCGTCCACGGTGCGGTAGTTGTCCGTCGTGAAATCGCGCGGGTTCCAGGTGCGCAACGTGTACACCTGCTGTTTGGCTGCGCGGCTGGTGATACCCCAGTCCGTCAGCGCCCGGAACATGTCCGGAAACAGCGAGACGACGTCGAACTGCATCGCCGAATTCTCCGGCCGCATGTTCAGTAATCCAGACCCCAGTCGACGACGATGCGCTTGCCTGCGACATCCACCGACTTCACGTAAACCTCGACAAACGGCACGAGCCGCTCGACCTCACCTTCACCGACGATACGCAGGATTTGATGCGCACCGTTGTCGATCAGGCCTCCCACCGTGCCAAGCGTTTCCTGTTGCTCGTTGACGACCGTAGCGCCGATCAGATCGACCCAGTAAAACTCGTCATCATCCGGCTCGGGAAAATCGGCCCGGCTGACCCACACGGCATAGCCGCGCAGAGCTTCGGCGACATTGCGATCGGGTGCGGCAGGCGAACCCGCCACCACCGTGCCGCTATGCTCACGCGACGTGCCAACGGGAAACACCCGCCAGTCCGCTGACGTTGCCAGTGCGCCAGCAGCCGGCTTGAGCCACCAGGTACGGGCATTCAGCAGCGCGTCGGCGTCGCCGTGCAACTGGACCTTGATCCAGCCGCGAATACCGTAGGCCCCACCCACATAACCCACCTCGACGAGATCGTCGGGGAGCGTCGGGTTGGTGCCCGTGCCCGGGCGCATGGCTTGCAGCCGTTCGGCAACCTTTTGCGAGGTTGCCTGCGTTGCAGCAGCCACAGGACCGGGCCGTGTCGATGCGGCGCGCGTCACAGCAGGAAGTACTCGGACGGCACCGTCGATCGACGCATGCTAAAACTTAGGCAGCCGCCTTCTTGGCGCCTTGCTTCACCAGACGGGCAACCGTCGGCGACAGCTGTGCGCCCACGCCTTCCCAGTAGGTCAGGCGGTCTTGCACGATGCGCAGACCTTCTTCGCCTTCACCGGCGAGCGGGTTGTAGAAACCGACGCGCTCGATGAAACGGCCATCACGGCGGTTACGCGAGTCGGTCGCAACGATATTGAAGAACGGGCGCTTCTTGGAGCCACCGCGGGCCAGACGGATCACGACCATGGATCTTTTCCTTGAAAAACTGGGTATGCGTACAGAGAAACACGCAAGTATAGCGCAGTTTCTCCGACCAAACAAACACTTAGGCGTCTCCAAACGATGTAGCCGTTGGCGCGCCTTGCGAGGACGATGCTTGTGGCCGGCGGTTGTGCTCGCCGCTTGGCTTGGCGCGGGGCCGGCAGCGCTCGCAAAGCTGCCCGTGGAGTCAGTGCGGGTACCGCCGGGCTTCCATGTCGAAGTGTTGACCGACGCAATGCCAGCAGCTCGCGAAATGGCACTCTCTCCAGCCGGCATTCTTTATGTAGGCAGCCGCGCGGGCAAGGTGTACACGATGTCGTTGCAAACGCCGGATGCGCCGATCCATGTGGTCGCCTCTGGGCTGCAATTGCCCGTCGGCGTGGCATGGCGTGACGGCAACCTTTATGTGTCGGCCGTTTCACGCGTGCTGAGGCTCGACGGCATTGACAGCCGGCTCGGCAATCCGCCGGACCCGGTGATCGTCAACGACAAGCTGCCGACGGAAACGCATCACGGGTGGAAATTCATTGCGTTCGGGCCGGACGGCAAGCTGTATGTGCCGGTGGGCGCACCTTGCCACATATGCCGCCCCGATGAGAACCGGTACGCCAACCTCATGCGCATGAACGCCGATGGAAGCAGACTGGAACTCGTGGCGCGAGGCATCCGCAATACGGTCGGCTTCGACTGGCACCCGAGTACGCACGAATTGTGGTTCACCGACAACGGCCGCGATCTCATGGGTGACGACGTGCCAGACGACGAACTGAACCGCATCACCAAGCCCAATCCGCACTTTGGCTATCCGTTCTGCCACGCCGGCGACATTCCGGACCCCGAGTTCGGTGCCGGACATCCGTGCTCAGACTACACACCACCGGCCGCGAGGCTCGGGGCCCACGTAGCGGCATTAGGCATGCGCTTTTATACGGGCAGCAGCTTTCCGCCGGAATACCGAAACAATGTCCTCATTGCGGAGCATGGTTCGTGGAACCGATCATCAAAGGTGGGCTACCGCGTCGTGCGCGTCGTTCTGGACGCCGCCGGCAATGTCACGAAGCAGGAGCCGTTCGCCCAGGGCTGGCTGCAAGGCGAGAGAGCCTGGGGACGCCCCGCAGATGTGCTCGTGGCACCGGACGGCAGCCTGCTGGTCTCCGACGACTTGGCGGACGCGGTGTATCGCATCCACTACACCGGAAAATGATCTTAACGTCGCTCACCGCTCGAGCAAAGCGTGCGCGAAACATCTCGTTACATGGGTAACGTTCGGACAGTGGATGCCCGCTGAGTGAAGCCTTACATTGACAGACATGAACACGCGCTGTCGATCTCTCTTGCAACTGCCGGAAGCACGCAGCGCGTGGCGCTTTCAAATCCTTGCCCGACAGGAGATAGCCATGCCGACCCGCGCATTGCTTCGCCCCCTGGCGGCAGGCGTTCTGATCGTCGCCTCTGCGGGCGCTGTGGCTGCCAACGCATCGGCGCGTCAAACCGCCGTCGCCTTTGCAGAATCCGCCATGCCCGCATGGACGCAAGCGGCACAGACCATCCCGCAGGAGCGTCCGCTCGTGGCGCAATTCTTCGCTGACAGCCGGGGCGAGCAGGCCGCCCGCATCCGCGCGCAGATGGAACGCATGGAAGCGCGCGCCCGGGCCGACGATCGCCTCAACGGTCGGATTCAGCCCCGCGACGGCGGCGGCCGCGGAGACTGGCAGCAGCAGGAACGCATGCGTCAGGAACGAGGAAACGGCGACCAAGGCAACTGGCACGGCTCGCGCCGGGGCTGACGAGCCGCTCCCATATTTCACATCCCGGAACCTGGCGGGAACGCCTGAGTCGGATTGGATGGCACGTGTACGCGGTTGATGCGACCGTGCCATCACACCAATCACAACGACAACAGGTGCTTCAATGTCATTCCCTCGCCGCCGCCATGTGCGGCTTATCCTCGGTCTGGTTTGGACCACGGCATTCATGCTGATGCTGGCTCACCTGCTTTACGGCGTGCGCGACCAAACGCCTCGACTGCAGCAGGATTCGACGGTTTCGATGAGCGTGCCGTCGCTGCGTCCGGTTCCGATTTAGCGACCCTGCCTCTCCCGCCGCAAACGCTACGCAGCGTTGCGCGCCTCCGGCCAAAACTGACGGCCAATTCCCCAAGTTGCTGATGCGTCTTTAAGACGCGCTCCCGGCGCCGCCGGTTGGCTGCGCCGCGGTTGACGTTGGGCGTAGAATGCGCGGCGCTGTGTTGTCTTGCCGTGTGTTCACCGCCCGCTATGCCTACGACCACTCTTCAAAAAAAATCCAAGCTGCTGACCGTGCTGCTCGCCTTCCTGTTCGGAAGCGTGGGCGCGCATCGTTTCTATCTCAAGGGCGGACGCGATTTCTGGGCATGGTCGCAGGTCTTTGCCATGGTGCTCGGTGTGGTCGGCGTGGGGTTGCTGTGGTCGACGCAGCGCGCGAGCGTCCCGGGCTGGGTCTGCGCGATGATCGGCGGATCTTCAGTGTTGGCCGGTTACCTGTCAGCCCTCGTCTACGGCCTGCGCCCCGACGACAAATGGGACGCACAATTCAATGCCGACGGCACGCCTACACATTCGGGCTGGCCTGTCGTACTGCTCAGCGTTCTCACGCTGATGATCGGCACGGGCCTGCTGATGGCCGGCTTGGCCATCACCTTCCAGACCTATTTCGAAACGCAGGTGCAGGCAGCGAAAGAGCTGTCGCAGTAGTCAAAACAAACTGCCCTGGCGCTCGTCGACCGGCTTTCGCGGTTTGAGGGCACGCGTGGGCGGCTTGAACTGCGAGGTGTCGAGCACCCGTTCGTTGTAGCGGTGGTAGCTGAAGCCGAGCCTGTCGGCGGCCTTGTAGAAACGCTGCCGCAACAAGTCGGCCCAGATGCCGGTGCCCCGCATGCGCGTGGCGAAATCCGCTTTGTAATCGTGCCCGCCGTGCAGATCGCGGATGCGATTCATCACGCGTTGCGCGCGGTCGGGGAAATGCGCCATCAGCCAGTCCTGAAACACCGCGTTCAGCTCGTTTGGCAAGCGCAGCACGATATAGCTCGCGTACGTGGCGCCTGCCTCGTGCGCGGCTTCCAGAATCTGCTCCATGTGGTCGTCGGTGATGAAAGGGACCATCGGGGCGACGCTGACACCCACCGGAATACCCGCCTCTGCCAGCGTGCGAATCGTGCGCAGGCGGCGCGATGGCGTGGCAGCGCGGGGCTCCAGCTTGCGCGCCAGATCAGCGTCGAGCGTGGTGATTGTGACGGCGGCTACGACGAGATTCTTCGCCGCCATCGGGGCGAGCAGATCGATGTCGCGCTCGATCAGTGTCGACTTGGTGATCAGCCCGACAGGGTGATCGCAATCGTGCAGCACCTGCAGCACGTCGCGCGTGATGTGCAACTCGCGCTCGATTGGCTGATACGCATCGGTGTTCACGCCCAGCGCAATCGCTTCGCAGCGGTAGCCGGGCTTGGCCAGCGTTTCGCGCAGCACCTCCGCGGCATTGGTCTTGGCGAACAGCTTGGTCTCGAAGTCCAGCCCGGGCGACAGCTCCAGATACGCATGCGTCGGCCGCGCAAAGCAATACACGCAACCATGCTCGCAGCCACGATACGGATTGAGCGAGACCCCAAACGGAATATCCGGCGACTGGTTATGGCTGAGGATGGAGCGCGCACGCTCGATGGAGACGCTGGTCTCGATGCGAGGCGGCGCGTCATCCGGATCGAGGTGCCCGACAAGCGGTTGCCAGCCGTCATCGACGCGCGTGCGCTCGTCGCGCTCGAAGCGGCCTTGCAGATTGGAAGTGGCGCCGCGTCCCTTGCGGGGGACGTGGCGATCGGACATATCGGACACAGCGGGCCAGAATGGATGCGGGGGCTCGCTGATCCTATCGCATACGCTCCCGCCGCGCTGCGGGTGACGCCTGCTACGCCTCGGGATCGAGCTTCACTTCCCAGAGCGATTTGCCGTCGAGATCGTGCAGCGATACGTGCATCGTGCGCGTGATCGGGTCGATCTTGGCGCGACCGTAATACTGCTGCAGCGCCGCGGGCGACTGGTTCTGCGGATTGTCCTTTGGAATGCTGACGTAGCGCAGGTCCGGCCCAAAGGTCTGGTCCACTTCGTTCGGCCCGAACGTGCCCGCGTTGATCGGCCCACCGACGAACTCCCAGAACGGTTTGAAATCCGTGAACTTGGCGCGCGACGGGTGGTAGCACGTAGCCTGCGCGTAGTGCACGTCAGCCGTTACCCAGACCACGTTCTGGATGTTTTCCTGCTTGATGAAGCGCAGGATCTCGGCCAACTCCAGTTCGCGGCCCGACGGCATGCCGTCATCCGCATTGGCCCACGCTTCATAGGTGCCCTTGGGCACATCGGGGTTCAGATCAGGCACCACCAGCGAGATCGGCATGTCGCTGGCAATCACCTTCCACGTCGCCTTTGACTGCTTGAGCGATTGCTTGAGCCACGCCGCCTGTGCCGGGCCGAGGAAGGCCGAATCGGCATCCAGCCCGGTCTGGCGGTTCGGCGAATTGCGCCCGCGATAGCTGCGCTCGTCCAGCATGAACACGTCGAGCAGCGGGCCGTACTGGAACGCGCGGTAGATCTGCTCTGGGTCGATCGGATTGAAGCGGAACGGGTTGTACTCGAACATCGCCTGCCTCGCGCGGGCCGCCAGCAGCGATGCGCTGCGCTCCTGATAGCGCTTCTCTTCCGGGCCGATCTGCTGGCCGGGGTACCAGTTGTTGCGCACCTCGTGGTCGTCCCACTGCACAAGGAACGGCACTTCGGCGGAAAACGCGCGCTTGTTCTTGTCGAGCTGGTTGTAGGCGAAGGCGCCGCGGTAGTCGTCGAGCGTCTGTGCAACGTGCGATTTGGCCTCGGTAACGAGGTTGGTCCACAGCGCGCCGTCGGGCAGTTTCACCTCGGCCTGGATCGGGCCGTCGGCATAGATCTGATCGCCGGAGTGGATGAAGAAGTCGGGCGATTCGCGGCGCATTGCCTCATACAGACGATAGCCGCCGAAGCGCTCGTTGATGCCCCAGCCTTGGCCGGCTTCATCGCCGGAGAAGACGAAGCAGATCGGGCGATTGGCCTGGACGGGCGCCGTGCGAAAGCGACCGGCAACCGGCTCGCTGAAGACCTTATCGTGCACGAGGTCCTGGAAGCGCACGCGGTAGAACAGGTCTGCGCCGGCAGGCAGGCCGGTCAGATCGACGCGGGCGGTCAGGCCGTTGCTTTCAAGGGCTGCGGGGCCGATGCGACGCGCGACGTTCTTGAAGGCGGCGTCCGTCGAGTATTCGACGATCATGCGTGCCGGACGATCGGATCGGCTCCAGACAATGGCGCTGTCGGCCGTGATGTCACCACTCATCACACCGCCGGGCACTTGCGGGCGCAGGCGCTCGGAGGTCACTGTGGCCGGTGCGGCGCCCTGGGCCAGCACGTCGCCGATACGCGAGCTGAGGAGCGCGGTGCCGCTGGCGGAAACGAGGCCTTTGATCAGCGTGCGGCGGGTCGGCTTGAAGATCGGCTGGTCGGACATGGGGGCTCAGGTGTCGGTGATGAACGTGCCGGCCAGCGTAAGGTGTTTCCGTGACAACGCTACGTCACCCGCCCGCTTCCGTCACATCGATGGCGAGCGTCTCCTTGATCTCCTCCATCACGATGTAGCTCTTGGACTGCACCGCGCCCGGCAACTGGAGCAGGATGTCGCCCAGCAAGCGCCGGTATTCACTCATCTCGCGAATGCGCGCCTTGATGAGGTAGTCGAAATCGCCGGAGACGAGGTGGCACTCCAGCACCTCGGGAATGCGCAGCACTTCGCGACGAAACTGTTCGAACATGTTGCCGGATTTGCTGCCCAGGCTGATCTCCACAAACACCAGCAGCGAAGCGCCCAGCATGGCGGGGTTGAGCCGCGCGTAGTAGCCGAGGATGAAGCCCTCGCGCTCCAGGCGCTTGACGCGCTCGATGCACGGCGTAATGGTCAGGCCGACCGCCTCGGAGAGTTCCTTCATCGACAGGCGCCCGTCCTTTTGCAGCAGGTCGAGAATCCGCCGATCGAGCTTGTCGAGTGCCCGGACGGGCTTACGCTGGGTTCGCATGGCCTAAAACACCCCAAAAATCAAAATTATTTCTGTTTCCGATAAATATACAGAAACAATTACTGGAGATGTGCGAATACGATAGCGACATCTATCGTAAATGCATCTCCGGGGAGTATCACCATGCGCGTGCTCGTTCTTGGCAGCGGCGTGATCGGCGTGACGAGCGCCTATTACCTGGCCCGTGCGGGCCATGAAGTCACTGTCGTCGACCGCGAAGCGGGTCCGGCGCTGGAGACGAGCTTCGCCAATGCTGGCCAGATCTCGCCGGGCTATGCGTCGCCGTGGGCCGCGCCGGGCGTCCCGCTCAAAGCCATCAAGTGGATGTTCCAGCAGCACGCACCGCTTTCCATCCGCCCGGACGGCACGCTCTTCCAGCTCAAGTGGATGTGGCAGATGCTGCGCAACTGCGACGCCGCCAGCTACGCGCAAAACAAGGAGCGCATGGTCCGCCTGGCCGAGTACAGCCGCGACTGCATCCGCGATCTGCGCGCCGACACCGGCATCGCCTACGAAGGCCGCCAGCAAGGCACGCTGCAAATTTTCCGCACCCAGCAACAGCTCGACGGCGCCGCGAACGACATCGCCGTGCTCGAGCGCGCCGGCGTGCCGTACGAACTGCTTTCGCGCGAAGACCTCGTGCGCAGTGAACCGGGCCTGGCCGCCACCCGCCACAAGCTGGCCGGTGGCTTGCGCCTTCCCAATGACGAAACGGGCGATTGCCAGCTCTTCACCACGCGCCTGGCCGCGATGGCGGAAAAGCTCGGCGTGCGCTTCCGTTTCAACAGCACGATCAACAGCCTCATCTTCAAGAACGACGCCGTCCGCGGGGCGCTGGTCGACGGCCAGCCGATCGACGCCGATCTCGTGGTCGTGGCGCTGGGCAGCTACAGCACACCGTTCCTGAAGAACCTGGTGAACGTGCCGGTCTACCCGCTCAAGGGTTTCTCGATCACCGTACCGATGACAGATGCGGGGAAGAGCCCCGTATCCACCATCCTGGACGAGACCTACAAAGTGGCCGTGACGCGCTTTGACGACCGCATCCGCGTGGGCGGCATGGCGCAGATTGTCGGCTACGACAAGCGCCTCGACCCAGGCAAGCGCAAGACGCTGGAGTTCGTGGTCAACGATCTGTTCCCGGGTGCCGGGGATGTCTCGCGCGCGACGTTCTGGACCGGCCTGCGCCCGATGACGCCGGACGGCACGCCCATCGTGGGCCAGACGCCCGTGCGTGGCCTGTGGCTCAACACTGGCCACGGCACGCTGGGTTGGACCATGGCCTGCGGCTCGGGCAAGCTGCTGTCGGATCTGGTGTCGGGCCGCTCGCCTGCCATCCGCTCGGATGACCTTTCTGTGTATCGCTACCTGGGCGGCACCCAGATGCCGGCAACCAAGCCTGCGCTGGCCTGATCGCATACGCTGCATGCGATAAAAAAGGGAGGCCGGAGCCTCCCTTTTTTTGTCCGGCTGATGCCGCTCAGAACAGGACTTCCGGCACCGCACCGATCGTCTCGCCGCCCGTCAGCACACTCTGCGCAATACCCGGTGCCTGCGTGAGCAGCACATCGGCAAACACGCGTGCCGTGGCGATCTTCGCGCCGTAGAAGTTCGGGTCTTCGCTCTCGCGGTCGATCGCCACCAGCAGCGCACGCGCCATCTGCCAGCCCGACAGCACGATGCCGCACAGGCGCAGATACGGTACGCTGCCTGCGAAGACGGCATTCGGCTGCGCCTTGGTCTCGGCGACCACAAAGCGCACCACCGATTCCAGCGCCTCGCGGCCCGCCGCCAGACGCGCACGCATCGCGTCGCAATGCGCACCGCCCTTCGCCGCCAGCGCCGCTTCCACCTTGGCGATTTCCGCGCAGATGCCCAAGGCTACCGCGCCCCCATCACGCACCGTCTTGCGGCCGATCAGGTCGTTGGCCTGGATGGCCGTGGTGCCTTCGTAGATCGGCAGGATGCGCGCATCACGATAGAACTGCGCGGCGCCCGTCTCTTCGATAAAGCCCATGCCGCCGTGCACCTGCACGCCCAGGCTCGTCACGTCGATCGACATCTCGGTGCTCCAGCCCTTCACGATCGGCACCAGGAATTCGTACAGCGCCGCGTTCTGCTTGCGTGCTGCGTCATCGGCAGCGTGATGGCCGGCATCGCACGCTGCGGCAGCCACATAGGCCAGCGCACGCGCGCCTTCGGTCATGGCGCGCATCGTCAGCAGCATGCGCTTCACATCCGGGTGGTGAATGATGGGCACAGCTTTGGCAGCAGAGCCATCCACCGGGCGGCTCTGCACGCGGTCACGCGCATAGGCCACGGCCTTTTGGTAAGCGCGCTCCGACACGCCAATGCCCTGCATGCCGACCGCATAACGCGCCGCGTTCATCATGATGAACATGTATTCCAGGCCGCGATTTTCTTCGCCGACCAACGTGCCGATCGCGCCTCCGTTGTCGCCAAACTGCAGCACGGCCGTCGGGCTCGCCTTGATGCCGAGCTTGTGTTCGATCGACACGCAGTGCGCATCGTTGCGCGCGCCCAGCGAGCCATCTTCATTGACCATGAACTTCGGCACCACAAACAGCGATATGCCCTTGACGCCTTCCGGCGCGCCCGGCGTACGCGCCAGCACGAGGTGGACGATGTTCTCGGCCATATCGTGCTCGCCCCAGGTGATGAAGATCTTCGTACCGAAGATCTTGAACGTGCCGTCGCCCACCGGCTCGGCGCGCGTGCGCACGAGTGCCAGGTCGGAGCCGGCCTGCGGCTCGGTCAGGTTCATCGTGCCCGTCCATTCGCCCGAGATGAGCTTGGGGACGAAAAGCTGCTTCTGTTCTTCGGTGCCGGCCGTCAGCAATGCCTCAATGGCGCCATCCGTCAGCAGCGGGCACAGGGCGAACGACAGGTTGGCCGCATTCAGCATTTCGATGCACGCCGTGGCAATCAGCTTAGGCAGGCCCTGGCCGCCGTATTCCAGCGGGTGCTGCACGCCCTGCCAGCCGCCTTGGCCGAACTGCGCGAACGCCTCCTTGAAACCCGCGGTGGCCGTAACGACGCCGTCCTTCCAACTGCTCGGGTTACGGTCGCCTTCCACATTCAGCGGCGCAACGACTTCACCGGTAAAGCGGGCGCTTTCTTCCAGCACGGCCTGCGCCGTATCGGCGGTGGCGTCCTCAAAGCCGGGCAGCTTGGCGACGTTGTTCAGGCCGGCCAGCTCGTTCATCACGAACAGCATGTCCTTGACGGGGGCTTGATAGGTCATGTCTCTCTCCAACTCTCGTTAAGCGCGATCAGGACAGTGCCTCATCGAGTGCGTGACGCGCTCTCCTGATGGCGCTCGCGTATAAAAAAGCCGTTTCCAAACAGGTCGGAAACGGCTTTGCGTCGGGCATTGCAGCGCACGTCAAACCAAGCGCGCTGCGCGATGCGATCAGCCCAGTGCGGCCACCAGCTCCGGCACGACGGCATTTAGGTCGCCCACGAGGCCGTAGTCCGCCACCTGGAAGATCGGCGCTTCCGGATCCTTGTTGATCGCGACGATCACCTTGGAATCCTTCATGCCGGCCAAGTGCTGGATTGCGCCCGAGATACCGACGGCGATGTACAGCTGCGGCGCGACGATCTTGCCGGTCTGGCCGACCTGGTAGTCGTTCGGCACGAAGCCGGCGTCCACTGCCGCGCGCGAGGCACCCAGCGCGGCGCCCAGCTTGTCGGCCAGCGGCGTCAGCACCTTGGTGTAGTTCTCGCCCGAGCCCACGCCACGGCCGCCCGACACGATGATCTTCGCGGCGGTCAGTTCCGGGCGGTCGCTCTTCGTCACTTCACGCGAGACGAATTGCGAGATGCCGGCATCAGCCACGGCGGTCAGGTTTTCGGTAGCAGCCGAGCCACCGGTAGCGGCAGCCGGGTCGAATGCCGTGCCGCGCACGGTGATTACCTTCACCTTGTCGGCCGATTGCACGGTGGCAATCGCGTTGCCGGCGTAGATCGGGCGCTCGAAAGTGTCCGGGCCGTCGACCTTGGTGATGTCGGACAACTGGGCCACGTCCAGCTTGGCGGCCACACGCGGCAGGATGTTCTTGCCGTAGGCGGTGGCGGGCGCCAGGATGTGGCTGTAGTTGCCGGCAATGGCCAGGGCCTGTTCGGCGACGTTCTCGGCCAGGCCATCGGCAAATTGGGGCGCGTCGGCCACCAGAACCTTGGCCACGCCGGCTATTTGCGCAGCGGCCTGTGCAGCGGCGCCGCAGCCAGCACCGGCCACCAACACGTGGACGTCACCGCCGCATTGGGCGGCTGCCGTCACGGTGTTCAGCGTCGCGGCCTTGATGGTTTGATTGTCGTGTTCAGCAATAACGAGTGAGGTCATCTTGATCTGCCTGTTCGGTGTGCTTGAAGTTGCTTGCAGTCAGGAGACCGCTTACAGCACCTTCGCTTCGGTCTTGAGCTTGGCGACCAGCGTGGCCACATCGGGCACCATCACGCCAGCGCTGCGCTTGGCGGGCTCGACCACCTTCAGCGTCTTCAGGCGCGGTGCAACGTCCACGCCCAGGTCTTCCGGCTTGACCGTGTCGAGTTGCTTCTTTTTCGCCTTCATGATGTTGGGCAGCGTCACGTAGCGCGGCTCGTTCAGGCGCAGGTCGGTGGTGACCACGGCCGGCAGCTTGACCGACAGGGTTTCCAGGCCACCGTCCACTTCACGCGTGACCGAAGCCTTACCGTCGGCAATCTGCACCTTCGAGGCAAACGTCGCTTGCGGCAGCCCCGCCAGCGCAGCCAGCATTTGGCCGGTCTGATTGGCGTCGTCGTCAATCGCCTGCTTGCCGAGGATGATCAGCTGAGGCTGCTCCTTGTCGACCAGCGCCTTGAGCAGCTTGGCGACAGCCAGCGGCTGCAGCTCTTCGGCAGTCTCGACCAGGATGCCGCGATCGGCGCCGATGGCCATGGCGGTGCGCAGAGTTTCCTGGCACTGCGTCACGCCGCACGACACGGCAATCACTTCGGTAGCGACGCCCGCTTCCTTCAGGCGAACCGCCTCTTCCACGGCGATCTCGTCGAACGGGTTCATGCTCATCTTGACGTTGGCCAGATCGACACCGCTGCCGTCCGTCTTCACGCGAACCTTCACGTTGTAATCGATCACGCGCTTGACTGCGACCAGGACTTTCATGCGCTCACTCCACTAATTGATAAGACGATTTTGCAAAACGCCGGCCATTATAAGGGGGGCCGGTCGCTCGCGTAATTTTTCCGAACGGTCGTGCTATTTTAACCGCGAAAATTTGCCGGACGCCAGTCAAACGTCCGGCAATCTGTTTGGTAGAACCCTCTACCGGATCACCTACGGATCACAAAAGTGGTTACCAAGCCACAATCACCGCATCTTTGTACTTCGCCTTGACGAAGGACTTCACGGCGTCGGAATGATACGCCTTCACGAGCTTGGCGACCCAGGGTTGATCCTTGTCGGCGGCGCGGATGGCAATCACGTTGGCGTAAGGACCCTTCGGGCTTTCGATGGCGATGCCGTCCTTGGTCGGGTCCAGGTTGGCCTTTTCAGCGTAATTGCCGTTGATGGCGGCGGCATCCAGATCATCGAGCGAGCGCGGCAGTTGCGCGGCGTCCAGCTCGACGAACTTCAGTTTCTTCGGGTTATCAGCCACATCGCGCGGCGAGGCCTTGAAACCGGCGTTCGGCTTGAGCTTGATCACGCCTTGCGATTGCAGCAGCAGGAGCGCGCGGCCGCCATTGGTCGGATCGTTTGGCAGACCGAAGCGCGCACCGTCCTTCAACTCCTTCAGCGACTTGATCTTCTTTGAGTAGATACCCATCGGGAAGGTGATGGTCTGGCCGACGCTCACGAACTTGTAGCCGCGCGTGGCAATCTGGTCGTCCAGATACGGCTGGTGCTGATAGCTGTTGGCGTCCAGATCGCCGGCAGCCAGGGCAGCGTTTGGCTGGATGTAATCGTTGAACTCGACGATCTGGAGTTTCAGGCCGTCCTTTTCGGCGACCTTCTTCACTTCTTCCATGATCTCGGCGTGCGGGCCGGCGGTCACGCCGATCTTGATCGGCTTGCTCTGCGCCAGGGCGCTGCCTGCGACCAGTGCCAATGCGGCACCAAGACTCGCGGACCATTGCAGCAGTTGACGGCGGTTCATTGTGTTTCCTCGCTTTGTCTGTCGATTGAGTAATTAACGGTGGCTCAGGCGGCGCACGAGCCAATCGCCCGTCGATTGCACCGCCTGCACGAAGACGATCAGGATGACGACAACCGCCAGCATGATGTCCGATTCATAGCGCTGATAGCCGTAGCGGATGCCCAAGTCGCCCAGGCCGCCGCCGCCGATGGTACCGGCCATGGCCGAGTAGCCGACCAGGCTGACAAAGGTGATCGTCAGGCCGGCGAGGATGCCGGGCATCGCCTCGGGCAGCAACACCTTGTAGACGAGTTGGCCCGTCGTCGCCCCCATCGATTGCGCGGCTTCGATCAGGCCGCGGTCCACTTCGCGCAGCGCAGTCTCGACCAGGCGCGCAACAAAGGGAATCGCAGCAATCGTCAGCGGCACGATGGCCGCGGCAGTGCCAATGGAAGAGCCGGCCAGCAAGCGCGTGAATGGAATTACCGCGACCAGCAGGATGATGAACGGCACCGAACGCACGGCATTGACGACGAGGCCGGCCACGCGGTTGAACACCGGTGCCGACAGCACGCCACCCGTGATCGTCAGATACAGCAGCACGCCCAGCGGCACGCCAAACAGCGCGCCAATGCCGCCTGACACGCCCACCATGGCCAGCGTTTCCCAGAAAGCCGGCAGGAACAGATCGGTCAGGTCAGACCACATGATTGATCTCCTCGACCACCACGCCTTGCTCGCGCAGGAAGTTCATCGCGTTGTTGATGTCAGCGGTTTCGCCCGACGCCAGGATAGCCAGCGAGCCGAACGCCTGGCCCTGAATCTCGTCGATGTGGCCATGGAGAATGTTGAAGTCGAGCCCATAGTTGCGGATCGCCTGCGCCAGCACCGGCTGGTCCACGCCTGCACCGGTAAAGGCCAAACGGAACAGGTGGTCACGGCCACCCTGCTCACGCGCGGTGAGGCGACTTTCCACGCGCGCCAGAACGGACGGCGGCAACTCCTGCGAGATCACCTCACCGATGAGCGCGCGCGTCACGTCATGCTCGGGCTTCAGAAACACGTCGATCACGCGGCCCAGTTCCACAACGCGGCCGGCGTCAAGCACCGCCACGCGGTCGCACACCTGCTTGATGACTTCCATCTGGTGTGTGATCAGCACGATGGTCAGACCGAGTTCGCGGTTGATCTTGCGCAGCAGGTCGAGAATCGAGCGCGTCGTCTCCGGGTCCAGCGCGGAAGTTGCCTCATCGGAGAGCAGCACATCGGGCTGGCTCGCCAGCGCGCGGGCAATGCCAACGCGCTGCTTCTGGCCACCGGAAATCTGCGCGGGGTAACGATCCTTGTGCGCGGACAGACCCACCAGTTCCAGCAGCGGCAACACGATCTCGCGGATGCGTTCGCGCGATGTGCCGGCCAGCTCCAGCGGCAGCGCCACGTTGTCGTACACGGTGCGCGACGACAGCAAATTGAAGTGCTGGAAGATCATGCCGATCTTGCGGCGCGCCTGGCGCAGCCCATCGGCATTCAGTGCGGTGAGCTCCTGCCCCGCCACGGTGACGGTGCCGGAGGTGGGCCGGTTCAGCAGATTGATGACGCGGACCAGCGTGCTTTTGCCCGCGCCGCTGCGGCCGATGATGCCGAAAATCTCGCCGCGGTTGATGGTCAGGTCGACGTCGCGCAGCGCGTGGACGTCATGGTCGCCCGCCCCCCGGAAGTGCTGCGATATCCCCTTGAGTTCGATCATGCGTACAGACAAAAACGGCAACCGCCTGCTTAGGCCGTTGCCGTCTCTTTTTTGTTTGAATGAGGCGCTAGTGTAAGGCAGGCCCCACATGCGAGGAACGATTCTTTCACGATGTCTTTATTACTTTTTCGAATGACATCAATGAATTGTCATCGTTGATAGCCTAAAGCTCGGCAAGCGCCTTGACGTGCGCCACCACGCTGCGGCCAAGCGCACTGAGGTTGTAGCCGCCCTCAAGACAACTGACGATGCGGCCCCTGGCGTGCGTGCGCGCCACTTGCATGAGCTGCTGCGTGATCCAGGTGTAGTCCGCCTCGACCAAGCCCATCTGGCCCAGATCATCTTCGCGGTGCGCATCGAAGCCCGCAGAGATGAACAGCATCTCGGGCTGGAACGCCTCCAGGCGTGGCAGCCAGATGGTTTCCACCACCTCCCGCACGGTCAGGCCATTGGTGTACGCCGGTAACGGGATGTTCACCATGTTGGCCGCCACCGCCTCGGTGCCGGAATACGGATAGAACGGGTGCTGGAAGATGCTGCACATCAGCACGCGGGGCTCATTGCGGAAGGCCGCTTCGGTGCCGTTGCCATGATGCACATCAAAGTCGACGATCGCCACGCGCTGCAGGCCGTGATGATCAAGCGCATGACGTGCGGCCACGGCCACGTTGTTGAAGAAGCAGAAGCCCATCGCACGGCCCGGCTCCGCATGATGGCCCGGTGGGCGCACGCTGCAGAAGGCGTTCTCCAGCTCGCCGGCGATGACCTTGTCGGTGGCGTCCACCGCGGCACCTGCGGCCAGCACTGCAGCCATATAGGTGTGCGGGTTCATCGAGGTGTCGGGATCAATCGGCATATAGCCGGCGATCGGCACACTGGCCACCAGTTCGCGCACGTATTCGGCGCGATGGACGCGGCACAGCTGCGCCTCGGTGGCGGGCGGCGCCTCGCAGGGAACGAGCAGGTCGTCGATGCGGCTGGCGATGAGCTGGTCTTCGATCGCGCGCAGGCGATCCGGACATTCGGGATGGTGCGGTCCCATCTCGTGCCGGAGGAATTCGGGATGCGTATAGAGGCCGGTCGCCATGTTGTTGTGATCCGGTGTGCTTCAGTGTCTCCAGCCGCTACGTTAGCACGGCTGTGCGACAACGCCGCGCGCCCCGGACGATCCAACAGACGCATCCGCTACAATGCCCCGATCCCGTATGAAGCCTGCCCATGAGCCAATCGCTTTCTTCCCGTCGTCCCGTATTGCGCGCCCTGGTGGCTGGCGCAGCGCTCTCCGCGCTCTCTTTCCCGGCGCTCTCGCTGGCTGCAAAGAAGACCGCCAAATCCCCCAAGCGCCGCGTCGCGGTGCATGAAGAAGAGATCGACCCCGATCGCTATCGCAACAACCCGCAAACGCAGGCCTTCATCGGCATGCTGGTCGCGCAGTACAACTTTGACCGGACATCGCTCGAAACGCTGTTTGCGGGCACGGCCTATTCCGCCACGGTGGCGCGCCTGATCCTGCCGCCGGCCACGCCCGCGCGTCGCAACTGGACGGCCTATCGCGCCCGCTTCATCGAACCGATCCGCATCGGCGCAGGCGTGCGGTTCTGGCAGCAATACGGCGACACACTGCGCCGCGCCAAGAACGAATTCGGCGTGCCGGCCGATGTGATCGTGGGCATCCTGGGCGTGGAGACCATCTACGGCCGCGACATGGGCAACTTCCGCGTAATGGACGCGCTGTCCACGCTGGCCTTCGACTACCCCGACACGCCCAACCGCGAAGACCGCAGCACGATGTTCCGCAACCAACTCAAGGACTTCCTGCTCTGGTGCCGTGACACGGGCACGGAGACGTTCTCGGTCCTGGGCTCGTACGCGGGCGCCGTCGGCATTCCGCAATTCATGCCGACCAGCATCCGCGAATACGCCATCGATTACGACCGCGACGGCCACATCGACCTGCGCAACAGCGCGGTGGATGCCATCGGCAGCGTCGCGCGCTTCCTGCAGATGCACGGCTGGGAGCCGAACCGCCCGGTGATGTGGAACATTGCCGGCGATGCCGACAGCCAGGGCATTGCGGCCGCCGCCGCAGATGGCCAGCCGTATCCCGGCATGACGTTGTCCAGGCTCACACGCGCTGGTCTGGCACTGGCTCCGGGTGTGGATACCGCACGCGAGCAGGAAACCGAAGTGCTGATGATCGATCTGCCCACGCCCGGCCAGCCGACCGAATATCGCGTCGGGCTGCGCAATTTCTACGTGCTCACGCGCTATAACCGCAGCTTCTTCTACGCCGCCGCGGTGTACGAGTTGGGCCAGGCCGTGCGGCAGGCGATGCAGGGTTGACCCGCCGTCCACACAAACAAAAAGCGCAGCCGAAGCTGCGCTTTTTTCATGGCGATGCGGCGAGCCGTCAGGCGGGGAAGACCCCCGTCGACAGGTAACGATCGCCCCGGTCGCACACCACGAAAGCGATCGTCGCGTTCTCGACCTCCTCGGCCACACGCAGCGCCACGCACAACGCACCGGCGGCAGAGATCCCGCAGAAGATGCCCTCTTCACGCGCCATTCGACGTGCCATGTGCTCGGCGTCGGACTGGCTGACCGCCTCGGTGCGGTCGATGTACTTCGGATCGTAGATCTTCGGCATGTACGCTTCGGGCCACTTCCGGATACCCGGAATGCGCGAGCCTTCTTCCGGCTGTGCGCCAACGATCTGGATGTCAGCGTTCTTCTCTTTCAGAAAGCGCGAGACACCGGTAATCGTGCCCGTCGTACCCATCGCCGAAACGAAATGCGTGATGCGGCCTTCGGTGTCGCGCCACAGTTCGGGGCCGGTGGTCTCGTAATGCGCAAGCGGGTTGTCCGGGTTGGCAAACTGATCGAGGATGACGCCCTTGCCTTCCTTTTCCATCGCGTCGGCCAGGTCGCGCGCGTATTCCATGCCGCCCTTGACGGGGGTGAGGATGATCTCAGCGCCGTAAGCGGCCATGCTCTGGCGGCGCTCCACCGACAGGTCTTCCGGCATGATCAGCACCATCTTGTAACCACGCACCGCAGCGGCCATGGCCAGGGCAATGCCGGTGTTGCCCGACGTGGATTCGATCAGCGTGTCGCCCGGCTTGATGCGGCCGCGCGCTTCGGCGTGCTTGATCATGGACAGCGCAGGGCGATCCTTGACCGAACCGGCCGGGTTGTTGCCTTCGAGTTTGCCGAGGATGACATTACCGCGGCGCGCGTTGCCTTCGCCGGGAATGCGCTGGAGCTGAACCAGCGGCGTGTTGCCGATGGTGTCTTCGATCGTGAGATAGGCCATGATGCGTGGGGGACGGGAATCCGGCCATTGTAATGCAGCCCAAAGCCCTTCCTCGCACATGGCAAAACGCCTCGCTCGGGGAGCGAGGCGTTGCCGGCAGCATGATCGGCGCGCTTACTTCTTCTTCGCGTCCTTACCGTCCTTCTTGGCGGCGGCCGGTGCCGGTGTAGGCGCCGCTGCTCCGAACGTCAGCCCCTCGTTTTCCAGCTTGGCGAGCGTCTTGCCGCCAATGCCGGACACGCGAGCCTTGAAGTCGGCGGAGTCCTTGTACGGACCGTTCTTGGTGCGCTCCTCAATGATCGACTTGGAACGCTTGGGGCCGATGCCGGATAGCGTCTCTAGCGCAGCGTGATCTGCGGTATTCACGTCGACGGCGGCCCAAGAGACCGACAGCATCGACAGCGACATCAACGCAGCAGCCAACAGCTTCTTCAACATGTGCTTCTCCTTGGTGTTGGGATGAAAAAACCGCCACATGAGGTGGCGGTTTCGACACATCTTAAAGAGCGATCTGGCAACGCCGCAGCGAACGGACAAAAAGTCACACGCTGTCTGGTTGTTGGAGCGCTGGGCGATCAGACCGGTTGCTTCAACAGCCACTGGCAGTAGCGCTCCACACCTTCCTGCACCGTGAGGAACGGCGCCGTGTAGCCCGCCGCACGCAGGCGCGATTGATCAGCCTGGGTGAAGCACTGGTACTTGCCACGCAACGCATCGGGAAATTTCACGTACTCGATCAGGCCTTCCTGAGCCAGTTCCTCGGTAGAAAGCGCCGGCTTGCCTTCGGCTCCGCGCAACGTGTTCACCACCGTCGTGGCGATGTCGTTGAACGGCTGCGCGCGGCCCGTGCCGAGATTGAAGATGCCCGACTTGTCCGGATTGTCGAAGAAGAAAAGGTTCACCTTCACCACATCTTCCACCGACACGAAATCGCGCATCTGGCCGCCTTGCGGGTAGCCGTTGTACTCGCCGAACAGCTTGACGGTACCTTCCGAGCGGAACTGGTTGAAGTTGTGGAACGCCACAGACGCCATGCGGCCCTTGTGCTGCTCGCGCGGGCCGTAGACGTTGAAGTAGCGGAAGCCGACGATCTGCGACAGCGCGGTCGGCATGACACGGCGCACGATCTGGTCGAACAGCAGCTTGGAGTAACCGTACACGTTGAGCGGCCGCTCGAACTCGGGCTCTTCGCGGAACGTTTCCGACGCGCCGTACGTGGCTGCCGACGAGGCATAGAGGAACTGCACGCCTTGGTCCAGACACGCGCGCATCACCGCCAGCGAGTAACGGTAATTGTTGTCCATCATGTAGCGGCCATCGGTCTCCATGGTGTCGGAGCAGGCCCCTTCGTGGAAGATGGCGCGGACCTTGCCGAACTCGCCGCGCGCAAAGCGTTCGACAAAATCGGTCTTGTCCAGGTAGTCGCTGATCTGGCAGTCGACGATGTTCTTGAACTTGTCGGCCCGCGTGAGGTTGTCGACGGCGATGATGTCGGTTTCGCCGCGCTCGTTCAGGCCCTTGACGATGTTGGCGCCGATAAAGCCGGCCGCGCCGGTGACGATGATGGTCATGATCCGTTGATCAGGTGATCAGTTGAAGAGTTCTGCGTGGGTGACGACAGCCGTGCCCAGCTTGCCGACCACGATGCCGCCTGCGCGATTCGCGTACTGCACGGCTTCCTTGATGTTGGCGCCTGCGCCCAGCAGCGTGGCCAGCGTCGCGATCACCGTATCGCCCGCGCCCGAGACGTCGAACACCTCTCGCGCCTGCGCTGACACGTGCAGCACCTCGTGCTCGGTGTAGAGCGTCATGCCTTCTTCGGAGCGTGTGAGCAGCAACGCTTCGAGCTGCAGCTCCCGGCGCAGATTCTGTGCCCGGATGGTCAGGTCCTGCTCCGACTTCCACGAGCCCACCACCTGGCGCATTTCAGCGCGATTGGGCGTGATCATGGTGGCGCCCCTGTAGCGCGAGTAGTCGTCGCCCTTCGGGTCGACCAGCACGCGGCGGCCTGCCTGGCGCGACGCCTCAATCATCTTGCCGACATGCGTGAGACCGCCCTTGCCGTAGTCCGACAGCACCACCACGTCGTGCTGCGGCACCAGCGTGGCGAAACGATCGAGCACCGACATCAGCACTTCGTGCGTGGGCGCGTTCTCGAAATCGACGCGAATCAATTGCTGCTGACGAGCCAGCACGCGCAGTTTGATCGTCGTGTTGACTGCCGGATCACGATGCAGGTGACCGGTGACGTGGCTTTCGCCGAGCAGCGTTTCGATGCTGCGGCCCGGCTCATCGTCGCCGACCACACCGAGCATGGCTGCCTGCGCACCGAGCGCCGCCACGTTGCGCGCCACGTTGGCGGCACCGCCGAGACGTTCGTCCTGGCGCTTGATCTGCACGACCGGTACCGGCGCTTCGGGCGAAATCCGATCGACGTCTCCAAACCAGTAGCGGTCGAGCATCATGTCGCCGACCACGAGGATACGGGCGGCGTGGATCTGTTCGGAAGCGAGCGTGGTCATGAGTCTGGGCGTCGGCAGCGGCCGGTGGGTCGGTGATTACGATTGGGTGGAGCGCCCGATGGCCTGATATTCAAAGCCCGCATCGCGCATGGCTTGCGGCTCGAACAGATTGCGGCCGTCGAACACCATCGGCGTCTTCAACAGGGCCTTCACGGCGTTGAAGTCCGGGCTGCGGAACGCCTTCCACTCGGTCACGATGACCAGTGCGTCGGCATCCTTAAGCGCGTCCATCTGACCGGCGCAGAACGCCACGCGTTCCAGTTGTTCCGAAGAAAGATCAAGCCCCAGCGCATGGCGGGCCTCTTCCATCGCAACCGGGTCATACACCTGCACGCGCGCGCCACGCGCCAGCAGCGCAGCAATCAGGTTGCGGCTCGGTGCTTCGCGCATGTCGTCGGTGTTCGGCTTGAACGCCAGACCCCAGATGGCGAACGTGCGGCCGGTCAGGTCGGCACCCATGCGGTCTTCGATCTTGCCGACCAGCACTTCCTTCTGCTTGTCGTTGACGGCCTCAACGGCTTCCAGCACGTGCAGCGTCTGACCGTACTCCTGCGCCGTGCGCACCAGCGCCTGCACGTCCTTCGGGAAACACGACCCGCCGTAGCCGGTGCCGGCGTAGAGGAAGCTGTAGCCGATACGCGGGTCGGAACCGATGCCCAGGCGAACGAGTTCAATGTCCGCGCCCACCTTGTCGGCCAGATTGGCCATCTCGTTCATGAACGAGATGCGCGTGGCCAGCATCGAATTGGCGGCGTACTTGGTGAATTCGGCGGAGCGCACGTCCATGTAGAACGTGCGCTCATGGTTGCGATTGAACGGCGCGTAAAGCGTACGCATGATGGCCTTGGCACGCAGGCCATTGTTATCGCCATACGTGCCAAGCACGATGCGGTCCGGGCGCATGAAGTCGTCCACCGCGGCGCCTTCTTTCAGGAATTCGGGGTTCGACACGACCGAGAAGCCGATGTCAGACTTGCCGCGCGTAGCAAGCACTTCACCCACTGCAGCGCGCACCTTGTCGCCCGTTCCCACCGGCACCGTCGATTTGTCGACAATCACCTTGAAGCCCGTCATGTGCTGGGCGATGTTGCGGGCGGCCGCCAACACGTACTTCAGGTCGGCCGAGCCGTCTTCATCGGGCGGCGTGCCCACAGCGATGAACTGCACGTCGCCGTGCGCCACGCTGGCAGCCACGTCGGTCGAAAACTGGATGCGGCCGGCCGCGCGGTTACGCTCGATCAACTCCTTCAGTCCCGGTTCGTAGATGGGCACGCCGCCGGCGTTGAGCAGGTCGATCTTCTTCTGGTCGACGTCGAGACAGAACACATCGTTGCCCAGCTCCGCCAGACATGCGCCGGTGACTAGTCCGACATAACCGCTACCGATGATGGTGATTTTCATACGAACACTTAAAGATTGAAGAAGCGCCAGCGCGGCCGTTGCACACACCTGCCGCGCCGGACTGAATTACATGCTGGCGCCGCCACTGCCGCCGAGCGTCTCGGTACGACGCGGAGCATACGTTTCCCAGCGGTTGCAGCCTGGGCACTGCCAATAGAACAGGCGCGCACGGAATCCGCACTCCTGGCAGGTATAGCGCGCCAGGTTGCGCGTACGGCTTTGCAGCAGATCGCGAATCGCGCCGAGATCCTGCGCGCGCTGGATGTCAGCATTGCTGCCCGCCTCAACCGGATCCGCCAACGCACTCTCGGCTACGTCGGCCGTCGCAGGTGCTTCATGGCCGACCGCCTCGGACGCGCGCGTCGCCTCGGCTTCCACCAGCCGCGTCAGCGCCACCAACGAGGGCTGACGGCGGATCTGGTCGCGCATCAGCGCCACGGCATCGTCGATACCGTGCACGTCCAGTTCGTATTTGTAGACTGTATCGAGCAGTTCGGGGCCCAGCCGTGCGTCCATCTTGGAGCGCAACCAGGCGAGCCCCTCTGCGGCACGACCAAGCTGCGTGTACGCCTTCATCAGCCGTTCGGCCACCAAGGGCAAGAACGCAGTGTTTTGCTGTTCGATGCTACGCCAACGCTTGATGGCGCCTTCAACATCGCCCTGCCCTTGCGACACATCGCCCAACTGAATGGTGGCTCGCACATTCTTGGGATTCTCCTGAAGGGCACGTTCCAACCATTCGATGGCGGTCGGCACGTCCTTGCGCTGCAGCGCTTCCTGCGCGACCTCGCAGCAGAACTGCGCGATTTGCACGGCGTAATCCTTGCCTTGCAGCTTCTGCAATTCACGCGCAGCTTCAATGGCTTTGCGCCACTCTTTCTCGACTTCGTACAACTCCAGCAGCACGCGCTTGGCTGGCTCGGCAAATGTGCCTTCCATCAGCATGCGCAGGGATTCCTCGGCGCGATCCAGCAAGCCCGCGCGCAGGAAATCCTGCCCCAGTTCAAACAACGCGTGATCGCGCTCATTGGGGGGCAGATCGGGGCGATTGACGAGATTTTGGTGAACGCGAATGGCGCGTTCGGTTTCGCCGCGCCGACGAAACAGGCTGCCGAGCGCAAAGTGCAACTCGGTAGTCTCCGGGTCCAGCCGCGCAACTTCAATGAAAGCGTCGATGGCCTTGTCCGGCTGCTCGTTGAGCAGGAAATTCAGGCCCTTGAAATACGAGCGCGGAAGCGACGATTGTTCGGTGCGCAACTGGCGGGCATCGAGTCGGGCAGCCGCCCAGCCCAAGCCAAACACCAGCGGGATGGCCAACAGCCACCAGAGATCAAAATCCATGCGTCAGACCTTGGGGCCGGGAACGTGATACGGAGAGTCGGCAACCACGGGCGTCGGCACCTCGGTCACCTCTTCGGCCTTCTTCATGCGACCGATCTGGCGACGCAGGCGGCTCGCCGTAAAGCGATGCCGCATCACACGCGGCGCCATCGCCAGCATGGCCAGCAAGATGCCGGCAACAAAGAACGCCAAGGCAATCAAGATCAACGGTGCGTGCCAGACCACGCCAAACGGCAGCACGAGCGAGACTTCCGCCGTGTTGTGCAGTGCCAGCACGAAGAGCAGCACAAACAACAAGATGCGGATGACCCAGACGAGAAATTTCATGCGGATTCGGAAACGGGCGGCGGTGCAGCAGCCGGATGCGGCACGATTGCCGAGTTGTGCCGCATTGTAGCGGATTCACATGGCGGCCAGCCACGCCAGGCTTGGCGGCAGACAAGCATTGCCTAAACAAAAAACGCCCCGGCAAGCGGGGCGTTCCTGAAACTACCAAGTGCTACCTGGCCTCAGCGCGACATGGCCAGCGGCACCGCCGTGTCTACCGGAAAACCGGCAGCCTGGCGGGAGCTGTCAACCTGTCGCGCAGCCTTTACAGCCGCGAGCGACACGGCAGACTCGCCCTCCGAAGAAGGCTCGCCTTGTCGCTCAAGGCTGCGGTCAACCCGTTCGCGCAACTCCTTGCCGGCCTTGAAATGCGGTACCCGCTTTTCGGGTACCAGCACCTTCTCGCCAGACTTGGGATTGCGACCGACACGCGGCGGACGACGATTCAGACCAAAACTGCCAAATCCGCGGATCTCGATGCGGTGGCCGTCCGCCAAGGCGTCGGACATCGCATCGAGGATCGTCTTGACCGCGATATCCGCATCCCGCAGCAGCAGCTGCGGAAAGCGAGCGGCCAGCTTTTCCACGAGTTCGGACTTGGTCATGGGCATCGTGCGCGCGTCCTCGTCGTTCTTTAGGGTCGACCCGGTGGATGCTTACTGGTTGGTCTCGTTCAGCTTGGCCTTCAGCAGCGCGCCGAGGTTCGTGGTACCAGCCGCGCCGGTATCCGCCGAGAACTTCTGCATCGCTTCCTGTTGGTCGGCGCTGTCCTTCGCCTTGATGGAGACGTTGATGTTGCGCGACTTACGATCGATGTTGACGATCATCGCGGTCATCGTTTCGCCTTCCTTCAGCACGTTGCGGGCATCTTCCACACGGTCGCTCGAGATTTCCGAGGCGCGCAGGTAGCCTTCCACGTCGTCAGCCAGCTGCACCACGGCACCCTTCGGATCAACGGCCTTGATCGTGACCTGCACGATCGAACCCTTGTCGTTGGTCGAGATGAAGTTGTTGAACGGATCGCCCGACAGTTGCTTGATACCCAGCGAGATGCGTTCCTTGTCGACATCGATGGCCAGCACAACGGCTTCCACTTCGTCGCCCTTCTTGTACTTGCGAACGGCTTCTTCGCCAGTCTCTTGCCACGACAGGTCCGACAGGTGCACCAGGCCGTCGATGCCGCCCGGCAGACCGATGAACACGCCGAAGTCGGTGATCGACTTGATCTGGCCAGCCAGCTTGTCGCCCTTCTTCTGGTTGCGTGCGAAATCGTCCCACGGGTTGGCCTTGCACTGCTTCATGCCCAGGCTGATACGACGTTTGTCTTCGTCGATATCCAGAACCATGACTTCCACTTCGTCGCCCAGCTGGACAACCTTCGACGGGGCCACGTTCTTGTTCGTCCAGTCCATTTCCGACACGTGGACCAGGCCTTCGATACCGGCTTCGATCTCGACAAACGCGCCGTAGTCGGTCAGGTTGGTGACCTTGCCGAACAGGCGGGTGCCTTGCGGGTAGCGGCGCGAGATGCCGACCCACGGATCTTCGCCCAACTGCTTGACGCCCAGCGAGACGCGGTTCTTCTCTTGGTCGAACTTGAGGATCTTGGCGGTGATTTCCTGGCCAACCGACAGCACTTCGCTCGGGTGACGGACACGACGCCATGCCAGGTCGGTGATGTGCAGCAGACCGTCGATGCCACCCAGATCCACGAACGCGCCGTAGTCGGTGATGTTCTTGACGATACCGTTGACGATCGCACCTTCCTTGAGCGTTTCCATCAGCTTCTGACGCTCTTCGCCCAGCGTGGCTTCAACCACGGCACGGCGCGACAGCACAACGTTGTTGCGCTTGCGGTCCAGCTTGATGACCTTGAATTCGAGGGTCTTGCCTTCGTACGGCGTGGTGTCCTTGATCGGACGCACGTCGACGAGCGAACCCGGCAGGAATGCACGAATACCGTTGACCATGACGGTCAGGCCGCCCTTGACCTTGCCGGTCACGGTACCGGAGATGATCTCGCCGGATTCCAGTGCCTTCTCAAGGTTCAGCCACGAAGCCAGACGCTTGGCCTTGTCGCGCGACAGGATGGTGTCGCCGTAGCCGTTTTCCAGCGCGTCGATTGCGACCGAAACGTAGTCGCCGACTTGCACTTCCAGCTCGCCCTGATCGTTCAGGAACTCTTCGACCGGAACAAAAGCTTCAGACTTCAGGCCCGCGTTCACAACGACGAAGTTGTGGTCAATACGCACAACTTCCGCAGAGATCACTTCGCCAGCCTTCATATTGGACTTGGCGATCGACTCTTCGAACAGGGCGGCAAAAGATTCGTTAGTTTGGGACATAAAAAATAGGCATCCGCAGAACATGCCTCGCATTGCTTTCGCACAGAATGGGCGAAGACACGCATGCGGGGTTACGAGTTGAACAACCGCCAGCAGCGATATGCCACCGGCACCGATCGAACCGGTTCAGCCGGGTCAGTTTGCCTTGTTGGCGCCCTGCACCTGACGGTACCAGTCCAGTACTTGCGCGACGACTTCATCGACAGTCATGTCGGACGAATCCAGTTGTCGCGCATCTTGCGCCGGACGCAACGGCGCGACACTGCGGGTGCGATCCCGCAAATCACGCGCCTCCAAGTCCTGCGAAAGACTTTCCACTGTAGCAGAAAAACCCTTTGCAATCAATTGTTTATAGCGCCGCTCGGCGCGTGCCTGCACGCTTGCCGTCAGAAACACCTTGAGCACTGCTTCGGGGAAAACCACCGTGCCCATGTCGCGGCCATCGGCCACGAGGCCGGGCGCCTCCAGGAACGCGCGCTGGCGTGCATGCAACGCCTCCCGCACCGCGCCATGCACGGCGATGGCCGAAGCTTGATTGCCAACGGACTCATGGCGCAGGGCCAAGCTCACATCTTCGCCCTTGAGCCAGATGCGATCCGCCTTAAAGCGCACATCCAGTTCGCGGGCAATACGCACGAGACTTTCAACGTCGTGGTCGTCGATGTTCTCGCGCATGCTGGCAAGCGCCACCAACCGGTACAGCGACCCGCTATCAAGCAAGTGAAAACCGAGCAGATCAGCGATCTGGTGAGCGACCGTGCCCTTGCCAGATGCGGTCGGACCGTCGATGGTGATGACCGGGTACGGCATGGAAGCAGCGGTGTCGGACATGATGAAGTGCGTGCAGTTAATTGCGGTTCAGGCGGTGATGCCGCCGAACGCCGTGAAATATTCCGGGAACGTCTTGGCGACGCAGCGCGGGTCGTTGATACGGACCGGCACCGGGCCGAACGCTGCCAGCGAGAAAGCCATCGCCATGCGATGGTCATCGTAGGTGTCGATGCCACCGGCCGGCGGCGTCCATTGCGACGGAGGCGTCACGCGAATGTAGTCCGCGCCCTCTTCAACCTCGGCGCCAAGCTTGCGCAGTTCGGTGGCCATGGCGCTCAGGCGGTCGGTTTCCTTGACGCGCCAGCTTGCGATGTTCGTCAAGGTAGTCGTGCCGTCAGCAAACAACGCAGCCACCGCCAGCGTCATGGCCGCATCTGGAATGTGGTTGCAATCCAACTCGACAGCGTGCAGCTTGCCGTCGTCGCGTTCGGCGCCGCGCACTTCGATCCAGTTGCCGCCGGCCATCACGTTGGCGCCCATGCGATTCAGCGCGTCGGCAAAGCGGACATCACCCTGGATGCTGGACATGCCGACGCCCTCCACACGCACCGGCCCGCCGCCGAGCGCACCAGCGGCCAGGAAGTACGACGCGGAGGAAGCATCGCCCTCCACAAAGATCTCTCCCGGCGCCGTGTAAGCCACGCCGGTCGGCACGGTGAACGACGACCAGCCATCTCGCGCGACCTGCACGCCGAAGCGCGCCATCAGGTTCAGCGTGATTTCGATGTAAGGCTTGGAAATCAATTCGCCAACCACTTCGATGGTGACGTTGCCGGCAGACTCGACGAGCGGCAGCGCCATCAGCAATGCCGTCAGGAACTGGCTCGACACATCGCCGCGCACGCGGATCGGTGCGTCGATCTTGACCGGCGCGGCGTGGATCGCCAGCGGCGGATAACCCTCATTGCCCGTGTAGTCGATGCGCGCACCGACCTGGCGCAGGCCGTCGACCAGATCGCCGATCGGACGCTCGTGCATGCGCGGCACGCCGTGCAGCGTGTACTCGCCACCTTGCAGCGCCAGCGCGGCTGTCAGCGGACGGATGGCTGTGCCGGCGTTGCCCATGAACAGATCGGCCGACGTGTTCGGGAAGCGGCCGCCGGTGCCGGTGACGCGGTATGTGTTCTCGCCCTGGCCTTCGACCGAGACGCCCAGCTTGCCAAGCGCGTCGAGCATGACGCGCGTGTCGTCGGAGTCAAGCAGGTCGCGCACCACCGTCTCGCCCTGCGCGAGTGCAGCCAGCAGCAGCACGCGGTTGGAGATGCTCTTCGAGCCCGGCAGCTTGATGGTGCCGCGCGCCGTCTTCAGCGGGCCAACGTCGAGATGTTCCATGAATCCACTCAGTTCAAAACAAAACGTTATTCGGATTGTGCGCCGGCGGCATTTCCTGGCGCCACGCGTTGCGGCCACGCCAGACGCGCTTCGCTGGCACGGCGGAACACGCGCTCGAGTGCATCGCCATCGCGCTCGGCAATCATTGTCTTCAGGCGGCCGATCACGGCTTCGTAGGTGGTGAGCTCGCGCAGCAGCGCCTCGCGATTCGACAGGCAGATGTCACGCCACATTTCGGGCGACGATGCCGCGATGCGCGTGAAATCGCGGAAGCCACCACCGGCGAAATCGAGTTTGAGCGCACCGTCTTCGGCATTGATGATCTGGGCGACCAGCGCGTACGACAGCACGTGTGGCAGGTGGCTCACGGCGGCGAACACGGCGTCGTGCTGCACGGCCGACATGATGCGGCAATGCGCGCCCGCCGCTTCCCACATGGCCTGCACACGTGCGACATCGCTGCGCCGGTTTTCCTGCAGTGGGCACAGCACGGTCTTCTTGCCGACATAGAGGTCAGCCAGCGCCGCCTCCACGCCATTCAACTCACGGCCGGCAATCGGATGCGCTGGCACGAACTGGCTGACCTGATCGCCCAGCGCCGTCTTGGCCGCCATGATGACGTCGGACTTGGTGCTGCCGGCATCCGTAACGATGGTGTCCGGCCCGAGATGCGGCTGCATGGCGAGCAGCAACGGCAACGTCTGCGCGACAGGCGCGCATAGCACGACCATGTCGGCGCCGCGCACGGCCTCTTCCATCGGCAAGGCTTCGTCGATCACGCCCAGACGGATCGCCGTCTCAAGCGACGCAGCCGATCGCCCGACGCCCACAACATGCTCGACTACCCCCGCACGACGCAAGCCCAGCGCCAGTGAACCGCCAATCAGGCCGACGCCAACAATCACCAACCGGGAACTGGAAAATGAAGAGGCCACAACACCGTCCTGCCAGAAAAAAGCAAAGCGGCATTGTAGCCCGATGTACGCGGCGCCCGATGCCTGATGCGGGGCGCTGTGGCGGTTGCGGCTGAAGTTACGCGGCGGCTTTTTCCCGCGCCAGCGCCGACTCCAGTGCGCCGATGAACGTGGCGTTCTCTTCCGGCAAGCCGATGCTGATGCGCAGCCATTGCGGCAAGCCGTAGTTGCCGACCGGGCGCACGATCACACCTTGCTTGAGCAACGCAACGTTCACGCGCGCACCGGCGCCGTTGTCGTCACCCACACGCACCAAGACAAAATTGCCCGATGACGGCACGTATTCAAGGCCCAGCCGATCGAACGCGTCCGTCAACTGCACGTAGCCGGCAGCGTTCAGTTCAGCCGATTGACACAGGAATTCCGCATCATTGAGCGCTGCCACCGCGGCCGCCTGCGCCAAGCTGTTGACGTTGAACGGCTGACGGATGCGGTTGAGCAGATCGGTCAACTGCGGTTGCGCAATGCCATAACCCACACGCAAGCCAGCCAGCCCGTACGCCTTGGAGAACGTCCGCGATACCAGCAGGTTCGGGTATTGGCGCACCCACGCGGTGGAGTCGTACTGCTGCTCCGGCTTGAGGAATTCGTTGTACGCCTCGTCCAGCACGACGACCACCGTCGGCGGCACCTTCGCCAGGAACGCCGCAATCGCATCGGCCGGCAGGAACGTGCCAGTCGGGTTGTTTGGGTTGGCGATGTAGATCAGGCGGGTGTCCGGCGTGATTGCAGCGGCCATCGCGTCAAGATCGTGGCCGTAATCGCGGGCCGGCACCTCGATCGCACGCGCGCCCACCTCCTGCGCGGCCAGCGCATACACGGCAAACGAGTGCTGCGCATACATCACAGCCTGCCCCGGCGACACCAGCGCGCGAGCGGCCAGTTCGAGGATGTCATTGCTGCCGTTGCCGAGCGTGATCCATGTTTCCGGCACGCCAAACTTGGCATGCAGCGCGGCCTTCAGGCTGAAGCCGTTGGCATCCGGATAGCGCGCCAGTTCATCAATGGCCGAGGCCATCGCGTTCTTGGCTGACTTCGGCATGCCCAGCGGGTTTTCGTTGGACGCCAGCTTGACGATGCGCGCGGCATCCAGGCCGAATTCGCGTGCCACTTCGGAAATCGGCTTGCCGACCACATAAGGGGCGATGGCGCGGACATACTCGGGGCCGAACTGCAAAGACATGGGGTGCTCCTCCGTTATCGACGCTCTGCCCGTGCAGAGCGCCTTGAATCCCTCAATGTGCTGAGGGATAGGACCCCAACACTTTGAAATACGCCGCGTCGTGACGCAGCTTTTCCAGCGCGCGCGCTACCTGCGGGTCACGCTGATGGCCTTCCACGTCGACGTAGAAGTAGTACTCCCACGCGCCGCTGCGCGCCGGGCGCGACTCGAAACGGCACATCGACACGCCGTTCTCGGCCAACGGCGCCAGCAACTTGTAGACCGCACCGGCCTCGTTGGGCACCGACAAAATCAAGGACGTCTGATCGCGCCCGCTCGGCTCCGTCTCGTAATTGCCGATCACGACAAAGCGCGTGCGGTTGTGCGGGTCGTCTTCCACATTGGCACGCACCACGTGCAGGCCGTAGCGGTTGGCCGCCTGCACGCTTGCCAGCGCAGCAACCGTTTCGTCCTCGCCCGCCATGCGCGCAGCCTCGGCGTTGCTCGACACGGCCTCGCGCGGCAGGTTCGGATAGTTCGTGTTCAACCACCGTTGGCACTGCGCCAGCGCCTGCGCATGCGCACGCACCACCTTCACCTGCGACATGTCGCCCGTCTTGTGCAGCAGGTTGTGGTGCACCCGCAGCGCAATCTCGCCGCTGATCTTCAGCGACGTCTGCAAGAACAGATCGAGCGTGCGCGACACCACGCCTTCCGTCGAATTTTCGACCGGCACTACACCACAATCGACCGTGCCGGACTCGGCCGCACGAAACACCTCGTCGATGCTCGGGCACGGCATTGGCTGGATCTCGTGACCGAAATGCGCGATCACCGCCTGCTCCGAGAACGTGCCCGCCGGGCCGAGGTAACCGATGCGCAGCGCCTGTTCCAGACCACGGCACGCCGACATCACCTCGCGCCAGATGGCGGCGATGCTTTCGTCGTGCAGGGGCCCTTGATTGCCCGACTGCATCTTACGGATGACCTGCAGCTCGCGGTCCGGCCGGAACGCCGGCGACGAATAGCGCTTCTTCACCTCGCCCACTTCCTGCGCCACCTTGGCGCGGTCGGAAAGCAGCGAAAGCAGCTGGTTGTCGATGGCGTCGATCTGCGTGCGCAACGGCGCAAGCTCGGCCGCCAACGCGGCGTCCTTGTTTTGCTTCGTATCGTCTGACTGACTGGTCATTGTAGGAATCGGGTTCGGCAACGGATTGCAAATTGCCGCGCGAAGCGGGCGCTTCACGCAATGTTCTGCCGTGATTGAGGGTCAGCCTTACGCGGACACTCTTTCAAACTCGCGCATGAAGTCGACCAGCGCCTCAACACCCTCCAGCGGCATCGCGTTGTAGATGCTCGCCCGCATGCCGCCCACGGACTTGTGGCCCTTGAGCTGCACCAGCCCCCGCTCGCGCGCCTGCGCGAGGAACGCCTCGCTGCGGGACTCGTCGTTGAGGAAGAACGGCACGTTCATGCGCGACCGGCACGTTGGATGGATTTCATTGCGGTAGAAGCTGCTGGCGTCGATGAAGTCGTACAGCATCTTCGACTTGATGATGTTGCGCGTCTCCAGCGCTTCCACGCCACCTTGGCGCTTGATCCACTGGAACACAAGCCCCGCGATGTAGATGGCGTAAGTGGGCGGCGTGTTGTACATCGAGCCGTTCTCGGCCACGAGGCGCCAGTTGAATGCCGACGGGCACAGAGGGTGCGCATGACCCAGAAGGTCCTTGCGGACGATGGCAATCGTCAGGCCGGCAGGGCCGATGTTTTTCTGCGCGCCGCCGTACAGGACCTGGTAGCCGTTCCAGTCGATCGGCCGCGAAAGGATGTGGCTCGACACGTCAGACACCACCACTCGCCCGTGCGCCTGACCGACGTCAGGCGTCTCCTGATATTCAACGCCGACAATGGTCTCGTTCGTGCACAGGTGCACGTAGGCCGCGTCCGAGGACAGCTTCCAGCTCGACACATCCGGGATCTTGTGGAAGCGCTCGGTCTCGCTGGTGGCGGCGATGTTCACCTCGCCGTACTTGCGCGCCTCCTGCTGCGACTTGACCGACCACGTACCGGTGACGACGTAGTCAGCCTTCGGAGCATCGGCCGAGAGCCGACGCATCAGGTTCAGCGGAACGATGGCGTTCTCGGCGATGGCGCCGCCTTGCAGGAAGAGGATTTCGTAGTTGTCCGGCACGGCCAGCAACTGCCGCAGATCGCTGAACGCTGCCGCCAGAATGCTTTCAAATTCCCGCCCGCGATGGCTCATTTCCATCACGCTCATGCCGCTGCCGTGCCAGGACACCATCTCCTCCTTCGCCTGTTCCAGCACCTCGAGCGGCAGCACTGCCGGCCCTGCCGAAAAGTTGTACACACGCGCCTGGCTGGCTTGGAGGGCTCGATCCGCTTGGTTCATAGGACGAAGGGCAAAAGAAAAATGGCTGTCTGGGCGCAAACCCAAACAGCCATTATCTACCAACTGACAGCCCGAGGGGGATTGTGCCCCGATCGTCTGCCTATGCCGGTCAATTACTTCGCAGCAGCGGCAACTTCCTTGTCAGCCATGTCGCGCATCTTCTTGCCGACTTGCGGACCGTACTTCTGCATCACGTTGCCCCACACTTCCTGCATGGCCTTGCCTTGGTTAGCCATGAACTTCTGGCCGCTCGGCGTTTTCAGGAACGTGGTCAGATCCTTGATTTCCTGGGTCGAGTAGTACTTGCCCAGCGAGTCATAGTGGGCTTGCAGGGCGTCCTTGCGGAAGGCTTCCGTGTCGAAGTCCTTGCCAGCGCCGTCGGTCATGCGCTGCACGGCGCCGTTCTTCTTCAGCTTGTCGACAGCGGCTTGCTTCTGCTTGTCGTTCAGAGTCTTGTTCTCGACCAGTGCCTGCTCCAGCACCAGCGGGGCTTCCTGCTTAGCGCCGCTGGCCAACACTTCACCCTGACCCTTGATGGCCGCGTCGACGTTCATCGTCGTCAGCAGGTCCTTGATGGCAGCCGTCTTGTCAGCGTCGCCAGCCTGCGCGAACGCAAACAGCGGAGCGAAACCAGCCACCACGATCAGATGTTTGAGTTTGAGACTCTTGTGCATTGTTGCTCCCTTGAGATAAGCGTTGCGTTTAGGCCGGGCGTGTGATTCAAAAGTTCCAGGCCCTTGCCGCGCACAGGTCCGGCATCATGACAGAACTGCGCCCAACGGCAAGCAAAAGATGTTTCTAATTATGTCTCGCTGCTGTCATCCGGCTGTGCATCGGCATCCGGGGCGGCATCCGTCGCATCAGCACCCTCGACACTCTCCGCGCCTTCAGCGTCGGATTCCATCACCCGTTGCAGCCCGGACAGCTTGTTGCCCTCGCCCACCGAGATGAGCGTGACGCCCTGCGTGGCGCGGCCCATTTCACGGATCTCATCCACGCGCGTGCGGATCAGCACCCCGCCCGTCGTGATCAGCATGATCTCGTCTTCCGGCGCCACCAGCGCGGCGGCCACGACCTTGCCGTTACGCTCGGAGGTCTGGATGGCGATCATGCCCTTCGTGCCGCGGCCGTGCCGGGTGTACTCCGAGATCGGTGTGCGCTTACCGTAGCCGTTCTCGGTGGCGGTGAGCACGCTACCGGCGACCGACTGAGCGCCCTCGCCCTCGGTTTCCGCGGGCGCCACCAGCATGGCAATCACTTGCTGCGTCTCTTCCAGGTTCATACCGCGAACGCCGCGTGCCTGGCGACCCATCGGGCGCACGTCGTTTTCATCGAAGCGCACCGCCTTGCCTGCGTCGGAGAACAACATGACGTCGTGCTGGCCGTCGGTAATGTCCGCGCCGATCAGGAAGTCGCCCTCGTCCAGATCGACCGCGATGATGCCGGCCTTGCGTGGGTTCGAGAATTCCGTCAGCGCCGTCTTCTTGACCGTCCCCTTGGAGGTCGCCATGAACACGAAGTGCTGCTCGTCGAACTGCTTCACCGGCAGGATCACGTTGATCTTCTCGCCCGGCGACAGCGGGAACATATTGACGATCGGGCGACCGCGCGAGTTACGGCTGCCCTGAGGCACCTCCCACACCTTCAGCCAATACAGACGGCCGCGGTTCGAGAAGCAGAGAATGTAATCGTGCGTGTTGGCGACGAATAGCGTGTCGATCCAATCGTCTTCCTTCGTCGCCGCAGCTTGCTTGCCGCGGCCGCCACGCTTTTGCGCCCGGTATTCGGAAATCGGCTGACTCTTCATGTAGCCGCTGTGGGACAGCGTCACCACCAGATCCTGCGGCGTAATGAGGTCTTCTGTATCCAACTCAGTGGCATTGTGCTCAATCTGCGAGCGACGCTCATCGCCGAACTCAGCGCGGATCGCGGTGAGTTCCTCGACGATGATGGCGGTAATGCGCTCCGGCCTAGCCAGGATGTCCAACAGATCGGCGATCTGCGCCATCACTTCGCGGTATTCCTGGACGATCTTGTCCTGCTCCAGCCCGGTGAGGCGTTGCAGGCGCATCTGCAGGATTTCCTGCGCTTGCGTATCCGACAGCTTGTACAAGCCGTCGCCCTGCATACCAAACACCGGCAGCAGACCTTCCGGACGATACGCAGCATTACCGCCGGAGGTTTCGCTCTCGGCGCGAACGAGCATGTCGCGCACGAGGCCCGAATCCCAACTGCGGTTCATCAGCTCAGCCTTGGCAACCGGCGGGGTCGGCGCGGCCTTGATGATGGCGATGAACTCATCGATATTGGCCAGTGCAACAGCCAGACCTTCAAGGATGTGGCCGCGCTCGCGTGCCTTGCGCAGGTCGAATACCGTGCGACGCGTCACCACCTCGCGGCGGTGCAGCAGGAAGCACTCAAGCATCTGGCGCAGGTTCAGCAGGCGTGGCTGGCCGTCGACAAGCGCGACCATGTTCATACCAAACGTGTCCTGCAGCTGCGTATTCTTATAGAGGTTGTTGAGCACGACCTCTGGCACCTCGCCGCGCTTGAGTTCGATCACCACGCGCATGCCGGACTTGTCCGACTCGTCGCGAATGTCGGAAATGCCTTCGATGCGCTTTTCGGTGACCAGCTCGGCGATGCGCTCGAGCAGCGTGCGCTTGTTAACCTGATACGGCAGCTCGTCGACGATGATCGCCTGGCGCTGGCCGCGGTCGATATCTTCAAAGTGCGTCTTGGCGCGCATCACCACACGGCCGCGGCCCGTGCGATAGCCCTCGCGAACACCCGAAATGCCGTAGATGATGCCTGCCGTTGGGAAGTCCGGCGCCGGGATCAGCTCGATCAGCTCGTCGACCGTCGCTTCCGGATTGCGCAGCAAGTGGAGGCAGCCATCGACGACTTCATTCAGGTTATGCGGCGGAATGTTCGTCGCCATACCCACCGCGATCCCGGACGAACCGTTGATCAGCAAGTTGGGGATGCGGGCCGGCAGAACGGACGGTTCAGTTTCGGAACCGTCGTAGTTCGGCTCAAAATTGACGGTTTCCTTGTCGAGGTCGGCCAGCAGTTCGTGGGCAATCTTCGACAGGCGGATTTCGGTGTAACGCATCGCCGCGGCGTTGTCGCCATCGACGGAGCCGAAGTTGCCTTGGCCGTCGACCAGCATGTAGCGCAGCGAGAAGTTCTGCGCCATCCGCACGATGGTGTCGTATACAGCAGTGTCGCCGTGGGGGTGATACTTACCGATCACATCCCCGACAATACGGGCAGACTTCTTATAGGGGCGATTCCAGTCGTTGTTCAGCTCGTGCATCGAGTAAAGCGCACGGCGATGCACCGGCTTGAGACCATCCCGCACATCTGGAAGCGCGCGGCCCACGATTACGCTCATGGCGTAAGCGAGATACGAGCTGCGCATTTCTTCTTCGAGCGATACCGGGAGTGTCTCTTTGGCGAATTGATCCATTGGGCGAACGGTGGGAGGTCCCTAGTGAGCACAGCAATGCGAACTGCAGGACGCTGCGGTTGCGCGAATAACAGAACATTTTACCATGCCGCAAGCCCCCTTCCCTCATACGCGCGAGCGACGCATCGTCAACCCCGGGCACGTTCCCTGCGAGCGGGGGCAAAACCGGGGAACCAGTCCCCATAAGGGTTTGCGAGGCATTTCCTGCCTTGTTGCGTACACACCACAAGGCCATGGCGCCCCGTTCGAATCGCTTATATTTGCTTTTTAGGAGTGCGTGCTTGTGGCACAATCCCCCAGCGAAGAGGCAGACATTGTTCGAAGTGGAGCCTTCACCACACCGAGAATGTTATACTCCGAAGAATGTATGACTTGTTTTCGTCCCATCTGCTCGCAGTCTTCTGCGGTGATCTCATCCTGAGAGGAGAAATATGAAAAAATTTGCCAAGCTCGCGTTCGCTGCAGCTGCGGTAGCCATGGCTGCGTCCGCTTACGCTCAGTCGGTGCCCTACGAAAAGAAGGCCGTCAACGACAACTGGGGTAACGGCACGAGCGAGTGGGTCTGGAAGAACGGCACGAACGAACTGTGCTGGCGCAATGGCTTCTGGACGCCGGCAACCGCCAACGCTCAGTGCGACGGCGCTCTGGCTCCGGCTGCTGCTCCGACCGCTGCTCCGGCTGCTCCGGCTGCTCCGGTTGTGTCGAGCGAAAAGGTTACGTTCGCTGCTGACACCCTGTTCGATTTCGACAAGGCTGTGCTGAAGCCGGAAGGCAAGGCCAAGCTGGACGACCTGGTCTCGAAGCTGAATGGCATCAACCTGGAAGTCGTGATCGCCGTTGGCCACACCGACTCGTTCGGTTCGGACAAGTACAACGACCGCCTGTCGGTCCGTCGTGCTGAAGCCGTCAAGGGCTACCTGGTCAGCAAGGGCATCGAAGCCAACCGTGTCTACACGGAAGGCAAGGGCAAGCGCCAGCTGAAGGTTGATCCGAAGTCGTGCAAGGGCGCTCGCAAGGCACAAATCGCCTGCCAGCAACCGAACCGCCGCGTGGACGTCGAAGTGGTCGGCACCCGCAAGGCTCAGTAATTCGGTTCACACCGGAAAAAAGCCCAGCTTTCGCTGGGCTTTTTTTCGCCTGTACATCTGCGTCGGCGGACGCCTTCCCCGAGGCCGCTGCGGAAATAGGCGCCAAAAAAAACGATGACGCAAAATGCGCCATCGCTTTTTCTGTTTGGGGCACCCGATGCCCCTTTTTCATGACCGCCCTTCTTATTGATAGGAAGGTGTCGCCTGGTCGTTAGCCACCATGGCGCGATCGCCCACGCGCAGATTGTTCGGGTTTCGCTGCGTGACCGTCGCGACGCGGCCATCATCGAGGCGGACAGTGATGCGGTACACGGTTTGGCCGCCCGCTCCTGCGCGCTGTTCGACTTGGTTGCCAGCATAGGCACCCAGTGCTGCGCCGCCAATGGTTGCGACTGTGTTGCCCGTACCGCCGCCAACTTGGTGACCCAGAATACCGCCGGCCACACCGCCGATGATCGTGCCTAAAATGCCCGGGCTATTTGCCGGGGCCTGCATCGGCTGGATCGATTCCACGCGGCCATAGAGGGCGCCCGTTTGCTGCGGTTGGCCGCCATAGGCCGGGGGCTGTTGAGCATACCCACCGTTATAGCCACTGCCGTAGCCCGGCGCGGCGCAGCCTGCCAGCACCGTCAGGCCCGCAACACCCAGCCCAATCAGAATTTGTTTGGATTTCATTGATCTCTCCTTGAACGAAGGTGACAGTTGGAGGAAATGCATGCGCGTTTGTTCACCTCTGTTTCAATGTGAAACCTTTTCGCAGCCCCCTTGATTTGGTTGGGGCGACGCTTTTTGGTACATTTCCTCACCTAGCCGATATGCCCTGGCGCAGCGCAACATGACGACCACTCACGCGAACGCCGATCCCGGCGAACTCGAAAAATTCAGCGAACTCGCCCACCGTTGGTGGGATCCGAACAGCGAGTTCAAACCCCTACACGAGATCAATCCACTGCGCCTCGGCTGGATTCAGTCGATCGCCCCGCTGGCCGGTAAACGCGTCGTCGACGTGGGCTGCGGCGGCGGCATCCTTTCAGAGAGCATGGCGCGTGCCGGCGCCGACGTCAAAGGCATCGACCTGTCCCGCAAAGCATTGCGTGTCGCCGACCTGCATAGTCTCGAGGCGGGCGTTACCGTCGATTACGAGGAGATTGCCGCAGAAGCCTTGGCCGCACGCGAGCCGGCCAGCTTCGATGTCGTCACTTGCATGGAGATGCTCGAACATGTGCCCGATCCGGCGTCTGTTGTGCGTGCGTGCGCGACGCTGGTAAAACCGGGCGGATACGTGTTTTTCTCGACCATCCACCGGAACGCCAAGGCCTATCTGCTGGCGGTCATTGGCGCGGAATACGTGCTCAACATGCTGCCGCGCGGCACGCACGACTACGCCAAGTTCATTCGCCCGTCGGAGCTGAGCGCGTTCGTACGGGGGGCCGGGCTCCAGGCTCAAGAGATGTGCGGGCTCGAATACAACCCGATCACCGGCCGCTATGCCCTCACGCAGGACACCAGCGTCAACTATCTGATGGCAACGCGCCGTCCGGCCGAGGCATGACGGTGCGCCAGTTTCCCGATCCGCTGGGCGCGGTGCTGTTCGACCTGGACGGCACACTTGCGGACACGGCCCCCGATCTGGCCGCCGCGGCCAACAAGGTGCGCACTGATCGTGGCCTCGAACCGGTGGACTACGAAGCGCTGCGCCCGGTCGCCTCGCATGGTGCCCGCGGACTGATCGGCGTGGCCTTCGGTGTTGGGCCAGGGGATGCGGAGTTCGAGTCGCTACGGCTGGCGTTTCTCGCCAACTACGAGGCGGAAATCTGCGTGCGTACGCAGCTGTTTCCGGGCATGGCCGACGTGCTGGTCGAACTGGGGAGGGCGGGCGTCCCCTGGGGGATCGTCACCAACAAGTCGGGCCGCCTGACGGTACCGCTGGTTGCACAGTTACCGTTTCCGGTGCCGCCGGCCTGCGTTGTTGCGGGCGATACCACGCCGCACGCCAAGCCCCACCCCGCCCCACTGCTGTATGCGGCCGAATCCATCGGCATCGACGCACGACAGATCGTCTACGTGGGCGATGACCTGCGCGATATCGAAGCCGGCCGCGCTGCCGGCATGCCTACCATTGCGGCCAGTTACGGCTATTGTGGTAATGGGCCATCGCCAGCGGAATGGCGCGCCGATGCGCTGATCGCCAGCGCAGCCGAGCTGATTCCGCTGCTGCTCGAGTCGCAACGCGCTTGACCACAATGCCCAGGTGAATGCCCGGGCGCCACACCTTTCAGGACCGCTGCCTCCCGTCGGGACGTGGCGGTCAATCGACTGACGAAGTAGGCCACGCCGTGGCCGGACCGACACCAGCATGAGCTCCTCCCCCGATTCGCGCCCCGATCTGCAATCGAATACCGCCGGCTGGCGCGCACGGCTTGATCGCCTGCGCGGTACGGCCGGCTGGCAACGCGCGGCGCAGGTCGGCACGTCGCGTCGCACCAAGCGCATCGGGATCGGCGTGCTGATCTTTCTGGTGATGTTCGGGCTACTGGGTGCATTCGGCGGCCCGCCGTTGCTGCACCACCTGGCGCAAACGCAGCTCAGCCAGCTCCTGGAACGGCCGGTTTCGGTCGGCAAGATCAGCATCAACCCGTACACGCTGCGGCTTGATGTCGACCAGCTCCACATTGCCGAGCGCGACGGCAAGACGCCGTTCGTCGATGTCGGCCATCTGCATGTGAACGCGTCGTGGAGTTCGATCTTCCGCCGCGCGCCCGTGATTGAAGAACTCAGCATCGATGCGCCGCACGTGCGTATCGTGCGCACCGCCGAACAGCGTTTCAACTTCTCCGACATCGTCGACAAGCTAAGCCAGCCGGAAACCGCGCCCAAGCCCAAGTCGAACGAGCCGGCACGTTTCGTCTTTGCCAATCTGCAGTTGACCAACGGCGCCATCGACTTTGTCGACCAGCCGCTCGGCGGGCAACACAAGGTGGAGGGCTTGCAGATCGGCGTGCCTTTCGTGGCGAGCCTGCCGGCAGACGTGGACATCTTCGTGCAGCCTTTGCTGGTTGCCCGCATCGACGGCGCGCCGCTGCATTTCGCGGGCAAGACAAAGCCGTTTGCCGATTCGCTCGAATCGAACCTCAACGTCAAGATCGACGGACTGGATCTGCCCCGCTATCTCGGCTACGTACCCGGCCCGCTGCCGGTGGCGGTTCCACAAGGCAAGCTGACGACCGACCTGACGATCGACTTCCAGAAGCCCAAGAGCGGCACACCAGTGCTGCGCGTGCATGGCACGACCGGCCTCGACCACCTGGAAGTTGTCGACGCCAGGAAAGCGCCACTGGTGGCCGCCAAGCAGGTGCGCGCAACGCTTGCCGACGTGCGCCCGCTCGACAACGTGTTCCACCTCGATGCGCTGACGCTGGATGGCGTGCGCGTTAATGCCACGCGCGGTGGGGATGGAGCGATCAATTTCGCGCAACTCGCCGGCAAGCCGGCACCTGCCAAAGCGAAAGCTGCCACGGCCGAGGCCGCGACCACCGCCAAGCCGAAACCGTTGGATGTGGCGGTCAACAAGCTGCAACTGACCAACAGCACCGTCCACTGGCGTGACGCGACCACGCAGCCGGCTGCCGACCTGATACTGGAAGACCTCCACGGCGACATTCGCGTGCGTACGTTGGGCGGTCCGACCTCGCTCGATGTGGGCGCCAAGCTGGCGCAAGGCGGCACGCTCAATGTCAAAGGCAACACATCGCTGGAGAAGAACACCGGCGAGCTGGAACTGAAGCTGGACGGCATGAAGCTGGTCGGCATCAGCCCGTATCTGCGCCAGGCGGGCGCACCGCAATTGCAGAGCGGTGCGCTATCGGCCGACGGCAAGGTGGCGCTCGAATTCGGGCCGGACAAATTCAACGTGCGCGCGGAACCGCTGACCGCAAGCCTGGCCGACCTGTCACTGGCGCCGGCCACGGGCAAGGACACCGCGCTGCGAGCCAAGCTGCTGCGCGCAGAGGTGAAGCGCTTTGACCTGAGCGCCCGCACCATCGCCCTGAACGAAGTGCGCGCCGATGGCCTGCAGATCGATGCGTTGCGCAAGAAGGACGGCACAACCACGTTGACGCTGCTCGATGGTCCGCAATCGGTGGCGGGCAAGTCGACAGCGCCGGCCAAGTCCAGCGCAAAGTCGAACGCGCCGGCCGAAAAACCCTGGGCAGTGACCGTACAAACGCTGAAGCTGGACAACAGCGCTGTCGGCTTTGAAGACCAATCGAACTCGCGCCCGGTCAAGGTGCGTGTCGAGCCGCTGAACGTGGTCGTGCAGAACGCCTCCTCCGATCTCGGCAAACCGGTCAGCGTGCAGATTGGCGCAGGGCTGGGTGCCAAGGGCAAGCTCGATGTGCGCGGCGAGGTCGTGCCGCAGCCGCTCAAGGCCGACCTGCGCGTGAACTCGCAGAACCTGTCGCTGGCAGGCTTCGATCCGTATCTGGACAAGTCGTTGAACGCGGCCATCACCAGCGCGCTGCTATCGATGGACGGGCGCCTCGTGCTCAACCAGGGCAAGGCGCTGACGGTGAACTACCAGGGCAACGCGACACTGGGCAACGTCCGCCTGCAAGACCGCGTGAGTTCGGATGACTTCCTGCGCTGGCGCTCGCTCGCGCTCAACCGCATCCAGGCCAACTACGACGGCACTACGCCGCGCGTGCGGGTGGGAGCGATGGCGCTGTCGACGTTCTACGCGCGGATCATCATCAACCCGAATGGGCGCCTGAACCTGCAGGACATCCGCGTGCAGCCGACCGAGGAGCGACGCTCGCTGACGCAAAGCGAACCTGCATCGGCATCGGCCGCAGCGGCTTCCGCCCCGGCAGCCGCGCCCGTGACGGCTTCGGCTCCGGTTGCAGCCCCTGCATCGGCCGTCACCGTAACGGCTACCGCACCTGCGCCCAAGGCCGGCGGCGCAGACCTGCGCGTTGACGCCATCACGCTGCAGGACGGCAACATCCGCTTCACCGACAACTTCGTCAAACCGAACTACACCGCCAACCTGACCGCCATCGGCGGCTCGATCGGCACGATCAGCACGGCCGCCGGCCAGACACCCGCCGACGTGACGCTGCGCGGCAGTGTCGACGGCACAGCACCGGTGGACATCCACGGCAAGGTGAACCCGCTCGCTCCCATGGCCTTTGTCGACCTGACGGCCAAGGCCGACGGCGTGGAACTGACCAACCTCACGCCCTACTCCGCCAAGTACGCCGGCTACCCGATCACCAAGGGCAAGCTGACGATGGATCTGCACTACCTGCTCGACCAGGGCAAGTTGACCGCCGACAACCACATCTTCATCGACCAGCTCACCTTCGGCGACCGCGTAGAAAGTAAGGACGCGACCAATCTGCCGGTGCGGCTGGCAGTGGCGCTGCTGAAGAATTCGCGCGGCGAGATCGACGTGCGCGTGCCGGTATCGGGCTCGCTCGATGACCCACAGTTCAGCATCGGCGGCGTCATCCTGCGTGCATTCGTCAACCTCATCGCGCGCGCCGTGACGGCGCCGTTCTCGCTGCTGGCCAGCGCGTTTGGCGGCAGCGGCGGCGAAGAACTCGGCTACATCGAGTTCGACCCCGGCACGTCGAACATCGGCCAGGCGTCCTTGGCCAAGCTCGACAAGCTCGGCACTGCGCTGAAGGACCGCCCGGCGCTGAAGGTCGACATCATCGGCCGCGTCGATCCGGAATTCGACCGCGACGGCCTGCGCCGGGAAGCCGTGAACCGTCAGATTCGCGAGCAGAAACTCAAGGACGCCGGCGACGCTGCTGAGGCAGACACCACCGTCAAGCCGGAAGAGGAGAACAAGTACCTTGAACGCGCGTACAAAGCCGCCAAATTCCCGAAACCGCGCAACGTGATCGGGCTGGCCAAATCCTTGCCGCCCGACGAGATGCGCAAGCTAATGGAAACCAGCGTGCAAGTGACGGATGCGGATTTGCGTGAGCTCGCGCAGCGTCGGGCGAATGCGGTGCATGTTGCACTTGCTGAACGCGTGGATCCGGAGCGCCTCTTTGTTGTCGCCCCAAAACTGAGCGCAGAGGGCATCAAGGACAAGGGCAAGACGACGCGGGTTGATTTCTCGCTGAAGTAGCCCATCTATGGGATAATCGACACTTCCTTACTGGGGCCGACCTGGTTTCGACGTGGGTTGCGAAGCAGCGGAGGGCATACCGAGGACCCGTCACCTCGTTAATCAATGGGAATGCAATAACTGCTAACGACGAACGTTACGCACTGGCAGCCTAAGGGCCGCCGTCCTCGCACTGGCTCGCTGACGGGCTAGGGTCGAAAGACTAGCGAGGTCATTTACGTCAGATAAGCTTTAGGTGAGTCACGGGCCTAGAGACGAAAACTTAGTGAATCGCCGTCGTAGAGCGTGTTCGTCCGCGATGCGGCGGTTAAATCAAATGACAGAACTAAGTATGTAGAACTCTCTGTGGAGGGCTTGCGGACGCGGGTTCGATTCCCGCCGGCTCCACCACTATTTGAAAAACCAACCGTTCTCGGTTGGTTTTTTTTCGTCTGTTCCCCCCAGTGTTGGCGTGGTTTCCAGGCCTGGTCTCACGAGCGCCACCTCTGCAAAGGCGGCCTTTCCGCCCCCGCCGACGCATCTCTGTTCTCCGTTTTCTCTGGTGGCCACGCGAGCGTTCTCGAGGTCATTTCCTTTGCTGGCGCGGGTTTAGATGCGGTCGGTTGTAGTCGGCAACTCCTGTAGGGGTGGCGACTGAGGGTGACGATATGCACCGCTACGCGGTAGGCTACTCCCGGCCAGAAGCAGGCATTCGTTTTGCTATTTATATTCTATTGAGCCTAAATCCGGAGAATGGAGAATCAAATCTGCAAGGCTTGCCACCGGACCGCTTAACGAAGTTTCTGAGCGATGTACGAGATAAAGATCTTTGTAAACATCTTCTTCAATCGGAATTGCATGTAACCATCCGCTTGCCTGTTCATGCTTGACCGCGCTTTCCATCACAAGCGAGATTCCTAGCCCTGCGTGGACCGCGTGTTTGACCGCCTCGGTGCTACCTAACTGCATACCCACTGTGAACTCTGCCGAGTCGGCACCGGCATATTGTTGTAGTAGGCGCCCAGTTCCGGTAGCCGCTTCGCCTCCAAGCAAGTTCTGGGATTTTAACCACTTAAGTGGAATGGTCGACTCGGCAGCCCAAGGATGGCCGGGGCGAACAATGACAACCATCCTCTCGCGCCGCCATACTGTTGAGACGAACCCAGGACGTGAGTCCCACCACTCCATTACCGCTACATCCACTTCAAGCGTTTCCAGCAAAGCGGCAATCTCGATATTTTTGCCGATCCTCACATCGATCTTGTTTGCTAATTTATCTTGGAGCGCCTTGATATAGGGTTGTAAAAGATAAATGCCGATATTGGAGCTTGCACCAACGACCAGGCTTTTATTGTGGAGGGCTGCCGTAGCCTTATGGCTAGTACGGAGCAATTGTTCCGCATAGGGGAAAAAAATCTTTCCCTCCAATGTCAGGCTTTGCGGCATTGTTGCGCGGTCAATCAGCCGGGCCTGCAAAGACTGCTCCAGCCGCTTGATATGCTGCGTTACTGTTGGCTGGGACAATCCAGTTTGCTTCGCCGCTTCGCGAAAGCCCCCGCATTTGACGACGGCAATGAACGTCGCCACACGCTCCAGATCTATCACGCCGCCTTTACTCCCGGATACGGCTGATTAATCGCGCCCATCGGTTTTTCACCAGCGAGTGCCTGGATGATGTTCATCGCTGCCTGCCGCTCGATTTCAAGCCGAACTTCCTTGACCGCCGATCCCAAATGCGGCGTAAAAAACGTTTGTGCCGTATTGTCGAGCAGCGCCTTGGGGATAGCCTGCGGGCGATCAGCGCGTATCCATTCTTCCATCTCGAAGACATCGGCTGCATATCCAGCTAGTTTTCCAGACGCCAGTGCTGCTATCACCGCATTCTCATCCACGACCGAGCCGCGACATGCATTGATCAGGTAGCTACCGGTTTTCATCTTGGCCAACGCGGTGGCATCGATCAGATGCAGTGTCTCTGCGGCCATCGGAACCATCGGCACGACATAATCACATTTTTCGAGCAGTTCATCGAGCGTGACGCGCTGTACGTGCCAAGCCTTTTCTTGTTCGGCATTGAGCGGAATCGGATCGCAATACAAGAGATTCATTTCAAAGCCAGCCAAGCGCTGGGCGATTGCACGGCCGACCGCCCCCATACCAATGATGCCAAGCGTTTTTCCTGTCAAACCAGAGCCATATAGTGTCGGCCGCCAGCCTTGGAAGTGTCCGCTACGGATTTGCCTATCGCCTTCCAGCATATGCCTTGTCAAACCGAGAAGAAGGCCGATAGTCAGTTCAGCGGTCGGGATCGTAAGCAAATCCGGCACAATCGTAAGCCATACACCGTGGCGTGTGCAGGCGTTGACATCGAAGTTATCATAGCCTTTAAGCGCGGCGCCGATGACACGCAGCCTTGGACATTCCTCGAGAAACGCGCTGTCGATGCTGTCCGGCATGAAAGCCATGAGTGCATCCGCATCTTTGGCTCGCGCAATTACCTCAGAACGCGGCAAGGTTTCCCGTGTGGTGTTGGGGATAACATCGGCGCTAGCGGACAACAATTCGATGATTTCCGGGTGCACCCAGTGGGTGAGGACGACTTTGGGCTTCATAAAAACCTTTGTAAGCTTTGGGAGTTATTTGAACTTGCGACGCAGGAAGGAGCTGAAGGCGTCGACGAGGGTAACCATGCCTAAAATAACCAGCAAAATAGCCGAGACATCCTGGTATTGCATGATGCGCAGAGAGCCCATCAGCTCGAACCCGATTCCACCGGCGCCGACCATGCCCATCACGGTCGAAGCACGGAAGTTGTATTCCCATCGATAGATCGCGGTATCGGCCATTTGCGGAAGCACTTGGGGAAAGATCCCATGAAAAATCACCTGCAATGGCGTGCAGCCCGCTGCATGCGCGGCTTCTACCGGTGCCGGATCGGCATGTTCGATCGATTCCGAAAAAAATTTGGCGATCATGCCAACCGAATGTAAGCCTAGGGCTAAAACACCCGGCAATGCGCCGAAGCCAACGGCTGCCACGAACAGGATGCCCATGATCAGTTCGGGTATCGATCGCAAAGCGTTTAACAGGCCGCGTGTGGCGTGATACACGAGTGGATGAGGGCTAGTATTCCGCGCGGCGAGCACTCCTAAGGGAATGGATAGCAATACCGCGATTGCCGTGCCGGCGATACTCATGGCCAAGGTATCCAGTACCGGTTTGACCCAGGTGCCAGCCTGCGAGAAGTTCGGTGGGAACATCTCGCCGGCAATTTTTACCAGGCTTGGCATGCCATCCTTCAATCGCTCGGCATCAAATAGGCCGACGTAATACCAGCAACCGATCACAATCGCCAGCACAACGGCAAACTGCAGTATCGTGCGGTTCCATACGCGCTGGCGCTCGGCCAGAATCAAACCAAAATCAGCTTGCATGCTGTCGCTCACTTAGAACTTCGACAGATCGAGCTTGAGCAGTGTGCCAAGGCTGCGCACCACGTCATAGTCTTTGTCGCTGATCGGGCCGAAACCATCGGCTTTGAAAGGTTTCAGGACTTCCGGATCTTTGAGATTCAAGAAGGCTGCACGGATCTTTTCCTTCAGTTCCGGCTTCAGATTGCTGCGCATGGTCCACGGGTATTGCGGATATGGCTTCGATTCGGCAAGAACTTTTACTTTGTTGGGATCGACCAGTCCGCGCTGAACCAGGGATTCAAAAATCGGCTTACTCAAGCCGCCAGCCTGCGCGTGACCGTTTTGCACGGCCATGGCCACCGCGTCATGCGCACCGGCAAAGTGTTCGCGATAGTTTTCGCCGGCTTTCAAACCGTTTTCCGCCAATATCGACTTCGGAATCAAATGGCTGGAGGTGGATGCCTTATCACCGTAAGCGACATTCTTGTTGACGATATCACTGATTTTGGCGATGCCGGCGCCAGTATTGGCGATCAATACGGACTGGTAGGTAGTGCTACCCTTTTGCTTCATCGCTGCGAATGGCTCGATGTCGCTCTTTTGCTTAGCCAGCACATACGACAAGGGGCCAAAATATGCCATGTCGATACGGCCGTGACGCATGGCTTCGATCATTGACGAGTAATCAGTGGTAACCACCAGCTCAATTTTCTTTCCCAGCTCTTTTTCCAGATAGATTTCGAGCGGCTTGTTGTTTTTAATTACGGTCGATGCGTTTTCGTCCGGCAGTAGCGCAACTTTGAGCGTTTCTGGATCGGGATTGGATGATGCATGGCCAATGCTGCAGACGGCGGCAAGCAAGACAGACATTAATGCGGATGCGAGTTTTTTCATAATCAATCCTTTACGGTAGCAAGTTGCATGGGAAATGAAGTATCGATAAGCCGTTCCTCTCGAGCGTCTTGTGGAACGCTCAAAGAAGAACGGGGTACTTGTTCATACAGCGTGTCGTAACTGGCTTGATCCAAAGTCTGCGGGGCGGCATCAAAAATGACTCGGCCATGGGACAGGCCAATAATACGGTCGGCATAACGTTGAGCGAGGTCTACCTGATGCAGGCTGACGACCGCCGAAATCCCGTCCTCTTTACAAATGCGGTGCAGCAGACTTAGCACTCGCTCTGCAGTAGCAGGATCGAGGCTGGCTACCGGTTCATCAGCCAACACCAGTTTAGGTTGCTGAGCCAGAGCCCGGGCAATACCGATGCGTTGCTGCTGGCCGCCGCTCAATGCGTCGACACGGCTTAAGGCTTTGTGCAATAAGCCGACTCGGTCCAGACTTTGCAGGCATATGGATTGATCCTTCGCCGGGAGGGGGAATAGACTGCGTAATGCCGTGTGGTAGCCCATTCGGCCCATCGAAACGTTTTGCAAAGCCGTCAGTCGGCCAATCAATTGATGCTGTTGAAACACCATGCCAGTCTGTCGGCGATGCATGCGCAATGCACGCGAGTTCGCCAAATTTCCTAAGCCGGCGACAATGGTGGTGCCGCGCTGCGACGCATGCAGCGAATTAATACAGCGAAGTAGCGTGGATTTTCCAGCGCCGGAAGATCCGAGCAATACGGTGAACTGTCCCTGATGGAGTTTGAGATTGGTGGGATACAGTGCAATCGCATCACCATAACTGACTGAGACATTCTGTAGTTCGATCATGACACCTCCGGCAGATTTGAATTCGTAATCAAAAATGATGACCTGATTACGAATCTGAATTGCAGCGATGGTAATGTCGTGATATGACACCCTGATGACTCGTTGATGTCATTTTTGTGGCATGGTCGCGGGTGCCTGTGAGGGAAATAAGTTGTGCTATCTATGCCAAATATAGACGTCTGCTATGGGTCGAAAGTGTTAGTTCAACTTTGGACAGTATCGTGCAGTACTAGTTTCTGGGCAGCCCAGCCGTTGGGCAAGGGGCGGCGCATCACCTTCTCCAGCACGGCATCGGGCGAGCCCACCAGCCGTTCCACGACCTCCGGGGCCAGGAGCGTCAGCCGCATGACCCGGCGCACCTGCGTCACGTCCATGCCTTCGGCCTCGGCGATCTCGGCTACTGATGCCGCCCGCTGCTCATCCAGAAGGCGTTGCCAGTGGTGCGCCAGTCCGAGCGCCCGCATCAACGCGGTGTCCTGCGCGGCCGACCGGGCTTCCCGCTCCCGGGTGGCCTCGGACAGGAATTCCTGTGGAGCGTCCAGGGGCGTGATGACCTGCTTCTTCAGCCCCCGCTTCACCAGCGTCCAGGGCACGAAGGTTTCCAGTTGCACGCCGCCTGCTGGACTCGGCAGTTGATAGGTGACCGGATCACCCTTGAACCGGCCCCGGTGCTTCTTGCTCATGCGTCCTCCTCAAAGCGCTTCACGATCTGGCGTTGCGCCTCCCAATCCACCGGCAGCGGGTTGCGCTGGAACCAGATCAGGTTCATCCGGCGAGGCTGCCGCCCGGCCATCAGCAGTTCGAGGATGTCGGGCGCGAGCAGGCTCAGGCGCATCAGTTCGTTGGTGACCGATGGGTGTAAGCCTTCGGCCCGGGCGATCTCCGAGCCACTCTTCATCTCGCCGGTGTCCACGAGGTGCTGCCAGTAGAAACCGCGTGCCACCCCCTCCAGCAACGTCACATCGTGAACATGGCGGTCGTCGGCGGCCACGCGCCGCGCGCCCCGGCGGCGGAATGTCAGTGGCACGAAGGTTTCCAGTGTGTCGTTCATCAGGCCTCCACCTCCACCAGTTCCGCGCCGATGCCTCTCCGGGCGAACTCGCCGATCAGGGCGTCCCAGCCCAGTTCCCGCCACTTCACCTTGATGCCCTGAACCTCGCCGATGTGGACGAGGTCGATGCGCTCGATCATCAGGTTGGCGATGCGGTGGCGCTCGAGCGGGAACAGTTGATCCCACACGTCGTTGAGCCGTCCCATCGCCATCACCGTGGTGGCTTCATCGACTTGTCCGCCATTGCGCTGGATATGACGCACCACCGATGCGATGGATTCCGGGCTGGTCAGCACGGTGCGGATCTGGGCCACCACTGCCGCCTCGATCTCCGGCGCAGGTAATCGCTCGTAGCTCTTGCCGGGTGCTCCGAACCTGCTTTCCGACTTGGACACGTAGTAGTGGTATTTGCGCCCGTTCTTGCGCGAGTAGGTCGGGTACATCCGTTCGCCCGAGGGGGCGTACAGCAGGCCGCGCAGCAAAGCGTCGGTGCGCGACCGGATCTTGGTTTCCACCGACCGGGCGTGCCCATCCCTGGCCAGCACCGTGTGAACCTTGTCCCAAAGCTCCTGGTCGATGATTGGCGGGTGAGCGCCGGGGTACCAGTTCCCCTTGTGCGACAGCTCCCCCAGGTAGATGCGGTTGCGCAACAACTTGTGCAGGTACTTCTTATCGATGCGCGTGCCGCTGCGGGTCTGGCCCTCCTGCGTCGTCCAGTCCTTGGTCGTGATGCCGTCGGCAGTCAGATTGACGGCGATCTGGGTTGGAGAACCAATGGTCAGCATCTCCTCGAAGATGCGACGCACCACCGCCGCCTCGGCCTCGTTGATGACCAACAGGCGGTTGTCGACGTCGTAACCCAGGGGCGGGACGCCGCCCATCCACATCCCCTTGCGCTTGGCGGCGGCGATCTTGTCGCGGATGCGCTCGCCGGTGACCTCGCGCTCAAACTGGGCGAAGGACAGCAGGACGTTGAGCATCAGCCGACCCATCGAGGTGGTGGTGTTGAACTGCTGGGTGACCGACACAAAGGACACCCCGTGGCGTTCGAATACTTCAACCATCTTGGAGAAGTCGGCCAAGCTGCGCGTCAGGCGGTCGATCTTGTAGACCACCACGATGTCGATCTGGCCGCGCTCGATGTCCGCCATCAGGCGTTTCAGCCCCGGCCGATCCGTGTTGCCGCCAGAGAAGCCGGGGTCGTCGTAGTCGTCGGCCACCGGAATCCAGCCCTCGGATCGCTGACTGGCGACGTAGGCGTGGCCCGCCTCCTTCTGCGCGTCGATGGAGTTGAACTCCTGGTCAAGTCGTTCATCCGAGGACACCCGGCAGTAGACGGCGCAGCGCTTGCGGGCCTTGGTGCTGGCAATCTCGCTCATCGCGCACCTCCCTTGCTCAGGCCAAAGAACAGCGGCCCCGACCAGTGCGCGCCCGTGATGTGGCGGGCCACCGCCGTCAGGCTCCTGAAGTTGCGCCCCTGGTACTCAAACAGCCCCTCGGCGGTGACTGTCACCCGATGTTCGCGCTCGCCCCATTCGCGCAGCAGGATCGTGCCCGGCGCGAAATCGAACTCGCGCGGCTTGGCCCGCAGCTTGATCTTGGAGTGTTTTGCGCCGATGGCTTCCAGGCGCTGCTTGGTCTCGGGCGCAAGGCCACCGAAGGCTTCCTCCTGCAGCTTGTAGGCGAGACGGGACTCGACGTGCGTGCGGTTGGGGTAGTCCGGGCGACGCGGGAAATACCGATCCCACACCGTCCAGAGCTCGGACATCGGCAGGCAAGCCAGCTCCGCAATCCGCGCGGCGACGGATGCTTGTTTTTCGTTCATCACAACTTCTCCTCTTGATAGGGGGTTGTATGAACGCGCTGGTCGGGCAGGAAGCCAAGGCCAACTTCTCTCTGTTTTGGTTCATCCGCAGCAAGGGTGCGGACGATGGCAGCCGCAAGGATGGCGGCGATTTCGCCAGCACGGGCGCTGGCGCTCATCTCTGGGGGAGATGCGAGTTCGAGGTTCTTCATGACGGCTCCGAGGAATTGCAACCGTCAGGGATAGTGAGCCCGATTTTCCGAAGTAAATCTCAACGCTGATTAATCGGCGCGGCTCGATGGCCGGGCGCTGGTCGCTACGCTTTGACGAATGGCGACAGCACCTGATGCAGAAGATGGCGTGGCGGCGCCTCAGCCAAAATCGGTGCAAGCAAGGCTGACAGTGGCTGCTGATCGACACCCGCCTGCGTGCTCGCCTGCTGCAAGGCATGGGCTGTGTCCAGGATGTCTGCGCCGGTGATCTCATAACCGTGGCCACGCGCAATCCAGCGCAGCGCTGACAGAGCGGCATGGATGGCGAACTGCGGTTGGTCGACTGCGAAGTCTCTGGCGGCGCGGGTCAAGGTCCGGGGATCAGTAGGACTTTGATTGGCGAGTTCAGCGGCGAGCGCAAACAGGCCCGCATCCTTGGCCGCAGCGAACCATTTGCCTTCTGTGCCGGGCGTGCTGGCGACCAGATCCCGCAGTATGAGCTCCGGTGGAACGTGGCTGTACTTCTTGGCGATGGCACGAAAGGTGGCCAGGGTCGTGGTGCCTTGGTTGGCCTCGATGGCATACCGCAGGTAGGCTTCATCGGCCAAGCCTGACGACAGCAGGATGGCCTCGCAGGCCTCAGCGATCTGCCAGCCCGGATCGTTGAGTCCGCGTGAGTCCTCGGCATAACGGATCGCCTCGGCTTTCTTGCCCATCGCGGCCAAGGCCTTCACCCCCCAGCGTCGGTCGTGCCACCACTTGAACCGCGCCTTGTCGATCAGGGCCAGCAACTCGTGATGACGACCTGCCGCGAACAGCGCGGACAGACAGGCGCTGGTGCCCTTGAAGTAGCCATGCCCAGATGCGCTCGGACTCCACACGCTTTCAACGACAGGGATGAACTCATCGGCCCAGCGCGAGGCCATGTCCGGCGTCACACACAGTTCACCCCAGTGGTCGCCCAGCAGTTCGATGTAGGGTATTTCATCGTCCTGCAACGCCTGCCACAACCGATCCAGCCAGCGTTGCCGCTGTTTGGGCTCGACGTTGGCCTTGACGATGAGGGGCACCAGGATCTCGATGGCTTTGTTCACGGCGGAGCCCAGCGCCCCGGAGGAGCTGTCTACCTGCTCCAGTGCGGGCGAGATCTTCTCCAGCAAGGTAACGGCACCCTCGGCGGCCAGCACCGGCTCCTTGCGGGCCACCTGCTTGATCTCGGCCAAGGCCTCCTTGATGCGCTGGATGGGCGTGTCCGAACGCCAGCCGAAGGCATGCCGCCGAAACCGTGATGCGAACTGCCATTTGTACGCGACGCCGGTCATGCATCCTCCATGACTTCGGAGGCGGCTTCTGGCTGGTCATCGTCCTCGACAGGGGCGTCAACGGTCGGCAGATTCAATTGCCAGGCATGCGAGCCTTTGACCCGAACGAGGTAGTTGCGCCACGGTGAGTTTTTACTGGTGAACAGGTTGGATGGCGAAGCGCAGCCCGTGTCCTCCATCAGCTTCTTGGTGTTCACGTGCGGCGAGCCCGCTGCATGGGCATCGACCAAACGCTGCAGCACCATGATCTTGGCTTTGTTCGTCACCTTCCACGGTGCTTGTCCAGGGAGGTATAGCGTGGCGGCATACCCATCCGGAGAGAGCTTCAGCGCAACCGAGGTGCCGCCCATGGCAGCCAGTTGCCCGTGGCGATAGGCCAGCTTCAACTGCGCCAAGTCGATGGCCGTCGTTGCACCAGCAGCAGACAGCACGTCCTCGATGGGTATCACCACGTTAGTTCCGGCAAACGGAAAGGGTTCCGATGCCGTGGTCAGCAGGATGCCGGGGACGCTGCGTGGACGCAGGCGCAAGGCGGTATCGACCTTGGCGTACTGGCGCTCGCTGGACATCTTGGCCGCGAAGTACAGCGCAATGTCATGGCCATCGATATCAAGCTCCCCCAGAAAAATCGGCTCTTCGTCCTGGTGCTTGCCACGCACACTCTGCAGTGCAGTGCCCAGCGCCGTGATGATCTCCTCGCGCAGCCAGTTCAGGTGCACCTTCCAGCGCCGGGCGTGCTTGGCGGGCAGCACCACATCCGCCCCCGTCAGTGGATCGCGGTAACGTACCTGATTGCCATCGGCACAGCGCTCCAGTTTGACGCTGGTGTGCTCACCGTTTGCCAGTTCGACGACCTTCTCGATGATCCGGTCACCCTCCGTGATGATGCCCTCGTCCTCGAAGCGGTCGATGTCGATACCAAGTTGCGCCAGGGCGAAGCCGTCCATCGTGTTGGTGGCGTACTCCAGCAGGCGTGCGACCTGCACCACCAGTTTCGGGTCATCGATTCCTGACCCCGGGTGCAGGGGCTTGAGCACGCCCAAGGCTTCGAGCAACTGCGTCCCAGCCTGCCGCAAGCGTGCGTCTTTCTCGCCTTGCAGACTGCATCGGCCGGGCTCGGCCAGCACGATGGACAGCGGCGTTTCAGCCGTTTCGCCATCGAACACCAAGTCGGCCACCAGGGTCACGCCAAGGATGGCACCGGGTTGCGAGAACGGGTGGTTGCTCCAATGTTCATGGATGACTTCGTGCAGTTCCGCGCAGCTGTCGATGTGCAGCGAGACGGTATCGGTCGCGTGCCCGAGCAAGGCCTTCGCTTCAGTGAGATAAAGGCGCTCGACGCGCACGCCATCGAGTTTGGGTTTCGTGTCTTTCAGTGGCAGCGCGAAGCGGGACAGGTCATACCGTGAGCGATTGAGCGGTCGGCTCGACAGCGGAGCCTTGAAACCGTGTTTGGACAGCACATTGGCCAGTGGGGCCCGTGTCGACAGGGTGTGCGCATAGACCTCCACCACCTTGCGGTCAGGGGCGTAGACAAGGGTCGCGTCCCGCGCAGGGAAGTAGCAGAAGCTCTTGCGGCTGCGGTTGAGCATCTGCACAGCCGTGACCTGGTCACCCGCAAAACGCACCACCAGGTAATGCGTCAGCTGGGTGTCGCCGTTTTTCTTTTCTTCGGCCATCTGCACATGGATGACCTCGCAGGGCTCGGCCAGCCGCATGGTGCTGGTGAGCTGCGACTCCAGATCCTTCTTGATGGCGTCGTTCCAGATGAACGGTGGTGCGTCATCGCAGGGGATGTCAAAGGCATCAAAAAGGCGCTTGTTGCCCCGGATGTCGCCGGTGTTCAGGATCGATTCGGCAACATCAAACAGTCGCGCCGCGTCATCGGAGTGGGTGCGCATCCAGACCGAACGACCGATTTCGCCGCCGTCTTCGGCCAGAAAGGCAGCGATCAGCTCGTTGTCGTGCAATTGGTCTGCGACGGTGGTGAGAATCTGCGCACCTCTGGGCGAAGCCAGGCGCAGGATGCGCAGTGCCTCGCGTTCGGCGGGGTCACGTTGCTCTTTGCGAAGGTGCCGGACGTGCTCGATCAGTGCGGTGGGGAGTGTCTCCGCGTCTTGCGACCAGTCAAATCCTCGGGCCAGTGCCTGACACTCCTGCAGACCGCTGAAGCGCTTGAGGTTGGTCACATGCGCCTTCTCGATCAGTTCGAGCAGGCAGTGCGCGTTGGTCAGGGTCTTCTTGCCCATTGATTCTCCCTTCGGCCGTTTACATGGCCACAGTCCATTGGCGCATGACCGCCACCGATTGAGTCAGGCCCTGCGCCTGCAGGGTGTCCAGGTATTCATCTGCTGTCTTGGGCGGGTTCTTGAGTGAGCGCCGATGGTGAGCTACGGTCTCCAACACACCCGCCGGGAACAGATCCAGCAAGTCGACGATGAAGTCGTCGGGGTGTTGGGCCACGAGGTTGTAGGGTTTGAGCGCCTCAGGCGGGAAGTCCTTGAGGTTGAAGGTCACGATCAGGCTCGCGCCCGAGTGAATCGCGGCGGCCACCACATGACGGTCGTCCGCGTCGGGCAGTTGGATCGACGGGATCAGGTACTCAAACCCGGTGACCAGGCTGTCGCGGACATGGCCGTTCATCAGCTGGCGTGTTCGGTTCAACTGCTCGGCTGTGAGATCGGGCCGACTGGCCAGCACGTTGCGCGTCCACTCGTCGTGGATCGTGTCACTCCAGCGCGCCCGGTACAGATCCGACAGCGCCAGATGCATCAACAGATCGCGCAACGGTGCCGGGTAGAGCACGCAGGCGTCATAGACGACGGTGAAGTGCGAACTCATCCAGTCAGTACCCCATGCCGAGTTCCTGAGCCTGGGCCGCCAACTCATCCAGCGCCTTGCGGCGTTCCGCATCGATGCGGTTCTTGTAGGCGATCACATCCTGGTAACGCACGCGGCGATGGGTGCCGATCTTGTGGAACGGGATGTCACCTTTCTCCAGCAACTGGACAAGGAAAGGCCGGGAGACGTTGAGCACGTCGGCGGCTTCCTGCGTCGTCAGCTCCGCATGGATCGGAATGATGGATACGGCGTTGCCCTGGCCGATCTCGGTCAGCACATCAAGCAGCAGGCGCAGGGCCGACGTCGGGATCGACACGGTGTGCACTGCGCCCTGGTCGTCATGGAAGTCGATCTGCTGGGTATCAGCACGGGTCTTGAGGACGGTCGACAGCGCCCGGCCGGACTCTCGGGCCAGGGCAATGTCTTCGGCAGAAGGCAGGGTTTTGGGGATGGCGGGAGCGTTCATAAGGGGTCTCCTCGTCGGGTCAAGGTACGCATTGAAGCCATTATAAACGAAATAATCGAAATCGCAACATCCGAAACAGAGGCGAAGATTCAATATAGATCAACAACTTACAAGAATTGCCGCACGGATCATGCGACGGCTGCTTGCCAGTCAAAGCCAAAAACGGACATGCGCAAGCCCAAGACATGGAGGAATTGAATAGGAACTCCCAAACAAAAGGAGTTCCACCATGCAAAAACACCCTGCACCTGTTCAATCCGCGCGGACCTTCTTTCCGCCGCTGCCAGAGGGTGAGCCACTGCTCGCGCTCAACGAGTTCGAACTCGCCGCCCGCTGGCGTCTGTCCGTCCACACCTTGCGTCGGTGGCGTCAAGACCAGCTGGGCCCGATCTTCTGCAAGGTCGGCTCGCGCGTCACCTACCTGATCTCCGAGATCGAGGCCTTCGAGCGGCGTGTTGCGCGCTACTCGACCTTCGCCCGTGCGTATCAGTGAGGAGGACGGCCATGAGCGATCTGACTATCTTCCCCGCCGACATCGCCGAGATGTCCGTCAGCCAACTGGCCGCACTGCCGCCCGAGCAGAAGCGCGAGATCGACAAGAACCTCGACGCGGCTATCGACTGGCTCAAGAAGGCGCGCACCAAGTTCGATGCGGCGCTCGACGCCGCCTACGGGGAGCAGGCCCGCGCCGCGCTGCGTGAATCCGGCCGCGATTTCGGCACCGCCCACATCAGCGATGGCCCGCTGCGGCTCAAGTTCGAGTTGCCCAAGAAGGTCAGCTGGAACCAGCAGCAATTGACCGAAATCGCCGAACGCATCGTGGCGTCAGGCGAGAAGGTCGAGGGCTACCTCGACATCAAGTTGTCCGTCTCCGAATCCCGCTTCACGAACTGGCCGCCTGCCTTGCAGCAGCAGTTCGCTGCCGCTCGCACCGTGGATTCCGGCAAGCCGTCTTTCACTCTTTCCCTTGATTCGGAGTAATGGCCATGAGTGCAATCATTCCCTTCCAGTTTGAAGCGCACGCTGTGCGCGTTCAGGTCGACGACGCGGGCCAGCCGTGGTTCAACGCCGCCGACGTCTGCGCAGCTTTGGAACTGTCGAATCCGCGCGATGCTCTCGCCAAACACGTCGATTCGGATGATGTCGCAAAACGCGACGTCATCGACAACCTTGGACGCACCCAGCGCGCCAACCACGTCAACGAGTCGGGCCTCTACGCCCTGATCCTCGGCAGCACCAAGGATGCCGCCAAGCGCTTCAAGCGCTGGGTCACCCACGAGGTATTGCCCGCGATCCGCAAGACCGGCAGCTATACCGCTCCCGCTGCGCTGGGGGCCTTGCCTGCACCGACCCATGACCGTGTATCCGCGATTCTGCTGATCGGCGAGGCTGTGGCGAAGGTGCCGGGCGTCAAGCCGGGCATCGCAGCGGCGGCAACGCTCACCTGCATTCAGGAGAACACGGGCATCACCATCGAGGTGCTGCGCCGCGCGCTGCCGTCGGCCAACGAACCGATCTGCGCGCTCAACGCCACCCAGCTCGGCAAGCTGCTCAACCGCTCGGCCAAAGCCACGAACCAGATGCTGGCAGCGGCTGGCCTGCAGTTCCGGAACGACCGTGACGAATGGGAACTGACCGAGGCGGGTGAAGCATGGGGCGAGGCCATGCCGTACTCGCGCAATGGCCACAGTGGCTACCAGATCCTCTGGAATCCCGCCGTCGCCGATGAGCTGAAGGAGGCCGCGTGATGAGTCTTCCCATCATCTCCGCGCAGCAGCGCATGGCCGAACGCAAGGGCGTGAAGCTGCTGATGCTCGGTAAATCCGGCATTGGCAAGACCACCCGGCTCAAGGATCTTGACCCGGCCACCACGCTGTTCCTCGACATAGAGGCTGGTGACTTGGCGGTGGCCGACTGGCCCGGCGACACCATCCGTCCGGCATCCTGGCCGGAGAGCCGCGACTTCTTCGTGTTTCTCGCGGGCCCGGACAAGTCGCTGCCGCCGGAGTCGGCGTTTTCGCAGGCGCACTTCGATCACGTCGTCGAGAAGTACGGTGACCCGGCGCAACTGGACCGCTACCAGACCTTCTTCCTCGACTCGATCACGCAGCTGTCGCGCCAGTGCTTCGCGTGGTGCAAGACGCAACCCGGCGCGGTCAGCGACCGTACCGGCAAGCCGGACATGCGCGGCGCCTACGGCCTGCTCGGGCAGGAAATGATCAGCGCCTTGACCCATCTGCAGCACGCACGCGGCAAGAACGTGGTGTTCGTGGCCATCCTCGACGAGCGGCTCGATGACTACAACCGCAAGGTGTTCGTGCCGCAGATCGAAGGCAGCAAGACCGCACTGGAACTGCCCGGCATCGTCGACGAGGTTGTGACGCTGGCCGAGATCAAGGCCCAGGAAGCAGACGGTAGTGGCAGCACCTACCGCGCCTTCGTCACGCACACCGTCAATCCCTACGGCTTCCCCGCCAAAGACCGCAGCGGTCGCCTCGATCCGCTCGAGCCGCCCAACTTGCGCGCACTGATCGACAAGTGCGCGGGTGAGTCCGCCACGCCCGTTCGCACTGCCACCACCCAATCCCACGAATCTCAGGAGTAATCGCCATGACCCAGCAATCCACCACCAGCAACAACTGGAACGACTTCAACGACGCCGAATCGCAGCAATCTGGCTTTGACCTGATCCCCAAGGGCACCGTTGTCCCTGTGCGCATGACCCTCAAGCCCGGTGGTTATGACGATCCCAGCCAAGGCTGGGGCGGCGGTTACGCCACCGAGTCCTTCGACACCGGTTCGATCTATCTGGCCGCCGAGTTCGTGGTCACCGCTGGCGACCACGCCAAACGCAAGATGTGGTCGAACATCGGCCTGCATTCGCAGAAGGGGCCGACCTGGGGTCAGATGGGGCGCAGCTTCATTCGCGCCGCGCTCAACAGCGCCCGCAACGTCCACCCGCAGGACAACAGTCCGCAGGCCGCCGCCGCGCGCCGCATTCAGGGCTTCCACGAACTGGATGGCCTGGAGTTCCTCGCCCGTGTCGACATCGAGAAGGACGGCAAGGGCCAGGACCGCAACGTGGTCAAGGTCGCGGTCGAACCCGATCACCCCGACTACGCCAAGTTGATGGGCGTGCCGCCCAAGACCACGGGTGGTGGCACCTCCGGTGCTCCGGCACAGCCAGCGGCACCCGCGTATCAGGCAGCGCCTACCCAACGCGCACCCGTGACGGGAAAACCGTCGTGGGCGCAGTGAGGGAGGCCGATGAAATGCTGGGTCTGCAAACGACAAGCACGCGGCTACGGCCACACGGACGGTCGATTCAAGACCGGCGATGCGCGCCGCTACGTGCTCGACTGGGTGTTCTGTTCCCGTCGCTGCCAGGACGCGTTCCACGCGCTGTACGGCAACTGGCAGCGGGCCAAGGAAGGTCGCATCGACAAGACGGAGGTCGCCATGATCGATCCGTCTGAAGTCGAACTGGCCGCCATGCGCCAATGCCTCAAGTCCTTCGGCGAGGCGGCAGGCGAGATCGGTTTCACCAAGCCTCTGGGCGACTACTCCGAGGCCGAAGCGCTGCGGGTGATCGATGCCATCGTCACTTGCTGGTCGGAGGCGATGGTCGCGCACCACGAGTCCAGCAAGTTTCCGCCCGTTCGGGGCTTGCCGCCCACGCCCGATCCGCTGGCACCCGATGCCGCCAATCCGTTCGCGGATCTGGAGGACGACCTGCCCTGGGAAGAACCGAAGGGGAAGAAGCCATGATGGACTTCAATTCCTCATCGAGCATCGCGGGCCGGGTCACCGCCCTGGTCGACGCCGGGTTGCAACAGGCCCGCGCCCGTCAATCCGAGCGCCAGTACCTCGGGGCCTCGCGCCTCGGGGTGGCTTGCGAGCGCGCGCTGCAATTCGAGTACGCCAAGGCTCCCATCGACCACGGGCGGGACACCCCGGGCCGGATGCTGCGCATCTTCGAGCGTGGCCATGTCATGGAGGACTGCATGGTCGCGTGGCTACGGGACGCAGGTTTTGACTTGCGCACCCGAAAGGCCGATGGCGAGCAGTTCGGCTTCTCGGTGGCCGATGGTCGCCTGCAGGGACACGTCGATGGCGTCATCGTCGGTGGCCCGGAGGGCTTTGCCTATCCCGCGCTGTGGGAATGCAAATGCCTGGGCAACAAGTCCTGGAGCGATCTGGAGAAGAAGGGCCTGGCCATCTCCAAGCCCGTCTACGCCGCGCAAGTGGCGATCTACCAAGCCTATCTCGAACTGCACGAGCACCCGGCGATCTTCACGGCGCTCAACGCCGACACGATGGAGATCTACACCGAGCTCGTGCCCTTTGAAGCAGCCCTTGCCCAGCGCATGTCAGATCGTGCGGTGAAGGTCATCTCGGCCACGGAAGCAGGCGAACTGCTGCCGCGTGGCTTCCATGAACCGACCCACTTCGAATGTCGGATGTGTGCATGGCAAGACCGCTGCTGGAGGACACAAGCATGACCGACAACACCCATTCAGCTACTGGCATTGAACCGATGATCGACGCCAAACAGGCGGCTGCCGCGCTGCGTCTGCCGTATTACTGGTTCGCTGATCACGCGATGCGCAGCAAATACCGGATTCCCCACTACCTGATGGGCGGACTGGTGCGCTATCGCCTGTCAGAGCTTTCTGCGTGGGCGGCACGCAATGCGGCAGCGCAAAGCCGCTTCGCGGGCGATACGGATACCGCTGTCGAGGAGGCCGAATGATCGACTTCAACGACACCGTCGCCCCCACCGAAAGCCAAGCACGCATCGTCAACGATGCCGAGAGGGAGGAACTGCGCGCAGAACTTCTCGCCCGGCTGGAATCGGTGCTGTTCACTCTGTGCCCGGCAGGCAAGAAGCGCCGGGGCAAGTTCCTGATCGGTGATGTGCTGGGTAGCCCTGGCGACAGCCTTGAGGTGGTGCTTGAGGGCGAAAAGGCAGGTCTATGGACGGATCGTGCCGACAACTCCGGCGGCGATGTGTACGCGCTGATCGGCAATCACTTCGGCATCGATGTGACCCGCGACTTTCCGCGCGTGCTCGATGCCGCCGCCGATCTGCTCGGTCGTGCGCGTTCCGCACCGGTGCGCAAAGGCAAAAAGCAAACCGCGCCGGTTGACGAACTCGGCCCCGCCACCGCCAAGTGGGACTATCTCGACGCCACCGGCAAGCTGATCGCAGTCGTCTACCGCTATGACCCGCCCGGTGAAAGGAAGCAGTTCCGCCCTTGGGATGCCAAGCGGCACAAGATGGCACCGCCCGATCCACGGCCGTTGTACAACCAGCCAGGAATGATCAGTGCCGCGCAGGTGGTGCTGGTCGAGGGCGAGAAATGCGCGCAGGCCTTGATCGACGCGGGCATCGTGGCCACCACAGCGATGCACGGCGCGAACGCTCCGGTCGATAAGACCGACTGGTCGCCGCTGTCCGGCAAGGCTGTTCTGATTTGGCCCGACCGCGACAAGCCGGGCTGGGAGTACGCCTCGCAGGCGGCACAGGCAATCCTGTCGGCGGGAGCCAAATCCTGCCACGTTCTTTATCCGCCCGAAGAGGCCGCAGAGGGCTGGGACGTGGCCGATGCCATCGCCGAGGGCTTTGATGTCGCCACCTTCCTCACCCACGGGCCGCGCCTTCAGATGCACGACGTGGCCGATGATGTTGATCCAGTCGTCAGCAGCGACGAATCTGTCTGGGGTACGGAGGACGCGCTGGCGCTGTCCTTCACGCGCCGCTACCACCGCGACTGGCGCTACGTGGCTGGCTGGGGCAAGTGGCTGGTCTGGGACGGGCAACGCTGGCGCACCGAGGACACGCTGGCGGCCACGGACTTGATCCGCAGCGTCTGCCGCCAGACGGCTGTGCGCGCCGACAACCCCAAGGTCGCCGCCAAATTGGCCAGCGCAGGAACGGTCGGCGGTGTGGAGCGCCTAGCGCGTGCTGATCGCAGGCACGCGGCCACCACCGACGAATGGGATGCAGATCCGTGGTTGCTCAACACGCCGGGCGGTGTGGTCGATCTCAAGACAGGCCGGATGCGCACGCACGAGCGCGCCGACCGGATGACCAAGATCACCACAGCCACGCCCAGTGGCGACTGCCCGACCTGGAGGCAGTTCATCGACGAGGTCACGGGTGGCGACCAGGAACTTCAGTCCTACCTGCAACGGATGGTCGGTTACGCGCTGACCGGGTCGACGCAAGAGCACGCGCTGTTTTTCCTGTACGGCACAGGCGCGAACGGCAAGTCGGTGTTCGTCAACACGCTGGCCACCATCCTGGGTGATTACGCGACCAACGCGCCGATGGACACCTTCATGGAAACGCGCACCGACCGGCACCCGACCGATATGGCGGGACTGCGCGGCGCGCGTTTCGTGGCGGCCATCGAAACTGAACAGGGCAAACGTTGGGCTGAGTCCAAGCTCAAGAACCTCACCGGTGGCGACAAGATCTCGGCGCGCTTCATGCGCCAGGACTTCTTCGAGTTCTTCCCACAGTTCAAGTTGTTCGTGGCGGGCAACCACAAGCCCGCCATTCGCAACATCGACGAGGCGATGAAACGCAGGCTACACCTGATCCCTTTCACGATCACCGTGCCGCCCGAGCGCCGCGACAAGATCCTGCAACAGAAGCTCCTGGCCGAACGTGACGGCATCCTCGCGTGGGCCGTGCAGGGCTGTCTCGACTGGCAGCGCCACGGACGACTCAGCCCGCCACAACGCGTGGTGGACGCCACCGAGGAGTATTTCGAAGCCGAGGACGCCCTGGGCCGCTGGCTCGATGAGCGCTGCGTGCGCGAGCCCAACGCCAAGTCATTGACCGCCGAGCTGTTCAACGACTGGAAGCTGTGGGCTGAGGCTGCCGGGGAATTCACGGGCTCCCAAAAGCGCTTTGCCGATCTGCTGCTCACCCGTGGCATAGACAAATGGCGCAACGGTATGGGACTGCGCGGGTTTCAGGGCGTGGGCCTCAAGTACCCGCCCGCACCGTCCTACACCCCTTACGCCGATGACTGAAACAACCGCGTCTGACGGATCGGACGGACTACGTCGTAACTCCTACACGTGCGCGTGCGTGCGCGCCTCATGGGATGTTTCGATAAGACCCGTCCGATCCGTCAGGCCAGAGAGAAAAGGACTGAAACCATGACCACGACCATCCTCGCCCTCGATCTGGGCACTACCACCGGCTGGGCGCTGCGCGGCAGCGACGGCCACATCACCAGCGGTTCCGAAAGCTTTCGTCCGCAGCGCTTCGAAGGCGGCGGAATGCGTTTCCTGCGCTTCAAGCGCTGGCTCACCGAGCTGAAGGCCATCACCAGTGGCATCGACTGCCTGCACTTCGAAGAGGTGCGTCGCCACGTCTCGACCGATGCTGCCCACGCCTACGGCGGTTTCCTTGCCACGCTCACCGCCTGGTGCGAACACCACCAGATCCCGTACCAAGGCGTGCCCGTCGGCACGATCAAGAAGCACGCCACGGGCAAGGGCAACGCTGGCAAGGACGATGTGATCGCTTCCATCACAGCGCGCGGGCACGCCCCGGTCGACGACAACGAGGCCGATGCCCTGGCGCTGCTCCACTGGGCGATCCAGCATCACGACGACGGCCAGGAGGTGTGACGTGAAAGTTCCCACACCGCAGTACCGCTGCCCCCTCGGGCGGCTGCAACCCCAGGCCACCGATCTGGACGCCATCAAGGAACGTGGCTGGCGTGATCAGCACATCCTGGTGGTCAACGCGTCCGACGAACGTCTGGACTTCATTGAGCGAGAGATCGTGCGTCGCATTGGCGAGCGCTTGTACGGGGGGGCGCGTCATGACTGAGTGGACGATTGAGGATGTGGCGGCCCGCTTCGAGGAAGCCGCCAGCACCGGACGACGCCTGCCCCCTGTGCGTGTGCAGGGCTACTTCAACACGTGGCCTGTCATCGTGCGCAAGGAGTGGGAAACGTTCGCAGCCGACGAGCACGTCTATCGACCGTTCCCACCCACACCCGAAGCCATCGACCGGATGCTGGAGACGATGAAGTGGGTGCAATGGCTGGAGATCGAGCAGCGCCACCTTGTGTGGATGCGTGCCAAGCGCTACGGCTGGCGAGACATCACGATCCGCTTTGCCTGCGACCGAACGACGGCGTGGCGTCGCTGGCAGTCGGCGCTGAGGACGGTGGCGGATCGGCTGAACGTCTCGTGCGATCAGTGAGCAGTCCAAAGCATTTCACAACGCTGATTAATGCTTGCCGCATTTGCTCGCGCTTTCGGGTCAGATACAAAATGGAGCTCGCTGCGAGGTGCAACAAAGCAGGCCGATCAGAGGTAGTATTTCGGCTATCTTCTGGACAGCGGTGACGATTCGGCGAGCGGCCCGAGGCAAAAGGGGTCCTTCCTCGCCAGAATCCAATGCGGGGGGCGCGAGCGCGACGCTTTTTTAGCGTCAGGGTACGGGCAAGGTTACCAGTCGGCCAGGTTACCGGCTCCGGTTACCACCCCCAGGCGCAGTTACCACCCCACCAGAATCTTCATTCAACCAACCCGCCCTGCGGTAACGCTCGGCGGGTTTTGCTTTTGGGATTCCCACTTTGAACACGCTCAACGTCGAGTACCGCAAGGTCGAGGCGCTGATTCCCTACGCCCGCAATCCGCGCACGCACGCCGAAAGCCAGATCGCCAAGATCGCGGCCAGCATCGTCGAGTACGGCTGGACGAATCCGATCCTGGTCGACGGCGACAACGGCATCATCGCCGGGCACGGGCGTTTGGCCGCTGCGCGCAAGCTCGGCCTGGATCAGGTGCCGGTGATCGAACTGGCCCACCTGACCGTCGCGCAAAAGCGGGCACTGGTGATTGCCGATAACCGGCTGGCACTGGATGCAGGCTGGGACGAAGAGATGCTGGCCTTGGAGCTGGCCGAGTTGTCCGACGCGGGATACGACCTCGCTCTGACCGGCTTCGACGAAGCCGAGATCGAGGCACTGCTCACCAGTGCGGTGGCGGTCGCAGATGATGAATCAGAGTCCGACGCCGACGAGCCTGACGCGGCTGACGACGTGCCAGAAGCACCCGTCGTGGCGGTGTCCCGGCCGGGCGATGTCTGGGCAATTGGCCTGCACCGCCTGATCTGTGGCGACGCCACCGACCGGAACGTGGTCGCTGCGCTGATGCAGGGTGAAGTCTCTCGCCTGTGCTTCACCTCGCCGCCCTACGGCAACCAGCGCGACTACACCTCGGGTGGCATCTCCGATTGGGATGGCCTGATGCGTGGGGTGTTCGCACACCTGCCGATGGCAGGCGACGGTCAGGTGCTGGTCAACCTGGGCCTGATCCACCGCGACAACGAGGTGATCCAGTATTGGGACGATTGGCTATCTTGGATGCGCCAGCAGGGCTGGCGGCGCTTTGCGTGGTACGTCTGGGATCAGGGGCCGGGGATGCCCGGCGACTGGGCAGGCCGCTTCGCGCCGAGCTTCGAGTTCGTCTTCCACTTCAACCGGGAGAGCCGCAAGCCGAACAAGATCGTCCCCTGCAAGCACGCAGGCCAGGAATCCCACCTGCGCGCCGACGGGTCGTCCACCGCGATGCGCGGCAAGGATGGCGAGGTGGGCGGCTGGACGCACAAGGGGCTGCCCACGCAAGACACCCGCATCCCCGACTCTGTGATCCGCGTGATGCGCCACAAGGGCAAGATCGGTCAGGACATCGATCACCCGGCTGTGTTCCCGGTGGCGCTGCCGGAATTCGTGATCGAGGCTTACACGGACGCGGGCGACATCGTGTTTGAGCCGTTCGGCGGCAGCGGCACGACGATGCTGGCGGCCGAGCGCACCGGTCGGATCTGCCGAAGCGTGGAGATCGCGCCGGAGTACGTGGACGTGGCCATCAAGCGCTTCCAGCAGAACCACCCCGGCGTGCCGGTCACCTTGATCGCCACCGGTCAGTCCTTCGAGCAGGTCGTCGCTGAGCGCGCCACCACCCCGGATGCCGAGGTGGTGGCATGAACTGGCTGGCCGACAAGATCGAACAGTGGCCGACCGCCAAGCTGCTGCCCTACGCCCGCAACGCGCGCACTCATTCCGAAGATCAGGTGGCGCAGATTGCTGCCAGCATTGCGGAGTTTGGATTCACCAATCCGATCCTGGCGGGCAGTGACGGGATCATCGTCGCAGGTCACGGTCGTCTTGCCGCTGCTCAGAAGCTGGGTCTGGAACAGGTACCGGTCGTGGTGCTCGACCATCTGAGTGCGACCCAGCGCCGCGCCCTGGTCATCGCGGACAACCGCATCGCAGAGAACGCAGGCTGGGACGACGCGATGCTGCGGATCGAACTGGAAGCCTTGCAGCTCGATGGTTTCGATCTGGACATCACCGGGTTCGACGCCGACGCACTGGCCGAACTGATCGCGGGCGACGAGCCGGACAACGAGGGTCAGACAGATGAGGATGCGGTGCCAGAGGTCAGCGAGACACCCATCTCGCGTCCGGGCGACGTCTGGATCATGGGCCAGCACCGACTGCTGTGCGGCGACTCGACCTTGGCCGAGAGCTACGAGCGGTTGATGCAGGGCGACCTGGCGGACATGGTCTTCACCGACCCGCCGTACAACGTGAACTACGCCAACAGCGCCAAGGACAAGATGCGCGGCAAGGATCGCGCGATCCTGAACGACAACCTGGGGGATGGCTTCTACGACTTCCTGCTGGAAGCGCTGACGCCCACGGTGGCGCATTGCCGGGGCGGGATTTACGTGGCGATGTCCTCCAGCGAACTGGATGTGCTGCAGGCTGCCTTCCGCGCCGCCGGTGGCAAATGGTCGACTTTCATTATCTGGGCCAAGAACACTTTCACCCTGGGGCGCGCCGACTACCAGCGCCAGTACGAGCCGATCCTCTACGGATGGCCCGAGGGGTCGACACGCCACTGGTGTGGTGACCGCGACCAGGGGGATGTCTGGAACATCAAGAAGCCGCAGAAGAACGACTTGCACCCGACGATGAAGCCGGTGGAGTTGGTCGAGCGCGCGATCCGCAATTCGAGCCGCCCTGGCAACGTGGTGCTCGATCCCTTCGGTGGCTCTGGCACGACGCTAATCGCAGCGGAAAAGTCAGGGCGCGTTGCGCGGCTGATCGAACTCGATCCGAAGTACGTGGATGTGATCGTGCGTCGGTGGGAAGAGTTCACCGGGAAGCAGGCCACCCGCGAGGCGGATGGCGCGTTGCTTGATCAAGCGACCAGCGATTCCTCGACGATCTCGCAGTGAATCACAAAGCCCGTCAGGTATGGCAGGCCGCGCGGGATGCCGTATTGCTTGCTGGTTTGGCGGCCAATCGGCCAGCCCATCCAACGCTGGGTAGCTGCGTTGATCGCGTCCGCCAGGGCCTTGCCCTCGTAAAGCCCGTTCTGGACGTCGTCGGCAAAGTGGCGACCGTGGCGACTGTCGAGGAAGGCCCGCACCGATTCGAGCGGCTGGCTGGTGGCGCCCGAGATGGCGGTCATCGCCAGGGGCCATGCGGCGCTGGCGTGTTCGTTCATCGTGCCCCAAAAGCCCCAGGCTTCGTTCTGGGTGGCGGGGATCTGCGTGGTGGTGTTCATCTCTGGCTCCTTCGGGATGATCGTTGCGACACCCGTAGTAACGCGCTGTTCGATTGAGAAGCCAAGCGCCGCTTGGCCTCTTTCTCGATCTTTCTGATCAGGCGATGCGGTACACCCGCTCGCCGCCCTGCGGTTTGTCCGACACGATGGTCAGGCCCAGCTTCTTCTTGAAAGTCCCGGCGAAGGTGCCGCGCACCGTGTGCGCCTGCCAGCCGGTGGCGGTGCAGATCTGGCCGATGGTTGCGCCTTCGGGGCGTTGCAGCATCCGGATCACTTCGGCTTGCTTGCTGTTGTCGCGGGTGCGCGGCTTGGCCTGCGCCGGTGCTGGCGTCCACGTCGCTTCGGCGGTGGCCACAGCGTGCTCCAGTTCGGCATCGACTTCCGGTATCGGCGGGGTGACGTCCGGGCGTTTCATGCCCAGTGCGTCGTAGCCCTCGGCGGCGACGAACCAGTCGGTGCCGTCGTTGGTGATCAGGGCACGGTTGAACATCCCGTCGAGGACCTTCTTGCGCGCGCCGCCTTTGATGTTGTCGGGGAACCAGTCGATCTTGCCGCTGCTGGTGTTGATGGCCTTGGCCAGGATGGCGTGCTGGGCCGGGGTCAGGTTGGTGGTGGTCATGGGCTGCTCCTTCGGGGGTGGTGGATGACGATGTGATGAACGCGCTGTCCGGGACTGAAGCCAAGCGCTTTCTGCTTGGCTTGGCGGCTTTCCCGTCAGTCCTTGGCGATTTCCCCTTCCGTGGCCTTCGGGCTCGATGCGCCAAATTCGACGCCCGCCTTGAAGGCCGCTTCCAACGCGTCCTTGAGGCACCACACCGCCGTGTCGTGGAAGTCGAGGCTGTCGGCGTTGCGGGTTTGCAGGGTTTCGATGCCGAGATGCTTCTGGGCGATGAGTGTGAGGATGGTGTCGATCTGGCTCATGGCGTTTTCCTTTCGGGGTTGGTTGGCGTGACGTGATGAACGCGCTGTTCTCGATGGAAGCCAAGCTCAATCTGCGGACATTACGAACAAATGATTGAAGGTGACGATGGGACTTTCCATTCGCGCCTACGCGCGCCACCGTGGCGTGTCGCACGTGGCCGTGAAGAAGGCCATCGACACCGGGCGGATCACACCGCTGCCAGACGGCACGATTGATCCGGATACCGCCGACGCGCAGTGGGCACAAAACACATTGCAACCCCGCAAGGCGGCAGCGCCGGAGAAGGTCAGTCCCTCGAAGGCGCGCGTACTGCCCGAGCGTGAGGTGCCCGAACCCGGCACCCCACCGTTGTCGACGGGCGGGACATCGCTGCTACAGGCACGCACCGTCAACGAAGTGCTCAAAGCCCAGCTCAATAAGGTGGAGCTGGCGCACCGCAAGAAGGAACTGGTGGATCGGGCGCAGGCCGTGGCCCACGTGTTCAAACTTGCGCGCATCGAGCGCGACGCGTGGTTGAACTGGCCCGCGCGTATCTCGGGGCAGATGGCATCCACGCTCGGTGTCGATGCGCACCAGATGCACGTGGCCCTGGAGGCTGCCGTGCGCGAGCACCTGATTGAGCTGGGCGAGCTGCGCCCGCGCGTGGATTGATGACGATGGACTACGAAGGCGCGCAGGAGATCGAACGGGCGTGGCGCGACGGGCTTACTCCCGACCCGCTGCTCACGGTATCGGAATGGTCAGATCGCCACCGGATGCTCTCCAGCAAGGCGTCTGCCGAGCCGGGGCGCTGGCGTACCAGCCGCACGCCGTACCTCAAGGCCATCATGGATTGCCTGTCGCCGACCTCGCCGGTCGAGCGTGTGGTGTTCATGAAGGCAGCGCAGCTCGGTGCGACCGAGATGGGGTCGAACTGGATCGGCTATGTCATCCACCACGCGCCGGGGCCGATGATGGCGGTCTGGCCGACGGTGGAGATGGCCAAGCGCAACTCCAAGCAGCGGATCGATCCGCTGATCGAGGAGTCAGCCGCGTTGGCCGAACTGATCGCACCGGCGCGCAGCCGCGACTCGGGCAACACGATCCTGGCCAAGGAGTTCCGGGGCGGCGTGCTGGTGATGACCGGTGCTAACAGTGCGGTGGGCTTGCGCTCGATGCCGGTGCGCTACCTGTTCCTCGACGAGGTGGACGGATACCCCCTGGACGTCGAGGGCGAAGGCGACGCGATCTCGCTGGCCGAGGCGCGCACGCGCACCTTTGCCCGGCGCAAGATCTTTATCGTGTCGACGCCGACGATCTCGGGGGCCTCGGCCATCGAACGCGAATACGAGGCCAGCGACCAGCGCCGCTACTTCGTGCCGTGCCCACACTGCAACCACCCGCAATGGTTGCGCTTCGAGCAACTGCGCTGGGACAGGGGGCAACCGGAAACCGCCGCATACATCTGCGAGTCCTGCGACACCGCGATTTCCGAGCATCACAAGACGTGGATGCTGGAGCGTGGCGAATGGCGTTCGATGGCACAGGGCAAGACGGCTGGCTTTCACCTGTCGTCGCTCTACAGCCCCGTTGGCTGGCGATCCTGGCGTGACATCGCTGCGGCGTGGGAAGCCGCCGTCAACAAGGAGTCGGGATCGGCCGCCGCGATCAAGACTTTCAAGAACACCGAGCTGGGCGAGACCTGGGTCGAGGAAGGCGAAGCGCCCGACTGGCAACGGCTGGTCGAGCGCCGCGAGGACTATTCCGTGGGCACCGTGCCACTGGGCGGCCTGCTGTTGGTGGGTGCGGCCGACGTCCAGAAGGATCGCATCGAGGCCTCGATCTGGGCCTTTGGGCGCGGGAAGGAGTCCTGGCTCATCGAGCACCGAGTCCTGATGGGCGATACCGCACGGGACGCGGTGTGGAAGGCGCTGGCCGCGATGCTGGCCGAGAACTGGACGCACGCCTCGGGGGTGGCGATGCCACTGGCGCGCTTCGCGCTGGACACCGGCTTTGCCACGCAGGAGGCTTACGCCTTCGTGCGAGCCTGCCACGATCCGCGCGTGATGGCGGTCAAGGGCGTGCCGCGCGGTGCCGCACTGATCGGCACACCGACAGCCATCGATGTGTCGCAGGGTGGCAAGAAACTGCGCCGAGGCATCAAGGTGTTTACGGTGGCGGTTGGGATCGCCAAGCTGGAGTTCTACAACAACCTGCGCAAGAGCGCGGATGTGGGCGAGGACGGCTCGACCCCGGTGTTTCCAGCCGGGTTCGTCCATTTGCCCAAGATCGACGCCGAGTTCATCCAGCAGCTCTGCGCCGAGCAACTGATCACGCGCCGCGACCGCAACGGATTCCCGGTGCGCGAATGGCAAAAGATGCGAGAGCGCAACGAAGCGCTCGACTGCTACGTCTACGCCCGCGCCGCCGCATCGGCGGCGGGACTGGACCGCTTCGAGGATCGCCACTGGCGGGAGTTGGAGCGTCAACTTGGGGTAGCGCCCCCACCGGATGCGCCACCGCCCATTCACAACATCGAATTGAACGAGGCCACCCCCAGCGGTGGCCTCGCTGCTTCTGGAACCCGCAATTCCGGTCGGCGCGTCATCCGAAGCCGTTGGCTTCGTTGACGGCGGCCGCTTCAAACCAAGGAGAACACATGAGTCTTGCCACCCGTATCGAGAGCCTGGTCATCCGGGTCGCCCAGGAGTTCAACGACGTCCGGGCGACGGCGGGAAACCTAGCCAGCCTGTCCACCACCGACAAGTCGAGTCTGGTCGCGGCGATAAACGAACTGAAGGCGGCGGTGCTCTCCGCAACCGCCATCGACGACAACCAGATCGCCACCTCAACCACCTACTCGTCGAACAAGATCGTGTCGCTGCTCGACGCGCTCAAGGCCGACATCCTCGGTGGAGCAGACGCCGCCTACGACACCCTGGTGGAGATCCAGCAGTTGCTGCAGAACGGCACTACGGGCCTGGACGCGCTCCTCGCTGCCGTCAATCTGCGGGTGCGGTACGACGCGGCGCAAACCCTGACCGTTGCCGAGCAACTTCAGGCGCGCACCAACATTGGCGCGGTTGCGGCCGTCGATGTTGGCAACACCGACACGGACTTCGTCGTGATCTTCGACGGGGCGCTGGCCTGATGAGCCTCGCGTCCAGCATCGCCGCCCTGGCTGCGCGCATCGGCTTCGAGGTCAAGACCAAGATCGACGCCACGCACCCTGGACTTGCTCGGGTGTGGGTGAGCTTTGGCTACGTGGGCGGTCAGATCGTGATCGGCAGCGCGCACAACGTGGCCAGCGTCGTGCGTACAGCGGCGGGCCGCTACCGCGTGCATTTTGCGCTGGCGATGCCGGATGCGAACTACTGCTGGACGGCGCTCGCACGCAGCAGCAGCAACAGCGGCCAGCAGCGTGTGGCTGTCGTTCGCGCCAGCTCCGACCTGAAAACGGCCCAGTACGTCGACATCTCCTGCGCGACGACAGCAACGTCGTTCGACGACTCGTCCGAAATCAACCTCGTGGTGTACCGCTGATGGCCTACACAGAAATCCAACTCCAGGCCTTGGAGAGCGCGCTCGCCAAGGGCGAACGGCGCGTGACCTTTGCCGACAAGACGGTCGAGTACCGCTCGGTCGACGAACTGATGGCCGCGATCCGCGAGGTTAGGCGCGGAATGCTGCAGCAGGCGGCTGAAACCGGGCTGCTGCCCGGTGCGCCGCGCCAGATCCGCGTCACCACGCGCAAGGGGTTCTGAGATGGCGTGGTTCTCCCAAACGGTGCGCCGGTTGTTCGGTGCCTCGCCAGTACACGAAGCCGCAGGTCGTGGCCGTCGCTCGCTGGCTTGGATGCCCGGCAACCCGGGCGCGGTCGCGGCGATGTTGACAACCAACGCCGAGTTGCGCGGCAAGAGCCGTGACCTCGTCCGCCGCAATGCTTGGGCGCAGGCCGGTATCGAAGCCTTCGTGGCCAACGCGGTCGGCACCGGCATCAAGCCGCAGAGCCTGTCTGGCGACGAACGGTTCAAGGCCGAGGTGCAAGCACTGTGGCGCGATTGGGTTGAGGAAGCAGACGCGGCGGGACAGACCGACTTCTATGGCCTGCAGGCCCTGGCGTGTCGGGCGATGCTCGAAGGTGGCGAATGCCTGATTCGCCTGCGGCCACGCCGTCCGGAGGATGGCCTGTCGGTGCCCCTGCAACTCCAGTTGCTGGAGCCCGAGCACCTGCCCATCAACCTGAACACCGATCTGCCGTCCGGCAACGTCGTGCGCTCCGGCATCGAGTTCGACAACCTTGGGCGGCGCGTGGCCTACCACCTGTACCGCTCGCACCCGGAGGACGGGCGACTGGCTCCGATGTCGGGCCAGGGCGGGATGGACACGGTGCGCATCGACGCCAAGGAGATCATTCACCTGTTCCGCGTGCTGCGCCCGGGGCAGATCCGGGGCGAGCCATGGTTGTCGCGGGCCCTGGTCAAGCTCAACGAGCTCGACCAGTACGACGACGCCGAGCTGGTGCGCAAGAAGACCGCCGCGATGTTCGCGGGTTTCGTCACGCGCGCCAACCCTGAGGACAACCTGTTGGGCGAAGGTGCAGCGGACGCCGACGGGATTGCGCTTGCCGGACTGGAGCCGGGCACGCTGCAGATCCTGGAGCCGGGCGAGGACATCAAGTTCTCCGATCCGGCTGATGTTGGTGGTTCGTACTCCGAATTCCTGCGCACCCAGTTCCGCGCGGTCGCCGCCGCCATTGGTATCACCTACGAGCAGTTGACCGGCGATCTGACCGGCGTGAACTACTCGTCTATCCGTGCCGGGCTGCTGGAGTTCCGGCGTCGCTGCGAGATGGTGCAGCACGGCGTGCTGGTGCATCAGATGTGCCGCCCGGTCTGGGCGGCCTGGATGAAGCAGGCGGTGCTCGCCGGGGCCCTGGATGCCCCGGGCTTCACTCGAGGCGGGCCAGCCCGTCGCCGCCAGTACCTCGCGGTGAAGTGGATTCCCCAGGGCTGGCAGTGGGTTGACCCGGAGAAGGAATTCAAAGCGATGTTGCTGGCTATCCGCGCCGGCCTGATGAGCCGCTCGGAAGCCATCTCGGCCAACGGCTACGACGCCGAAGACGTCGACCGTGAGATCGCCGCCGACAACCAGCGCGCCGACGACCTCGGCCTGATCTTCGACTCAGATCCTCGCTACACGTCGAAGGACGGCGGCGGCTCGGAACCCAACCGCAGCGCCAACGCGCCGGACATCACCGGTAGCCAATCGCTTCCCTGATTCGCTGCCTGACCGCTTTCCCGAAGGATTCCCATGACTTTGCTACCTCATCTGGCTGCGCGCCTGTTCGGCGTGCCGCTGGCGATTCATCGGCCGAAACTCGACATCATCCTCTCCGTGCTCGGTGCGCGCATCGGCCTCGCCGACCTCGCCGCGTCCGTGGGTTACACGCCTGCGGCCCGCGCGCCTGGGCCTCCGAGCGGCAAGGTTGCCGTCATCCCGATCCACGGCACGCTGGTGCGCCGAACCTCGGGCCTCGAGGCCGAATCGGGTCTCGCCAGCTACACCGGTATCGCCGCGCAACTGGACGCCGCGCTCACCAGCCCCGAGGTCGCTGCGATCCTGCTCGACATCGACTCGCCGGGTGGCGAGTCGGGCGGCGTGTTCGATCTGGCCGACCGTATCCGCGTGGCGTCGCAAGTGAAGCCCGTCTGGGCCGTGGCCAACGACATGGCGTTCTCGGCGGCCTATGCGCTGGCGTCCGCCGCCACCCGCGTGTTCGTCGCGCGCACCGGCGGTGTCGGCTCGATTGGCGTCATCGCCATGCACATCGATCAATCCGTCAAGGACGCCAAAGACGGTGTTCGTTACACCGCCGTGTTCGCGGGCGAGCGCAAGAACGACCTCAACCCGCACGAGCCGCTCTCCGACGCCGCGCACGCGGTTCTCAAGGCCGAGGTGGATCGCGTCTACGAGCTGTTCGTCGAGACGGTCGCTCGACATCGCGGCCTCGATGCGGACGCCGTGCGCGCCACCGAAGCGGGCCTGTTCTTCGGACCGGACGCCGTTGCCACCGGTCTTGCCGATGCCGTCGGCAGCCTCGACGACGCGCTCACGCAACTCACGCAATCGCTTTCCCCACTCCCGACTCAGGTGGCTCCGGCCAGCCAAGCGGGCTTTCTTCGCAACCACCAGATGGAGTCTTCCATGAATGATCGAACCGACCCCGCTGCTCCTGATCGGCCTCTTGCTGATCCTGCTGGCAGTCCTCCTCAACCGTCCGCCGCCTCCACCGCCACCGCGCTGAGCGTGGCCGACGCCGTCGAAATCGCCCAGACCTGCACGTTGGCCGGGCGAACCGACCTGATTGCGGGCTTCCTCGACGCCCAGTCCTCGCCCGCCAAGGTGCGCAGCCAACTGCTTGCGGCGCAGGCCGAAGCCAGTCCCGAAATCACCAGCCGCATCGCCCCCGATGCCGCGCGCCCTGTGGCCAGCAATCCGCTGATCGACGCCGCCAAGCAGATCGCAGCGCAATCCACCAAGAAGGAGATCTGAGATGCCCGCTCTCGCCGAACCTCTGAACCTGGGCGACCTGCTCAAGTACGAAGCCCCCAACCTTTACTCGCGCGACCGCGTCACGGTCGCTTCGGGCCAGAACCTGCCGCTGGGCACGGTGGTCGGCATCGTCACCGCAACGGCCAAGTTCAAACAGCTCGATCCGTCCGCAGAAGACGGCACGCAGGTCGCCGCTGGCGTGCTGCTACAGGCCTGCGACGCCACCTTGATCGACCGTGACGACGGTCTCGTCGTCGCGCGCCACGCCATCGTCGCCCACCATGCGCTCGCGTGGCCCGACGCCATCACCACCGCCGAAAAACTCACCGCCATTGCGCAGCTTAAGGCGCTGGGCGTGCTCGTTCGCCAAGGAGCCTGACCATGAACAACCCCTTCAGCAACCCCGCCTTCTCGATGACGGCGCTGACCGCCGCCATCAACATCCTGCCCAACCGCTACGGGCGTCTGGAAGAACTGAACCTGATGCCGTCCAAGCCGGTACGGCAGCGCCAGATCGTCGTCGAGGAAATGAACGGCGTGCTCAACTTGCTGCCTACGCTGCCACCGGGTTCACCCGGCACGGTTGGCGTGCGTGGAAAACGCAAGCTGCGCTCCTTCGTGGTGCCGCACATCCCGCACGACGACGTGGTGCTGCCGGAGGAAGTCCAAGGCATCCGTGCCTTCGGCTCGGAAACCGAAACCGAGACGGTGGCAGGCGTGATCGCGCGCCATCTGGAGACGATGCGCAACAAGCATGCGATCACGCTGGAGCACCTGCGCATGGGTGCGCTCAAGGGCGTGATCCTCGACGCGGACGGCTCGGTTCTCTACGACCTGTTCGATGCCTTCGATATCACCCAGCAGGCGGTGGCCTTCGAGCTGGGCACGGCGGGCACCAATGTGAAAGCCAAGTGCACCACGGTGCTGGCAACCATCGAGGAGAACCTCAAAGGCGAGTTCATGAATGGTGTCCATTGCCTGTGCTCGCCGGAGTTCTTCGCCGCGCTCACCGGCCACGCCAAGGTCGAGAAGGCCTTCGAGAACTGGCAGAACGGGGCAATCCTCATCAACGACGTGCGTCGCGGCTTCACCTACGGCGGTATCACCTTCGAGGAGTACCGGGGTCAGGCCACCGATGCCAGCGGAACCGCACGCCGTTTCATCGCCGCTGGCGAGGCTCATGCCTTCCCGCTGGGCACCATCGACACCTTCAGCACCTACTTCGCACCGGCGGATTTCAACGAAACCGTCAACACGGTCGGCCAGCCGCTGTACGCCAAGCAGGAGCCGCGCAAGTTCGACCGGGGCACCGATCTGCACACGCAGTCCAACCCGCTGCCGATGTGCCATCGTCCGGGTGTGCTGGTGAAGTTGACGGTGGCGTGATGAGTCTCGTCGAGCAGATCTACGAATCGGCCGCCAATGCCGGGCTCTTGAAGGACTGCCTCTGGTGTCCTTCGGACGGCACGACAGCGCAGCGCCACCCGGTTGGCTTCGCCGCTCCGGACGACACCGTGTTCGACGGCCTGGCCTCGACCACCGACTATCAGATGTCGTATCCGGCCTCGGTGTTCCTGGGGCTGGCTCCGCGCGACACGGTCGAGATCGATGGCGTGATCTATCAGGTGCGTAGCACCCGGGCCGTGGGCGACGGCTCGGAGATGCGCGCACAGCTCACCAGGGTGTAGCGCCGTGTCCGGCAACTCGATCCGCGAACAGATCCTGCTCGCGGTGATGGCGGCTGTCCGAACGCCGGTGGAATCGCTCGGTGCGACGCTACACCGCTCGCCCACGGTGGCCATCAGCCGGGAGCAATGCCCGGCACTGGTGGTGTTCCCCGAGTCCGAATCGATCACCGAGCGCGCCAACGACCGCGTCACACGCGAGCTCACGGTGCGCATCGTCGCGCTGGCCCGCGCGGTACCTCCCGCCATTCCGGAAACCGAGGCTGACCGGCTGCTCACTGCCGCCCATGCTGCGCTGCTGGTCGACCGGAATCTGGGTGGCCTTGCCTTGGGTATCCGCGAGCAGGAATGCGAGTGGGACGTCGAGGACGCCGATGCGGTGGCCGCCACGATTCCGGCGCGCTATGCGATCACTTACCGGACGCTCGACACCGATCTTTCAGCCAAAGGATGACCCCCATGACTTCCATCGTTCTGACTCAGCCGCACACCCACGCGGGCCAAGCCCACAAGGCGGGCGAACGGCTCGATGTGGATGGCAGCACCGCCGACTGGCTCATCGCCAACGGCACCGCCCGCCACGACCGCCAGCCCGTACCCGAGCCCCAGCCGCAAGGCGACGGCACACCCATTGAGCCCATCCGACCCATCACCACCCAACGCAAGGAATCCAAATCATGAGCACCTACGCCAGTTTTCAGGGCCGCGTATTCCTCGGCAAGCGCGACGAATCCGGCCTACCCATCGAAGTGCGCTCGCCCGGCAACGTCGCCGAGCTCAAGCTCTCGCTCAAGACCGACGTGCTGGAGCATTACGAGAGCCAGACCGGCCAGCGCTCGCTCGACCACCGGATGGTCAAGCAAAAGTCGGCCACCGTGAATCTCACCATTGAGGAATTCACCAAGGAAAACCTCGCCCTGGCGCTGTACGGCAACCACGTCACCGGCAGCACGGGCTCGGTGACCGCCGAAACCATCGGCGGCGCGGCTCCGGTGGTCGGCGACCGCTACTTCTTCGCCCATCCCAAGGTCTCGGCGCTGGTGGTGACCGACTCGGCGGGCACGCCCGCGACGCTGACCGCAGGCACGCACTTCACAGCAGACACCGACTTCGGTGCCCTCCAGTTTCTGGATACCACCGGCTTCACCGCGCCGTTCAAGGCGGCCTACAGCTACGGCGTCGCCACCGAGATCGGCATCTTCACGCAGGCACTGCCCGAGCGGTTCCTGCGCCTGGAAGGCGTCAACACCGCGCAGGGCAACGCCAAGGTGCTGGTGGAGCTGTACCGCGTGGCCTTCGACCCCTTGAAGGAGATCTCCTTCATCTCGGACGAATACAACAAGTTCGAGCTGGAAGGCTCGCTCCTGGCCGACACCACCAAGCCCTACGACGCGGTGCTCGGCCAGTTTGGCCGCATCGTGCAACTGTGATGGGGACTGCCATGAGCGATCTGGAAACCCTCATCCCGCAGGCGGCGGAGCTGGTCATCGATGGCGAGCCGCTGGCGATCAAGCCACTCAAGGTCGGCCAGATGCCCGCCTTCCTGCGCGCCATCACCCCGGTGATGCAGCAGATCGGCGGCGATGGCATTGACTGGCTGGCGCTGTTCGGCGAGCGCGGCGACGACTTGCTGACGGCGGTGTCGATTGCCGTCGGCAAGCCGCGCGCGTGGGTCGATGAGCTGGCCGCCGACGAGGCCATCCTGCTGGCGGCCAAGGTGATCGAGGTCAACGCCGATTTTTTTACCCGGACGGTGATGCCTCGGCTCGACGGGCTGATCGCGCGGACGGGCGCGACGGCAGCAATCGCCACGGGTGGTTCGACACCGTCCAGCACCTGATCGCCCACGGCCACCGGTTGCCGGACATCCTCGACTACACCCTGGCGCAGGTGCGCGGCTTCGCCGCCGCAACCGCGCGGGAGGACGTCGCACGCGATGCACGGCTTCTGTCGTTGATCGCCATCGGCGCACGCGGTGACGCCCGCCACATCGACCAGACCCTCGACAGGCTCCAAGACCATGCGCATCTCGGTTCGCATCGATAGCAAGGCCGCGCAGGCGCAGTTGCGCCGCTGGGGCGGCGAGTTCCGCGAGAAGGTGCAGAAGGCGGTCGCGCGCGGCATCGCCGGTGAGGCCGCCGAACTCAAAGAGGACGTGCGCAGCCACGTCGCAGGCCAGATGGCGGTGGTCAAGAAATCCTTCGTTAAGGGTTTCACCGCCAAGGTGCTCGACAAGGATCGGAGTCGGCTGCCCGCGCTCTACGTCGGCTCGCGCATCCCGTGGTCGGGCATCCACGAGCGTGGCGGCGTCATTGGTGGCCGGATGCTGATCCCGCTGCACGGGCGCGTGGGCCGCAAACGCTTCAAGGCGCAGATCGCTGAGCTGATGCGCGGTGGCAATGCCTATTTCATCAAGAACGCCAAGGGGAACATCGTGCTGATGGCCGAAAACATCAAGGAACACGACCGGCCACTGTCGGGCTTCAAGCGCCGCTATCGCAAGGCCGAGGGCGTCAAGCGCCTCAAGCGCGGCGCGGACGTGCCCATCGCCGTGTTGGTGCCCCGGGTGCAGCTCAAGAAGCGCCTAAACGTCGAACGCATCGTCGCCGCTCGCATCCCGCGCCTCTCCGCGCGCATCGAGAAGCAGTTGCGGCTGGTGGACTGAGATGGCGAACCGCATTTCCATCCTCGTCGCGCTCGAAGGAGCCGACGAGGGGCTCAAACGCGCCATCAACAATGCCGAGCGCAGCCTCGGCGGCTTCGGCATCAGTGCCAAGAGCGCCAGCGACAAGGCCGCCGCCGGGGTGGCCGAAGTCAAGGCGGGGATGAACGCCTTCGGCGATCAGGTCGCCAAGGCCAAGACGCAGTTGCTGGCCTTCCTCACCCTCAACTGGGCGGCGGGCAAGGTGCAGGAGATCGTCCAGATCGCCGACGCCTGGAACATGATGTCCGCGCGCCTGAAGCTCGCCACCGCCGGCCAGCGCGAATACACGGTCGCGCAGAAGGAGTTGTTCGCCATCGCGCAGCGCATCGGCGTGCCGATCCAGGAAACCGCCACGCTCTACGGCAAGCTCCAGCAGGCCGTGCGGATGCTGGGTGGCGAGCAGAAGGACGCGCTTTCGCTCACCGAGAGCATCTCGCAGGCGCTGCGCATCTCGGGCGCATCGGCCACCGAGGCGCAGTCCTCCCTGCTGCAGTTCGGGCAGGCGCTGGCCTCGGGCGTGCTGCGCGGCGAGGAATTCAACTCCGTCGTCGAGAACAGCCCGCGTCTGGCCAAGGCGCTCGCCGATGGTCTGAACGTGCCCATCGGACGGCTGAGGAAGCTCGCCGAAGAAGGGCGGCTCACCGCCGACGTTGTGGTCAACGCGCTGATGAGTCAGAAGGACAAGCTGGCCGCCGAGTACGCGCAGTTGCCGGTGACCGTCAGTCAGGCGTTCACGCGCCTGTCGAACGCCTTCGGCCAGTGGATCAGCAAACTTGACGAATCGACCGGCTTCACCAAGAAGCTCGCCGAGGCGCTGACGTGGCTGTCGGAGAACCTGGACACGGTGATGAAGTGGCTGGGGCGCATCGCCGAGGTCGGCCTCGCGGTGCTGGTCTACCGCCTGATCCCGGCGCTGATCATCGCGTGGCAGACGGCGGGGGCGGCAGCGGTGACATCCGCCAGCACCACGGCGGCGGCGTGGGCAACGGCCAACCTGTCGTTGTCGAACGCCATCGCCACGGTCGGCAAGCTGCGCGTGGCCTTCGGCGTGCTGGGCGCGGCCATCATCGGCTGGGAGATTGGGACGTGGCTGTCAGAGAAGTTCGAGATCGTCCGCAAGGCGGGCATCTTCATGGTCGAGGTGCTGATGAAGGGCATCGAGCACCTGCGCTTCCAGTGGGAGGTGTTCGCCGCCATCTTCACATCCGACACCATCGCCGAAGCCACCAAGCGCCACGAGCAGCGGCTCGCGGAGATGAATCGCATCTTCGCCGAGATGTACGCGGACGCCACCGAAGGCGCGAACGCCGCCAAGGGGGCGATGAACACCGCCGCGACCGCTGCCGAGGAGATCGCCAAGCGGCTCGAAGCCGTGCGCCAGGGCACGCAGGAAGCGGTCGGACGCGGCATTGAGGCCGTGCACGCCGCGCTGGAGAAGCTCAAGTCCCGGCTGGGCGAGGTCGAACAGGCCGTCGGCAAGGCCCAAGGCGTGGTCAACGATGCCACCGCCAAGATGGCCGAGGCCTACAAGGGGCTGACGTCCATCGTCGAGGCCAGCCTCGCCCAGCAGGTGCAGGCGGTGAAGAACCGCTACGACCAGGAGAAGGCGGAACTGGATCGCACCCAGCAATCCGAAACCGCCAGGATCACCAAGTCCACGCAGCTGCTCACCGAGGCGCTGACGCAACAGGCGACCCTGCGCCGTCAGGCCACGACCGAGACGCTCGGCCTGATCGATCAGGAAACGCAGGCGCGCAAGGACGCCGCCGCCCGGCAAGGCCAGACCGAGGAGGAGCGCCGCGCCAACGTGCAGCGGGTCGAGAACGACACCTACGTCGGTGTCGTGCCGCTGACGCAGACTGCCAATGTGGGCGACTTCACCATCAAGGGCGCGTCCATCTACACGCAGCTCGTGCCCAGCGCCCAGACCGAGACGCCAATCTCCTTCGTGCCCCCCTACGCCGCAGCAGGTTTGCCGGTGCCGGGCGCGGCATCCGTGAGCTACACGGCCAGCCACGCCTGGAACACCACCCTCAAGTTCAATCTGCCCGGCGGCTGCCTGCCCGGATCGCTGTCCATCGTCACCGACGGCGTCACGATTTTCGACGACGCGGGCCTGCTCAAGACCGCCAGCGGCACGCTGGGCACCATCGACTACGCCAACGGCATCCTGAGCCTGAACTCCGGCTCGATGTCGAACAGCAAGTCCATCACCTACACGCCCGCCGCGTCTTTGCAGCGCGCGCCGCAGAGCTCGGAGATCGCGGTCACGCCGGAGTCGCGCAGCCAGTCTTACGTCGGCACCGTAAACCCGGTGCCGCAGCCCGGCACGCTCTCCATCAGCTACATGGCGCAGGGCCGGTGGTACGTGCTGTCGGATGGCGGCAATGGCTCGCTCAAGGGGCTGGACGCCAGCTACGGCGCGGGCACTTTCAACAAGAACACCGGGGCCTTCGTGGTGACGCTGGGCGCGCTGCCCGACGTCGGCTCGTCCCTGATCCTGACGTGGAATGTGCCGACGCAGGAAACGCAGCAGCCGACCGCCGCCCTGAAGGCGTCGCAGGCCTTGCAGCTCGCCCCGCCCGAAGGCAAGAGCGTGCAGCCGGGAACGCTCACCATCACCTGGCCGCACGAGAGCGGCACCGGCACGCGCACGGCGTACGCCGCCACCTCCGGCACGCTCAGTGGGGCCGCCACCGGCAACCTGAACGTCGCGCAGAACCTCTTGAGCTTCGCACCGAACGTCTTGCCGCCGGTCGGCGCGCTGCTGACGGTGGACTACGTTGCGGGCCCCAAGCAGGAAGACAGCTTCGCGCACCCCTCGCGCGATGGCCAGGGCCACGTGCCGGTGACCGCGACTCTGGGCTCCATCGAGCCGGGTTCGCTGGAGATCGAGTGGAACACCCTGACCGACACGACGGTGCTGGGTGTCTACACGCAACAGCAGATCCAGGCGATGGGACTGGGTTTGTGGAATCTCGTCGATCCCTCGCAGTACGCCCGCGACGATGGCGCAGGCAATGTCCTTCGCTCCGGCGTCGTCATCGGCAGCGTCGACTACGCCACCGGCGCGGTGCAGTTTCAACCCGATGTCACTCTCAAGATTCCACGCCCCGTCTATGGCGCTCAACGCCTCGGCTGGGCTTCGGGCGTGGGCCAGATGTTCCGCCTCAACTACGGCGGCATTAGCTACGTGGACGCGCCGTCGATGTACCCGAACGACGAGTCCGGCTACGTCAAGCTGCGCTACAACAGCGCGGGCTCGACCAGCAACCACAGCGAGACGTTCGCGTTCAGCCCGTCGTTTCGGCTGGTGCCCGGCGTCAACGCGCAGGTGGTGACCGGAACGCTATTGCTGGCCATTGCGGGCAGCCAGCCCTGGGGCGACAACGGTCAGGGAACGCTCCGTGAATTCACGCCCAGCGGCTGGGTCACGCGCGGCAGCATCAACTACCTCTCGGGCGCGGTGACCCTCACCTCGTGGTCGGCGGGCGCGACCAACAGCATCACGCGCGCCAGTTGCGTGACCACTGTGGGCGAGAACATCTCCAGCGAGTACGTGTTCCGCACCGGTGCCGCGCCACTGCGCCCAGGATCGCTCTCCATCCAGTTCGCCCGCGCGGTGGGTGGAACCCAGACCGTGACGGCAGGCATCGACGGCACGATCAGCGCGTCCGGCGTCAGCGGCAATGTCGACTACGACACCGGCCTCGTGCGCGTGCGCTTTGGCACCGTGGTCACGGCGGCGGGCAACGAGACGGAGCCGTGGTTCGACGCCGAGAACGTCCGTCCGGACGGCAAGATCTTCCGGCCCGAGCCGGTGGCGGCATCCAGCCTGCGCTACAGCGCCGTGGCCTACAGCTATTTGCCCCTGGATGCGGCGCTGCTGGGAATCGATCCGGTGCGCCTGCCCAGCGACGGGCGTGTGCCGATCTTCCGGCCCGGCGGCTTTGCGGTGGTCGGCCACACCGGACGCATCACCGCGTCGGTCAGCAACGGCCAGACCATCGATACGGGCCGCGTGCGTCTGTCGCGCGTGCGCGTGGTCGGCCACGACGGCGTGGTGATCCACACCGGCTACATCACCGATCTGGAAGCAGGCACCGTCACCTTCACGAACGTGACCGGCTACAGCCAGCCCGTGACCATCGAGCACCGCATCGAGGACATGGCCGTGGTGCGCGACGTGCAGATCAACGGCGAGATCAGCTTCACGCGCCCGCTGACCCACGCCTATCCGCTGGCCAGCCCCGGCGATCCCGTCTCCGGTAGTTTCGTCTCGAGTGCGCTGGTGGCCGGTGATCTGTTCGCCCGCGTGAACCTCGTGTTCGATCAGAGCACCTGGAACGGCAGCTGGTCGGATGAACTGACCGGCAGCGCCGCGACCGCCACCTTCAACCACACGCAGTACCCGATCACGGTCACCAATCGCGGGGCGCTCACCGAGCGCTGGGTGGTGCGCATGACCAACAGCACCTCGTTCGAGGTCATCGGCGAGAACGTCGGCGTGATCGCCACCGGCAATACCAGCGCCGACTGCGCCCCCAACAACCCCGCGGCCGGCGTGCCGTACTTCCGTCTGCCCGCGCTCGGCTGGGGCAACGGCTGGGCCACCGGCAACGTGCTGCGCTTCAACACCATCGGCAGCCAGTTCCCGGTCTGGGTGGTGCGCACCGTCCAGCAGGGGCCGGAGTCCGTGCCCGACGACCACTTCACGTTGCTGATTCGCGGGGATGTCGACACACCCTGATGGCGTTGGGTGCCCCCTGATCTTTGAACCCTTCTCGCAGGAATTCCTATGACCGACCTGAGCGTCAAATACTTCAGCAGCGGCATGACCGGCGCGCCGCAGATCGCCAACAACTGGGGCGATCTGGTGACGATGCTCGATGCGTGCCTGATCAATGGCTTCGCCCTGAAGGCCATCGACACGTTGACCTTCGCCGACGGCATCGCCACGGCGACCATTTCCTCGGGCCATGCCTATCGGCCCTTTCAGGTGGTCGAAATCGCTGGCGCTGAGCAACCCGAGTACAACGGGCAGTTCCGCGTGCTGACGACGACGATGACCACGTTCACCTACGCGGTAACCGGCACGCCCGTATCGCCCGCCACGACGGCGACGAGTCTCTCGGCCAAGGTCGCCCCGCTGGGATGGGAGAAGCCGTTCTCGTCGACTCACAAGGCCGCCTACCGCAGCAAGAACCCACAGTCACCGCAAAACCTGCTGCTGATCGACAACAGCCTCAAGACACCCAACTACACGACAGGCTGGGCCAAGTGGGCCAACGTCGGCATCGTCGAAGACCTGTCGGACATCGACACCATCGTCGGCGCGCAGGCTCCCTATGATCCGAACAACCCGACGCAGAACTGGAAACAGGTCACCGCCAGCCAGTGGGGTTGGTACAAGTGGTTCCACGCGCGTGGCCCCCAGTACGAGAGCAATGGCGACAGCGGCGGCGGTGGGCGCAACTGGGTGTTAATCGGTGACGACCGCCTGTTCTTCCTCTTCTGCACCAACGCAGCGGGCTACGGCTGGTATGGCCGCAACAGCTACTGCTTTGGCGACCTCATCAGCTTCAAGCCGGGTGACAACTACGCCACGGTGCTGGCTGCCGATGACAACTACTCGGGGATGAGCAACTATTGGAGCTATCCCGGCCAGTTCAGCGGCTACGGGCTGGTCTCGTCCCTGGACTTCACGGGCAAGGTGCTGCTGCGCAACCACACCCAACTCGGCAACCCGGTGCGCTTTGGGCTCACGTCCCTGAACACGAACAACGGCCAGCAGATCTGCGGCCGGGGCCCAACGCCGTTCCCGAATGGGGCCGACTACAGCCTGTGGCTGCTGCCCACTTACGTGCGGCAGGAGGACGGCCATATGCGCGGCATCCTGCCAGGGATGCTGTGGATGCCGCAAGACCGGCCCTACAGCGACCAGACCATCGTGGACAACGTGGTCGGTCAGGCGGGCAAGCGCTTCCTGCTGGTCAGGACGCAGTACAGCTCGGAAGCCGAAGGCGCGCAGATCGCGTTCGACATCACTGGCCCGTGGAGGTAAGCCGTGAGCTATCCGCTGAGCGAAACCTTCGCCACGGCCCCTGCCACCGGATACACCGCAGTCCTGGGCGGGATGTCTGCGACGCATAACAGCACGCAGCAGTCCATCGACATATCGGCCCCGAACAGCCAATCCATCCTGCGCTTCAACGAAACCGCCCACGGCGATTTCTGGTTCGAGGCCGATGTCGAGTTGCTGACCGACCCGAGCGCCCGCAAACACATCGGCCTGTGGATGACCACCGGCAATGGCTCCGAAGGCTACCGGTTCGCCCATCTGGACGGTTCGTGGAGCGTGTCGCGCTGGAACAGCGGCTTCGGTGACGGCGCGGCGGTATCGGGCGGCATCAACGAGGGAGCCAAGCCCGTCGCTGGTGTTGCCGACGTGGCTCCGACCTTCAATGTCGGCCAGCGACTGATCTTGCGCTGCGAGGTGATCGTTGGAGCCTTCGACGCCAATGGTGTGCCGTGGGCGCGGCTGATTCAGTTCAAGGCTGGTGGGGTGCTGATGTTTCAGATTGGCGATGCCGCCTACCGGGGCAAGCTGATCCCGGGCGTGTTTCTCTACGGAGCGACAGCCCGCGTCCACGCCATTGCGGGTGACACGCCGTCTGGTCTGCCCGCGTATCCCGCGACGGTGGCCGTGAACGCCGCCGATGACCTGTTGCCGTTGGCCGGTGGATCGACCTCGGTGCTGCCTGATCCTGCCGCCAACATCGGCGTCAACGCCGACTGCGACCTGATGCGCTTGAACAGTCCCAACTCTGAGCTGTGGAACCGGGGCGGCGGATATGACTGGCACTTCCATTCGATTCCGAACGGTCGCAAGGACATCCACTTCAGTGGCCACGGCTTCATCGCCGGAACTGTCAAGGAGAAGGGCCAGCCCGACCAGCCCCTGGTGCGGCGGGTGCAACTGGTCAGCGAGAACACCCGCGTCCTGGTGGCCGAGACCTGGAGCGACACCACGGGCGCGTACCGGTTCGAGCTGATCGACCTGTCCCAGCGATACACCGTGGTCAGCTACGACTACAAGCAGATGTACCGCGCCGTGATCGCGGACAACCTACGCCCGGAGATGATGCCGTGACCGTTGCCATCACTGTCGAACACAACGAGGCGCGGCTGGCGGGCACCCTGGCATTCCTGGATGCCGGTAGCAACCCGGCGCGTCTGCGCATCTACGGCGGGACGCGACCCGCCACCCCGGCTTCGACGCCAGCGAGCACGATGCTGGTCGAGATCAGGTTGACCAAACCCGCAGGCACGATTGCAGGCGGACTGTTAACGCTGACGCAGCAAGAAGACGGGCTGATCACGGCGACCGGCATCGCCACCTGGGCGCGGCTGGTCAACGGCAACGAGGTGACTGCCCTGGATCTGGACTGCAGCGGCACCGACGGCAGCGGTGACGTGAAGCTGGCCAGCACCAATCTCTATCTGGGTGGCGATGCCCGGATGGTGTCTGCGATCCTGGGGTAGGCCGTGCCTGCCGTTCTCAACGAGGTGACCTTGGTCGCCGCGTTGCCTGCGCCTACCGCCAGCGTGGCGGTCGGCCCACCGCTGGTCGATCTGCTGTTTGACCAACCGGTTGCCACTGATGCCAATTTGGTGTTCGGGGCCAACTACATCGCGCCGCGCGACGATGTGACTGTGCGGGCCACGCTGCCGCTGCCTGTCATCGCGATCAAGTTCATTCCTCCGGCGCGGGCTGAACTGCTGGCCGAGTTGCCGGGGCTCACGGTGCGCTCGCTGGTCTTGCGGCCCAGCGTGCCGTTGAACGTGGGAGCTGGCTCTGGGGCGAGCCTGCCCGGCGTCGTGTTCTCAGGGGACGTCAGGTACTACTCACGCACCCAGCGTCCGACAGTCGGTCAGACCGCACACTCTTGGCAGGTGGCAGCGCAGACGGAAGGTGGTTCGACGCAGGGCCAGCAGGACGCCGCTGCCACGCCCGCAGGCTGGAACAGCTTTTGGCGGCGCACCTTGGCGCAGCCGCAAGGCATCCTGCACAGGTTGCCGCCGGTGCTGTCGACCGCACCAGAGCAGCGCCGCACGGGCCAGCAGCAGGCAACGCGACTGCACGATGTGACGTGGCTCGCCCATCAGGACGGCACGCACCTCGAACTGGCCCGACAAGGTCTGTTCCAGAACGCAGGCCCGATACGGGATGCCACGCGGTTCCGGCATCAGGACGGTGACCGCACTAAGCGCGCGGGGCGGGTGAGCTTCTGGCAGATTGCACGGCTGCTCACCCAGCTCCAGGGAAGTGATTTTCAGAGTGCCAGCCCGTCACTCAAGGGGTGGCGTGGCCGGTATCAGGACGCCGTGCCGCCACCGCCGGGGATCAGCGTCTGGGTGGTTCCACAACCGCCAGCGCCGACACCTTGCTACACGCCGAGCGCGCATCTGCTGTTCGCCGCTTTGGCCCCAGCGGACAGCCACTTGCTGTTCGTTTGTGAAAACCACATCAACCCACCGCCTCCCGATGGGGAGCCGGTGGTCGTTCCTGTTCGGAGGGTGTATTTCGTGATCAACAACGTGACCCTGTACCGCGTGTCCGATGGCGCGCCGGTGCCGGTGTTCAATCTCTCGCTGTCGCTCGATGCCGCATCGTGGGCGTGGGGCTTCGACGCGGTGCTGCCTGCGAAGGCCGAGGCGCTGGTCGCACCGGGCAATGCCTCCGGGCCGGTCGAACTCTTGGCCAGCGTCAACGGCACCACTTTCCGCGTGCTGGCAGAGAGCATCAGCCGCGAGCGCATTTTTGGCAACGCGAGCATCCGCATTTCTGGCCGGGGCCACAACGCCGTGCTGGCTGCACCCTACGCGCCGGTGATGACGTTCTCGAACACCGAGGGTAGAACCGCACGGCAGTTGATGGACGACGTGCTCACGGTCAATGGCATCCCGCTGGGCTGGACGGTCGATTGGGGCTTGACGGACTGGAACGTGCCAGCCGGTGCGTTTGCGCAGCAGGGGACGTGGATCGAGGCGTTGACCGCCATTGCCGGTGCTGCAGGTGGATACCTGATCCCGCACCCATCGGCACAGGCCATTCGCGTGCGTCACCGGTATCCGGCAGCGCCGTGGGACTGGGCTACCGTCACGCCCGACTTCGTGTTGCCCGTCGATGCCGTCGCCCGCGAGTCATTGCGCTGGCTGGAAAAGCCTGCGTACAACCGCGTGTTCGTTTCCGGGCAGGACGTCGGCGTGCTTGGGCAGGTGACCCGAGCCGGGACTGCCGGAGAGGTGCTTGCACCGATGGTCGTCGATCCGCTGATCACCGAGGCTGCGGCCGCACGGCAGCGTGGCATCGCCGTGCTGGCCGACACTGCTCAGCAGATCGAGGTCAGCCTGCGTCTGCCGGTGCTCGCCGAGACCGGGATCATCGAGCCCGGCGCGTTCGTGGAGTACCAGGATGGCAGCGTCACCCGGCTCGGCATCGTCCGCGCGACCCAAGTGGAAGCCGGGATGCCCGAGGTCTGGCAAACGCTGGGGGTGCAGGCCTATGCATAACCTCTACGAGCAGTTTCGCCAACTGATCCCCGACCCGCCGCTGCAGGCGGGCACCGTGATCGACGTCGGCTCCGGGGTGGTGACGGTCGCATTGCCCGGTGGTGGCCGAATCAAGGCGCGGGGCTCTGCGGCCATTGGTCAGAAGGTGTTCGTGCGCGACGACGCCATCGAAGGCATAGCTCCCAGCCTGACGCTGGAAATCATCGAGATCTGAAACCCAACTGATTCAACCCTGAAACCCGCTCTGATGCTCACGCATCGGGCGGGTTTCGCATTTCTGGAGAAAGCCAATGACCGAACCCGAACAACAACAGCCTGCGCTCGTCGAGAACATGCTGCTCTTGCGCCGCGAAGACTTCGACGATCTGCTCGACCGTGCCGCCGAACGTGGTGCCGAGCGTTGTCTCGCCCATCTTGGATTGGAGAACGGCCACGCTGCCCGCGACATCCGGGAGTTGCGCGATCTGCTGGAGGCTTGGCGCGATGCCCGCCGCACGGCTTGGCAGACGACCATCAAGGTGGCCACCACAGGCATCCTGGCCGCGTTGCTGGTCGGTGCCGCCATCAAGCTCAAGCTGATGGGAGGCCCCCAATGATCGAAACACTCCTCGGTGGCCTCCTGGGCGGGGCCTTCCGTCTTGCGCCCGAAATCCTCAAGTGGCTGGACCGCAAGGGCGAACGCGGCCACGAGTTGGCGATGCAGGACAAGGCGCTGGAGTTCGAGAAGTTGCGTGGCGCACAGCGGATGGCAGAGATCGGCGCGAGTGCTGAAGCCGCCTGGAATGTCGGTGCCGTCGATGCGCTGCGCGAGGCCGTCCGCACCCAAGGTGAAAGGACCGGTGTGCGCTGGGCTGACGCGTTGTCGATCAGCGTGCGCCCGGTAATCACCTACTGGTTCATGGCGCTGTACTGTGCGGCCAAGACTGCTGCTTTCGCGGCTGCCGTCACCGCTGGCGCTGGCTGGGGCACCGCGATCCTGCATGCCTGGACGGAAGCCGATCAGGCGCTGTGGGCCGGGGTGCTGAACTTCTGGTTCCTCGGGCGCGTGTTCGACCGGGTGCGCTCGTGACCGGGGTGCCGAAAACGGCCATCGAGCTGGCCAAGCGCTTCGAGGGGTTCCACCGGGTGCCGAGGACCGATCCGGGCCGCGCGCATCCGTACATCTGCCCAGCGGGCTTCTGGACGATTGGCTACGGCCACCTATGCGACGCCCAGCACCCGCCGATCACCGAGGCCGAGGCGGAAGCCTATCTGGCCCAAGACCTGAACACGGCGCTGGCCGCCACGCTACGCCACTGCCCTGTGCTGGCCACCGAAACCGAAGGGCGGCTGGCGGCCATAGTGGACTTCACCTTCAACCTCGGCGCGGGGCGCTTGCAGACCTCGACCCTGCGACGTCGGGTGAACCAGAGGGACTGGGCCGCCGTCAGCATGGAGCTGCGGCGCTGGGTATACGGGGGAGGCCGAGTCCTGCCAGGGCTGGTTGCTCGCAGGGAAGCGGAATGCTTGATCTTGAATGGGAGACTTGATCTATGAGTCCGAACCGTTCCCTACACGCCCATAGCCGTGTAAACTGCCCCTTATATCCAAAATCGACGCTAAGCACAAGCACCAAGAACGTGGCCCTTGCCTACAACAAAGAAAATGCGCTGAACGCAATTTGCCCTTACTTTACGATGTTTCCGCTCGAGTATCCGAACAGGGTCCTCAAGAAGCATCTAAAGGAAAAGCCAGTTGTTCTCGATCCATTTTGCGGTCGGGGAACAACCTTATTCTCTGCCCGACAATTTGGGTTCTCTTCCTGGGGTATTGACTCGTCGCCCGTCGCCGTTGCCATTGCGAAAGCCAAGTTAGCGAGCTGTGACATTGAGGCGCCTCTCGCGCTTGCTGCAAAGTTGATCTCAGAGGTTGTCCCAACCGAAATTCCAGATACGCCATTTTTTCGTTCGGCATATCACCAATCGACGCTCCGCGATATTTGCGCCTTGCGCGAAGGATTGCTTGGTCTCGATGAAGAAACAGATGCATCGTCCATTTTGCGCGCTGCGGCGCTTGGGTGTTTGCACGGCCCACTTCCCAAACACGTCGAGAATGCGGGCTACTTTTCCAATCAAATGCCGAGGACTTACGCGTCAAAGCCCGACTACGCCGTGAAGTTTTGGAAAGAGCGGGATCTTAAAGCGCCAAAGACCGATGTGCTCCGGGTGCTACGTCGGAAAATCGAACGCTTGGCGGGGCTTGAGCAAGCGTCGCCGTGTCCGACATCTCAGGTGTTACATGGCGATGCTCAGTCGGAAGGGCTGTTCAAGTCGATCAGCGTTGCGCCGTCGATTGTGATCACGTCCCCCCCTTATTACGGAATGCGGACGTATGTTCAGGATCAATGGCTAAGAAACTGGTTCCTGGGGGGGCCTGACTCCATAGACTACTCGGCTGGACCTCAACTCGATCATGGCGGACAGCCGGTCTTTGCCGCGTCGCTTGGCAAGGTCTGGAAAAATATCGCCAGCAGTGCAGAGTCGTCCGAGTCGCTTCACATGTACGTCCGATTCGGAATCATTCCATCCGCGCTGGTTGACGCAAAGAAACTCTTTAGAGCCTCGCTGGAGGAGTCCGGGGTCGATTGGCGCTTGGTGTCTACCCGTTCGGCGAAGTCAGCAGATGTCGGCAAGCGGCAAGCAGATCAGATGAAGGCTGAGTCTGCTGCCGCCGTCGAGTTTGATTTTCACGTCGAAAGAGTTTGATTGCGCTAGTTGCTATCGGTGGTAGCGCAGTTTCGCTTGCCGCGACGTTGATCCTAGCGAGATCTGGTTGCTGATTTCTTGGTTGCAGAATTCATCGACGTAGTCTTTGATCGCATGCGCAGTCTCGAGCGCCTTCTTGTCTTGTGGGACGTGCCCTGCGAGGGTCATCGGCATGACCACCAGACACTTGGCCATTGCGCGAGAGATGGCGACGTTGGTTCGCTCTAGTTGCATGAGGAACGCTTCCTCGCCCATGATCACATCGGCGTCCCCGACCCCGAAAGTCACGATGATCGTGTGACGCTGTCCCCCTTGGAATTTTTCAACAGTATCAACTGCTGAGTCGATCAAATCTGGTGGGTCAGATGGAAATATCGCTCTCAGTTCGCGGATCACCAACGCTCGCTGTGCACGGTGCGGCGTAACGATACCAATGCACCGTCCCCAAAACTGATCTGGTTGTGGCACCGCATGCGTAACCAGGCCGCGTCCATCTAGCTCAGCACTCACTGTTTGCCTGAGGCACCAAGTCAAGGCAGCGACGATCTTTGCCTCAACGGAATTGCTTTGTGACGAGAGGTCATCGTCATGGAGCAAAGTCAGCACCTTATTCTCGGGAGCCAGAATATGCGGCCAAAGGGGAGACCAAGGCATGCCTCCAGGAAATCCGGACGCGGGAGTTGGTGGCGCCGCCAATAAATGAAGCGCCGTAGCTGCGTTTGCGGCCTGTAGGGTTGCTCGATAGCCGATGGTGCGGGCGTAGGCAACGATGTCCTCAGCAGAACGGTAGTTCTCTTCCAACGGACATGGGGTGATCTGATTGCCAAACGGTCGTTCGAGCAGGTACTTCTGGATGCTGCCCACCAAGTATTCGGCACCCTTGGGTGGTTCCAGAGCCATGATGGGTGGCATCTGAAGATGGTCGCCTGCAATGATCAGTCGCGCATCTTCTTTCAGAGTAGCAAGCGGAGATATTGCCGTGGTGACCTGAACCTGTGAGCTTTCGTCAACGATCACAACGTCGAAAACAGGGCCAACGCAGCTACCGAACCCCCAGTCTGCGAGCTTGTAAGCCTGCATTGTCGAAGTGGCGACAATGGTGACTGATTCGGTATTCGCCACACTAGCGAGGCAGTCCTGCGTTTCCTGGTTGGCTAGGCTGAGATTGAATGATTCAACACGCAAATGAGGGTTGGACGCAGCGAAGGGCTTAGGAGTCTGCGACGAGGAATAGCCTACGAAGACATCTGCTGGGCAAGTTGAGTCGGCATCTAGCGCCTCAACTACGCGACCGATAATCTCTTCTACCGCTTTATAGGTCGGCCCAGCGACCAGCACTTTCAATGGCTGACTCCTCTGCACAGCGTCATGAACGAGCCCATGAATGCATCCGGCAAGCGTCTGGGTCTTTCCGGTTCCCGGCGGCCCCCAAATGATGGTCAAGCCTTTTTCTGCAGCGTGGGCAACGGCATCAGTCTGGCTGGTATTCAGGTTGTGCTTGGCTTTGGCGTAGGCGGCTACTGATGCAGCCTGAGGCGAGGCAACAGCATGGAGCTGCGGGAAAGGTGCCAAGCTTGCGAGCACCGCCGAATTGTCCACCGTTGTCGTCGCGGAAATGAGTGCATTCGCACGCGCTGGGATGCGACTGCGCTCCTTCTTGAGATGGCTGTGTTCCTGAAAAGCAGGATGCGCAGAAGGAGCCGCCGCAGCCCCTGCAGTGTCCTGAATAGCATTGATCTGGAGCGTTTTCCTCGCACCACGAGTCATGCCTGCAATTTGACTCAGATGACCAGTGAGCTTCGCCGCTGGATAGCAGTAATGGGTCGGCTGCGCCGCAATTCGCGCCTTATCCTTCGCATTCGCCCACTTCTCATGTCCCAGCCAGTCGCATGCACTGCAGCGACCATCCACGTGCCACTCGAGGTTCACCCAACCGTTGGGCAAGGCATCGCCGACGGTAATGACCCGGAGCAGGTCCTCCCGGAAGAAATGCAGCACGGTTGGCAGATAAAAGCGGAGATTGGCATCTTCGCTGTCGGCAATCAGTGCGTCCAGATACTGATTCGGTGTTGCCGTAGCAGCACCAGACATCAATCCATCGAGTGCCGATTGCCCCTGCTTGAAACGTGTCCACAAATAGCTGTGAGTTGTGACGAAGTAACTATTCTGCAGTCCCTGATCGGCAATCCAGTTCGAAAGAAAAAGCGCATAAAGTGCCACCTCAGCCGAGTAGCTTGGATTCGCTTCACTGGTGTGCTTCACATCAATGATGCTCAATGCGCATCGTGTCTCCGACACCAGATCAATCGGCTTTCTAGATCCGTTTGGACATACTTCTTCGTCATCGGCTCTTGCTTGGCGCGCAACGATGATGTCAGGTATGAGCCCGGCAATTGGCGGAACTTGGGCAACCTGCGCCGGTTGCAGTCCGATGTTTGCCATTACGCCGTTCTGGAAAGATGAGGGTTCGAACTTGGCTTGCAGGATGATCGAGGGAAGTGCCGTCACCTTCCCGAGTAGTGATGCCAGCGGGGCTTTGACGGGCTTGTGCGTGCCAGCCCTGTCAGGTTGATAGATGACAAGGTTGCCGAATGCCTGGATCAGCTGATCATTTCGCTCATCCTCAAAATCTCGCCCTGCGGTCTGCAGCACCCCAATTCCCGGCCGCGCTTGAAGCGGCACGGGCATCCCATGTGCATCAAGCTCAGAATCTTCATGCAGGGACAAATAGAGCTCCCGGTCGCACTTCGTGCGAAGGAACATTGAAAGCGTGCTCTTTGAGATTCTTTTTTTGGTCACTTGGTTTTCCCTGCATCTACGATTATGAAATCCACGGCAACTGATAGCCCTTACAGCAGCACTCGGAAATGCCGCTTGTCAGCATCGGACGACTTGAGAATGCGGTACTCCATCCCACTGGCCACCGCGATCTGCTGGGCGAAGTCCTTCTTGGCTTGCACCACCGCATCCTCGATCTGGTTGTCGGCCTTCACCTCGACGATCACGTACTTCAAGCTGCCATCCGGCTCTTCGCGCTGAAAGATGAAGTCAGGGTAGTAGCTGCGCACGGTGCGCGAGTCTGGGTCGATGTACTGGATGAAGAAGTCGGACTGGCCATGGGTCAGCATCCCGGTGAAGTAGATCTTCTTTACCCGCTGCTCACGCAGCAGATCCCAGAACAACCAGTTCTCCGAGCCGGAGTCAAAGCAGTAGGTGTCGAGGTGGAAGCTCTTGGCCCGCTCCTCGTCGTTGATCTGCGTGTCGCTCATCCTGACGATCTTGTCCTTCGCCGCCGACACCTCGTAGTAGCCGTTCGGGGGCAACTTGATCAGATCGACCTCGTGCTCCTCGGTTTGCTGCGACTCGTCGAGGTCGTAGAGCTGGCGGAACAGGCGCGGGATGATCTCGTCGTAGAGCAATTCGTTGAACTCGTTGGTGACGGCCACCAGTTCGTCGGTGCCTTCCTTCGTCGCGTCGAGCAGTTCCTCGATCTCCAGCGGGTTTCGGTTGAGATAGCGGGACACCTCGGCGACCAGTGACAGCCGTGAGAAGGCTCTCTTTTCCCGACGCGAGGTCAAATCGAAGGTACGACTACCGGATGCGCGCGCTGCGTCGACAGCGGTCAGCCCGTCTTGCTGCGTTTCGATCAAGCGGTACTTTTCGACCAGCGTGTTCCAGACTTCCTTGTCGGCGCGGTCGATTCCCAGCGTCTGGCCAGGAACCAGTGCCTTCTCGCGCATCTGGTACTGCTTGCGCACGCGCACCAGCTTGATCTTGACCGGGGGCTCGACCACCCGGATCTCAACGCGCTCCTTGTCCTTGCCAGTCTTCTGCAGTTCGTCCGCGCTGATACGGAAGTTCTGCTGCAGCTCGTCGTTCAGCGTGTTGAGGTTATCGTCCGAGAGGAATACGTGGCCGGTGTGCTGAGCCTGCCCGATGGCGCGTAGGCAGCGCATCGTGGCCTGCAGCACGAACACCTTGGACTTGGGCTCGCGGAACAGGCCTACACCGAACAGCGAGCGGCAGTTCCAGCCTTCTCGGCCTTTGTTGACCAACAGGATGAACTGCTTTTCCGATCCTTCGGTGTCCAGTCGATTGAACTCACGGATGTCGTCGTTGGTGGTGAGTTTGTCGTCGCCCACGTTCACCAGGATGCGCGAGGTCGGGATACCGTGCTTGAGCAGCGCACGCTCCACCGCAGGTCGCAATTCGCTGGTCAGCTCGTCGATGGTGGCCGCGAAGAAGGCCAGCTTGGGCAGCAGTCCCTCCGGGCGCAACTCGCCAGATTCCTTCAGGAAGCTCTCGATGGCGATGTCAACAAACTCATCGGTACGGGTGTTGGCGTAGAACTTCTCGATGCGCAGCTCCCCCTTCTTGATGGCAACCTTGGCCTGCGAGTCGCGTTTGAACTCCAGATCAGCCTTGTCGCGCAGGATGTCCACCACCTCCACGTCGATCTTGAAGGGCTTGGCGGCCAGCTCCAGTTGCGCGGCCAAGTCCGGCTCGTGGCCCATGCAGACAAGGGTGATCTTTTCGACCGGGCGGTTCGGGCTTTCGTTCTGCTTGCGCTCCCAGGACTTGTAGTCGAAGCCCGCGATCAGCTCGTTCAGGTCGGCGCGGGTGGCAATGCGATTGACGGGCATGATCTTGACCATGCGCCCATCCTTCTCGCCGTCGAACACGGTGCTGAACTCCAGCTTCTGCACCTCCAGGGCCTCAAGCAGCAACTCCCTGGCCTGTACAGGATTGCGGAAGACGTCGTAGTGGTTGACGTTATGGATCTCAAATCCAGTGAAGCGTCTTTCCTCGCCGCCAAGCGATTGTTGTCGAAGGCCATCTCCGATGCCGACCAAACGTTTCGTAGTAGTCTGAATAGCCCCTTGATTAATATCGGCGCCAATAAACCGACGACCAAGCTTCATCGCTACCGCTTGGGCTGTTCCCGAGCCCATGAAGCAGTCAAATACGATGTCACCCGGGTTGCTAGATGCCTTGATGATTCGTTCCACCAAGGCTTCTGGTTTTTGAGTGGGATAGTCCTGCTGTTCGATGCGCGCCACGATGTCGTCGAAGCGCGCGATGGTCTTGCCGATGGCGCGGTCGTCCTTGGTGAACGACACGTAGGGATTCCCGCCGTCCTCGCCGGTGTAGTACAGGTGCATTCGGCTGACCTTCTGGCCGGTGAGCTTGTCGCGCAGTTGCCCCAGCACCTCGGGGCGCTTTTCCAGTAGTTGCAGGGCCTCGTACTGGATGCCGGAGAAGTCCAGTGAGTTGTGCTCGTGCAGCAGCTCCTGGTACTTGGCAAAGCAGGTGGCCAGAGCTCGGATTTCCGGCTCAGGGGCTGCCGCCAGCGAGGTGGCATCAAGTGCCTCCTCGCCGACCTTGTTGAGCCACTTCAGCAGATTCTCCGACTGCGCCCAGCGGCCCGTCTGGTCATCGCCCATGACAAGCTCGGCGTCTGGTAGCTCGCGGAAGTCCTTGATGTGCTGGTAGAGGAAGTACTGCTGGTCGAACTGGTCGAACAGCGTGAAGCTGCGTTTGAGCCGTGTGAACTCGCGGTAGTCCTCCAGCAGCCGCAGGCAGATGGAGTGGAATGTGCCGAGGTACATCTCATTCAGGTTGAACTGGATGTCCAGCTCGGCGAGCCGGTTGGAGATGCGGGTGGTCAGCTCGCGCGCGGCCTTGTCGGTGAAGGTGACAACCAGCAGTGACTCGGGGGCGACTCCCTTGTGGGTGATGAGGTAAACGATGCGCTCAACCAGCGTGAAGGTCTTGCCCGATCCTGGACCGGCAATGATGAGCACCGGGCCATCGGTGGCCAGAATGGCTTCAAGCTGCTGAGGATTGGCCTTGGACTGAAGTGCGGTCGGGCTGGGGCTCATTCCGTCCCCTCGTCGTCATCCACCATCGCCTTGCCGACGCGGCTGGCGATCCATTGATCCAGATCCCTGCGTCTGAAGCGCCACGTGCCACCAAGCTTGAATGCGGGGAGCTTGCCGCTGGCGGCCAGACGATAGACCGTGCGTTTGCCTGCCTTCAGGTAAGCAGCAACCTCATCAATCGTGAGAATCTCGTCTGGCTGGTCGCTCATCGGCTTTCCCATGTCATTTGCACCGAGCTTGGTTTAGTGCCATATCTTGTCATAATATTTCGTAATTGGGCAAACTTGGGCAAACTTGGGCAAACTTGGCATCAGACAGATGCCTGACCGAGAGGGGAGCGGTGGTGGCATCGAACTACGAAGCGATCTGCGAAGAAAACCAGCGGCGCTATGGCACCGACATCGGCCGGATCGGTCCAATGTTGCTTGCTGACAGGTACGACGACCGGACGCATTTCATCTTTGAGTTGCTTCAGAACGCGGAGGACGCACTCGGTCGACGCGGCGACTCGTCCGGGCCGCGCAAGGTCACGTTCGAACTGGCCCCGTCCCGGCTGTCACTCTCACACTTCGGCAGGCCGTTCGACGAGGCAGATGTCCGGGGCGTGTGCGGCATCGCCGAAAGCACCAAGGACAAGTTCTCGATTGGCCGGTTCGGTATTGGCTTCAAGTCGGTCTACACCTTTACCGACCGCCCTGAGATTCATTCCGGCGACGAGGATTTCGCCATCAAGGACTACGTGCAGCCACAACGGGCGGGGCGCACGGAACGCGAGGCGGGTGAAACGCAGATCGTCCTCCCGCTAAAGGACGGCGACGACACCGCGCAGAAGGAGATCACCGCGGGGTTCCGGCATCTGGGCCCCGGCGCACTGCTGTTTTTGAGGCACATTGAAGAGATCAACTGGAGCGTCGAGGGTGGCGCGTCCGGGTTCTACTTGCGCAACAGCCCTGAAGCCTTCGGGAGCAATGTCCATCGCATCACGGTGATCGGTCAAGAGAGCGGAAAGGCGGAAGTCGATCAGAACTGGCTGGTGTTCCACCGTGAAATGTTCTCGGACACGCAGGATGCTGTCGGTCGCGTGGAGATCGCGTTCTCGCTGGTCGCGGTTAAGGACGCGCCGGGCCGCTGGTCGGTTCAGCCCGTGGCCTCATCGCCGCTGGTGGTGTTTTTCCCGACGGTGGTGCAGACCAATCTCGGCTTTCTGGTGCAGGGGCCGTATCGCACGACACCCAGCCGCGACAACATTCCGCGCGGAGAGCCGTGGAATCAGCATCTGGTCAAGGAGACGGCCAGCCTGCTGGTGGAAGCGATGCGCTGGATGCGGGACAATGCGATGCTGGACACGTCAGCCTTGCGTTGCTTGCCGCTCGACCGCGAGAAGTTTCCCTCTGGTGCGATGTTCGCACCCATCTTCGAGAGCGTTCGGCAGGCGCTGTGGAGTGAACCGCTGCTGCCTCGCTTCGACGGTGGTTTTGTCCCTGCCTCTCAAGCAAAGCTGGCGCGCACGCAGGAGTTGCGAGATCTGCTCAACCCGGAGCAGATCGAAGCAGTGTTTGGCTCCAAGGCCTCCGCGTGGCTGACGGGCGTTATCACCCCGGACAGGCAGCCAGAGATTCGCTCTTACCTGATGCAGGAGCTGAACGTCGCCGAGGTGACGCCAGCCACGCTGGTTCCGCGTCTGACAAAGTCTTTCCTCGAAGCCCAATCCGACGATTGGGTGAGGCGACTCTACGAGTTCCTGAACGGCCAAGAAGCCGCCTTGCGCCGCAGCCTCGACAAGATTCCCTTGATCCGCCTCGAAGATGGCACCCACGTCGTTGGACGCGAGAACGGGGCGGCGAAGGCCTTCCTGCCGAGTGCTATCAAAACCGGCTTCCCGACGATACGCCCCGCAGTGTGCGCGTCGGTCGATGCGCGCAGTTTTCTCATCGCACTCGGCATCACCGAACCCGATCAAGTCGATGATGTGGTGTTGAACCTGCTGCCGAAGTACCAGCGGGAGGCGGTCGATGTTGACGAAGAGGGCTACGCCGCTGACATTGAGCGCATCCGCAAAGCGTTCAACACCGACTCGAAAACCCAACGGGAAAAGCTCCTCACGGCGCTACGCGATACGTCCTTCGTGATGGTTGTCGACACCGGTGACGCCAAAGGCTACGTCGCCAAGCCGGTCAGCATCTACATCGCCACTGACCGTCTGAAGCAGCTCTTCGCCGGTGTTTCGGGCGTCTTCATCGTTGACGACGGGTACGACTGCCTGCGCGGCGAGGAGATGCGCGAATTGCTGGAGGCGTGCGGTGCATTGAGGTATCCGCGTCCCCTAGAAGCGCCGACTGCGCTGTCTTTCGAAGAGAAGAAGGAGCTCCGTCGAAAGACCGGCTACGTCGAGTTGGGGGCAAAAGAACGAGTCGTTGACTGGGTGCTGAATGGCCTCGACGCCTTGATTGACTTGCTGCCCAAGCTCACACCCGAACAACGCATTGAGCGCGCCCGCCTGATCTGGGAGAGCTTGGGCGACCTTGAAGAACGTCGTGGGCGTGGCATCTTCGATGGTTCTTACAGTTGGTCGCACTACGGGGAGCGCAGGACGCCGCCATTCCCGGCTGCCTTCGTTCGCCGCCTCAACACGGTAGCGTGGGTGCCTGACGGCAACGGCGACCTTTTGCCGCCAAACCTTGTGTTGTTCGATCCGCTCGGCTGGAAGACCAACCCCTTTTTGCTGACCAAGATCGCCTTCAAGCCGCCGATCATCGACCAACTGGCCAAAGAAGCTGGTATCGATCCTGCTGCCCTCGACTTGCTGCGAAAGCTCGGCATTACCAGCGTGGCAGATCTAACTTCCCGGCTTGGGATCACTGGCACCCCTCCAGAGGGCGGGGCTCCAGCCGAGGATGCGCCGTCTGACGAGGTTCCGGCCGAAGAAGGGGCGGACGACACCAAGCCATCTGGCGACGATGTTTACGACGACGCGAAAGACCTGTATGGCGACGGGATGCCGGACATTCCACCAGGAACGCCCGATCCGGACGGCGGCGACGGCGCAACGAGTGGCACAGGGCGCGGCGGTCACGGAGGAACTGGCACTGGGACGCCACGTGGCGGCGGTCAAGGCAACAGCGGGCCACACGGTGGCTCCGGTGGCCACACCGGTGGCGGCGGAAAGACGGGTGGAGCCAGCAGCGGTGGACCGGGAAAACGGGCCCCTGGTTCGGCTGGCGGAAGGCCGTTCATTTCCTACCTCGGCACCCACCCTGACGACGAGGAGGCCGATCCAGACGGCCTCGATCAGGCAACACGGATGAAGATCGAGGATCACGCCATCACGCTGATCATTTCGCTCGAACCCGGGTTGCAGCGCACACCGGAGGGCAATCCTGGTTTCGATCTATTCGAAGCCAACGGTGGTGGCCAGCCAGTTCGCTGGGTCGAGGTCAAGTCGATGACGGGCAGTCTGGAAAACCGACCCGTGGGTCTTTCCCGCACGCAGTTCGACCATGCCCACGCGAAGGGCGATGCGTACTGGCTGTACGTGGTCGAGCATGCGACCGACGCAGAGAAGGCACGGGTTCTCAGGATTCAGAACCCTGTTGGCCACGCGCGGACGTTCACGTTCGATAAAGGCTGGAGCCAGGTCGCGCGCACGGAACCACCGAAATCGTCTCAACCGAAAGCCTGATCCATGTCCACGCTCAAACCCATGACCGGAAGTTCGCTGGAGCACTCTGCACTCAAGCAGCGTCACCGGCTGGTGCGCGACGGCCATCCGACCAACCTGACGCTGCGCATCCACAGGGCCTTGAGCTGGCTGCATCGCTCCGAGCAGTCGGAGGACATGGACGGCAAATTCATCTTTCTGTGGATCGCCTTCAATGCTGCTTACGCGCAGGAACTTGACGACAGTGACCGCACGTCCGACAAGGTCACGTTCACAGCTTTTCTCCAAAAACTCTGCGACCTCGACGCCAGCAAACGCATCGACGACCTGATCTGGAAGGAGTTCTCCGGCAGCATCCGCACGCTGCTCGACAACCCCTACGTTTTCCACCTGTTTTGGGAGTTCCAGCGTGGCCGGATCGGTGAGGACGAATGGAGGGATCGGTTCTCCAGCGCGAAAAAGTCGGCGCAGTCCGCACTCGCCAGCGGCAATACGCCTGCGCTGCTCTCGGTCATGTTCAATCGCCTCTACACGTTGCGCAATCAACTGATCCACGGTGGTGCGACGTGGGGTGGCAAGGTCAACCGCGACCAGTTGCGTGATTGCACTCGTCTGCTGGGAAAACTCGTTCCCGTGATCATCGCGCTGATGATGGACAACCCGAACGCGCTGTGGGGCGACGCCGTCTATCCCGTCGTCGATCAGAACGCCTGACCCGGTTGCCAGGAAAACCGTCGATGCCACGCATGAGTCTGTGCATAGGGTTCTGGCGAAATTAGCGAAATCAGCGAAATTAGTGCTGTGGCAAGCACTTGCGGCTGATCCGTCGCGGCGAAATCAGCGAAAAAATCCCCGCGTTACGCCACTGCCAGTCGGTACACCCGCACCGGCGCGCCCGGAGCGCCGTCGGCGCGTTCGCCCCACTGCACCGTGATCTTGGGCGGCGTGCTGGCCAACAGGTGTTCCAGGCTTGCGTCGAGCCGCGCCTTCGGCACCTTGCCCCGAAAGCATTCGGCGCTGATCTGGCTGCGTGTGGCCTGACCGCGTTCGTGCAGGAAGGCCAACACGCGGTTTGAGAGTTCCTGCACCTGTACCAGCTTTGCCTCCTCGGCGGAACTGACAAACACGAATCGCACGGATGCTGTGGCGTGTCGAATCCACGCCATCGCGGCGTCGATATGTGGGACATCAATGCGGGTTTGCAGATCGGTCAGTGCCATCAGCATGGCCAGCCGGAGCAGCATCGGCGCACGACGCTCCAGCAACGACCCAATCGCACCATCGTCGATGCCATCATGCAGTTCACCCCGGTAGAGCTGGGCGTAGCGCCACTGTGCCTGCGGTGATAGTTCCATTCGCAGGTGTTCGCGCCCGTCGTGCTGGTCGGCGTGGACGAAGGTCAGAACCTCCAGCGTTCGGCGCGCCAGATGCTCGATCACCGCCTGCGGCGTTTCCTTCGGAAACGGCAGCATCCGGGACCGCTCGGCCCAGATCATCAGGAAACGGTTGGCGAAGCCGTTGGTGAGTTCGCGCGTGCTCATCAGGCCGGTCAGCTCACCGGGTGAGATCGCGCCGCTCAGGCAGACGTGCGGATCACTGGCGTAGAGCCGGTTCGACTTGGTGGCGGGCTTGAGATCGACGCCATCCCAACAGTCACGCAGTGCCGCCGACAGCGTGTTGCCGTCGCGTCGCCCCTGATGCAGCACATTGGCGAACTCGGATTCGACCACCCACAGCCGCTTGTCCTCGATGGCGGGCACGTCCTGTCGGCCTTGCCGATAGCCGTCGTGGATCAGCGCCGCCAGACCTTCGCGCGTGGACAGCCCGCCTCGGTGAACCTGAGGTGCGACGGCATCATCGATTGTCCGCAAAGCCGCGTCGATGCGCAGCACCAGTGACACCGCGTCGCCCTTGCGGCCACGACCCGAACGCCCGATGTGCAGGCAGAACAACCGCGCGTGGTGCCGCGTGTTACCAATGGGCAGGTACACCCCACGCCCGACCGCGCAGGACAAATACGCCATGAAATTCGCCGCTATGGCATGGGCGTTGGTCTCCGTGCCATCGCTGCCTGCGCGGGCGACGTCGCCGATCAAGCCATAGAGGCAGACGGCGTCAGGTTGTGGCGCGTTGCGGTGGGGAGTTGCTACGTCATCTTGGTGGTTATCTCCATCGAGGCCGGTCGCCGCGTCGGCCACTGGACGTGCCGCATGACCGCCGTCGGTGGATGTGGGTTGTCCATTCACTTGTCCAGCGTCACCATGCGGACGATGCTGTCGAACTCGTTCAGCACATCGGGATGCTTCTTCGTCAGGTGGCGCAGGATGGCTTCGTTGGCCATGAGTTTGGCCAGGTAGCCCTTGGCCAGCACCAGATTGAGGATGTCCTGGCCGTAGGACTGTTCGGCCAGCTTGAACTGTTCCTGGAGATTTCCCATTTCTCGCTCCATCTTGGCCATCTGATCCGCGCTGACACCAGTCATCTTCTTGGGCTTCACCTCGCCGACGAGCATGTTGCTGGGCGTGGCGGCCACCAGAGCCTGGGCGTAGGCGACCGTGATGTTGTTGGCGCTGACCATCAGTTCCACGCATTCGACCTGTCGAGTCGGTTTCATCTTGCGCAGAACCGCACCGAGGTTCGCCGAAAAGGTCTGGTCGCGCAGAAGCTCGGCGGCTTCCGGACAGATCCCGTCGAGCAGGTTCAGTTTTTTGATGATGTGGCTGATGTCCACGTCCAGGGCCTTGGCGAGCCGTTCTGGAGTGACTCCACGCTCGACGGCGCGCCGGATCATCAAGTGTTCTTGGATGCTGGAAAGTCGATTGACCCGGTTGTTGTAGGTGTAGCTCTCGTCATCCGTGGCAACGAGGCATGGAACCTGTTCGAAGCCCAGTTGCTTCAGAGCGACCAAACGTGTGTGGCCATCGAGCAGGATGTACTGGCCAGTTCGGTCGGGTTTGCCCACCGACAGGGGTTCGATCAAGCCGACAGCCTCGATGGACGCGATGATCTGCTTGAACTTGCGGGAGGTTGCCAGCCCTTCGGGCGTCTTGCGCGACGGCAGGACGGCCGACAGTGGCAGGAGCAGTGGCTCTGGGACGAAGCCCAGTGGTGGCTTGGTCACGCTCCGCTCCCGCGTGCCCAGACCCGATCCGCCAGGTACTGTGGCAGGGTGTCCAGGCCTTCGGCACGCAGCAGATTGGTGAAATTCTCATCGGCCAGCAGTTGCCGCAGCGCGCCGACGATGAACAGCAGATTGCGCTGGGCGGTTTCGGCCTTTCTGACCAGCAGCTTCTGGCGCTCGACCTCACGCTGGTAGTTGCGAACCAGGCTGGACGTGGTGACATCCTCGTTCGGCTTGCGGGACGGCATCCTGCCGCCGACTGACCGGCCTTGGGTCCGACGGCGTTCGATCACGCGACGGGCCTGGATCAGTTGGCTGCCGCGCAACTTACCGGATTCATAGGCTTCCTGCAGGGCGGCCTGGACCGATTTGTCATCGGTACCAGCGCCCGCAATGGTGATCGCCGCGTTGAGTGGGATGCGTCCGCTGCCGACGGCCATCAGGAGCCGTTCCTCCCCGTTCTTCAGCAGGTACAGAATGCCTTGGACATACTCGGGGCTCAGGCCGGTCTTCTGCGCGATGGCCTTCTTGTCGTAGCCCTGATCCCGCAGTTGCTCGATCCCGGCCAGCAGTTCCAGCGGGCTGAACTTGCGCCGTGCGATGTTCTCCGTCAGGCTCATGATGAAGGCTGACTCGTCATCGACGTTCATCACCATCGCCGGAATTTCCTGCTGGCCGATGGTCTTGAAGGCCTTGAACCGCCCCTCGCCACAAATGAGCAAGTAGTGCTCGCCATCGCTGCCGGGGCGCGGGGTCACGATGATGGGCTTTTTCAGGCCGATGCTCTGGATGTTGCCGACGATCTGCTCGAACACACGGCTGTTGCGTTCGCGCGGGTTGAGCACTTCGATGCGGTCGAGCGGGATCATCCGCAATTCCGAAGGGCGATGCTCTTTTTCGTTGCTCATGCGGCCCTCCTGATGCGGATGCGCCGGGCCATGCCGTACAAGTAGTCCAGGCTGTCGAAGTGGTAGCACTCGAACTCGATGCCGTTGTGATCGGCCAGATGGATGCGCGGCTGACCGAAATCCAGCCGAGGCAGGAGGTAGTAGTCCAGTGCGGCTTGGTTGCCATCGTCCAGACGCACGGCCACGGTGATGTCCGGGGCCAGGCTGGTGTCGAAGCGTACTTTCCAGCGCCGTCGCCCGTTGTCGAGCTGCTGGCAGCGGGCCAGCACCAGCGAGACGGTGAACTCACGGTTGACGGTGAGCAGATCGGTCGCCGGATCGCGCTCGACCACACCGCCGACCTCGGCGATCATTCTTTCGGTCTGGCCGACGATTTCCGGGTGCAATCTGCGCAGGAACTGGTTCACCTCCAGATACTGGTAGTCCCGATCCGGGGTGAAGCCGACTGTCTGGTACGCGCGGATCAGGCTGCCGAAACGGTGCGCGTAGGCCGCTGCCGAGGGCATCCCTTCGGTTTCGTCGATGATCAGGCCGGAGAGGTAGCCGTGCCGCTGGTACAGGCTGCGCAGCTTCTCGATCAGTTCGTCGTCGGTGTACCGGTGTGCCCGTGCGCGCAGGATGCCTTGTGCGGTGTAGAACAGTTCAGGTGGGACGATGCCCTCGAATGCGCCTTCCTTCTTGATCCACATGTCGGGGCCGTTGACCACCCGGTGCTTCTTGAGCTTGAAGGATCGGCGGTTGTAGACGTTGTTGCCGATGTACTTTTCGTTGGACAACACCTCTCGCACGGTGGCGCGCGTCCAGTCACGACCGAGGTCGGTGCGAATGCCCTGGGTGTTGAGCCGTTCGGCGATCTCCGATTCGGTCAGGTTGTCATCGACGAACCAACGATAGATCCGGTTGACGACGGCGACCTCCGCATCCGGTCCAGGCTGCAGGATGACGCGGTCGGTTTGCAAGCTCTTGTGCTCGCCGCGCGAGAGTTCACTCTTGACCGATCCGGACTGGTCGATCAGCACGCGACGAAGGCCATAGCCTGCGGGCCCGCCTTGCCGAAATCCCAGCTCGATCAGTCGGCATTGTCCGGCGAACACCTTGGCCGACAATTCCCGACTGTATTCACCGGCCATCGCGCGTTTGACGCCCTTGACGATGGTGGACACGGGCGAACCGTCGTTCTCGAACTGCTCGGCCACGTAGGTGACGTGGATGCCAGCGCGGCGGCAGATGTACTCGTAATAGGCGCTTTCGTCGGCATCCTGGAACCTGCCCCAGCGACTGACGTCGTACACCAGCACCAGCTTGAAATCGACGGCACCGGACTCCACGTCCTTGATCAATTGCTGGAGTGCCAGCCGCCCGCCGATGTTCAGACCGCTTTTGCCCTCGTCGGCGTAGGTGCGGACGATCTCGATGTTGCGCCGGTCGGCGTACTCGCGGATTTTGTCGCCCTGGTTCTCCGTCGAATACTGCTGGTGCTCGGTCGACATCCGCACGTATTGCGCGGCTCGAAGCACCGGGCCCGACCCCGGTGGGTGTTGAGGAGGTTCGATCTCTTGCATAGGCCCGGTCACTCTGTGATTGGTGCTCTCGGGTCCGCCACTCCTTTCAATGGACGCGATGCCGCACCAAGGCGGCAGCGCACACGGTCGGAATCGTTGCCATGCAGAACATTCGAGAGCCTGTTTGGGGTCGAAGTTACGGGCGTGTGGCCAGTATGTCGATCAAGTCCTCTCTTGACACGTCCATCTTGCACGGACACGTCATGCAGACCGGTGTGATCTCGACGATCCAGGAGTCGCCGTTTCCCCTCGGAAACGCTGGGTGTCGCGTGATGCGGTACAGGCCGGTCGGCAGGTCGCACACGTCCATCTTTGCAAGATCGACATCTGCCCCGTTGGCATCACGCAGTCGCTGCTGCTCGCGGTTGCGCTGCTCATACTCGGGCCGATCATCACGGTAGTTGCGCCAATAGTCCTGATGGCGCTGCGACCACGCCTGCTGGGCGGCGCGCTGGTTGATCCGGTAGTCTGGATCGGACTGGAGCTTGGACCGTTGCCACTGGCGCTTACGGGCGCGCTGGCAGTCAGGTGCAGAGCAGTAGGCTTGGTCGGGAACTTGAGGGCGGGGCACGAAGTGCAAGCCGCAGCAAGCGCAGTGCTTGGTCGTCATTGGCGGGCTCCATACAAAATTCGTATGGAAACCCGCGAGCAGATTGGCTATTTCTGATCGCCCACCTTATCCGGCAAATCTCCTGTCAGCCAGCCAGGCCACGAAGGTGGCCAGTTTCAGCGCACGCTGCAGGGGAGTCCTGGACATGTGCGTGGACGCGATCACGCGAAACGCAGGAATGCCGCGATCAGGCCCAGGAAAATGACGCCTTGCACTTGGGGACTCTGGGGCGTTTCACCCAACAGCCATGTAGCGTAGGTTTCGCAATTGCGGTCCAGCAGTCGGTAGGGGCCCCGGTGCTGCAGCGATAGGGTGAGCCGCTGCATGATTTGCGCCCGCTGCTCGGGTGCGGCGCGTCGGATTTCTTTGATGGGCCGACCTTGTGCGAACTCCGCGAAGGTCACGACGTGTTCGCCGTCCGGGGTCAGGTGCGCGACGTTACCGTCGGGCAGTTGAACGCCCCAGTGTTCCCCCAGGCCAGTCAGCTTGGGTCGAGAAACGATTCTGATCGGATGGATGTTGAAGAACAAGAGAGCCTCCTGATGTCGTCGTCTGCATTGACGCAGCGCCCCGGCCGACGCCCGCGCAGGGCGGGCATCGGGGGCAACAACGATTACTTGCCTTTTGACTTGCTGGGACTGGCCTTTTGGGTCAGTGCCGATGCCGCCACGGATTTGACGGATGCAGGTGTACGTGGATTGCTCAACAACTTGGCGGCTGTCGATGCCACGCGGGCGGAGGTCTGTTCGTTCGTAGGTTTCTTGGAGGACATGGGATTTTCCTTATCAGTTCGCGGAAAGAGGGAAAGACGGGAGTCAGGTCCTGCTGACTCCCGCCCGGGATGGATCAGGCAAACAATTGCATCTGACCCGGATGCGAGCGCCAGTGCTGGCACACAGCCTCCCGGCGTCCGAACCGGAACCGGGTGTATGCGCGCACGAAGACGCTCTTCCATCGGTGGTAGGCCATGGCCAACTCCTCATGAAAGTTGAGGGGGTTTGGGCTTGCCAGCACACCGCGAACTGGTAAAATCCGCTGTCCGTTCAAGACATGATGTGCATGGGTGGTTTGGTAGCCCCCTATTCACCTCACCAAAGGCTCTGGAGTGTTGGTAGCACTTCAGGGCCTTTTTCTTTGGTGTTGGCGGCTGGGCACTGGCCCAACTGCGGCAACACCGTGATGTCTGCCGGCACGGGCACTGACTCGATAGCGAGTTCGATTCCGTACTGGCAAGTGGATTCTATGATAATCCCGAAAAAGGATCAATGCAAATGGTCGATTCCCTTTTTGGGACTTTTGTTCATTGATCCAGTAGCTGACTGACCTGTCCCGTCTTGCCGATGAGGTGCGAGAGCAGGCGAAAGTTCTTCTCTTCGTGGCGCAGACGTCCTGCCACGATGGCCGGATGCACGCCGATCTCATCGGCGAAAGCAATGGCGTCTTCGGACAGAAGCGTTGTCCGCACTTTGGCCGTACGCCAGCTCTTTTCAGGGATCAATGCTTCCCCGGCCATGGCATCGGCTTCCGCTTCGACCTTTTGGGGATTGCTGCGATCCAAGTCGTCGATGAACACCGGTGCCTCGGCTGTCAGATGCTTGGCAACGTGCGCCAACTCGTGGAGCAAGGCAAACCAGAAGTTGTCGAATCGGTCATGTCGCAACGTCAGGGCGACGATCGGTCGATCGTTATCGAGCATTGCTGCGCCATCGAGGAACGTGCGTTTGAAGTGCTTTTCGATGACGAGCGTGATGCCGTGGCGCGCAAGGTACTCGCGCGCAAGTTTTGGCCCCTCATCGAATGTGGACAGCTTGGCCAGCTCACGCATCCAGGCCGGTGTGATGGTTCCGTGCTTGTACTCTCTGACGGCGTTGACGGCTCGCGCTTGTCGCAAGACGCACATACGCCAAGCCAAGAGGGCCATCTCATCGGCTTGGCGATCCCCGCGCTGATGCATCGGAGCGCGCAGAAAAGCCGGACTGACTTGCTTGGGCAGCAGGTCTTGCATGAATTTTCTGACCAGATCTTCGGCGTATTCTTTGAGACGCTGTGCATTCCCTTCGAAATCCCCGAAGCAGCCTCGCTCCAGCATTTCCTTGAGTGGGAACCGTGTGAAGTCCATCTCCGGCTCCTGATCGACGACCGAACTGTCCGTTTCGACGTCTTCGATCAGGATGTCTGCGGGGATGCCCAAGCCCTGGTTGAGTCGGCGGATCATGGGCAGGGACAGTGGTCGCTTGCGCGACAGCACCTCCGAGACCTTGGAGATCGAGCCGATGTAAGGGATCAGATCCTTGCGGGAGAGCTGCATCTGATCCATGCGGAAAAGAATCGACTCGATCGGGTCGGCCTTGACCGGGGGAACGGTTTGGCGTTCGAAGTCCTGGATGACCAAGGCCAGCAGCTCGAGCTCGTTTTCTTCTTTAGAGTTGGCCTTGGGGTCGAGCGACATGAGCGCAGACAAGCGCGCCATCGCTGCTTCGTAGTCTTCCGCACTCTTGATGATCTTCACATTCATCGCCATCTCCACCTGTCGTTTGCTTGCCTTACACACGTCTGCCTAGAACTTTTTCTTGTCGTACTCGGCATGTGTCCCGACCCACTCCACCACCACCAGTCCGTTCTGATATCGGACCTTGACCACAAGCCGATATGAGTTGCCCTTGATGTCAAAGATGACTCTGTTGTCGGCCAAGAAATCCGCGCTTCTGTATCTGCGCTTGATGTCATGCGACGTTTTCCAGTTCTCACGCTCGACATCCGTCTGCCACGCGTCCAGTGGCCCACGCGAGGCTGCATGATCTTTTTTGAACGCCTCGAGGATGGGCAAACCCAGAATTCGCATGTAGGGACGATGTGTTCATGGTCAGGCTTGCATTGTATTTCCCAAAAAGGGAAATGTCAATGAGGGACCTCGATGAAGCGAGGGAAGTCGGTGCAAACCATCGACCGGCGGACAGTCACCAGGGGCATGTTCGAGAGGCTGGCAGGAAGCTCGTGAGCCCGACACGGCGCTGCTCGACATCACGTAGTTGCTGGATGGCGGGGTAATTGGGCCAAATCGTCGAATCCACGCCCTCAAGACCCATGCAGTACTATCTGGTTCTGAAAGCGGACGCGGGTTCGGTTCCGTGTTCCACCACCAAACATCTTTCAAACGGCTTCAACGTTTGGCAAAAAACCCCGCTGGGCTTGGCTCTGCGGGGTTTTTTGCTGGTACACCAAGTACGCCGATCACTGAACTCGCACCGGCTGCCATGCTTGATGAAGCCGCCTGCACACCAAGCTACTCGTAGCTCATCACAAAAGTCAGCGAGCTATTCGCTGTGCCTGCTCCAACGACTGGAGCGGTTTGCCGATAGGCTGCTTTTAGCGGGATACTGAAATTTCCACCAGCCTTGTCGTACTCGCTGAAGGCGACCTTCTCGTTCAACACCGCCGGCTCTCCGTTCTGGTTAAGAACCTGCAGGCCGACGCCCTTGGCTACCGATTCAGCGTCGAGCGCGACGACCGACTGCGCGGCATCCAAGATTTGGGTGTTGGGCTTCAGTAGATAAGAAACCTTGCTGATGCCCGAGGGGCACCCGTTCAGATTGATCGAAAAATTGACAGGCGCCAACGAAGTGCCAACACCTTTGAATTGTCCGACACGATTCCGATCTCCCATCTGCACGATGACATCTGGCGTCTTGCAACTCTGGGCTGTAACGCTTGCCTTTGTGGACGTTCGAACGATAAAGGCGTTGAACTCGTTATTTATGTTGGCATACCCCAGGAGCCCCGCCTCAACGGCAGCGCCCGGCGCAACTGGGCCAATCTTTTTGATCCTTAACGAGAAGGACGTGCCCAAGAATGTGTAGGGGCCCGCTGCCTTTGAGGATGCCAGTGAAATTGCAGCTAGCTGTTCTGCAGTCATTCCAGGCTCCTCGCGCTTGTAGACCAGGCCCCACGCCAGTCCGGTATTTCCGATCGGCATATCGACTTTGGTAGCAGCAGGCGGAATCCCTCCGACCGAATTCACCAAACCCCAGCGGAAGGCGGCAGTACAGGTGAAGGACAGTGTGTCTTGTGCACTGTTCGTTATAGGTGCGCTTTCATAGATCACGGTACCGATGGGTGCATCGCGCGGTACGGTAAAGCTTGAAGGTATTTGAAACGCGAGTTGCTTGACGACGGCGCCTTGCCGAATTGTGCAGTTTGCGGCGTCAGCTGGCGAGGAGAGCAGAGCCGCCAAGAAAAACGCGGTCATACAGAAACCGCGGAGAAGATGATCCGACTCGAGGCGATATAGAGTTTTTTGCATCGACGATTCTTTCCAAGTTTTGCTTATATGCGATGGACCATGCATCCATGGCAGTTGCGCATTCGAGGGCCCGGTGGCTATCTACAACGCAGCGTCTGCCGCTGGTAGTTCCGGCCAGCTTCTGCTTTCGGCAACGCATAGGGTGCCTGGCATTGGCCTTCCTTCCATTTCACCGACAAGGTGCCTTGTTCCTGGCCAAGCAGCACAAAGGCACTGCCGTTCGGGTCTGCAATGCCCAACTGCCTGCCGGTTTGGGCGTCTTCCACGCTGGCGCCAAACGGTACGGGCTTGCCGTCTGCCTGCTGGAAGGTGAACTGCGCACGCTGGCCGCTGTAACCCTTGAAGGTCGCCTGCACAATGGCGCCACGACGCGGCACCACCTGTTTAACGGTGTCTGTCAGTTCAATGTCGGCGCCGAGGTTATGCGTGTCGGGGCGCAGTGCATTCAGGCGGTACGGCTGCGCATAGGACACGACGGCATATCCGTTACGACCGACTGAGGTACCTGCCTCGGTGCGAACATCCACACCCCGAAGGCCCTCCATCTTCATCAAAGCGAAGGTGTCGCCAACCGTGCGGCTCAGGTTGACACCGCCGCCATGGACCACGACCGCGCCCATGGCCCCGATGCTGGCCGATTGGTAGTCATTGGCGACGTTGACGTTGGCCGAGAGCTGGCCTGCATCGGCCTCGTGCGTAATGCTGGCACCGCCCGTTGCACCTCGCCCGCCGTTGGTATAACCGGCTTGCATGGCGTAAGACGTTTTTTCGCTGGCGAAACCGCTCAGGCCGCTCTGAATATTCGTGCCGCCGTTGCTGTCGTTGCTGACGTTGGTGTACGCGCGCTGGGAGTGCAGCTTGCCTCCAAGCGGGATCGACATCGTCAGCATGACCTGCGTATTGCTGCCGTTGTTGCCAAATCGGCTGTCTTTGGTCTGACTCAGGCTCAAGTTGTAGCTGAGCCGCTTCCAGGTGTTGCCGTAGCCGACGCTGATGCTGCGGCTGGAGCCCGGCTGATTCCAATACGTCTGCTGGCTGATGTTCAGATAGACGCTGCCATATTCACGTTGCGGCCCACCCAAGTCCTGACTGGTCGTCAAGTCGATGCGCGAGCGGCTACGGCCAGCTTGCACGCCCGCGTTGCCGAGATCGTTGACGTGATCGCTAAACGTGCGATAGCCCGACGTGGAATACCGATATGCCGCCAGCGTGAAGTTGGTGTTCGTCCGCGTGAAAGTCTTGGCATACAAAACACGCACACTTTGACCGGTATCGCGCTTGCCCTGCACACGGCTGCTCGATTGCGTGATGTCTACCGACAGCGCACCGATCGGTGTGTTGGTACCAACGCCCATGTTAAGGGCCTGGAAATCCCGCGACGCTTGGAAGCCGCCCGCCACGGTGCTGTTGTCCGTGACGCCATAAACAAGCGATCCGCTCACGAGCTTAGGTGAGGCCGTTTGGTCCCCATCGTACTTCCCGGCCGCAAATGCATACTTCAATCGCCCCTTGCGGAGCATCAGGGGCAAGCTGGAAAAGGCTTGGTGAGTAACGCGCTTGGTGCCATCGGCTTCGATGACGGTGATTTCAAGGTCGCCGTTTGAGCCGGTCGGGAAAATATCGGTCAGCTGGAATGGCCCCGGCGGCACGTTGGCGCGATATAGCACGTAGCCGCTCTGGCGAACCTCCACGACAGCATTCGTCGCAGCCTGCCCACGCACCACCGGTGCATAGCCGCGCTCGCTATCCGGCAGCATCGCGTCGTCCGAACTGACCTGCACACCGCGAAAGCGTACGCTGTCGAATAGCGTCGCGTCGGAGTATTGCTCGCCCAGCGTCAGTTGCCCCTTGATGGCGTCGACGTCGCGTTGCAACAACGTGCGATTGCTTTTGAAGCGGGTCTGGCCATCATTGCTTCCGCTCAACGCAGATTCGTTGCGCAGACGCCAACGGCCAATATTCACGCCATTCTGCAGGCCAAGATAATAGCTGCTGCTGTCATTGCCAACGCGGCCGTGGCCGTAGTTTCCGCTGAACTGGTAGTTGACGTAGCCAGCGGTGACGCCCTCGTCCCACAAGGCCGGATCCACATAGCCACGTGCAGCGCGCGACAGAAACGCCTGGGGAATGCTCAGGTTCAGTTGCAGCCGGCCAGCGTCGAAGTCGACGACCGCTTGGTCCATTAGCTGCGGCAAATCGAGACACGCTTGGCTGTTGAGATCAAGGGCCGGAGTAATGGCAGTCAGGTCGACGCCAAAGTCCTGGAGCATGTGCGCGGTGAGGCATGGACGCACCTTGCCCTTGCCACCCTCTTGATGGAAGTCGACGTCGCGCCGCCCCACCAAGTTTCCATTGACCTGCACCTCGACACGGTACGTGCCGGGCGGCACGCTGTTTCCGGAAGAAAGTACGGCGCTCAGATCTGCCGGACGGCCCTGGCCATGCAAAAAGTTCGTATTGAAAGCAAGCAGCGTCGGGGCAGCCTGTGCGACAAGGGTTTCCCCCTCCGCCGCGCGCGCACTATTGAAAACCGCCAGACACAAAGCCAAGTAAAGCGGGTTTGCTCGGGGACGAGCAGCGAAGGCTTTTCCATCAATCTTTCTGGGGACCGGTTTGGTGGTCGGGCGTTTAGACATCGCAATGCTCGCTTTGGGCCTTGAGAATCAGGGGTGTCACATGGGCAAGCTCCGCTTCGAAGGGGCGCGGGCTAATCCAACCACTGCAGGCTGGATAGAAGAACTCGACTAGGTCGATCAGTTACCGGCGGATACCGGCGCGCTCGGCTGATTGCCTTGCAGGGTGACGCGGTAGCTTTCGCGTCCGCCGAAGTCATTGATGACTTCGTAGCGCAGCTCCGGTGCGCCGGTGTGCCCGGCCGGCACATTGACGGGCAAGACCACCGTGGAACCTGGCGCGATCATCTTGGCGTCAACGACCGGTTCATCCTTGTTTCCGGTGTGGAGCTTGGCGTCCACTACGGTCACGTGATAGAGGCTCGGGTTGGTCAGCCGCAGCATTGCCTTACCGGCGTCTTGATTCAGTTGCCATTGCAGACTGGTGGCCGCTTTGAGAGGATCACCGCCCAAACCAACGGGCCGATAGAACACCTTGATGCGCTGGCGCACAGCGAGTTGCAGCACGTTGTCTTTGCTCGCTGCTTGTGGGATTTCCTGCACGTTCAGCCAGAAGGCGGACTCTCGGTCGGCGGGCATGCCCACGCCTTCATACAGTACGCGCAACAGTTGCTGCTGCTTGGCCCCGACCTTGGCCAACGGCGGTGTAATAGCAAATGGCAGTTGCGTATGGGCAACGTCATCGAGCGGATCCAGCCACGACTGGATCAGTGCATCGGCGCCATCGTTGATGACGACCACGGAGCTTTCCTTGTTCTTGCCATCAAAGATCACCCGCGTAGTACCTAAGGAAATACTGGCGTGACTCGCGGACGCAGCCAACGCGCACGCCAACGCCGCGCCAACGGCGAATCGTTTTGCTTTCATATCCGGAATTGCCTTGAAGAAAGAGGTGGCAGCGGACAAGCGCCGCTGCCGATTGAAGCCAGCCCTGGGTGGCTGGCGCTTGGCTTACTCGTAGCTCAGCGTGAACGGCAGACTTGCGTTCGCGATACCAGGCTTGACCTTGGCCGGGTCGGCAGCCACGTAAGCAGCGGCAAAGCGCACGTTCAGGGAACCGCCTGCTGCCGGCACCTCCGTCTGTGCCAGCAGATCGCCGTTGCTCAGGTCGAATGCGTTTGCGCTCGCGCCCGTGCCTTCGTACACAGCAATGCCGACACCTTGCGCGAAGCCGTCGGCGGTGTTGCCGTTGTTCACGCGCAGCGTCTTCTTGTCGGCGCTCAGTTCAGCAACCTTGCCTGCGAACTTCATGCTGACCTTGGCGCCCTTCTTGCACACCACGTCAAAGTTGGCCGAGCCGGCGCCGTTCGTCAGACGCTTGGGTGCAGCAACCGTGCCGATATCGTCGGCGGCGATGTTGCCCATGCTCACGTTGATGGTGCCTGCGTCACCCGTGGCCGAGGACACCTTGCACGTGTCGTTCAGAATCGCGCCCTGGAAGTTGATAACGCCATCTACCTTGTTGACGGTCTGGGCCATCGCGACGGAGGACAGAGCAGACATGGCGAAGCCCGCCAGGAACAGTTTTGCTTTCATTGACTTACCCTTAAATGAGACCGCAGCAGAAAGGTGCCGGGACTTGGTCGAGAAGAAATGCCTATCGAATGAGGCAGGCGCAAGTATTCCAAGCGAGGCGCCCGCGCCATATCAGACTGCTCTGAAAAGCACCCTGAATTGACGCATTTGGTCTGCGCGATTCAGATCGGCGCCCGCTACGTGAAGAGGCTTTCTCGTTGTAAATGCAGGGTTACGTCGATGAGGCTGCCGAGATGGAGGATTGGGACAACACGAGGCGCAGGCCGCCGCAGGTGGGGTCGACAGCGCGTATGCCGGGGGAGCGCGATCAGGTCGACACGGGGCCCTGAGCGAAAGAATCAGGCGTCGGGGGTCTCTGCTCCGTGCAAGGATTGGAGTGCAACGAGGAGCGCCTGAATCTCCGCATTGATGTGGCTGGACGGGGGCGAAAGACGTCTTTCCAGATCTCTGGCCAAGTGGCGCGTCTGCAGATCTTCCACAACGGCCGCAGCGCCAGAAATTCGATGAGCAGCTCGACGTGCCTGCTTGATATCCCGATGCGCGATGCCCTGGCTAAGCATTTCAAGATCGGTTTTCATGGTCTGTCGATAAATCGCAAGCACGTCCGCCGACGGCGTCACGTCGTGCTCCATAGGCTCCGCGTTGTGGGCGGAATCGCCATGGGCGCACCACAGTTCGATCAGCTCCCGCAATGCGGCAAGGCGCAGCGGTTTGCCGAGCACACCGTCCATGCCGCTGTCGAAGCACCGAATACGGTGCGCGTCGTCTGTCGCGGCGGAGATGGCGACAATCGGCGTACGCTCGCCTCCGCGCTGATGTTCGATGTCTCGCATGCGCTGCGCGACGGTATATCCGTCAATCCCGGGCAGATTGCAGTCGAGCAGCACCATGTCCAACGCTGCTGACGCAAACTGTTCGAGCGCGGCCTCGCCGGTGCCGGCAATGGCAGACCGACAGGCCAGTGCGTCCAGTTGATGCTGGATCGCGTGTTGCACCGCCTCGTGGTCATCGACCACCAGGACCAGCGGCCCCTCCTTCGATTCCGGCGACGGCGCCTTTGCCGCCCGAGGAGGCGATATTGCGTGAGGCGCAGACGCCCCCGCTGCTTCCGCAGCCTTTGGCAACGCCATCGCTGCGCGCGCCTCCCGTGCCGGCAACATGGCAGTGAACACTGTGCCGACCTCGGGGCTGCTGCTGACGGTGATCACGCCTCCCATCAACTCCACGAGTTCGTGGCAGATCGACAAGCCCAGCCCTGTTCCGCTGGCACCGCGATTGCCTGGACTTTCCACGCGTGCATACGGTTCGAAAATGTTCCGCTGGCGCTCCGGAGGAATGCCCATGCCCGTGTCTCTGACCTCGAGTACGAGCGTTCCGGTGCCACGCCGCTTTCCGGACAGATAGTCGACGCGGAGGACAACCTTGCCGACCGTCGTGAATTTGATCGCGTTCACCAACAGGTTCAAAACGATCTGCCGCACGCGCATGGCATCGATGTCCACGCTGAAATCCGGCGCGCAGGCAAGATCGAGCGACAACGCCAGCTTTTTCTCATCGGAGCGCCAACGGACCATGTCCAGAGCCTGCTCGGCCCACGGCCTGATCGCCGTAGGCTGAAGCACGAGTGTCACGCTGCGAGATTCGAGACGGGAGTATTCCAGGACATCGTCAAGCAGGGCCAAGAGCGTTTCCGACGCCGAGACAGCGGCATCCGCACGACTGGCTTGCTGGCCGGTCAATTGCGAGCGCTGCAACAGTTCCAGCGACGCAAGAATCGTGTGCATCGGCGTCCGGATTTCGTGGCTGATGAATGCGAGGAACATCGCCTTTTCACGCTCACTGCGAACGGCGGCCACACGCGCACGCCATAGCACATAGGCCAACACCGCAAACGCCAGAACAATGATCGCAACGAGAGCGACCTGGCGCCAGCGGTAATGCAGGATCGACGCCAGCGACGGCGCGCCGTAGTCGGTCGTTTCCTGCCACCGCTGCCGGATAGCGTCGGCCTCCGACGCCGAAATGGCGGTCAGCGATTTATCGAGAATCGACGCGAGCACGGGGTTGTCACCGCGCGTGACCATCGTCAACGCATAGGGCCGGTCCCAGAGGCTGCCCGAAAGGAAAAGTTGGCCCTTGAACTGCCGGTGCAGTTGCGGAACGATCGAAGCGTCTGTTCCGAGTGCGGCGTCGGCATCGCCGTCCACAACCGCCTGCAACGCGTCGGACTCGTTTTGAAACGTTACCAACTTCACGGGGACGGAGCTGCGGCGGATGGCCAGTTCAAGACCACCGCCGCCCTTGATCGCAAGCCGCTTGCCGGACAATTGCGAGAAACTGGCGAACAGGTTTTCCTGTTCCGCCGTAACGATTGCGATTGTCCCGACATAGTACGGCGTGCTCGCGATGTAACCGTCCCGGTAGGGTGCCACGGCTTCGTCCTTGCTCCAGTCGGGGAGCATGTCCACCTGCCCCAGCTTCAGTGCAGCCAGCGAGCCGTTCCAGCACGCACCGTCCACATATTCGAAACGCAGCCCACTCACATAGGCAACCGCGTCGAGGAACGATGGAACCATGCCGGCCACCTTGCCGGCTTTGACAAACTCGAACGGACGCCAATGCGCATCCACACAGGTGCGCACGATCGGATGCGCGGCGATCCAGGCATCCTCTTCGGGGGTGAACAGCGAAGTTGGGGCCGCATTGCTGCCGCCGGACATCAAGCCGAGCCAGAAGCCTAAGATCAGCGCGCGGACCGCCGCGGCTACATTGCTCACATCTCCCCCCGTCCCCATATCGGAATCGATTGCCTCGGCGCGTCGAGTTCGCGATGTTGCTGATCGCGCCAGTTCAGAAGCTTAATTCAGTCCCGAGCCGGATGGCCGGAAACGACCTTAAGGCTGTGTCGAACGGTCAGCGAACGCACGGATGCGATTCGACTGGTGATGGAGCTGCCGCGCGTCGCCCCAGGAAGAGCGCAGACGCTCAAGACCGACACGCACGACGCCGCGCCAAGGCTACCGCAGCGGCGGCCAGTGCGAGCCCGAGAATCGGGTCCACCGCACCGGCACCCCCCACCCCTGTGCTGCCCGTGGCCGCACCCGCCGCCGCATCGCCTTCCGGACTCGTGCCGCCACCTGCGGTCTGCGTATTGAGGGCGAGGTCGACCAGCACCGGGTCATGATCCGACGAGCGGTACGCGTCCGGTGCGTAGAACGTTTGTTGTTGCTCTGCGCTCTTGTGGCCGAACGCGTATTCGAGCGCGATCGGCTCGTCGGCATTGATATGCCACTCATGTACGGCACGCACCCGCTCTGCCAAGCCAGGGGTGGCGAGCGCGTGATCGATGTAGCCGGATTCGCCGCCGTAGACATAGCTGTACGCATCCCTGCCGACGAACTTCGCCACCATGTCGGCATACCCCTTCTGGGCGAACAGCACGACGGGGTCTTCCTTGGCATAGCTGTTGAGATCACCAATGAGGAGCTGGCCCACATCGGCCACGCCGGTCGGTGAGGTCGCCAGCCAGTCGGCGATCAGGCCGGCAGCACGCACGCGGGTTGGGTTCCAGCAGCTCTGGCCGTCGCCCTGGTCGGCGTCCTTGCCGGTCGCACCAGAACAGCCCTTGGACTTCAGGTGATTGACGACCACGGTGAAGTTCTGTGTGCCGCCGATGCGTCGGAAGCTGCGCGCGAGCGGCTGGCGGTTCTTGTCGTCAATGGCAAGCGTGGCCGGCGTGCCGACGGGCTCCACTGTGCGGCTGTTGTAGACGATCGCCACCGTAATCGCATCGCCGCCGAGCTTCGGCATGCCCGGGTCGACGTAGCGCCAGTCGGCGCCAAGCTGGGTCGTCAGGCGGCGGATGGCGCTAAGCTCGCCGTAGCCGTCGTTCTCGATTTCCATCAGGCCGACCACGTCGGCATTGAGGGCGCGGATGGAGGCGACGATCTTGGCTTCCTGGCGTTCGAACTCGGCCTGTGTCTTGGCACCTCGATTGGCCGGATCGTCAAAGCCGGCGCCTTTGCCGTCTCCGTTGAAGTAGTTCAGTACGTTGAACGAGGCGACGCGCACATCGGCCTGGGCGTGGCGCGCAGGGGCACCCGCACGCGGGTTCGCAGCAGCATTGAAAGCCGGCGCGGCCGCACCCGGCACGGGCTGCAGGCGCCAGGCGTTGTAGCGCAATTCAAGCACGCCCTGTACACCGCTCACGGTATAGCCGGCGCGCACCGGATTTGCCGCCGACAGGCCCGGTGCCGGGTAACGCACGCTGGCGGGATTCTGCTGATTGGAGCCATCGTCGAGCACGATGCGGTTCAGCGCATTGGCCGCGGCCTGCGCGGCTGCGCCATGCGCGGGCGGAGCCACGTTTGTCGGCAGTGGCAGGCGTCCGTTGCTGAGCAGGACGCTGCCGTAGCGCCCAAGCTCGTACGTTTCGCTCACCGTCAGCGTCTGCGGCAGGCGCACGAGCATCCCTTCATACGCCGACAACGCCTTGGCATCGGCCACGGGCAATGTCACGTCGACCGGCGTCACGCGGTTGCCGCTGGCACAGCTTGCGATGCCGCCGGTGGCCAGCGTCAGTTGCGTCTGGCCGTACTTCTCCTCGACCTTGCCGACCAGGTGGACGAGGTCACCAGCGCGGGCGCTGACGCCGGGTGCATAGACGAACAGGCCTTCCGACACGCCAGACAACCGGCGGCGCTGCGCGTCGGGTTGTTGCACGAAGAAGCCGTTAAAGCCGGTGGCGCCACTATAGTCGGCGGTCACGACGGCTTCGATCTCGACGTTCAGGCCGACCAGCGGCGAAGTGGCCCCGGCGCCCTGCACATCCGCAAGGTGCGTTGCCGGCGCGCCGCACATCGCAACGGCGGGTGGTGGCGTGACGGTGCCCTGCCCGTTGTACAGGCCAAGGTCGGAGAAGTCGTCGATATTGAAGGCATCCCACTGAAGGGATGGATTGAAGGCAGCTGTGCTGTCCGTGTCGCCCGCCTTCACCGTGCCTTGGCGGCGCAGCGTGTGGTCCTTGGTGCCAGCGCTGGCCGTACCCCAGAAGCCGGACGGCGGTTGATAGCCAACCTGGCCGATGCGGTCGACAACCACGCCGGAACGCGTGAGCGTCAGCGCATCGTCGCCATTGAAGGAGAACGCCGCAGTCTGGTTGACGCGGCTGCCGAGCACGCTGGCCAGTGTGCTGTGGGCCATCACATGGACGGCGCCTGGCGCCAGCTTGCCCGAGAGCGCAAACGACGCGGTGGGCGTGCTGGCGCCATTGTTGTACTGCTCGATCTTGTAGACCGACAGATCGGCTTCGGCGCCGTCCGGGTTGTAGATTTCGATGGCCTTGTTGTTCGAGCTGCCTTCTACGTACTCGCTGATGAGAAGCTCGGCTTGAGCAGGCAACGCCACGGACAGCACGGCGGCAAGGAGGAAATGCAGGCGCATGGGGACGGGGGGGTTGGGGAATAAAAGGATTTCGGCATACCCTCAGCAACGCCGATGACGCACGCATGGCGTGCCGTCACCGATCGTTCAGCATTCTGTAAGCCGTTCCTTCCTCGCAGCCCGCGCTCACCAAAAAATGAAACAAGCGTCGACGCTGCAGTCGGCGTGTTGTCTACGTGGGACCGATACAGAATCGCGAAAATTTATGGATTTCTGTACCTGTTGGCCGAATCGCGGCCAGTGCTAGCCTGCAAGCTCTTCGCCCTTTCCGCAGACAGCGATTTCGCCATGCCTACCCTCACCAATCTGCTCACCTTTGCCTTGGTTGCGCTCGGCATGGTGCTGACGCCGGGCCCGAACATGATCTACCTGATCTCGCGTTCGATCTGCCAGGGGCGCAACGCCGGGCTGGTGTCGCTGGCGGGCATCGCCACGGGCTTCGTTTTCTACATGCTGTGCGCCGCATTCGGCATCACCGCGTTGCTGATGGCCGTGCCGTTTGCCTACGATGCGCTGCGCTTTGGCGGCGCGATCTATCTTCTGTACCTCGCCTGGCAGGCAGTGCGGCCGGGCGGCCGGGCGCCGTTCCAGGTGCGCGAACTACCGGTGGACAGCCCGCGCAAGCTCTACACGATGGGCTTGCTGACCAGCCTGCTCAACCCGAAAGTGGCGGTGCTGTATCTGTCGCTGCTGCCGCAGTTCATCGAGCCGGCGCACGGCAGCGTGCTGGTGCAGTCGGTCTGCCTGGGCGTCACGCAGATCTGCGTCAGCGTGACCGTCAATTCGATGATCGCCGCGACGGCGGGCAGCATCGCCGCGTTTCTCTCGCGCAAGCCGAGCTGGCTGTCGGTTCAGCGCTACCTGATGGGCACCGTGCTGACGAGCCTGGCGCTGCGCATGGCGATGGAAGCGCGCAAGTAGCCGCACGCAGTCGATCAAAAGATCTGCCGCCAAATGAAAACGGGGCGATCCAGCCAAACCGGATCGCCCCGTTTTCATTGAACGCGCTGCCAGATCAGCGACGGCGCATATAGAACGTGAACACCTTGTCGTGCTCGCTGTGCTCGAGCAGCTCGTTGCCGGTCTGCTTGGCGAATGCCTGGAAGTCCCGCGTGGCGCCGGGGTCGGTGGCGAGAATCTTGAGCACGTCGCCGCTTTGCATGTCGGCAAGCGCCTTCTTCGTGCGCAGGATGGGCAGCGGGCAATTCAGGCCGCGCGCGTCGATTTCCTTCTGAAACTCCATGTCTTCCTCAGTGGTACGGGCAAGCGGCGCAGTGCCACTCGCGTCAGTCATTCCGGAATTGTAACGAGCCGCGTGGGTTGCCACTGGCGCGGCGGCGGCTCGGCCGGTTCGCCGGTACGGATGTCGATGTAGCTGACGGGCAGCCCGCGCGCGGTCAGGAAATCGGCGACGGCATAACCAGTGCCGGCCGTCCAGGGGCGGACTTTCTCGAACGGCTTCAGGCGGTATTCAACCAACTCTTCCGACAGCGCGATCTCGCCATCGGCCACCACGTGGTACGCGATGATCAGTTCGTTCTTGCGGATGAACTCATACACGCCGATCAGCGAGATCGATTGAGCGTCGAGGTTCGTCTCTTCCTTCAGCTCACGGGCGATGCCCTCTTCGGGCGTCTCGTCGCGTTCGAGAAAGCCCGTGACGAGCGCGAACATGCCCTCCGGCCACAGTGCATTGCGCGCCAGGAACATCTGCCCGCGATATTCGACAACCGCCGCCAGGACGGGCAACGGATTGTTCCAATGCACGAAGCCGCAGTCCTGCCCCGGGCACGCGATGCGCAGGCGGCCGGCATTGTGCTGCTCGACGAGCGGCGTGGCGCATTGCGGACAGAAACGGTAGTCGAAGCTCATGGCAGTCAGATGGATTAAACGGCCTGCGCGCAGGCTGCGCGAATATCGGCGGCAAAGGCTTCCACCGTCTCCGGTTGCACGTCCCACGAGCACATCAGGCGGCAGCCGCCCGCACCAATGAACGTGTAGAAGCGCCAGCCGCGTGCGCGCAACGCCTCGATGGCCGGCACCGGAAGCTCGGCGAACACGGCGTTCGATTCGGTCGGGAACATGATGCGCACGCCCGGCACATCGGCAATGCGCGCATGCAGCAGCTGCGCCATCGCATTGCCGTGACGCGCGTTGCGCAGCCACACATCGTTCTCGAGCAGACCCAGCCACGGCGCCGAGATGAAACGCATCTTCGACGCCAACTGCCCGGCCTGCTTGACGCGATATGCAAAGTCTTCCGCCAGGCGGCGATCGAAGAAGACCACGGCCTCGCCGACCGGCAGACCGTTCTTCGTGCCGCCAAAGCACAGCACATCCACGCCGGCGCGCCAGGTAATCTCCGACGGATGCACGCCGAGCGACGCCACCGCATTCGCAAAACGCGCGCCGTCCATATGCACGCGCAACTGGCGACGCTTGGCAATCGCGGCAATCGCGCGGACCTCGTCCACGGTATAGACGGTGCCGACTTCGGTCGATTGCGTCAGCGAAACCACTTTCGGTTTCGGGTAGTGGATATCGGAGCGCCGCGTGACGAGCGCTTCGACCGCATCCGGCGTGAGCTTGCCGTTCTCGCCCTTGGCGGTCAGCAGCTTGGAGCCGTTGGAGAAGAACTCCGGGCCGCCGCATTCGTCGGTTTCGATGTGCGCCAGCTCGTGGCAGATCACGGAGTGATACGACTGGCATAGCGACGAAAGCGCCAGCGAATTGGCGGCCGTGCCGTTGAAGACAAAGAAGACTTCGCAATCCGTCTCGAACAGGTCGCGAATGCGGTCGCACACGCGCTGCGTCCACGAATCATCGCCATAGGCCGGCTCATGGCCGCTGCCGTTGGCCTCCAGGAAATACTTCAGCGACTCCGGGCAGAAGCCCGCGTAGTTGTCTGAGGCGAAATGCTGCTTGGGCTGCATGGCGGGCCGGCAAATGTGTGTGGAAAAGAATGGGTTACTTCTGCTCGGACCACAGCACACCGCCGGTAGCCCAGTTCTCGCGCTTGATGTCGGTGATGATGATGTCGACGGCGCCCGGGGCGCAGCCCAGCGATTCGCAGGTGACGCGCGTCACCTCTTCGACGAGCTTGCGCTTCTGCTCAACGCTGCGGCCCTCGAACATCTCGATATGGAAAGTCGGCATGGTGTCTCCTGTTTAGTGCGTCGCTCTGATAGTCGCGGCGGTTATATCAGTCGCGTCAGTCGCGATACGAAGCGTCGATTTTATCCAGTTTGCGCAGCAGCGCCGGCCACTCGATCACGCCTTCGATGGCGCCGCCATCTTCGAGCTGTTCTGCCGCCCGATCTGCCACTTCCGGCGCGGGCGCGACGACCTCGCCGCCGGCAAGCGCGTGGATCTGGATCTCGCATGCCTTGATGAGCGTGGCCATCAGCACGTGCGCCTCGGCCACGGTACGGCCGATGGTCAGCGTTCCGTGATTGCGCAGCAACATGGCGAAACGGTTGCCCAACGATGCGGTAAGGCGGCTGCCCTCTTCCGGCGTGAACGCAAGGCCTTCGTAATCGTGATACGCGATGCGCCGGTGAAACCGCAGCGCATGCTGAGACAGCGGCAGCAGCCCGTGCTTCTGCGCCGACACGGCAATGCCCGCCGTGTTATGCAGATGGATCACGCACTGCGCGTCGGGCCGGGCGGCGTGCACGGCTGCGTGCAATGCGAAACCGGTCACGTTAACGGAGGGATGCGTGGCCGCATCGGGCCAGACGCCGACGAGCTGGCCGCGGCCATTGATCTTGACCAGGTTGGATGCGGTGATCTCGTCGAACGCGAGGCCGAAAGCGTTGATCAGGAAGTGATCGGGCTCGCCCGGCACGGACGCAGACAGATGGGTGTAGACCAGATCGTCCCAACCGTTGAGCGCGGCCAGTCGGTACGCGGCGGCAAGGTCGACCCGCACAGCGCGCTCGGCTTGGCTGATCTCGCCGCCGGGCACAACGGCATCGGGGCGCAAGGCAAAAGACATGAGGCTCCTCCAATGGAGGAGGCATTCTAGAACGGGCGCGTCGACCGCGTGGTGGGCGCCTTCACATGCCGCGCATCACGCACGCGCCGGGGCCACGCGCTTGACCACAAGAAAGATGACCACGCCGGCCACGAGCGACACGGCTGCCACGGCCAGCGATGCATTGAAGCCGCCCGTGGCCGCAAACAGCCGGTTCGCCAGCGGCGGCCCGGCGATCTGGCCGATGCCATACGCGGCCGTCATCAGCCCCATCAGACGCGGCGCGGCATGCGGCCAGAGCCGGCGGGCCTCGCGCATGGCGAACAGCGTGATCGCCGTGAATGGCAGGCCGAGCAGCGTGCTCGAAAGTGCAAGCCCCGCCACTGTCGGCCAGACGATGCTGATGGTCACGGCAACCGCTTGCATGCCGTAGGCCGTGGCCAGCAGCGAACGGTTGTCGCGCGCCAGGCTGATCCGCGTGGAAAGGAATGCACCGAGCGCCACGCCGGCACCGAACATCGGCCAGAACAGATCGGGCCAGAGCGAACCTGCAGGCAGCACCTTGCGGGCGATCACCGGCAGGAACGTGGCGGTGATGATGTAGCCGAACCCGGCCAGACCGTAGGCAATCGTGAGCGCGCTGGTGGGCGCATCCAGGCCGGGTGCCTTGCCGGACGCGGCTGGCGCCGGAGCGGCATGCGCAGGTGCCTCGGGCCGGATGGTCGACCACACCGCCGCCGAGAGCAGCGCCGACAGCACGCCAAACGCAATCCATGCCGACGTTGCATGCCAACCCAGCGCCACCATGCCGCTGGCCGCCAGCCCCGGAATGGCGATTCCAAGACCCGGCCCGCAGAAGATGATGCCGCCAAGCGCCGCATGCCCAAGTTCGGTCAGCCGATGCAGGCACCAGCCCGCCGTAAAGACGAACACCAGCGCGCTCGCCATGCCTGCCGCAAAGCGCAGCACAAGCCACGCCGGCTGCCCTTGCAGAACGCCCATTCCGGCGGTCAGCAGCACCGTCGCGACCAGACCGATTCGGATGAGCCGTGCCGCTTCGCCGCGCACCGCCATGCACGCCAGCGCGCCCACGAAATAGCCGAGGTAGTTGCCGGTGGCGAGCCAGCTACCCTGGGCCAGCGTCAAGCTGCCGTCGTGAAGCATCATCGGCAAGATCGGCGTAAAGGCGAAGCGGCCGATGCCCATCGCCACGGACAGCGCAACCATGCCCGCAACCGCCACGCGCCAGGCGGCGGCCCGCTGGGAATGCGCGGCGGACAAGGCTGGGGTGGACGACAGCGTGTGCTCCATGGAAGGGCCTGGATGGGGAAATCGGCACTTCATCGTACGCAAGGCCGTTCATCCTGAAAAATGAATTATATTGAACGAACCCATTAGCATTTGAGATACATCATGGATCTGTCCTCGCTAGAGATCTTCCGGACGGTCGTGCGGGAAGGCGGCGTCACGCGGGCGGCCCAGCAGTTGAATCGCGTGCAGTCGAATGTGACGACACGCATCCGCCAGCTCGAAGCGTCACTCGGCGTGCAGCTGTTCGTGCGCGAAAGCAAGCGCATGGTGCTGACGCCCGCCGGACAGACCCTGCTGACCTACGCCGACGACATCCTCCGTCTGGCCGCCGAGGCCCGCCAGGCCGTGCAGCCGCGCGAGCCGCACGGGCGCCTGCGCATCGCCTCGATGGAAAGCACGGCGGCCAGCCGCCTTCCTGCCCTGCTGGCCACGCTGCATCAACGCTGGCCGCGCGTACAGCTCGAACTGGTGACGATGACCACGCGCCACTCTCTTCAGGCGCTATCGAACTTTGAAGTCGATTGCGCGTTCGTTGCCGAAACGGCGTGCCTGAACAACACGCGCGCCGCCATGACGACGCTGCCGGCATTTGCCGAAGAGCTGGTGCTGATTGCCCACCGCGCCCATCCACCGATCCGCCGCGCGGCGGACGTGCAGACTGCCGGCATGCTCGCGTTCGAACCTGGCTGCGCCTATCGGCAATTGATCGAAGACTGGTTCGCCGCAGACGGCTTGGTGCCGTCCCGCGTGCTGGAGCTTGGCTCGTACCACGCCATCATCGCGTGCGCGGCGGCCGGCATTGGTGTGGCGCTGGTGCCCCGCTCGGTGCTCGAGCTGTATACGAACGCCCCGGAAATCAGCATCCACGCGCTCGGCAAGCCGGGCCGTGTCGACACGCTGCTTGCCTGGCACCGCGACATGGCTGGACCCGCCCTGCAGGCGCTCGTGCAGGTGCTGAGCGAGCCCCAAGCAGCGGCAAGCAAAACCGCGCGGGAAGCCATTGCCGCCTAAACTGAAACCGGATACTGGGACCGTGCCGCCGGTCTGATCGGGCAAAGCGCGGCAATCACGGACGGAGGCGCGAATGCGACCGTCGTTGCGGATGCGGCGTTGGATGGGATGGTTGGCAGCGGTCATCGCCGCGGTCTGGACCAGCCTTGCCGGGGCAGCCGCTCCGGTCGTGGTGTTGCCGGTCACCGGTGCCATTGGGCCGGCCAGCGCAGCCTACGTAATCCGCGGCCTGCAACAGGCACGCGATCAGGGAGCGCAGCTTGTTGTGCTGCAAATGGATACGCCCGGCGGCCTCGATGCGTCGATGCGCCAGATCATTCAGGCCATCCTTGCGTCGCCCGTGCCGGTGGCGGGCTACGTCGCCCCCGGTGGCGCGCGGGCAGCAAGCGCCGGCACCTACATCCTCTACGCCTGCCACGTTGCGGCGATGGCGCCCGCCACGAACCTGGGTGCGGCGTCTCCCGTGGCGATCGGCATGGGCGGCCATGCCCCGAGCCCCGGCGACGGCGCCAAGCCGGCAAGCGCACCAGCCGCCCCTTCCAGCAACGAAGACACCCTCGCCCGCAAGCAGATGCACGACGCGGCGGCGTACATCCGCGGGCTGGCGCAACTGCGCGGTCGCAACGCGGAATGGGCCGAGCGCGCCGTGCGTGAGGCCGTGAGCCTCGACGCGACCGAAGCCGCCAGCCAGCACGTGGTCGACCTTGTTGCCGCAAGCCTTCCTGATCTGCTCAAGCAAGTCGACGGCCGCGCGGTGCGCACGTCCGCCGGCGACGTCACGCTGCGTACAGCCGAGGCAACCATCGTCACGCTGGAGCCGGACTGGCGCAACCACTTCCTCGGCGTCATTACCGACCCGAGCCTGGCGCTGTTGCTGCTGACGGTGGGCGTGTATGCACTGATCTTCGAGTTCTCGACCCCTGGGATGGTCGTGCCCGGCATCCTCGGCGCCGTGTGCATCGTAGTGGCGCTCTACGGGCTGCAGATGCTGCCGATCAACTACGCGGGGCTTGCCCTCATTGCACTTGGCCTCGGCTGTATGGTGGCTGAAGCATTCCTGCCGACGTTCGGCGCGCTCGGCGTGGGCGGCATCGTTGCGTTCGTGCTGGGCGCGGTGATGCTGATCGATACGCAAACCCCGGGCTTTGGCGTGCCGCTTCCGCTCATCATCGGACTGGCCTTCGTAAGCCTGACCGTTGTTCTAGCGCTCTCCAGCCTGGCGGTGCGTGCGCGACGGCGGCCGATCGTGACCGGCGGCGATACGCTCATCGGCATGACAGGCGAAGTAGTGGACGTCGATACACCGGACGCCGATGCCGACAGCGACGGCTGGGCGCGCATCCATGGCGAGCGCTGGCGCGTGCGCTGCGATGGTGGCATCGCGCGTGGCGATCAGGTGCGTGTGATCGCCCGGCGTGGGCTGACACTGATGGTGGAACCCGTTGCCCCCCTCGCCGCGTCTTCATAAGGAGAAGAAAAATGCTTTACGGCTTCTTCAGCGCAGGCGGCCTGATCTTCCTGGCCGTGCTGCTGGTCATCTCGTCGTTCCGGGTGCTGCGCGAATACGAGCGCGGCGTGGTGTTTCTGCTGGGCCGCTTCTGGCGCGTGAAGGGGCCGGGGCTGGTGCTGATCGTGCCGGCGATCCAGCAAATGGTGCGCGTGGATCTGCGCACGGTGGTGATGGACGTGCCGCCGCAGGATGTGATCTCGCACGACAACGTGTCGGTCAAGGTCAATGCGGTGGTGTACTTCCGGGTGGTCGATCCGGAGCGCGCCATCATCCAGGTGGCCAACTATCTGGAAGCGACCAGCCAGCTCGCCCAGACGACGCTGCGGGCCATCCTGGGCAAACACGAGCTGGACGAGATGCTGGCCGAGCGCGAAAAGCTCAACCTCGACATCCAGAAGGTGCTCGACATCCAGACCGACCCGTGGGGCATCAAGATCGCGAACGTGGAGATCAAACACGTCGACCTGAACGAATCGATGATCCGCGCCATCGCCCGCCAGGCCGAGGCCGAGCGCGAACGCCGCGCCAAGGTCATCCACGCAGAAGGCGAACTGCAGGCATCGGAAAAGCTGCTCGAAGCTGCACGCATGCTGGCCCAGCAGCCCGAGGCGATCCAGTTGCGCTATCTCCAGACGCTCACGCAGATTGCGGGCGACAGAAGCTCGACGATTGTCTTCCCGCTGCCGATGGAAGTGCTGGGCGCGGTAAAGAAAGCCGCCGGCGGCTGACCCGCATCACAGATCGATCTTCATGCCGAGCTTGAACAGCCGCGGCGCCCCCATCGACAGACGGTTGTTGCCGGCGCCCGCCCAGTAGCGCTTGTCGGTCAGGTTGTCGACATTGAATTGCAGCGTCGCGCGCTTGCCCGAAATCCGCGTCACATAGCGCACGCCTGCACTGAAAAGCGTCGTGCCGCCAAGCTCTGCCTGGTTGGCGTCGTTCACAGGTCGTGGGCCAAGGTAGTAGGCGCCCGCGTTGAACGAGACAGCACGCAGCATCGGCAACGTGTATTCGGCAAAGACGCTGGCAGTGCTGCGCGGCGTGTTTTCCGGCGTCTTTGCGTCGAGGCCGTTGCCGACGCCGCGGAACTTCGCGTCCGTCCAGCCGGCCGAGGCCAGCAGCGACAAATCCTGGGTGACGCGGCCTTGCGCGGTCAGCTCGATACCCCGAATCCGCTCGCGGCCGTCCTGCACGAAGATGTTCGCGTCGTTGGTGTAGCTCGCCGCGCGGTCGATGTCGTACACGGCAGCGGCGAGTTGCGTGCCGGCCGGCGTTTCGTAGCGCACGCCCACTTCCTTCTGCTCGGACAGCGCAGGCGGCATGGCCACGTTGGCGTTGGCGGCCGTGTTCGGAGCCCGCGCGCCGGCTTCCAAGCCCTGCGCGTACGACGCATACGCCGACAGCGCCGGCGTGAACTTGTAGATGACGGCCCCCAGCGGCGTGGTCTTGCTGGCCTCGTAGCGGTTGGGCGCCTGCTCGCTGGTATAGCGCGTGTAGCGCAGGCCCAAGATGACTTGCCAGTGCTCCGACAGCGTCATGCGATCCAGCGCGTAGACGCCCGTATCAACCGCGCGCTGCTCGGCGGTAAAGCCGGTGTCAGTGGTCGGCAGCCAGCCAAGGTCGACCGGGTTGTACAGATTCTGCGTGCCGGAAAAGCGGTCGGAGTACACCGCCGCCTGGCGCATGTCGGAACGCGCAATGCCGAAGGTCAGGTCATGCGTGATCCAACCCGTCTTCTCGGTACCGGAAACGTCGGCCCGCACGTGGCTGGTGTTCCAGCGACCGCTCTGCCGCTGGCCCGACAGCGTGCCGGCCCCCGTCAGCGTGTTCGTCAGCCGAAATTCGGAGAACGCCCGCGTCCGCGCCGTCTCCGACACGCCACCCTCCACCGTCAGCAGCCATGCATCGGCGAGCGCGTAATCGGCACGCAGCAACGCGTTTGTGTTGTTGCCGTCAAAGTCGGCCCAACCCGGCGAAATGCGTTTGCTCGGGTCGGGCATGGCCGGCAAGGTGATGACGCCGTTTTTGGCGGCGGGCAGCGTCACCACCGACTGTTCGATGATGACCTTGCGCGAATATTCCACGTCGGCTTTCAGGCTGAGCCGGCTGTTGACCTTCCAGTCGAAGGCCACGGCGGCAAGCTGGCGCGTGCCGTCAATGCCGTTGGTAGGCGACTGCAACGAGCCGCCCGCCGCGTTGAAGCGCAGGCCATATTGATTGTCTTCACCAAAACGGCGCCCCACGTCCAGCGTGCCGACCACGCTGCCGTTGCTGTCGAACTGCATGCCCAGCGTCGTCACCGGCGTGTTGCCGGCCCGCTTGGTCACGAAATTCACCACGCCGCCCGGCGTCGTGTAGCCGTAATACAGCGCTGACACGCCTTTCAGCACCTCCACGCGTTCCTTGTCTTCCAGCGGGATCGCCGTGAGTGCAGCCATCGGCATCGAGCCGTTGAAGCGGAAATTGGTGCGGTTCTCCAGCGTCACGCCGCGGATGGCGAGGTTGTCGAACGTTTCGCCTGAAAGCTGCTGGCGCGTCACGCCCGCCGTATTGCGCAGCGCGTCGTACAGCGACGTGTCCTGCTGCGCATCAAGCGCCTCGCGCGTGACCACGTTCACGGTGGCGGGAATGTCGCGCAACGCCATCCCGCGGAACGCTCCGACCTGCGCCGTGCTGGCTGCAAAGCCCCGCTGGCTGCCTGCCGTGACGGTCGTCTCGTTCAGGTCGACCGTGGCACCACCTGTGGCCGGCTGGCCGGCTTCGGCATGCGCCAATGTGGAAACGGCAAGAGGAATGGCGGCCAGCGCGCACGAGAAGGCGCGAGCCGCGAGATGACGGTTCATCGCGGGCAAAGGGTCGATCAGGATTGGCGAAACCGGACGCGCGGAAATGCGCTGAGAGAAGAGAAAACGCGCCGCAATACATCACGCGGCGCGTCGATCCGTTGGCTGGCAGGTGGAAACCCGCTGGCTCGCCCGGTAGGAGCGATGGTCAGCGGTCGGGCATTCGCCCCTGGCCTTCCATCAAATGATAATGATTCGCATTATATAGATTGAAATGTGATGTCAGCAACTGTTAATTCGTCGGCACCCCCTGTTTCCACTGGGGCCAGTGCTGCACGATGTCGTCCAATAACGGCTTGGCCGCATTGACGAGGTTGTGCGTGGCCGGCACAAAGCCGCCCTGCTGCGCGTAGTTGATGAGCCCGTCGGAGGCGGTCTGGCCGTCGTACGGACGGTCAAAGTCGGACCCGGCGCGCAGCAGTGCCACGCGGCTGAAATCGACCTTCCCGGCACGGGCGCCGCGCGTCAACACTTCGAGCGTGGCGTTGTCTTCCTGCGCCGTCGTGCAGTATGTGCCCTTGTTGTCGGTCATCGTCTTTACCCAGTCACGCGCCCGCTGGCCCAGGTTACGGCCGGCCCACCATGTATCAGCGGAAGCCACGTCGCACTGGATGACGGCGGGTGGTTGGTTGGCCGGCGCATACGCATAGTTTTTGCGGAAGGCGATGGCCTCTGGGCTGTCTTCCAGCGTCGCCGATTTCGACAGCGTGTAGGCCTTCTGCAGCAACGTCTCGTTGAGTTGGAACACTTCGGTGCGGTAGTCCATCGGCGGCTTCTCGCCCGGGCCCTTCGTGCCGATGCCGAAGTAGCCGTACGGCCAGCCGGCCGGCATCTCGCGCGCATCGATCTCGTGCGAGAGACCGTAATCGACCGCATACCGCGCCCACGCCGCCGAGCCCACCGTCCCCTGCCCAGGATCGATGCCCGCAATGCCGGCAATCACAAAGTAGGTGTGCGAGAGGTCCAGCTTGCTGCGATAGAGCAACGCAGAAATCGTCGACGCCGCATTCGCATACCCCATGCCCGTGGTGACCTGACAGATGCCGTCGTAGTTGCACAGCATGTTCGGCGCGTCGGGCGACAGGCCGGAGATATAGACCTTCTCCTTCAGATCGTAACGGTCGATAAAGGGTTGGGCTTCGCCCTGAAACATGTTGATGACGATGACCTTGACGCCGTCAAACGCACAGCTGTTCAAGGTCAGCGCCGCGGCACCGATCGCGCAGAGCCTGGCGATGGATCGCATGGGGGTCTTGAGTGGGGAATCGATCATGGCGAAGGCACTCCGTGTTTCCACACGCTCCAGCGCGTGACGATCTCGTTGACCAGCGGGCCGCCCGCCAGATACAGGTTGTTGAGCGACGGCACGAACCCGCCCGAGTTGCTGTTGACCAGCGAGTCGTACGGCGTCTGCCCCGGATACGGCCTATCGAAGTTGGACGCGGTGCGCAGCACGGCCACACGCTGCAGGTCGAGCAGGCCTGCCTTGGAGCCGCGCGTGAGCGCCTCGAACGTGGCGTTGTCTTCCTGCTGCGTGGTGCAGTACGTGCCCTGCCCGTCCGTCAGCAGCTTGACCCAGGCTGCTTCGCGCTCGCCCAGCTTGGCGCCGTGCCAGTATGTGTTGCCGGCAGCGGTGTCGCATTGCACGACGGAAGGCGGCTGGTTGGCCGGTGCACTCGGGTAGTTGGCGCGATAGGCCCGCGCGGTGGCGTTGTCGTCCAGCACCGCGCCCTTGGAGAGCGCCAGCGCCTTCTGCAGCAGCGCCTCGTTCACGCGGAAGACTTCGGTCTTGTAATCCAGCGGCGGCTTCTGTCCGGGGCCCTGCGTGTTGATGCCGATGAAGCCGCCGGGCCAGTTGGCGGGCACCTCGCGCGCATCGATCTCCCACGCAATGTCGCTGTCGACGAGGAAGCGCGCCCACGCAGCGCTGCCGAGCGTGCCCTGCGAAGGATCGATCCCCGCAATGCCAGCCACAAGGAAGTACGTGCGCTGCAGATCGAACTTGCCGCTGTAGATCAGCGCCGAGACCGACGACGCGGCATTCGCCTTGCCCATGCCCGTGGTGAGCTGGCAGACGTCGCTGGCGTTGCAATGCACGTTCGGATAGTCGATGGACAGGCCCGGCACCGGCACGTCTTGCGTGAGGCCAAGCTTGTCGATCCACGGCTGCGCCTCGGGCGCGAACATGCTGATGATGAGCACCTTGACCTTGCGCGCGTGCGATTCCGGTGCGAGTTGCGCACCCGGCTGCGTCGACGCGCCAACGCCTGCCGCCAGCAACGCGCCAACCGCGACGGCACGCGCCAATCGTTTGCCTTTGCGCCCGAGCAGCCGGTGCGGCGGCTGCGGAGGCGGGGCGTCGACCTTGTCAGATAGGACGCTCATGGTTCTCCTCGGATTTGGGGATAGGGATGGGATCAACCCGCGCTGTGGGGAACAGCGCGCGCCACCGATGCAAATTGCCTGCCAAGGGGCACGCAATCGCTACACAATCGGCAACGTTTTCCCGGTATAGGCCATGGCTGGGCCTGTCTCCAGCCGGGCGACATTCCCCGCTTGTTCTCATGGCGCAGACAAGCCCCAACGGAGGGCGCGCTGTGCCCCGAAAGTCGCGCGGCCTGCACCACGGAAATCCGTTGCTCAGGTTTGTGAGGCGCCGCTCAGGTTCTCCGAGTGGACCCAGTTCTGGTCGGGCGCCCGCCATGGCGACCGAAATGAGCGCCTGCGCGTCTTCCTGCTGGACACCACGCCACCGCCCTGATCGCCTCCAAACAAAACGGCGCGCGCCCCGTTGCCGGGAGCGCGCGCCGTCTAGCGCATTCTTGTCGAACGCGTTACATCAAACCTTCTGCTGTACCCACGCTGCCACGCCGGCCAGCGCCTGCGGCAGGTTGTCCGGCTCCGTGCCGCCGGCCTGGGCCATGTCCGGGCGGCCGCCGCCCTTGCCGCCGACTTGCTGGGCGACAAAGTTGACCAGCTCGCCCGCCTTGACCTTGGCCGTGGCGTCAGCCGTCACGCCCGCAATCAGCGCAACCTTGCCGTCGCTCACGCTGCCCAGCACGATGGCTGCGGTCTGCAGTTTGTCCTTGAGCTTGTCCATGGTCTCGCGCAACGTCTTGGCATCGGCGCCGTCCAGCTTGGCAGCCAGCACCTTGATGCCGGCAACGTCCACGGCCTGGCTCACGAGTTCGTCGCCCTGGCTGGCGGCCAGCTTCGACTTCAGACGCTCCAGTTCCTTCTCGAGCGTCTTGACCTGGTCCTGCACCTGCACGATGCGCGACGTCAGTTCCGACGGCTGCGCACGCAGCGCGGCAGCCGCTTCGTTGATGCGTGTATCGAGCGTCTGCAGGTAGTGCAGCACGTTGTCGCCAGTGATGGCCTCCACACGGCGAATCCCTGCCGCCACGCCCGATTCGCTCACGATCTTGAACAGGCCGATGTCGCCCGTGCGCGCCACGTGCGTGCCGCCACACAGTTCCTTCGACGAACCGATCGACAGCACGCGCACTTCGTCGCCGTACTTCTCGCCGAAGAGGGCCATTGCGCCATTCTTGACCGCGTCGTCAAAGCCCATGAGCTGGGCGTTCGTCCCGGCGTTGGCAAAAATTTCTGCGTTGACACGCGCTTCCACTTCGCGAATCTGCAGCGGCGTCATCGGTGCGTTGTGCGAGAAGTCGAAGCGGGTTTTTTCTGCATCCACCAGCGAGCCCTTCTGCTGCACGTGGCTGCCCAGCACTTCGCGCAGGGCCTTGTGCATCAGGTGGGTGGCCGAGTGGTTGCGCATGGTGCGCGCGCGGCGCACTGCGTCCACCTCCGCCGCCACGGCATCGCCAACCTTCAGCACGCCGGTGCGCAGCTCGCCGTGGTGGCCGAACACGTCCGGCTGCACCTTGAGCGTGTCGACCACATCAAACCAGACGGTCGCAGCCTTGAGCGTGCCCTGGTCGCCAACCTGGCCGCCCGATTCCGCATAGAACGGGGTGTGGTCCAGCACCACCACGCCGGTCTGGCCCGGGTGCATTTCCTGCACCGATGCGCCATCCACAAACAGCGCCGTCACCCGCGCGGTTTCGCGCACGAGCTGCTCGTAGCCGTGGAACGTTGTCTTGTCGCCGGTGTAGTCGAGCGTGCCGGCGGCCATCTTGAACTTGCCGGCCGCGCGTGCCTGCTCGCGCTGGCGGTTCATGGCGGCGTCAAAGGCCGCTTCGTCGACGATCACGTCGTTCTCGCGGCAGACGTCTTGCGTCAGGTCCAGCGGGAAACCGTAGGTGTCGTGCAGCTTGAAGGCCAGTTCGCCGTCGAGCATCTTGGCACCCGAGGTCTTCAGCTCGCCCAGCGCGGCGTCGAGGATCGACATGCCGTGCTCGATGGTCTCGAAGAAGCGCGCCTCTTCCGTACGCAGCACTTCGACCACACGGTCGCGCGCCTCGCGCAACTCCGGATAGGCCTCGCCCATCTGCGCGACGAGGTCGTCCACGAGCTTGTGGAAGAACGCTGCGCGGCAGCCGAGCTTGTAACCGTGGCGGATGGCGCGGCGGATGATCCGGCGCAGCACATAGCCACGGCCCTCATTGCCCGGGATCACGCCGTCGATGATCAGGAACGAGCATGCGCGGATGTGGTCGGCAATCACGCGCAGCGAGTTGTTGGCCAGATCCTTGGTGTTGGTCTCGCGCGCGGCGGCAGCGATGAGCGCCTGGAACAGGTCGATCTCGTAGTTGCTGTGCACGTGCTGCAGGATGGCAGCCAGGCGTTCCATGCCCATGCCGGTGTCGACGCACGGTGCGGGCAGCGGGGTCAGCGTGTATTCGCCGGTCGCCGGATCGAGCTGGCGATCGAACTGCATGAACACGTTGTTCCAGATTTCGATGTAGCGGTCGCCGTCGGCTTCAGGGCTTCCCGGGGGGCCGCCCCAGACGTCGGGGCCATGGTCGTAGAAGATTTCCGAGCACGGGCCGCACGGGCCGGTTTCGGCCATCTGCCAGAAGTTGTCGGAGGCATAGGGCGCGCCCTTGTTGTCGCCGATGCGCACGACGCGCTCGGGCGGCAGGCCAATGACCTTGGTCCAGATGTCGTAGGCCTCGTCGTCGGTCTGGTAGACGGTGGCCCACAGCTTCTCGGCCGGCAGCTTGTATTCCTGCGTCAGCAGCTCCCACGCCCACACGAGTGCGTCGCGCTTGAAGTAGTCGCCGAACGACCAGTTGCCGAGCATTTCGAAGAACGTGTGGTGGCGCGCCGTATAGCCGACGTTTTCCAGGTCGTTGTGCTTGCCGCCGGCGCGCAGGCAGCGCTGCACGGAGGCCGCACGCACGTACGGGCGCTTGTCGGTACCGAGGAAGACGTCCTTGAACTGCACCATGCCGGAGTTGGTGAACAGCAGCGTCGGGTCGTTGCCCGGCACCAGCGGCGAGGAGCGCACCACGGTGTGGCCCTTGCCCTCAAAGAACGTCAGGAATTTTTGGCGGATATCGGAGGCTTTCATGTCGCGGGGTGCCGGAGTCAGCATGGCGCCTGGGGCAACCGCCCGGCGCATCTTGGATCAGTGCAAACTATTGATTATACGGGGTTGCTAATGTGTTAGCGCCCATTCGTCGCATGGGGCTGGGGGTACCCCGGAGCGTGGTGTAGAGTGCACCCGTTCCAATCGTGTCGATTCGTCAATCCATGGGCGCTCTGAGCCATCTCCGTGTTCTCGACCTGACCCGCGTACTTGCCGGCCCCTGGTGCGCGCAGAACCTTGCCGATTTTGGCGCCGACGTCATCAAAGTGGAGCGTCCCGGCGCCGGCGACGACACGCGCACCTGGGGCCCGCCGTGGCTCAAGGACGAAGCCGGCCAGGACACCGCCGAGGCCGCCTACTACCTGGCCGCCAACCGCAACAAGCGCTCGATCACGGTCGACATCAGCACGCCCGAGGGCCAGGACATCGTCCGCCAGCTCGCCGCGCACGCCGATGTGGTGCTCGAGAACTACAAGGTCGGCCAGCTCGCGAAATACGGGCTCGACTACGCATCGATCAAGGCCGTGAAGCCAGACCTCGTCTACTGCTCCATCACGGGCTTCGGCCAGACCGGTCCTTACGCCGCCCGCGCCGGCTATGACTTCATCGTGCAAGGCATGGGCGGCTTCATGAGCCTGACCGGCGAGCGCGACGACCTGCCCGGCGGCGGTCCGCAAAAGGCCGGCGTGGCCATCTCGGATTTGATGACCGGCATGTACGCCACCGTGGCCGTGCTCGCCGCGCTCGCGCACCGGGACCGCACGGGCGAAGGCCAGTACATCGACATGGCGTTGCTCGACGTGCAGGTCGCCATGCTGGCCAACATGAACACCAACTACCTCGCCAGCGGCCAGGCGCCCAAGCGCTGGGGCAATGCGCATCCGAACATCGTGCCGTATCAGACGTTCCAGGCGGCCAACGGCTGGATCATCGTGGCAGTCGGCAACGACGGCCAGTTCCGGCGCTTTGTCGAGACCGGCGGCATGCCCGAGCTGGCCGACGACCCGCGCTTTGCCACCAACCCGCAGCGCGTGGCCAACCGGGACGTGCTGGTGCCGATCCTGGCCGAGATGGTCAAGCGCTTGAGCAAAGGCGAATGGATCGACAAGCTCGAAGCCGCCGGTGTGCCGTGCGGCCCGATCAATTCGCTCGACGAGGTGTTCAACAACGAGCAGGTGCAGGCGCGCGGCCTGCGCGTCGACCTGCCTCACCCCAGCGCCGGCACCGTCAAGCTTGTCGGCAGCCCCGTCAAGATGAGCGCCACGCCGCCCAAGGCCGCGAGCCACCCGCCGCTGCTGGGCGAACACACCGAGGCTGTGCTGCGCGACGTGCTGAACCTGAACAGGGAGCAGATCGAAACGCTGCGCGCGCGCGGCGTGATCTGAGCCCTGCAATCCACGCCAACCCTTCCCCACCCTGATGAGGTCAACATGTGGCTTGATGCGTTGCTGGCTTACCTGCATTACATCTCGATCTTCACGCTGATCGTTTTTCTCACCGCCGAGGCCGTGGTGCTGCGCCCGGACACGACGCCCGAGATCCGCAAGCGCCTGGCACGTTATGACGCCGTGTTCGGCTTTGCTGCACTCGCGGTGCTGATCACGGGGTTGCTGCGCGTGTTCTACGGCGCCAAGGGCTACGCGTTCTATGTCCACAACCCGGTATTCCACGTCAAGGTGGGCCTGTTCATTCTCGTGGGGCTGATGTCGATTGTTCCGACCATCAACATCCTGCGCTGGAAGAAGCAGGGCAAGACGCTGCCCGACTTCGTGCCCACGCCGTCGGAGATTGCCAAGACGCGCCGCTGGGTCATGGTCGAGTCGCACCTGATCATCTTCATTCCGCTGGCGGCCGTGCTGATGGCGCGCGGTATCGGCATGTAATTGCACCGGGGGACGCGCAACCCGCGTGGTGCGGCCCCAATGTTGCTCAGGGCAACGCTAGGGACAAACCCTGAACCGTTTGCCCGGGGCGCCGCGCCGGCTCATGAAGCGGCATGCCCTCCCCTCCGCAAGCTGCTTGAAAGCCGGTCTGCTTAGCGTGCAAACTTGGTCGCCTTACCAGGCATAAGGCGGCCCGCCTAACCCGCGCGGCACGCCATCCCAAGGAGACCAGACTTGCAGAACGATCCACGAGGTCGTCCGGTGATCCGCAGTCACCAGGACTTTGCATCCGGCGTCATGTTCATCGTCGCCGGTGCGGCGTTTGCCATTCTGGCGCGCAGCTACCGCATGGGCACCGCCAGCAGCATGGGCCCGGGCTACTTCCCGTTCTGGCTGGGCGTGGTGCTTGTGCTGCTGGGCGTGGTGGTGGTCGTGCAATCGCTGTCGCGCAAGGGCGTGGTCGACCGCATTCCGCGTTGGGACGTCAAAACGCTGCTGTGGGTTCTCGGCTCCGTGGTGCTGTTCGGGCTGCTGCTGCAACCGCTTGGGCTGGTGCTCTCGCTTGTGGTGCTCGTGCTGGTCTCCAGCATGGCCAGCCACGAGTTCACGCTCAAGGGTGCGGCCGGTACCGCCATCGTGATGGTGGTGATGAGCCTCGCGGCGTTTGTCTATGGGCTCAAGCTGCAGTTCCCGGTGTGGCCCGCCTTCATCGGCAATTGAGCGCGAGGCACACGACACCATGGACCTCTTTGCCAACCTCGCGCTCGGCTTTTCGACCGCGCTTTCCATCCAGAACCTGATCTACGCGTTCATCGGCTGCGTGCTCGGTACGCTGATCGGCGTGCTGCCGGGCCTGGGCCCCATCGCCACGATTGCGATGCTGCTGCCGGCCACGTACGCGCTGCCGCCGGTGGCCGCGCTGATCATGCTGGCCGGCATCTACTACGGTGCGCAGTACGGCGGTTCCACCACGGCCATCCTCGTCAATCTGCCGGGCGAATCATCTTCGGTGGTGACCACCATCGATGGCTACCAGATGGCGCGGCGCGGGCGCGCGGGCGTGGCGCTCGCCACCGCGGGCTTGGGCTCGTTCTTCGCAGGCTGCGTGGCCACGCTGGTCCTGGCGGCATTTGCCACGCCGCTGTCGGAATTCGCGTTCAACTTCGGGCCGGCGGAGTATTTCTCGCTGATGGTGCTGGGGCTGATCGGCGCGGTGGTGCTGGCGTCGGGCTCGCTCATCAAGGCGATTGCGATGATCGTCCTGGGCCTGCTGCTGGGCCTGGTCGGCACCGATGTTAACTCGGGCACCGCGCGTTATTCGTTCGACGTGCCGGAACTGGCCGACGGGCTGAACTTCGTGTCGGTGGCGATGGGCGTGTTTGGCTTTGCCGAGATCATCGCCAACCTCGAACAGAAGGAGCATCGTGAAACCTTTGTCGAGCACGTGCGTAACCTCTGGCCCAGCCGCGAAGATTTCAAGCGCATGATCCCGGCCGTACTGCGCGGCACGGCGCTGGGCTCGCTCCTGGGCATCCTGCCGGGCGGCGGCGCGACGCTGGCATCGTTCGCGTCGTACTCGCTGGAGAAGAAGACCTCGAAGTATTCGAGCGAATTCGGCAAGGGCGCCATCGAGGGCGTGGCCGGCCCCGAATCGGCCAACAACGCCGCAGCGCAGACGTCGTTCATTCCGCTGCTCACGCTCGGCATTCCGCCCAACGCCGTGATGGCGCTGATGGTCGGCGCGATGACCATCCACAACATCCAGCCCGGCCCGCAGGTGATGACGAGCAACCCGGCGCTGTTCTGGGGCCTCATCGCCTCGATGTGGATCGGCAACCTGATGCTGATCGTGTTGAACCTGCCAATGATCGGCGTGTGGGTGCGCCTGTTGAAAGTGCCGTATCGCTTTCTGTATCCGGCCATCCTGGTGTTCTGCTGCATCGGCGTGTATTCGGTGTCGAACACGACGTTCGATATCTTCCAGACCGCGCTCTTCGGCTTGATCGGCTACATGTTCGTCAAGCTGCGCTGCGAACCGGCGCCCATGCTGCTCGGCTTCGTGCTTGGGCCGATGATGGAAGAGAACTTCCGCCGCGCGCTGCTGCTCTCGCGCGGGGATTTCTCCACTTTCGTTACGCGGCCGCTGTCGATGGGGCTGCTGATTGCAGCGGGCATCCTGGTTTTGCTGGTGGCGCTGCCCGTCATCAACAGAAAGCGCGAGGAAGCGTTTCAAGAAGAGTAAGAAAGCGACGTTGCTGCATCGCACCCTACGAAGCCGGAGGCCCGCCCTCCGGTTTTTATTTGCGCACGCGGCGGCGCAGCATTAGAGCCAGACCTCCACTTCAGTTGACGTCGGACACGGCGCTTCGGATAACGGAGGGCGATCGGCCCAAAGAGGTCGACCACCCATCCAATGTCCAGGAGACAACCGAATGTCACAGACTTCCCTGCTCCATGCTGTGTATGGATCAGCGCGCAGCTTCCTGCGCACGCACGCTGCAGCCGCCGTCTTGGCCGCATCCGCCCTCAGCTTGGGTGCCGTCGCGCCGGCGCAGGCCGCCAGCACCTATGCCGCGACGAAGTATCCGATCGTGTTGGTGCATGGCCTGTCGGGCACCAGCAAGTTTCTCGGCGTGGTCGATTACTGGTACCAGATCCCCGAAGACCTGCGCGCCAATGGGGCTAACGTCTACGTGGCCGATGTGTCCGCCTTCAACGATGAAACCGTGCGCGGAGAACAGCTCGTCAGTCAGATCCGCAGCGTGCTTGCCGCCACGGGCGCCGCCAAGGTCAACCTCATTGGTCACAGCCAGGGCGGCCTGACCTCGCGCTATGCGGCGGCAGTGGTGCCGAACCTCGTGGCCTCCGTCACCACCATTGGCACGCCCCACAAAGGGTCGGAGTTTGCGGACTTTGTGGAATCGACACCGGCCCCGTTCCAGGCGCTCGTGAACCTCGGTGCCGACGTATTCGGCTCGGTGCTCGGCTGGTTCAACGGCAACAGCAATCCGCAGAACGGCTTTGCGGCGCTGCATATCCTGTCGACGTCGGGCGCGGCCGATTTCAACAAGGCATTCCCGAGTGCGGGCCTGGCCAGCGGGTGCAACACCAGCAGCGCCACCGACGAGCGCAACGGTAACGTGCAAAAGCTGTATTCCTGGACAGGCCGCTCCACCGCCACCAACCTCCTCGACCTGTTTGATCCGGTGCTGGTCTTCAGCGGCGGCGTCATGCAGGCGCGTGGCTCGGGGACGAACGATGGGCTCGTCTCCGTGTGCAGCGCGAAGTTCGGCCAGGTCTTGTCGACGGATTACGCGTGGAATCACCTGGATGAGGTCAACCAGCTGCTCGGTCTGATCGGTTGGAGCGCGGCCGACCCGGTTGCGGTGATCCGCACGCAGGCCAATCGACTGAAGACTGCAGGCCTCTGACCCTCGAATTGCCTAACGCCGATTGCCACGATGAAGCCCCTGTCGCCATCGATACAACCTATGACGTTTGTTGTTGCCGTACTGGTGGCGGTATCGGTCGCGGGCGGGGTCTACTGGTGGCACACGTCGGACGCACCTGACACGCCTGTGGCTTCGCAGCCGCAGGCAGCCAAGGGGGCATTCATCGGCAGTGCGGGCGGCGAACCGTCGACGACGGGCGCGCCGGCACCCGAGCTGGCCGACACACAGGCGCCGGACGGGCTCCAGGTGGATGCGCGCGGCCACCTCATCGTCGAAGCCGCCAATCGCGCGGTGTTGGACTACTTCCTCGACGTGCCCGCGTCGCTGCCCGAAGCCCAGCGGGTGTCGATGGCGGAGGCGCATCTGCGCGCCAAGCTGATCACGCCGGCGCTGGCGGAGGCGCAATCGCTGCTCCAGCGCTACCTGGCCTATCGCAAGGCGGCGGCTCAAAGCGGCGCCACCAGCCGCAACAAGCCGAGCCTCGAACAGGTCCAGCAGCGCCCGGAGTTAATCGCCACGCTCCGCCAGCAGTTGAGCGACCGCTCCGCGCTGCGCCGCCAATACCTGGGCGCAGACGTCGCCCAAGCCTGGTACGGCGATGACGACGCAATGGACGCCGCCGCCATCGACCGCGTCGCCGTAATGGCCGACCCGTCGCTCACGCAGGAACAGCGCGCGGCCAGGATCGCCGCCATCGATGCCAGCCTGCCGGCCTCGGTCCAACAGGCGCGCCGCGACGCCTCCGCCCCGCTCAAGCTCGCCGCCGACATGGAAACCTGGACAAAGCAGGGCATGAGCGAAGCCGAGATGCGCCAGCGCCTGTCGGCCCGGGGGGTGGACAACTTGGTAGCCGACCGCCTGATCCAGGGCAACCGCGAGGAAGCCGACTGGCGCAACCGCTACGACGCCTACACCCGTGAACGCGATCGCATCAACGCCTTTGCCGGCCTGTCGGACGCCGATCGAGCCGCGCAAATCGCACAACTGCGCCAACAGACCTTCACCGCCTCGCATGAGCTGTTGCGCGCACAGGCGCTTGATGGCCTGGCCCAGCGTAGATAGCGTCCCGGGGCGCGGAGCGCCGGGCACGGTAAAATCCCGGGATTGCCGAATCACGCACTCCCATGAGCCAAGACAACGCCACCGCCCCGACGTCCAACTTCCTGCGCCAGATCATTGACGCCGACCTCGCGCAAGGCACCTACGCCGATCGCAAGGACGCCACTGGCCAGCCGATTCCGCCGGTGGTCACGCGCTTTCCGCCGGAACCCAACGGTTACCTGCACATCGGTCACGCCAAGAGCATCTGGGTGAACTTCGGCATGGCCCGCGATTACAACGGCCGCTGCCACCTGCGCTTCGACGACACGAACCCCGTCAAGGAAGACACCGAATACGTCGATTCCATCATCGACGCCGTGCACTGGCTCGGCTATTCGTGGAGCGATGCCGGCGGCGAACACCTCTACTACGCCAGCGACTACTTCGAGCAGCTCTACGGCTTTGCCGAGGTGCTTATCCAGCGCGGCGTGGCCTACGTCGACAGCCAGAGCGCCGAGCAGATCGCCGCCAACCGGGGCGATTTCACCCGCCCGGGCACACTGTCGCCGTTCCGTGACCGCTCGGTGGACGAAAACCTGGCGCTGTTCCGCGACATGCGCGCCGGCAAGTACAAGGACGGCGAGCACGTGCTGCGCGCCAAGATCGACATGGCCGCGCCGAACATCGTGATGCGCGACCCGGTGCTGTACCGCATCCGCCATGCGCATCACCACCGCACCGGCGACGCGTGGTGCATCTACCCGATGTACGACTTCACGCATTGCATTTCCGATGCGCTGGAGAACATCACGCATTCGCTCTGCACGCTGGAGTTCGAGAACAACCGCCCGCTGTATGACTGGGTGCTCGACCACCTGCGTGATGCCGGCGTGCTGGCCGCCCCGCTGCCGCATCAATACGAATTCGCGCGCCTGCACCTGACCTACGCCATCACCAGCAAGCGCAAGCTGCTGCAACTGGTGACGGAAAAGCGCGTCGACGGCTGGGACGACCCGCGCATGCCGACGCTCGTTGGCATCCGCCGCCGTGGCTACACGCCCGAATCGATCCAGCTGTTCTGCGAACGCGTGGGTGTGTCGAAGGCCGACAGCTGGATCGACATGAGCATCCTGGAAGGCGCCGTGCGTGACGACCTCGACGCGCGTGCGCCGCGCTCGGTGGCCGTGCTGGACCCGGTCAAGCTGGTGCTCGACAACGTGCCGGCCGATTTCAACGAGCCGTGCTCCGCACCCGTGCACCCGAAGCAACCCGAACTCGGCCGCCGCGAATTCCCGCTCACGCGTGAGCTGTGGATCGAGCGCGAGGACTTTACCGAGACGCCTCCCAAGGGCTACTTCCGCCTGTTCCCGGGCAACAAGGTGCGCCTGCGCTACGGCTATGTGATCGAATGCACCGGCTGCGACAAGGATGCCGACGGCAACATCACCGCCGTGCACGCCAACATCATTCCGGACACGAAGAGTGGCACGCCGGGTGCTGACAGCGTGAAGGTGAAGGGCAACATCCACTGGGTGAGCGCCGCACATGCGCTGGAAGCTGAAGTGCGCCTGTACGACCGCCTGTTCAGCGACCCGCAGCCGGATTCGGGCGACAAGAACTTCCTGGATGCGCTCAACCCGAACTCCAAGAAGATCGTCAAGGCCTTCCTGGAGCCGACGCTGGCTACGGCCAAGGCGGAAGACCGCTTCCAGTTCGAGCGCCATGGCTACTTCGTGGCAGACCGCATCGACTCGCAGCCGGGCAAGCCCGTGTTCAACCGCGTGGTCGGCCTGAAGGACAGTTGGGGCAAGTAAGCACAGGCCCATGCGCGCCATGGGCCTCTGATATCGGAGGCATCATGCGTGCATGGATTCTATTGCTGGCGGGGTTGTTCACCTCTCCCGCCTTCGCCGCGTCATTTGCGCCAGACCTGGCGCACACATCGGTCTACTTCGGCGCATCGCATTTTGATCGGAGCACGATGCGCGGCCGCTTCGACAAGATCGACGGCGCCATCAACTTCGACGAAGCCACCAGCCAGGGCGGCTTTGATTTCACCGTCGATGCCGACTCCATCAACACGCGCCTGCGCGTGCTGGATGGCGTGCTGAAATCGGAGCAGTTTCTCGACGCCGCGCAGTTTCCGGTCATCCGCCTGCGCAGCGACCGCTTTGTCGTGGAAGGCGGCAAGCTTGCCGCCATCGAAGCCCAGCTGACGCTGCACGGTGTGACGCAGCCTGTGCGGCTAGAGGTGCGCCGCTTCAGTTGCGGCGACGAAAAAATGCCCGGCAGCACGCGTCACGTCTGCGGCGGCGATTTTCACCTCGCCATTGCCCGAAGCGCCTTCGGCATGACGCGTTTCCTGCCCGACGTGGGCGACCGCGTCGACCTCGACATCAGCGTGGAAGCCACGCCCCAATAAACCTCGCAATCCATCCATGCCCAATATCGACTTCGCCCTGACCACCGAATACATCGAGCTTCACAAGCTGCTCAAGCTCACCGGCGTGGTCGACAGCGGCGGCGCCGGCAAGGCTGTTGTCGCCGACGGAGCGGTCACGGTCGACGGCCAGCCGGAACTGCGCAAGACGGCCAAGATTCGAGCGGGCCAGGTTGTCATGCTCGGGGATGTGCGCATTGCCGTGCAGGGTACCGACTAGCGCCTCAGGTGTTTGAAAACGCACCTTGTGCTACGGTGCGGCACCCTCACCACCATCCACATTCAGGAGACTGACCATGCCGATCGCCCTCTGGTGCGTTCTGGTGGCAGCGGTGTTGCCGATCGTGTGCGTCGGCATCGCCAAAGCCAAAGGCCCGCGGTACGACAACCGCAACCCGCGCGGGTGGCTTGCACAGCAGACCGGCGTAGCGGCCCGTGCCGCCGCCGCACAGCAGAATCACTTTGAAGCGTTTCCGCTCTTTGCGGTGGCCGTGCTGGTGGCCATCCTGGGCGGCGGCGTCATCGACCGCATCAACCTGCTGGCCATCGCATTTATCGTGGTGCGCGTGCTGTACACGGTGTGCTATCTCGCCAACTGGGCACCGCTGCATTCGCTGATGTGGTTTGCGGGCTTTGCCTTGTGCGTTGCGCTGTTCGTGCAACCGGCCTTTGCGCACTGAACATCCGCTCCGCCAGGAAGAAACGGCGCCCAGGTGGCGCCGTTTTCTTTGGGCAATGCAGATTACGTCGAAGCATCCGGTGGCACCGACGGCGCGCGGAACAACCGCCAAGCCATCCCGCCCAGCACCGCTACCGCGGCCAACAGCGCGCCCCACAGCACCCACTGGCGCTGGCGGCCACCGGGTGGCTCGGCTGTCAGCGCGTCGGCAGGCGAATCGCTCATCGCGCCAAGCTGTGCCTGGGCGATGGCGGGCGACGCACCCGCCAGCAGATCCGCGCGTGCGACCGGGTTGCCGCGCGCCACTTCCGCCACCGCCAGCATGAACGGCACGTTACCGCGCGCCGCATACGTGACCGTGGCCGGCCGCCAGCCGATCGCCAGTTGCGGCGCACCAGCGCCCAGGCCACCGCCGCGCGTGTCGACCTGCAAACGCCAGTAGCGCTCACCCGTGGCGGGCACCGTGATGGCCGCGCTCTCCTGCTCGCCCTTCCCGTCGGCCCCAGCCAGCCGGAACAGGCGGGCAGATGTGACCGGCCGCCAGGGCGCCTGGGCATCGGCCCGCGCATAGAACGTTGCCTGTGCGACGGTGTTGGCTTGCGGCAGACGGATCTTCACACGCTCGACCGGGAACACGCCGCCGGTATCGAACTGGTAATCGCCTGCGGCGGGCGTTTGCACCGGCGCCAGACCCGGGCGCCACTGAATGGCGCTATCCGCCAGTGCCACCGGCACACCGGCAGCCAGCTCTGCACGCACGGCATCCGGCACAGGCGGTTTGCCTTGCCACGTCAGGCGCAGATATTTCGCACGCAGCCCGGTGAACTCGATGCGATCCTGCACCAGCGTGCTGCCCTGATTGGACAGGCGGAACAGCGTGGCCTGGGCAACCGGGCTCCAGTGCTGCAAGTCATCGCTGGCCTGCACGCTCACACCGCTCTGAAATTCGGCGGCCGGCAGCGCGACGATCAGCGCCGTCACCGTGTCACGAAGCTGGCTGAGGTCGACCACCCACGCGCGGACAGACGCCTGCGACAGCTGCGCGCCCGTTGCGCGCAGCACACCGTCGGTACCGAGCACGACACCCGCGGCGCCCGGCTTCTGCGCATCGTCGATGGGCGTGGCAAACCAGTGCACGTCGTGCAGCGTTCGGGCCTGCGGCGCCGGATCGCGCGGGATGTCGATGGTGAACGGCACGGGCTCGCCGTCGCCGTTGAGGATGCGCAGATCGGCCAGGCTGGCCTCGTGCGCATGAGCGTAGACGTCTTCGCTGAGCGTGACGGCGTAGTACGGGGCGCCGGGCGTGCCGGTCAGCGCAAAGCGTTCGGCCCAGGCCGGCGCAGACAACAGCGACGCCGCAGCCATCGCAAGAGCAACCTTCTTCACAGAACCTCCCCGGTTTCAGCTCCGGCGCTGGTTTTGGGCTTCGGCGGCAACGGCGACAGATAGCCGATCAACAACAGCAGCACGCCAATCCCGATAAACGACACGATGCGCTCCACACCCGTGACGCGTGACAGGTCGAACAGGAACAGCTTGACCACCGTCACGCCCAGCAGCGCTCCGCCGGTGAACCACAGCGCGCGGCTGGCGCGCCGCGTGGCAAACACCATCACCGCCAACGCCAGCACCGTCCAGAACATCGACAGCGACGCCTGCACCAGCATCGAGGCCCCCAGATCGTCCAGCGTGTACGGAATATGCGTCCAGTGGTGCAGCGTGCGCAGCAGCACCGCGTTGGCCCAGATGAACAGCGTCGCGCCGATGGCGTGGCCGATGACCATCGGCTCAGGCACGAGCTTGCGCAGCGCCACGCGGCGCATCCACAGCGCGATGGCAAGGAAAACCAGCAGTTGCGCCACGTCCAGCGGGTTGAGAATCGGCAGGTAGAACAGCGGCGCGGCATTGCCGTCGCTGGCGGCGCTCGCCAGGCTCCATAGCCACAGCAGGGCAGCCAGCGGCGCGGCACCCCACAGCAGGTAGGCGCGCTCGAACCGGGCGATCGGCCAGCGAATGCGCCATCCGGCGCCCGCCAGCAGGGCCAGCAACGCGCCATAGGCATAAGCCCAGGCGGCAAAACTCCAGGTGCCCTCGGGCACGTAGGCATCGAGGCGCCAGTAGCCTTCCGTCGCCAGTACGCCGCAGATCAGCCAGAACAGCACGGTATGCAGCGGCGCGAGGATGCGGTCTTTCACGTCGCGTTCCTGGCGGCGCAGCAGCGCGAAGGTCAGCACCACAGCGGCAATCCACACCAGCCCGCCCCACCCGGCCAGCGGAGAGGGCACCCAGTGTTCGATCGCAGCCAGCGAAATCAGCGCCAGCACCGGCGACAACGCCAGCGCAGGCCACTCGGCCAGTGCCCAATCGAGCTTGCGGCGCAGGCCGTGTGCAGCCCACGCCGTCAGCACGGCAAAGGCGGCATACAGCGGAATGTCCGGCCGGTCGACGGTCTTGCTGGCGATGCGCCAGGCCCAGCGATCAATCTCGTTGCTGCCGCTGCCGAGCCACCACAGCAAGCCCCACACCGACGCGACAATCCCGAGCACCGGCGCCGCCTTCAGCCACGCACGCACCTCCGCCTTGCCATGCAGACGCCAGCCGCTGAAGACGCCCGCCAGCGCAATCAATACCCCGCCGATATAGCGGCTGTTGAGCACGGCCCAGCCGCTCTGCGGCGCCCAATCGAACACGGCATCCACGGCGAAGGCGGCGCCCGCCGCAAGTTGCAGGAGCACGCCTGCCGCCAACGCCAGCCGCCGCTGCTGGCGCACGCCCAGCCACACCACAGCGGCCCCTTCCAGCGCCCACACCGCACTGGTCGTGCGCCCATCGAAAGCCAGCGGGATCGCCAGCGTGATGAAGATCACGCCCAGCGCGAACATCGCCTCGTACAGCAGGCCAAGGCTGGCACGCCTCGGCACCAGCCAGCCCGCAATCCCCAGATAGAACGCGGCCAGCGCGGTGGCGCTCCACGCCATCGCAAACGGAATGTGGTGCACCAGCCCAGTCTGCAAACCCATTGCCACCAGCGGCGTGCCGAACACCAGCGTGCCGTCAACGTAGTTGGTGAGGCTGACATGGCGGCGCAGCGCGGTCAGCAGCGCAATGCCCACATACATCAGGAAGAAGAGGATCAGGAACGGCTCGGTGCTCGCCAGCAACGATGGCTGATAGCGCAGCACGCCCCACGCCGTGGCAATGCCGAACGTAAAGACAAAGCCGAGCAGATTCAGCGCCCGCCACGCCCGGAACCACGCAATGGCGAAGATGCCTGCGTTGAGCAGTGCGTAATAGCTGAACAGCGCCACGTGGCTGCCCTGTCCAGTCGAGATCAGAATCGGCGCCAGGAATCCGCCCGCGCTGCCGGTAAAGGCCAGCGCCGGCGCGTTCTGCTTGACGGCCAGCCCAGCGGCCAGCGCGCAGATGAGCACCAGCAGCGGAAACGCCATCCCAGGACTGAGCAACGGCACCACGCGCGTCGCAGCAAACACCGTCAGATAAAGCACGCCGACCCCGCCGCCCTGCAGCACGAGCGCATAGCCCGGACGCTTTTCGCGCAGGCGCCAACCGATGCCGAGCAGCACGATCGCCCCGACCGCCACACCCGCCAGCCGGAACTCAACCGGCAGCAGGCTATTGTCCGCCGCGTACTTGAGCAGGAACGCCACGCCGAAAAACAGGACCAGAATGCCGACCCGCACCACGCTGTTGCCGCCCAGCAGCCAGTCGCGGGCAGCGCCCACGGCGCGCTCGACCCAATCGGGCTCGTGCGGTGCCAAGACGGGCACGGGCTGAGGAACAGGTTGAGGCGTCGGCTGCGTAACCGCCACCTGCGGCGCCGGCACAGGCGCGGCAAGTGCCTCCACCGCTGGCAACGCCTCTGTCGCGGTCGGCGGCGATTCAACGGCAGAAGCCTCCATATCGGCAGGCGCTGCAAACGTTCCACCCCTGATTTCAGCCAGTTGCCGACGCAGGAGCGAAACCTCATGCTCAAGCCGCGCCACACGCTCCTGCAGCGTCGCGGGCGGCGGCGACACGGCTGCCTGCGCGGCCGCATGGCCCGGCACCGCGCCGGTTGCGCCCGGGCCGTCGGGCGGATTGGCCCACTGCGCGCTGGCCCGCTTGTCCATGTACAAAATCAGCGAGGCCAGTCCCAGACCGATCAACGCCCCAAAGAACGCCCCGACGACGCCCCCCGACAGGCCTCCGAGCAGCAGCCCCACGATTCCGAATATCCAACGCATCGTTCTGATTGTCCTGGTTTGGATAGGAAAACCATGCGCCGACTGGCGCACGCACCGCTCGTATACCGCAAACGGCTGCCGTTGGGAATGCGCCCCGGCAATGCCTTCAGCTTCATCGGCCCGTGCGACAATGCGCGCTTTGCCAAAAACGGCCCATTTGCCGACCACCCGCATGGCCCTGAAATCCACGATCTACAAGGTCGATCTGCAGATCGCCGACATGGATCGCCACTACTACGCCAACCACGCGCTAACCGTCGCCCGCCACCCGAGCGAGAACGACGAACGCATGATGGTGCGCGTGCTTGCCTTCGCCCGCCACGCCAGCGAAACGCTCGCCTTCACACGCGGTCTGTCGGAGCCCGACGAGCCCGAACTCTGGCAGCGCGACCTGACCGACGCCATCGAGCTGTGGATCGACCTGGGCAACCCCGACGACACGCGCATCCGCAAGGCCAGCAACCGCGCAGAGCAGGTCGCCGTCTACACATATAGTGGCAACGCCAGCCGCGTGTGGTGGCAGCAGACCGAGACCAAGGTCACGCGCTTTGCCAACGTATCGGTGTATGAAGTCGCGGCGGACACCGTGGCCGCGCTGGCCGCCATGGTGGAACGCACCATGCGTCTGCAGGTCACCATCCAGGACGGCGACATCTGGGTCGCCAACGACGCGGACAACGTCCACGTCCAGCTCGAAACCCTCAAGGCCGCAACCGCTGCCTGAGCCTGTTCCCTTATCACCCACGTCACTCCACGAGGCTCATCATGACCATCGAAACCACCGCAAGCGGCCTGCAATACGAAGATGTCGTCGTCGGCGACGGCGCGCAAGCCACGGCTGGCCAGTACGTCACCGTGCACTACACCGGCTGGCTCTACGAAAACGGCCAGGCCGGCAAGAAGTTCGATTCCAGCAAAGACCGTAACGACCCCTTCGCCTTCCACCTGGGCGGCGGCATGGTCATCAAGGGCTGGGACGAAGGCGTGCAAGGCATGAAGGTCGGCGGCACGCGCAAGCTGATCATCCCGGCAGCCCTGGGCTACGGCGCACGCGGCGCGGGCGGCGTGATCCCCCCGAACGCAACGTTGCTTTTTGAAGTCGACCTGCTGGAAGTCTGATCCTGCGCTAGAATCCGCCCCGGCTTGCGATGCGTCACCCGGCGCGTCGTAGCCGCCTCCCCAGGCGGGGTGGCAGAGTGGTCAATGCTGCGGCTTGCAAAGCCGTATAAGACGGTTCAATTCCGATCCCCCGCCTCCAGTTTTCCGGCTGCCCCATGTTTCACCGTTGCGGCCGCGCCATAGTCAAACCTCCCCAAAGCCTCGCAACGCTCTGTTTCCGGGCCATCGGCCGTCCGCTTGCGTGACCACTCGTAACGATTGCTCTATGCTTGCGACATGGCCGTCACCCGAGAGGATCTCGAACAGAACCGGTTGCGCGCCGCCCTGGGTGATTCGCCCGTCGCGTCGTCGTTGCTGACCGAGGCTGCGCTGGAAGCGTCGCTTGCATCGACGCTCGCGCGGTTGTCGGCTGCGCACGGCGACTGCCAGGACGCCTGGGTGTTCGGCTACGGCTCGCTCATCTGGAACCCGATGATCTTCCACACCGAGGCCGCCCGCGCCACGGTGCACGGTTATCACCGCGGCTTCTACCTCTATTCCCGCATCAACCGCGGCACCTGGGACAACCCGGGGCTCGTACTCGGGCTGGACCGCGGCGGCAGCTGCCGGGGCGTGGCGTTCCGCGTACCGCGCGACCATGCCGAGCGCGAATTCCGCGTGCTCTGGCGCCGCGAAATGCTGACTGGCGCGTACCTGCCCCGCTGGCTGCCCACCGAGATCAACGGCCGACGCGTCCTGGCGCTGGCCTTTGTCATGAACCGCGCGCACGAAGCCTATGCCGGCCGCCTGCCGGACGAGCGCGTGGTCGGCTGCCTGCGCGAGGCGGTCGGGCTGTACGGCCCGGCACGCGAATACCTGCAGCGCACGCTGATCGGCCTGGCCAGCAATGGGCTGCACGATCCGTATCTGGACCGCCTGTGGTCGCGCCTGCAGGCCACGGACGCGGCAAACTCTCCCTCCGCCACGACCGACGCAGCGGACGCCACGGACACTGCGCCGCTGCCCGATCCCTATCTTAGCGCCTGAACCCGCCCGCCATGCTCATCGCTCCGCATCCCGCGCTCAACCAGCTCATCGGCGTCATGCTGGGGATGGCGCTGGCGGTGGGCGACATGGCCAACGCGTGGCAGGAGCAGCATCTGCCCATCCTGCATGTGGCGGCCAGCGCCGGCGCGAAAGTCGCACCCGGTGCGACCCACGCCGCGGACACCCGCCCCGTGCGCCGCAGCGACCCGGCCACGCGTGACCGCGACCTGATCCTTGCCGCACAAGCCGGCAACACGATGGCGATCCAGTCGTTGCTGGCCGAAGGCGCCAGCCTCAAGGCGCGCGATGCTGATGGCCGCACGGCGCTCATCGCCGCCGTCATGGCGCACATGGGCGCCGCGGCCCGCCTGCTCATCCAGGCCGGGGCCGACGTCAACCTGCAGGACAACACGCAGAACAGCGCCTTTCTGCTCGCTGCCAGCCAGGGCGATGCGGAAACGGTGCGCCTGGCGCTGTCGCACGGCGCCAACCTGCGCGCCACCAACGCTGATGGCGACACCGCGCTCATCCCGGCCGCGCGCCGCGGCTACGTCGAAGTCGTCAACGAACTCGTGAAGGCCGGCGTACCGCCCGATGCCACCAACAACCTGGGCCTGACCGCGCTGATCGAAGCCGTGGCCCTGGGCGATGGCAGCGACAAATACGAGAAGACCGTGCAACTCCTGCTCGACGGCGGCGCCGACCCGAACCTGGCCGACCGCGGCGGCATCACGCCGATGCGGCATGCGCGTCAGCGTGGTTTCCACGGCATCGGCGCGCTGCTCTTCAAGGCGCGCGGACATTGAAAAAGGGGCCACTCCGGCCCCTTTCTCTTGATGCGCTCCTTACGCGGCGGCCGGTTTCTCGGCCGCTTCATTCCTTGCGTTTTCCTGCTCCTGCAGCGTGCGCCACATCACCTTGCCCGTGCCGGACTTGGGCAGCGCATCCACAAACTCGACCACGCGCGGGTACTTGTAGGCCGCCATGTTGTCGCGCGCCCAGTTGATGATGTCGTCTTCGGTGGTCTTGCCCTTGGCGTGGGCCTTGAGTACCACCACCGCCTTGACCGACTCGCCGCGATACGCGTCGCGCGTGCCGATGATGCAGGCCTCCTGTACGTCGGGATGCTTGTACAGCAGGCTTTCCACCTCGGCCGGCCACACCTTGAAGCCCGACGCGTTGATCATGCGTTTCAGCCGGTCGGTGAGGAAGAAGTAGCCGTCTTCGTCCATCCGGCCAAGGTCGCCGGTGCGGAAGAAGCGCTTGCCTTCGAACTCGATGAAGACTTCCGCGCTGGCCTGCGGCTTGCCCCAGTAGCCGAGGAAGACTTGCGGGCCGCTGACGATGATTTCCCCGACCTCACCGATCGGCAACTCCTGCAGCGTCTGCGGATCGACGATGCGCGCGTCGGTGTTGAACACCGGAATGCCCAGGCACTGCTGCTTGGCCCGATCGGCCGGATTGCTGTGCGTGGGCGCGATCGTTTCCGACAGGCCGTAGCCTTCCTGGTACGCGAGGTTGAAATCCTTCAGCAGCCGCTCAGCCACGGCTTGTGGCATCGCCGCGCCGCCGCCGCCGATGTAGGCGAGGCTCGACAGGTCGAACTCCGCCAACTGCGGACTCGCCAGGAAATCGATCACCATGGTCGGGATGTTCGTCCAATGCGTGATCTTGTAGCGCGAGATCAGCCGCCCCGCCACCTCGCGATCCCAGCGCGGCAGCATCACGACCGTGGAGCCCATGTAGATCGGCGCGTTCATGCCGTACTGCATTCCGGTCACGTGGAACAGCGGGATGATCGACAGGCTCACGCCTTCCTTCGTCCCATTCGACCACATCGAGCCACCGACGATGTTGTGCATCACCGTGCGGTGCGGGTGCATACAGCCCTTGGGGAAGCCCGTGGTGCCTGACGTGTACGGCATCACGGCCAGGTCGTCCGGCCCGGCGGTGTGCGGGCCCGGCGTGAGGCGCTGCGCGAGAGCGTCGTTCCATGCAACCGCGCCGGGCTGCGCCGGATGCTGCGCGGTGATCCACGCAGGCGGGGCGTCTTCGGGATATTCGTACTGGGCCGGCAGCGCATCGGCGTAGGACGTGACCAGCAGGTGCCGGGTGCGTTGCGCTTCCGGCAGCTCGGCGTTGGCCGTGGTCACGTTGACGGCCAGATCTGCGCTGCAGATGACCGTGGCAGCGCCTGCATCGGTGATGTAGTGCTTGAACTCTTCGGGCCGGTTCATCGGGTTGACCGGCACGACCACCGCGTCGGCACGCAGGATGCCGTAGTACGCGGCCATGAACTGCGGACAGTTCTGCATATACAGCAGCACGCGGTCGCCCTTCTGCACACCCGCCACCTGCTGCAGCCAGCCGGCCACGGCGACCGCATCGTCGTGCAGTTCTCGGAACGTGGTGTGGCGACCGTAGAAGATGATCGCGTCCTTGTCCGGATAGCGTCGCGCCGACACTTCCAGGTTGTACCAAAGGCTCGTTTGCGGCGAGCTGATGTTGTGCGGCAAACGTCGGGGCCAGAACTGGAAGTGCGGTCGTGTCATGCCATGTCTCCGTAAATCTGTGTGTTGTTTTTACCCGATGGTATCCGAACGATCGTTCTATTTTCAACCGTTGCTCTGACATACGTTATTGCGGCGGACAGACTGGCTGAAAACGGCTCGCCCCACCCGCAAGTAAAATGCACGATACCTCTCGCCGGCCCGTGTGCCGGCGCCATTGCCCCTCAGGAGAATCCCGCCGATGAGCGACATCACCTCGCAGAATTTCGCGCAGGAAGTGATCGAAACCTCTCGCCAAATACCGGTGCTGGTCGATTTCTGGGCGCCATGGTGCGGCCCGTGCCGCACGTTGGGCCCGATGCTGGAAAAGCTGGAGGCCGAATATGCCGGCAAATGGAAGCTCGCCAAGATCAACTCCGACGAAAACCCCGAGCTTTCCGCCCAGTTCCACGTCCGCAGCATCCCGTACGTGGTGGCGTTCGTGGATGGCAAGCCGGTCGACCAGTTCGTCGGCGTCTTGCCCGAAGCACAATTGCGCGCGTTCCTCGACCGCGTGATTCCGCAGCCCGCAGAAGTCGCCTATCGCGAAGGACTGGCAGCGAGCCAGGCCGGCGAAACCGCCCACGCGCGCGAAGCGTTCCAGAACGCGCTGGCCTTCGACCCGGGCTTCGATGCCGCCCGCTTTGCGCTGGTGAACCTGCTGCTCGACAGCGGCGACGTGCATGCCGCGCAAGACGAATTCGCATTGCTCTCGCCCAAGGCGCCGCAGGATGAGCGCTATGCCCCGCTGGAAACGCGCCTGAGGGCCACCGAACGGGCCGATACGCTACCCGATGCCGGCGCCCTTCGCACGGTCGTGGAAGCGCAACCGGACAACCTGCAGGCACGGCTCGACCTGGCACAGCAGTACATCGCGGCACAAGACTACGAAGCCGCCCTGGAGCAATTGCTCGCCATCGTCGAGCGGGATCGCGCCTTCCGTGACGACATTGCGCGCAAGACGATGGTCTCGGTATTCGACATGATGCGCGACGCGCCGCAGGCGGTATCGCATTGGCGCAGGCAGCTGGCGTCCAAACTGAATTGAGGAGCCGTCATGCGACTGATCTACGTGGCCGATCCGATGCGTTCCTGGTGCTACGGCTTTGGCCCGCAGTTGGCTGACCTGCGCAAGCGGCTCGCCAAAACGCTGGGTGCGCCGGCGCCCGTTACCCTCATCACCGGCGGCCTGCGCCCCGGCCAGCGCGAACCAATGGCCGCAGACAAGCGCGACGAAATCCTCCACCACTGGCATGCAGTGGCCGAACGCAGCGGCATGCCCTTTGCCCAGTCGCCCGAGGTGGCGATGCGCCGCGACGGCTTCGTCTACGACACCGAACCCGCCTGCCGCGGCGTCGTCATGGCGCGCGAATACTGGGCTGAGGACGACGAGCGCGTGCTCGCCGTCTTTCACGCGATCCAGCACGCCTACTACGCCGAAGGCCGCGACACCACACAAGCCGATGTGCTGCGCGACGTTGCGCTCGCCAATGGCGTTGAGGCGGAACACTTCGATGCCGTGTTCGACACGGATGCGCTGCGAGAAGAAACGCGCGAAGACTTCCGACTCTCGCGCCGCTGGGGCATCACCGGCTTCCCCAGCCTGCTGGCCGAACAAGGCGGCACGCTGTACCAGATCGGGCGTGGCTATGCGCCATCGGTGGCGCTCTATGCGCGGGCGGTGGAAGTGCTGCAGCAGCATCCCGCCCCGGACGCCGGCTAACAGGTTTGCCCGTCGTCAAACTGCGGCGCGGTGTGCCTCGCTTAAGCTGATCGCCTCGCCCATCCAATTCTTCAGCCTGCCATGCCCGTGATCGAATGGTCGGAGGCGCTCCAACTCGGAGATGCCGCCACTGACGCCAACCACGTCGAGTTCTGTGCGTTGCTCAATGCCGTTGCAGATGCAACGGACGCCGAGTTCATTGGCGCGCTCGACGCCTTCATCGACCACACCGAGCACCACTTCGCTGAAGAAAACGCCTGGATGGACGCGGCCGACTTTCCCCCGCGCCACTGCCATCGCGGCGAGCACGACAACGTGCTGGCGCTGTGCCGCGAAGTGCACAAGCGCGCCGCCGCCGGCGACATGGACCTCGGCCGCAGGCTCGTGGCGGAGCTGCCCGCCTGGTTTGCCCAGCATGTCGACGTAATGGACCGCATGATGACGACGTATCTGGCACAAATGGGCAATTCGGAGCGCAATATCGAGCACGTTGGCTGAACACAGGTTGTCGACCGGCGGTCCGCTGCCTAGAGTCAGAGTGGCCCTGCCCGCAGGCCTTCGTTGCGCGGGCGTCCACTCCACTCTGGGAGCGCCCATGAAGACCGTCAACGATGCCTCGTTTCAATCCGATGTGATCGACGCCTCGCAACGCAACCCGGTGGTGGTGTGCTTTGCCGCGGAGTGGAGCCACCCGAGCCAGTCCGCCGTGGCCAGCCTCGAGCAGATGGAATCGAGCTACGCCGGACGTGCCACCTTCGTCACGATGGACTTCGACGAAAACCAGCACACCGCCGATCGATACGGCGTGTCGGTCATGCCAGGTTTTGTGGTCTTTGCCAACAGCCAGCCGCGAGATGGGTGGTCCGGCGTGTACGCCGACACCATTCGCGAGAAGCTGGATCAGGTGATCCCTCGATAAGGCAGCACGCCGTCACATACCGGCGATCGCGCGCAGCGCCGTTGACGCGGCCACCATTCCGAACACCGCCGTCACGCATACGGACGAACCGAACCCCGCGCACGCCAGGCCTTGCGGCCCCTGCGCAGGCTGCGGCGCGGGCGGCGCGTTGACCACGGCAATGTCACCCGCCGCCGCAAGGTCGTCGATGCCGGCGTGGCTCGACTCGACTGGTAACTCGACGGCGCACGCCTGCTGCTCGGGTTCGGGGTAGCGCAGCGGCTCGTCGGAGAACACCGCGTCAATACCGAAGCGCGACTTCGGGTTCTTCGAGAAGCCATGCTGGCGGCGCAGGTTGCCGCGCACCTTCGCCAGCAGCGGGTCTTGAATGGTGCGCGACAGGTCCGTCACGCGAATGCGCGTCGGGTCCAATTGCCCACCCGCGGCGCCGCACGTCACGACGCGTTTGCCGGTGCGTTTGCAGAACGCGATGATCGCCGTCTTCACCTTCACAGCGTCAATGGCGTCGATCACGTAGTCGAACGGGTGGCCGAGCAATGCCTCGACGTTTTCGACAGTCACGAAATCGTCGATGCGGCTGATTTCGGCGCGCGGATTGATCTGGAGAATGCGCTCTGCCATGGCGTCGACCTTGGCCATGCCATACGCGTCGCCCAGCGCGTGGATCTGGCGGTTGGTGTTGGACACGGCGATGTGATCGAGGTCGATCAGCGTGAACTTGCCGACACCGCAACGCGCCACCGCTTCAGCCACCCACGACCCCACCCCACCGATGCCGATGACGCACACATGCGCCGCCGCAAACCGCTCAAGCGCCTGCGGACCATACAGCCGGGCAACACCGCCAAACCGGCGTGCATATTCATCATCGAGGATGGGCGGGTGCGCGGGCGCGCTGATTGCTACGTGGCTCATGACACAATTGAATCGTGGTTGCGCCGAACTATATATCAACGCGCGCGGTCGCATTTTTGTGCCAATACCAACAAAAGGACGATGCGTACATCCGGCAAACTCGCCCTCGGAGTGGTCATCACACCCGTCGTCATCGTGGCAGCGGCGGTCTTCTTTGTGCTGACGTTCGACTGGAATCGCGCCAAGCCCTATCTGAATGACCGTATCTCGCAAGCCATCGGGCGTCCCTTCGCCATCAACGGCGATCTGATCCTCACGTGGAAGAAGCCTCAAGGCGAATCCGGCTGGCGTGCATATGTGCCTTGGCCGAGATTGATTGCCAACGACATCACCGTCGGCAATCCGGAGTGGGCCAAGCAGCCCAACGTAGCGACCATCCATCAACTCACGTTTGTGCTGGAGGCGCTGCCGCTGCTGGCGCATCGCATCGTCATCCCGAGCGTGACGCTCGACACGCCCGCCATTGCGCTGGAACGCGACAAGCAGCACCGCAACAACTGGACGTTCAATCTGGCGGGCAGCGAGGGCGACGACAAGAAGCCGTCGGATTGGAAACTGGACCTGCGCGAGATCGCATTCAGCAAAGGCTCGCTGGCGCTGGACGACGACATCAAGCGCATTCATCTGGCCGCGACCATCGACACCGTCGACAACCAGGCGCTGTACTCCGCTGCCAGCGGCGCGGCCATCAAGAGCGCGGACCAGCCCACCACGGCGCCAACCGCATCCGGGGCATCAGCATCCGAGAGTGCGGCACAGACGCCAGCGGCGCCAGACCCGCAGCAGCCTTACGGCATCGCATGGACGCTCAAGGGCACCTACAACAACGCCACCATCAACGGCACCGGTAAGGCCGGCGGCGTGCTGCGTCTGCAGGACGCGCAACGTCCTTACCCGCTACAGGCCGATGTGACAGTCGGCAAGACGCGCATTGACCTGGCAGGTACGCTCACCAACCCGGCCAGCCTGACGGCGCTCGATCTGCGTCTGCATCTGTCGGGCGCGAGCATGGCGCAGTTGTATCCGCTGACCGGTGTGGTGCTGCCCGATACGCCGCCGTTTGACACGCGCGGCCGCCTGATCGGCGAACTGCGCAGGCAAGGTTCGACGTGGCGCTATGAGAAATTCACAGGCCGCGTTGGCGGTTCCGATTTGGGCGGCACGCTCACCTATGCGATGCGCGAGCCCCGTCCGCAATTGACGGGCGAGTTGGTTTCGCATCAATTGCTGTTTGCCGACCTCGCGCCCATCATCGGCGCCGACTCCAACGCCAGCAAGGCCAAGCGGGCCGACCCGAGCGCCGACCCCGATGACAGCAAAACCGTGCGCCAGCCCACCGACAAAGTCCTGCCGGTCGAGCCGTTCCGCACTGATCGCTGGAACGCCATCGATGCCGACGTGAAATTCACCGGCGAGCGCATCATCCACACCGCAGATCTGCCAATCAATCATCTCGTTACGCATGTCAAGCTGCAGGACGCGGTGCTCACGCTCGACCCACTCAACTTCGGCGTTGCAGGTGGCACGCTTAGCTCCAACATCCAGCTCGACGGACGCGCCACGCCCATGCAGGCCCGCGCGGCGCTGGCGGCACGGCACTTCAAGATCAAGCAACTGTTCCCGAAGATCGAATCCGTGCGCGCCAGCGTGGGCGAGATCAATGGGGATGCTCGGCTCTCGGCGGCGGGGAACTCGGTGGCGGCGCTGCTCGGTTCGTCCAACGGCGAGGTGAAGATGCTCGTGGAGCAAGGCACCATCAGCAAGTTCATCCTGGAAGCCATGGGGCTGAACGTCGGCAACGTGATCCTGACCAAGCTCTTTGGCGACAAGCAGGTCACCATCAACTGCGCGGCCGGCGATTTTGCCGTCAGCAATGGCCTGGCGCAGGCGCGCACGTTTGTGGTGGATACGCAGGATGCCGTCATCGACGTGACCGGCGCGACGAGCTTCAAGCAGGAAGCGCTGGACTTCACCATTCACCCGGATTCGAAGGGTCTGCGCGTGTTTTCACTGCGCACGCCGCTGTATGTGAAGGGCACGTACAAGCATCCGGATGTGTCGGTCAACCCGGCCGTCGTGGCACTGCGTGCAGGCGGTGCGGTAGCACTGGCATTGACGGCGCCGGTGGCGGCGGTACTGCCGGTGCTCGAACTCAAGCCCGCGCCGGAGAGTGCCTGCGGCAAGCTGCTCGCCGATGTTCGCCAGCGCCCCACGGCGCCGCCACCCGGCCAGACGTATCACAGCAAGAAACCGGGGCGCACGCCGGAAGGCGAGTTGAAATCGACACAACCTGACGCGGGCAAGACGGCGGCGCCCCAGCGTCCTGCACCCCGCCCCGCCACACCCGCGTCGCGCGATCCGCTGACCACCGGCGGCTGACACGCCGCCGGCATGGTGGCGCTACTTGGCTGAGCGCCGTTTGGCGATGGCTTCCGCGGTCACAGCCGGCGTGGCGGGGTCGCCAAACTGGCGCGTGACGTAGTTGGTCAGCGCAGCCAGCTGTTCGTTCGATAGCTCGCGTCCAAATGCCGGCATGCCGATGTGCCGGTCGCCCGCCTTGCGCTCAATGCCGAACAGAATGACCTGCACAAGGTTGGTCGTATCGCGCGTGCCGACCGTGGAGTTGTGCAGCAGCGGCGGGTAGTAACCATCGGGCGTGCCGCGTCCATCGGCCTGGTGACACGTCGCGCAATTGCCGAGATACAGGCGCGCGGCGTCGATCGTGGTCTCGATGGGCTTGCCGCGCAGCGTCGTCACATCGGTGGCCGGCTTGCCCCAATCCTGCCGCGCGCGTTCGAGGTTGTTGCTCACCGCAGGCACCGTCCGTAGATATTCGGCGATGGCCTGGACGTCCTGCATCGTCATCTTCGAAAAACTATGCTGCACCGCTTCGCCCATCGGCCCTGCGGCCTGTGCCACGCCGGGCACGCTGCCGGTGCGCAGATATTGCACAAGCTGTTCGCGCTTCCATGCGCCGATGCCACTCGTGGGGTCCGAGGTGATGTTGAACGCCGTCCAGCCCGCGAGCGTCGAGCCCGCCAGATAGCCGCTGCCGCGCTCGTCCAGCGCCTTCTCCTGCATGGCGAAACCGCGCGGTGTATGGCACGTGCCGCAGTGCGCCAGGCCTTGCGTGAGGTACGCACCGCGATTCCACGTCGGCGACTTGTCACTCTTGGGGGTGTACGGCTCGCTCTTGAGGAAGAGAAGGTTCCAAAGCTTGAGCGGCCAGCGCATGTTCAGCGGCCATCGGATCGTGCTACGCGGCCGCCGGTTTTCCACCGCCGTCACGCCGTTGCGGAAGTACGCATAGAGATCGCGCATGTCCGCATCGTTGATCTTCGCGTACGACGGATACGGCATGGCCGGATACAGGTTGTTGCCGTCGTCATCCACGCCTTTTCGCACGGCGCGCTCGAATTCTTCGTAGGTCCATTTGCCGATGCCGGTTTTCTCATCGGGCGTGATGTTGCTGCTGTAAATGGTGCCCAGCATCGGAATCTGCATCGGCAAGCCGCCGGCAAAGGGCTTGCCGCCGGGCGCCGTATGGCAGGCCGCGCAGTCCGCCGCAATGGCGAGGTATTCGCCGCGTTTGATCTGCGCGGTGTCGGCCGGTGTGTCCTTCGCCCAGGCATTCGCCACCATGCCGGTCAGCAACAGCAGCGAGAAGGAAGCGATCGTTTTCATCTCACGCCTCCTTCTTCAGTTGATCGGCAATCCGCAGCGCCAGCGCCGCAATGGTCAGCGTCACGTTCACGGTGCCAACCGTCGGCATGGTGGAGCTGCTGCTGATGAACAGGTTCGGGTGGTCAAACGTCCGGCAATCCTTGTCGACCACGGAGTTTTTCGGATCGGCACCCATGATGGTTGCGCCGGTGATGTGGTTGTTGGGCGCGAAGTCGTCGTGGAACTCGACATTGGTACCGCCCATCACCTGTGCAGCAGTCGCGTAGACCTCGCGTGTATGCACGGCGCTGCGTTTGACGTAGTCGTCGATGTGGTACGTGATCTCCGGACGCGGAATGCCGATGGCGTCGACCTCACTTGCGCTCGGCACAATCCGGTTCTCGGGCAGCGGCAGGATCTCGTGAAAACTGTCGAACTGCACATAGCGCGCGGCCTGATCTCGGATGCGCGCATCCAGTTCGGCGGGCTTGATGAGCTTGCCCTCTTTGAAGATGCGCTGCGTCTCCTGCTCGATACGCGACATGTTCGACAGGTGAAGCTTCTTGCCGGCCTGCGTGGCGCGGAACGGCCCATCGCGAAAGCCGATCAGCGAGGTCATTTCCTGCGGCCCGCGCCCCGGCCACAATTTGCGGTCGGCATAGAAACTCACGCCGGTGCCAGGGTGATCCATCAGGTTGCGCCCCACCATGTCGGAGCTGTTGCCAACGCCCTTCGGAAAATCCTGGCTGGTCGACATCAGCATCAGCTTGGGCGTTTCGATGCCGTTGGCAGCCAGCACGAACCACTTGCCTTCCACGCGGTGCTCGGCGCCTTTCGAATCCTTGTACCGCGCCGCCACGATGCGCTTGTTGGGACCGACTTCGAGCTTGAAGACCACGGCGTTCTCGATCAGCCGTGCGCCGGCCTGCTCGGCTTTCTCCACATGCACGATGCCGTTGTACATCGCTCCGATCGGGCAGATCGGCATGCAGTTGTTGTTGCCGCAGCAGGTCGGGCGACCGTCGTACGGGCGACTGTTGCGCGCCACCGGCTCGGTGACCACGTGCAAGCTCGCGTCGTGCGCGTTGAGTGCATCCTTGATCGTGCGTTCACTGAATGACAGCGGAAGCGGCGCCATGGGATACGGCTGGCTGCGCGGCGAGCCGAGGTCTTCGTCGTTCGGGCCCCACACGCCCAGCGCCTCTTCGGCCCGGCCGTAATAGCGTTCAAGATCCTGATACTGGATCGGCCAGTCACGCGCGATGCCGTACACGCTGCGCAGCTTGAAATCATTCGGCAAAAAGCGCCACGTCGATGCGGCCCAGTGCCAGGTCGTGCCGCCCACCGCCCGGATGTACTGCGAGTTGAACTGATGCTCACCCTTGAGCACGAGGTAGTTGTTGGGCGGGCCATATTCCGGATGCGGTGCCCATGGCGTTGACGGATACGGCGCCATGAAATCCATCTTGTCGGCCTGGTTGCGGAAGCGCTCGACAATTTCCCAGCGCGGCAGGCGCGGCCCCGCTTCGAGCATCAGCACCGACTTCCCCGCGCGTGCCAGCTCGTACGCCACCAGCGCCCCGGCCACGCCGGAGCCCACCACCACGATATCGGCTTGTTGGGTATCGGCCATCAGGCTTGCCTCTCGACGGGGGGCTCGGCCCAGAAGCCAGGCTGATTAGGGCAATACGTGCGGATGACCAGCGTGTCGGAGACCACGCTGTACATCAGCGCCTGCTCGTACGTGACGACATTGCCGTCAACCACACCCAGGTACCACGCTTCCAGGATCTGCAGCGCGGTCTTCTGCTGTGCATCAGACAGGGAGCCCGCTGCCAACGCCTGCGCCAGCGGCCGCAATTGCGCAGCAAAGTCGGCGCCGGATTTCCCCAGCGCTGCCAGCAACCGCGTGCCGACGCCGCGATCCAGCGCGGGCCGTGCCGTCAGCGCCTGTGACAACGCCATGAATGCATCGAGCGATTCTGTCGGGGCCTGGGCAACCGCGCGCAGCACCTGCGAGCCCGCCAGCCCGGCGGCAGCCAATGCCAGCGTGCCCTGCAGCCACTGGCGGCGCGTCAGGCCGGCGGCGGTGTCGGGAGAATGGGAACGGGGGGCCATTTCGACATCCTGTTGAAATTTTTGTGGGGAACATGGCAGGCGCTGCCAGCCTGACGCCCTTGACTAGCCAATATAGGCGGCGCGGGACAGATCGCCAGCACCCCGCCCCACGCGCAAAGCGTGCCAGCCCTTGCGCGCGAGCAAAGAACGGCAGGCCGTGTTTGTCTATACTCGGCCCGTCCGCATGCCGCATTCGCCACGCTCATGACCTCCATTGCCGATATCCGCACCGATTACGCCCGCGCTTCGCTCGACATCGCCGACGTCGACGCCAGCCCCCTGCGCCAGTTCCGCCGCTGGTTCGACGAGGCCCTGAAAGCCGAGGTGGCTGAAGTCAACGCCATGACGCTCGCCACGGTGGACCCGCACGGCCAGCCCTCGGCCCGCATCGTCCTGCTCAAGAACCTGGACGAACGCGGCTTCACGTTCTTCACGAACTACGCCAGCCACAAGGGCGAGGAACTGGCCGCCAACCCCCGCGCTGCGCTGCTGTTCCACTGGATCGGGCTGGAGCGGCAGGTGCGCGTACAAGGCATCGTCGAAAAAGTGAGCGAAGCAGAGAGCGATGCCTATTACCACTCGCGGCCGCTGGGCTCGCGCCTGGGCGCCTGGGCGTCGGAGCAGAGCAGCGAAGTGCCCGACCGCGCCACGCTGGAAGCGCGCGAAGCCGAATACCGCCAGCGCTTTGGCGATGCCCCGCCGCGCCCGCCCCACTGGGGCGGCTACCGGCTGCTGCCCGAGCGGCTGGAATTCTGGCAAGGCCGCCCGTCGCGGCTGCACGATCGGCTGGAGTACCGCAAGCATGCCGACGGCAGCTGGACAATCGTCCGCCTCGCCCCGTAGCCTGACGACAGATGCGCAATACGTTATTGCGCATCGCGTCATGCCGGCACGGCGCTTGCTGCCGAAGGATCGGCCCGGCACGTCCCCGTAAGATCCGCACAGCACAATGGGAAAGTTTGTCGTAAGCTAATGTGATCCGTTCGGGCCGCAATCCGATGGCCGTCCCGAACACTTGCACATCAGGGAGGCGTCGACATGTTTTTCCAACAGGCGATTGACCGCAAACTTGAGCAGTGGATCCAGGACATCCGCGAGTCTGCCAATCTTCCCGTGCGCCTGCGGTTATGGAACGGTGATCAATACGAGCTGGGCCGCTTCGAGCAGCCCCGCGTCACGCTCACCGTGCGCGAAGCGAGCGCTCTGCCACTGCTGCTCTCCCCAACGCTGAACAACCTGGGCGAAGCGTACGTCCAGGAAAAGATCGACCTGGACGGCAAGCTGGCCGACATCATCAACGTGAGCTACAGCCTGGCTGCTGCGGCCGCGGTCAGCAGCGGCAATGCGCTGGCCCGCGTGGTGCGCCACTTCGCCCACACGAAGGAAGGCGACAAGGAATCGATCCAGTACCACTACGACGTTTCCAACGACTTCTACAAACTGTGGCTGGATCAGAACATGGTCTACTCCTGCGCCTACTTTGAGAACGGCGATGAAACGCTCGACGAGGCGCAACTCAAGAAAATCGACCACATCCTCACCAAGATCCGCTTGCAGCCCGGGCAGACGTTGCTCGATATCGGCTGCGGCTGGGGTGCGCTGGTGCTGCGTGCCGCCCAGAAGTACGGCGCGCGTTGCCTGGGCGTGACGCTGTCGCAAAACCAGTACGACCTCGCCACCGAACGCGTGCGGGCGGCCGGCTTGCAAGACCAGATCGAAATCCGCATCCAGGACTACCGCGACCTGACCGGCCAGTTTGATCGCATCACGAGCGTCGGCATGTTCGAGCACGTCGGTCGCAAGAATCTGCCCGGATATTTCCGCCGCATGCACGATCTCCTGGCTGATGGCGGCGTCGCCATGAACCACGGCATCACGTCTTCCGATACGGCCGGCGGCGAAAGCTCCATGGGCGGCGGCGATTTCATCGATCGCTATGTCTTTCCGCAGGGCGAACTGCCGCACATCTCGCTGGCGCTGAGCGCCGCGCAGGATGGCGGCCTGGAAGCGCTTGACGTTGAAAGCCTGCGCCGCCACTATGCGCGCACGCTCGAGCACTGGGCCGAGCGCTTCGAGGCCAACGGCGAAACCATCCGCGCAATGGTGGGCGAGAAGAAATACCGCATCTGGCGCGTCTACCTGGCCGGCTGCGCACACGCCTTCGACGCCGACGAAATCTCGATCTTCCAGACCGTGCTGCAGAAGGCCGGCAAGTCGGCGACGACGATCCCGTGGTCGCGCCGCTATATCTACGCGTAACCATTTGACCGACAGCTCCCCCATCGACGATCTGTTCGGCGCGCCACTCGCACGCAGCGACAACGCGACCGCCGAACCCGGCACATCCACTCCGAAACCCAAACGCTCGCCCGCCCGACAGGGTGTGCAGCCGGCCGTGGTTGCGCCCGATGTGGCTGCGCTCGCGCAGCGCTTGCCGCGCGATCTGCGCATCGGCACGTCGTCGTGGTCGTATCCGGGGTGGGACGGGCTGGTGTATGCGGGCGAGTACTCCGATTCGATGCTCGCACGCAAAGGCCTGGCGGCTTATGCCCAGCACCCGTTGCTGCGCACGGTCAGTATCGATCGCGGGTTCTATTCGCCAATCCCGCTGGCGGACTACGTCGCCTACGCGGCCAGCGTGCCGGAAGACTTCCGCTTTGCAGTCAAGGCAACCTCTGCCGTATGCGATGCATGGATTCGTGAATCGGACGGGCGCGGGCGCATGGCCAATCCTGCCTTCCTGAATGCTGAATTTGCGATCCGCGACTTTGTCGAGCCGGCCACCCGCGGGCTCGGGACGCGATGCGGGCCGCTCGTGTTTCAGCTTTCGCCGCTGGGCGCGCTGGCTGAAGATGCCACCGGCTTTGTGGAACGGCTTGCGGCGTTCCTGACCGCGCTGCCGCCACTCGATCCACAACGCAATCCCGATGCCGTCTACACGGTGGAATTGCGCGACGCTACGCTGCTCACGCCGCGCTTCATCAAGATGCTGCGCGCGGCGGGGGTGCGTTATTGCGTTGGCCTGCATGAACGGATGCCGGCTGTGGACCGGCAAGCCGCCGCCGTCGCATTGCTGGATGAGGGCGCGGGCGGCCCGCTCGTAGTGCGCTGGAACCTGAACAGCCGCTATCGCTACGCGCAAGCCGAAGCAGCGTACAAACCGTTCAACAAGCTCGTCGATGAAGACCCGTTCTCGCGCGAGACGCTGGCCGACATGGCGGTCGCCGCGCTGGCGGCTGGGCGCAAGGTGACGATCCTGGTCAGCAACAAGGCAGAAGGATCATCCCCGTTGTCGTGCATCAAGCTGGCCGAGGCCATTGCCGCGCGCCTGCCGGGGGACGCGGCGTAACCTCAGCGCCCTCTTCTAGCCCTGCAAACGGTGTGCGAACTGCTTGCGGAATTTCGCCACCTTGGGCGAGATGACGAACGCGCAGTAGCCCTGGGCCGGGTGGTCGCGGAAGTAGTTCTGATGCTCGTCCTCGGCGCGCCAGAAGGTCACCTTGCCGTCAGCGGCATCCACCAGTTCCGTCACGATGGGTGCGTCAAAGATGTCGCCGGCACCCAGCTCGGCAACGGCTGTACGTGCTGTCGCCAACTGCTCGGGCGTCTGCGCAAAGATGGCCGAGCGGTATTGCGGGCCAACGTCGTTGCCCTGGCGATCAACTGTGGTCGGGTCGTGAATGGCGAAGAAGATGTCGAGAATCTCGCGATATGGGATCACAGCCGGGTCGAACTTCACGGCCACCACTTCGGCATGACCAGTGTTGCCATTGCAAACGGCACGGTAACTCGGGCGATCGACATGGCCGCCGGCATAGCCGGACACCACGCTGTGCACGCCTTGCACCTGCTGGAACACCGCTTCAAGGCACCAGAAGCAGCCTCCACCCAGGACGGCGGTTTCAAGGGCGCGTTGTTCAGTCATTCGGATTCTCCTGCAATTGATTGGGCTGCCATTGGTCGGCCGAAGGCTTCAATCCTGACACAGGCACCACCATGTGGCCGCAGAATCACGCAAAGCCCTACCCGGGCGCGGCCTATCGGGCGTCCGTTACAATTGAGCATTACTTTCGGTAGTTTTCATGGACCAAAACGGAGCCATTCCCATGGATGCGCGCGACAGGGAATCTTCCGCGCGCGAGGCGTCGGCGCATCGACGCCCACATGGCCGCGCCACCCCGCCCGATTTCGATGCCGCGCATTTCCGGCATGCCCTGTCCCAGTTTGCCACTGGCGTGACGGTGGTCACCACGCGCTCGGAAGGCCGGCCAGGTACGCCGGCGTTCGTCGGGGTGACGGCCAGCTCGTTCAATTCGGTGTCGCTGGACCCGCCGCTGGTGCTGTGGAGCCTGGGCGTGCAGGCGAATTCATTTCCGCTGTTCCACGCCGGCTCGCACTACGTCATCAATGTTCTCGCAGCCGATCAACTGGCCCTGTGCAAGCGCTTCGCCACGCTCAAGGGCGACCGCTTTGCCAACATCGACTACCGCCTGAGCCCCACCGGCCTGCCGATCCTCGGACAATCCCTGGCCTGGTTCGAGTGCCATAACCGCAGCCGATATGACGAGGGTGACCACGTCATCTTCGTCGGTGAAGTCGAGCGCTGCGGCGTGATCGACGCGAATGGCGCACCACTGGTGTTCCATCGAGGCGCGTTCTCGTCGCTCACGCGCATCGGCGACTGACCTGCCAGCCATTCACGCGGGCGTGCCTGGTTTCTGCGGCGCGTCCGCGTCGATGCCCCAATCCCCGAATTCATACCAGTCGTCGCCGAGCAGCTCGGCGGGGTGCTGCGTGCGGCCCGAGCCGTTGCCGCAGCCCAGGGCGTCGGTGGAGCAATACTTGTCGCAGCCCCAGCAGATGCGCTCGGGGTGCACAGGATGCAGCGGAAACTTCTTGGCCATGGCCCGCTCCGGTCGACAACACAGGGCCACTATCCGCGCATGCTTTCAGTAGGGGATTGATTCTCGTCAGAAAGTCCGGCGCCACTTGCTACTTTGCTCTCCCGCCCTTGCCCGTCGCCTTGCCCTCGAGCGGGCGCACGCCCCGCGCTTCCATCAACAGCGCCAGACCGCCGTCGCGGTCCTTGATGGTGCGCAGGACGATATTCGAGCGGATGTCCATCACGCCGGGCGTCTTGTACAGCCGCTCGATGATGAACTCGGAGTAGTGCTGCAGGTTGGGCGCCTGCACGCGCAGGATGTAGTTGCAATCCCCGGTGATGATGTAGGCGGCCACGATCTCGGGCCAACTCTGCACGGCAGCCATGAAGGTCTCGTGCCAGCCCGTCACGTCCTGGCGCATCGACACCTGCACGATGGCTTCCAGTTCCAGCCCGAGTGCCGCCCGGCCCAATTGCGCCCGGTAACCCGTGATGGCGCCGCCCTCTTCCAGCATCCGCACACGCCGCAGGCAGGCCGACGGCGACAGCGCGACGCGTTCGGCCAGGTCCTGGTTGCTGATGCGGCCGTCTTCCTGCAAGACCTGGAGAATGCGCAGATCGGTGGTATCGAGTTGCATCTGTCGTTGTTCTTTGCGTGATTTCCTGTGTACGTTGCATTTTATGCGAATCCATCGAACTCACACGCACGATTATGCAAACCCATTGCGCGCGGATTTCCCTATCATTTCGACACGGATTCACCGATTTTCTTGCCCTGGAGCCGCCTTGGAACGCACTTTGTGGGACATCACCCCCGCCCTTTCGCCCACCACGCCCACGTGGCCCGGCGACACGCCGTTTTCGCAGGAAATTGCGTGGAAGCTCGAAGGTGACTGCCCGGTCAATGTCGGACGCATTACGCTCTCGCCGCACACGGGTGCCCATGCCGATGCGCCGCTCCACTACCGCGCGGACGGCGCTGCCATCGGCCAGGTGCCGCTGGACGCCTACCTGGGCCTGTGCCGCGTTATCCACTGCGTAGGTGTAGCGCGCGTCGAGCCGGAACACGTGCGCGACGCATTGACCAACGCACCGCCGCGCGTGCTGCTGCGCACGTACGCGCATATGCCGCAGACCGCGTGGGACAAAGACTTTGCCGCCGTTGCGCCCGAGACCATCGCGCTGCTGGCCACGCACGGTGTCAAGCTCATCGGCGTCGACACCGCCTCGCTCGATCCGCAGACCTCCAAGACCATGGACGCGCACCACGCCGTCGGCAAACACGGCCTCGCGATCCTCGAAGGGCTGCTGCTCGACGACGTGCCCGCCGGTGACTACGAACTGATCGCCCTGCCACTCAAGTTCGCCACCCTCGATGCCAGCCCGGTTCGCGCCGTGCTGCGCAGCCTGCCCTGATCGATACAACGACAGAACACAAACCGCTTTTTCGCTCCCGTAATCACATGACCATCACCCGCAACTCCTGCCTCGAACGCGACGCGGCCGATCCGATCGCCACGCTGCGCGACGCCTTTGCGCTGCCCGACGGCGTGATTTATCTCGACGGCAACTCGCTGGGCGCCCGCCCGAAAACTGCGCGTGCCCGCGCGCAGGAAGTCGTCGCCAACGAATGGGGCGACGGCCTCATCCGCAGTTGGAACCAGGCAGGCTGGTTTGAACTGCCGCGCCGCCTGGGCAACAAGCTGGCGCCGCTGATTGGTGCGCGTGAAGATGAAGTCGTCGTCACCGACACCACATCGATCAACCTGTTCAAGGTGCTGGCCGCCGCGATTCGCGTGCAGCGCGAAGACGCGCCCGCCCGCAAGATCATCGTGTCGGAAACGCACAATTTTCCGACCGACCTGTACATCGCTGAAGGACTGGCCGACCTGCTGCGCGACGGCTACAAACTGCGCCTGATCGACTCGCCGGAAGAACTGGAAGGCGCGCTGGGCGACGACGTCGCCGTCACCATGCTGACGCATGTGAACTACAAGAGCGGCCACATGTACGACATGGCGGCCGTCTCGGCGCTGGCGCACAAGCACGGCGCGCTGGCCATCTGGGATCTGGCGCATTCGGCGGGCGCTGTGCCCGTTGACCTGCACGCAGGCGGCGCGGATTACGCCATCGGCTGTACCTACAAATACCTCAACGGCGGCCCCGGCTCGCCAGCCTTCGTGTGGGTGGCACCGGCGTTGCGCGAGCGCTTCTGGCAGCCGCTATCGGGCTGGTGGGGCCACGCGCGGCCGTTCGCGATGGAGTCGCGCTACGACGCCGATGCCGGCATCGGGCGCTTCCTGTGCGGCACACAACCGATCACGTCGATGGCGATGGTGGAATGCGGGCTCGACATCTTCGCGCAGACGTCGATGGCCGCCCTGCGCGCCAAGTCGCTGGCGCTCACCGACCTCTTCATCACGCTGGTGGAAACGCGCTGCGCAGGCTTTCCGCTCACCCTCGTCACGCCGCGTAACCACGCCATTCGCGGCAGCCATGTCAGCTACGAACACCCCAACGGCTATGCCGTGGTGCAGGCACTGATCGCGCGCGGCGTGATCGGCGACTACCGCGAGCCGCGCATCATGCGCTTCGGTTTCACGCCGCTCTACACGAGCTATGCCGATGTGTGGGATGCCGTGGAAATTCTGCGCGATGTACTGGAAACCGGCGCATGGCAATCGGCCCAATTCAACGAACGTACGCTGGTGACCTGAGATGTCGAACCCCAATCAACCCGCAGCATCGGGCTGCCCCATGCATGCCGCCCAGGGCGAGGGCTGGCACGACGCACAGCTCGATTTCTCAAAGTCGATGAGCTATGGCGACTACCTCGCGCTCGACCAGATCCTGAACGCGCAGCACCCGCGCTCGCCGGATCACAACGAGATGCTCTTCATCGTTCAGCATCAGACCACCGAGCTGTGGATGAAGCTGATGCTGCACGAGTTGCGCGCCGCGCGGGATTGCGTGCGCAATGACAACCTGCCGCCTGCGTTCAAGATGCTGGCGCGCGTGTCGCGCATCATGGATCAGCTGGTGCAGGCGTGGAACGTGCTCGCCACGATGACGCCGCCGGAGTACTCGGCCATGCGTCCGCACCTCGGGCAATCGTCAGGCTTTCAGTCGTATCAGTACCGCGAGATCGAGTTCATCCTCGGCAACAAGAACGCGGCGATGCTCAAGCCGCACGCGCATCGCACCGAGCATTACGAACAGGTCAAGGCTGCGTTGGAAACGCCGTCGCTGTACGACGAGGCGGTGCGTTACATGGCGCGTCACGGCTTTGCATTCGACGCAGATTGCATCGAGCGTGACTGGTCGCGTCCCGTGACTTACAACGCCTCGGTGGAAGCGGCGTGGCTGGAGGTCTATCGAGACCCGACGCACCACTGGGAGCTGTACGAGCTGGCTGAGAAGTTCGTCGATCTGGAAGATGCGTTCCGGCAATGGCGCTTCCGGCATGTGACCACGGTCGAGCGCGTGATTGGCTTCAAGCGTGGCACGGGCGGCACCGAGGGCGTCGGTTACCTGCGGAAGATGCTGGATGTGGTGTTGTTTCCGGAGCTTTGGAAGTTGCGGACTGATCTTTGATCTACCCGACTCAGGCGGGCTCGGCGACTTGGCCGAGCCTTGCCGCGAACTCTCGCAGCGCGGGGGCCAGTTCGTCGCGGATGCGCTCTGCATCGGCGGCCGTGTATGGCGCACTACAACTCACGACATACGGCTCGCGCTGGCTTGGCGCGAAGAACGCGACTGCGCATGCGTGGATGGCGGGATGCCAGTCGCGCAGCGATACGGCGTAACCATTGCGTACGCCGGCTTTCACTGCATCGTCTGCGGCGGCACCTTCTGCCGCCCATTGCGCGGGCTGCTGCGTGCGCAATGCTTCGTACAGGCGCTCACGCCGCGCTGCCGGCAACGAAGCCAGATACGCCCGACCCATCGAACTCGACAGCAGCGACAGCCGCGAGCCCACGCCCAGCCCGGACGACCCGCTCATCGACGGGCTGTCGTGGCGGATCGTCTCCAGATACACCATGTCCAGCCGATCGCGCTTGCCCAGCGAGATCGATACCCCATAGCGCTGCGCAAATGCGCTCATATGCGGCCGAGCGAGCTGGATCACGTCGCTTGATGCAAGGTAAGCAAACCCTAGCGCGAGCACGCCAGCATCCAGCCCATATTTGCCCAGCGCATCGTCGTAACGCAGGTAGCCAAGCGATACCAGCGTGCCCGCCAGCCGGCTGACCGTGGCCTTGGGAAAGCCCGTGCGCCGGACGAATTCCTGGTTGCCGAGCAACGTGTCGCCAGGGCGGAATGCGCGCAGCAGTTCCAGCCCGCGCGCGAGCGCCGTGACGAAATTCGGGTCGCTCGACTCGGCGGGCGCGGTGTCAAATTCGGGATCGGGGAGACGGGTCGTGCTCATGGCAAAAAAGCCCTGGAAATCGTCGGCGGTTGCGCTATGATAGCCCTAAATTTCGAAACTGTGTTCCGCATATCGGAACAACAACGACTCGGAGACGACTGCCGTGACCGCTCGCAACGCCTTCAATTGGGCCGACCCCCTGCTGCTCGACCAACAACTGACCGACGACGAGCGCATGGTGCGCGACGCCGCCGCGTCGTACTGCCAGGACAAGCTGATGCCGCGCGTACTGGAGTCGTTCCGGCATGAGAAGACCGACGCATCGATCTTTCGTGAGATGGGCGAGCTGGGCCTGCTGGGTCCGACAATTCCCGAGCAGTACGGCGGCCCGGGCCTGAACTACGTCAGCTACGGCCTGATCGCGCGTGAAGTCGAACGGGTGGATTCGGGCTATCGCTCTATGATGAGCGTGCAGTCGTCGCTCGTGATGGTGCCGATCTACGAATTCGGCAGCGAGGCGCAAAAGCAGAAGTACCTGCCGAAGCTCGCGACCGGCGAGTGGATCGGCTGCTTTGGCCTGACCGAGCCGAACCACGGTTCCGACCCGGCCTCGATGATCACGCGCGCCAGGAAGGTCGACGGCGGCTACTCGCTGTCGGGCGCCAAGATGTGGATCACCAACTCGCCCATCGCCGATGTGTTTGTCGTGTGGGCCAAGCTGCCGAACGACAACGGCGAGGACGAAATCCGCGGCTTCATCCTGGAGAAAGGATGGAAGGGTCTGACGGCGCCTGCCATCCACGGCAAGGTTGGCCTGCGTACGTCGATCACCGGTGAAATCGTGCTGGACGAAGTGTTCGTGCCGGAAGAGAACTTGATGCCGGGCGTGCGCGGCCTGAAGGGTCCGTTCACGTGCCTGAACTCGGCACGCTACGGCATCGCGTGGGGCGCACTGGGCGCAGCAGAAGCCTGCTGGCACATCGCACGCCAGTACGTACTGGATCGCAAGCAGTTCGGCCGCCCACTCGCCGCCAACCAACTCGTGCAGAAAAAACTGGCCGACATGCAGACCGAAATCACGCTTGGCCTGCAAGGTTGCCTGCGCCTGGGCCGCATGAAGGACGAAGGCACGGCCGCGGTCGAAATCACCTCGATCATGAAGCGCAACTCATGCGGCAAGTCGCTCGACATCGCCCGTGTGGCACGCGACATGCTGGGCGGCAACGGCATCTCGGATGAGTTTGGCGTGATCCGCCACGTGGTGAACCTGGAAGTGGTGAACACGTACGAAGGCACGCACGATATCCACGCGCTGATCCTCGGCCGCGCACAGACCGGCATTCAGGCTTTCTTCTGATTGCGCTTTGCTTTTTCGGCGAGTTGCAGCACACTCGTGCACAACTCGCCACACGCCTTGCCGCATCTCTCGCCCGTCCTGGGCACCGCTGTTCTCCTTCCCTCGCGATATACCAATTTGCAAATGACCGGGATACGCCACGCCGCATGAATCGGCGGTAGCGCGCGTCTATGCTTCGGTCCAAGTGTCGGCGGATTGTTGGGCCGCACGCCCCTCACACCGATAGAACGAGCGCGCGATCCACACGCAGATTGCAGCGCCACGCGACAAAACCAATCGCGAGACAACGGTCTGGAGAATGCCGGCGCGCGTACGCAGGCACCCGTACCGATATCAAAACCAGAACAGGGCACCTTACGCGGACGACCCAGATCGGCCGGCGCGGAGTCCTGCCAGGAGACAAACCCACCATGGCTGAACAGTCCATTCCGTCGTCGACGGAACTTGGCGCCGCTGGCATCGCCGACGCGCGTGCCATTGATCGCTATTTCCAGATTTCTGCACGCGGCAGCACGCAAAAGCGCGAGGTCGTGGCTGGCATCACCACCTTCATGGCAATGGTCTACGCCGTGTTTGTCGTGCCGGGCATGCTGGGCAAGGCCGGCTTTGATACCAGCGCTGTGTTCGTCGCGGTGTGTCTGACCACCGCCTTCGGCTCGCTGCTCATGGGCTTGTGGGCCAAGCTGCCGATCGCCATCGGCTGCGCGATTTCGCTGACCGCGTTCATGGCCTTTGGCCTGGTGCTCGGGCAAAAGCTCACGCCAGAGATCGCACTCGGCGCCGTGTTCCTGATGGGTGTGGTCTTCACCGCCATCTCGGCCACGGGCGTGCGGTCCTGGATCCTGCGCAATCTGCCTTCGGGCGTGGCGCACGGCACGGGCATCGGCATCGGGCTGTTCCTGCTGCTCATCGCGTCCAACGACGTGGGGCTGGTCGTCAAGAACGCCGGTGCGGGCCTGCCCGTTGCACTGGGCCACGTCACTGCCTTCCCGGTGATGATGTCGGTGCTGGGGCTGGCCGCCATCTTCGGCATGGAGCGTCGTCGCGTGCCGGGCGGCATCCTGATCGTGATCATTGCCATCTCGGTCCTGGGACTGATCTTTGACCCGGCCGTGAAGTTCACCGGCGTGTTCGCCGTGCCCTCGCTCGCCGCTGCAGGGCATGCCTCGCTGATCGGCACAATGGATATTCGCGGCGCACTTACGGCCGCCGTGCTGCCCAGCGTGCTGGCACTGGTGATGACCGCCGTGTTCGATGCCACCGGCACGATCCGCGCGGTTGCCGGCCAGGCCGGACTGCTCAACGACAAGGGCCATATCATCAACGGTGGCCGCGCCCTCACGGCCGATTCGATCAGCTCGATCTTCTCGGCGTTCTTCGGCGGGGCTCCGGCGGCGGCTTACATCGAGTCGACGGTCGGCGTAGCAGCGGGCGGCAAGACTGGCCTGACGGCTGTGGTGGTCGGCGTGATGTTCCTGGCGGTGATGTTCTTTTCGCCGCTGGCCGGCCTGGTGCCGTCGTACGCAACGGCCCCAGCGCTGATGTATGTCGGCCTGCTGATGCTCTCCAGCGTGAGCAAGCTGCACATGGACGACATGGTTGACGCACTGTCGGGCCTGGTCTGCGCCGTGTTCATCGTGCTGACCTGCAACATCGTCACCGGCATCATGCTCGGTTTCAGCACGCTGGTGATTGGCCGCCTGGTGGCCGGCGAATGGCGCAAGCTGAACATCGGCACCGTGGCGATTGCGGCTGCGCTGGTAGCGTTCTACGTAGGCGGCTGGGCGATCTGATCGCACACGGAACCGTCTTCACAAAAGACAAACCGGCCAGACCCGAAAGGGCTGGCCGGTTTTTGTTTTGCCTAGGATTCTGAGCCGGCTCCAACGCAAAAAACGCCCGGCACAAGGCCGGGCGGCAATCACACTACCAAGGAGACGGTTACTTATTGGGCTGCGGCGTCAGGCGCAGATACGGACGCAACGCCTTGTAGCCCTTCGGAAATTTCTGCTTGATGACTTCCTCATCCTTCAGCGAGGGCACGATGACCACGTCATCGCCGTCCTGCCAGTTACCCGGCGTGGCCACGCTGTGGTACTCGGTCAACTGCAGCGAGTCGATCACGCGCAGGACTTCATTGAAATTACGCCCCGTCGATGCCGGATACGTAATCGTCAGGCGAATCTTCTTGTTCGGATCGATCACGAACAACGAACGCACGGTGAACGTCTCGCTCGCATTCGGATGAATCATGTCGTACAGCTGCGAGACCTTGCGATCGGGGTCGGCAATGATCGGGAAGTTGACGCTGGTGTTCTGCGTCTCGTTGATATCGTTGATCCAGCCCTTGTGCGACTCAACCGAGTCGACCGACAGCGCAATCGCCTTGACATTGCGCTTGGCAAATTCGTCCTTCAGCTTGGCGGTCAGGCCCAGTTCGGTGGTGCAGACCGGCGTGTAATCGGCCGGGTGCGAAAAAAGCACGCCCCAGCTATTGCCCAGCCACTCATGAAACTTGATGCGGCCTTCACTGGAATCCTGCTCGAAATCAGGGGCGATATCGCCCAAACGTAGAGACATCGTGTCCTCCATGCACAGATTGGGAACCACTATAGCCAGATTGCCATCCAACCAAAACGACTATAAATTCACAACAACATCACTTTTCGTCATTAGGCGCGGCATTTGCTGACAACAGGGTGGAAGGCGTACGCACATTGCCGGACAATGACCGAAGCCTTGATCCATCGCAGTGCGCGCAACGCGAGCGCTTGAAGTTTCGCGGCGCCCACACATATGCTAGCGAATAAGCGCGTCGACATATTGACGATTGAACTACCCCCCGTCACCGAGGACCCGACCATGACGAACACTTCCCCCAACCTGGCCGATTCCGTCAATAAGGAGAAACTGATGACCGACGTGAAGACTGTACTGTCCGACGCTGAAACCCTGCTCAAACAAGCTGCGTCCACCAGCGGCGAAAAGGCCGCCGAGTTGCGCGAGCGCGGCATGGGCATGCTCCGCCAAGCCAAGGAAAAGGCGCAGGACCTGCAAGACGCGGTCGTCCACAAGAGCAAGGCTGCCGCACGCGCCACCGACGACTACGTCCACGACCACCCGTGGCAAGCCGTGGGCGTGGCGGCCGGCGTGGGCCTGCTGATCGGCCTGCTGCTCAACCGCAAGTAACCCGCGGCACCCTTCCTGGCCGATGGCGCGCGCCCTATGGATCGCGCCATCGGCCAGTTGCATTTTTGCGGTTCCATTCCGGGCATGGCGCGTGCTGTGTTGGCACTGGCGCCATCCGCCTCGCACCCTTTCCACTCCTCATGACCGACGACACCAGCCCCAAGCTGTTCGCTTCCTTGAAGAAACTGACCGGCACGGTCGTCTCGATGCTGCAGACGCGGCTCGAGCTGGCGAGCGTCGAACTGGCTGAAGAAAAAGAACGGCTGCTCGGCACCGCCTTCCTGGGCATGTTGGCCGTGAGCCTGATCGCCCTGTCCATCATGACGCTGACGGCGCTGGTGGTCATCCTGTGCTGGGATACGTATCGCTGGCAGTCCCTGGCCGTGATGGCGGCGCTGTATGCGCTGGGCGCTGCAGCGTGCCTGTGGAAGGTGCGTTCGCTGCTGCGCGACGCACCGCCGCTGTTCGAGGCCACGCTGGCCGAACTAGACAAAGACCGGGAGATCCTGCGCCGATGACTGATCCGACCGAACACGCGCCGTCACCGGGCACATCCGTGAACGAACCCGCATCGAGCGCGCGGCACCATGTGCGGCCGTCACGCCGCGGCGCCGAAACACGCCTGCCCTTGAGCGTGCGCAAGGAATTGCTGCTCACGCGCGCCGCGCTGGAGCGCTACGACTACGCTCAAGCCCGCAACGATGTCCATCGCGCCAGTAGCCGTATCTTCAGCCTGGGCGGCCTCGGAGCGTTGCTGCCAAGCCTGTTCCGCCCGCTGGCCCGGCCGAACAGCCTGATGCGGACGCTGGGCATTGCGCGTGAGTATCCGCTGGTGGGCACTGTACTGTCGCTCGCGTATGCAGGATTGCGCCGCACCGTCATCGGCCGGATCACGCGCAAGCTCGGCAAGGTGGGGATCGTGGCCGGAGCGGCCTGGTGGGGCTACAAGAAATGGCAGGAGGCACAAGCCGAGCACGTCGGCGCGCCAACCTCGGCGCCCAACGCCGATGCGGAGGAGATCATCCCAGGCAGCACCTCCTGAATGCTGCGCCCGCAAGAAAAGGCCGGGCAATCCGGCCTTTCTCATTTGCGGCAGCGCAATATCAGTGCAGCGGAATCGGATGACGCACGCGCTCCCACCGCCGGGCCATGCTCTGGCGCAAACCAGCAAGCCCGTGCGGTTGACCAGTGGCGCCAACTTCCGCCTCAGCCGGCTGCGCTGTCACGTCAGCGTCATGCGCGACACGCCGTCGGCCACCCCACATCAGCGCGCCGCTGGCGGTCCAGCCAATCACGAACAGGGTGTCACCAACATGCCGAAGAGAATCGGGCGACGTACCCGCATGGAAGATGGTGCCAAGCATATCGGGAGGCAGCTCCGCGCAGATCCACAAAAAAATCGCCAGCGCAGATGCAAAGACTCCCGGCTGCCACCATGGGTGGGCAACTTGCACTTTGTCGGTCTCCATGGCGCCCTCCATCGCTTCTTCTGGTGACGCTTCGATGCTATGCCCGGGATGCGCAAATGGCGACCCGCCCGTCGCTGAATGGCATGTCGGATTCGTCCGACATCGGCCACTGGCCAAGGCATTGGCACTGCTCCGTTTGGGCTAGGGACCATTCCGCATGACGCGTGGATGGCGTAACCACGAGGCGACGGCACTGCGCCTGCGCAGGCGTACTGACGATTACGGTGGAGGACCACTCCCCCCGCTCATATGCATAATGCATAAATGCAACGCATTGATGCCATACCGTACGCAACACACTCGCCCCACCATGCTGGCCGCCACCCACCTCCAACGCCGCGATGCACGCACCGGTGTCACGCTGCTGCAATCTGCCACGCTTGCTGTGCAGGCAGGCGACCGCATTGCGCTGACCGGGCCATCCGGCGCGGGCAAGAGCGTGCTGCTGCGCGCGCTGGCGCTGCTCGATCCGCTCGATGATGGGCAAGTGACATGGCATGGCCAAGGGATCGGTCCGCGCGCGGTTCCGGCCTATCGCTGTCGCGTGGCGTACGTGCGCCAGCGCCCAGCGCTGCTGCCCGGTACGGTGGAAGACAACCTGCGCCTGCCCTATCAGCTGCACGTGCGGCGCCAAAGCACCGGCTTCGATCGGGACGCCGCTATCGCCTTGCTTGTGGGTGCCGAGCGCGACGCCAGCTTTCTCGACAAGAACGCCGCCGATCTTTCCGGCGGTGAAGCACAGATCGCGGCGCTGGTTCGCACACTACAGACACGGCCGACCGTCCTCCTGCTCGACGAGCCTACGGCGGCCCTTGACCCCGCCTCTGCGCATGCGGTCGAGGCGCTGTTGCAGCATTGGTTTGCGCAGGCACCCGAGCGGCATGCGTGGATGTGGGTGACACACGATTCGGCGCAAGCAGAGCGCATCGGCCGGCAGCATTGGAAGATGGTTGCCGGGCAACTCGACACGGGGCCCGAGCAATGAACGGCCAGGACCTCCCCCTTTCCGCCTGGCAGGTCGGCATTGCGGCTGCGCTGATCCTCGTGAACGGTGCGCTGTCCATCGGCCTGGGGCTTGGGCTCGAGCGACGCCTGGCGTGGGCGGCCGTGCGCACCGTGGTGCAATTGCTGGCGGTGGGGTTCGTGCTCGAATGGGTATTCGCCCACGCGCAATGGGCGGTGGTGCTGGGCATCGTGACCGTCATGACGCTCATTGCAGGGCACGCGACTGGCAGTCGAGGCGCACGCGGCTATGCCGGACTGCGGTTGGACGGCACGTTGTCGGTCTTCGGCAGCACATGGCTGATCGGAGCGATCGGGCTGGTGGTCGTACTGCATGCGCATCCGTGGTATCAGCCGCAATACGCCATCCCGATCATGGGGATGATTCTTGGCAACACGCTCACCGGCGTAGGCCTGGCGCTCGAGCGCATGACCGGCGAGCTGACTGCCACGCGCGACCAAGTGGAGACGATTCTTGCGCTCGGCGGCACGCGCTGGGAAGCGGCGCGCAATGCAGCACGAACGGCCGTGCGCGCCGGCATGACACCGATCATCAACCAGATGACCGTGGTGGGCGTGGTGAGCCTGCCCGGCATGATGACGGGCCAGGTGCTGGCCGGGCAGTCTCCACTGGAGGCCGTGCGCTACCAGATCGTCATCATGTTCCTGCTGGCGGCAGCTTCTGGGCTGGGGACGGTTGCGGCCGTGCTGCTGGCCTATCGCCGGCTGTTCAGCCGTGAGCACCAGTTGCTGACTGCACGCATCACACAACGCGGCGGAACGAAATAGCATGCCGATCGCCCTATCCTGCGGCCTCGTGCTGCTCAACGAAGATGGCGAGGTGCTCCTCGCCCACGCCACTGAAACGCGCCACTGGGACATCCCCAAAGGCGCGCCCGACCCGGGCGAGAACCACCGCGACACCGCCCTGCGCGAGACGCGCGAGGAAACCGGTCTTGTGCTCGACGGCCACGCACTGATCGAACTCGGCCGTTTTCCCTATCGCCGTGACAAGGAGCTGCACCTATTCGCAACGCGCCTGCGCCGGGCGGAAGTTGCGCTTGACACGCTGACGTGCACGTCGATGTTCCACAGCTACCGCACCGGCCGGCTCATCCCCGAGATGGACGCATACCGCTGGACCGCGGCCGAAGAGCTGCCCCAATATGCGAGCCAATCGCTCACGCGCCTGTTTGCGCAGACGTTGACACTGCCAAGTATTGATGCCCGTCTGGCCGAGTCCGGGCTGTAGACGAACAGCGCCTAAACCGGCACGTCCCCTTCGATGGTCGTGCGATGCAGCGTGCGCCGATACTTGTCTGGGCAGCCGGGCGCAAAGTGGATGGTGGAGCGGTTATCCCAGAACAGCATGTCGCCGGGGCACCAGCGGTGCGTGTAGACGTTGTCGGCGCGGATGCTGTGGGCGAAGAGCTGCTCCAGCACGCTGGTGCTCTCGTCTTCCGGCAAGCCGATGATGTGCGAGGTGAAGCCCTCGTTGACGAAGAGTGCACGCTTGCCGGTTTCCGGATGCGTGCGCACAACGGGGTGATCGACCGGCGGCACGGCGTCGCGCTGCGCTTGCGTGAGCGGCGGACGCCAGGTCGACAGCGCACGCAATCGCTCATAGCGGTACACATACGAATGCACGGCACGGCGGCCTTCGATGATGCGCTTGAGATTGGCCGGCAGCGTTTCGTAGGCGCGCACCATGTTGGCGAACAGCGTATCGCCGCCCTCTTCCGGCAACTCGCGCGTGAGCAGCATCGAACCGAGGCTCGGCAGCGGCTTGTACGAAAGGTCGGAATGCCAATCGCGCCCCGCATCGCCCAAGCCGATCGGCTTGCCGTTCTCGACCACGTTGGAGACGACCAGGATTTCCGGATACCCGGCCAGATGGAACTGGTTCAGCACATGCACCTGCTGCGGTCCGAAACGGCGGCTGAACGTCACCTGCGCATGCGGCGTGAATTGCACGTCGCGGAAGACCAGCAGGCCATCGTGCGCCAGCCAGGCTTGGCGGATGGCGGCAATGTCGGCATCAGACAGATCGGCGGCATCGCCCAGGCCAAGAATCTCTGCGCCCAGCGGAGCGTCGGGCAGGCGGCGAATGTGGAATCGAGCCGTGTGAACGGCAGGAGCATCCGTGGGAAAAACGGCGGCAACAACGGCGTCGGACATGATGTAAGGGCGCGGCAATAGACGAATTTCACATTACACCGCCCGCCCCGGCCGTGTGCCAACGAAGGAATGCGCAGATCGATAAGCGCTCAGCCATAGATGGTGGCGTCAGGCAGGACGCCTTCCAGCGCGTAACGGCCGATGGCGCGCAGCTTGTAGTCGAGCGGGTCGTGCAGCGTGTGCGTGCGCGCGTTGCGCCAAAAACGGTCGAGCGCCAGCGCCGCCTTGGCTGAACGTGCGCCTGTCGCCTCGAACAACTCCTGGGCGATGAACAACGCGGCACGATGCGCCACCACCTTGGCTTCGGCCGTGGCGAGAGACACCTCGGCACGCTCTTGGGGCGAAAGCGCAACGCCTTTACGCCACGCGCGATCCAACCGTTGGATGGCGCGATCGGCCAGCGCTTCTGCAGCCAGCAATTGCACGCGCATCTCGCCAAAGCGGTGAATTTGGTAAGGATCGTCCGCCGCGCGCTCCACACCCGAGGTGATCCATGGCCGCGACGATTGCAGCGTGTGCTTGCGTGCCTCGTCCAGCGCGCCTGCGGCAATGCCGGTGTAGAGATTCACCAATACGTTCTGCGCGATACAGGAACGCAACGTTTGATATGGCGTGAGGACGACCTCGGGGCGGACCAGCACTTCATCTTCGCTGACCTGCACGTGCCGGAATTGCACGGATGCGCTGTCGGTCTGGCGCTGCCCGATCGGATGCCAGTCGTCGCGCACCGTAATGCCATAGCGCGCTGTCGGCACCACCGCAACGACGGGGTTGCCACTGGCCGCGTCGTGGGCAGATACGACCATCACGTCGGAGCCGAGCGCGCCGGAACAGAACCCCTTTTCGCCATCGAGCAGCCAGCCGCTGCCCGAACGCTGTGCACGCAGGCGATGGTCGAGCGGATTGACGGCGTTGCCCCACCACCAGCCCAGTTCTACGGTCGGCCGCAGGAAGCGTTCCCGCTGCGCGTCGGAGCCGTACAGATAGACGGTCGCAGTTTGCAGATACTGGAAAGCAAGCAAGTGCCCAAGCGAGCTGTCGACTGCCGCAATGGCACGCACCGTGGCAAAGGCATCCTCCCAACTGACGCCCGCTCCGCCGTACTGCGTAGGGATGACCAGCGGCAGCAAACCCGCGCGCGAAATCGCAGCTTTTTCGTGCGCGGCATGGCCGCCTTGCTGGTCGCGTTGCGCAGCGGTGGCCGCCAGATCAGCCAGCAGCTGCGTAAGGTCGGGGAGTTGATGCAGATCGTCGAGCTTCATGCGCTTGCCTCGCGTCGGAGACGTCATCCGGTGCAGGCACTATACGGATGGCCCCGACCGCCTTGAAGGAAGCAATCCGCATACGCATATCCAGCGCGCGACTATGCGTAGTGCACGCGCATGCGCTCGAGGCACGCGCGCGCATCACCCACGACGAGGTGACAACTGCAAGCGATCATGAGGTTGCGCGACAGGCCGAAATCTTCCACGACCCAGCCGTCGGCATCATTGCCATTGGCGTTCTGCACCTGCCCGACGAGCGGCACGGCGGGCACGTTGTAGCACCACACCTCCTTGCCGCGGGCGATGGCGTAGCCGATTTCGAAGCACGTACCGGAGTCGGGCTCGTGCCCGCGAAAATCCGCCACGTTGGCGATCACGGCATCCGCCAGATCGATCAGCGCGATGTTCTGCCGGTAGATTTCAGCGGCGGTAGCAGGCCCATCTGCCTGGGGAGCGATCGTGTTATCCAGCGGGTACAGGCCGCTAAAGCCAAACTCGGCGCACAACGCCTTGAGCGCCTCGCCGTGCGCAATGGGCTCCGGACGAAAAACGTCCGGCCCCGCGAGATACAGGCGCAACGTCATGACGCGGCCTGCGTCGAATGCACCGTCGAAGCACGTTCGACCAGCGTGCCGGGCAGCAACACGACACGGGCAGCCCCACTCACGCCTTCGATGCGTTCATGCACGAATTCGACCGCCTTGTAGCCGATGTCATACGTTGGTTGCCGGATCGTGGTGGTGCCGATCAACTCGGCCCATTCTGGATCATCGATCGACAGCAGCGCCGCCCGCTCCTGCCAGGCTGGGCCAAACTGCGTGCGCAGATGTCGCGCAACGACGAGCGCGACCGGCGCGTTGGCAACAAACAGCGCGAGTCGTTTTCCGCCTCGCTGATACACCGCATCGATGCGTGCATCGATCTCGGCCAGCGCACGCTCAGTTGAGGCCGGATCGTTCGGGTCGAGCACCACGGTCGGCTCCGCTGGCCGCCCTCGCGCTGCCATCGCCTCTCGAAAGGCAAGTTCGCGTTCACGCCGGGAACTGACCTGCTCAAACGGCTGCACGATGAACTGGATGGCATCGAAACCGTGATCCAGCAGATGTTGCACGCCCAGCCGGACGGCGTCGCGGTTATCGAGCCCCACGAGGTCGGCGTCGAACCCTTCTACCGTGCGATCCACCAGCACAGCGGGAATGCCGCCGCCCCGCAGCGGACGCAACACGGCCTCTTCCGCGCCGAGCGCGTTGACGATCAAGCCTTCGACCCGATACGTCGTCAGCAACTGGACGAACCGGCGCTCCATCTCGATCTCGTTTGCGGCGTGGCAGATGAGCGGCATGTAGCCCAGCGCGTGGCAGGCGGCTTCAACGCCTTGCAGGACTTCGATCGTGTAAGGATTGGTCAGATCGGCCACCAGCATGCCGAGCAGGCGATTGCGGCCCCGCTTGAGGCCACGGGCCATTTGGTTGGGCCGGTAGTTCAACCGCTGGATGGCGGCTTCGATGCGCTGTCGCAAATCTTCGGAAAGGACCTGCATCTCGCCGTTCAGATAGCGGGACACGCTGGTCTTGCCGGTTCCCGCTTCGCGGGCCACGTCGGTGATGGTCGCAGGGCGCGAGGAAGAGGATGGGAAATCAGTCACGATGCGCTTCAGAACGGGCCGTCGGCGCGAGGGACCGGAGCCAGGGTGCGAGGATCATAGCGCAATCCCGGCACGCGACTCACAAGGTGCGCGCGTGCTCCAGCACCTGTGGATTGACCAGGTTCTCGCGCAACGTACCGGCCAGCGCCTTGATCAGGTTGTCTGCCGCGCAGCGCGCCATTGCGTGCCGCGTCTCGTGCGTTGCGGAGCCGATATGGGGCAATACCACCACGTTCTTCATCGCCAGCAATGGCGAGTCGGGGGGCAGCGGCTCGTGCTCGAACACATCGAGCCCGGCGCCGCGGATCGTGCCATTGCGCAAGGCATGAATGAGCGCCGCTTCGTCGACGACGGGCCCCCGCGATGCATTGATCAGGATCGCGCCTCGCTTCATCTTGGCCAGTTCCGCCGGCCCGATCAGGTGCTGTGTTTCGGGCGTCAGCGGCACCTGCAGGCACACAAAATCCGCTTCGGCCAGCAACGTGTCGAGCGTCACGCGGCGCGCGCCGTACTGCGCTTCGGCCTCGGGATGCGAATGCCGATTCGTGTACACGACGCGCATCCGGAAACCCAGTGCTGCACGGCGAGCCAATGCCGCACCGATCCGCCCCAGGCCGACGATGCCAATCGTCTTGCCCTGAACATCCGTGCCGTAAAGCTCGGGTCCGATGCTGCGCTGCCAGTTGCCGGCCCTGACCCACTCGGCTAGTTCCACAACGCGCCGCGCAGACGAGAGGATCAGCGAAAACACGGTATCGGCAGTTGACTCCGTCAACACATCAGGTGTGTGCGCCAGCGTAATGCCACGACGCGTCAGATCGGGCACGTCGAAATTGTCGTAGCCGACTGAGATCGTGGACCACGCCTTGAGCCGGGGCGCGCGGTCGAGCATCTGCGAGGTGATCTTCAGGCTCGCACCGATCGCACCCTCGGCCTTTGTAAGCGCCTCGGTCAATGCCTCGGCGCCGTCAACCTGCACGAGTTCGACATGCTCGCGCAACTGAGCCGCGACATCGTCGGTCAAAGGCTTGTAGGCAACGACAAGCGGTTTCATCAGTTCATTTTCCAGGCACGGGGTGGGCGAGCGGGTAAGCATCGCGCGGTTGCGGCTTGACGCAGAGCGTCAGCACCACGGCCGCGAGGAGCGCGGCGCTCATGAAGGCGTAAGACGCCAGCGGCGAGCCGGTGGCACCGTTCAGGTAGCCAACGAAGTACGAGCCGACAAACGAACCGAGAGCGCCCATGCTGTTGATCAGCGCCATCGCGCCACCGGCGACGTTCTTCGGCAGCAACTCCGGCACGATCGCGAAGAACGGACCATACGGTGCATACATCGCCGCACCGGCAATCACGAGCAGCACATACGACATCCAGAAATGCGTTGAGCCGAGTGCAAACGATGCGGCAAACGCTGCGGCCCCCACCAGCAGGAACGGCCAGACGAACCCGCGCCGCGACCCCACCTTGTCGGATGCCCAAGACGCCGCGAGCATCGCGATGGTGGCCGCCAGATACGGCAGCGCCGACAGCCAGCCCGTCTCGACCATGCCGAGCGACGAGCCGTTCTTCACGATGGACGGTAGCCATAGCACGAAACCATAGACGCCGATGCTCCAGCAGAAGTACTGCGCGCACAGCTTGATGACGACAGGCGAGCGGAAGGCCTCGCCATAGTTGCGCATCGGCTTGATGGCCGCCTGTTCCGTCGCCAAGGCTTGTTCCAGGTCGCGCTTTTCCTGTGGGTTCAGCCACGGCGCCTGCGCGGGCTTGTCCTGCACCAGGCACCACCAGCACACGGCCCAGATGATGGCGGGCACGCCCTCGGCGATGAACATATGGCGCCAGCCGAACTCGCGCACGAGGTAGCCCGACACCACCGACATCCAGAGCACGGTCACGGGATTGCCCAGAATCAGAAACGTATTCGCGCGCGAACGCTCGTGCTTGGTAAACCAGTTGCTGATGTAGATGAGCATCGCCGGCATGACGGCCGCCTCGACCACACCCAGCACAAACCGGATCGCCATCAACGTTGGAATGTCACTCACGACGCCCGTGAGCGCCGCGCACAAGCCCCACAACACGAGGCTGATGAACACGAGCTTCTTCACGCTGCGGCGCTCTGCGTAGATCGCGCCAGGAATCTGGAAGAAGAAATAGCCGAGGAAAAACAGCGCGCCAATCAACGACGAGAGCCCCTGGCTGATCCCCAGATCGTGATTGATGCCGGCCGCCGCCGCGAAGCCATAGTTCGCGCGATCGAGGTAGGCCAGGCTGTAGGTGATAAAGACGATCGGCATGATCATCCACCAGCGCCGCGCAGCCAGTTGCGTTGCCATGGTCGTGTCTCCTTTGATGGTTTGCGTTGCCCGTGACGGGCGGCAGTCGAAGCGCTGCGTTACACGTTGGAAATGGGTTCCGGCTCGCATGCCATGCGGGCCGTTTGTTCAAGCACCTCGAGTGCGGCGCGCGTCGGCAGGCCTTCGGAATCTCCGATCACCTGGATCGCCAGTGCGCCAATACGGTTGCCGCGCGCAACAGCCAGATCGGGCGACAGCCCTTCAAGCAGCGCGCTGACAACGCCCACTGCAAAGCCGTCGCCCGCGCCCACTGTGTCGACGACGCGCGCTACACGCACGCCGTCGGCGATGCCTTCTGCTCCGTCGGCGGTCCGGTAGTACGCACCGGCCGCACCCAGCTTGATGGCCACACCTCGCGCACCTCGATCGAGATAGAAGCGCGCGATATCGGCCGGGGTGTCATAGCCGGTCAGTTGCTGTCCCTCGGCCAGGCCGGGCAGCACCCAATCGGAAAGCGACGCCAGCGCGTTGAGCGTCCTTACCATCTCCGCGGCGGACGGCCACAGCGTTGGGCGCAGGTTCGGATCGAAGGAGATCGAACCCCCGGCCGCACGCATCTCTCGCGCAAGGTGGAACGCCAGTTCACACGACGACGCTGAAATTGCGGGGGCCACGCCCGTCAGATGCAGATGGCGTGCGCCAAGCACGTAGTCGGCGACATAGTCGTCGCGCGAGAGCCGGCTGGCGGCCGAGCCCTTGCGGAAGTACTCCACACGCGGGTCACTGCCGTCGTCGGCCCGCGACTTCAGCTGGAAACCAGTCGGATATTGCGGGTCCACCGCCACGCATGAGACATCGATCCGTTCGCGCGCCAGCGTTTCCAGCACGTACTCGCCAAACGAATCCTGCCCCACCCGGCTCACATAGCCGACGCGAAAACCGAGGCGACTCAAGCCGATGGCCACATTCAGATCGGCACCCGCAATCCGCTTGGTGAACTGCGTGGCCTGCGCGAGCGGCCCCGGCGCCGTCGCCACGAACATCGCCATGGCTTCGCCGTAGGTGATGACATCCAACGTATGTGACATGCATAAGCTCCTTCGATGTCGCGTCCCCGTCAGGCGGCCTTGAGCCACATGACATGTTGATGGGCGTCCGCGGCGGGATCGACCGCGTTGAACGGAAATTCGATGCCGCGCGGTACATCGCCAGGCAGCGCGGCCAGCACAGCGGCGAATCGCGCATCGTTGCCCGCAGGCGCCACGGCAAAGCGACGCGCGCCCTCGCCCGCGACGCTCTTGCAATGGATGTATTCGACGTACGGGGCCAGCGCCTGCGCGCACGTAAGCGGCGTTTCGCCAGCCCACTCCCAGTTGCCAACGTCGAACGTCATGCCGAGCATGTCGGCCACGTCCGCCGCTTCCAATGCGCCGAACAAGCCTTGGAACTGCGACAGCGACCCGCCCACCGCCTGCTGACCGTTCTCGACCAGCACCCGTGCGCGCCAGCCTTGCAGGAGTCGGGCCAGCAACTCCGCCGACGCATCGCCGGCAAAGCCGCCAAGCTGGAACTTCACGATGCGCGCACCCAAGGTTTGCGCTTCAACCAGCGCACCTCGGACAGCGACCGTGTCCAGAGCGCCGACGTCCGTGTACAGCGCGGCCGGCGTGGAATAGACCGCCCACAGACCATGCGCTGCCATCAGGCGGCCCAATGCAGTCAGTAAGTCAGCCGATACCGTGCCATCCAGCCCAGCGGGCAACAATTCACGCCGCACCTCGAAGCCGGCTGCGCCGACCGACGCGGCCAGGGGAACATAGGCGTGATGCCCCTGCGCGCGCACCTGAGCGGCGCCGAACGCGCTCGCCACGATCACGATATCTGCCATGTGTGCGCTTTTTCCGTTATGGAACCGGTTCCAATTGGAGCTATGTTGGTGGCTGCAGATCCTGAGCGCTATAGAGGAAATCCCTAGCGGCGGTAGCCGATGCGACCCGTCGGCCATTTGATCGGCGGCGGTCAGTGCGATGGCGCTATCGGGAAGGCACACCGCGCTGTCGATGTGAAAAGCCCGGCCACCAAAAGCGGAAGGAGACGGCAATCGTGCGGAGCACGGCCAAACAAAAAGGGCCGACAGTTGCCTGTCAGCCCTTCGAATTTTGGTGGGTCCTGCGGGATTCGAACCCGCGACCAATAGATTAAAAGTCCGTTCCTCGGGCGTCTGCGCCAACCCCTATGACGCTCGGAGCGCGCACCTTGCCCAGCCAAAAACGCCAAGAAAGCGCGGAATATTAATCCAAATTTCGCCTATTTTCAGCAAGATCGCACATCTTCGCGAAATGGCAATAGTCCTGGCAAACCACACGAATCCCGTCTACTGCCCGCAATCTGTGGCAAGAAATAAGAGGATGACGACCTCATTTGTAGCCTATGCGTAGCCTAAATTCGCGGTTTTTGTAGCCTGGAATTTGCCTTGAAACGCGGTATCGCCAGGAAAGCCTTGCCAGTAGGGCCTCTGCGATCAGTGCCAACCAGCGGACAACAGTGGCAAACAGTGGACAACAGGTCCGTTGGACTGTGCATTTGTAACCAAATGTTATGTATAGTGTTCTGGTCCGACTGAGCTGACGCTTCGACGAGCTTCAGTTCGGGGGAGCGGCCACGAGCGTGATCGACCGACGTTACGAGGCAAATTTGCTATGCGAACCCCGGCCGTGCCGCGATGTAGTTCGAACGCGGCCAAAAAAACAACCGAACTTTTTTGTGTCGCGTGCATAGATAGAGATATGAGCCGAGGCATGTAGAGGGCTCTTGCCATAGCAGGGGGGATCTGACGCCGTCGGTTCCGTCGTCAGCGTGTCACGGGGCCAAGCAGCAAAGAAGAATTCATCGGCAGGCGTATCAGATAGAAATGGTGCGACTGCAATAAATTTGTAATGGACCAACAATGCTGACGCAGCAGCCCAAGCGCCACGCCATCCGCGACATCGATGATTTCATCCGAATTCTGCATGGGGATCCTCGCTATGCTTTGGCATTTCGTAATGAAGCCGAGCGGCACATCACATTGAAGCTGCGCCGCAAGTTTCTGCGCAGCTCCTCCGAGATAGTGGCTGACGCGTTCAACACCGCACTCGTAAATTTTTTGCAGACCAAGACCTTCTCTGCCCAGGCATTCTTGGATGGGCAGCCTTCCCAAGGGTGGTCGGCTGAAGAATTGGCACACAGCAAACTCGGTGGTTATCTCTACATGGGTGCAAAGAACGCGCTCATCCAGTCCTGGCGTAGGGCAGGCAAGAATGAAATCGCCTTTGATGACGAGGACGATCAAGACACAACTGACAGTGCTGCTACCAGCATCAATCTGAAAAATCTGGCGGATACGTCGCTGTTCAGCGACCCGGATGCGGCCTACGAGCACAAGACCATGCTGCAACGCTTACTGGACTGCGTGGGCAAACTGAGCGAAACCTTGCGCACGACCATGGAATTTTTCCTGGACGATTGCTCGATGGAGGTGATTTCAGAGCGGCAAGGCATAAACGTTGCCACGGTCAAAAGCCGCCTGCACGCTGCGCGCAAACTGGTTGTCGAGTGTGGTCGTAAAGGTGTGCCCAATCATGTCTGATGACCGTGTACTGGATTACCTCATGAGCATGAATGGCGAGCGCGAAGGCGCGGGAAGGCGCGCGTTCGAAACTGAACTGACTCAAACCCCAGCATTGCGGCAGGAGTTGGAGGAGTGGCGTTTGCTGGGTCAGGCACGCCAGTTGAAATACAACGAGTCCGTGCGGACCAAGCGCGATAACGCTTTTCTGCAAGTATTGGGACGCTTTGCCCAGGACCTGAACGCTAAACCATCACATCTTGCGGGGCCGAATAATTCCGTATGGAGGCGATTGTGGAAATGGATCTGGCCCGGTCCTGTTAGCCCCCTGCTCCCGCTGGGATGGGCGCTAGCTGCGGCCATGTCCATGCTGGCTTTGCAGTGGCGCACGGTCGGCGTGGAAAGCACCCTTTTAGCCACACGCGGCGGCGAGAACTTGTGTCCGAGGCTGTCTATTTCCCTGCCCGATGCCGTCACTGCAAAGCGGCTGAGGGATGTGCTTGCGCAATACAACGTGCATTTGATTTCTGGTCCTGACGACGACGGGCGTTTTGTGCTGAGTGCGCCGAGGAGCTCCTCGCTTTATGACGCGGCCAGAGTCCTGGACGTCGCTTCCGCAACGCAGTTGCCTGATGCGGTCTGTCCTCGTCCATGAGGTATGCAATGTATCGACTTTTTCTAAAAAAGGTGTTGCTGCTTGCGGCATTGATGATGGCAAGCACTTTCGCGCAGCTTGTCCACGCGGCGAATGCTGTCGATATCAAGCACCGCTACGCATTGGTAATAGGCAATGCAAAATACAGCGTTCCGGCCAACGTCTTGCTCAATCCTGTGAATGACGCAGCGCTTGTGTCGGATGCGTTGCGCAAGCGGGGTTTCCAAGTAACCAGCCTCATCAATCAAAGCAGAGCACAGATGGAGAAAGCGGTTGACGACTTCGCTGGTCGGGCCGAAGGTGCGGATTTAGCGCTGGTGTATTACGCAGGCCATGCCGTGGCAATCGACGGGATCAATTATTTGTTTGGCGTCGATCTCGGCATGCCACTGAGCGGCGTGAACATTAGTTTGGCTCAGCAAAGCGCATTAAGCATGAAGGTCATCTTGATGGCGCTCAATCGCGCCAAGATTCGAGCGCGACTGCTGGTTCTCGACGCATGCCGGGTCAACTTGACTCGCGGGGCGGATCAAGCTGGCTCCTTGGCGAAAGTGGTACCAGCCGGAGGGGAGCTCATCGCTTTTTCGACTCAGCCTGGCGCTACGGCGGAGGATGGGTTTACTCAGGGCGGCCCCAAAAACAGTCCCTATGCTTACTACTTTTCATCCAGGTTGCAGGCGCTATCGCCAGACGAGCCCGTTGAGAATTTCTTCAAGCAAGTCACTGGCGACGTGCAAACAGTAACCCAATATCGACAAATACCCAGTTATAGCGCCAGCTTGGTTGGTGACGTGACTTTTGTCAGCTACAGGAATACTACAACGGCGGCATTCGGCTCAGTTGGCGTGATGATGGAACAAAGGCGTGGGGTCGATCCGGCACTTAGCAAGAACATGCTCTGGATGCGTCTGGACGATTGGGCCATTGATATCGAGCGATCAGCGCGTAATGCGGACGCGCTGGAATTGAAATCCATGCGCGCAAGGGCTGAGATGGGGGATGTCATGGCGATCACCGAGCTGGGCATGATCTCAGGCTTGGGAAAAATTGTGCCTAAGGACATGGTCGAAGCAAAAAGGCGCTTTGAGCAAGCGGCAAAAATGGGGTTCCCCTTGGCCAAGACATATCTGGCTGCAATGCTTTGGCTTGGTAAAAACACGCCGGCCGAGATTGCCCGGGCCCGTGTCGAGGCGGAGCCGCTCCTGCGGGAAGCATGGGATGGAGGTTCACACCGAGCGGCGAGGCAACTTCTTTGGGTACAGAATCTTCTGGATAAACAACCCAACCCGGTCGATTTGAAACGCTACAACGACGAAACATATGAGTATGTCAGGTTAGGTGGTGATCCCCTGAACATGAAGATGCAAAAAAATGGTATTTGTCCCGCGGACATGTCGGTGCGTGAATGCATAATTGCCCATCCTGAAATTCCGATTAATGAAATATAAGGGGAATATATTGTGCAATTTTTTCTGTTATCTTTGATTGGTGCTTGACGGGAATCAACTGCAATGGCGTGCGGTAGGGTTTAATTGCATGCCATTGTATCAATAATGTAAAAATTATCAGCGAACACAACGGAGAAGTTACCCATGAGAAAAACCACAACAATTGCGGCGTTATTTCTACCCCTTTTTCTGGCGGCATGTGGTCAAAAGCTAAGTGGAACCTACGCGTCCGTCTCCCCGCAAGGATTGGGGAATGCTTTGGATGGAGCCGTGATTTTGGAATTTGAGTCGGGTGACAAGGTGGTCATGAAATCACCATTCGGCTCTACAGAGACCAATTATTCCGTGGACGGGAATAAGCTCAAAATTGCAGCCAATGGGCAGAATATGATTCTTGAGATTCAGGATGACGGGAGTATTGCCGGATGGCCTGGTGGCATGCTCTTGAAGAAGAAATAAAGTAACCAAGATACTAATAATTGAGTGGGGATAAGTCGATATGAAAAATTTCATACTTGCAGCAATGGTTGTCGGCGCACTGGCAGGTTGTAGCGATAAACCCCGTGGCCCGGTTGAGGTTCTAGGGAAAACGTACATGGTGGCTAGCACCGCCACGCAGGTGGAATTCACCAACAAGGACACGGCGACGGCGACGGATCTCAGTACGGGCAAGCATCAAGAGTGGAAATACACATTGCAAGGTGATGTAATGACGATCACCATGCCGTGGGGAAATGGTCAGCCTCGCACATTCGACCTGCATCGCAACGGGAATGATTTCTCTGGTGATCTGTCGATAGCGCCGAAATCTCCAGCCGATGATGCTCGGATCGAAAAAATCAAGCAACAGGAACAGGAAAAAAAAGCTTCAGAAGAACGCTCGAGCCCAAAGGGATCCCCCTCTGACAAATCAGCTTATGCAGCCATTAAAGACATAGGCGATGAGAATAATGAATGGTACGTCTGGACGGCAATGGCGTGGAACGCAAAAGATCAGAACGATGAATCCAAGCTGGGCATCCTTTCGCGGGTCTGGTACAGCACGAACGATAGCTTCGCACGTCAGGCGGTAAAGGACAAAGAGCTCGTGCGTATCAACAAAAAATTGGATGACGTCAAGAAGATCGACTACGTCGCGGTCAGCGAAAGCAAGGGGGACCCTGATTTCGTCTCATTCGATACCATTTCGGACAAAGCTGGCTACGACTTCGACAAAAAGGGATTCCGAGTTATCGGAAGCATATGCGCCGGAAATCTCACGTCACTCGGAGGGAAGTCTGGTGTTCGCTATAGATTCATTGGTGATGGGCCAATCTGCTTCTTGCCTGTTGCCGATGAAGAGGCTGCGAAGAAGATAGAAGCGCTGCGCTCGACATCTCAATCAGGAAGTCTGCGTATTGCGACTACCGTGTACTCGAAGATCGCTGGGATGAATGGCGCAGAGTTGCAGCTTGTGCCAGTAGGCGCCGATTACGCCGTCTACAAGCGCTCCTACAAGCCCAACACACCGGATGATCTGATCGCTACCGCGAGCTATTGGCCGTACAAGTAACGAAGACAAATCCATTACCACGCCTGAAAAGGGGGCGACTCTGCGCAACCCTCTCAAGAGGGTTGCTCGATTGGCGCGCCCTTAAACCACACTCGCCATAAGCCCAATATATGAAAACCGCCTCGGCATACAAAGCAAAGACGCGTTCTCTCTCCGTTTCAAACATCCTCGCTCTCAGCACCATCATGGTCGCCTTGACGGCGTGCGGTGGCGGCGGAGATGGCAGCGGCAGCAGCAGTACGTCGACGTCGGGGGGCTCGACCACGACCGCACCCCAGCAGGACGCGGTCAGCCAATCGTCGGCGGCTCTCGTCGCCCAGACCGGCGCAACCGCCGTGCCCGGTACGACCTCGACCGCGCAGGCATTCGATCTCACGGCCGACATCGGCGACACGTGGCGTGTTGTGCTGAACCAGGATGGTTCATTCACGATCAAGGTGTTGTCGACCCAATATGGCCTGAGCGACATCTCGGGCACTTATACCCAATCGACTAGCGGCAGTGTCACCACATACACGGGCACCAGCACGAATGGCAGTTTCACGCTCAAGCTGGATACTCGCACCCGCATCATTGGCGGCAACGTCGTACTCCGCACACGCAACTCCAGCGTTGCAGGCTCGGGCTATTCCGTTCCTTCGGACACGACCAAACTGGCCGGCGACTATTTCTTCATTGGCACATCCCGCAATGCCAGCAACGGCGGAGTTCCAGCGTTCATGGGCGGCACGTTCCGCATCGCGGCCAATGGAACCGATGTCACGCTGTGCGATAGCGGCCTGATCAACGCGTCGGGTACCTGCAATGCCGTTTCAGGTTCGAGCACGCCGGGCCAGTACGCCCTCAAGCTGGTGAAGAACGCCGCCGATGGTTTGATCCACGTCCAACAGAACGGCTCGGATTTCGGCATTTTGAGTTTCCAGGCGGGTGACCGCGGTCCCGTTCTGGTCATCGACCGCTTTGGCTACAACCAGGACACTCCCCCGGTGCTGCGCACGGGCGTGTTCTACGCGGGCAAGCAGCAAGTGCTTTCGGGTACCGAACTCAACGGCACGTGGACATGCTCGGATCGAGGGGCGGTCTTCGGCACGGTCACGATCAATGGCACCACCGTGAAAACGGCGGATACCTCCGGGGCGTCCACGGCAGAAACGCTGTACTTCAACGACATCAGCACCAACACCGGGCTGGTTGCCGCCAATGGTGCAGCGACCTCGGTCGTGAACGGTCAGGCTCCCAGCGCTGGCGTGATCGTGCTGCCGCTGTCATCCAGCATGTTCGCTGTCGAGCGCGACGCCGCACAGTCCGTCGGCGTGTGCCGTTGACGATTCTGGATTTCTGCGTCAAACATTTGCTCGCCCACGGGATGCTAGACATCCCGTGAAGCCCCTTTTTCGGAGTGCCCCTTCATGCGCAATTTATGTCGGACTGCCGTGATGGCAATATGACGGCCACCTCTGATGGAAAAAAAGGATGCGTGCCGTGAGGAACGCCAGGCAATGCTGTTCCACCTTGACGTAGTCAACCCATGTTGAGATACCAATGAAAACAGAGGCTTACGTAGAACATGGCAAGTGGGTGACGGACCACATTGCTCCGATCAATGCGGTCATGACGATCTCCACTGCCGTTTTCATTCCGCTCCTGGACGTCCTGCGCCCATACTTTCCCTACATTGGCTATGTGGCTGGCCTGGCGGTTCTTGTGTTCCTCGCCCTGCTGGTCATGAAGGTGCTGGGGATTCCAAGAGGTAAGCAGTTGCAAACCAGCATTGTTATCTGCTCTGGGGTATGCGCAGCAGCCTTTAGCGTGGGAGCCATTGCCAGCGCTCGCCATGCCGATCAAGGCGGGGCAATAGCAGCCAGTGCGCCTTGGGTGGCCCAACTTCAGCAGACCCTCTTGGACATAAAGGATGGCAAGAGCGATAACCCTCGCGTGGAGCTCAAGAACATGGGCGTGGAATGGACGCCTGGCAATCTGCTCCAAGCCTCCAAGGATGGCGACACGAAAGTGGTGGAGCTGTTCTTGAAGGGAGGGATGCCCGTGACCCTTAATGGCACCGGGAATGATCGACAACTACCATTCTATGTCGTTGCGAACAATTATCCCAAAGCCAAGGAGCAGCTAAAGCTCTTCAAGGAAAATGGCGTGGATCTGAACGATCCGCAGCTTGCTGCTTTCAATAATACGGATCTATCCACGCAGCCGCCGAATCTTTACGCTGTAGCCAAGGATCATAGGCATGAAGAACTGGCGTCCTATCTTGCCGAGCTTGGTGTGAAAACGGACGGCTACCCCGCTTGGCAGAAGAGGAAAGAGGAGATGCAGAAGAAGAATAAAGGAATATATCTTTCTTGAAAATAGATAAATTATTTAATAATAAAATGAAGACAACAATTGATGCTCCGATTCAGCCGAAAAGAAAGTGTCGGGTGGAGAAAGTGTCGGATCATGAGGCGGTCATTCATTTTCGCACGGGCTGTTGGCATACGATATTCGACTGGCTGCTTATCGGTATCATTCTTGTCGCTACGTTCGTCGCGTGCGTAATCGCTGGAGGTGCTTTGTCATCTGTAATCGGAAGTATATTTTTGCACCAGAATTGGTTGCTGAGCGAATGGTGGCGAGACGTGATTTTGATATTTGGTCTTTATATCATGTTTGCAATCTGGTTCATAAAGCAAACATGGCCAGGAAAGGCGGCGATCACAGTGATTCCTGAGGGTGTCAAATGGGAGGCGCACCAAGTGACATTTGATGATGTGTTAGAGCTATCCGTGACGTCCGTGACAGAAAAATCAGCAGACCGTTATAGTCGCCTCGTTTTGTCGTTAACTAATAAAGCTCGTGCATCCCTCTCCCACGGTTGGACAAAGGGGTCGATTTTGCGAGACGTCCGAGACACCATTCTTGAGATTGGCCTGATGTTTCAGCCCCAGGGCGCGGGTCGCCATGTCGTCATGCGATCTATCGGTTCGAGCACTCTACCGCCCTCAAGAAAACTTGAGGATTACATAGCAGGATTGGAGAATCGTTGATTGCAATTGACGTGGCTGGATTTATAGAGCATTTTCACGTGATTTGGAGAGGAAATGTCAGATAAAACTGGAGTGAGATTCGTCATGGGCCTGCCTGAGCAACAAGAAGCCGAAAACCGAACCCATGCCATAACAATCCCTCGGAAAAATCCGCAAAATAATGAGCCACATGACAAAATATGGGAACGCTTGCTCAACACCGAGGAGAGCAAAGAGTTTCTTGACGGAGAGGTAAGGAAAGCTGCAAATTTCGTAGGTAAAAATCAGGTCGAGTGAAGTCCTATGCAGTATCCTTTCAGGAATAAACAGAGAACGGGAGATTGTTATGGGATTTTTTAAAACCGCTGCTACGTTGCATGCGCTGGAAAAGGTCGCCGATAATGAAAGAGCGCAAGCAAAGCAGAATCAAATCATCAATGAACAGAACGACAGAATTACCGGCCTGGAAGAAGAACTAAGGCGTGCCAGAAGAGCCAACGACAACTATCTCCCCGCTCCTTCGGGTCGAGAAATGGACCTGGAAAGAAAGGTTCAAGAATTAGGGGATATTGAAAATCTTCTGGCTCGTCCGATGAAGGAGATTGCGGAGAAGAATTTTTTCTTCAAACATACTTACATGAAACAGCAGGAGTTACTGTCTAACTGGATGGTCTCACAGAAAGCTTTTCATGAAATTGCGCTTCGGTACGGAAAAGCGCTGGGGAAGAGTGTTGAAGAAGTATTGGTTGAGGTCAGGCAGGCAGAAACGACCGTCATTGAAGGACGGGCGGAATTTGGTTCTCCAATGAATCCAATGGCAAAGGAGGCATTGGGATATGGCGCACGCCATGCTGTCAAGGTTGAGAGCGAAGAGAAAGAAAAGAAGAAAAGGTTCTTAAAGATTCAACGCGGTTGGTTGGCGGATTGGGAGGATCTCGAGAAGAAGCGTCCTCTCTCGAAAGAAGAGACGGATAAGCGGGATGATCTCATCAAGGAAATCGGCGACATGGAAGCCGAGCTTGCCATGCCGCCTGCTACTCCTGAACTCCACGTGAAATCCGCTTTTTCTTATATTGAGGAGGCGCAGGCGGAGGCGAAAAGGGGCGAGGCGGAAGAATTCGAGAGAAGAAGAAAGGCACAAAGAGAGGCCGATGAGAGTCATTTGGGGAGTGTTGAAAGATCATTGGAGAGATGGAGGCTTGTGGAAAAACAAAGGGAATTGACGAGTGAGGATAAAGAAAAAATTGGACGTATACAAAATTTGTTGAAAGAATGTAAAGAAAGACTTGGATTGGCGTGAGGCACGCAACACACCTTGCGATAAGGTGATCTGATGTATTAATTGATTTTCTAAGCGGAGCTTGCCATGCAATTCGATGAAAATCCCCGTTGGGTGATAAATCAAGCGGAAGCTCTGCTCAAGCTTCTTGAGCTTGGCGAAGCTGAGATCGCCAAAGGAAATTTCTGTACGGCCGAAGATTTCTTTGCAGAAATGGACCAACTTGATGACGCTAACAACGGCAAAATTGATCAGTGACGGAAGCGGCCCCCCTCAACACACGCTCCGCGAGACTTGCTGACGGCAGACCTTACGAAGAACCTGCATGGCGACCGGATGCAACGCGAAAGCATGTTGGAAATATCAAAGTCGCACGCCTGTCGAGACTGGAGTGGTGAGAATAATGCGCTTGATAAGAAAATTTATGCTCCCAATGGAATTGGGCCCGTCGTTGAGGGCTGGCTTCGTATATTGCAAGGCTTGAGGTAAAGCAGGTGGCTATTCCGTGTGAGGGAGGGTGAGGGGTGCGTAGGGTTGTAATAATAAATTTCACATTAGAGTTTTATTTTTTGGTGTAGCAGTCAGAAAGAAAAATCAAGAATAGGACCAGTCAATGAATATTTTCTACCCTCCAGTTGCTTTGGCGGTCGTTGCGATTCTCTATTTCAGGAGAAGCAGATATCCGTTCATGTTAACTTTTGGACAAAAGGTAACCAAGGTAGTTCTCCAAACTGGGCTCATATTGATCGGTGTTTTTCTTGTTGCTGTTCTAAGCGAGGTGGGGCGGCGTCTAACGGGAAATGATCCGGGACTGATGTCTGATCATGCCTTTCTCGATCTGATGATTATTACTATTGCCGCTTATTTCGTCACCTGCTATAGGGGGCATCCAAAAGGGAGTCCAATAGCTAAGCTTCGGAGCTTCTTGGCTACCTTGACTGCAATTTTGGTCAGTCTTTTAGTTTTTGGCATCGTTGCAAGCAATATGAACATGGCAGCGGCATCTCTAATTCCATCATTACTTATGGTGTTTGGTGCTACTGATAAACTTATCCTTAGAGAGATGAGTGTTCAGCAAGGGGCCGCTGTTTCGCCTACCCACTATATCTCAAAGAATTTTGAAATTAAACTTATCGACAACTCTTCTGCCGAGAAGTTGGAGGATAGATTTTCTGTGTATTTGCGATATGATTCTGGAAAGAATCATGGAAGACTAATTGCGGACCTCAAGAAACGCTATGGCGATGAAATTGAGCCGAACAAGGTGGTGGCAGATTTTGATGGCCATATCGTAGCCTACGGGGTTGAATTTTCAGGTGACAAGCTGTTGTATGCCGAATACGGCTGTGCATTTAGTTGGGGCTGTCAAGAAAAGGTGGTTACCCGAACGGGTAGAGATGTGAAACGCACCGTAGTAGGGGGTGGCACTAGTTTGGGCATGACGACTGGTGGAGAAATGGTCTTTGTTAGCAATCCAACAACGACTGTGACTGAGTATGGCGACACGTACACCTACGACAATAGATATGGTATTTTTGAGTTTTTCATGTTTTTTGATGAGGTTGCTTCAATTTCTCCTGTCTCGAATTCAGACCCGTTTTCGGGATATGAGCGAAATGATGAAGGGCGCGACGATTTGAGTAAGCAATTGTTTGTTAAATATTTTGATAAGAATGGTATTGAAACTCTAGGGGGCGTCCTTTCTCAAATAAGAAAGGTATTGATCGAGTCTGGAAATGGGGTTAGGAGGCGGTGAGGCATAAAAAAGCGCCTTCGGGCGTTTTTTTGTTAGATAGATTGTCCTGGTAGCTCGAATCTAATGGAGGTATGCCGCGAGTAAGAGCTATTCATAAATTCAATCTTCGTCAACAGATAGATGTCAATCAGAATTTGGCAGGGTTAATTTGTAGGGTGGCAAGTTCTAAGAACATGAAGTGCCCCCGAGGGGTCCAGCCGCCTGTATCCAAGTAGTGGACGTTTCCTAGCAATAGCGCCTCTGAAACAGTGGTGTGTCCCACAACCACTGCCCGTACGTCCGGAATGATTGGAGCATGAGCGCGCCGTTTCATGTATCGCTGGCGGCTCCATAGAATGTGTTCTTTGACCTCTTCTATTTCTTCACGAGAGGCATCATTGTGCATTTTCTCCCACATGTCGCGCCACGTTGACTCTGATAGGTCCGCATGAACCAAGCCAACGAGGCCACCTGATGTTTCAACCTGTATGGCATAGGGTAGTTCAGCTAAGGCTGTTACATAGGCAAGCTGGTCTTCGTGGCTCATGCTCATAAGCCGTTCTCCGCCATGCCTCTTGTAATCGTCTACACTTTCCCCCATATGGCCCCAGACAATTGCCATTTCCTCATGGTTGCCTTGGACAGCATGGAACCAAGGCTTTTCTACTCCAACATGGATGCTTGGATAAACTAAGGCAATGAAGATCCCCTCCCCCAAGGTAAGGTTCGTATCGACAAGAAAGGCTACTGGCTCACCAGCAAAAAGGAACTGAACGTAAGGGTTGGTAGACGCCGTATCGTGATTGGATTCCATTGTGACACTCACATGAAGTTGGACGTCTTCGCCAAGTCATGTGGTTGAGGGTCATACAGGTATAGCTTGACTTATTCATAGTCCAAAGAACTTGCGTTGTCAGGATTCTTGTACTTTTTATCGATCTCAGCCGCAGCTCGTACTCGCTTAACTGTTCTAGCCTTGTCCAAACCCTTGCTTTCCTCAACCTCGATAAGTGGGTTCTCTTCGTCACAATCAGGAGTCATTTCCCAAACAGGAATAAAGGCAGCAAGAGCTTTAATATTTTCTGGTGTGGCAGGTGCAGTGAAAAGCGAGGCACCTACTGTGAGATACAACAACTTGGTGCCATTGGGTAGTGTTTGGACCGTGACATGCCCAAATCCCATGAGCTGCTGACACTCAATAGGTGTTGCTGGCTTCTGACCTACAAGGGTGATGGTTTGGGTCACGAAGACATCCTTAATGACGAAGGCGATTGAGGAAAATATTCCGCTCGGTAGTGTATATGATAGTGACATATGTTGCTCCTGTTTAAAAGCAACATACAAAGTCCTATGTGGATGTCAAGAGGAAGCAACGAACTAGAAAGCTCATTCTATCAATTTAATACACTAGTCTTATTGCTTATTTTTGGGTGATACCGAAAGATCATCATCATGATTCTGTTCTTGCAGAGATTCCTGAGCACCCGGTGCAGGCTCTTGTCCCCAAGGCAATCCTGAGCCAATGATCAAGGCATTGAGTTCAGCAGAGTATGGCTCATGGGATGGAGCACCTTCACCACTTGGATAGGCGATTACCAAGAAAGGCTTTCCGTTCCAAGTCAAAACTACAATGCGCTCAATCTTTGATGCATCCAACTGACCGCCTTTACGAGGAAGCATAGGTTTTTTTCTCTTTGCAAGAACTAGTTTGAATCTACGATAAATGGCCTTCTTTATTCTTCTTATGCTCATGTATGTCTCCTCTCTATCTGAGAATCATACAAACTCCTATATGGATGTCAATATATATAGGAACATACGACAAAAGCACCCGAAGGTGCTTTTATGAGGGTGGTTATACCCATAGTGTTCCCAAAAAACTTATTCTTTTCAGGCGGAATGAGTGGCTTTGGCTGCTTTTTCTTCACGAGCCTTCTTGCGATTCAAATTCTTTTTATCACCATCAGGTAAATCGTTACCGAACTGCGATTGGCCATTAAGAATGATTTCCTTGGCTGCCATGCCTTCCGCCTGAATTTCTTCAGGGGTTTTACCAGCAAGGGCGCCATACTTCATAGCCAATTCTTTAAAGGCACGTTGGGAAAGCACCCAGTTAGACAACAACTCTTGTTGCTTTTCATAGGTTTCGCGGAAACGCCCATTCTTAGCAGCAATCTCAGCCATAGGCTTGGACAGAAGTGCTTCCAATTCGTTAGCACGATTGCGTTGGAATGCTGCACCAGCCTCCGCCATCCCCGCATCTTCTTGGGAGCGGCGCAATGCGTCCCCCATGCTATCAAGAGCACGGCCTTGACGATCAATGGTGCGGCCTTGTTCGCCCATCTTTTCCAAGGTATGTAAAGTACCGATAGTATTCAAAAAGTCGCTCATTTTCTTATTCCTTTTAGATCCACAAATCGTTAAATTTGTCAAGCATTATCTGTACACTACCGTACAAATTAAGAAAAAGCAAATTTTATTGAGTTTTCAAGCGATTACTGCCTATCTTGAATAAAGTTTTGCTGAGAGAGCTTTCTTTTTGCAACCCATCTAGTGAAAAACAACCACCTCCCAGACCACGTTCTATGAATGAAGATAGGACAGACAATCATGAAGAGAAGTCCCGCCAAGACATATTTTACCGCCTTTACATCAAAACTTAGTGTCTTTAGTAAAACCACTCCACCTATCCCAAACATCATGGAGCCAACTAGGATTGTGGCAAGACAGGCAACTGTGATTCCAATCTTAAACCACTTTACTAAGAAGTCCCACAACCAATCTACTATCTTCTCAAATTCATCCATATTCAATCCCCAACCAATTGAATAGATGTATGAAACTGAGCGGTGCTTGTCAATGCTCCAACAGAGTTACCGTGGATCGCAAAATAGTCTGAAATAGACTATAGCACATTTCAAGCCATTCAAGAATCAAATGGCATTCGGGGCCTCGATCAACCAAGTCACCAACTGAGAACAGCCTATCTTTGGATGGGTCAAACTCTATAGTATTCAATGCACTATTCAAGCGAGAGAAGCAACCATGAATGTCGCCCACGGCAAAATCTCGCCCGATTGAATTGGGACCAAAGTGTTTGACGAACTTTGTCATTGGTGGGAGGGGCTGTTGAGCGATAAACTTGATTATATCGCATTGCGCCTATTTTAGATAAGAAATCGGCTTAATGATGAGCTTTAATTGCCGTCGTTTGGCTATATTTATTTGTGGGGTATATTTCCTGGGGAGGTTGCATATTTTTATGTTTTTTGTATGAATATCTAGCTGACTGGGCTTGTTCTATTTTCTCGTAAATCATATTGACTGGTGTTGGTAAAGCCTTAATTTTATTGTGCAAGAAAATTCAGTTCGGGACTTTGCTCAACTTTCGAGGTCAATGTCGTTTACTTTTCTATATCGAAACAGAATGCCGCGAGGCATAACCTATTGAGTGGGCGCGTCGACTACCGCCGATAATACTGACGGCTATCACAATTTAACTATTTCGCCATGCGGTAGGGACTTTCCGCGCCACTGTAGTCAAGGACAGCGATCGCACGTCTATCGGTAGGAGCGAGATTTTCGTTACAGGCTACTTCTTCGTCCTTTGATCGCGGCGAGCATCAGCCTCTGCCGTGGACGATACCTTCTGACCGTCCAGCCAATCTTGAACGTCCCTGACAAGGTAGGCGACACGCCTTGGCTTGCGAACGAATTTTGGTCCCTTGCCTGAAACCCGCCATTTCCTTAGGGTGCTCAGGCTTTCCCTGATCCAGTCTGCCAGCTCCTCCTCCGTGATCAATTGATCGGGAGTAAATGCAACAGGAGCGGAAGGTTGAATCTGCTGAGATTGAGCGGAGAGACACTCCACCGCGACAGCGAGCTGCCCAATGGTAGCGGCAGCGTCCTGAGGCAACTGCCTAAGTCTGAAGAGAAGCTCGGATGGATGCATGGTCATCTGGCAGGTTGGGAAGGATGCCAGATGCTTGCGTACTCAATCGAAAAATGGAGCCCCCGTGCAAGAACAGCCTTGGGACAGCAGTGTGCACTACCCAGAGAACATTAACTGGGCGGGGCTGTAGCCTAATGAGTAGTTTTTGTAGCTTAACAGAAACGCAGCCCAAATGAACAAGGGCTTAGCATGCGCTAAGCCCTTGATTTTATGGTGGGATGGGAGGGACTCGAACCCTCGACTCTCTGATTAAAAGTCAGATACTCTAACCAACTGAGTTACCATCCCGAAAAACTTTCGACTTCGAAGTACAACAAACTACCGGGTACAGCCACCTAAAATCTGTAGCCTATACGTAGCTTAACGAATTTTAGGGCCTTGAGAAGAACCGCCAATTGGTCGGAAACCCTTGTAGGCGCTTACTCTTAGGCTTGTGCGTCTCGCGCACCCAACAGGTTAAAAGTCTACTGCTCTACCGACTGAGCTAAAGACCCCAAAGACCGCGATTATAGGAAGATATCTGCGATTCTGTCAACGCTCACCAGATCAAACGAGCTGCTCCATTCGCCACATCTGGTAGCGGAACGCCAGCACCGCACCGATCACGATGCCGGCCAGCGCGATGAACGAACCGATCGCCAGCGTCGACACGCCCGACAGCCCCTGCCCGATCGTGCAACCGAGCGCCGTGACGCCCCCAATGCCCATCAGGATGCCGCCAATGATGTGGTTGCCCGTGTCCTCGGCATTGGCAAAGCCCTCCCAGCGGAACGTGCGCGTGGCCAGCGCCACCGCTGCCGAGCCTGCAATCACGCCAAGCACGCTCACAATGCCGACCGTCAGTACCTTCGATGTATCACTAAAGAACATCAGCCACTCCAGCGTGTACGACACCGGAGCCACGAAGCTCAGCGCTTCCATGCGCCCGCTGTTGGTCGCCACAAACGCTTCCTGCAACGTGTTCGGATCTTCCTGCACGTAACCGAGATGCCCCGATACGTACCACATGCCGACGATGATGAGCCCGACGCCGATGCCGCCCAGCAGGTTGTCGCCCGTGCGGAAATCGCGCCCCAGCAGCGCCCACAGCGACAGCGCCCCGCCGATCCCCAGCGCCAGCACGAGACGCAGCGCGCGCGCATCGGTGGAGAACGCGTGGCCCAGCACGCTCGGCAGATCCTGCGACGTCGGCAACGCAACGGCTACGCTGTCCACCGTCGCCACACGCACCACCCCAAACACGCCCTTGAGCGTCATGTACGCCGCCAGCCCCAGGAACACGAACACCACGACCGACTTGAGATTGCCGCCGCCGATGCGCACCAGCGTCTTGCTGCCGCACCCCGAGCCCAGCACCATGCCGAAGCCGAACAACAGCCCGCCCACCAGCGACGACAGCCACAGCAGCTTGCTCGCCGTGTAGATCGTCTTGCTCGTATCGATCAGGCCAAGCCAGCTCAGGCATCCCGTGCCGATCATGGCCACGCCGATGGCCAGCGCCCACATGCGCAGCCGGTTCCAGTCGCCGATGTTGACGACATCGGACACCGCGCCCATGGTGCAGAAGTGCGTGCGCTGAAGGATCGCGCCAAACACGAACGTCAGCGCAAACGTGCCCCACAGCACTGTGTGGGACAACACGTTGAGATCGATATCGGGCATGGTGCCTCAGACGTAGCGGGTGGGGTCGGGCACGCCCGCGGCTTCAAAGCCGGCCTTGCGGATGCGGCACGAATCGCACGCGCCGCAAGCGCGGCCGGCGTCGTCGGCCTTGTAGCACGACACGGTCAGGCCGTAGTCCACGCCCAGCCGCACACCGGCCTGGATGATCTCCGCCTTGGTCATGTTGATGATGGGTGCGTTCACGCGGATGCGCTCGCCTTCCACGCCGGCCTTCGTCGCCAGGTTGGCCAGCGTTTCGTACGCGGCAACGTATTCGGGACGGCAATCCGGATAGCCGGAGTAGTCCACGGCATTCGCGCCAAAGAACAGGTCACGTGCGCCAACCGCCTCGGCCCAGCCAAGCGCCAGCGACAGCATGATCGTGTTGCGTGCCGGCACATACGTGATCGGGATGCCCGATTGCACACCGTCGGTCGGTACATCGAGCGCATCGTCCGTCAACGCGGAGCCCCCGAACTTGCGCAAGTCCAGATCGACGATTTCATGGCGCACTGCGCCGAGCGCCGCCGCCACTTTCTTGGCTGCTTCCAACTCGGACGAATGGCGCTGGCCGTAGCGCATCGACAGCGCGTAAGTCTCAAAGCCGTCGGCATTGGCCATGGCAAGCACGGTGGCAGAGTCCAGGCCGCCTGAGAGCAGGACGATGGCGCGTTTTTTCATGGGCGAAGCCTTGCAATGCAAATCGGGAAGGCCCGCATTTTAGCGTGCCGCCGCCCTGCCCGCGCCCAACCGGGCATATGCCCGCTATTCAGCGGTCCATGAAAAAACGCCCGCCGGTGCAGCCACGGGCGGGCGTTTGTTTACATGCCGGACGGCTTGCCGATCAGCGCATCGACTTCAGACGGCTTTGCGCCGTCTTAGCCTGCTCGGTGCCGGGATACTGCGAGACCACCGATTCCAGCGTCTTGCGTGCGGCCGCCTTCTGGCCAGACTCGCCCTGGTTGGTCGCCACCTGCAGCAGGGCATCGGGCGCCTTCGGATGCTGCGGATTGCTGCGCGCCATGTTCTCCAGCACGTAGCTCGAGCCCTTGTAGTCGCGCTGCGCATAGAGCGCGTTGCCCAGCCAGAATTGCGCCAGCGGCAGATACGGGCTTTGCGGATACTTCTTCACGAACGCCGAGAACTGGTTGCCCGCGCCCTTGAAGTCCCCGCCCTGGAACGCCTTGAGCGCAGCGTCGTATTCCGGCTTCTCGTTCGGCTGGACCATCCCTTCGCGACCGTCCACCGTCGCTTGCTGCGGCTCGAACTTCTTCAGGCGCGCATCGAGGTCGGCGTAGTAATCCTTTTGCTGCTTGGTCAGCGTATCGACGCTGTTCTGCAGGACTTCGTTCTGCCCGCGCAGGCGCGCCACTTCGGATTTGAGTGTCTCGATCTGGTTTTGCGCGTCGATCAGGTTCTTGCTGTTCTGATCGATGCGCTGGGCCGCCGTCGACTGGAAGTTGTTGAACTTGTCGCGCATGTCGATGATGGCGCGGCGCGCCTCATCGTCGTCAAACACCCCCGCTGCCGCCGGGCCGGCCACGGTGAGGGCGCCACCCGCGACGAGCGTCGCCATCAGGATGGCCCGACGCATGGCCCCATAAGCGCGCTGTTTCATCATCGTATTCATGTGATTGCCAACGTAAGAACGCCGGCCGCAACCTCGCAGCCGGCGCGTTCCACTTCAAACCATACCGATTAGTAGACGATGTCGGCGCGGCGGTTCTGTGCCCACGAGTCTTCGTCGTGGCCGGTCGCTTGCGGCTTTTCCTTACCCAGGCTCACGGCTTCCATCTGGCTGTCAGGCACGCCCATCGACGACAGGGCGCGACGCACGGCCTCGGCACGCTTCTGGCCCAGTGCGAGGTTGTATTCGCTCGTGCCGCGCTCGTCGGTGTTGCCCTGGATCAGGACCTTGCGCTGGTTGTGCGATTGCAGGTAGCGCGAGTGCTGACCCAGCAGGCCTTGGTACTCCGACTTGACCGAGTAGCTGTCGAAATCGAAGTAGATGCTGCGCTTGGCCAGCGGGCTGTTCGGGTCGGTCAGCTCGTCGCGGCCCACGTCCACCGGGGTCACCGTGCGGGCGTCAGCGCCCGTGCCAGCGGCACCGCCCGTCCCGTTCTTGGCGGTGTCATCGAGCTTCACGCCCGAGCTGCAAGCGCCCAGGGCCAGCAGCGCGGCAATGGCTGCAAGTTTGATCATGGTTTGGGACTTCGACATGTCCGATTTCTCCTGTTGGAACAGCTTCGTTATTGCATGAAAGGACCCCACGCCGGCTCACGAACTTCGCCGGCCTGGAGGGAAAGAACCTGACGCGTGCGGCCATCGGTGGACACAGCGGCCAACACCGATTTGCCGCCAACGCGCGTGGCATACAGGATGAACTTGCCGTTGGCCGCAAAGCTCGGCGATTCATCGTTAGAGGTGTCCGTCAACGCGTTCACATCGCCATTCGACAAATCCTGCGTGTACAGGCGGAAGGCACCGCCCACGCGCGAAATGTACGCCAGCAGCTTGCCGTCTGGCGACACACGCGGGCTCGTGTTGTAGTTGCCCTTGAACGTCACGCGTTGCGCACCGCCCGCCTCTTCGCCGTCAACCGACATGCGATAGATCTGCGGTGCGCCACCGCGGTCGCTGGTGAAGTAGATGGAGCGGCCATCCGGCGAGAACGACGGCTCGGTATCGATCGCGCTGCTGCGGCTCAGGCGGCGCAGGCCCGAGCCATCGGCGTTGACCAGGTAGACCTGCGTATTGCCATCGCGCGAGAGCGACACCGCCACATGACGGCCGTCCGGCGACCAGGCCGGCGCAGAGTTGTTGCCCTTCTGGTTCGAGATGACCGTGCGGCGGCCTGCCACCAGGTCGTGCACATACACCACCGGCTTCTTGCTCTCGAACGACACATACGCGACCTTGGTGCCATCCGGCGACCACGCCGGCGAGATGATCGGCTCGTTGCTCGTCAATGCGATCTGCGGGTTGGCGCCGTCCGAGTCGGAAATCTGCAGCTGGAAGCGGCGGCCGACCTTGGACACGTACGACAGACGCGTTGCAAAAACACCGCGCTCGCCAATCAGCTTCTGGTAGATGTAATCGGCAATTTCGTGTGCGGCCAGGCGCAGTTGGCCGGGGCCGCGCGTAAGCGACAGACCGCCCAGGCTTTCGCCCTTGGCGGTGTCGTACAGGCGGAAGCGGATTTCGTAGCGGTCGCCGTTACGGGTCACGGTGCCGCCCACGAATGCTGCGGCGCCCTTGGCTTTCCAGGCACCCAGGTCAGGTGCGGGGCTCTCCGGTACCACGGCGCCCGCGACATCGACGTTCGAGAAGCGGCCGCTGCGCACCAGGTCTGCCCGGACGATGGCCGAGAGGTTTTGCGGGGCCTGCGCCTCGCCCTGGAAGTTGGCGATCGCGATCGGGTACTGGCTGGCGCCGACGCCCGAGATCTCCACATTGAGCTGGGCATGGGCCACGCCGGCGCACGCTGCGGTCAGCAGCAGTGCCTGCGCAGCGCGTCGGAACATCGGGATCCACATCGTTCGCATCATGTTCATCTTCCCTACTGTCAAATCCGGAATCTGAGTACGCCGGCCAGCGCCACTTTGAGGAGCGCCAACCCGTTATTCCTTCGGCCGGAACGTCAGGATGACGCTCGACGGCGCTTTGCCGTTGGTATCGCGTGGCAGCGGGTCGGAGCGCTCGACCGCACGCATCACCGCTTCGTCATAGGCGCCATTGCCGCTCGATTTCGTCAGGCGCTTGGACAGGATCGAACCGTCCGGCGCCATCTGCACCGACACCACTGCCGACGGGTTGCCATTGACGGCCGAAGGATCGAACAGGATGTTCGGCTTGACCTTGGCCCGTACGCGCTCGGCATATCCTGCCGACGCCGTACCGCCCGTGCCTTGGGCATTGCCGACACCGCCGCCGGAGCCCGCCACCGTGCCCGTCGCACCCGCACCCGCCATCGCACGCAGACGGTCCAACTGCGCCTGGCGTTGTGCATTGGCGCGCGACTCATTCGCCTTATGCTCGGCGTCGGCCTTGGCTTTGGCTTCTGCGGCGACCTTGGCCTTCAATTCCTTCTGCTTCGCATCGGCTTCCGCCTTGGCCTTCGCTTCGGCCTGGGCTTGCAGCTGTGCATTCTTGCGGGCCTGCGCTGCGTCCGCGGCAGCCTTCTCAGCGGCCTTTTCCTTGGCCTGATGTTCTGCCAAGGCCTTGCGTTGGAGTTCCGCCTGACGCACCTGCTGCTCTTCCTTCAGACGGGCTTGACGCTGGGCTTCGGCGCGTTCTTCGGCGGCGCGGCGGGCGAGTTCGGCCTCACGGGCGGCGGCAGCTTCCTGCTCGCGCTTGCGCTTCTGCTGCTCCAGCGCGATATCGGCTTCCTCTTCCACCTTGGCCGGCGGTGCCTTGATCACCGGTTCGGGCTTGACCTCGGGCACCGGCGCGGCCTGCTGCACGGCCTGCTGAACCGCCGCCTCGTCCCACAGTTCGGCTTCCTCGCCGCGCGGGGTGCTGCTCTGCCACTGCACGCCAAAGTACAGAAAGATGATCAGCAGAACGTGTGTCAGGACCGCCAGCCCGAATGCGCGCAGCGTGCCGCGCTCGCGAACAGGCTCGTAACGGTGCAACGACGTCGTAGCCATGACGTTCAGGTTGCCTCGCCCGGATTCTTCAGCGTGCTCATGACGATTTCACCATCAGGCCGACGCGCTTCACGCCATCGCCCTTGAGCACGCTCATCACGGTCAGCACGCGGTCATACTGGACCGACTTGTCGGCGGCAATCACGACGGGCTGATCAGGATTTTCGTCAGTGCGCTGCTTCACAAATGCGCGCAGCTCGTTGTTGTTGGCGAGCTTCTGCTCGGTTGCTCCCGAACCGGTCTTGATGCGAGCAAGGATCGTGCCGTCGCCCTTGATCGTCACGACGATGGGCGGCTGGGTCTGCTGCGGCGTGGCGTTGGCCACCGAGGGCAGATTGACCACGCCCGGGTTCACCACGGGTGCCGCCACCATGAAGATGACCAGCAGCACCAGCATCACGTCGATGTACGGAACAACGTTGATGTCAGCCTTGGCCCGTCGGGCGCGGCGCGTTCGCTGGATGGTAGCCATGAGCGCGACTCCTTAGCGCGTCTGGCGCTGGAGGATGTTCGAGAACTCTTCCATGAAGCTCTCGAACCGGTTGGCCAGGCGGTCCATTTCGGTGGCGTAGCGGTTGTAGGCGATCACCGCCGGAATGGCCGCAAACAGACCGATGGCCGTGGCGACCAGCGCTTCGGCAATACCGGGCGCCACCGCCGACAGCGTCGCCTGCTGCACGTTGGACAGGCCGCGGAAGGCGTTCATGATGCCCCAGACCGTGCCGAACAGGCCGATATACGGACTGACCGAGCCGACCGACGCCAGGAATGGCAGGTGCGATTCGAGCGAGTCCATCTCGCGCTGGTAAGCCGCACGCATGGCACGGCGGGAAGCATCGAGGATGGCACTCGGATCGCCGCCGCCGCGCTGCAGCTCACGCGCTTTCAAATATTCGCGCATGCCGGCTTCAAAGATGCGCTCAAGCGCGCCGGTGGTGTGGCGGTTGTTGGCGGCGCTCTGATACAGCGCCTGGAGGTCGCCGCCAGCCCAGAAATCGCGCTCGAACGATTCGGTCTGGCTGCGCGCGGCGCGCAGGGCGAAGGCTTTGCGGAAGATGTACGTCCAGGAGAACAGCGACATCACCAGCAGCAGGCCCATGACGAATTGGACCAGGAGGCTGGCGTGCAGCACCAGCGAGACGATCGACAGATCTTGTGTGACCTCGACGGGATTCATGCGGCGGCTTTGATGGTTGCGAGTACGGGAGCGGGAATCGGGGTCGGCCGGAAAGTGAGCCGGTCGACACATCCAACACGAATCGTGCCTGATGCGAGCAAAACATCGCCACGCCAGCCTTCTTGGGCGAATTGGACAGACGCAGGGCCAACCCGTTCCATACGCGAACGGATCTGCAGCAGGTCATCCAGGCGCGCCGGCGCGCGGTAATCCACGGCGGTGCTGCGGACCACGAAAATGGCCCCGGTCGTGTCGGCCAGAGCCTGCTGGTCGACCCCAAGCGCGCGCAGCCACTCGGTGCGGGCGCGCTCAAAAAATTTCAAATAGTTGGCGTAAAACACCACGCCGCCTGCGTCGGTATCTTCCCAATACACGCGCAGGTTCCAGTCAAAAGAAGCCATCGAGTAATTTTACCAAGACGCAAGTGACGGCCAGACATCCACCGACTGGCCGAGGGCTTGCGCTCGAATTCAGGCCATGCCTCGCGTCACGCTGGTGGCCGAGAATGACTGGCAAACGGGCATCAGCTCCATCGCGTTGACATTGAAGTGCGCGGGAAGCGCCGCCATCCAGTAGACCGCCTCGGCAATATCGTCTGCCGTCAGCGCTTCCGTGCCTTCGTAGACCTTCTCTACGCGGGCATCGTCCCCCTTGAAACGGACGTTGGAAAACTCGGTGCCGGAGCAAAGACCTGGCTCAACGTTCGATACGCGGACGCGGGTACCAGTCAAGTCCGCGCGCAAGTTCAACGAGAACTGGCGGACGAACGCCTTGGTGGCGCCGTACACGTTGCCGCCCGGGTATGGGTACGTCCCCGCAATCGAGCCGATATTGATGATGTGTCCGCGATTGCGCTCGACCATGGCCGGAAGTAACGCACGCGTCATATGAACCAGCCCGGAGCAGTTGGTGCCGATCATGCGGTCCCAATCGGTCAGGTCAGCGCGCTGGGCAGGTTCAAGGCCGAGAGCCAGACCGGCGTTGTTGACGAGCACGTCGACTTCGCGCCAGCCCTCGGGCAGGGTGCCCGGCAACGCAGCAACGGCATCGACGTCCAGCACATCCAGCACGAACGGCAGCACCGCGTCGCCCAACTCGGCCTTGAGCGCATCAAGACGGTCCTGGCGGCGCCCTGCCGCGATCACACGATGGCCTTCTTGTACGAAACGCCGCGCGATGGCCGCGCCGAACCCGGCGGTTGCGCCGGTCACGAATACGATCATGAAAGTGTCTCCGGACCTGAAATAGCGAAAGATCAGAGTTTACCTGAAGCCTTGTGCCTTATTGCACCGCAATGTGCGTGTCTGCACGCCCGCTTCTTGCGGCGGCCATGGGGCTGTCGTACACTCGCGAACAACCATTCCACCTTGCGCGACTGGCGAATCCTGAAGCCGCTTCAGCGGCTTCGACATGTGGGCAGCGACCACGAGGAAGCGCAAGGTTTCTGGCGTCATGCACAACGGCGCCTGCCGCTCGCCTGGGCAGCGAATGGGAAGCACAGGGTGACTCGGACACCTCTGCAATCGGCTAACGCCGAGCGCAGTCGTTCAAGCCGCGCGCATGTTTCCCCACGCCTCGCCCGATCTCTGCCATTTCCGTTTCGTTTCAGACCAGACACTCGCCATGTTCGAACGCAGCCGCTATACGATCGACCAGATCGATCCCGAAATCTTTGCCGCCATCCAGAAGGAAAATCAGCGTCAGGAAGACCACATCGAGCTGATTGCCTCTGAGAACTACACCTCCCCGGCCGTGATGGCCGCGCAAGGCTCGCAACTGACCAACAAGTACGCAGAGGGCTACCCCGGCAAGCGTTACTACGGCGGTTGCGAATACGTGGACGTGGTGGAACAGCTCGCCATCGATCGCGTGAAGCAGCTCTTTGGGGCCGAAGCTGCCAACGTGCAGCCGAACTCTGGCTCGCAGGCCAACCAGGGCGTGTTCTTCGCCGTGCTCAAGCCGGGCGACACGATCATGGGCATGAGCCTGGCCGAAGGCGGCCACCTGACGCACGGCATGGCGCTCAACATGAGCGGCAAGTGGTTCAACGTGGTCAGCTACGGCCTGAACGCTCAGGAAGACATCGATTACGATGCGCTCGAAGCCCTGGCACAAGAGAAGAAGCCGAAGCTGATCATCGCCGGCGCATCGGCATTTGCGCTGCGCATCGATTTCGAGCGCATCGGCAAGATCGCCAAGTCGATTGGTGCGTACTTCATGGTGGACATGGCCCACTACGCCGGCCTGATCGCCGCCGGTGTGTACCCGAACCCGGTGCCGCACGCTGACTTTGTGACGACCACCACGCACAAGAGCCTGCGCGGCCCGCGCGGCGGCGTGATCCTGATGAAGGCCGAACACGAGAAGGCCATTAACTCGGCGATCTTCCCGGGCATCCAGGGCGGCCCGCTGATGCACGTGATTGCCGGCAAGGCGGTGGCGTTCAAGGAAGCACTGTCGCCCGAGTTCAAGGCTTACCAGCAACAGGTGGTGAAGAACGCTGCAGCCATGGCCGAAACGCTGATGGCCCGCGGCCTGCGTATCGTCTCCGGCCGCACCGAAAGCCACGTGATGCTGGTCGACCTGCGCGCCAAGAAGATCACCGGCAAGGAAGCCGAAAAGGTACTGGGTGATGCACACATCACCGTCAACAAGAACGCTATTCCGAATGACCCGGAAAAGCCGTTCGTGACGTCGGGCGTGCGCCTGGGTTCGCCAGCCATGACCACGCGTGGCTTCAAGGAAGCCGAGGCCGTGAAGGTCGCCCACCTGATCGCCGATGTACTGGACAACCCGCACGACGAGGCCAACATCGCCGCCGTGCGCGCCAAGGTGGCTGAGCTGACCAAGCAGTTCCCGGTCTACGGCTGAGGCATCCGCCGATGGCCGGATCTTCCGGCCACGTAGTACCCTGCCGCGATGCGCCCCGAATTGAATGAGGGGCCATCGCGGCGTTGTTCTTTTAGCGCAGTGCGTTCTTTGAGGTTGCCGAGGAGACCACCGGCATGAAATGCCCCTTTTGCGGCCACGCGGCCACCCAGGTGATTGATACCCGCATGTCGGAAGAAGGCGACACCGTGCGCCGCCGCCGTCGCTGCGAATCCTGCGACCGCCGCTTCACCACCTACGAACGCATCGAGCTGTTCTTCCCGGCCGTCGTCAAAAAGAACGGCAGCCGCGTCGACTACGACCGCAACAAGGTCAAGGATTCCATGCGCCTGGCGCTGCGCAAGCGCCCCGTTTCCGCCGAAGCCATCGACGAGGCCATCGCCCGCATCGAAGAAAAACTCCTCAGCCACGGCGAGAAGGAAATCGGCAGCGACCGCGTGGGCGAACTGGTGATGCGCGAACTCAAGCGGCTGGACAAGATCGGGTACATCCGCTTTGCGTCGGTGTACCGGAGTTTTGAGGATCTGGCTGAGTTTCGGGACGTGCTGGACGAGGTTGCGGCGACGAATGTGCGGAAATAGCACGCACGCGAACGGCTTCTATCGCCGCTGCGCTCCAGCCGACGACTACCAGCAGCTCGATGCCGTAAGCGTGCCCCCAGATACCATTTTATTCCCCGCCTGATCGTAGCTGAAGGTACCGCATGCATCCGTTGCCTGACCGGCCTGCGGAACGGCTTGAATCGTATAGACCGTCTGCGTAGGCACGACAGAGAAGCTCAGAGCGTAGTAGCCGTTGTCTGACTTGGTATTGGCGTAAACGCCGCTGGCGCCCAATGTCGCGCCAGCGTAGGTGTTGCCCAATGAGCGGTATTGCTCCATTTTCTGAGCCACCGCGAGCAATGCCGTTTTGGCATCCGCGCGCCTGGACTTTTGTATGTAGCCGTTGAGCGACGGATACGCCACGACGGCGAGGATGCCCACAATAGCGACCGTGATCATCAGCTCAACCAATGTGAAGCCGCGGGGCAAACGCCGAGAGCGAGAGAGTCCTGTGTTCATTGGAAGTAGATAACTGAAATCGTCCGTTCAGAGGCGTCCTTTGGATCCAGCAGGAAACGAATCTCTTGCCCCAGACGCAACGACGAGAGGCGGCCCTCATCCCCAGCAGGGCCAAATACGCGCACCGCACGACCGACCTGAAGGCGGTTACCCTGCACGTCGATCTCACCTTTATCCAGATTGAGCGCGGTGACCACGCCACGTATCATGCGAGGTGCTTCACTCGCATGGGGCCGCGCCCGACTCGACGCCGGGCTGGGCGTCACGCCACCAGGCTCGCCACCTCCCACCGCCAGCGCACCATATGCTGCATTGCCTGCCAGCACAAAGGTGGCAATCACACATAGCTTCTTCATACCTGCCCCCTCAGTTCAATTGCCGCCATGCAACACGGCCACGGGAACCCTTACCTGCCGTTTCACCAATCACTTGAATGGCACCCGCCGAAGTATTGACGTATTTGTTTTCAAATGGCGAGGCGCCCGGTGCTTGGATGGGCTGCAAAAAGCCCGGAGCAGCGGGAATTGAGCCGACTTGTCGACCACTCGTATTGGCGGGCGAACCGCCATATTGGAGTAGATCCGAGTTGTTGATGACTCCGTCGCCATTGGTATCGAAGGTCGGACTATCCAAACGGTTGCCCGTAAAGACATCCAGCTCCATCACCCAGCCGGTACCCCCGGCGCTGCATTGGGCGGTGGACGGGATGACAGTGTTAAAAATCACACGACCCGAACGAATGGTCGCATCTGTCACAGCACGCTCTCCGGTAGTCGGCAAGTTGATGTACCAACCGAGCTTCGAGCTGTTGTAGGACCCAAGTGCAATTGCATTGTCGCCGGACCGAAGCGCGTCCAAGGTTGGCGCTCCTACGGCGTGTGTCGTGATGCGATACGTGTTGCCGTCAGGACCCGTTGTTGTGCCCAACACCGATTGCTGCTGAAGATTAGACAGGCCGCTGATCGTGGCGCCCTTGTCGATGATGCCGTAGAAGGTCTGTCCAGCCGTCGACGCTGTATCGGTCGTTGTGAAGTACTGCCCCGTGCCGAAGACCAGGAGGTAGTTACCTTGCAAATTTCGAGTCACGTCCGGGCGTACCGTAATCGGCTGCCCCCCCGTACTGAACAACGGCTGCGGACTGCCGGAGGTACCAAATGCAACCCCCCAATTGCTGACCGTGCTGCTCGACAGGTCGAACTTCCACATGTTGCCCGCCAGATCGCCGGCATAAACAACGTCGGCAATGCCATCCCCGTTGGTATCAACGGCGACAGGTCCTGACAGGCCATTTGGCGCAGCAGTAGTGCCAGCGTTCGTATCGATCTTTGCAGTGACCGCTCCGGTTTCTGCATCCAACACAAACAGCACTGCGTGGCCGGTCGTGCTCGCCGCACCATCAGACTGCGTGCTGTTGTAACCATTGGCCACAATAACGGACCACCTTCCGTTGTTTGTTTTGACGATCAACGGTTGGCCAAAGCTATAGCCCATGTCTGCGTCATTCGCGTCGGTGAATTCCCAGCGCGCGACCTGGCTCGCAGTCGACTCGGTGAACTTCGACGGATCGGTGACGTCGAGCGCGAAAATGCCCTGTCCTCCACCGGCCAGCGCGCCTGACAGCAACGTATGCCACCCGCTCTTATAGAAGGTGTCCCCCACCGTGACGGAGCCGTCCGCGAAGTACTGGTGTGTGTATGTCGGAGCGGTCAGCATACTGAGGTTGCTGTAGATGGCCGCCGGAACATAGGCCATCGACTCTTTCCCCGTAGACGCATTGATGCCGTGCAGCATGCCGTCATTGGCTCCGACGTAGATCATCGGCGTTCGATTGCGCCAAGTCGATACGAATGCGGAGTAAGGGGCGCTCTCCATGTTGTCTGGATAGTTGAACGCAGGCGCGCCGACATAGTTCGGCGATGAGTGAATGATGTCGCCCAGCTTGCTCGTCGGACGATTGCGAAACGAAGGTGTGCAGGACCCACACGTATTGGCTTCGTTGGCATTGTTGCCACGCAGATAGGTCACACGCTGCGAGCCATAGCCATCGTTGGTGGTCTGGCTGGCGTTGTAGTTCAGCTTGGTCGATTGCGCCGCGTCCATCTCGGTCGCCTTCGGCGAACCCGGCGATACAGGCCACCGGAACGGAATACCGCGAGCGCCAAGAGCCGCAGACGGCTTGTACGTCAGGATCTGGCGCCCGGTATCCCAGTTCTGGGAATTGATCTGCTGGCCGGCATCCCAGAGTTGGCTGCCGATCGAACCGTCCGAGTTAATGGCATATGCAAGCAACTGCCCCGACCAGTCGGCGCTGCTGAACTTGGCCTGATACAAGGCAGTGCCTGTCCCCCAGGAACCCGCGTTCAGGGAAACGGCCGAAGCCGCTGCCACCTTGGTGGTAATGTCCGCCGCGATGCTTTGGAACTGCTGCTGCAGCGTTGCGGGATCCGTGCTCAGGTAAGCATTGCCCGTCCCCCCGAGCTTTGCCATTTGGTTGAGCGCAGCTACCGAAGCGGGGTTGGACACCGTGCTACCCATCCCGACCACGTAGGTCTGAATGTCAAAGGGACTCGTATAACCCTTAACGCTCGTACTGCGTAACGCCGTGATTTGACTGAACACATCGTTCGCAGCGTTGGAGAACGTCCACTGTCCAGTGCTCGAGTTATAGGTGCTTTGCTGATCGGAAAGCGCCCACATCGAACCATCGGTCTTGCCGGTGGGGTTGCCATCGGTCGCTAACAGCACAAAGTTCTTCTGGCAACTTTGAGTCACAGGCGTCGAATAGCCAGCCTGCGAGCCCGCGAAGTAACTCCTCGCCGTTTGCAGACTGCCAGAGAGAGGTGTAGCCACCGCCCCGTTCTTGATTTCGAGCTTGCTGTGGCCGCTCGCTGCTGAATTTGAGTTTGTCTCCGGCGCCAGATAATCGATCAGATTCTGGTAGTGCGAGGGCGAATCCGCCTGCACAGCTTCCAGCATTTTGCCGGACCCGCTTATGTTGGCATAGTAGCCCCACGCACGCGATAGCCAGATCATTCGTGAGTAAGGAGGATTGCCCGGCAGAAACCCGGCGTCGGTCGGGGTAAAGCCAACTTGCTGGCAACCCGAGAAGTCACCGGAATTCCAGGTCGACACGTTGGCGTGGTTCCGGCACCCGTTGTAATTGGTATTGGGATTGCTGGTCGTCCCCCCCGATAAGCCAATAGCCCACGGATACGGCCACGTACCGTTGTAGTACAAGACGTCATTGATGGCAGGATCATCGCCACTGAGCTCGTAAGTCAAATACGAATACGAGGCACCCGATTGCGGATTCGGGACGCAGCGCAGGCCGCCGTTCGATGCGGAAATGCCGTTGACACAGTCATTTGTGAACACCATGGTGCTGGCGCTCCCAAAGAAGTAGGCATACGTGTTGTACAGGCTGGGCCCCGGAGCATCGAACGTCGCTAGGCCCCAGTTGAATTGGGTGCGATAGTTCGAGATGGTCGACGTAATCACCGAGCGCGCAATGTTGCCACGTGTGGTCGGATCGTTGCCCGCGATCAACTTGCCCGTCATCGTCCCGTCCATGGACTGCGAGTTGTCATAGACCACCAAAATATTGGGGGTGGCTGTGTTGCTCGACAGAAACAGCGGATATTGCGCGATGGTGAGCAGCGCCGCGTTAGTTGTCAGCGGCAGCAGCGAGCTGATCAACAGCGCGAGCGCCTTGACTAAGAAAGATTGTGTCTTCATGGCCTCAGCGCTTCACGTAAATGGATTCTAGAACGACGTGGGTTTCGGGGCGTGCGCCGGTCGAGTAGACCGTGATCCGGTAAGCCGTCCCTCCTGCTGGAGGCTTCACACCAATCCCAATACTCTCGCCGGCCGGCACGGATAGTCCAGAGAGTTTTTCAATGACGTATAGCGGCTGGGATGCAACATTGGGCAATGCAACTGCCCCCGTATAAGCGCCATATGTGCGTGTATTCGCACCGTTAGTCCAATCGATCAAAGAGGATACCGACGCCGATTTTGGCGTTGACCACGACGAGGGTGGCGTGCACAACCCGTTCGTGCACGCCTGCACAAAAGCCGTTGTGGTCGTGATGTTTTGAGCAACATCCAATTCGGCATCACGAAGGGCCGCTTCTGCAGCCTGAAAGGCAAGCTTGCTGTCTTTGCTGTTGCCCAACATCATTTCCTGCATCACCGAGCCATTGACGAGCGCCAACCCTAGAAGCGTCAGGAGCACCAGAAACACCAACGCAACAGGCAAAGCAACACCGCCTTGAGCAACGCGCAGCCTATTCAAATTCAGCAGTAGCATCACATCACCCGGTTGCGCAGCGTAATTACGCTCGTAAACACCGAGCGTATTCTTCTGTCGGCTGCCGTCGCCGAAGCGCCATTGAAGGTATAGGTTTGAGCAATGGGCGACACGCTGTTCTGAACCGATGCCATCAAGAGCTGAATCCGCACACTGACTACGTTGTTCCAGGTACCAACGTTATCTGCAGTGACATAGCGGTTCGCGGCTTGGTCGTTATCCGTGTCTTCCCCATAGAGAAGAACCAGGTTATCAACACCCTCAACCAGTTCCTGGGGCTGACCCGCACCCGTGTAGTCAGGCACGCTGTAAGACCACAAGGAGTGCACCGCTTTGTTCCTGGCACTCTGGGCAACGAAATAGGTTTTGGTCACAACACGGTACGCCGATGCATCCGTGTTGAAGACATGCGTGAGATCCGCACTGGCATTGCCAGGCGTTGGCACAGCAACGGCTGCATGCGACAGCGAACCAGTCGTTGGACTGCTCGTGACCTGCGTCGCCTGAAAGACCGCTTGAGCTTCACAGTCGGAGACGAGGATGTAGTCACCCTGAGCAAACGGCGCGCTTGCCTCCACCGTCACCGCACCAGTTGTTCCCGTCATCTGCGCAGTTAATGCAGCGCCATTGTCGTAGGTGCGCTTGATGGCAATGACATCTGTCCCCGCAATCGGAGGTTGCGGAAGGCTGCTGATGCTCGTATCGAGCGCCGGCGTCCACGTTGACCCACTGCCGTGGTAACCAAAAAGCGTCTGATCAAATCGATTGTTAAAGGAGCCCGGCGAGTTCAGGGTATTGACCGGCGAGTTGGCCATGCCGTTACAACCGCGAAAACCGGTCATGCGGATGTCCTGCTCCATCGCCTCAACCGCAAAGCGGGCGCTTTCCTCCAAGCGCCCCACCGTATCGACCACGCGCGATGTTTGACGACCCGAGAGATAGATCGAAACGGCAATGCCCACGAGCAGCAAACCCAGCGTCAATCCGACCATGAGTTCAACTAGTGAGAGGCCGGTTTGTCGGCGATTCATCATGGCTTGAAGCTCTGCGAGAGCATCTGTTGCTGGCCGTTCTCGGTCCACCAGACCATAGCGGCGTACACGTTTCCGCCACCGTCACAGCCAGGCGCGGTGGGCGTCGCAGTCGGCGATATTTTGCTGGTCAAGCAAACCACTCCAGCACCTTGCGGAAGCTGCGTACTAAGCTCGTTCGACCACTCGTAGTAGTCGTTCTGAGCAATTTGCGCTGCCGAGCAGCCCGCTGAATTCGACACACAATTGGGATTGCTAGCGGCACCCGACAGGCTGCTGTAGGCGCCCGCAGAATAGCCCGTAAGGTTAGCGCGTATTCTGTCGCTTATCTCATACGCCAAGTAAACGGCTTTGCTTCGTTGCGTGGAAATGTTCGAACTGGACATCCCGATCAATTGCAAGCGTGAGAACCCAATTAAGCCGACAGAAATGACCAAAAGCGCAATCAGCGCTTCCAACAGCGCGTAGCCTCGTGCAGTGGAGTTCAGGGGGCGAGCATTCATGGGCACGTTGCGCTGGCAGCATCGACCAGTCCGTTCGGCTGAATCGTGATTTGATATCCCGACGTACCGCTGGCGGTAGAACACACCTTCAATTGGCGCAGCACAGCCGGCGACAGAAAACCATGGGCATCGAACTTGAGAGCGCCGTTGTTCGGCACGCTCAGCGTAAACCCAGGTGGCAAGGCATCGTGTGCACGCAACACCTCCCCACTATCAACCACCCCGTTGGCATTTAAATCGACCCAGACAGACCAACCCGCACCCCATTCGTTACCTACCACTCCAGACGCGCCTGACAAAACCACGCTCACTGGAATGCCGCGTTTAGCGGCCTCGCTTCGCGCCAAAGCGAGCGAGGACATGACCTCAGTCTGCACAGCAAAAACACGATTGCTACGCAGCATCGGTGCGAAAGAAGGGATCGCGACCACCAAGAGAATGGCGAGAATCGCCAAGACCACCATTAGCTCGGTCAGCGTGAAGCCGTGAGTTGCCAATAATGTCGTGACAATAGGCGAGCCGCCCGATTGGCCTTGTAGTGCGCGCGAATAGCGCAGTCGCGCCGATACCAAGCTCGGGTGAGCCTGAACGACTTTGCGAAACCAAAGGGCGAAAAGAGAACCGCGAACCAATGCGCGCATCTCAACTCTCAGCCGGAATGCCGTTGCCTGATCGCGCACCCACATCGCCCAATGGGCGAGATCCCGTTAAGCATGACTCGAACCCCCGACTATTGTTTTATGCGGCAGTCACGACGCAACCGAGTTCGCGCGCTGCCGATTTGGAACTGATTTGAGTTCTTCTAGGATGGCTCACGTCCGACCCCCGTGAACGTGATCATCTGCGCGACAAAAAAGCCCAGGCAGATGCATCCCCGGAATAGTGGGGAATTAGTCAAAAAGTGTCAACAACCCCCTCCTTCAACCGCGAGATTCGGGAAGGCTAGTGTTGGTGAAAAACCAACGATCCGTCGCTGCATGGGACGCCGTGCCCCCGACTCCCGGAGAGGGTATTGACCAGATATGACAGTTATACGGCCAAATTCACACTAACTTGAGCGACTTTCCAAGTGTCCGTCGACTCATGCCTGTCTGCCATCACGTCAAGCGCCAACACGGCGCCATCCTGCTCGAATCCCTTGTCGCACTCGCCGTATTGTCCCTGTGTGCAGCGGGCACCCTGACCGCACTGGAACGGATGGAGACCACCAGCCAAAGCCTGCGTCAGCTATCGACCGACGTTCGAACGCAAAACAACGGGGTCGAATCCGCAAACGTGCACTGACATGTGCCGCCTCTCTCATGCTCGGCGGGGCGCGACGCTTGTGGAGTTGCTGATCGGCACGCTGCTCGGGCTGATCGTGCTTGGCATCGCGTTGCAACTGGCACTCCTGGCCCGTGCAAGCTATCAGCGCGTTGCCGACAATGCCCTGATCGAAAGCCGCGGCACGCAAGCACTGGAACTGCTGACAATGGCACTGCAGCATGCAGGGTGGGCAACCGATACGCCAGCAGCATCGCCAGAGCGCCGATGGCCAGACGCGAAGGCGACCCTATCGATTCAAGGTGCGGACAGTTGCACCCCTCCCGAAGCAGAAGTCCTTGGCTGCAACGGCAGTGGCATCCGAAACAGCGATGCCGTGCTGGTCCGCTTTGCAGGCCGTAGCATGCATACCAACTCGCAGCGACCTGACGACAGCATCATCGATTGCTCCGGCTACGGGGTCGCTGAGCCGGTTCAAAACGGCAGCGACGACCAGCGCGCGGGATACATGCTGCTCTATCTCGCCCGAGCGACGGATCAAGAACCGCAACTCATGTGCCGGTCGCGAAGGCATCAAGCCGGTCAGACTGTGGCGGGCCGTTGGACATCCAATGGCATGGTCCGCGGCGTCGAAACAATGCAGCTTCTGTATGAGGTTCGCACCGCTGGCGGCACCTCAAGCACGACACTGTCCGCGCGCTCGCTGACCACCGAGCAATGGCGCCGGGTTCAAGCCGTGCACATCGCGCTGGTCGTTCGCGGCGACTACAACACGCCCAGGTCAGCCAACAAGACCACGGCCACACTCGCGCTATTTCCCGACCTCCAGCGAGTTGAAGGCGCCAACGCACAGGACTTGGAGTTCACGCCAACCGAAACCCAACGCCGTCGTGCCGTTTTCACTGCAACGGTACGCTTGCGCAATCCGCTCGCCTGCGATGTGGACGTATGTTGAGCGTTAGCGCCAAAGCGCGTGGTTTCTCGATGATGGTGGTAATGCCCGCGGTGGCGTTGCTCGGCCTGCTGACCATGGCGACCTTCCATCTGGTGTTGGATCAACGGCACCGCACGTCTCTCACGGCCGATCGTGCCTTGGCCAAATACGGCGCGGAAATGGCGCTGAATGCGGCGGAGTGCGAACTGTCCGTCGCCACCGAAACGCCCACGAACCTCCAATGTATGGCGGCCTTGCCACGGGAACGTATCGCCGCACTGGATCCGGTTTTGAGACGCGGCTTCCTGGTGGGAACGTGCGGCAACGACGGCTCGCTTGGGTTATGTCAGCCGCAACCCGACCAATCGCTCTGGACGTTGGCGCGACTGCTTGATGCGACCACCCACGCCGTAGAGATCGACGCACGCCTCCCAGGCACCCAGCGCATTGCCGGCCGCACTGCGCGGTACGTCATTGAGCCGATTCCCGATCGATGGCCCGGCCAAACTCAGCATAGCGATGACACGCCACCGCCATGGTTGTATCGCATCACGGCAGCAGGATTTGGCGCCGACCCCGCGGTCAGTGTCGTGCTGCAAACAGTCTTCCGCCCCCGAGTGCCGCGCCATACATCCACGCCTCAGACCACCACCGAAGCTGCACTGCCCACCATTCGACCCAGTGGCACGGTGACACAACGCGTCTACACCACAAGCGACCAGCACGACGCAACCGCCCCTCATTCGCAAACCTTCATGCTCGGCCGCCTGAACTGGCGTGAGCTGATCGAGGAGGGCTTACGATGAAGTATCGCCATGCCGCATTCACGCTTGTCGAGCTTACGATCGCATTGGCCATCGCTGCGTTATTGACCGGCGCCGCCGTACAAACCTGGTCGAGACACCATGAGCGCGCGCGGCGGACTGCGGCGCATGCGGCGCTGGTCTCAACCATGGTGGAATTGGAACGCCAGTATGCGCACACAGGCAATAGCTCCTCACCGGCCAACATTCCGGAATACATCTCCGGCTATCACTTGCTTGCTGGCCCGTGCGATGGGCGTGCTGCCGCACATTGCATTGAAGTCGTCGCCCAGCCGGTGCACGCGGGCACCGACTGCGGCGCGCTTATCCTGCGCAACACCGGCGAACGGTTCACTCAGATCGGCAATGCGCGCCAACCGGCATCGCCCGCATGCTGGCCATGAACGCCTCTCGTCTGCGGGCCGGGTTCACGCTGGCTGAGCTCGTCGTCGTCCTGAGCGTGATATCGATCCTTGCGATGTTCGCCGCGCCCGCCGCGTTGAATTGGTGGCAACGCGAGACTGTCGTCGTTCTGGCCGACCGCTTTGTCAGCGCGATCTCGCTGGCGCAGACCATGTCGCGCAATCAGCGTGCGTGGGTTCACCTCGGCCCGTGCAACGCTGAGCAGGGTTGGTCGTCGGGATGGGCGTTGTATATGATGCCCTCGCCGCAAACCCAGGCGACGCCGCTTGAACCCGGCACCGAAGATATCTTGATGCGCGTGTCGCCGCCTGTGGTGCCGCCCGTCGAATTTGCGTTCACGGCGTCACAGCGGGATGTCGACACCCTCTCTTTTGCACCTGTGGGATACTCGCGACAGCGTAACGGCAGCCAGCTCTACGGCACGCTGACAATCCGATCTGGAGCACATGAGCGGCGGGTCCGCATCAGCTCCGCAGGCCGCGCCCGCATCTGCGATCCGGCCAAGGACACCAAAACGTGCGGCGCCAGCGCCTCGGCTAACGACGATTAACCCAAACTCCCGCATTTTTTGCTCATGTTCTCCGACTTCGACCACGCCATGATGCAGCGCGCCCTGGCGCTGGCCGAGAAGGGCTTGTTCACCACCACGCCCAACCCGCGCGTCGGATGCGTGATCGTGCGAGACGACACCGTCATCGGCGAGGGCTACACGCAACCCGCCGGACAGGACCACGCTGAAATCCAAGCCATCAAGGATGCTCAGTCGCGCGGCCAGGACGTGCGCGGCGCCACCGCCTATGTGACGCTGGAGCCCTGCAGCCACTTTGGCCGCACCCCGCCCTGCGCGGATCGTCTCGTCGAAGCGGGGATCACCCGCGTGGTGGCGGCCATGGAAGATCCAAACCCCGCTGTCTCCGGACGCGGCTTGCAGAAGCTGCGCGATGCCGGGGTCGACGTGCGCTGCGGGCTGCTGGAGCGGGAGGCGCGTGAGCTGAACATCGGTTTCGTTTCGCGCATGACGCGCGGCACGCCCTGGGTGCGTGTGAAGGTCGGCGCTTCGCTGGACGGCCGCACCGCGCTGGACAACGGCATCAGCCAGTGGATTACCGAAACCGAGGCGCGCAACGACGGCCACCGCTGGCGCGCGCGCGCCTGTGCCATCCTCACCGGTATCGGCACGGTGCGCGAAGACAATCCGCGACTGACCGTGCGCGCCATCAACACGCCGCGCCAGCCTCGCCGCGTGCTGATCGACTCGGCGCTGGACGTGCCACTCGACGCCCACATCCTCACCGCAGATGGGCACCACGAGCCGACGCTCATTTTTGCCGCTCAACCCGAAGCTGGCCGCATGCGTGCGTTGAGCGAGCGCGGCGCGGAGGTCATCCTGCTGCCGAACGCCGCAGGAAAAGTCGATCTGGCCGCAGTCCTGCGCGAACTGGGTCGCCGCGAAATCAACGAGCTGCACGTCGAAGCCGGCTTCAAACTCAACGGCTCGCTGCTGCGCGAAGGGCTGGTTGACGAGATCCTCGTCTATCTGGCACCCAAGGTGCTCGGCTCGGGCCAGGGCATGTTCAATATGGGGCCGCTGCAGACGCTGGAAGGCGCGGCCGAATTCTTCTTTCACGATATCTCGCGCATCGGGGGCGATCTCCGCATCCTGGCGCGCCGCAACCCGACGGATTGATTGCTTATGTTCACCGGAATCGTCGCCGCAGTTGGCCGTATTGAAACCGTCTCGCCGCTTGGCGACAACGCCGATGCCGGCGTGCGCTTGTCCATCGACGCCGGCGGCCTGCCGCTTGCCGACGTGGCCTTGGGCGATTCGATTGCCATCCAGGGCGCATGCATGACGGTCGTCGCCAAAACCGAGACCCGCTTCGACGTGGATGTATCGCGCGAATCGCTGTCCAAGACGGTCGGGCTGGAACGCCCCGGCGAGGTCAATCTGGAGAAGGCTCTGCGCCTGGCTGACCACATCGGCGGGCACCTCGTATCCGGCCATGTGGACGGCCTGGGCACGGTCACATACTTCGCGCCGGTCAACGAATCGCACGAACTGCGCGTGCGGGCTCCGGTAGAGCTGGGCAAGTATCTGGCCTACAAGGGCTCCGTGGTGGTGAACGGCGTGTCGCTTACGGTCAATTCCGTCCGGGACGATGCCGACGGCTGCGAGTTCTCGATCAATCTGATCCCGCACACCGTGGCAGTCACCACGCTCAAGCACCTGAAGGCCGGCAGCCAGGTCAACCTGGAGATCGACCTGATCGCCCGCTACGTGGAGCGCATGCTCACCCACGCCGCTATTGGCCTGCCCGTGGGCACACAACCCCTGGCAGCCGTTTGAACCATTGGCCCCACTGGCTTGGGGCCGCCTTGGCGTACAATAGCGGGCTTCCCATTTACGCAGTCGCACGGCCCCCGAAATCACCGATTGACGGGAGTTGACCGGCGGCGCGCACCCCTGCTACGCCATGTCGATCGCCACAGTCGAAGAAATCATTGCCGAAATCCGCGCCGGCCGCATGGTCATCCTGGTCGACGAGGAAGACCGTGAGAACGAAGGCGACCTGATCCTGGCGAGCGACTTTGTCACGCCGGAAGCCATCAACTTCATGGTCACGCACGCGCGTGGCCTGGTGTGCCTGACGCTCACCGAAGAGCACTGCGACCAGCTCGACCTGCCGATGATGGCAAGCCGCAACGGTACGCAGTTCGGCACCAATTTCACCGTATCGATCGAAGCGGCCGAAGGCGTGACCACCGGCATTTCCGCGGCCGACCGCGCACGCACCATTCAGGTGGCGGCCGCCAAGAACGCCAAACCGTCTGACCTGGTGAACCCGGGCCACATCTTCCCGCTGCGGGCCCAGAAGGGCGGCGTGCTGATGCGCGCCGGCCACACCGAAGCCGGTTGCGACCTGACCGCCATGGCGGGCCTGACACCCGCCGCCGTAATCTGCGAGATCCTGAAGGACGACGGCACCATGGCGCGCTTGCCGGACCTCGTGGAATTCGCCAAGAAACACGGCCTGAAGATCGGCACGATTGCCGACATGATCCAATACCGCAGCCGCACCGAGAGCATCGTCGAGCGCGTCGGCGAGCGCACGATGGAGACGCAGTTCGGCACGTTCCACGCCGTCGCCTTCCGCGATCGGGCGGCCGGCCGCGCCCATCTGGCGCTGGTCAAGGGCACGCCGACGCCGGACACCGAAACGCTGGTGCGCGTACATGAACCCCTCTCGGTGCTGGACCTGCTCGAGTGCCAGCGCACGACGCACTCGTGGAGCGTGCCCGCTGCCCTGCGTGCCATCCAGGCTGCCCCGACCGGCGTGGTCGTGCTGCTCAATTGCGGCGATTCGGCGGACCGGCTGTTCACGCAGTTCTCCGCGCTGGACGCGCCGCATGAGCGCCCGCGTACGAAACCCGATCCGCGCATCTACGGCATCGGCGCGCAAATCCTCAAGGACGTGGGTGTGGGCAAAATGCGTGTGCTGGCCTCGCCGCTCAAACTGCCGAGCATGGTCGGCTACGATCTGGAGGTGACGGCGTACCAGTCGATGGCAGATGCACCCGACATCACTTCCTCTGCATCCACCGCGACACACTGATTTTCCCGCGGCAGCCGAGACTGCCGCGCCGGCTTTCTTCTTCTGACGTTGCCCGACCGGCAACCTTAACTGGAATACACCATGGACCACGGCTTCTACCCGACCAATCTCAACGGCGAAGGCCTGCGCATCGGCATCGTCCAGGCGCGTTTCAACGAGCCCGTGTGCGAAGCACTGCGAGAAGCTTGCGTCGCTGAACTCGAACAACTCGGCGTGGCCGGCGAAGACGTGCTGCTCGTGACTGTGCCGGGTGCGCTGGAAGTCCCGCTGGCGCTGCAGAAGATGGCCGAGTCGGGCCAGTTCGACGCGCTGATCGCGCTGGGCGCAGTCATCCGCGGCGAGACGTACCACTTCGAACTGGTGTCCAACGAATCGGGCGCCGGCATCACGCGCGTGGGCCTGGACTTCAACATCGCCATCGCCAACGGCATCCTGACCACCGACACAGACGCACAGGCCCACGCCCGCACCCGCGAAAAAGGTCGCGACTGCGCCCGCACCGCCGTCGAAATGGCCAACCTGACCAACGACCTCGACGGTCTGCAGGATCACGGCCAGGACGACGACGGCGAGAATGAATAAGCGCTTCCTCGCGCAAAGGCTTTTCCCATGACGCAAGACAATTCCCAAGCCAAGGCCAAAGCGCCCGCCAAGAGCGCGCGCCGCCGTGCGCGCGAACTGGCGCTGCAGGGTCTGTATCAATGGCTGCTCAATCGCAACGACCCGGGCGTGGTCGAGGCGCATCTGCAGGACGCGCAAGGCTTCAACAAGGCCGACCGCGCGCACTTCGACGCGCTGCTGCACGGTGCGATCCGCGAAGAAACCACGCTGACCGAGGCGTTCACGCCGTACCTGGATCGCCCGGTTGCCGAGCTGTCGCCGGTCGAGCGTGCCGCCCTGCTGGTCGGCGCGTACGAGTTGGTGCACTGCGTGGACATCCCGTACAAGGTCGTGATCAACGAAGCGGTTGAACTGACCAAGACCTTCGGCGGCGTGGAAGGCTACAAGTACGTCAACGGCGTGCTGGACAAGCTGGCTACGCAAGTGCGCGCTGTCGAGGTCGCTGCCCGCCGGTAATTCGGCGTCTGCTGTTCGCTTTACCTTTTTCGCTTCGCTTCAAGATGGACGCCCACCGCCTGCACACAGCCGCCCGGCTGGCCAATATCCGCGCCTTTCACGTGATGGAACTGGCCAAGCAGGCCCGCGAGCTGGAACTGGCGGGGCGCAGTATCATCCACATGGGCATCGGCGAGCCGGATTTCACCGCCGCCGAGCCCGTCGTGCAAGCGGCCGCCGACGCCATGCGGCGCGGCGTCACGCAGTACACCGGGGCCCTGGGCATCCGCTCGCTGCGCCAGGCCATCGCCCGCTACTACCACACCGTCTACGGCCTAGACATCGCGCCCGAGCGCATCATCGTGACGGCGGGCGCGTCGGCAGCGTTGCTGCTGGCGTGTGCGGTGCTGGTGGAGATTGGCGGCGAAGTCCTGATGCCCGATCCAAGCTATCCGTGCAACCGTCACTTCGTGGCCGCCTTCAATGGCGAGGCGAAGCTGGTGCCGTCGGGGCCGGAAGAACGCTTTCAGTTGACTGCCGCGCAGGTCGAAACCCACTGGGGCGAGCGCACGCAGGGTGTGCTGCTGGCCTCCCCTTCCAACCCGACGGGCACGTCGATCCTGCCGGATGAGCTGCAGCGTATTGTGCAGGCGGTACGTGCACGAGGCGGATTCTCGATCGTCGATGAGATCTACCAAGGTTTGTCATACGATCAGGCCCCGGTCTCCGCACTGTCGTTCGGCGACGATGTCGTCACGATCAACAGCTTTTCCAAGTATTTCAACATGACCGGCTGGCGGCTCGGCTGGCTGGTGGCACCCGCCGAACTGGTGCCGGAGTTCGAGAAGGTCGCGCAGAACCTGTTCATCTGCGCGTCGGCGGTGGCGCAATATGCGGCGCTCGCCTGCTTTGCGCCGGAAGCGTTGGCGATCTACGAAGAGCGCAAGGCCGAATTCCGCCGCCGACGTGATTTCATCGTGCCAGCGCTGGAGTCGCTCGGCTTCAAGGTACCGGTCAAGCCGGACGGGGCGTTCTATGTCTACGCCGATTGCCGCGGCGTAAACCACCCGCACGCCGCCAATGCCGACGCCCTCACCCAGTCGATGCTGCATGACGCTGGCGTAGTGCTGGTGCCGGGGCTCGATTTTGGTCCACACACGGCGCAGCACTACATCCGGCTGTCGTACGCCACGTCGATGGCGCATCTGGAAGAAGCGGTCGCTAGGCTCGGCAAGCTATTCAGCCGGTAAAACACTCTACGCGTCGCCCAAACAGAAAAGGCCGTCCCGAAGGACGGCCTTTCCTATATAGCGCAGCGAATCGGGCCAATCAGGCTTGGCCCTGCGACTTATTGTCCAGACGTGCCTCTTCCTGTTGACCAGCCGCCGGTTGCTTGTCGGACGGCTTGGTGGCTTGCGTCTTCGCATCGGCTTGCGTCACAGGCGTTGCCGTCGCGACCGGCTTCACCGGTTCGCGCTCAGACGCCACCGTCATGGGCGAACGATGCCCAGTGGCCACCATGCGCAGGCGCGACCGCTCTTGCAGCACCTTGCCGCCGTAGCCGCCGTCGCCTTGCGTGACCGCCCCGACATACAGCTTCAGGCCGCCTTCGATCGAACCTGCACGCGCGATGCAATCCTTCAGCACCAGCGCACCGACCTTGATGTTGGCATACGGATTGAGCGCAGCACCAACGCCGCCCATCACTTCGTACTTGTCCTGGTGGACCTTGGTCATGACCTGCATCAGACCCTGCGCACCCATACCGCTTTCGGCGAACGGGTTGAAACTGGACTCGATGGCCATCACGCCCAGGATGAGCAGCGGATCCAGGCCGACTTCCTTGCCGGTCTGATAGGCCGCCTTCACCAACTGGCCAGTGGCAGTGGCCGCCACGCGGTACTTACGGGCGATGTATTCGGCCACGGCAGCCTGCTCTCGCGGGGTACCGGCGGTTGCCGACTCACGCGCGTCACGGACGACTTGCGTGTTCGGAATCTGCGCAGCCAACTCGGCCACGGACGGCACCTTCGAAAGCGTGTCCCAACCTGCGGCCGCGACCGTGCCACCCTGCGCCGCAGCAGGCGCTACAGCTTGAGCGGCACCCGTACCGGCGGACGGCGCCGTCGGTGCAAAAGCAACCGGCTGCACGCCAGCCGCAATCGCGGGCGACGGATTGGCCGAGGCGACACTGGTGTCGACACCCGGCGTGAAATGCAGCACGCGTTGAGCGACCGTGGCGCGCCACTCGCTGTTGAGCGAGAGGGCAACTGCGGCGGCCACCGCCAGCAAGCCGATGCTATTAAGCACGACATGCCCGCTGCGGAACACCAGCAGTACGCCAGGATGCAACTCATTGCGGGACGCGGCGGCGCCCCCTGCGTTCAACTCCATGCGCAGCTTACGAGGCAGCGCAACTTGACCAGCGCGCGCGAGGCGGCGGCCAACCGGGGCTACGAGCCGGCGTTGCAGCGCCGATCCGATCCCGGAAGAATGAAGGGTTTTCCAACCGTTCATACTTACCTCCGTCCGCTGCGCAGATCCGGTAGACGCCTTTCTTTTGCCTGGCGCCGTGCGTTTCGAATCGCAACGGTTTTTAGTAAGGATGCCGCGCTGTTGCAGTCAGCCGGCATCTGTTGGGGGCACTCCCCTAGTGCCCAGAGAAATGCGGGCCGTGTCCTTGGGGAGGTCACGTCCCGCAGCGATGCTGATGTGCTCTGGTGTCGCCCCTCATACGTTTGAGAACGGGGCGTAGGCATTAGCCGAAAACATGTTGCGTTGCAACAATTACCAGATCGGATTGGATTGTAGGAAGCGCGTTATGCCAAGTCAATCATAAAGAAGTAAGTTTTCATATCCGAAAGTTATGATAAACCTCCCGTTGTTGGGACTGGCTGACCTGCGATGCGTTCTGTCATCAGGGGGTCATGGGGTTTTGGCCGTACAATCGCGGCCACCCTGCCTACACCAAAAAAATGTCGCCCGGACGACTATTCGGGGGACAGCCCCTCCGCGTGATAGGCGATCTACCTTACCTTTGGTTACAAAATCTCCATGCAATACAGGGACTTACGTGACTTTCTCGCCCAACTCGAACGCACGGGCGAACTGCGCCGCGTGCACCAGCCGGTATCGCCGCGCCTGGAAATGACCGAAGTCTGTGACCGCCTGCTGCGCTCCGAAGGCCCGGCGGTAGTCTTCGAGCAGCCGGTGGACGGCGCACAGAAGTACGACATGCCGGTGCTGGCTAACCTGTTTGGCACCACACGTCGCGTGGCGCTGGGCATGGGCGCGGAGTCGCTCGATGAACTGCGGGACGTCGGTCGCCTGCTCTCGGCGTTGAAAGAGCCTGAACCGCCGCGCGGCCTGCGTGAAGCCGGCAAGCTGTGGACGATGGCCAAGGCCGTGTGGGATATGGCGCCGCGCAAGGTGTCGTCGCCGGCGTGCCAGGAGATCGTGTGGGAAGGGAATGACGTCGACCTCTCGCGCATTCCCGTACAGACGTGCTGGCCCGGCGATGCGGCTCCGCTCGTCACCTGGGGGCTGGTCATCACGCGCGGGCCGCATAAGAAACGGCAGAATCTGGGCATCTACCGGCAGCAGGTCATCAATCGCAACCAGGTCATCATGCGCTGGCTGGCGCACCGCGGCGGCGCGCTGGATTTCCGCGAGCACGCCATCGCCAATCCCGGCCAGCCGTTTCCGATTGCGGTGGCACTGGGCGCGGATCCGGCCACCATTCTCGGCGCGGTGACGCCGGTGCCGGATACGTTATCTGAGTACCAGTTTGCGGGGCTGCTGCGCGGCAGCCGGACTGAGCTTGCGACATGCCTGACGCCTTCGCTGGCGCAGGCGCAACTCCAAGTGCCGGCCGGCGCCGAAATCATCCTCGAAGGCCATATCCAGCCGGATCCGACGCACCCGAGCGGCTATCAACACGCGCTGGAAGGCCCCTTCGGCGATCACACAGGCTATTACAACGAGCAGGACTGGTTTCCCGTGTTCACGGTCGAGCGCATCACGATGCGCCGCGACCCGATCTATCACTCTACGTACACAGGCAAGCCGCCCGATGAGCCGGCCGTGCTCGGCGTGGCGCTCAATGAAGTGTTCGTGCCGCTGCTGCAGAAGCAGTTTCCGGAGATTGCCGATTTCTATCTGCCGCCCGAGGGCTGCAGCTATCGCATGGCGCTGGTCAGCATGAAGAAGCAATACGCCGGCCACGCCAAGCGCGTGATGTTCGGCGTGTGGAGCTTCCTGCGGCAGTTCATGTATACGAAGTTCATCGTCGTGGTGGACGACGACGTGAACCTGCGCGACTGGAAGGAAGTGATCTGGGCGATCACCACGCGCGTGGATCCGGCGCGCGACACGGTCATGGTCGAAAACACGCCGATCGATTACCTCGATTTTGCGTCCCCGGTGTCGGGCCTGGGCTCCAAGATGGGCATCGATGCCACCAACAAATGGCCCGGCGAAACCACGCGCGAATGGGGCCAGCCCATCGTCATGGATACCGCTGTCAAGGCCAAGGTCGACGCCATGTGGGACACGCTCTTCCAATAACCACAAGGCTCGGCGGCCTGGCCTGCGAGCGAACGATCGTTCGGTTATTCTTAGCGAGTTAAGCGACTGCTGCATCTAAAAGGCGGGCCCTCTTTGTCTACTGGGCCCGCCTTCCTTATGGAGAACGCCATGGCCGAAGCACTCGACTCATCCCGCACCGCCGCCAACGCGCTGGAGCGCATCACAGACCGCACCCTTGTCAAAACGCAGTCCTACGTCGACGGCGCCTGGGTGGGCGCGGCAGACGGCGCGACCTTTCCCGTCTACGACCCTGCCACCAACGCACACCTGACTGACGTCGCCAATCTCGGCCACGCAGAAACGCTGCGCGCCATCGAAGCCGCCAATGCGGCTTGGCCCGCATGGCGCGAGCTGACCGGCAAAGAGCGCGCCGGCCTGATGCGACGCTGGTTCGACCTGCTGATCGCCAATGCCGACGACCTCGCCACGCTGATGACCGCCGAACAGGGCAAGCCGCTGGCCGAAGCCAAGGGCGAAATCGTCTACGGCGCGTCGTTCATCGAATGGTTTGCCGAAGAGGCCAAGCGCGTCTCCGGCGACGTGATGGCCAGCACCTGGCGCGACAAACGCATGGTCGTGTTGAAGCAGCCGGTGGGCGTGTGCGCCTCCATCACGCCATGGAACTTCCCGCTGGCGATGATCACCCGGAAGGTTGCGCCGGCCATGGCGGCAGGCTGCACCATCGTCATCAAGCCGGCCGAGCAAACGCCGCTGTCCGCGCTGGCGATGGCCGAACTGGCGCACCGGGCGGGCATTCCCAAGGGCGTGGTCAACGTGGTGACGGGCGATGCGGACCGCTCGATCGCCATCGGCAAAGCCCTGTGCGAATCGCCGATCGTGCGCCATCTGTCGTTCACGGGCTCGACGCCGGTGGGCCGCATCCTGATGCAGCAATGCTCGCCGACGGTGAAGAAGGTGGCGCTTGAACTGGGCGGCCATGCGCCGTTCATCGTGTTCGACGACGCCGACATCGATGCTGCCGTGGAGGGCGCGGTGCAGTCGAAGTACCGCAACGCGGGTCAGACGTGCGTGTGTACGAACCGTTTCTATGTGCATGCGTCGGTGTACGACGCGTTTGTCGAGAAGCTCTCCGCCAAGGTGCGCGGCATCAAGGTCGGCAACGGCTTCGAGTCGGGCGTTGTTCAAGGCCCGCTGATCGACGACCAGGCCGTGGAGAAAGTGCAGCGCCACATCGACGATGCGACGCAGAAAGGCGCACGCCTGACCACTGGCGGCAAGCTGATGCAGGGCTTTGGCTCGCAGCGTTTTGTCGAGCCCACGGTGCTGGCCGATGCCACGCCCGACATGCTGATCGCGCGCGAAGAAACCTTCGGGCCCGTCTCGGCCATCTTCAAGTTCCAGGACGAAGCGGAAGTCGTGCGCCTGGCCAACGACACGGAATTTGGCCTGGCCTCGTACTTCTACAGCCGCGACATCGGCCGTATCTGGCGGGTGGCCGAGCAGCTCGAATACGGCATGGTCGGCATCAACACCGGGCTGATCTCGAACGAGGTCGCGCCGTTTGGCGGCATCAAGCAGTCGGGCCTCGGCCGTGAAGGTTCGGTCTACGGCATCGACGAGTATCTCGAACTCAAGTATCTGTGCATGGGCGGCATCTGAACCGTCGCCCCCTCTCGGCCGACCTGCCACATCGATAGAGCGGGCGGCCTTTCCCCTTGCCTGACCGGCGGAGGAGACACATGAGCACCATCCGGGAAGGCGCCCTGCTTTGGACGCCATCGGCTGACTTCATCGCGCGCGCGCGCCTGACGCATTACCTCGACTGGCTCGCGCGCGAACGCGGGCTGCGCTTTTCGGCGACCACGCCCGAGGGCTACGCACGACTCTGGGAATGGTCTACCACTGAACTCGAGGCGTTCTGGACGTCCGTCTGGGACTACCTTGACCTGCGCGCCTCGACACCGTTCACGCAGATGCTGGGCGACCGCACCATGCCCGGCGCGCAATGGCTGGTCGGCGCGAAGCTCAATTACGTCGATCAGGTCATGCGCCATGTGGAAGAAGGCGGCAGCCCCGACCGCACCGCCATCCGATACGCCAGCGAGACCAAGCCGCTGGCCGACTTGTCATGGCGCGAACTGCGCCAACGCGTTGCCTCGCTGGCGGATGCGCTGCGCAAGATGGGCGTGGTGCCAGGCGACCGCGTCGCCGCATATCTGTCGAACACGCCGGACGCGATCGTGGCGTTTCTCGCCACGGCCAGCGTCGGGGCCATCTGGTCTGTCTGTGCGCCCGACATGGGCCAGGTGGCCGTGACCGACCGCTTCCGGCAGATCGAGCCCAAAGTGCTGATCGCGGTGGACGGCTATCACTACGGCGGCCGCGCGTTCGACCGCACCGACGTGGTCGCAGAGATGGTCGACGCGCTGCCAACAGTCGAACATCTCGTGCTCGTGCCGCAGTTGCTTGGCGAGGTCAACCGCGCGCGCTTCCCGGAGGCCCGCGACTGGCGCGACCTGACGGCCGACGACGTGCCGCTCGTCGTCACACCCGTCGCCGCTGACCACCCACTGTGGATTCTCTATTCGTCCGGCACCACCGGCATGCCCAAGCCGATCGTGCACGGCCATGGCGGCCTGCTGCTGGTGCAGACGATGATGGGCGCGCTGCATCTCGACCTTGGCCCCGACGACGTCTACCACTGGTACAGCAGCACCGGCTGGGTCATGTGGAATTCGCAAGCGAGCGGCTTACTCGGCGGCGTCACGCTCGCCATCTACGACGGCAACCCCGGCACGCCCGATCTCAGTACGCTGTGGCGCTTCGCACAGGATGCGCGCGTGACCTTCTTTGGCGCCGGCGCGGCGTTCTTCGCCAATTGCCTGAAGGCCGGCATCGAGCCCGGGCGCGATTTCGACCTGTCGAGACTGCGTGCGGTCGGCTCGACCGGCTCGCCGCTCTCGGCCGAGGCGTACGACTGGATCTACCGCCACGTCAAAGCCGACGTCTGGCTCAACCCCATTTCCGGCGGCACCGACTTCGCTGGCTGCTTCGTGGGCGGCGTCGCAACACTGCCCGTCTATGCGGGTGAGATGCAATGCCGCAACCTCGGCTCGCGTGTGGAAGCACTGGACGAGGCTGGCCGACCGCTCATCGACGCGGTAGGCGAGCTGGTCTGCACCGCGCCCATTCCGTCGATGCCGCTCTTCTTCTGGGGCGACAGCGACGGCAGCCGCTACCGCGACAGCTACTTCGACATGTACCCCGGCCAGTGGCGCCACGGCGACTGGATCAAGATCACGCCACGCGGCGGCGCCATCATCTACGGCAGGTCCGACGCGACCATCAACCGCCACGGCATCCGCATGGGCACAGCCGAGCTGTACCGCGTGGTCGAAGATCTGCCGGAAGTGCTCGACAGCCTTGTCGTCGATCTGGAATTCCTCGGCCGCGAATCGTTCATGCCACTGTTCGTCGTGCTGCGCGAAGGCGCGACGCTCGACGACACGCTGCGCAGCACGATCAATGCACGCATCAAGGCAGGGCTGTCGGCCCGGCATGTGCCCAACGTGGTCGTACAGGCACCCGGCGTGCCGCGCACGCTGTCGGGCAAGAAGATGGAAGTGCCCATCAAGAAACTGCTGCTTGGCGCACCAATCGAGCGCGTCGCCAACCCCGATGCAATGGCAAACCCGGAGGTGCTTGCGTGGTACGCGACCTACGCCGGGTCGCTGGCCCGGCAAAGCAGCGCGCACGGCGAGCCCGCGCCCGCATTGGAATCGTGGCGGAGCTAGACCGATCGTTGGTCTCTGGTTTCACAATCTCCGCCAATCGAACGATGGCAGGGACCGGGTGTGATGACTAACGTACAGCTTGCACCGGCACATCAAGATGCCGGGCGAGTTGCTTAACGGGGAGTCACCATGCTTGCAACGACGAACGTCCTGATCAAGACGGAGGACGGCCGCGAAGCCTTGGCCCAGCGCCGCCACGACATGCAGATGCGCCAGCGCCATCTGCTCATCCTCATCGACGGTGCCCGCACGGTGGGGCAACTGCATCAACTGCTGAGCGACTGGCCGGACTTCGACGAACTGCTGCTAGGGTTGCAACGGGCCGGCATGGTCGACGTGCTGCCTGGTATCTCGCATGACAACGCACCGGCTGCAGAACCGTTCGACCCCATCACGCACTTCAACCGTCCCTTGCTGGACGATGACGCGCACGGCGCACCTGCCGCCCTGTCGCTCATCTACGACAAACTGCCGCCGTTGACCGGCATGACGCTCGGCCTGCAAGCGGTGGCGGCGCCCATCGACGAGCCTGCGGCCAATGACGCAAACAGGCCGCGGGCGGCGCCCGTCCGGGCTTCTTCTACGCCGCAGCCAGCCGTCCCGCCGGAGTTGGCCGACGTGTTGCCCAACGTGGTCAAGGTCGAGTTGATGCGTTTGGCGGTGCAGCACTTCGGCTCGGCCGCGGGCGCCGCCATGCCGCTGCTGCGTGCCTGCAAGGAAGACCCGCAGTCGCTGTGCGACGTGGTTGCCGCGTGCGCCAAGGCTGCCGCCCCGACGGCTGGCGAGCAGGCCGCGGCAAAGTTCGTGGATGCGGCAATGCAGGCGATGGCGCTGCGGCGCTGAAGCCGCCACAGGCGCTGTTTGCGAAGCTCAGGCAAAGCCGGGTAAAATAGCAGTCTACGCGGGCGTCGTATAATGGTAATACCCTAGCTTCCCAAGCTAGAGCCGTGGGTTCGATTCCCATCGCCCGCTCCACTGTATCAATCTGCGGACTTCCGCAGAAGTCCAAGAGAGTCTGCAAGTCGTTGCCGCACAAAGACTTTTCCTCTCTTTGACGGTCTGCCGTAGTCCACTGCGATCCGCCTACAGCCGGGACTTTTAAGTCCACAAACAAGTCCATTTTTGTGGGCGCGGCTGATTCCGGATTGTTGATGGAGGGGCGAGGTCGACGTGACCAGCATCTGGTTCCTGACTCATGTTCAGGAGCAAGAGCATGGCACTCTCAGACCTGGCCGTTCGACAGGCCAAGGCAACTGGCAAGGCATACACCCTCCCTGACTTGGATGGCCTCTCCCTGGCCGTCACGGCTGCAGGGGGCAGGACTTGGCACTTCCGCTACTACTGGGCGGGCAAGCAGAAGCGGATGTCGCTCGGCACCTACCCGGAGGTGACGCTTCGCGAGGCCCGCAGCCTGCGCGACGAAGCGCGCGCCCTGCTGGCCAAAGGCACCAATCCTCGCGTTCACCGCAAGCAGAAGCGCACCGCTGTCCGGCTCGCCGACGAAAACACCTTCGAGGCGGTGTATCGCAAGTGGCTCAAGCATCGCGGGCTCAGCCTCAAGGAAGGCCGGCAGACGACCCTCTCGATACTTCCGCGCATCTTCGACAAGGATGTGCTGCCCGCCTTGGGCAAGCGGTCGGTCTATGAGATCAAGCGTCCCGACCTCTTGGAGGTGATCGCCAAGATCGAGAAGCGCAAGGCGCTCTCCGTCGCCGAGAAAGTCAGGACGTGGTTCAACCAACTGTTCCGCTACGCGCTGGTGATCGTGCCGGGCCTGGAACAGAACCCCGCCTCCGATCTCGATGTGGTGGCGCTGCCGCTGCCACCCGTCAACCACAACCCGTTCCTGCGCATGGCCGAACTGCCGAAGCTGTTGCAGCGGCTACGCAGCTATCGCGGCAGGCGGCAGACCCAGCTCGGGCTGCGGCTATTGCTGCTGACCGGCGTGCGAACCGGAGAGCTGCGACAGGCGACGCCGGATCAATTCGATCTGGACCGTGGGCTGTGGATCATCCCGCCCGACGTCGTGAAGCAACTCCAATTGGATATGCGCAAGAAGCGGCAGCAGCCAAAGGACATCCCGCCCTACATCGTGCCGCTGTCGATTCAGGCCATGGAGATCGTCCGGCACCTGCTGGATGAGTTCAAGCCGGCCCAGCGCCACCTGTTCCGGCACGACAGCGACTTGAAGAAGCGCATCAGCGAGAACACGCTCAATGGTGCGCTCAAGCGCATGGGCTATCAGGAACGCCTGACCGGACACGGCATCCGCGGCACGATGTCCACTGCGCTCAACGAGATCGGCTACCCGAAGGTCTGGGTGGATGCACAGCTCTCGCATGTCGATCCCAACAAGGTCAGCGCGACCTACAACCATGCCGAGTACGTGGAGCAGCGTCGCCGCATGATGCAGGACTGGGCCGATCGGCTCGACCTCTTCGAGCAGAACCAGGTCGAGGCAGCCAGCATGCCGCTCACCGTGCATCTGGAAGGCGTGCCCGCGTTCCCGAGTGAGCAAACCGCAAGCGCGCCCTCCACGCCGGTTGCCGCTTCGCCAATCCTGCTGGTGACGAAGCCGGGTGACGCCATGCCGTTGGTTTCTGCCGCCGCACATCGGCTGCCGGCGGTTCCGCCCCCTCGATCGGCCGCGCCGCTGGTGCCTTCGGACATTCAGCGCGAGAGGATGGAACTGTTCGATGTCTTCGAGGCGCCGCACAACCTTCCCGTCGCTGCGTTTGCCAAGATGGCAGGCAAATCCCGCAGGTGGATCAGCTACGAGATCAAGGCGGGCAACTTGCTGGCGTTGAACGTAGGCAACCGCGGCCAGCGCGTGCCGGACTGGCACCTCGACCCACTCAAGCACGAGCTGATCCAGTCCGTCCTGAAGCTGACCAGGGGTGCGGACCCTTGGCAGATCTACCATTCACTGCTGCAGCCGCGCTCGATGCTGCGGGGGCGTTCGGCACTGGAGGGCGTGACGGCCAGCAATCTCGACAAGCTCGTCATGGCCGTGAGCACAGCCGTGAAGGAAAGCGAATGGACCCTGCCGCGAGTCGTGGTTGCCTAGCAGCAGGAATGCGGGATCGTGGCGAAACCGCGATCCCGGCGTATCTGTCAGGACACCAAGCGCGCGCGGCGGGCGAATCTTGCCTGGGTGTCCGACAAGGAAGCGTTGCGGCGCAGCAGGTAAGCCATCACGATCGTTGGTGCGCCGGCCAGCGGCCGCACGGCGATGCCTCGGCGTAGGTAGCTCGCCAGTCTCGCGGCAGGCGCAATGGCGATCCCGTACCCGGCGGCAACCAGCGTCATCGCCACATCGAATGTCTCCACCGTTTGCTCCCGCTCCTGCAGCGCGTTCTCGAACACGCGCTGCACGGTCATGCGCCATGGTTCATCGGCCGTGGACTGCGAGCAGATCAAGGGCTGCTTGAGCACTTCCTCGCACGGCACTTCACGGTAGGCCAGCAGGTGGGAGCGCTTGGCCACGGCGACCGCCAGCGTGTCATGCCACAGCGGCTCGCATACCCAGCCAGGCCACTGCCGGGCAACCGCAGACAAGGCGAAATCGAAGCCGTCGCCCGGCAGCTCCGCGCCTCGAACGGGATCTGTCCATCCGGCCAGGACGACATGAGTCTCCGGCTCTTCGGCACGCTGCAGGGCGAGCACGTCGGCGAGCTGGGGAGGCACCCATTCGCCGAGGACGGCCATGCGAATTTCGGCGGTGATGTCACTCGATTCCACGTCCAGCTCCCCCCAGGCGGTGAACTCGTGGCAACTGATCTCGAAGCCGTTGAATGAGTTAAGTTTAACGTGGTTTAAATCGTGACCGTGTTCGACGCTCTTGGCAATGCCAAAGCGTTCGATCCAAAGGGGCCGCCCCACCGGCACCACTACCTACGAAGCGGAACCAGCCATCGCGTTTGGGGCTGCCGTGCGGGAAGAGAGAACCAACCAGGGTATCGCTCAGGAAACGCTGGCTCACATGGCCGGCATCGAGCGGTCTCACATGGGCAAGATCGAGCGCGGCGAGCATGTCCCCACGCTCCCCCTCATCCTCAAGATCGCCCGTGCGCTGAAATGCAGTTCCGCCCACTTGATGACTCTGACCGAAGCCAAGCTGGCAGAGTCGGCCCCATCCGCGGATTGAAGCCGGCCTGCGCAGCGGCCGCACGGCTACCCCTGATCGTCGTTGTCCTTGCCCCCAAGGGCTGAATCTTCGCGCTTTGCGGCCTCGTTGAGGAGCCGCAGGTATGGGTTGTCTGGCGGCGTCTCCCGGAACAGCGCCTCCGGGCTGGCGAGCAGATAGCCGTGCAGCCGGCGCGACTTGCGCGGCCCCGTGACTTCGCAGGTCCAGATGTTCAGCCCGCTCGGCTGCTTGCGGTGCTGTCCCAGCTTCTCGAAGCGCTTCTGTACCCACTGCCACCCCTCCAGCTTCTCCTGCTTGGCCAGCGCGGCGACTTGAAGGTACTCCTGCGCGTAGCGCTGGAACACGCCGGGGCTGACGAGATAGGTCGTACCGGCGACGGTATGCACCAGGGCCTTGGCGTCGTTGATGATGAGCTTGCGCGTCTGGATGCTCTGACGCAGCCAGGCCATGAAGTGCGCCCCGGAGGGCTCCGCGCGATCCTGGGAAGGCGCGAGGCTCATCTGCGGCGGGGGCACGGTCGAAGGGGCCGGCTCGGCCTCGGCGATCTCCGGCGCTGTGGATGGAGCAGTGTCGCCCAGCAGGTCGAGCAGCGCGGCCACGCCGATGTCCGTGGCTGCGGATGCGATCGGCGCCGTGCTCGCGGGTGCAGCTTCGGTGCCTTCCACGCGCGGCCCATCGGCCACCGCCGGCGCCAGCGGCGGCGGCTCCGCCTGTTCCTCTTCGACCTGCACACGGCCTGCGAACGGCGCCGGCCGGTCGACGGCATCCCAGATCATCGCCGGCGAGAGTTTCAGGAAGGTAAAGGCGTGCGACCAGCCGGCCTCGCTGGTGACGGTAGCCTTCCAGATCGCCTTGCCATCCGGCGTCGGTTGCACGATGCCGTGATCCTGCAGCACGTTGAACACCGCCGTGTTGCTCGCCGGGATGCCGTCGATGCCCTGCGACAGCAGATGTGCGCGCAGCTTGTCGGAGACGGTCTTGCTCACCAGCCACAGGGCGTCTTGGGTCAGCCAACCGTCCGCCGGGCCGGCCTGGTTCAACTTGAATTCTTCCTTGAGCAGGTAGCGCAAGCCGTCGAGCAATTTGCGTTGCAGCGCATGCTTGGGCGCCGCCAGCGCCTTGCTGGGATCGCCGCCGAGCTCCTGGGCGACCGATGCCTGGTCGGCCTGCACGACCAGCTCGCCGAGCGTGCCGGCGTGCTCGTACTGGCCGGCCAGCACGTACAGCAGCGCGGCCCAGAGGTCGGGATAGCCGCTGAGCCAGTCGAAGATGTCCCGATCGAGAAGGCGCGCGTAGAGCAGCCCGGTGGCGGCGCTATGCAGGCGGTACTCGCGCTCCTTTCGGTAACGGAAGCGGTAGGGCTTTCGCAGCGGGCCGTGCCAGGGATGCCAGACGCTGCCGTCGGCATGCTCGACGTGCAGATCGACCGCAATCTTGCCGATGTCGTGCAGCAGGGCCGCGTAGGCCGTGCCTGCGGTCCAGGCTTCGGCCTGGGCCGCCTGTGCCTCCGGCGTGACGCCCGCAGGCAGCAGGTATGACTGCCGCAATTTCAGCGCATAGGCGACGATCTCCAGGCCGTGGTCCAGCATGCCGCCCGGATAGGCGTGGTGGTGGTTCTCGGAGGCCGGGAACTGCTGGACCAGCTCGGCGTAGCGCTCCAGTGGGGCGAGGTAGAGCGTGGCGAACTGCCGGCGCGAGAGCGAGGTGCGCTGCCAGATGTGTTCCAGCAGTTTCTGCCGACGCGGCGTGGCCAGCAGCGATGCGGCCGACTCCGGCCGCGTCAACCCTTTCGGAGTTTCGATGGCGGAGGTGGGCGGTGTGCCGGCGGTGGGTGGCACCCGTTTGCGCTGGAACAGCGAGAGCATGGCGAACCCCGGATGACGGGCTGCTCGGGGCGCCTTTTGGCCTTTTCAGGATAGGGCCTTTCCCCTTGGCGCCCTTCCTTTGCCCCTTCCCAGCCCTTTGGCCTTTGTCGGAAGCCTTTGGGTATAGGGCCGCTGCTTCGCGGCTGCCACGATGAATGCGGCATGGGGCAACCCCGGCAAGTGGGGCGCTGCGGGACGTTCGTCAGCTCTGGCCCAAGCCGGTGTCGAGGGCGGCGGATTGCGCTGCGAAGTCGTCGGGACGGCGCTTGCGGAATGTTTCGAGATTGGCGAGCTTCCAGCGCAGTGCCGGCAGTTGCGCGGCGTGCCGGCACTGCACCAGCGACCAGTCCGGTTCTGCGCGCGCCAGCCCGCTCAGAAACTGCCTGTGCGCGGTGCTCAGTCGCTGTGGCAGCTCGCGCCGCATCCTGGCGCGAGCGTCGAGCAGTGTCTCCAGGGAGCAGTCCACTTCGGTCATGCCGACAAAGGCCCGCTCGTACTCGCCGGCGATGTCCTTGTCGTTGCCGAACAGCACTTCGTGGGGCGGCCGGTTGTGGCCCGCCAGATAGATCACGAAGCACTCGACCATGCCGTCGCTGATGTCGCCCGATTCGTAGAGCTGCCACACGTCGAATAGGTCGCGGGGGTGCTGCCGATCCAGCGCAGCCACCAGCTTGCTGGCGTACAGCTCGTCCGGTGCCAGAACCGGCAGCTCGAACTCGACGCCGAACAGATCGCTGGTCTTGGCACTCAGCGGCCGCCGCTCCACGGGCAGCACGCTGCCTCGGAACACGACGTTGACCTCGATCTTCACCTGGTTGGCGTCGTTCTCGACGATCAGCTTGGTGTCCCCCAGATCCTTGGCGCGAACCAGGCGTGTCTGCACGCCCAGTGGTGCAACGCGCGTGGCGATGGCGGCCAGCTCCTGGTTGATGGCTTGCAGCGCTTCGTCGCGCGGCGTCTGCCACGGGAGGTACACCACGTCGATGTCCACCGACAGGCGCGGCATGTCCCGCACGAAGAGGTTGATGGCCGTGCCGCCCTTCATAGCGAAGATGTCGTTGGCGAACACGTCGGGCGCGACGGCCAGCAGCAGGCGAACGGTGTCCGCGTAGGTCTTATCCATGAGGTCTCAGGCTCAGCAAGGTGCCGTCATCGAGCCGGCTCATCCAGCGCGTGTTGCTGCCGGTGCGAACCGGGTACTGCTCCAGCAGGGCATCGACATCCACGAGGCTGGTCTCGCGCGCCCAGGTGAGGAACAGGCGCACGGCCTTCACGCTGGTGCAGCAGGACAGCAGTTGTCCGAGCAAGTCCTTGCGGGGGGAACGCAGTCCATCGAAGAGGTTGCGGGCCTCTTCGAGGCTCTGCTTGACGCCGGCTTCGTACAGCAGTTCCAGAACGGCACGCTCGGAGGCAGCCACCCGCAGATCCTCGGGCAGGCCAGGCGGCGTGGTCAGGGTCTTGCTGGCCAGCGCCGTGTCCGGCCAGTCGAACAGGCGGGCGTGGACGTAGCGGGCCGGAAAGCGCGAGGTGAACCAGGCTGGCAACGCGAAACGACCGTCGCCCCACAGCACCAGCGTCTCCCGGCTGCCTAGGTTGTGCCGCACGCCCTGCAGGGCCAGGGCGCTCTTGCCGCCGACGTGCAGGCCGGGCACGCGCTGTTGCAGGAACTTCAGCGCACCGTAGACCCCGAACTCATCGTTCGGGAAGGCATAGACGCCATGGGTCAGGCGCACGAGCCACCCGCCGTCGGCATAGTGGGCGGCGAGCTGGGGCGACACCCCGAACTGGCTCAGGGTGGCAAGGTCGAACGGCGCCCCGCGGGGAAGTCCCGCCTGCAGCCGCTTGATTATCTGGTGCCTAGAATTTCCATCCATGCTATAAAAATAGCACGGAATCCAATCAGCCCCTAGAGCTATCGCAGGAACGTGCATGGAAAGTAGCATAAGGTTTGATTTATAGTGCAGAATCTAATCGACCTGCGACCCAGGCCGACCCGGCTCTGCCAGCCGCAACCCGCCCTCCTGATCGCGGTCTATGCTGGAGGGCAAGCCACAACCGGCCGCTCCATGAGGTGAGGCACCACTGAAGCCGAGGCACATGAGCATGACCACCAACACGCACAACGGGCGCTGGAGCCACCGGCTGGGCCGGGGGGCTGGCCGTGCCTGGCGTGGATACCTGCGCCGCGAGCAGCGTGTCGCCGGCTGGCTGGTGACGCGCGGGGTGCCCGCGGGCGCGGCGACGGCGGTGCTCTGGATCGTCAAGCTGGCCGTGCTTGGTGTGCTGCTCTACTCCGCGTTCTGGCTGGCGCTGCTGCTGGCCTTTGCAGTGATCGCTGCCTGGATGGTACGCAACGTCGATGCCGACGAAAGCAGTGATGATGACGAGCCTCAATGGCGAAACGGCCTGGACGGATACGGTCTCTACCGGGGCGAGGTACGCATCGACGGCGGCAGCGCGGACGACGAGTAGCTCGCCACTCTCGGCGCTACTTCGCCTTCGCTGCTTTGATTGCAAGGTCAGCGCCTTTGCCTCCCGCAGATTTGGCGCCATCGGTGGCTGCTGAGAGCATCTGCGAAATGTTGCCTACGCGGACACCAACCCACGCGAGCGCAGCTACCCAGAAACCCGGTAGCACGATGAACATCATCGCCATGACGAAGTTCAGCAACATGTCGCCAAAGGCGTTGTTCAAACCGATCAACGGATCGAAGTTCGTGTGCGGCCTGTCCGCGCCAAACCCCCAGCCGTAGAGCGCATCCAGGATCGTGCTGTCGATCCAGCGTGCGAGCTGGAACCAGAAGTCCACGAAGAACAGCGCGAACTGGACGCAGCTCACCGTCACCACCGTCTTCAGGTCGTAGGTGCCGATCAGCAGCACCAGCGGGATGCAGATGACGAGCGCCATCTTGAGCATCGTCAGCACCATCGGCAGCGCCTGGCGCACCACGTCCATCGCCGGAAAGAAGCCCAGCGAACCGACGGTCAGACCCAGGTCGCTCGCGCCGCGCGTGACGATGTTCGGCAGCGTCTTGTCGATCTGGCCGCCGTAGTCGGTGTAGACGGCGCCCTGGTTCATCTTCTGCTGCCTCGGCGAGACCACGGCGCGGATTACCGAGTCATTGACCTCGCTCTGCGACAGGAAGCCCACCCAGCGCCCGATGCGAGTCAGCAGGTCCGGGTCGACCTGTGCCAGCAGCCGGCTGCGCAGTCCCTGGCCGCCATCGGCCCACCACTGCCGGCAGGATGGATAGCCGCCGCCGCTGTCCACCTGTGCCAGACCCGCATCGCGGGTCGCGTCGTAGGGCCAGGCCGTGCGTGGGGTCTTGGCGCGATAGGTGTCATAGAAGCCGGGCGTGTCGAGGAAGTAACTCGACCCGATCCAGGTGACGTCGTTCATCTGCTCGTCGGAGAGCGTCGGCCGGTTCATGAACAGCTTGGCGCGCGACGGCCCGTAGCAGTCGTGCGTGAAGTCGGCGACCTCCTGTGCCAGCACCGGATCGTCGATGCGCGTGGCATCCACATCCATGCGGATCTGACGCAGGTCCGTGCCGCAGGGAATCGCCGCTACCGCGGCGCCCGTCACGGCTTTCGACAGCGCGTGCATGAAGAACCACCACACCGGCACCAGCGCGCTCTGGTTGTTGAGCGCCGTGTAGACGTTGGACCAGCCCGTGTCGTTGGGCAGCGGGACGTTGACCTGGCATTGCGCGGAGCGCGTGGTGTCGAACCTGATCGTGGCGAGATCCACCGGGATGAATGGGATGCCGGCGAACATGATGACCACGATCGCCACCCACACCCGGTTCTCGATGCGCATCGACGACAGCACGCCCTTGTTGCCTTCGTCCGCACCTTCGCTGCGGGCCTTGAGCCATTCCTGGATCACGATGGCCACGAACGGAAGAGCGAACACCCCGCTGGCCACGAGGATGCTCCAGATGCCGTTGTTGACCACCCAAGCCACCAGGGTCAGGTAATACTCCAGGTAGTCCGTGGTGTAGAGCGTCATGCCTGCCTCCCGGTCTCAGCCGTGCCGCAACAGTTGGCTGGCTTCCAGCGCGACCACGGCGATCACCGCTGCGATCTCCGTGCGCAGCAGGCGCTGATGCGTCTCGCGTGACGGCTCCCGCCGCAACAGGCGCCGACGCATCCACCACCAGCCGTAAGCCGTCGCTCCGTAGAGGCACAGCCGCCACACGAAGAAGTGGCCGGCGTGCGCCTGCAGCCAGTGCTGCCAGCCCTCGACGCCGCCGACCACGTGGATGCCGGCGATGTTCACCGCCACCGCGGCGGCCACCACCAGCAAGGTCCACAGCAGCGCCACGCCGACGCGGCGGTTGAACAGCCATGGCAGCCGCAGCCAGGCCAGCCGGCTCATGGCGTACCGCTCCGCGGCTTCTGGACTTCCCGCAGACGGTCGCGTGTGGTGTCGCCCTCGAAGACGCCGCGCGAACCGGCAGCGCGGGTGCTGTGGCGCTGGATGATCGCCATCGCCGAGTTACCGGCCAGCGTGCGGCGCAGCTCCAGTTCGGTCTTGAGGTTGTTGATCTCCTGCTCCAGCGCGCTGTTCTCCTGGTCGACCGCCTGCACGGCCAGCTCGTTGGCAGCGACGTTCGGCTCCTTCTTGCCGGTCAGCAACGTGCGTTGCAGCAGCAGGGCCTTCTCCAGCACGCTCGACAGTGCGGCCTCGGATGCGAGACGCCGGCCCAGCACGTCCTGATCGGGCTCGTCGCGTAGCGCTTCGATCACGCCGCGGGTGATCGGCAGCGAGCTGCTGCCGGCTGCGTCGAGATTGGCCAGCGTCGTCGGCCGGGCGCCCGTCACCAGTTCCTGCAGCGCCTGCAGCTTGGTCTCGTACTCTTCCTGGATCACTGGCGTGAGCCCGACGCCAGGCGTGGTCTGGGTCTTCGTGCAGTTTTCGCAGGTGCGCTGCTCGCGTTCGCCCAACACGCGGGTCGCCCAGTCCGCGGCCGCCTGGGGCGAGGACCAGGTTTGGCAGGTCAGGCGGTTGCCGCAGGCGCTGCGCGCGATCGACGAGGTATCGGTGGCGCTGCGCCCGTTGAGCAGGTTGTAGCCCGCGCGCGTCACGTCGCCGACCACCTTGATCGAACTCTGACCAGAGCCGCCCGCGTTGCCGCCGCCGACCCAGGGCACGCCGTTGTTCCCTTTGTTGGACTCGGCCTGCTCGATAGCGGAGACGGCATCGGTGCTGCTGACCGCATCCCGCAGCGCCATCCCTTCGGCGAGCTGGTCCCAGCCGGCCTGGCCGCCGGCCATGTCCGCCATGCGATTGGCGATGGCACGGCAGGTCATCTTCGAGCGGTCGAAGTCCAGGCGCGCCTGGAGGATGCCGTTGGTCAGCAGGTTGTAGAGCCCCGGGTCGGCGCGCTGGATGATCAGCGCCGGCAGCGAGGCCACGGCGCTGGTGGCGTTCTGGATCACGTTGCTCATGATCGTCTGGAAGCCGTTGGTGATGCCGTTGAGCTGGTTCTGCAGTGTCGTGGTGATGCTCATGTCGCCGCAGATCAGGTTGCTGTTCCAGCCGACGCCGACGCCGATGCTCTGCATGTTGCCGGCACCACCCATCGACACGGCCCGGCCGCCGCCGATGCTGTAGAGCACGTCGTCGCCGATCACGCTGCCGCTGACGTTCACGCCATTGGGGTCGATGCGGGTCTGCGCCCAGGCGACGCCGACGACCAGCGTGATGGCCGCCACGAGCAGCGTGGCCCGCAAGGGCGATTTCGCGCGGCGCAGAAAGTCAGGGAGGGAGGCGTTCATCGTGGGTTCCTCACATGAAATCGACGCTGCCGAGGAAGACCTGGCCACGGCGCCGGCAGCAGGAGTACGGCCGCCACAAGGCCCAGGCGTAGTCGCCCTGCTGGGCCTGCACGCGGGTGCGGCTGTGCGGGAAGACCACGCAACTGTTCGAGAGCGTGGGCGTCAGCTCCTGCCACTTGCCCGTCGAGGCGCCGGTCTCCATCAGCGCGCCGGCCGGCCAGTAGCCGTCGCGGGCGTTGGCCAGCAGAGGCTGGTACACGTGAATCTGGTTGCGGCGCGTCACGATGTCGCCCGCGCGCTGCGCGACCACGGCGCCGCTCTTGTGGTCGTCGGTCTGGTGCAGGAAGCCACCGCGGGGATACACGTTGCCCCAGAGGTTCAGGCCGGTGCGCGTACCGATTTCGCGCCGGCCGGGGATGAGCGCTTCGGGGTAGAACGCTTCCGGGATGTTGTAGCGCCAGGCCATCGTGTCGAGCGTGCTCAGCAGATACGGCATGAAGGCCGTGCCAGCGCCTTCGCAGGTGTAGCCGGAGGCGCTGGCGAACTGGCTGAACACCGTCCCGGCCGGATGGCCGATGACATCGGCGTTCTTGAACTTGGCGAGGTTGTTCTCGTTGTCGTGATTGGTCGTGCCGTCACCGCCAGCCTTCGCGGTCGGGTTGGGCATGCTCATCGCCCTGACTTCCAGCCACGGGTTTTCGCCGGTGTTCGAGTAGCTCGACACCACCGCATCGGGGACGTAGTGGCGCACCTTGACGGAGGTGCGAACCGAGCAGCCGAAGGGCGTGCAGTACAGCCAGTAGCAAATACCTGCGACGCGGTACTCCAGGCAGTCGGGGGACAGCGCAGACGAGACGATGGTGGCGGTGTCCAGGGCGAACGTCGATGTGGCCGCGCCCAGCAGCAGCGAGGCGGCGGTGGCGCGCAGACGCCGGGACGCCAGCAGGAGGCTCATGGATGCGTGCTCCGGTAGGCGTTGATGCGCGCGACGGCGCGGGACACGTCGGGCTCGCCGTAGACCACATAGCGTCGATCGACCACCACGGCGGGAATCTTGGCGATGCCCAGTCCCCAGGCATCCGCGACACCTTGGTAGGCGTGGCCGATGCGGCGTTGAAGGGCCTCGCCACCGTCATGCAACCGCTGCCGCACCAGGGCTGCAGCCTGTTGCGGGTCGGCCGGCAGGTGCGCGGCGAGTTCGACCTCGATGCGCGTGGCCTGGTCCAGCTCGATGACCCGCACGCCGGCCGGGGCCTGCACCGGATGACGGCTGTCGGTGACGACGAGCACATCGGCGGCCGCAGCCTGGGTGAACATGAACAGCACTACCCGCAGTCCGGGGGCAATGCGGATGGTCGGCAGCCGGGGCGAAGCCTTGAAGAAGGGGGGCGGCATATCGGGCGTCCTTGGAGTCGATCAAGGTCACAGTCGACTTCAAGTGCCGATCTGACGCGACAAGGAAACCGCATTCGGCCCCTGCCGGTTTCATGCACTACGCCGCTGTGGGCGTTGTGTTTGCCCCCTGTCGGAGGCGGAGGTCAGGTGCGTGGCTCTGAGGTGCCCGCGAACCCAAGAAACGCGATGCAAGCGAATCGGCATCGACGGCTGGGAGCGTTTGCATTCGATCGACGTCCCCCCGCGTTGAGTAGCGGTTGGGTTTAGAGCCCGGGGCTGAATGTAATCGTCTTGGTGGTGAGTTGTCTGGCGTAGGCGGCGGGCGTTAGCCCGCCGAGTGCTTTCTTTGGTCGCTCCTCGTTGTATTCGCGGACCCAGGCCCGGATGACGGTCCGAGCGTGATGCAAGCTGGAGAACCAGTGCTCGTTGAGGCACTCGTCCCGGAATCGGCCGTTGAACGATTCGATGTAAGCGTTCTGGTTGGGCTTGCCGGGCTCGATCAGGCGCAGGGCGATGCCGCGACGGTGCGCCCAGGTCAGCATGGCTCGGCCAGTAAATTCGGGGCCGTTGTCGGTTCGGATCACGGCCGGTGTACCGCGCGTTGCGCAGACCTCGTCCAGCAACCGGATCAGGTGCTCGCCGCCGAGGCTGTGCTCCGGGATCACCGCAACCGCCTCGTGCGTGGCGTCGTCGACGATAGCCAGGCACTTCAGAGATCGGCCTGAGGCGATCCGGTCGAACACGAAATCCATCGACCAGACCTCGTTGGCCGCGCCGGGCCGGATCAGCGGCTGGCGATCGGCCGGCGGGATCTTCTTGCGGCGCCGTCTGCGCACCTGCAGCTTCTCCAGCGCGTACAGCCGCTCGACCCGCTTGTGATTCACCCGCTGGCCGGCCTGCCGCAGCTTCAGGTAGATCATCTCGGCGCCGTAGCGGCGATATCGCTGGGCCAAAGCGACGATCTGCTCGCGCAACTCGTCATTGCCGTCAGGCCGTGGTGTGTAGCGCAGCGACGATGCGCTCATGCCAGCAACACGCAGCGCGTGCCGCTCGCTCAGCCCCTTGTCCTGGAGCATGCGCACCAGCGACCGCTTCGCTGGCGCGCTCACCACTTTTTTCTCAGCGCTTCCTTCGTCGCCTCGTTCTCAAGCAGGGCATCGGCCAGCAGCCGCTTCAGCCGAGTGTTCTCCTGCTCCAGCGCCTTGAGCCGCTTGGCATCGGACACGTCCATCCCACCGAACTTGCTCCGCCAGAGATAGAAGCTCGCCTCAGAGAAGCCGTGCCGCCGGCACAGGTCCTTCACCGGCACCCCGGCATCGCCCTCCTTCAGGAACTTGATGATCTGCTCTTCGCTGAACCGCTTCTTCACGTCCGACCTCCTGGATCATGGGTCGGACTCTAAACGTCAGTGCTACTCAAATACGGGGGGACATCGCGATGCCTTGAATTGACGCTTCAGCTTCAATTGAGTTTTAATTATAACGCGATGTAGAATCTATTACATTCATCACTGCTTGCTGACCAAGGAGCCCGTGCTTGAGCTTTATTGCCCTATTCGTCAGCCTGCCCACCAAGGCATCGACCGGCCGCATGCGCGTCTGGCGCTCCGTCAAGGCGCTGGGCTGCGCGACGCTGCGCGATGGGGTCTACCTGCTGCCTGACTCGGCCGACAGTGCGGCGGCGCTGGACGAAGTGGCGGCGCAGGCGGTGGAAGTCGGGGGCAGCGGCGAGGTCTATCGACTCTCGGGGTGTGAGGAAGCCCAGGAGGGCGCGCTGCGCGCCCTGTTCGACCGGGGCGAGGAGTACGCCGGCATCGCCGAGGAGATCAAGGAACTCGGGCGGAGCTTGGCATCCCTGGATGGCGCTGCCGCCGCGCGCAAGCTCCAGCCGCTCGTGCGCCGCTTCGAGCAGGTGGTGCGCATCGATTTCTTTCCCGGTGAGGCGCAGCGGCAGACCCTGAGCCTACTGGACGACCTGCGCGACGCGATCACCCGCCGCATGTCTCCCGACGAGCCGACCGCCCGGCAAGCGGATGTTCCGCGGCTGGACCGCGCCGACTATCAGGGCCGGACCTGGGCCACGCGGGCGCGACCATGGGTGGACCGACTCGCTTCGGCCTGGCTGATCCGGCGGTTCATCGACCCAAGCGCTCGCATCGTCTGGCTGGCGAGTCCCGCCGACTGCCGCAATGGCTGGCTCGGCTTCGATTTCGACGGCGCGGCCTTCAGCCACGTAGGCACCAAGGTCACCTTCGAGACGCTGCTGGCAAGTTTCGGACTTGATTCCGCCCCTGCACTGGTACGTCTGGGCGAACTCGTGCATTGCCTGGATGTTGGGGGACTCCCGGTCGCGGAAGCGCTGGGCATCGAATCGCTGCTCGCCGGCCTGCGGGCATCCGAACCCGACGACGACGCGCTGCTTGCCCGCGCATGCGAAGTCTTTGACTGGCTATTGAAGAGTTACGAGGAAAAAACAACGTGAACGCCCCGACCAGTCCTCAGACCGCTGCCACGACTGAAGCGGTCCCTCCAGCGATGAGCTACCTGCAGCTCTTCGCGCGCTTCCTCAAGTTCGGCTTGCTCGCATGGGGCGGGCCTGTGGCTCAGATCGGCATGTTGCGCCGCGAGCTCGTGGACGAGGAACGCTGGATCTCCAGCAGACGCTTCAACAAGCTGCTTGCGGTGATGCAGGTGCTGCCCGGACCCGAAGCGCACGAAATATGCGTTCATTTGGGCATCCGGGCGAAGGGGCGGCTGGGGGGCGTACTGGCGGGACTCGGGTTCATGCTTCCCGGGTTCTTGCTGATGTTCGCGCTGTCCTGGCTGTACTTCCAGATCGAATTCGTTGGCACCTCGCTGGGCGCGGCGTTCCTTGGCATCCAGGCGGCCGTGATCGCCCTGATTGTGCGCGCCGTGCACCGTATCGGCGAGCACATCCTGCTCGATCGCTGGTTGTGGGCCATTGCCATCGTTTGCGCGCTGGCCGCCATGGCTCGTGTCGACTTCTGGATCACCCTGCCGGCGAGCGGCCTGGTGTACGCGCTGCTCGTGCTGAAGCATCGGGCCTTGGCGCTCTTGGTGACACTGGGCGCGGTGGCGCTGGCTGCCGCCGTGGCTTGGTGGGATGCGCCGGCGGCGAAGCTGGTGGAAACGGTCGTTCAGGGCCAAGCCTCGGTGCTGCTCATCTTCGCCTCGGGCCTGAAGGCCGGCTTGCTCACCTTCGGTGGTGCCTACACGGCGATCCCGTTCGTTCGCAATGACGCCGTCGGGCGCGGATGGATGACGGATGGGCAGTTCCTGGACGGCCTAGCGCTGTCCGGTGTGCTGCCGGCACCCCTCATCATCTTCGCCACGTTCGTCGGCTATGTGGCAGGGGGGCCGATCGGGGCGGTGGCCATGACGGTGGGTGTCTTTCTTCCGGCCTTTGCGTTCTCGTTGATTTTCTACGACCGGCTGGAGGCTGTCGTGGAGAACAAACGGCTGCACGCGTTCCTGGACGGCGTCGCGGCCGGCGTAGTCGGCCTGATCGGCGCAACTACCCTCGACTTGGCGCAGGTCACGGCTGAACGTGTCCCATCGCTGGCGATGGGCATGTCGATCTTCGCCGCAGGCTTGGCGTTCCTTTATGCCTGGAAGAACAAGCTCAACGTCGTCGTCGTGATCCTCGCGGCGGGATTGGCGGGCTGGCTGGTGTTTCCGAACCAAGGCTGAACCTGATCGAGTCAGCCTTCGTCGCGCCGTTTCCGATCCACCTTGCTGAGGAAGCCAAGATGCCTTACGAACTGAAGCCCCTTTCGTGCGATCCAGCCAAGCTCACCGGCCTGTCCGAGAAGCTCATCGTCAGCCACTGGGAGAACAACTACGGCGGCGCGGTCAAGCGTCTCAACGCCATCGAGCAACAGCTGGCGCAATTGAACTGGGGAGCGGCGCCGGTGTTCGAGATCAACGGCCTCAAGCGCGAGGAGATGATCGCCAGCGGTTCCATGATCCTGCACGAGGTGTACTTCGATTCCCTCGGCGGCACGGGGGGCGACCCCGACGGCGCGCTGAAGGCGGCCATCGAGCGGGACTTCGGCTCCGCGGATGCCTGGCGCACCGAATTCACGGCCATGGGCAAGGCCCAGGGCGGCGGCTCCGGCTGGACCCTGCTGGTATGGAGCCCGCGCCGCGAGCGTCTCGTGAACACCTGGGCCGCCGACCACGCCCACAACCTGGCCGGGGCCACGCCGCTCGTCGCCCTCGACATGTACGAGCACAGCTACCACATGGACTTCGGCGCCAAGTCCGCAGCCTATGTGGACGCCTTCATGCAGAACCTGTCCTGGACCGTCGCCGAGGCGGCTTTCACCCGGCTTGGCGCCTGAACATGGACCGCGCCATCAAACCCGAAACCGTGAGATCCAATCAAGGAGGCAGCATGTCCCGTAAAACCCGAGTCCTTTTCGCCGCAGCGACAGCGGTCTGCATGCAAATGGCCGTTGCGGCCGGACCGACGGTAGATACCGCAGCGATCGAGTCCGTGACGGGACTCAAGGGCGACTACAACAAGGCCGAGAACGTCTTCAAGATCAGCAAGCCGCGCGATGACGTGACGATCAGCGTGGATCGCTGGACGATGCCCCCCTTCATGGGCCTGACTTCGTGGGCCGCGTTCACTCCGATGGCTGGCAGCACGATGATGATGGGCGACACGGTGCTGTTCGAGGACGAGGTCAATCCGGCCATGAGCGCCGCTCTTGAGGCCGGCCTGGAAGTGACGGCGCTGCATAACCACTTCTTCTTCGACCGACCCAAGGTCTACTTCATGCACATCGGCGGGATGGGCGATGCGCGTCATCTCGCCACTGGGGTCAAGGCTGTGTATGACCGGGTCGCGCAGGTGCGCGCCAGCCAACCCAAACCCGCAGATGCCTTTGGCGGCACCATTGCCACACCCAGCAGCCTCACCGCGGCGCGCATCGAGGAAGTCCTCGGCGCCAAGGCGCAGGTGAAGGACGGCATGGTCAAGGTGAGCTTCGGGCGCGAGGCGAAGATGCATGGCACGCCCGTCGGCAATGCCATGGGCGTCAACACCTGGGCTGCGTTTGCAGGGACCGACGAGCAGGCCGTGGTGGACGGCGACTTCGCGATGCGTGAGGACGAACTCCAGACGGTGCTCAAGGTGCTGCGGCGAGAAGGCATCAACATCGTGGCGATCCACAACCACATGACGCACGAGGAGCCGCGCTACGTCTTTCTGCACTTCTGGGGCAAAGGCAAAGCAGCGGCGCTGGCGCAGTCGTTGAAAAGGACTTTGGACGCGCAGAAAGCCGTGAAATGACGCCTCGTAGTGCCTTTTCCGTTTTCTGAGACGCCCCCCTTTATGACCTCAAGGTCGAAGAACCGCGACATGTTCCGAAACGGCAACAGGAGATCATCATGCAATGGATCACCCGTGAACGCCCGAAAATCGACCGCATCGCCTGCCCCTGGTTGATCGCCCGCTTCATCGACGAGAACCCGGAGTTCCTCTACGTGCCTTCGGGCGAGGTCCTGAAGGTCGCCGCCGACACCGGCGCGATTCCCTATGACGTGCCGAATGTCGAGCTCGGCCACCATGGCGACCGCTGCAGCTTCGATGCCTTCATCGCGCAGTACAAACTCGACGACCCGGCCTTGAACACGCTGGCGCTGATCGTACGCGCCGCCGACTGCGCCCAGCCGCAACTGGCGAAGGAAGCGGCCGGCCTGCTCGCCATCTCGAAAGGGCTGTCGCTCAACTTCGCCGACGACCACGAGATGCTCCGGCACGGCATGGTGATGTACGACGCGCTCTACGCCTGGTGCGCCGACACGCCACTGAAGAAGGTTGCCCGCCTGCTTGGCTTGAAGTGATGCTGCTGCCCGCCGGAGCCGCGCCCGATGCACGTCTGCTGCTGATCGGCCGGGCACTGCGAGCCTTCACCGACGGCTTTGTCGCCATTCTGCTACCGGTTTACCTGCTCACGCTCGGGCTCGGCAAGTGGGAAGTCGGCTTGATCAGCACCGCCACCCTGCTCGGATCGGCGCTGGCGACCGTGGCGGTCGGGCAGTGGGGACATCGCTTCCCGCAGCGCCGGCTACTCCTCGCCGCCGCCTGGCTGATGGCCGCCACCGGTCTTCTGCTGGCCGGCCTGGGCGGCATCGGCGCCTTCTGGCCGCTGCTGATCGTCGCCTTCGTCGGTACGATGAACCCCAGCTCCGGCGACGTCAGCGTATTCCTGCCGCTGGAGCATGCGCGGCTGGCCGAATCGGCGCACGGCGAGGCGCGCACTTTCCTGTTCGCGCGCTACACCTTCGTCGGCGCCTTGTGTGCCGCGACCGGTTCGCTGGCGACGGCCATCCCGCAAGTGCTGACGGATGCCGGCCTGGCCCAGCTCGACGCGTTGCGCCTGATGTTCGTCGCCTACGGGCTGACCGGCGTCTTGATCTTCGTCCTGTATCGCGCCTTGCCGGACCACCGTATGCACGAGCAGGCAGCGTCGCCCGAACCGCTGGGGCCTTCGCGCGGCATCGTGATCAAACTGGCGGCGCTGTTCTCGGTCGATGCCTTCGCTGGCGGGTTGATCGTCAATACCTTGCTCGCGCTCTGGCTGTTCGAGCGTTTCGACCTCTCGCTCGCCGCTGCCGGCCAGTTCTTTTTCTGGGCCGGGCTGCTGTCGGCCGGCTCCCAGCTCGCCGCCCCCTGGGTAGCGCGCCATATTGGCCTGATCAACACGATGGTGTTCACCCACATCCCGTCGAGCGTCTGTCTGGTCCTCGCCGCCTTCGCCGACAGCCTGCCGGTGGCGCTCGCGCTGCTGTTCCTGCGCAGCGCCCTGTCGCAGATGGACGTGCCGACGCGATCGGCCTTCGTCATGGCGGTGGTGACGCCGGCCGAGCGCGCCGCGGCGGCGAGCTTCACCGCCGTTCCCAGGAGCCTCGCCGCCGCAGCGAGCCCCGCCATCGGCGGCGCCCTATTCGCCGCTGGCTGGCTGGCGCTGCCGCTAGTGGCCTGCGGCCTGCTCAAGATCGCGTATGACGTTGCACTTTGGCGCGCGTTTCGGAAGTACGAGGAACCCTCCTCTTGAGAGCGCTCGCGCGCAAGCACATGGCGCGCTTCCGAAAATCGTGACCATCAGACAGAGCGCATCGCGAACGTGGCAACCGGAACTTTCCATGGCAGTTCTTGTGGAGAGGGGCAAGAGGCACAGGCGCCCCCCGGAAGGGACGCCTGCGGTGCGGACTACAACAAGCCGGCTTCCGCGAACGAGTACGGGCTGCCCTTGCCGACGATGAAGTGATCCAGCACCCGGACATCGACGGTGGCCAGGGCGCTCTTCAGCCGCTCGGTGATCGCACGATCAGCGGCCGAGGGCTCGGTGTTCCCCGAGGGATGCTGATGCGCCAGGATCAGCGCCGAAGCGTTGAGCGCCAGCGCACGCTGGACCACCACCCTCGGATACACCGAAGTCTGGTCGACCGTGCCCTGGAACAGCGGTTCGTAGGCGAGCACCTGGTGCTGGTTGTCGAGAAACACGACGGCGAAGATTTCGTTCGGCTCCGCGACCAGTTTCAGGCGCAGGTAGTCGCGCACGGCGGCGGGACTGCCCAGCGCCGGACCGGCCTTGAATACGCGGTTCTCCAGCAGGGTGATGGCCTGCCGGATGATCCAGTCTTCGTGCTGGGCGGCGATCAGGGTGAGCGACTCCGGGCGGGAGTCGGCGATGACAAGAGACATGGCGAACCTCCAATGGATGAGATCGGAGGGCGCCTGCCCCTGGAGGGCAAACCCTCCTGGGGACGTTGGGGATGGAACAGGTGACGAGCGGGCATCCGCCACCGCGGATGCGGTGGCTGTTCGCGTCAAGGGATGCGATGCGAACGGGTTTCGATCAACGCGGACGAGCCGCGCCGCAGCCTTGAAGATCGATGGCTACCTGGGCATGTCACCGGCAACGCCGGCGGGCATGTCTGGGGGATGGGCGGGTTCGGCCACGGTCGTGTTGCCGGCGGCGAGCAGGTCGATGGCCGACAGCAAGGCATCGCCTTCGACGGGACCGTGCAGCAGGAGGGTCTTGCCGGACTCGCGGTCGCGCAGTTGCAGGGCCGGCGTGGCCGCGATGCCCTGCTGTGCTGCTTCCACCGCCTGGGCACGGATGACCGCATCGGGGCGCTCGCTGTCGAGACAACCCTGCATGGTTGGTGTGAGGTCGGGATAGCGCAGGCCCTCCGGCAGGCCGTGGCCGTCGCCGCGGGTGTTCGAGTAGAGCCACGCCACGGCCTGCCAGAACGTGGCATGTCCGCCCGTCTCGCCCGCGCACTCGGCCAGGCGTGCCTCGGCAGTCGCGGCCGGCTCGTGCATGGACAGCGGCAGGTGGTGCCACTGCCAGTTCACCTCGGGATGGGCGTCGATCCAGCGCTTGAGCGCGGGGAAGTAGGCCCGGCAGTACGGACACTCCAGGTCGGCGTACCCGACCACCGTGAAGCGCGCATCGGCACGGCCATACAGCCAGGGCGGGCCGGCCGGTTTCGACGCTTCGGACCCGGCGGCGGCCAAAGACATGGGCTCGGTTGCCGGATGCGGCGCGCGCAGCAGCATCCACGAGGCCACCGCAATCGTCGCCACGATCAGCAGACCGATCCAGGGATGACGGCGGGCGAATGAAGGCAGGCGCATCGTGTCGCTGCCGTCAGGCCAGCGTGTCCAGCGCCAGGGGTTCGATGCCCCGCGCACGGTCGATCTTCTCGGCCACGCGGAAGGCGGCATCCAGCTCGCTGATGCCGTGCTGCTGCATCAACTGGAAGCGTTCGGCCTTCTCCTCGGGCTCGGTCATCGCCATCGCCAGGTAGAGGCTGGGCGGCACGGCGCGGAACAGCACTTCCATCGACTTGGACAGGATGACGCCCTCGCTGAACTTGCCGGCCTCCTTGCGTGCCGAGAGCATCAGCGCCTTCTGCGAAGCGTTGAGTTCGCGGAAGCGCGCGATCTTCTCGACTTCATCGGGCGGCATCGACAGGCAGATCCACCACTCGATCATGTTGAGCATGGGCTCGGCCGCTTTCGGCAAGTCGTCCAGGTTCTGTGTGGCGAGCCAGAACCAGGCGCCGAGCTTGCGCCACATCTTGGTGATCTTGACCACGTAGGGCGCGAGCAACGGGTTCTTCGTGATGATGTGGCCTTCGTCCGTCACGTTGATGATCGGGCGGCCCAGGAACTGGTCGCGCTCGGCGATGTTGTTGACGGTGTTGATGAGCGAGATGTAGGCGATCGAGAGTTGGGCGTTGTAGCCCTCGCGCGCAAAGGTGGCCAAATCCACGATGGTGATGTCCGCCTCGGGCCACGGCGTGCCTGACCGATCGAACATCTCGCCGTCAACGCCCTGGCAGAACATATCCATGGCGTCGGCCATCTCCAGCAGTCGTGCGCGCCGCATCTCCGGCAGCGTGGCGTCGCGGGCGCGCTCGCGCAGCGCGTCGCGCACATCGCGCGTGAGCACCGTGCGCCTGTCCGCCACGCAATGCTGTGCCGCATCGAGAATGCACTGGCGGATCAGGCTGCGGTCGGCGCGCGTCATGCGCGCTTCTTCCTTGTCCTCGCCTCCGGTGATCATCAGTCGTGCAGTGATCTCCAGCTCGCCGAGCACGTCGCGCTGCTCATCACCTTCCACGGCCATGCCGGCATCGGGCTGGTCTTCGTCGAGCGCATCGGCGTCCAGCGTCTGTACCTGGCTCGGCGTATCGACCAGGCGCCAGGCGTCGGCGAACGGAGCCAGACTGACGCCCGCGCCCGGCGCGAGCTTCACGCGATGCACGGTGAGGCCCAACCGTGCCGCGAAGTCGCCGAACAGGCCGAAGCTGTTGCCCGCCTCGACGATGAACAGGCGCGGCCGATAGATCGCCGTCACCTGATTCAGGATGTTGTTGAGCGTCGCGCTCTTGCCCGAACCCGTGGGGCCGAACAGGAACAGATGCGCGTTCATCTGCCGGTCGAGGCGGTTCAACGGATCGAAGGTGATCGGACCGCCGCCGCGGTTGAAGAACGTGATCCCAGGATGCCCCGTGCCCTGGCTGCGGCCCCAGACCGGCGCCAGATTCGCCGCGTGTTGCGCGAACATGAGCTGGGTGTACCACTGGCGCTTGTCGGCAGCCGGGTCGAACATGCACGGCAGCCAGCGCAGATAGCTGTTCAGCGGCGCCACCTCGTCCTCTTCTCGTACCGGCTGCAGGCCGGCGTTGAGCATCACGTTGACGAGCTGCAGGCCGCGCGCATCGAGCTGGGCCTGGTCGCGGCCGCGCAGGTAGAACGCCAGCGCGCCGCGGTAGAGCTTGTGCGCGCTGCCGATCAGGCCGCGCGCCTGCTGCACGTCCTGGCGGGTCTGCTCCGAGGCCAGGGTTTCGCCGACGGCCTTCCTGGCGAGGTGGTTGAGGTGCGCCTCCAGTACGTCCTGGGGTGTGGCGACCAGCGTCAGGCACATCACCGTGTCCTCGGGCATCTGATCGAACAGCGCGTTCATGGCATCGCCGCCTTTGCGCGTCTCGCCCGTCAGATGGCCCGTCACGGGTGGCGTGCGCAGGCGATCCATCACGATCACCCGATGCGGCATGCCGTCGAAGAACCACAGGCCGTTGGGCACGTCCGAACGGGGCTGGCCGAAGAACAGCCGTTGTGCGAAGTCGGTACCGCTGGCGAGTTCGATCTCGCCCTCCTCCCGCTCTTCCGGGTAGCGGGTCAGCGCGTAGAAGCGTTCCCGATCTTCGGCAGTGGCGCCGAGCAAGGTCGGATTCGGGTTGAACCAGCGCAGCAGCCAGGCGTGAATGTCCGCCGCGCCGAGCCGTCGGGCTTTCACGCCGGCATTGGCCAGCCCGCCGGCGAGGCGGTCGCAGATCGTGGTCAGCGCCTGCTCGGGCGACTGGCCGCGCCGCGAGGTCTGGGTCGCGGACGTGCGGCGGTAGACCACCATGCGCACGCGCCGCACCTGGCCGCGCCACGGCAGGCGCGTCACCGTGGTGTCCTCGAACAGGCCCCCCGGCTTGGCGATAGCCCGCAGGTGATGGGCGAAGAAGCGCAGGTAGAAGTCGCTGAACGCGCTGCCCTGCGCACGCGGCTGCAGATAGTTCGCCAGGGAGCGCAGATAGTTGTCCCAGTCGGCCTCGTCCTGGGCGTAGAGCTGCACCACCCAGGGGTTGTCGTCCAACTCGTCGAAGGAGTCCTGCAGGGCGTTCTCCAGCGCATCGCGCGCCTGCCACAGCCAGGCCATCTCGCGGCCCTCGGTGCCGACCGGCGCCAGTTCGAAGGAGGCCGCCACCGACTGGCCGTCTTCCAGCAACATGCACTTGCTGCCGGGCAGGTACTCGACCCAGGGCAGCAAGTCCGCGAACGACGGCGCGACGCCATAGAGCGCATCGTGGTCGGCCTGGGTGGCCGGTCTGCGCCGGCCCCGGCCGAGCGCGCTGCCCGGCTCGGCGACACCCTGTGCCGCCAGCGCCGTCACGTGCCGCGCCCAGGCATCATCGGCCGCATCCACGGCGTCAGCAGAAGATGCGGCGCGCTTGCGTGACCACGGCAGCGGCCAGGCCATCAGTAGTCCTCCACGCGCTCGCCCGGCATCGCGTACTGCACGCGCTGGTAGAGCGGGAACACCGTGCTGTAGCCGGGCACCGGCACCGGGTCGGTGCCCGCCAGGTGCGGGAACACGTACATCACCAGGTCGGGGTTCGGCAGGCGGTGGAACTGGCGGTGAATCTCGTTCTGCGCGGTGCGGGTGTAGCGCGCCTGCACGCCGGGCGCCGCCTGCACATCGGCATCGGCCAGCGGCCGGCGCAGGCCCTGGCGCGCGTCGAGCAGTTGCCGCGCGGCCTGGCCGCCGCCCGCGCTGCCGCCGGTCTCCTGATGCCAGATGTCGAGCATGGTGCTGTCGCCGTGCGGCAGCAGCTTCTCCTTGCTGGTGGCGCAGCCGCCGAGCAGGGTGGCCGCCAGCAGCAAGGCGGCCGCGTCAATCCAGATCCGAGGCATGGGCTTCTCCGGTGCGGTGGTGGACCCGACGCCCCTTGGCGTCGTAGTCGATGTCGAGCGGCTGCTCCAGATGCACGGCCACTTTGGCGCCCGGCTGCACGTAGACCGCCGCGAAGGCCTGGCCGTAGAGCTTGTTGACCCAATCGGCCATGTCGCGCACGCCGCCCGCGAGGATGCGGCCCATCGCTTCGTTGCCGCTGATACCGACCGTGCCCAGCGAGCCGTTGCTGTTGGCGACCACGGCCACGCTGCCGTTGTCGGACTTGATGAGCGAGGCCGCGCCGGCGCCGGCTGCGGTGATGAGCGCCTGGCTGCCCAGGTACTGCTGGGCGTTGCTACGCCGCTGGCCGCTGACGCAGGGAATGCCGTAGGGGTCGCTGATCCAGCCCAGGCCGCCCTGGATGCTGGCGCCGTTGTGACCCGAGTTGCCGTCGCTGCTGCCGCCCTTGCTGCTGTCCTCCGGCACCGTGCGGATGGTGCCGTCCTGGAACACGAACGTGACCGAGCGGATTTGCCCGCGCACGCACGAGAGCGTCCAGTCGCCCGAGGCCGTGCCGCTGACCACGGCGCCGGCCACGTCGGGGATGTCGATGCCGTTGGCCGTGAGGTTGTCCGGGCCGATCAGCACCTTGAACGGGTACGGGTCGTTGACGGTTCCATCGATCGGCACGCGCCCGATCAGCGCCGTCATGGCGACCGACCCCATGAGCGTCGAGTTCGACGGCACGGTGTAGACAGCCTTCGTGGATGCGCCCACCGCGCGGCTACCGACGTCGGCGACGGATTCCACTGCGGCCGACAGGCTCTTCTGGGCCGGCCCGAAGCTCAGGGGAAAGCTCGGCTCCTTGCTGCCGTTCTTGGTGTCGACCTTGGCATCGTCGGGCTCGACCCACTGCGTGCCACTGGTGCCGCGGTTGAAGCGCTTGCCGTCACCCTCTTCCAGCCCCAGCCCGACGGGCAGGTCGGACGGGCCACCCTTGCCGGCAAGGCCGTCCAGTTGCCGCTGCAGATCCTGCAGCAGCCCCTGGGTCTGCTGCCTGTCGCTGGCCACCTGGGTGCGCTCCTGCTCCAGGCGGTTCCGTTCGCCTTCCAGCGCGCTCTGGATGCGTTGGTCGATCGCGCTTTCCCGTGCACGCAGGCGCTCGTTCTCGGCCTTGTGCTGCTTGTTGTCGCCGAGCGCGCTCTGCAGCTCGGTGCGCAACTGCTTCACCTGAGCCACCAGCGTGGCGACGGTATCGCGCGGCGTGTCGCCGGCGATGCCCAGAGCCTTCATCTCCTCGGGCGTGAGCGTACTGGCCGCGCCCTTGGAGGCGGGCTGGCCGCCGGGAGCGCCGGAGAACAGCTTGATGCCGACGAACACCAGCAGCAGCGCCATCGGGATCAGCAGCCACTTGAGCAGCGGATTACTCTTCATCGCGCGCTCCTCCGGTCGAGCCGGCCGCGGCGGCCGGCGGCAAGTTCACGTTGGCGTCGATCGGGCTCAGCGCCGGTAGCAGCGACTCGGCCAGGCCGTGGCCGCGCGTGACCAGGTAGAGCACCGTGGTGTCGGACGGGGTGCCGGCCGGGCCCAGGTTCGGATGCTGGAAGGTCGCCGCCACGAAGTTCCCCTGCAGGGCGCGCGGGTCGAGGTCGAGCCAGCGTGCCGAGGTATTGGTGAGTCGCACGGCCGTCACCCACTGGTCTTCCAGGCGCCACGCGGCCAGTGCCCGCGCATGCACCGGCAGCGTCGGCAGCAAGGTGTCCAGCGCGAGGTCGCGGCGCAGGTTTACGCGCCCGATGCCGGCGACCGGCTCGACGGTGCGCAGCGGCGCGTACAGGTTCTGCGCGGCATAGCGCGTCAGCACGACCGGTACCGGCGTTTCGCGCCGGGGAACGGATTTGTCTGCGGGCGCATCGGCCTGCTCGTCCGCGCCGCTTGCTGTACCGCCGCCGTAGCGCTTCGCGGGGGCTTCCGCCTCCACGATGCGCACCGGCTCCAGCGGCGCCTGACCGTCCTTCGCCGGCTCGGCGGCGATGTCGAGCAGGATCAGCGCGCCGGATTCCACGTCCTGCAGTTGCAGCCGCGTGGGCGGAATCGGCTCGCTCGCCCGCAGGTAGATCGCGCCGCCCGCACTCTGCACGCGCAGGTGGTCGCCGACGCTGGCCGGCACGCCGACGCGCACATTGCGGTCGATGAAGACCAGGCGCTCCTGGCCGACCACCAGCGGCACCGGCAGGGGCAGGCGCTCCCAGCGCAGGATTTCCACGGCCTGGCTGGCCGGCACGAAACCGAGGATCAGCAGGACGCCGGCCAGGGCCGACAAGGCAACGGGCTTCATGGGGAGTCTCCCTGCAGATGGCCGGAGGCGTTGGCGGGCGCGCCGGCCTGGGTCGGCGTCGGCGGCGTTTCGATGCGCTGGGGCGCGCTGGCGTAGCAGTCCAGCGCCAGGCCAAAGGGGTTGCGCTCGGGGTCGATGTCCAGCCGGACGACCTTGATGGGGTAGCGCACCAGGGCGCGCTTGACCTGCTCGGAGCCGTAGTACTCGTCCGCGCTCACGTCGAGCGTGACGATCCAATCGCGGTCGGAGACCCCCTTGACGCGCGTGGCCGGATCGTCGCCGTAGCCGCGGCCGGGAATCTCGTAGATGCCGCGCACGCGCTGACGCAGCTCGCCACTGGCGCGCCGGTACTCGTAGTCCTGTTGCAGGAAGGCCCGGCAGCTCGGCGTGAAGTAGGCCGACAGCGCGCGCAGGTTGCGCGGGTAGTCTTCTTCGCCGTTCGTGGGCCAGCGCTGCACCTGCTGCCAGATGTAGAACGAGAAGGCATACACGCTCTCGGGCGGCACGTCCCACCACTTGCGCGTGCTGCCCGTGCGCAGGTCCGGCGGCACATGGATGGTCAGACTCTTCGGCGCACTCCACCAACCGAAGCCGAGCAGCAGCGCCACCACGAACAACGCGCCGGCCCCCAGACGCAACGTCTTCACGTGTGCCTGCAGGTGCGCAACCTCGTTCTTGAAACGGCTCATGGCGAACCTCGATCGGCGTTGCGCCGGGTCGTCCAGTAGCCCGAGCGGGTGATGAGGCGCTGCCCGCCCAGGAGCGCTGCCAGCGCCGGGTGCCGCAGGGCCAGCCGCCACTGGAGCTGTCGGTAGAGCCAGGTGTCGGGCCGGCCGCGCTTCTGTGCGCGCAGAAAACCACCGCCGACGAAGACGCCCAGCGCGATACCGGCGACGATCAGCGTCGGCACCATGGCGATGCTGTGCGTGAGCCAGGCCAGCGGCAGGCCGAGCGCGAACCCGGCTACGGCCGACAGGCCGGCGCAGAACCACAACTCGTCGGCGGTCAGCCCGCGCACGACCACCGGCTGGCGGTTCAGCCGGTGCGGTAGGAAGGTCACCAGCGTGTCGCGCGGGGTCTCCGAAGGGACGGCCATCGCTTGCCGCCCTTACAGCACGCCGGTGGCCTTGGTGAGCAGCCAGATGCCGACCACCAGCAGGATCGCGCCCACGGCGACCGTCAGGCCGAACTGGCCCCAGGTGGCGCGGCCGGTATGGATCTCCGAGTAGCGGGTGTAGGCGTGATAGCAGACACCGACGAACATCGAGGCGACCACGAGCAGCGCGATCAGCAGCACGATGTCGTAGCCGTAGTTCTGCAAAGTCTGCAGGATGCCGCTGCCTTGGCCGCGCGATGGGTCTTCCATGGTCGGCAGGCCCTGCGCGAAGGCCGACAGCGGCAGGCCCGCGAGCGCCAGCGGCAGCAGCGGAGCGGCGATGCGGGACGGAATGCGATGGGGTGTCGGAGGCATGTTCATGGCGTATGGCCCTTCGTGACGGTCAGGAGAGGAGGAAGAAGGTCAGCACCAGGTACATCGCCACGAAGCGCACGACGACGGCGAGGAACTGACGTTCACTGATGCGGTGCTCGGCCCAGCCGACGTAGGCGGTGCGCATGGCCCACACGCCCCACAGCAGCAACACGGCGAACACGAAAGCGAGCACCACGGCAGCGACGGCCGAAGGCGCAAAGCCGCCGTTGGCCTGGAAGGCGGCGACCTGATCGGCAGAGGGCGTCATGGCGACGGCTCCTCGTCGTCGGCGCGATCGCGGCGGACGTAGTCGCCGGCCAGCGGGACGGGATCGCGCGGCTGGGCGCGCTGGGGCACGAGGTAGTCCTGCAGGCCGGCGCGAACGCGCTTCAGGTCGGCACGCAGTCGGGCGTAGTCGAAGTGGTAGCGGGCGCGTTCCTGCGGAGCGGTATGGGCAGCGTGCTCGGCGAGGCGGTCGATCAGGTCGAGCTGGCGGGCGAGCGCGGCGAGCTGCTCACGCTCCGAGGCGAGGCTGTCGGCAGCGGCGGCAGGCGGCAGCGCCGAGAACGACACAGCCAACACCACGGCCAGCGCAGGCCATGCGGATGTGCGGCGGTTGGTCTGTCCCATCGTGCCATTCCCCGTTGAAGCGGATGGCCAGATGCTGTGGCGCGCTCTCGCTTTGCGCCGCAGGGAATGGGAACTCCGGCATGACCGGATTCCCGGGGCGAGCTGGCGATCAACCGTGCAATGCTCCCGGGATTGCGGAGTTGGCCAGCGCCTACCGCAGCTTGGTAGAATTGGCTAAACTTGGCAATCGTAATCTACGAAAGGCCAGATCGGATGGTTTCCGGATGACTGAAGTCGAGAGCGAGATCCTCACGCTTGAGGAGGTCGCGGCCTACCTCAAAGCCGGGAAACGGACGGTCTATCGCCTTGCCCAGAAAGGCGAGATTCCGGCGTTCAAGCTTGGAGGTACCTGGCGCTTCCGCCGCTCGGAGCTGGATCGGTGGATCGCCGAAAGCATCAGCAAGAAGAAGCCGGAGGCAGAGTGAGCGTGCACCAAATCGGCAACCGAATCACGTTCGGGAAAGAACCAAGGGGAGGATTGCTGGCGTGCCAGTTCCCATAATTGATCTTTTTGCTGGCCCAGGAGGGCTCGGGGAAGGATTTGCTTCCCTGCAGGGCCACAAGCGGCAGCCATTCTTCGAGATCGCCCTTTCCATTGAAAAGGATGCTGTCGCACATCGCACGCTGACGCTCAGGGCAGTGTTCAGGCGTTTGCGTGGCACCAAGGACGTCAAACACTACTACAGCTACATACGGGGCGAGATCGATGAGGCCGCTTTCCGCAGGATCCCTGCCGTGGCCAGCGCCTTCGAGCATGCTGCCGCCGAGGCGAGGTGCCTGGAGCTTGGCAAGTCCGACGAAGCCAGTATCGACAGGGAAATTCGTGCTGCACTGAAGGGGCAGGAAACCTGGGTGCTGATCGGCGGCCCGCCCTGCCAGGCGTATTCGCTGGCGGGGCGCTCCAGACGCGCCAACGACAAGGACTTTCACAAGGATGAAAAGCACTTCCTCTACAGGGAGTACCTGAGAATCATCCAGGTGCACAAGCCCACCATCTTCGTGATGGAGAATGTCAAGGGTCTGCTTTCCTCAAAGCACTCCGGCGACCCGATGTTCGAGAAGATCATTGCGGATCTTTCGATGCCGACCGAGGGGCTCGAATATGAGATCCGATCCTTCACCAAGAAGGGCGACGGCAGTTCGCTGGAACCCACCGACTACCTTATCCATTCTGAGCGCCATGGGATCCCGCAAAGCAGGCATCGCGTGATTCTGCTCGGAGTGAGAAAGGGGCTGGACATGCCTCAACACCAGTTGCTGGCACCAGTAGCAAGGCCTGTCACGGTCAAACAGGCCATTGACGATCTTCCCCGAATCCGCAGCAAGCTGTCGCGTGGCGATTCAGTGGAGGCATGGCGCAAGGCTGTTCAGGCTGCCCCCTCTTACGTCAAGGGATGGAGGACAGAAAACGAGTCCGTCATGATCGGGACAATGCGTGCCTTTGCCGCTGCGGCAACCAGCACCACGACCGGTGGCGCCTTCATTTCACGAGGCTATAGAAGGCCGAAGAAGCCGACCGAGCTTCAGCAATGGCTTCACGACCGAAGCCTGGGTGGTGTCTGTCAGCATGAAGCGCGCGCGCACATGGCATCCGATCTTGCTCGCTATCTTTTCTCGGCCAGCTTCGCTCATTTATGGGGATATTGCCCACGGCTGGATGTGTTCCCTCCCAAGCTGCTTCCCGATCACATCAATGTGCATGTCGATCGGGAATCCGAAGCGATCCCGTTCAAGGATCGGTTCCGCGTGCAGTGCAGGAACGAACCGTCCACCACGGTGGTGGCTCACATTGCCAAGGACGGGCACTACTACATCCACTACGACCCCTCCCAATGCAGAAGTCTCACGGTCAGGGAAGCAGCACGGCTCCAGACGTTTCCCGACAACTACGTCTTCGCGGGCAACCGCACGGAGCAGTACACCCAGGTCGGCAATGCGGTGCCTCCGTTGCTTGCCCACAAACTGGCCAAGATCGTTCGTAGTCTTCTGAACGAGATGAGCAGGAGGAGGCGGAGGCAGGCTGGTGATGCCGTACAGAAGAGGCCGGCGGGAAGCGTGCCGCGAAACCTGCCAGAACAGCTTCCGGTGCTTGCCGAAGCGGGCTAGTCAATGCTCTGACCAATCACCAGGACATCTTCATCGCCATGCAGCCACTCCTCAACCGCTTGCGCAGTCTCCTCGACCGAGTGCTTCAAGGCGCACTCCCAGACGACCGCCACGCGCCAGCCGAGAGCATGGAGCATCTCCGCATGGCGCCTGTCGCGAGCGACATTTCCCTGGAATTTCTGCCGCCAGAAATCTTCATTGGTCCTGGGAGTGGTTGTGTAGCGGCAGCCTTCATGTCGGTGCCAGAAGCAGCCATGGACGAACACCACTGCTCTGCGCTTCGGGAACACAAGGTCGGGGGAGCCGGGCAGCCCCCGCACATGAAGTCGATATCGAAAACCCCTGGCGAAAAGGAGGGAGCGAAGTATCCGTTCCGGCCGGGTGTTCTTTCCGCGAATGCTCGACATCATGCGGCTGCGCTGCGGAGTGGTAGGAACGCGCATGGTCTTGAGCATCTTCCGCCTGAATGTCTGCAGAAATGGCAGCTCCGCGCTTCCGCTTGGCAATGCGAACGGATGAAGACGACACCCGAAGCAGCAATTCGGAGCTTACCATGCACGTGACTCACGAGAAGACGCAAGAGGAAGCCGATGGCTCGTGATCGCAGTCATCCGCCGAGCGCGGCCTGCCTTTCCGAATCGATGCGGGACCTTGGGTACTCGCTCGAAACTGCGATTGCCGATCTGATCGACAACAGCATTTCCGCTGGCGCGGACACCATCGACATCATTTGCGATGTGTCCGGTGAGCATCCTGTGATGGTCATCCTCGACAACGGCAGGGGGATGACGGAAGACGAGCTGCTCGATGCGATGCGTCATGGGACCGGCAACCCCAGGCAGCATCGGTCGCCGAAGGATCTTGGGCGCTTCGGCCTTGGCCTGAAGACAGCCTCGTTTTCCCAATGTCGCTCGCTGACCGTTGTGAGCACGCGCGATGGAACTGTCTGCGGAGCCGAATGGAATCTGGATCGCATCGATGCTGCCGACGACTGGATTCTTTCCATCCTGGACGATGCGGACATCCATGGGTTGCCTTATGTCGAACGGCTCGGCGCCCGGGGCACGGCCGTTATCTGGCGAGAGCTCGACCGATTGATGGAGGACGAGGCCGGGGATCGTCGAGACGAGATCGTCAATGAGAAGCTTGAGGCGGTGGGCAGACATCTGTCACTTGTCTTCCACCGGTTTCTCTCGGGTGAGATCAAGGGACATGCCAGGATTTCTCTCACCGTCAATGGTCGTCCGATTACGGCATTCGACCCCTTCTGCAGGAAGAATCCTGCCACCCAGGTGCTTCCGGAGGAGATCGTCCGCATCGGCGAGGCCGAGGTGCGCCTGCAGCCTTACGTGCTTCCACACCACAGTCGTCTGTCCGCGTCCGAGTACGACTACTACCAGGATCGCAGTGACTTCATCTCCAATCAGGGGGGCTACGTCTATCGAAACGGCCGCCTGATGGCCTGGGGCGACTGGTTCAGACTCGTGCCGAAGGGTGAGGCCACCAAGTTGGCGCGGGTACAGATCGACTTTCCCAACAGTCTGGACGAAGCCTGGACCATCGACATCAAGAAATCGCGTGCCCGCCCGCCGCATGCGGTGCGGGAGCGCCTGCGTCAGATCATCAACAGGATCACTGCCCGCAGCGTGACGGTGCACCGGGGACGCGGGCAAAGGCTTTTTCAGGAAAGCCAGGCCCCGTTCTGGGAGCGCTACGCCGATCACGGCGGCATCCGTTTCGCAATCAACGAGCAGCACCCGCTCATCGCATCCCTGGGCACAAGACTTTCGTCCGAGGATGTGGATCTGCTTCGTGTCCTGCTGGATTCGATTGCCGCTTCCCTGCCGGTGGAGATGATCTATTCGGATTACTCGACCCATCCACGCGAGATCAACCAGAGGGCGGTGGATGAAAGCCAGACTCTGGAGCGCCTGAAGAGTCTCAGGAAGGTGCTCTACGGCGACGGGCCGGGCGATCCGAATGCCTTTCTGCAGATCGTGCGCTCGACGCACCTTTTCGATGGCCAGATCGAACTGGCGGAAAAATTCATCAGCGAGACCTTTGCATGAGCCTCACAGTCATCACGGAAGAACGAAACATTGCCAACGCGCTCATCTCGGGCCTTGCCAACATGGCCGAGACGCCGACGCGCGAGCAGGTGGAGGAAAAGGCGCGACAGATCGCCGCAATCTTCGGCTATACGGGTGATCTCCGCAATATCGTCACCGAGGCGATGATTTCGGTCGACACGCGCATGGGCGCCGGTGTTTCGCTGGTGGATGTCACTGCGAAGCATGATGATCAGTGGGTCCACAAGCGTGAGGATGTCGCCTGGACCTATGCGGAATCCTATGGAAACTTTCTTCTCAAGGAAGGTTGGCCACCGCAGATGGTGCAGTCGCTGAGCGATGTGACGACCCGCATTCTCGGCCACCTGCAGGACCCGTTGAGCGAGGGCACAACCTGGAACCGTCGCGGACTTGTCATCGGTCATGTGCAGTCGGGCAAGACGGCCAACTACACCGGCCTGATAGCACGCGCCGCCGACGCCGGCTACAAGTTCATCATCGTCGTCGCCGGCATTCACAACAATCTGCGCAAGCAAACGCAGCAGCGCATCGATGAGGCCTTCATCGGCCGGTCTAGCGATCCCGAGGATCGTCGCAACATCGGTGTCGGTCTCGCGCCGGGTTATCCGCATCCGGCCACGCTCACCAACATCAACGAGGACTTCAACAAGAACACGGCGGAAAAGAGCGGCTGGAAGATCAACGACTTCAGTAAGCCGATCATTCTGGTCATCAAGAAGAACGTCACGACGCTCACGGCTCTTCACAAGTGGCTGAAGGAGCTGAACGCCGAGGGCGATGGCCGGATTTCCGACGTGCCGATGCTGCTGATTGACGACGAGGCCGACAACGCGTCGATCAACACGAACAAGGAGGATCTGGATCCGACCCGAACCAATGCGATGATCCGGCGCATTCTCGGGCTGTTCGCGAAATCGTGCTATGTCGGCTACACGGCGACACCGTTCGCCAACATCTTCATCAACCCCGACGCCTATGGCGATGATGTGCGTGAGGAGCTGTTCCCGCGCGACTTCATCTATTGCCTAGACGCGCCAACGACGTACTTCGGTGCCGAGAAGGTGTTCCTCGACGAGGCGACCAGTCAATCGATCGTGAGGCCGATCGACGATTGCGAGGATCTCATCCCGTACGCCCACAAGCGTGACGATCCCGTCCACGAGTTGCCCCCCAGCCTCTATCGCGCACTCGACGAGTTCATCGTCGCCCGCGCCATCCGGAACCTGCGTGGGCAGACCGGCAAGCATTGCTCAATGATGGTCAACGTGTCGCGCTTCGTGCCCGTTCAGAAGGCCGTGCGTGACTTCCTGAGTCTCAGGGAGAAGAAGATCAGGGAAGCGGTTCTCGCCAACTACGCGATGCCGGAGGGGGTTTCCTCAAGAAACGCGTACATGCAGGGCCTGAAGCACGCCTTCGATGCCGAGTATGCCGATGCTGGGTTTACCTGGGCGGAAGTGAAGGCTGCCCTCAGCGGCGTCTTCGAGCACCTCCACCTCTATGTCATCAACAGCAAGAGTGACGAGGTGCTCGACTACGCCCGCTACGCGAAGGAAGGAGTCGGGTTGACCGCGGTCGCGGTCGGTGGTCTGAGCCTCTCCCGAGGCTTGACCATCGAGGGGTTGACCGTCAGCTACATGTACCGCAATACGAAGATGTACGACACCCTCATGCAGATGGGCCGCTGGTTCGGCTACCGGCCGGGCTTCGAGGACCTCTGCCGCGTCCATCTCTCACGCGATTCGATCAACTGGTACTCCCACATCGCCGATGCCGCCGAAGAGCTTGTACAGCAGGTCAAGCGCATGCGGCGCGATCGCCTCAGCCCGAAGGATTTTGGCCTGTACGTCCGCTCGCATCCGGACAGCCTGCTGATCACGGCGGCGAACAAGATGCGATCCGGCCAGGAGGTCACGGTCGAGCAGAGTTTCAGTGGGCGATTGCGGGAGAGCTACATTGTCTCCACCGACCCTGACGTGAATGCCAGGAACCTTGCGCTGATCGGCGATCACTGGCGAAGTGGATTCGGCGGGCGACCGGAGGAGTCCACCGAAAAGGGCGTCATCTTCAGGGACGTGCCCGTCGAGGTAATCGACGACTTCCTCACCCGGTTCGAATGCCACTCGACCTTTTCTGGACAGAAGTCGGACGTGGTGAGCTATCTCGAACGGATTGCGACGAAGCGCCCGCTGGCCGATGTTCTGCTGATTTCCCCTTCGGGTGGCTCAGGCGGTGAAAACCCGTTCACCCTGAGGAATCAGGTGCGCGTCGTCGGGAAGGATCAGCCGAACGGCACTTCGTGGCGCCTGAACAAGGACAGGGTTGCCTCGCGTGGCGACGAGAAGCTTGGGCTCAGCGACGCACAACGCAATGAGGCCAGGACGCTGGCAGGCGGCGAAGATGGCTCAGGAGCGGTATCCGACACACATTACCGCATGGTCCGGAACAAGCCGCTCCTCATGATTCACAGCCTGGAGCCCAAGGGCGAGGCCGTGACGGGACCGATCGCCGCCTTCGGCGTCAGTTTTCCCTACGGGGACTATTCGACGACCATCAATGTCGTCGTGAACAAGGTCTGGCTCCAGCAGATGCAGGGTTACGCCGACGATCCTGACGAGGAGGATGACTACGATGCCTGAGTCCTCCCCGTGGGATGACATCGCCGTTCCGGGAGCGGACTTCAATGTCCGCCAGGTTGCGGTGGGAACGGCCGTGCCCTGTTTCTGGGGACGCGATGCCGGTGGCGCCTGCCTGTTCATCGTGGAGCTTCATGGCGACCACGCAGCCCAGTACCGGAAGAACGCGGTCACGGTGAACGGCATCGATGTCGATCTTCGTGCCGGAGATCAGGGGCAGCAGCACTTGGTCCTCGCCCTTGAAAGGCAGGTCGACCGCGATCTCTTCGAAGGACTGTGCCGCACCCTTGCATCCTCGCTGGAGCACGCCACCGACTCGGCGAGTTCTCTCGCGGTCTCTCTGGCACACATCCGCCGTTGGAAGACCTTCCTGTCAGGCCGGAGTCAGCACCTGTCCATCGAGGAAGTCCGCGGTCTCTTCGCCGAAATCGTCTTTCTGACGGAACTGATCGATCGGCAGATGTCGAGCAGTGACGCCGTCGAAGCCTGGCTCGGTCCGGAACGATCACATCAGGATTTCATCTTTGGCAACACAGCCGTCGAGGTCAAATCGCTCTCTGGCGCAGAGCGGAGCAGCGTCCGCATTTCATCGGAAGACCAGCTCGAATCCCTGAACGATGCGCTGTTCCTGCGCGTGTACCGGCTGAGCAGTCTGGCCGACGCGGCAGGAGCTCGATCGCTCAACGAGATCGTCACTGCAGTCCAGGCACGGCTCGGCGAGGCGGACGCCGTCGAGGCCTTTGACCGGAAGCTGGTTGCGCACGGCTATGCGCCGCTCCCTGACTACGATGAGCCTCGCTTTGTCGTCAGCGACGTGCGCAGCTATCGTGTTGGTGACGGATTTCCGCGGCTGATGCGGTCGCAACTGCCGCCAGGGATTGCCAACGTGGCCTACGACATCAGGCTGGAAACGATTGCTCCGTACGAGTGTGACGAAGCAGCCATCTTCGGAGAGGATTGATGGAGCAGACCGGCGAAGAATTCTTCCATGACTTCCGACAGGAACTTTTGGCGGGCGCCGAGGCCAATGGCAGCTTCCAGCTCTCCGAATTCATGGAGGCCATCGCGAACGACCTTGTCGAGACAGGCTTCACGGAAGGGTTCGAACTCTGCCATTTCCGGGCGCAGCGTGGTATGCGCGTGGACGGCTACTGGTTCAATGACGAAGGAGTTCTGGACCTCTTCATCGCGGACTTCGACTCCCGAAACGAGCTGGCATCGCTCACCAGAACGGAAGTGGCCGCGGCATTCAAGCGTGTTGCCAACTTCTTCGAGGCCAGCGCCAACAAGGGCCTGGCCGGCGAACTGGAGGTCACATCGCCGGAGTACGGCCTTGCCAGGCAGATTGCGGATCGCAAGGACGCCATTCGGCAGGTCAACCTGGTTCTCTTCTCCGAGCGCACGCTCAGCGAGAAAATCCAGGCACTTCCCGATACGGAAGTGGCAGGTGTTCCGGTTGCTCACCACATCTGGGACATCTCACGACTTCATCGTCAGCGAAGCTCCCGCAGCCACAAGGAGCCACTCGACCTCGACTTCGAGCAGATGTTCGGCAAGGGCATCGCCTGCCTTCCCGCACACCTGGGGACCGATGCCTATCAATCCTATCTCATGGTCATGCCTGCCGAGGTGCTGGCGACCCTGTACGAAAGATTCGGAGCACGATTGCTTGAGCAGAACGTCCGTACGTTCCTGCAGGCGCGCGGCAATGTGAACCAGGGAATAAGGGCGACGATCCTGAACGAACCTGGGATGTTCTTTGCCTACAACAACGGGATCACGGCTACTGCACAGAGTGTCGAGACAGGGATGACGGATTCCGGTCTGGCGATCACGAGGGTTGTCGATCTCCAGATCGTCAATGGTGGCCAGACCACAGCATCGCTGTTCCACACACGGAAGCGGGACAAGGCCGATCTTTCCCAGATATTCGTCCAGTTGAAGCTGTCCGTCATCGACAGCCTGCAGAGCGAAACGGTCGTTCCAAGGATATCGGAGTATGCGAACACCCAGAATCGGGTGAATGCCGCCGACTTCTTCTCGAACCACCCGTTCCATGTGCGGATGGAAGGGTTTTCCCGACGGATCTGGGCACCCGCGCAGAAGGGCGCCCCGCGCGAGACGAGGTGGTTCTATGAGCGCGCGCGCGGCCAGTATGCCGATGCACAGTCGAAGCTCACACCCGCGGAGCAGCGTCGCTTCAAGGCGGAGCATCCCAAGCCACAGATGTTCACGAAGACGGACCTCGCGAAGTTCGAGAATGTCTGGGATGACCACCCCAGGTGGGTGAATCTTGGCTCCCAGAAGAACTTTGCGCGCTACGCCGCCCGAATCGGCAGCGAGTGGGAGAAATCATCCGACGCGTTCAACGAGTTCTATTTCAAGAGGGCTGTCGCACGTGGTCTGATCTTCCGCGCCACGGAGCGCATCGTTTCTGCGCAGCCTTGGTACAACGGCGGGTACCGAGCAAACATCGTGGCCTACACGCTGGCGGTACTCGGTGACATCACGAAGCGCAGGAAGGAGAGCATCGACTTTCTGGGCATCTGGAATGCACAGAAGGTCGATCCGGTGCTCGAAAGTGCCATCGCTGTCGTGTCGGGGGTCGTGAACGACGACATCATCAGACCACCGCAAGGCATTTCCAACATTTCCGAGTGGTGCAAGAAGGAGGCGTGCTGGACGAGGATACAGGCTCGTACCGACGCCATTGCCAATCTCCTCCCGCCCGAGTTCTACGATCGACTTGTTCCGCAGGATGATCAGGCAGCGATCGTGAAGACTGCGAAGCAGACGCAGAGGATCGACAACGGCATCGAGGCGCAGCGAAAAGTGCTGGCTGTTCCCGCTGCGGAATGGGCTCGCATCCATCAGTCGCTGCTTGAGAAGGATCTGCTCACGCCGAAGGAAGACGGCGTGCTTAGGGTCGCCATGCAGATTCCCTCCAAGCTCCCGACAGAAAAGCAGAGTGTGGTGTTGCTGGATATTCTCGACAAGGGGCGTCTCGAAGGCGTGGTTGTGAGCGAACCCTGAGCGCCCAAGATTGGCGGTCACAAGTTCTTGAAGCGCCCCGCCGAGAAGTTCGATTCGGACACCGAGCGGCGCTTTGCCATCATCCTGGAGCGCGACGGAGGAACAAGAAATGCAGAAACCCGCCGCACAGCAAAAGACCGTCCTGGAAACGATTCTGGACTGGTCAAAGGATCGTCCACTCTGGCAGCGTGACGCCCTGCGCCGCATCATCGCAAACGGCCGTCTGACGGACGCCGATATCGGCGAACTCGTGGACCTTTGCAAACAGGGCAAAGGTCCACCCGTAGGCGCGCTGAAAGCGGTACCGCTGGAGAAGGCCCACCTTCCGGCCAACCCCGGTCAGACCGCCGCGGTATCGCTTCTGTCGATCGCCGACGTGACCGGCGTGAACAACCTTGCCGCCGGTCAGACCCTCGGCTTCGAGCCGAATGGAATAACGATCATCTACGGCGACAACGGTGCGGGCAAGTCCGGCTACGCACGCATCCTGAAGCGCGCATGTCGTGCAAGGCATGCCGGAAAAATCGAACCCAATGTGTATGCCGATCAGCCCCCGAAGCGCGTCGGCGCGAACATCGCGTACGGGGTCGGCGGTGTGCCGCAGCCGGTCGAGCAGTGGCAGAACGGCGCAAATCCGCATGCAACGCTGTCTGCAGTGAGCGTGTTCGATAGCGACTGCGCCTCCGTGCATATCCGCGAGAAGAACGAAGTTGCATTCCGGCCCTTTGGTCTGGACGTGCCGGATGAGCTTGCTGCAGCCTGTCAGGCGGTGAAGGATGCCCTCGCAGCTGAACAGAAGCAGCTTGAGAAGGCCCGCAATCCGATCTTTGCGGCGCCGACCTGGAAGGCCACCACGGCCGTGGGGAAGACGCTTGCCGCGCTGAACGCCAATACTGACGCAAAGAAGATCGAAACCCTGGCGGCGCTCTCGGCAGACGAAAGCGCCCGTCTTGAGCGTCTGCGGGAAGACCTGTCGAAGAATCCGACCAAGGCAGCGGCGGAACAGACCGTCAAAGCCGACAACGTCATGCGGCTGATTACCGTGGTGAACAGCGTTGCAGCCAGAACCACCGATGAGGAACTGCTGGCAGCCGCTGCCCTCGCCAGGGACGCACGGTCGAAACGGGACGCCGCACGTCTTGCCGCGGAGAAGGCCTTCACGGGGGAACCCCTTGCCGGCGTCGGCGGCGAGACATGGCGGGCGCTTTGGGATTCCGCCCGACGCTACTCGACGGAGATCGCATACCCCGGACAGCCGTTTCCGCCGTCGGCCGAAGACGCGCATTGCATGCTTTGCCAGCAGCCATTGGAAGCTGAGGCACGTGCACGGATGGCACGCTTCGAGGACTTCATCCAGAAGGATACGGAACAGTTGGCACGCGAGGCAGAGAAGGCAGCTCAGACCGCACGGCAGACCATAGCTGTCGGGGCAATCGGCACGCGGGCGGTGAAGGCCAGTCTTGACGAGCTGGGCCTCCAGAATGAAGCGCTGCAGCAGCAGACGCGCCGCTTCATCGCCGCAGCCCGGCTGCGGCGCCACGTTCTGCTCAAAGCCCTGGGCGGAAACGGCGAGCTACAGCTTCCGCCCGTTCCACCGTCGCCGCTGCCTGATCTCGGCCAGCTTCAGACCACGATCCGCAACTACGCCGCCGAGCTGCGCAAGTCCGCTGACGCGGATGAACGCAAGAAGCTCGAAGCCGATTTCGCCGAGCTGAGCGACCGGGCGCTGCTCGCCGGCATGCTGCCGGTCGTCACTGACGAAATCCAGCGGCTGAAGACAATCCAGTTTCTGACCGAGTGTGCGGGCGACACGGCGACGAACACCATCACCAAGATGGGCAACGACATTGCCGACACCGTGATTACGCCTCGGCTGCGCGACAGATTTCAGGAAGAGATTGTCAGGCTTGCGGCCTCCAAGGTTCGCGTCGAAATCGTGCGCTCCGGCGGCAAGTACGGCTCACCGCAGTATCAGGTGCGCCTCTTCGCCAAGCCGGATGCCAAGGTCCACGAAATCCTGAGCGAAGGGGAAAAGACCTGCGTGGCGCTGGCCGCCTTCATGACCGAGCTTGCCACCGCGATGCACCGCTCTGCTCTGGTCTTCGATGACCCGGTGTCCTCGTTGGACCATCGCTGGCGTGGGCGGGTGGCCAAGCGTCTCGTGGAAGAAGCGGAGAACCGTCAGGTCATCGTCTTCACGCATGATCTGGTGTTCGTGAACGATCTGAATGACCACGCGACGAAGACCGGGCGGGCAGTGCGGCTTACGACGCTCAGTCGTGGCGCCGCGGGAGCCGGTATGGTGGCCGACGGCCTGCCCTGGAAGGCCCAGAGCGTCGAAGATCGCATCGACAAGTTGGAGAAGGCAGCGCGTGCGGCAAAGCTGCTGCATGACAACAACCAGGAAGACGAGTACGCGGTCGAGGTGGCAAAGCTCTACAACGCGCTGCGCGCCACATGGGAGCGCGGCCTGGAGGACATCGCTTTCGTCCGCGTTATTCAACGCCACAGGGACTACATCAACGCCAAGGACCTGAAGAAGGTCAGTGCGCTCACCGAGGCTGACTGCGATGCTTTCGCCGCCGGATTCAAGAAGTGCTGCGACATTGTTGACGCACACGATCCATCCAGCGGCAGGAATGCCGCGCCGCCACCACCTGCTGATCTCTTTCAGGACATTCAGGCTTTGAAGGACTGGGCCGCGTCTCTGCGAGACAGGCAAAAGAAGATTGCTTGAAACGTATTTGCCATGGCTTCGTTCATCTGACCTGGCGCAGGGCAGCTACAGATACTTCTTGAACGTCGCCGCCGCAATGCACACCGCCACGCCGAGCAATGCAGCGCTGGGCAGCAGGATCAGCAGCGGGTTCACGCTGACCGGCAGTGCCAGGTAAGTCACCCACGGCAGCACGGCCAGCGGGATCAGGCTGGCCCTGGCGCGGTGATAGATGAACCCCGATTCGCGTCCCGCGCCGAAGCGGCGGATGTCCCGGCGCACCAGGCCGTCCACCAGCCCGACGAAGGTGGCCATAAGGAACAGCGGCAGGGTCAGGCACAGCACCAGCAGCCGCACGAGGAAGACCAGCGTCGTATAGGCCGCCGCGATCAGGTAGCTCTCCACGTTCACGTAGACCAAGCCGATGTAGTAGCGGAAATCCTTGGTCTGGCGATGGCTGCCGGCGCTGGCCTGCGCCGAGGCGTCGCGTATCCAGTCCAGCAGACCGCTCTTCACGAACAGCCAGTCGTAGCCCTGCTCGACCAGCCGGTGCGCGGTGCGCCCCGGCTCCTGCACCAGCGCGCTGCGCGTGAAGTGCGTGGAGAGCTGATCCAGCTCGTAGTGCAGCATGCCCTGCGCGTGTCGCCAGCCCTGCTCGGGCCAGAAGAAGTGCATGCCGACGCATTCGATCAGGATGCACAGCAGCAGCGCGCCGCACAGCACGCCGAAGAAGCGGAACGGCAGCGTGACCAGGCCGGCGATCAGCCCCTGCTGTCGTTGCTGCTGGCGCTGTGCCGCGACGGCCGGGTCGCTCATGCTTCCGTTCCGTCAGCGGCGGTCGCCATCTGCTTGAAGTCGTCCAGCAGGTCGGCGGGCAATGCGCCGTCCTGCAGGCCCTGTATGCCCTGGTTCTCCCACCAGTCGCCGGCCTCGACGTAGTGCTGGCGCATGTAGCCGGCCAGCTGCTGCAGATCCTTCGGCATGGCTTCGTCGGAATCGGGTGCCGGCAGCGGCATGCGGACTTTCCAGAGGTTGCCGCCCTCGGTCAGCGCGAAGCACTGCCCCTTGGGCAGCGCCACCACATGCGCCGGCTCGATCAGCGGCACGCTGTTGCTGCTGATGCGGTCCTGGGTGTTGGACGTGAAAGCGGTATTGCCGCGCGGGTCGGAACTGTCGGTGGCGCCGCTCATCAACGCCGTGGCATACACCTCGACCTTGGGCAGTTGTCGCGTCAACAGCTCGGCGGTGGCGGTCTCGCGCACGCGCAGCATGAACAGATTGTTGAAGTTGCCGACCACCTGGCCGGCCTTGGCCCTGTTGCCGATGCGGGCCTCGATGTCGCTCAAGGTCTGCGTGTAGGCCGTCACCTGCACGCCGGCACCACCGCCCTTGTTGACCATCGGAATGAACTCGTCGCCCATGAGTTCATTGAATTCGTCGGCGTGGACGTTGATCGGAATCTTGGCGCTCATCGCTGCGCCGGGTAGCCCGTCGTCGATGCCGAATTTGTAGATGTGGCCGGCGACCGAGACCAGATCGCTGAACATCGAGTTGCCCACCGCCGCCGCGACTTCGGCGTCGGACAGCGCATCCAGCCCCACATAGACCACCGCGCGTTTGCGGATGACCTGCATCCAGTCGAAGATCGGCCTCGGGTCGGACAGGTCGGAATAGTTCGGTGCGAGCAGTTGTGCGATCTTGCCGGTAGTGAGCTTCTCCAGCAGCGGCAGCAACGAAGCGACGATCTTGTCGAAGTACGTCCGGTCGTAGCGCACGGCGCTGCGCAGGCCGTCGAGCACCGGGTCATAGATGCGCACTTGGGACAGATACTGTTCGAGGGCCACCACGCGCTTCTCGCGCCCGATCATGTTGCGCGGGATGTTCTTGTCGTTCAGTTTCGCTTCGAGCTGGACGATGACTTCCCAGGCCTTCGGCTCGTTCTTGGCGAAGTAGTGCTGGGCGTACTCGATGAACAGCGCGTCGATGTTGATGACGTGGCGCTGGATCAGCAGGTAGTCCGGTCGCTGCCCCAGCTCGACCAGGGCGCGGGCGATGATGTTGACGAAGCGCCAGGCGAACTCACGGAACGCGGCGCTGTTGCCTTCGCCCGAGAGCTGCCCGGCGATTCGCGTGGCCACCTCGGAGATCCGCCCGAACCGGCCCACGGCGTTGTAGCGCGCCGAGATGTCCGGCCAGCCCAGATGAAAGACGTAGAACTCGCCTTCGCGCCCGGCGCGCTTGGCTTCGACGTACATGCGCTTCAACAGGTCGGCATCGCCCTTGGGGTCGAAGACGATGACCACCTCGTGCTCGCCGCGGACCTTGCGGCGGATGTCTTGCATGATGAACAACTCGGCCAGCCGCGTCTTGCCCACGCGCGTGGTGCCCAGCACCAGGGTGTGGCCGACGCGCTCGCCCAGCGGCAGGGTGACGTCGACCTCGTGCGGCTCGATGCCATGCAGGCGTGGCAGTCCGCCGACCGGCGGCAGCGGCCGCGCCGGGTTGAGCGGGCTGTCCCAGGCCAGCGCGCGCGCCAGCGTCGAGACGGGAAACGGCGCGAACTCCAGCCGCTCCTCCAGCCGCCGGGCGGCCCGGTAGATCGCCGTCGGCTCGACATAGCGGCGGAACTCCGGCCGGTAGGTCTGCATCAGCCGGTGCGTGTGCCGCTGCTCCCAGCGAAAGCCCCGGCCGACGAACAGCCGTTGCTGACTCACCGGTACGTCGCGGCTGGTCATCACGTAGCGCGGCAGGCGGCGGATGTTGCGGCGATAGCGCAGGATCGCCCAGGCATCGCGCAGGCGAATCGCGCCGAAGGTCAGGAAGGCCAGCGCCGAGCCCAGGCCGAGCAGCGGGTTCAGCGCGAGCGACCACGGTGCCACCAGGCACAGAATCGCGGCGCCGGTGCAGACCGCCACGGTATGAAGCTCCACCGCTGGCCGCAGCAGCACCTCGACCGCATGCGGTTGGGCCATTTGCGCACCTACTGCTCGACGCCGGTGGCGGTGATGAGCACCGGGTAGTGGCGCAGGCCCAGGCGCTGGGCCAGGTCGTCGCCGGAGGCCGGCGACAGGGTCAGGCCGGGAGCCAGCCTGCGCAGCGCCGTCAGCGCGGCCATCGACTCCACGTTGACCACCAGGCCCACGGCCTGCAGCTCGCGCAGCGCCGCCTGCCGCTGCCGCAGCCAGGCACGCGAACGCTCGTCGTCGCCGATCAGGAACAGCGCCGTCAGGCCCGGCGCCCGGATGACGCGGCGCTGCACCTCACCCGGCGACAGTTGCGTCGAGCGCACCGGCAGCATGGCGGCTTCGGCGTCGGCCGCGTTGCCCACGCGCGGGGCTGGCATCGGGGCCGCCGGTGCGGCCTGATCCGGCTGGGGATTCAGCGGCCGGTAGTACGGCAGCGCGGAGTCGCCGCCGCGATCTTCGACGACGATCAGCGGCGCGGAGGCGGTCTGGGCGAAGACGGTGGTCGTGGACAGCAGCCCGATGGCGGCGATGAGGACGATGTGGTTCATGGCGTGGTGGCCTGGAGGGTTGGAACGGGAACGCCGGGGTCGAGCACGCGGGTCAGGTGCCGATGCACACTGCGCCGGTAGCGCGCCGCGGGTGCCCCGCCGGCGGGCCGGTGGTAGCGGCCGATGGCAAGCAGCCAGTCCTCGCCCGGCGTGTGCTGTTCGCGCAGGATTTCCGCAGCGATGGCGAGGTTGCGGTACGGGTCCAGCAGCTCGCAGGGGTGCGTGTAGCGATGAGTGTGGTAGCCGAGATTGACCTGGCCGAGGCCGGCGTCGATGCGATTGGCCGGCGTGTGGGCGAGCGCACGGTGCAGCCCCGCGCAGGCCTCGGCGCGGGTGGCGTAGCGCTGCGGCTTGCCGGCGACGTTGAGCGTCCACGGCCAGGGCACCAGGCGCCCGCGCAGCTGGGTGCCGCTCTCTTGCAGGGCCACGGCGTACAGCACCGCCGCTGGTACGTCTGCACGATGCGCCGCCAGTTGATAGGCCGGCGGCGGCACTTCCCGCGCCAGGGCGGCCAACGCCCAGCCGCCGGTGGCGAGCAGCAGCACGGCGCTGGCGCAGCGGATGGCGACGCGGGATGGCCGACGCTCCCGGCCCGGAATACCTATTGCCGCTGCCATTGGCCGTTCACCTCGCGCACGACGGCCGGCAGATCGCCGGGGAGGCTGAGCGACAGCCAGCGCCCTGCATCGTGGTTGAGCGTGATGGTGCGGGCGCGCACCCTGGCCGGGTCGATGCCCGCCCGGGTGGCCCACTGCCGGATTCGCGCGTCGTCCTGACGGCTGCCGACCATGTAGAGATCGAAGGCCGTGCCGGCCGCCTGCAACTGCTGCACGCGCTGCGCGCACGGTGCGCAGTCGGCCTTGACGAAGACCGCTAGGCGCCCGGAACCGGTGTTTCCGGCGCCCTGCGCCTTGGCGCCGGGCAGGCTCACGCGCGGCTGGCCGGGAAACAGGCGCTGCCACGCCGCGTCGTAGGCCCGCTGGTAGGCCAGCGTCTTGCCGACGCGCCGGGCCTCGGCCTGCACCTGCAACTCCGCGTAGCGCCTGCGCTCCTCCTCGCTGCGGGCCTCGATGCCCAGCGCCGTGAGCGGATCGAGCTGGGGCGAATAGACCCCGAGCGGCCCCTGCATCAGTTGCCGGTAACGCGCCCACTCCTCGGGGCGAAGCCCCCACTCCCGCGCCAGCCTCTCGTCGAGCGCGGCATCAGCGCCCGGCTGCACCTGGGCGGGCACCATGCGGGAGTTCGTCACCGAGGCCGGCTGGGCGGATGCGCCGAAAGCGGCGAACAGGATGACGGCAGCGAGCGACGACCGCAGGATCATGGCGACCTCCTACGGCACCGCAACGCGCTGCGTCTGGCCGTTCACCTGGAACACGCCCGCCTGCGCCTCGATGGACTGCAGTTGCCAGCCGCCCTCGGCATCGCCCTCGCGCAGTAGCCGGGCGCCCGCGAGCGAGGACGCGGCGGTGGAGGTGATCGACAGAAAGCGCTCGCCTCCACGCAGCTCCACGCCGAGCACCCGGAACGGAGGCTCCGGCACCTTGGGCTTCGTCGCAACCGGAGCGCGCGGGCGCGCGGCGGATGCCACCTGCCGGGTCTTCTCCAGGCGGGTTTCGATTCCGTTCACGCGCGCCTGCAGCGTCTGCAGGTCTGTGACCAGGGCCATCGCCTCTGCCGCCTCCTCAAGGCGCGTCATCCGTTCGTCCAGCGCCTGCCGCGCGGTGGCGAATTCGGCCTGGCTGATCGGCGTCGGCCGGCGCTTGTCCGCATCGGCCTGTTGTTCGAGATCGGCAACGCGCAGGCCCAGCGCATTGACCTGCGCATCCTGTGCGCTGCCCTGGGTCTGTTCGGCGAGCCGCGACAGGCCGACGCTGTTGATGAGTGCCACGGCACTGATGAGCAGCAGCCAGAAGGCCGCGGAGATCTTGAGCCAGCGCGTGCGGGAATCGCGCTCGGATGGCGCTTGGGGAAAGGTCATGGTTGCAGCTCCTCGGGCCGGCCGGCGTCCGGCACGGGCGTGGTGGTGTCGGGCGGGTTGGCGGAAAGGAAGGTGGGAGCACCGTGCCGGCTGAAGCAGACCTGGCGGGTCAAGTCATCGACCGACAGCTCCCAGGCGGGGCCGGCAAGGGTCAGCAAGGCATCGCGCAGCATCAGCGGGCCCAGGCGCAGGTGTGCGGCAGGCAGCGGCAGCGCGTAGAGCGTGGCAGCCTCGGCCGCATCGCAGAGCCGGTAGCCGGAGCGCAGCAACACGTGGCGCATGGCATCGCCCACGCTGGCATCGAGCATGGGCGGAATCGAGACCTCCACCGCCTGCTGCAAGAGATCACGCTGCGCAGGTTCCGGCACCAGCTCGACCAGGGTGTAGCGGCCGTAGCGGGCCACGGGCACCAGTCGCTGCTCCGAAGCTGGCTCGTCGGACGGCGCTGCTATGTGGTCAGGGGTAGCTGGAGTCGTCGTGCAACCGGACAGCAGGCCGCTGAGCACGACGAAGATGCAGAGGAAGCGAGGCAAAGACGGCAGCATGTGGCACCCCACGGTGACGGGATGCCTTCACCTTTGCAGAAACGTGCTGCGCGGGATGCCGGAAATCCGAAACGCGCGGCGCCCCGTTTCCCGAGGGCGGGGCACATATCTCACCCCTTCGTATCAAAGTCGGAGCTTCGGGCAGACACCTTCGACCATGCAGTCGTCGCCGTCTTTAAGCCGCAATCTTCCGAAACCGGAAGCTGCTGCGATGGTCAGGTATGCCTCCTCACCGAGCGCGAGCGCAAGACTACCTGCTGTTGCGTCATCGCGCCGACGACCCAGAAGCCCGCCATGCCGATACGTGCCTTCTTGCGAGCGGCTTCGAGTTGCGTGCCGTCGCGTGGGATGTCGCGGGTGAACGTACCGAGCTGGTCCGTATCAAAGCCCTCGACCAGTTCATTCTGGCAGCCGAGCACCGGCGCGATCACCCGTTCCTTTGAGCAGGCGCGTCGCCAGTTTTCGCGCCTCATCCAGCAGCAGCACGCTGGAAGCGCGAGCCCCACTGGTAGCCGTAGATCGGCCCGAGCTCGCCGTGCTCGTCGGCCCATTCGTCCCAGATGCTCACCCCGTGTTCCTTCAGATAGCGGATGTTGGTGTCACCGCGCAGGAACCAGAGCAGCTCGTGAATAACGGACTTGAGATGGATCTTCTTGGTGGTCAGTAGGGGAAACCGTGCCGACAAGCCACAACGCATCTGGTAGCCGAAGACACTGAGCGTGCCCGTCCCCGTGCGGTCGGGTTTCTTTACCCCGTGCGCGAGCACGTGCCGCAGCAACCCAAAGTACTCCTGCTCCATCGAATCGCCGTTCCCGCCCATTATTTCTCCCTCACCCGTCGGCCTCCGACAGCACGCGCCGCACGGCGCTTGTCACCACCGACAGGTCCGCCGGCTCGATCGCGTACGCAGGCATCGTGTACACCATGCGGCCGAACGGCCGCAGCCACACGCCCGCCTCGACGAAGCGCGGCGTCAGGCGACGCAGATTCACCGGATCGTGCATCTCGACGACGCCAATCGCGCCCAGCACCCGCACCTCGCGCACCGCCGCGAGCGCCGCACAGGGGGCCAGCTCCGTGCGCAGTTGCTGTTCGATCCCCCGCACCCGAGCCTGCCAGTCGTGCTCCAGCAGCAGGTCGACGCTCGCCACCGCCACGGCGCAGGCCAGCGGATTGGCCATGAAGGTGGGTCCGTGCATGAAGCAGCCCGCCCCGCCGCGGGAGACGGTCTCCGCTACCTCGGCGGTGGTGAGGGTCGCGGCGAGCGTGAGATACCCGCCGGTGAGCGCCTTGCCGAGACAGAGGATGTCCGGCGCGATGCCGGCGTGCTCGCAGGCGAAAAGTTTTCCGGTGCGACCGAAGCCGGTGGCGATCTCATCGGCGATGAGCAGCACCGCGTGCGCGTCGCACAGCGCGCGCACTTGGCGCAGGTACTCGGGATGGTAGAACCACATGCCGCCCGCGCCCTGCGCGATCGGCTCCAGGATCACCGCCGCCAGCTCGTCGCGGTGCGTCTCGATCAGGCGCGCGAATTCGGCGATGTCGGACGGCTCCCAGGGATCGTCGAAGCGGCAGGCGGGCCGGGGCGCGAAGAGTTGCTGCGGAAGAACCCCCTCGAACAGATGGTGCATGCCGGTGACCGGATCGCATACCGACATGGCGGCGAAGGTGTCGCCGTGATAGCCGCCGCGCAGGGCGAGCAGCCGGCGCTTGCCCGGTCGGCCGCGGGCCTGCCAGTACTGGAGCGCCAGCTTGACGGCCACCTCCACCGCCACCGAGCCCGAATCGCACAGGAAGACCTTTTCGAGCGGCGCGGGCGTGAGCGCCACCAGCCGGCGTGCCAGCTCGATCGCGGGCGCATGGGTCAGGCCGCCGAACATCACGTGCGCCATGCGGCCGAGCTGCTCCTCCACCGCGCGGTTGAGCCGGGGGTGGTTGTAGCCGTGGATCGCCGCCCACCACGAGGCCATGCCGTCGATCAGCTCGCGCCCATCGGCGAGCTGCAGGCGCACGTCCGCGGCCGCGACCACCGGCCAGACAGGCGGCGGGTCGGTCATCGAGCCGTACGGGTGCCAGAGATGGGCGCAGTCGAAGGCGAGCGCCTCTGCCCAGTCCGCCATGGCGGGATGCTCGCCGGCGCCGGCGCCGGCGCCCTGGCCGCGCCGCCTGTCTGCCGAATCACAGGCAGGCCGGACCGCCCCAGGGTCGAAGCGAACGTCGGTCATGACTTCAATCCGTCACCGCGCCGAGACTCGCGCTCGACACCGAGCGTGCGTACTTGGCCAGCACGCCGCGCGTGTAGCGCGGCGCGGGCGGTTTCCATTGCGCGCGGCGGCGCGCGATTTCTTCGTCGGGCACATCGAGCTGAAGCAGACGCCGTTCCGCGTCGAGCGTGATGGAGTCACCCTCCTCGACCAGCGCGATCGTGCCGCCCACCGCGGCTTCCGGCGCGACGTGGCCGACCACCATGCCGTAGCTGCCGCCGGAGAAGCGGCCGTCGGTGACGAGACCCACCGAGTCGCCCAGGCCCTGGCCGACGAGGGCGGCGGTGGGCGAGAGCATCTCGCGCATGCCGGGGCCGCCCCTGGGGCCTTCGTAACGAATCACTACCACGTCGCCGGGCTTGATCTTGCGCGCCAGGATCGCCTCCATGCACGCCTCTTCCGAATCGAACACGCGCGCCGGGCCGGTAATCCGCGGAACCTTCACCCCGCTGGTCTTGGCGAGCGCCCCCTCCTCGGCCAGATTGCCCTTGAGGATGGCGAGATGACCGTGCGGATAAACCGGCCGGGACCAGGGCCGGATGACGTCCTGGGAGGCGGCAGGTTCCTCCGGCACGTCCTTCAGCACCTCGGCCAGGGTCTGCCCGGTCACGGTGAGCGCCTCGCCGTGCAGCAGGCCGTGGGCGAGCAGCATCTTCATCACCTGGGGGATGCCGCCGGCGCGGTGCAGGTCGGTAGCGACGTAGCGCCCGGACGGTTTCAGGTCACAGAGCACCGGCACGCGCCGGCTGAAGGCGTCGAAATCGTCGAGCGCGAGCGCTACCCCGGCGGCGTGCGCGATGGCGGGCAGGTGCAGCACGGCGTTGGTGGAGCCGCCGAGCGCCATCAGCACGGCCAGCGCGTTCTCGAACGACCGGCGGGTGAGAATGTCGCGCGGCAGGATTTGCCGGCGGATCGCCCCCATCAGCGCTTCGGCCGAGCGCGCCGCGCTGTCGGCCTTCTCCGCGTCCTCCGCGGCCATGGTCGAGGAATACGGCAGGCTCATGCCCATGGCTTCGAACAGCGAGGCCATGGTGTTGGCGGTGTACATGCCACCGCAGGAGCCCGCGCCCGGACAGGCGCGCCGTTCGACCTCCAGCAGCTCCGTTTCATCGATGCGTTTCGCGATGTACTCGCCGACCGCCTCGAAGGCGCTCACGATGGTGAGGTCGCGGTCTTTATAGCGGCCCGGCTTGATGGTGCCGCCGTACACGAACACGGCCGGAATATTCAGGCGCGCGATGGCGATCATCGCGCCGGGCATGTTCTTGTCGCAGCCGCCGGTGGCGAGCACGCCGTCCAGGCTCTGGCCGTTGCACACGGTTTCGATGGCATCGGCGATCACCTCGCGCGACACCAGCGAGTATTTCATGCCCTCGGTGCCCATCGCGATGCCGTCCGAGATGGTGATGGTGCCGAAGGTCTGCGGCATGGCGCCCGCCTCTCTCAAGGCGGCCTCGGCACGCGCGGCCAGCGTCCCGATGGCCATGTTGCACGGCGTGATGGTGCTGTGCGCGTTGGCCACGCCGACGACGGGTTTGTCGAAATCCTGGTCGCCGAATCCCACGGCGCGCAGCAGCGCGCGGTTGGGCGAGCGCTGAACGCCCTGGGTGACAATCCTGCTTCTGCGGTTGTCGGACATGGTGATCTACCCTTGCGTGGAATCTGAGTGGCCGCTGCAATGCCGTGGCCCTGTAGCTGACTGCCCGCGCCTGGCGCGGGCCTCGCGGACGGGATTTCGCACGCGCGGACTGCATGCATTCATTCGACGAGCCTCCACGCCACCGTTCCTCCGGCACGCAGTGGCACCAGGGCATCCCCGCCGAGATCGATCTCCGGCGGGACCCGCCAGGCCTGCTTCACCAGCGTGACGGTGTCGTGGTTGCGCGGCAGGCCGTAGAAATCCGGCCCGTGAAAACTGGCGAACGCCTCCAGTTTGTCGAGCGCGCTCGCCTGCTCGAACACCTCGGCATAGAGTTCGATGCCCGCGTGCGCGGTGTAGAGGCCGGCACAGCCGCAGGCCGACTCCTTGGCGCGCCGCGCGTGCGGGGCGCTGTCGGTGCCGAGGAAGAATTTGGGGTTTCCGCTCGTGGCGGCGGCGACGAGCGCGCGGCGGTGCGCCTCGCGCTTGAGTACCGGCAGACAGTAGGCGTGCGGACGGATGCCGCCGGCGAACATGCTGTTGCGGTTGAGCAGCAGATGGTGCGCGGTGACGGTCGCGGCCACGTTCGGGCCGGTGCGCTCGATGAATTCCACCGCCTCGCGCGTGGTGATGTGCTCCAGCACCACCTTGAGGCGCGGGAAACGCGCGACGATGGGAATCAGGTGCCGTTCGATGAACACCCGCTCGCGGTCGAAGACATCGACCTCGGGGTCGGTCACCTCGCCGTGCAGGAGCAGCGGCAGGCCGACTTCCTCCATGGCGGCGAACACCGCCTCGCAGCGCGCGAAGTCGGTGACTCCCCATTGGGCATTCGTCGTCGCACCGGCGAGAAAGGCCTCGCCCACGCCGTACACGAAGCCGCTCTCGCTGGCGCGCACGATCTCCTCGGGCGAAGTATGGTCGGTGAGATAGAGCGTCATCAGCGGCTCGAAGCACATCTCCGCCGGCAGCGCCGTCAGGATGCGGTCGCGGTAGGCGCGCGCATCCTCCACTGTGCGCACCGGCGGATCGAGGTTGGGCATGACCATGGCGCGGGCGAAGCGCCGCGCCGTGTCGGGGAGCACGGCGGCGAGCATTTCGCCATCGCGCAAGTGCAGGTGCCAGTCGTCGGGGCGGGTGAGAGTCAGGGGTGTCATGGTCAGGGGTTGCAATAGTCGCAGCGCCCTGGGTCGGCGTAGCGAGACTCGCTGCGCTCGCGGGTTTCGCGGTGCGCGCACTTGAGGCAGCCGTGGACCTCGGCGCGCGTCTCGCGGGTGGGCGCGCCGCAGTCGGCGCAGGGCAGGCCGGCCACGTGCTCGACGAGCCAGAAGCCCGGCGCGCCGCAGGCCGGACACGGTGACAGCAGTTTCTTCACCAGATCCTCGGCTGCGAGGCGGATCATTTCCATGCGCGTGGGATTGGCGTGCGCCCGCAGGTCGGTCTCCAGGAACACCTCACCGCTCGCCGATTGCGCCCGCGCCCAGGCGAAGGCCGCCTCGAACTCCGCCCAGGCGGCGATGCCCTTCTTGATGCGCGGGTCGTTCTCGCCCTCGGGACGCACGACCAGGTGATGCGCGGGAAACTCCGCCTGCCGGGCGAAGGCCTCGGCTGCCGCCCACTCCCCGGTCAGCAGGTGCGCGTGGTTCGCCTTGCCCTGGGCGAGGCCCACGATCTCGAGTTCCGCTTCATCGTCGATAAAAACGAGGAACTCCACGTTCCAGGGAAACATCCCCACCATCGGGTCCGGCCCGAAAGAACCTTCGCTCGCGAGCCCGAGCGGCAAACCGGACAACTCCATGCCGATGCGCACCTTCTTGCGCGCCGCCTCGATCTGGATGCCGGCGCGCGGGATATCGCGGGTGAAGGTGCCGAGCCGGTCGGTGTCGTAACCGTCCACGCGCTCGACCCGGCAGCCCAGCGCGGGATCGAACGCCGAGGCGATCGCGCCTTCCTTGCCGTGCTGGGTGAGCAGCGCGATGCGCCGGCCGGCGTAGGGGGATGCGGGATGTTCCGCCCTCGCGTCCATCAGCGTCCCCGCACCAGATTCATCACCTGCGCCATGTCCAGGCTGCGCGCCTGCTGCTGGATCTGGGGCAGGTATTGTGTCTGCATCTGCTTGGCCGGACCGAGCAGGTCCTGGAAGGTTTGCCGCAAGAGCGCCGTGCTCATCACCCGCCCGCCGGCGTAGTAGCGCTTGGCCACCTGGCCCAGGGCCCAGGTCGTGGCGAAGGAAAAGGCCATGCCGGTGGCCGCGCCGCCGGCCTGGCCGAAGGTCTTGCCCGCCGCCTTGCCGAGCAGGCCGCCCAGGAGCTTGCGGCCGAACTGCTCCAGGTATTGCGAAGTCAGACCCACGCCGGCGGCAGCGAGGAACTCCTTGATGTGGCCCTGGTCGAGGGCGTAGCCGTGGGCCTTGCCGACGCCGTGCACCAGCTTGATCTGCAAGGGGATGATGGCCATCGAGGCCCAGGACTGCGGCAACAGTTCCAAGGCGCCGGCGATCAGCGCGTGATGGAGGATGGACTTGTCCAGTTCGGCGTCCGGAACGTTCGGCTGCGCCGCGACGACGGCGCCTGCCGTCCCGGCCGCGCTTCGCGTCGCCGCTTCCGAGAGTTCGACCACGGCGTCGGCTTCGCGCTCGATACGCTGCGCGCTGCCCGCGTCGAGTCCGAGCCGGTCCTTCAATTCGGCGAGGAAGACCCGTTCCGTGTCGCTCTCGCGGCCGTCGGCGTTGCACACGCACACCGCCATTTCATAGGCCAGCTGGTGCAGCTCGGGGCTGTCGAGGGCGGCGACCGCCTGATCCAGACTGGCGCGTTTCAGCAGCACGTCCTGGTACAGGCGGGCGAGGTCGGGGGCGCCGGCCTCGTCGGCAAGGGAATCGGCGATGCGGCGGATTTCCTCGCGCTCGCGGTCGTGCTTGGCGCCGTCTGCGAAGGCGGCGCACAAGGCCAGGGTGAGGATGGCGTGTTGCTGTTCGGGGTGCACGAAAACTCCTTACTCTTTCTGAGTCCCAGTGTCGGCTTTCACCGCGTGTCGTCGCTTGACCCAGCTGGTCGATCGAGGTTCATCCGCGGATGCTTGCCGTGCGTCCCGGCCTGTCAAGCGCAGGGCGAGCTTGCGCCCCTCGTCCAGCAACAGCACGCCAGAGGCCACCGCCGCCGCAAGCGCCCAATCGGCCAGCGCGAGATCGGTGGTGCGGAAGATCGCCTGCGCCGGCGCCCAGTGCACGACCAGCGCCTGCAATGCGAGCACTGCGGCAAGCGACAGCCACAGCCAGCGGTTGCGGAAGAAGTGCCGGTTGAAGGCGGAGCCGTGCTCGGCGCGAGCGTTGAACAGATTGAAGAACTGGAACAGCACGAAAGTGGTGAAGGCGAGCGTGAGCGCATAGGCCTCGCCCTGGGGTTTTGCGTAATGGAACAGCGCCAGCGTGCCCACCGCCATGGTGAAGCCGTAGACGAACAATTGCGCGAGCCGCCGGCCGGTGAGGATGCGCGCCTCGCGCGGCCGCGGCGGCTCGTCCATCACGCCGGGGCGCGACGGCTCCACCCCCAGGCTCATGGCCGGCGGGCCGTCCATGATGATGTTGATCCACAGGATCTGGATGGCGGTGAAGGGCGTGGCCCAGCCGAGCAGGCTCGCCCCGAGCACGGTCTGGATCGCGCCCATGTTGGTGGAGAGCTGGAAGCGCACGAACTTGACGATGTTGTCGTAGATGGCGCGCCCCTCGCGCACCGCGCGCACGATGGTGGCGAAGTTGTCGTCGGTGAGCACCATGGTGGCCGCCTCCTTCGTCACCTCGGTGCCGGCGATGCCCATGGCCACGCCGATGTCGGCGTGCTTGAGCGCCGGGGCGTCGTTGACGCCGTCGCCGGTCATGGCGGTGACGTGGCCGCCGGCCTTGAGCGCCTGCACGATGCGCACCTTGTGCTCGGGCGCGACGCGGGCAAACACCGCGATGCGCTCGATGCGCGCCGCCAGCGCCGGCGCGTCCATGCCGTCGAGTTCGCGTCCCTCGATCACTTCGCCTTCGAGGCCCAGGTCGCGGGCGATGGCGGCGGCCGTGATCCGGTGGTCGCCGGTGATCATCTTGACCGCGATGCCGGCCTTTTTGCACAGGGCGATGGCCTCGCGCGCCTCGGGGCGCGGCGGGTCCATGATGCCGGCGAGCCCGACGAAGCTGAGCCCGTGCGCCTGCGCCATGAGGTCGCCCTCAGGGTCGAAGTCGCGCGCCGGCAGGGTCTTCTCGGCCAGTGCCAGCACGCGCATGGCCTGCGCCGCGAGCCGCTCGTTCTCGGCGATCCACCAGGCCCTGCCGCCCTCGTCCAGCGCCGCCTCGCCCGCGGCGGCGAGGTGGCGCGTGGCGCGGGCGAGCAGCACGTCGGGCGCGCCCTTGAGGTACATGCGCACAAACTCGCCTTCGTGGTGGAAGCTGGCCTGGAACTTGTGCGCCGAATCGAAGGGGATCTCGGCGATGCGCGGGCAGTGGGCCGCGAGCCGCTCGGCGTCCACCCCGCCCTTGGCGGCCAGCGCCAGCAGCGCCCCTTCGGTGGGATCGCCGATCAGCGCGCCGTCGCGGATGCGACTGTCGTTGGCGAGTGCCGCCGGATACAGCAGCGGGGCGAAATCGGGACGCTCACCGCCATCCTCGGCAACGATTTCACCGCTCGCGCCATAACCCTCGCCGCTGATCGCGAAACGCCGCCCCCGGTACGCCACGGCGCGCGCGGTCATCTGGTTCAGGGTGAGCGTGCCGGTCTTGTCCGAGCAGATCACGGTGGTGCAGCCCAGGGTCTCGACCGCCGCCAGCTTCTTGACGATGGCGCGGTGTTGCGCCATGCGGTGCATGCCGAGGGCAAGCGTCACCGTCACCACCGCCGGCAGTCCCTCGGGGATCGCGGCCACCGCGAGCGCGATGGAGGTCAGCACGATCTCCACCAGCGGCTCGCCGCGCAGGACCCCGAGGACGAAGATCAGCGCGATGACGACGCCGGCGATGAGCGCGAGCCGCCGGCCCAGGGCGTCGAGTTGGATTTGCAGCGGCGTCGGCCCCGCCTCGGCCTCGGCCAGCATGCCGGCGAGCCGCCCCATCTCGGTGGCCATGCCGGTGCCCGTGACCAGCAGCTCGGCGCGCCCGCGGGTGAGCACGGTGTTCATGTAGGCCATGTTGACGCGCTCGGCGAGCGGCGCCTCGGCGGCCACGGGCGCCCGGGCGTCCTTGCCCGCCGGGTGGGATTCGCCGGTAAGCGCGGCCTCGTCGATCTCCACGTTGTGTGCGGCGAGGAGCCGGCCGTCGGCCGGCACCCGGTTGCCCGCCTCCAGCAGCACGATGTCGCCCGGTACGAGCTGCGCGGCAGGAATCTCCTCGACGCGGCCGTCGCGGCGCACGCGCGCGGTGGGCGAGAGCATTTTCTTGAGCGCCGCAAGCGTCGCCTCGGCGCGGTGCTCCTGCCAGAAGCCGAGCAGCGCGTTGAACAGCACCACCACCAGGATCACCACCGCGTCCTTGAGGTCGCCGATGGCACCGGCCAGCGCCGCCGCGCCGATCAGCACCAGGATCAGCAGGCTCTTGAACTGGTCGAGGAAGGCCAGCCACTTGGAGCGCGGCGGGGTCGAGGCCAGGCGGTTCTCGCCGTAGTGCGCACGTCGCGCGCCGACATCCCCCGTTTGCAAGCCGATGGCGGTCTCCACCACCTGTCGGCTGGCCGCCTCGGACGCGCTCAGCGCGTGCCACGCCACCGCTGGCACCTGCCCGGCACGATGCTGTTCGGCCGGGTCGCATGCCCTCATTTCGTCCTGCCCCGGTGTAGCCGCTCGCGCGATCATCGGGCTCGCCCGGCCTTCAAGGCGGCGATGCGATCCTCCAGCGGCGGGTGGGTCATGAACAGGCGCTTGAGTCCGCCGGCACCGCCGCCGGCGATGCCGAAGGCCGCCAGCTTGTCGGGCAGCGGCTGCGGATGCAGGCTGTTCAAACGCTCCAACGCCGCGATCATGTTGTCGCGGCCCGCCAGGTTTGCGCCGCCCTGGTCGGCGCGGAATTCGCGCTGGCGCGAGAACCACATGACGATGATGGCCGCCAGGACGCCCAATACCAGGTCGGCGACGATGACGGTCACCCAGAATGCCGGACCGTGGCCGTTCTCGGTCCTGAAAATCACCCGGTCGACCGTGTGACCGATCACCCGCGACAGGAACAGGACGAAGGTGTTGACCACGCCCTGGATCAGCGCCAGCGTCACCATGTCGCCGTTGGCGGCATGCGCGATTTCATGGCCGAGCACCGCTTCCGCCTCCTCGCGCGTCATCTGCTGCACCAGGCCGGTGGAGACGGCGATCAGGGCCTTGTTCCGGCTCATCCCGGTGGCGAAGGCGTTGGCGTCGGGCGCCTCGTAAATGCCGACCTCGGGTATGCCGATGCCCGCTTGGCGCGCGTACTTGCGGACCGTATCCACCAACCAGGTCTCGATCGCGTTCGACGGCGCCTCGATCACCCGCACGCCCATCGTCTTCTTGGCCATCCACTTGGAAACGGCCAGCGAGATGAGCGAACCGCCAAAGCCCAGCACCGCGGCAAACACCAGCAGCGCGCCCAGGTTCAGCCCTTGTTCGTTCAGCCAAGGCTCCACACCCAGCACGCGCATGCTGACCGAGAGCACCAGCAGGATGGCCAGGTTGGTGGCGAGAAACAGGACGACACGTTTCATGCTCGGTTCCCTGGGATCATTGCCGCGACTGTTGCAGACGGACTTCGATCGCGCCGCCGGGGCGCCGCGTCAACGCCAGGTCGAAGGACTCACCGTCGCGCTGGAACTGGTGCCGTTCCGCATCGGGTGTGGCGGAGATCACCTCCTGCACGTGGCCGGCGCCGGCAAAACCCTGCACATAGTGCGTGAGCACCGCGTCGAAATCGGCGCGCCCCACGTAGTGCACGTCGATCGTTCCGCCATCGCTCGCGTAATGGCTGCGCACCAGGCCGGGATAACGCGGGACCGGTCCGGGGTCGGCGCCGCTGACGTCGCGCGCCGGCGGCTCGTCACCGAGCCCCGGCACCCAGCGGTCGACCTGTTCCTTGACGCCCGGCAGCCAACGCTCGGCCTGCGCTTTCAGATCCGGCGCCACCTGCTCGATCCTCGTTGCGCCCTCGGTGACCGCGCGCTTGCCCATTTCCGTCGCGGCCGGCGCCTGCGCCCACAGCCAGGACAGCAATGCGATACCGGCCCAGACGATCAGGCCGATGATGAGCAAGACGATGCCGCCCAGTATCAGCCACGTGCGCGTACGAACGGTTCGCAGGCTCGAAACGGCTTGCGTCAGCAAGCCAGAAGTGTTCAGCCTGCCCATTTCGCCCCCGTTGACGGACGTTCGTCGCACGTTACGACCTGGAGCCACCAGTCCTTCGAGGGGCGTGCAGCGGACATCGCGGCGCCTGTCGTCATCTGCATCAGAACTTCTCCGGCCGCAGTACTGACACGTCGTTGACGAACAGCACCATGCCGTAATCGTCGTAGTAGCGCGCCCACAGATGCCTTGCGATGGCGTCGGCAATCTCGGCGTCGCACAGGATTTCGATGCGGATGTTGCTGCTTTCGTCCCAGGCGGCGTCGCGCGGCCCACGGCGGCCTTTGCCACGGGCGTCGGTGATGGTGTAACCCCGTGCTCCCAAAGCCTCGATCTCCTTGATCAAAATACTTTCCAGGGCGGCCTCGGTGATGATGGTGAGTAGTTTGCGCATCGTGCCGTTCATGAACCTAGCCTCCGGTCAGGGCGAAGAGTTTCGTGGTCATGGCGTGGTAAAGCGGAATGCCGACCAGCACGTTGAACGGGAAGGTGACGCCCAGGGAGGCGGCCAGCGACAGCGTCGGGTTGGCCTGTGGCACCGAAATTCGCATGGCCGCCGGCACGGCGATGTAGGACGCACTCGCCGCCAGGATGGCCAGCATGGCCGTGCCGCCCGGCGACAGCCCGAGCGCGTAACCCAGCGCCATGCCCACCACGGAAGAGAACAGCGGCATGGCGATGCCGAACAGCACAAGGAACGGGCCGTGACGTTTCAGGCTGCCAAACTGGGCGGCGGTGATCAGCCCCATTTCCAGCAGGAACAGCGCAAGAATCCCCTTGAACAGGTCGAAGAAGAGCGGCTTGACCGAAGTCAGTCCCTCCGGACCGGCGGCCCAGCCGATCAGCAGCCCGCCGACCAGCAGCACGATGCCCTTGCCCAGGAAAACCTCGTGCGCGACCGCGCCGATGCGCATATCGCGGGAGACGCCGCGGGCCAGCAGGATGCCCACCAGGATGGCCGGGATTTCCAGCACCGCGAGCAGGAACGGCATGTGCGCCTCGAAGTCGATCTGCCGGCTGGTGAACCAGGCGGAGGCGACGGCATAGGTGGCGACGCTCACCGAGCCGTAGTGGGCAGCGATGGAGGCTGCGTCCGCGCGCGGGAAACGTCCCAGGAACCGCAGTACCGGAAACGCCACCAGCGGCAACAACGCGCCCATCGCGATGACCGCGATGGCCTGCAGCGCCAGTTCGCCGAAGGGCTGCTTGGCGAGTTCGATGCCGCCCTTGAGGCCGATGGCAAGCAGCAGCAGCATGCTCACCAGGTCATACACGGCCGCGGGCAGGCGCAGCTCCGAGCGCAGCAGGCCGGCGGTCACCCCGAGCAGGAAGAACAGCAGAACGGGATCGAGCATGCTCAAGATGGCGTTCCTCCAACGTGCGGTTGCGCCGACGGCAGGAGCAAGCCGCCGTTGCCGTCCAGGTAAAGCGGAGACAGCACCAGCCCGGGATAGCGCGCCTCGACGGCGCGCGACTCGTCTCTTGCGCAGCGCTCGGACGTGTCGTCTCTGAAGACAGGGATGAAGCGGGCCGCAAGCGTGGCGGTCTCCGTCTCTTCGTACCCGAAGCACTCCAGCAGCGCCGCCACCAGATCGACGCGGGAGACGGTGCGGGCCGCCGCTTCCAGCCAGCACAGCATCCAGATCCCGTTGATCCCCGTTGTCTCGAGGATGCGCACGGTTCGCCGCGCGCCACGCACGTCCGGCAGAACCAACGCGGATGGCAGGTTCGCCACCCCCTCGTCATCGATCCAGATGCCCTGGATGACTTCCGGCGCGCTGCCGGGCGACCGACGGTGAAGAATCGACAGGTACGCGGACAGTTCTTTGCCGGCGCGCTCCAGATCCGCAAAGCGGCGAACCAGCAAGAAGACGCCTCTGGGTTCGCTGGGCATGCCTTCATCTCCTGTGACGACGAGGTATTGGGGTCGACTCAAGGCCGGGCCAAACCCTGGCTGACCGAGCTTTCAGGGCGTTCGCTCAGTCCCGCCGATTGGGTGCAGTCGCAATTCTCAATCCTTTACAATGACAATAAAAGTCGATTATTCTTTCCTTATTACTCGTAAAAAATTGCTGATAGGGGCCAGATGAATCTCAAGCACCTGCGCTACTTCTGGGTGACCGCACATGCCGGGAGCGTTGCTGCGGCGGGCAACCAGCTTCATCTGACGCCGCAAACCGTCAGCGCCCAGATCAAGCTGCTCGAGAACGAGCTCGGGACAGCCTTGTTCAAACCCGCTGGGCGCGGCCTCGAATTGACCGAAGCGGGGCGCGTCGCTCTTTCCTACGCCGACGAGATCTTTGCGCTCGGTCAGGAGATGGTTTCGTCGCTGCGGGCGACCGGTATCCCGGAACACGCGGCAGCGGCGTTTCGTGTGGGAGTTTCCGACGCCATCCCCAAGTCGTTGACCCACCGGTTGCTGGCTTCGCTGAGGCGGCCGGCGAAGCCGGTGCGGCTGGTCTGCCGCGAAGGCTCGATCGAGGCCTTGCTCGGCGAATTGGCCCTGCACCGGCTTGAGATGGTGTTGGCCGATCGTCCCATGCCGGCCGGATTGGCCGTCCGCGCACACAGCCGCAAGCTGGGCGAAAGCGCGGTTGCCTTCTTCGCTCCTCCACGGCTCGTGCGGCAGGATACGGTCTTCCCGGCCTGCCTGAACGGAGCCCCGCTGCTGTTACCCGGACAGAACGCGGCGGTACGGGGCGAAATCGACCGCTGGCTGGGCGAGGTGCGCCTGTCCCCACGAGTCGTCGGTGAATTCGACGACAGCGCCCTGATGAAAGTCTTTGCTCAGGCGGGTGAAGGCTATTTCCCTGCGCCAGCCATCATCTCGGATGAGATCTGCGCGCGCTATGGCGTCAGCGAGGTGGGGCGGGTGGATGAAATACGCGAAGCGTTCTGGTTGATCAGCACCGAGCGGCGCATTCAGCACCCGGAGGTTCGCGCCGTGCTAGAGGCCGCCCGTGGGGCCGTCTTCAGCACGGCTGCCGGCGGCGAAGCAGTGCGGCAACAAACGTGTCTCGATCGATGATGTTGCACCTCACCTCCTGCGCAAGCGATTTGGCCGTCGCCGTGGACCTGCTGCGAGCAGGCGAACTGGTAGCCTTGCCTACCGAGACCGTCTACGGGCTGGCTGCCGACGCGACCAATGCCGACGCTGTGCGCGCCATCTTTCATGCCAAAGGCCGCCCCGCCGATCATCCTCTGATCGTGCATATCGCCGCAGCCGAACAACTGCCGGTCTGGGCCGACGAGGTCCCGGAGGCGGCCTGGCGGCTGGCTTCTGCGTTCTGGCCTGGGCCGCTGACATTGGTGCTGCCTGCGGCGCCGGCCGTCTCGCCGCTGTTGACGGGAGGCCAGACAACGATCGCGCTGCGTGTGCCGGCCCATCCGGTGTTTCAGGCCGTGCTGCGGCAGTTCGGCCGAGGCTTGGCCGCACCATCCGCAAATCCCTTTGGTCGCATCAGTCCGACCACCGCGGCGCATGTGCAGTGCCACTTGGCCGGAAGGATCGCGGCGGTTGTCGATGGCGGCCCATGCCCGGTCGGTATCGAATCCACCATCGTGGATCTCAGCGGCGACCAGCCCCGCATTTTGCGGCCTGGTATGATCGCCGTCGAGGCCGTCGCGCAGCATCTGCCTCGAATCGCCACCACTGGAGCCTTTGCGCCGCGCGTGCCGGGCACGCTGGCCTCGCATTACGCGCCACGCAAGCCGTGCTTCAGGATTCCGATCGATCTGCACAAGGAACCGTTCTCGGGTCAGCGTCTGGGACTGCTTGCGACTCGTCCCGTCAACTGGCCGGTGGCGAGATTCTGGCCGATGCCGGCGTACCCCGAGGACTACGCGCGTGTGCTGTATTCGACACTGCACCAAGCCGATGCCAGCGATTGCGACGTCCTTCTGATCGCACTGCCACCGGACGAACCGTCATGGGTGACCATACAGGATCGGATCCGCCGCGCAACCCGATCTCTGGATGGGTCCCCTGTGTCTGGCGCTCGTGCTGGACATCTGTAGCGGTCGCGTTGTCGGCCGCACCACTGGCAAACGCATGACGGCGGATCTGGTGCTCAGCGCGCCGAACATGGCCACCGAGCAGTCGTCCATCAGTTCACTGCGCGATCACCAAGATAACATCACAAAACTGCGTGACTGCACCGCGGGGAAATAGTGCGAGAGGCAACAATCCGAGCGCCAGAGGGACTTCAACCCTCCTGAACAACGCGCTACTCAGGGCACACTACGGCCTCTGCTGACTTCTCGCTCCGGCGCGACACCGTCGCCCTTTCAGGCCCAAAGCGAGATCTCCCCGGGTAAGAAGCACTCCTTCACCGCACGACCGCCGGATTTACGCCACCGATCCTTGACCACAAGAGCTTCGCTGTCACTCGCCCGCTCGCCCTGATCGGCACCGCCTCAAATCCGGTTCTTGTCCATCGGCCCGCAGCTTCGCTCCACGCTTCCTGCCGACGGTCGGTCACCCTTCCGCAGTTGCGCTTCCCTTCGCTCGCTGAGGTCAGCTCACGGAAGGACTTGCTCCTCCAAGAGTGCGCCCGTGCTGGGCGCACGAAAAGGAAGCGGCCCCCGAAGGGGCCGCCAAGTCCAGCAACGCTCAATGCACCAACTGCCGCGCCAGTGCCACCTCCACCGAGTCGCCGTCCTGGTTGAGGACATCGAGCCCGGATTCGGGCACGTCTCCCGACGTGCTCTGCGACACCATGATCTTCTTGGCCATCAACCCCAGGCAGGTCATCTGCGAGGAGTTGGCGTAGCCCAGGTAGATCACGCGCACCGGCTGCTTCTGGCCGATGCGCCATGAGCGCCGCGCGGCCTGCTGCAACGAATACACGTTGTAGCCCGACTGGAGGAACACGATCGTTGGGAACTCCAGCAAGTCCAGGCCGGTTTTCACCAGCTCCGGGTTGGTGATGAGCACGTCGATGCCGCGGTCCAACTGCTCGGCGATCCAGTCTTCCCGGCGGGAGGCATCCACGCTCGCACGCAGCACCGCCACCTTGAAGCCTTCCTGCTCCAGCAGCACCTTCAGGCGCGACGTGGTGTCGCGCGTGCCGGTGTAGACCGAATAGACCAGGGTCTTGCGACCTTCCGCCTTCTCCTGCTTGCAGATCTCGATCAGCTCGCGTTCCTTGGGCATCACCTCCAGCTCATTGAACTGAGCCGGCACGAACGCCAAGGTGTTGCGCGTGCGTGGATGCACCACGGTTTCCGACCGAAAGCACGTGTCCGGCCAGGCCAGCAGCACATTGAGCACGACACCGAGCAGCGTCGTATCACGCTTCGCCAAGGCTTGCCTCAGCTCTGCGGTCAGCCGACCCGCCAGATCGCGGTAGGCCGCGGCTTGCGCCGTGTCCATCGCGACTTCGCGGAACTCCTCGTCGTAGGGCGGCAGGACGTTGCCACCGATGTCCTTCAACTTGAGGAAGACCGTGAACGGCAGGACGCAACGCAGCACGCCCTTGGGACCGAAACCCGGCGCCTTGACCGTGCGCACCGATACCTTGGTGCCCTTGGCCGTCTTGTGCGCCGTGCCGGTGCTCTCGGAATAGATGTCCTTGAGCACGCCGTGATCGCGCATGAACGCCATCGCGGCCGACGTCATGCTGCCGCTCTTCGTCGGCCGGTAGCCGTCTTCGATCATCCGCGCCGGCAGGGCTCGGAACAGCAGGTGGAACAGGTCGTCGCCGTAGCCGCCCATCAGTGTGCCGGTGAGCAGCAGCGTCTTGCGCGCCTTGGCCGCCAACACCCCCATGGCCTGGCCCTGAGCGGAGCCGCCGTTCTTGTACTCGTGCGCCTCGTCGGCGATGAGCAGGTCGAACGTGCCTTGGGGAAGCTGCCTCTTGATGAACTCGGACGGCTGGTAGCCGCCCTCGCCGAAGCCGAACTCCATGTTGGCCATCGCACGTTCCATGCGATGGGCTTGCCGGTCCGAGAAGACCAGCTCGCCGTTGCCATCCATCAGGTTGATGAACTCGTGGATGTTGTCCCCGAGCATCAATGCGAGGAAGGCGTCACCGAACTTCTGCATCAGCTTCTGCGCAGTCACTTCACCAATGGTTGGAATACGCTTCAGTGCCTTGAGCACGGTCGAGGACTGGTCGCTGGCGGACAGGCCTCTGGGACGGATCAACGACCACAGCGGTGCACGGCAGTGGCTGCACTTGCGGCGGGACTCCTCGGCTTCCAGCTCGACCGGGTTGATCGGCTCGCCGTCGAGGTCGGTGATGACATGCCCGCAATCCGGGCAGGCCCCCACGTCGCCGTGAGGCGTGCGCCGCCGAACGAAGACAGGCTTCCAGTGGAACCCCATCCGCATCCGCACGCGGCCCAGGACGAAGAACTCCTGGCCCTGCGCCGGCACGCCCAACTGCTCACGCAGTTTCAGCAGCTTGACCAGCGTGTCCGGGCCGTTGAGCACCCAAACCTTGGCCCCGGCCACCGTCTCCTGGATTTCGCGCCGCCACTTGTAGACCAAGTGGGGTGGCGAGAGCACCAGGGTGCGGCGGTAGCCTTCGGCGTTGAGCACGGCGGCGGTGGCAATACCCACCGTCGTCTTGCCGCAGCCCATCTCGCCATTGACGATCGCGGCGCGTTCGCCGCGATCGACCAACAGCTCGGTGACAGCGTGGACCACATCGGCTTGCGCCGGGAACAGCTTGCGCTTGAGCGCGGCGAGGATCAGTTGCCGATGCACCCGCACCTGGCCGGTGTAGACCGGAGGATTGGCGCGGTTGAGCGAATCGAGCAGCTCGTCGCCGAACTCGGACACGAAGTCCTGCAGGCTGAGCGTGAGGGGTGAAGCGGCCGCTTCGAGCAGGTCGCCCTGCACAGCGGTTTCGGGGACGGTTTCGAGATCGAGGGACATGGTGATGCTCCAAAGCAATGGGGCATGCACCTCCCCCACGGGGCGGTGACATGCCCCTGGGTGGGAAGAAAGAAGCGGCGCGAGGCCGCTGGATGCGGATCAGTATTCGCTGGGCAGCAGCACTGTGGTGACGCTGCGATCCCATTCGGTGATGATCCAGAGCTTCAGGTCGCGCGTGACCTGGTAGGACGAGAACAGACGATCCTCACCGGACTTCAGCGCGGCGTCGTTCTGTCGCCGATCGCTGTCGCTCAGGTCGCCCCATTCGCCATGAAGATGGCGGCTCAGGTACGGCGTGGGGTTGAGCCGGCCCTGTCGGACCAGCTCGTCGACGCCGGCGGTCATGACCACCTGCCCGGGCGAAAAGCGTGCTTGTGACGCGAGGTTGAGGACTGCGAGTGCCATGGTGATTTCTCCTTCTGGAAGAAGGGGCCACGGCACCCCATCGGGGCAACGTGACCCCGGTGGGTGGATGAAAGCGACGGTGAACCGTCAGGGAACAGCGATCAGCGGATAGTCAGCACTTCGCCCCACGTGGGCGAGCCCAGCGTCAAGTCCCATGCACGAATGACCGGCACGAACTTGTCGGTGAGGATGCGCGTCTCGGCCACGGAGCCGTCGTCGCGTTCGGTGTACTCCGTCTGGAGGGTCTTCTCCTTGTGGGTATCACCTTTGACGACGAGCACGCGCCCGCTCTTGGACGTCACCACGCCGGAGATCGCGCCTGCGGCCAAGGCCAGGGCGAGATGCCAGTGCGACAAGGCCCGCGCGGGTGGACGCAGCGACTGCTGCGCGCCACCCAGGTGCGTATCGAGCGCCGGCCAGAGTCCTTGCAGCCGGCCGACTTCATCGGCGAACTGCTCGGGCTCCATCGTTACGCGATAGAAGTGCTCCGGCTCGGCCGGGCTGGCAGGGACGGTGTACGGCAGGAACGGCCATTCGAGCGGCAGTTCCTCGGCTTCGGCGTCACCCTGTCCAATCTGCAGCAGCAGGCCGCGCACGGCTTTGACCGACTCCGACGCCTGGTCGCGTTGACGAATCCTGCGACCGAAGATCACCACCTGCTTGAACTGCGTTTCCACCGCACGGTAGATGCGCAGGTCGGCGAAGTGGCGCGTCAGCCATCCGACCAGCTCGGGGTCGAGCACGTAGGACGGCACGATGAAGATCAGCACGCCGCCGTACTGCAGCAGCGGCAGCGCGCGCTGATAGAACAGCTTTTCCAGCCGCGCACGGCCCTGGCCCTGATAGCCGATGTTGCCGTTCACGTCCTTGCTCAGGTCGCCATACGGCGGGTTCAGCCACAGCAGCCCGAAGGACTGGCGCGAGATCAGCGTGTCCATCAGGTCACCGTGGATGCAGCGATCGACCAGTTGCCGTGCGTGGCGGGCACGCTCGGCGTCGTACTCGACGACGAAGGCCTGGACCTGCTCGCGCCCGAGGGCGTGGGCGGCTTCGGCAATCGCCACGCCTTCGCCGGCGCAGGGATCGAGGATGGACATGGAGCCGGGAGACGGCGCCAGTGCGGACAAGGCCCGCTCCAGCGTCGGCTCGTCGGTGGGGAAGTAGCCGTTACGAATGAAATTGCGCGCCAGGCGCGGAAACATGAGTGCCATGGATTTCTCCTGGTGATGGATGAGGGAAGGCGGGCACGCGCGACGCGCATGCCCGTGGGGATGGCTCACGCCACACGCCGAAGCGGTGCGTTCGCGGCCAGTTCGTACTGCGTGGCGCCGAGGGTGCCGTTGCGGATCAGCTCGCCCAACGCCTTCGTCAGCGCCGGGACATCGAGGGCCAGCCGATGGCCTTCCAGCGGCCCGAGGGCCAAGGGAAGACCGGTCAGCATCCGCCGTGTCTGCAACAGCTCCAGCACGATGTCGCGCCAGTGGTCGAGCAGTGGCAGCGGGCAGGTGTCCTGCACCAGCGTCCACAGCCGGTCGAGCCGGTGAGCGGAATCCCTGGGCAGAAGCGCCAGCGCGCTGGCGTTGGCCTTGTCTGGCTTCACGCAGCGACGATCGAACAGCCACACATTCGTCAGCGAACCGAACAGCGTTCGCCGATAGGCACGGGTGATGCGCTTTTCCAGGTTCTCGACGTTGCCGACGAAGACCGGGATGGATGCGCCCTGCTCGGTGATGACGTGGAACTGATCCAGCCCCTGTTCATCCCGGCCGAGGGTCAGGCGGGCGAGGAACTCCTGAACGGCGGTGTCGCGCGCCCAGATCGAGAGAAAGACGAGATTGCCCTGCTCGTCACCGACGCAACCGTCGGCCATGAGGTCGGGGCATTCGTCGATGCGGTACAGCGGTTTCGCGGAAGAAGGTGCAGGCATGGTGATGTCCTCTTGAAAATGAAGGAGCAACCACAGCCCGCGGGGCCGTGCTCGCCCCGGTTGGGTGAAGAAAGATGCGTGCCGCTAGACAGCGCGTCCCGCGTGGAAGCGGTGAACCCGCTCGCGCCACTCGGAGCTTTGCATCGGCGCCATGTCGAGATAGCGCAGCGGGCACGAGTAGTAGTACGGATGCACGGACTCATCGAGGGACTTGTAGCCCCAATCGCCGCCCGAGCTTTCCAGCAGATGGCAGCCGATGTAGCAGACGGACTCACCGGCCGCGAGGCCCATGACGCCTGCCTGCCTGGCGGTGACGCGAACCACGGTCCACAGAACGTCGCCGTCCAGCGTGTGGTCGATGACTTCGCAGCAAGCGCGTTCGGACGCCTGCGGAGCGAGCAGCTCGCGGATCATCTGATCGCGCGTCTGACGAACGAAGGTCCAGCCCATGAGGGTCTCCTTGAAGAAAAGGCCGGAGCCCTCCCCGTCGGGGGAGAGCCCCGGCGGGTGGCGGTATGCCGCGCAAGGCGGCGGATGGATCAGGCAGCTTGGAGGTGCCAGTCCTGGGATAACGGAGCGAACTCGTAGCCCAGCTTGTCGAGACGGTCGCGCTGCTGGCGCAGCACACGACGATCCACGGTCGCATCGAGCTTCACGGTCTCGCCCAGGGGCCACAAGGCACCGAACAGCGCCGCGTCGTCTGCCTCGGCCGAGGCCGCAGCGGACACGGGAGCCGGTTCGCTGCCGAACGGCGTGGTATCGACCAGGGGATCGCGCGGACTGCGCGGCTTCGCCTTCGGCTTGGCCGGGGGCGTTGCCGGCACGGGCGCCTGCGCCTCCTCGTCGATCGGATCGACTTCCTGCGGACTCAGCCGGCGGGCTTCGTCGCGGCTCAGGGCGTCGATGTTGGACAGCGTCATCCCGCCCAGATGGGCGCGGATCTCGATGACCATGCGGCCGTTGGAGTTGTACGTGGAGGGACGAATCTCGACGATGACGAAATCACCGTCGTACTTGCCCTCGCGGTACTGATCGAGTTCGGCGTTCTTCACAACGAACTCGCCGATCGAGGTCGCCAGGCGGCCGACGTTGAAGTCGCCGTTCCTGCCGTGGATGGTCTTGATGGCCAGTTGGCCGGGAATGGTGATCATGAAGGTCTCCTGCGGACGAAGAGAAGACAAGGCCCCGGGGATGGGGCCTTACGGATCAGAACGACTCGGCAACGGCCAATGCGGGGGCATCGGCAGCGTCGTCGGCAGCATCGGCGACGGGCCTGGAAGGCTCCGGTGCCGAGGCTTGCTGCGCGGCGGGCGCGTCGGACGTCACAGGGACTTCCGGGTCGCGCTCGTCGGTCTCGGTCGGCTTGGGTTCGGCCTTGTAGACGAGCTTGCCGTCGACCTTGATCCAACTGACGAACAGCAGGCGGGCCTTGAGGCTCACCCCCTGTTCGCCGGCACGCTTGCCCTTGGAGTAGGTGAAGGTGTCGGTCCACAGGTCGCCCAAGCGGAAGCCGATCATCACCTTCTTCTCGGCGTCGACCGCCTGAATGCAGCGGCGCACCAGGTGCTGCGCTTCCGAACCCGATACGCGCGTGTCGAAACGCACATACGAGACGTCATCGCTGGGACCGTTCAGAGCCGCGATGTCGCAGGCCAGGAACGCATCGCCTTTCTTGGGCTTCACTTCGCGGATGCGATTGAGATACCCGAGGCCGGTGATGTGCAGATCGAAGTAGGATTTTTCGGTGGAAGTGGTCATGGTGAATCTCCTGGGAACAATGAGGCGGAGACACACCCGACCCAAGGCGGGGAAGGTGTGGAACCCCCGCGTGGGTTGATGGAACAGCTTGGAGGCATCGCCATCGAGAACCGATGGCCGTTCGCGCTTGGATGCCGGTGCGAACTGGAGTGATCAACGCGGTCGGAACCGCGTCGCAGCCTTGAAGATCGTGGCTGCCTGGGCATGTCGCTGACGGACGTCAGCGGAACATGGCCGGAAGCGTGGCGCCAGGACGGCGCGCAGGCGAGCGGCAATCGGCACTCGCGGCTGTCCGCATTGCCGGGAAGAAAGAGGCCCCCGGAGCGGGGGCCAGGGATGGGCGGTCAGTTGCCGCTGGGCGTGGAAGGAACCGCCTGCAGCGACAGGTGTGTCGCGGTGGCGGACACGTCGAGGTCGTCCTCGCTGCGCAGAATGCGCGCAAACACGCCCTCCTGCGGATCGAAGAACTCGCCGAAGTCGTCGCCACCGAACTCGGCGCGCGCCAGCTCCCACCAGTCATCGAACGCATCGACATCCGGGTTGCAGCCGGCGGCATAGGCGATGGTCTTCTGGCGACCATCGGGTCGGCGCTCGCCGCGCTCGGCCAGGAAGTACACGCCGTGATCCTTGACCAGGATGACGCGGCACTGATTCGCCACCGCTTCGGCGAGCACGGGCCGCAGCTCCGCGCCTTTGAATCGAACAGTCATGGGTGTGATCTCCAGGGAGGCAGGAAGAGAGGCTTCCCGCCGCGAAGGCGGGAAGCTGCTGGGAGGTCAGTGCCGGACAGCCTTGCGACCCGACAGGCACTGCACGCGGATGCGTCTCCAGCTCCCGTCGTCGATCAGCCGTTCCAGCGTCTCGCCGAGGGTGTCGAAGAACACCTCATCGACCCGTTCGATCAGATCGCCGTCGCGGTGCAGCTCCACCGCGTAGAGGTCGAGGCCACGCTCATACAGCACGGTGACGCGACCCTGGAACTTCATCGTGGCGACGGTGAAGCCGATGGCAGGCGGCGTGCGGATGATGTCGGCGGGCAGCGGATCGACCCAGGTGATGTCCCGCGCACCGGCATCCACCAGCATGTGGGTGATGCGCCGGAAACCATCGGGAGCGGGCAACTGCTCCAGTTGGTCGACCAGCTCCTGCAGCTCGGGGCAGCGCGGCTCGGGAATCGGCAGCTTCGCCGGTGCGGACCCGAGCACGAACCGCTTCACCGTGTAGGGCTGGCCGTCGGCGGTGAACTCGGTCTGCTCCTCGGGCGTGTCCGCCCGCTGACCGTCGAAGCGGCGTCTGACATAGGGTTCGACCTGCACCTTGGCGCCCTCGTCGGGCACTTCGGTCACGAGCGTGCGATCGAGCACCGCGAACTCGGCCCGTCCCGTCTTGACGACGATGGCCTCGTCGGTGGTGGCGATGACCTTGCCCTCGAAAGGCTTCGGGTCGATGTGAAAGCCCAGCGTCGAAACCTTGGGCTGGCCGTCGAAGATGTTGAATTTGAACGAACGGACGTTGGAAGGCACATGACCGACAACGAGCGTCGGCATCTGTGCGCGGATGGCTTGGGTATCCATGGGGAGACTCCTTGTGGCAACCAAGGGACTCCCGCCCGCAAGGGAGGTCTGTCCCTTGAGGGTGAGGTGGATGGACGCGGGTGCGCCCGGAGAACGAAGCAACCAGCACGGCGAACCGCGCCGCAGTCTTGAAGGTCTCGACTGCCTGGGCATGCTGCCGGCAACGCCAGCGAACATGCGGGAAGCGTGCGGCAGGCGCGGGCGCCCGTCGTCCGGGAATCGGCAACCTGTCGCCACCACGTTCCATGAGAAGGAAAAGCCCCCGCATGGGGGGCACGCCCTTGAAAGCGTGGATTCGATGATGTGGCCTTCATTCGTCCGGCTGCCCCCTTGACTCTGGAGTTCGCTCCAAGGTTTATCCTGAAATCGTGACGGGGTAGCACGCATCCGCGTAGCTGCAACTCATCACGAACATCAACAGGAGCCTTGAAATGACTACCAAACGCAAAGTCGAGGTGTTCAGCGCCGGCTGCCCGGCCTGCACCGATGTTGAAACCCTTGTAAAGAGCTTGGCCTGCCCGTCGTGCGAAGTCGATATGCTCGACATGCGTGACATCGCCGTGGCACAGCGCGCGAAGACGCTCGGCGTGCGCTCGGTGCCGGCAGTGGCGATCGACGGCCGGCTTGCCGACTGCTGCGCCGGTCGCGGCATCGATGAAGCCAGCCTGCGCGCCGCCGGCCTTGGCCAGCCGTGATGTTGACCATCGGCAAGCTCGCCAAGGCGGGTGACATCAGCCCCGACGCGCTGCGCTATTACGAGCGCGAGGGGCTGCTCGCCCCGGCAAGCAAGACCGATAGCGGCTATCGCCTCTATGGCGAGGATGCGGTGCGCCGGGTGCGCTTCATCCAGCACGCCCAGGCTTGCGGCTTCACGCTCGCAGAGATTCGCGACCTGCTGCATCTGCGCCAGGCCGACGGCGCTTGCTGCGACGACGTGAAGAGCCGCGCCATCGAAAAGAAACTCCAGCTCGCCGCCAAGATTCGCGCCATCCAGAAGATGTCCGCCGCGCTCGACGTGCTGATCGCCGAGTGCGCTGGCGGTTCGCTGCCGGTCGATGACTGCCCGATCCTGGCGGCACTGGAAGCGGTCAGCTTTGAGGCGGAGCGCACATGAAGATCGAGCTGTTCTTTACTCCAGGTTGTGCCAAGTGCGCGGGGGCGACGACGGCGCTCAAGGCGGCGGCTGAAACGATGCCCGGTATCGAGTGGCGCGAGGTCAATGTCCTCGATGACCTCGACCGCGCGGTCGATCTGGGTGTACTGACGCTGCCCGCGCTCGCCGTGGACGGCGAATTGGTGTTCACCACGCTGCCGACCGTCGAACAGCTTGTGGCAGAACTGCGTCGGCGCGATGGGGAGCGTGGCGATGGAGCTTGAGACCCTACGCCAACTGTCCTCCCAAGGCGTGTGGGCCGCCAGCGGCATCAGCCTGCTGGCTGGGCTGCTCTTCAGCCTGAGCCCGCTGGCGATTGCCGCGCTGCCGGTGCCGCTCGCCTACGTGACGCGGGCGCGCGAGCCACGGGAGGCCATCCGTTACGGACTGGCTTTCATCGCGGGTCTGATCACTGCGCATGCCTTGCTGGGAACGGTGGCAGGACTCGGCGGCCAAGGGGTGCAGGCGCTGGCCGGGCGCTGGTGGGGGCTGCTGCTTGGCCCCTGGCTGATCATTCTGGGTCTGCTGTGGACCGGGTGGATCAAGTTGCCGTTGCCGGCGCTCGGCTTCAAGGCCAAGCGTGTCGCCAGCGGCTGGGGTGCGTTCGCGCTCGGCATCCCGTTCTCGGTCGCCGTCTGCCCCTCCTGCGCCCCGGCGCTCGTCGTGCTGCTGGGCGTGGCGGCGGGTAGCGGCTCGCCGCTGTTCGGCGCGGCGATGTTGACCAGTTTTGCCATCGGACGCGCGATTCCCCTGGCTCTGGCGGCGGCCGCGCTGGAGCGGATCGAGCATATGAAACCGCTCGGACGCTACCAAAGGACTTTCGAACTGGCCGGCAGCATCCTGCTGATGCTCACCGGCCTGTATCTGCTCAATGGCTGGTTCGCCTTTTTCCCCTGGCTCACCTGGTAGGGCGCGCCATGAAGACCGACCCCTCGCTGCTTCGGCAAAACACGGTCAGTTGGCTGACGCTGTTCGCCGCAAGCGGCACGCTGATCTGCTGCGCCCTGCCGATCCTGTTCGTCACGCTGGGCCTGGGTGCCGCCGTGGCGGCCGTCACCAGCGCCGTGCCGTTCCTGGTCACGCTGGCCCTGCACAAGACCTGGGCGTTCGCGGGCTCTGGGCTGATGCTGCTGGCCTCCGGCTGGCTGCTCTACCGGCCGGGTCGCGCCTGCCCGAGCGATCCCGAGCTGGGGCGCTTGTGCGAGCGCGCCCAGCGCTGGAACCGGCGGATTCATGGTGTCTCGGCCGCCATCTGGGGCATCGGCTTCTTCGCCGCCTATCTGGCGCTGCCGATCCGTATCTGGCTCGGGGTCTGAGCCTCCCATCCTCGAAGGCGATCATCGTCATGCAAAGACCCTATCTGAAACACCTGGCAGCAGCCTTGGCGCTTTGCCTGCCACTCATGGCCTTCGGCGCGGAGCGCCAGGTGGTGGACATTGCCGTCAAGGGCATGACCTGCCCGTTCTGCGCCTATGGGTTGGAGAAGAGCCTCCGCAAGGCGGACGAAGTCGATCACGCGGCTGCGAGCCTGAAAGACCAGAACGTGCGTATTGAACTCAAGCCGGGCACGCAGCCCGACATCGCCCGCTACAAGCAGCTTATCCATGACGCCGGCTTTACGCCCGGCGAGGCGAAGGTATCCAGGGAAGAAACCAAATGAAGCCCCGGCCCGGATGCATCGCGACGGCGGCGCTGCTGTGCGCTGCGGCGGGGGCCGCCAACGCAGCGCCGCTGACCTTCAACACAGCCTTGCCCATCTCCAAGGACGAGTGGATTCTGCGCGAGCAGTTCGTCTACATGAAGAGCACCGACGATCCATCACCGATGAACCGCCGCATGGAGGTTTCCGGTCTGATGTCCGTGCTGGGCTACGGCGTCACCCGCGACTTTGCCGTGTTCGCGGTGCTGCCTTATGCAGACAAGCGGCTGTCGATGAACGTGGGCGGGGCGGACGCGACGCGCAGCCAGTCGGGCTTTGGCGATGCGATGTTCATGGGCCGCTACACGGCCTTTGAAGCCAACGCGACGGGGCATACCTTCCGCATCGCGCCGTTTCTCGGCGTCAAGGCGCCGACCGGGGATGACCACGCTTCCGACCGCCTTGGACGGCTGCCGCCGATGCTCCAGCCGGGTTCTGGCTCTTGGGACTGGCAAGGCGGCGCGGTGGCGTCGTTCCAATCCCTGGATTGGGGCTGGGACGTCCAACTCGCCCATCAGCGCAACGGCGAGGCCAACAGCTTCCGCGCCGGCGCGGTCAGCCGCCTCGATCTGTCGGTCCAGCGCCGGCTGTGGCCCGGCACGTTGGGCGAAGGCGTCCCCAGCTTTCTCTACGGCGGGCTGGAGGCCAACCTGATTCATGTCGCCAAGGATCGGGTCAATGGGGCTGACGATCCGAACTCGGGCGGCACGACGCTGTTCCTGACGCCGACCGTGCAGTATGTGACCCGCAAATGGGTGCTCGAAGCGGGCATTCAGATACCGGTCTCGCAGCACCTGAACGGCAGCGCGCTGCGAAACGACTACATCCTGACCACCGGCTTCCGTCTCAATTTCTAGCCGGCGCAGCAGGACAGCGCCTTCACGTCCTTCTTGAAGGTTTGCGCCGCCAGCTTCAGCCCCTCGACCATCGTGAGGTAGGGGAACAACTGGTCGGCCAGTTCTTCCACCGTCATCCGGGCACGGATCGCCAGCGCGGCCGCCTGGATCAGTTCGCCCGCCTCCGGCGCGACCGCCTGCACGCCGATCAGCCGGCGCGTGCCTTCCTCCATCACCAGCTTGATGAAACCGCGCGTGTCGAAGTTGGCGAGCGCGCGCGGTACGTTGTCGAGCGTGAGGGTGCGGTTGTCGGTCTCGATTCCCTTGAGGTGGGCCTCGGCTTCGGACAGCCCGACCGCGGCGACCTGCGGGTCGGTGAAGACCACGGCCGGCATCGCGGTCAGGTCGAGCGCCGCTTTGCCGCCGGTCATGTTGATCGCCGAACGGGTGCCGGCCGCCGCCGCCACATAGACGAACTGCGGCTGGTCGGTGCAGTCGCCGGCAGCGTAGATGTCCGGCGCGCTGGTGCGCATCGCCGCGTCGATGACGATGGCCCCCTGCTTGTTTACCGCCACGCCCGCCGCTGCCAGATTCATTGCCTGCGTATTCGGGCTGCGGCCGGTGGCGATCAGCAGCTTGTCGGCGGAGAGCTCGCCTTGCCCGGTCATGAGCACGAATCCGCCGTCCCGATAAGCCACCTGACTCGCCTGCGTATGTTCCAGCACCTTGATCCCTTCGGCGCGGAAGGCATCGGTGACGGCCGCACCGATGGCCGGGTCCTCACGGAAGAACAGCGTACTGCGCGCCAGGATCGTGACCCGGCTGCCCAGCCGGGCGAAAGCTTGCGCCAGTTCGACGGCCACCACCGACGAGCCGATCACTGCCAGCCGCTCAGGGAGCGTGTCGCTCGCCAGCGCCTCGGTCGAGGTCCAGTACGGCGTGTCCTTCAAGCCGGGGATCGGCGGGATCGCCGGACTCGCGCCGGTCGCGATCAGGCAGCGGTCGAAACTCACTTCGCGTGTGCCGCCGTCTGCAGTCGCCACGGTCAGCGTGCGCGCGTCCTTGAACCGGGCCTCGCCCGCCAGCCGCGTGATGGATGGATTGCCGTCCAGGATGCTTTCGTACTTGGCGCGGCGCAGTTCCTCGACGCGCGCTTGCTGCTGGGCAAGCAACCGCTCGCGCAGGATGGCCGGCGTTGCTGCCGCGATGCCGTCGTCGAACGGGCTCGCCGCGCGCAGATGAGCGATGTGCGCGGCGCGGATCATGATCTTGGACGGCACGCAGCCGACATTGACGCAGGTGCCGCCGAGGGTGCCGCGTTCGATGAGCGTCACCCGCGCGCCCTGCTCGACGGCCTTGAGCGCCGCGGCCATCGCCGCGCCGCCGCTGCCGATAACGGCGATATGCAGCTTGCCGTCGTCGTGGCCGGTCTTGTCCCCGCCGCCAACCCATTCGCGCACCTTGTCGAACAGCCCTCCACGCGGCGGCGCAGTCGGTGAATCAGCCAGCGCGGCCCGGTATCCGAGTCCGGCGACGGCAGCGAGCAGAGCTTTGGTCGAAGTCTCTGCGGTCATGGCCAGGGTTGCATTGCCCTTGGCGTAGGACACCTCCACCGAACGCACGCCGGGCACCCGCTTCAGCGCTTCCTTGACGTGGGCCGCGCACGATTCGCAGGTCATGCCGGTGATTTGCAGTTGCGTCATGGTCTCATTCCTCTCGTGGCGACCGCTTCATCCGTGTTTCGCGGGGAGTTCGCAGCCGTCCGGCCCGCAGCGGCGGTTGGCCGGTGACACCAGATCCCAGACCGACAACGCCAGCATCAGCCCGATCCCGGTGTAAGTGGCGTAGCTGCTCCAGCCGTACTGGAACCAGGGATAGAGCGAGAGCAGCAGGATCGTCGGCCCCAGCATGCCGAGCGCACTGCGATGCCATTGCCGGTGGCTGAACCAGCCCAGCGCGTTGATGACCAACGCCAGCCAAGCGAAGGCCGGCAGCAGCGTATTGACGAACAGCCCTTCCCAGCGGCTCAGGAAGCCGAGGCCGATCGCGGCTCCCAAACTGGCGATAGCGGGAAAGCACATCGCACAGCCCATGGCGGACACCAGCGCGCCGAGCGAGCCGGTTTTGTCGGCGAGACGCATGATCGGATTCATGGCGACACGCCTCGGTGACTAGCGCACCGCGCTGGACGAATAGCCGGCGTTGGTGGTGGCCTCGGTCAGCTTCTGGATCGTTGTCTTGGCGTCGTCGAACGTCACGACCGCCTCGCGCTTGTCGAAGCTCACGTCGACCTGGTTGACGCCCTCGACCTTGGAGAGCGCCTTCTTGACCGTGATCGGGCAGGCGGCGCAGGTCATGCCGGGCACGGACAGCGTGACGGTCTGGATGGCGGCCCAAGCGGGCGTGGCGACGATGGCGGCCAGGGCCACGAGTGCGGCAAGTTTCTTCATGATGATCTCCTGTCAGTAGAACAGCGGAAGGACATAGGGAAAGGCGAGCGCGACCACCACCAAGGCGGCCACGATCCAGAAAATGAGCTTGTAGGTCGTGCGAACTTGCGGAATCGCGCAGACCTCGCCCGGCTTGCAGGCATGGGCCGGCCGGAAGATGGCGCGCCAGGCGAAGAACAGCGCGACGAGCGCCGCACCGATGAAGATCGGCCGGTACGGTTCCAGCGCGGTGAGGTTGCCGATCCAGGCGCCGGAAAAGCCGAGCGCGACCAGCACCAGCGGGCCGAGGCAGCAGGTCGAGGCGAGGACGGCGGCGAGGCCACCGGCGGCCAAGGCACCACGCCCGGATTGCGGTTCCGACATGAGGTTCTCCTTTCGAGGTTTCGCTTGATGCTGTAACGTTACTTCCGTAGTTAACTACGGACTCAAGCGTGATGAACACCGAACCGGATAGCCTGACCATCGGCGCCTTCGCCAAGGCGGCCGGGGTCAATGTCGAGACGATCCGCTTCTATCAGCTCAGGGGGCTACTGCCGACACCGGACCGGCCCTACGGCAGCATCCGCCGCTACGGCAGCGCCGATGTGGCGCGGGTGAAGTTCGTGAAAGCGGCGCAGCGGCTGGGCTTCAGCCTGGACGAGATCGGGCAGCTTCTGAAACTGGAGGATGGCACCCATTGCAGCGAGGCGGCGGAACTGGCTGCCTTACGGCTGGACGACGTGCGCGCCAAGCTGTCCGACCTGAGCCGGATCGAGGCAGCCTTATCCAAGCTGGTCGGTGAGTGCCATGCGCACCAAGGCAATGTGTCCTGTCCGCTGATCGCCGCCCTGCATTGCCGATAGGTCATGGATTGGCCTGGGTATCAGGGAAGCGCCATGGGCGTCGGACATCTCGGGCAATCGTCCTCCGAAAACGGCGGCCGCCACCGCGTTCGATGAAAAAGAAGAGCCCCGACGTGGGGGCTCGAATGGGTTGCGGGTTACTCGTCGTCGTAGAGCGTCAGCCCGTCCAGCACGGGCGCGTCGGCATCGAACACCAACATGCGAACGTCAGCGAGCGCAGCCAGGTGCAACACTTCCACGAGGGACTCCGGCACGCCCTTGGCCCGGTGCTCCTGCCGCAGCTCTTCGGCGGTGATGCCCTCGACATGCTGCAGGTTCGCATCCGTCCAGGGCGTGGCGATCAGCTTCACGCCGACCGCCGGGCTGTACGGGATGCGGAAGGCAACGAACAGGAAACGGGTTGGCGTGTCGATGTCGGCCAGGTTGGCCAGATAGCGGCCGGCCTCCTCGGTGATGTGCGCCGAACTGATTTCCCAGGCACGGCTGTAGAAGCCGGTCTCGAAGCGCAGGCGCCGCACCACGTCTCGCGCGGCTTCCTCGGTATAGGTGTCGCCCACGTGCAGCGGCTGGCCCGCTTCTTCCGCCATCACGGCGTAGACCACGGTGCGGGCGGTGCCGTGGCTGGGGCACTGCGCGTCCAGCTCGGGCGGCACGTTCTGGCCCTCGGTGATCAGCGCGAAGTCGTCGCAGAAGACGCAGGCATGGCGCTCGACCTGGCTGTCCGGCAGGTGCGACTGCGAGACGTGCAGCGGGAGGTAGCTCAGCGGGCAGTCGTCGTAGGAAATGGCGAGCAGCCGCTGCACGGACAGGCCATCGTAGCCGCGGACGAAGGGGTTGTTGGAATGGGACATGGGATTTCTCCAGCAGAGGATGCCCGAGGCAATCCCCTGCCGGGGATTGAACCCCAGCGGGTGGATGAAGTGGCAGCCGGTCAGCCGGCCGCGGCGTCGGGCCGCCCTGGTGGCGGGCGGCGCAGGTCAGTGGAAGATGCTGATTCGGGACATGGCCGCTCCTGCGAAAGGAAGGAGGGACATGGCCCCGAACGGGGACGCATGTCCCTCGTGGGGTGGGATGAAATGACGGTGGGTTGCCAGGCGCGGCTCACCAGCCGTTGTAGTTCAGCGTGAGGTCGGCGATGACCTTGCGCCGTTCCAGATCGAGACCGCCGAAGTCGGACAGCCCCTCGAAGCCGCAACGCTTGAGCATCGCGCCGCCCTCGCGGGAGTTGTAGAAGCTCACCATCGCGGACAGGAACATGCGTTGACCGCTGCTCAGCACACCCAGGGCGTCGTTGAGCATCAGCATGTTGGGCCGCAGGTCCCACTTGGTGGTGGCACGCTGCAGACCTTCGCGTGTGCCGTCACCGAACCACTCGTGGCCGGCGATCTGCGCGCCGCGCTTCCAGGCCTCGAAGAAGGCCTGCGGTGCAGCGTCGAAGTGCGCCTGTTCCAGCGCCATCTGATCGAGCACGTCTTCGGGTAAGGACAGATTCATGAGAGAACTCCTTGAAGGGTGGGAATCAGGGGTAAGCGCGCTGTGTCCAGGCATGGGTATCCAGGGCGCGCTGTGCTGCGAGGTGGGTCGGGAAATACTCGACGGACTCCCGCGATACCGGGCCTTCGTCGTCTTGCGTGCCGATGTAGTGGCCGGCCGCGCTGCGCAGCACCTGTAGCGGCAGACGCTTGCCGGTCCAGGCCAGCGCCAGCGCACCACTGCGTACTGCGGTTGCAGAGGAAGATGCGGAAGGTTCAGACATGCCGTGCTCCTTGGTGAGTCGGGGAGCACACATCCCGCAGGGGATGGGGTTCCCCTCGGGTGGTTGAGAAAAGTGCATCGTCGCCAGGCCGGCGAGCGTCCGCGGTGGGCGATGCGAAGCGGACTGGATCGGTCAACGCGGCGAACCGCGTTGCAGTCTTGAAGACCGGGACTGCCAGGGCATGCCGCTGACGACTGTCAGCAACGCATGGCGTGAGGATGGGCGCGAAGCATGGCTGCCGTCGCAGGGAAAACCGATTCGCGGACGGCCCGTTTTAGGCAATGGCCGGCGTCACGAGACAAGGCAAAGACCAGGGCGCCGAAGGCCACGCGGGCCTTCGGCTGAAGAGAAACGAAAACCACCTGTGGGCTGCGTCAGCGCAGGCCGTCGTCAAAGCCGTTCGCTGCGTCAGCAATCGCACCCGGCCCGTTTCGTGGCTGGGGCCGGAAACCTTTGGCACGCATACGCGCACAAAGGGAGCCCGTTGTTCCGCCGGAGGGCACCGGCACGGAATACCCTCGGCCCAAGGGGCCTCCTCACGGCTCGCGCGGCGGCAAGGCGTCAGGAAGCCCCTCGTGGCCGAGGCAAGGCACACCGATCAAGGGAATGGCGGCGGGCGCGATTCGTGGAGCAATGACCTTCTCGCCCCGTCGCCCGATGGCGGGCAGACGGGGCGCGCACACCGTTGCAGAAGGAGACGCGCGCTTTGGAGTCCCGCGCGGTGCGGGACGTTTGCCTCGCCGCCAGTGAAGTGGCCGGCGCGGCAGGGGGGAAGCGAGGATCAGGACGCCTTGGAGGCAGCGCGCCGCTTGCGCGGTGCGCTGCGCTGGCCCGTCGGGGACTCGATCGGCAACGTGCCCTTGCAGTCCGGGTAGCGCGAGCAGGACCAGAACGCGCCGCTCTTGCCCGTGCGCTGCTGCATCGGTGCGCCGCACTGCGGGCAGGCCGGCGCCGGCGGCAGCTTGAGCGAGAGCGTCGCGCCGCGGTACTGCTGCACAAGCTGACCGACCCACACGGACTGCTTCTCGATGAAAGTGTCCAACGCCATCTGGCCGGCCTCGATCATGTCCAGCGCCTGCTCCCACACCGCCGTGGTGCCGGGGTCGGCGATGGCCGAGGGCACTGCGTCGATGAGCGTGAATGCCGCGTCGGAAGCGCGGACGGCACGGCCTTTCTTGACCAGGTAGCCGCGACCGATCAGACCGTTGATGATGTTGGCGCGTGTCGCCTCGGTGCCGATGCCGGTGGTATCTCGCAGCTTCTGTTTCAGCCGCGGGTCGGTCACGAACTTGGCGACGGTCTTCATAGCCTTGATCAGCTCGCCCTGCGTGTAGGGTTTGGGCGGCAGCGTCTTCAGCGCCTTGAGATCCACCTTTCCGACCGGGCAGGACAGGCCCGCATGCAGGGCGGGCAGCACCTGGCTGCGCTGCGCATCCTCGCCACCGGCATCGTCCGGCCCTGGCGTCGCCAGCACCTCACGCCAGCCGATGACGGCGATCTGCTTGCCCACGGCCGCCAGCGACTGACTGCCGCACGAGAACTGCGCCACCGTCCGGTCGAACTCATGGTGCGGGAGGAACTGCGCGAGGTAATGGGCGCGGATCAGCCGGTAGACGGCCAGCTCCTTCTCGTTCATGGCCGATAGGTTGGCGGGCTCCAGCGTCGGGATGATGCCGTGGTGAGCCGACACCTTGCCGTCGTTCCATGCACGCGAGCGCAGTTGGCGATCCAGGCGCTCGATCAGCGGCCGCAGGCTGGGGTCGGTCTTGACCAGGCTGTCGAGTACGGTCGGTACCTCAGCCAGCATGCTCTCGGGCAGGTAGCCCGAATCCGAGCGCGGATACGTTGTCGCCTTGTGCGTCTCGTACAGCGCCTGGGCAATGTCCAGCGTCTTCTGCACGTCGAGGCCCAACTGCTTGGAGCACACCTCCTGCAGCGTGCCCAGGTCGAACGGCAGCGGCGGCCCTTCGCGAACGCGCTCGGTTTCTACCGACAGCACCTGGGCGGAGCCGGCCGTGCGCAGGCGCTCGGCGGCCTGCTGCGCCACCGGCTGTTGCAGGCAGCGGCCCGCATCGTCGGTGCTGCCTTGCGGCGGCGTCCAGCTTGCAACGAAGGACTGGCCTGCATGCGAAAGCGCAACCTCGATGGCCCAGAACGGTACGGAAACGAAGCTCGCAATCTCGCGGTCGCGATCCACCACCAGCTTCAGCGTCGGCGTCTGCACCCGGCCCACCGACAGCACACCGGTGTAGCCAGCCTGTCGACCGAGTAGCGTAAACAGCCGGCTCAGGTTCATGCCGATCAACCAGTCGGCACGCGAGCGGGCCAGGGCCGAGTAGTACAGCGGCAGCGTCTCGGCGGACGGCTTGAGCGCACCCAGCGCCTTGCGGATCGACGCATCGTTGAGCGCCGACAGCCACAGGCGCTGAATCGGCCCGCGGTAGCCGCATAGGTCGATGATCTCGCGGGCGATCATCTCGCCTTCGCGGTCGGCGTCAGTCGCGATCACCAGCTCGCCTGCCTTGGCGACGAGCTGCTGCACGACCTTGAACTGCGCCGCGGTCGCCGCCTTGGGCTCGACACGCCAGCGCTCGGGAAGAATGGGCAGTTGTTCGATGGCCCAGCGCTTGTACTGCTCGCCGTAGCCTTCGGGCGGAACCGCCTCCACCAGATGACCGATGCACCAGGTCACGACGACACCGGCACCGCTGTAGCAGCCGTTGCCGCGTTGGCCGGCGCCCAGCACACGGGCGATGTCCTTTCCCTGGGACGGCTTCTCGCACAGGAACACGCGCATGAAGCCTCCTTGGAAATGTGCGGTTCATCGGTTGGGCGTCAGCTTGGCGGGGCCAGGAGATGCCGGCAGCAAGGAAGCCGATTGGTGCAGACACCGCTTTGTGATCGGCAGGCCGTCCGTTGCCGCAGCGGTGCGCATAGACCGCAGGAGCTGGCACAGCAAGAGCGTCGTTTCGGGAGGGCGGCTGGAACGCTGTGGACGACCTTGGAGCTATCCCCTGGGGATAGCTCGCTGGTGCATCACGGGCGTATGACGGTTGCTACAGCCGCCCTCGGCGGAGCGGCGATGGGCGAATTACTGTCCGCCGGCTGGCTTGGCGCTGAGCGCCACCGACTCGATGCGGTACGGCAGGATGCCCACGCGCCGGGCCTCGACCTTGAACGTGACGCGCTCGTTCTCGTCGGCGTCCTCCCATTCGTCGCGCACGGTGCGGCCCTCGACCAGCACCCGCATGCCTTTCTGGTACAGCGTCTTCCAGTGCTCGGCATCGCGGTGCCACAGCTCCACCGGTGCCCAGAAACCGCCGCGATCCTCGTATTCGCCATCCTTCTTCGGGATCGGGTTGTCGAAGTAGACGTTGAGGCGAAGCAGCCGGCGCGGCTCGTCGTTGCCGTTCGGGAATTCGCGGTAGTCCGGCGCAGAACCGATGTTGCCCTCGCCGACGAAGTGCGTGCTCATGGTGACTCCTTGGTGGTGGGTGGAACGGACGCGGTACGCCCGTGGACGCGCCGCAGGTAAGCCGCTTCGGCCTGCGCGGCCTTGTTGGCGCATTCCAGGGCTTGGCGAGCGATGCTGTGGGTCAGGCTGATCTGCATGTTCAGCACGATCCGCTGCAGTTCCATCGCGTACAGTTCGTCGATCAGAGAGGCCGGCGTCGCGGGGTTGGCCAGCAGGGCCTCCCACAACGCCACGCCCATGGAGGAACGGTCGCGGTTGCGCCAGCGCAGGAAGGTCGTCCCTGCGCCAGTGGCCTGCTGGGCCAGTTGCACGTCGAGCAGGCTGAAGGGGTAGGCGCGTGCCTGGGGCAGCACACGCCGCTGCGCCAGGCCAATCACGTCGTCGCGAAGCGCTGCGCACTGGCTGGCCCAGGTCTCCAGACTCCCCTTACCCTTAAAAGGCTGTAAAAGGCCTTTTAGGTAGCCTGCGTGTTCCAGCCGCTGGAAGTCCGCCTGTTCCAGCGCCACGAAGCGCGTGGAGTGACTGATGGGGGGCGATGCCGTCATGCGTCAGCACCCTCATTACCCGTCGCTGGATTGGCTGCGCCATCCGTGTGAGCCGGCGCATCGGGCTCGATGGCGGGCGCAGCAGGCGGCGTGCCGGGCTTGGTCGTCCGCGGCGCGATCGGTGGCGCGAAGCGCGAGCGGCGCGTGCCTTCCAGCACGTCTTGCGGCAGCTCGCCGAACTTCTCCAGCGCCGCTCGCGCCGCGGCGTTCTTCGCCGCGAAGTCGTCGCGCGTCGTGCCCGAGTAGCGGTACTGCTGGGCGAGCGAGAACAGGCTGCGCAGCGCGTGCGCGCCATCATTGAGCCAGCGCTCCAAGGTGCTGCGGTCGATCAGCGCCGTGTGGTGCGCCAGGATGAGTTTGCGCGCCAGGTCGTCGTAGTCAGCCAGCAGGTACACCGCCATGAAGCCGAGCTGTGCATTCACGAACAGCGGCAGCTTCACCGGCTGCACATTCATGTTCTCGCCCAGCGACAGCGCCGGTGGCACGTCGGCCAGGGCCTGGTCGACCTGTTCGCGCAGGGTCTGCAGGCGGGTCTTGGTGTCGGCGAGCTTGTCCTCGATCCGCAACATCCACCAATCCGAGTACGGGTCGTCCTGCTCGGCGCCGCGCTTCATCTTGTTCATGGCGCCGATGAAGCCGTTGAGACCGATGATGCCGGGGCGCCCCTCGGTCGGCGCGCGGCCGTGCCAGATGCGCGAAGCGTGGTGCGTGTGCAGCGTCAGCGACATCGCGCTGCGCAGCGATCCGAGATTCAGTTGCAGGGGTTCTGTGCGTTCGTTGGCCATGGGAGCGACTCGCGGTGAAGGGGCGAGTCGCCAGCATCGGCATCGGCCGGAAGGCTGTCAGTCAACAAACCGCAGCCCATGCGCGCCCGGTTTGTTCCGCACGGAAGGCTGTGTGTGCCGGCTATCCCCTGGGGATAGCTCGGCGGAGTTGTTCGCGGCTCGCGCGGAGGTGAAACCGCGTTGCGGGGCTATGCCTCGCGAGGTCTGTACCAGGCGGCCCGTTGCCCCTCCACCTCACGGTAGCGAAGCTCGAACAGGCGGCACTCGTGCACCACCTGCCGCCAACTGCTGCAGCCGTACTTGGCTGGAAGCTGCTCGGGACGCTGGTCCGCGATCCAGCGGCCAGCGGCGGCAATGGGTGTCCAGCCCTCGACGGCCAACTGCGCGGCGGCCTCGCGCAGCGCGCGAACGATGCCGGCGGCCGGCCAGTCCACCGTGCCGTCCGGCGCGATGCCATTGACCACCAGGTCGTGGAACACATCCGACTGGACGAACTCCGCTGCCAGGCGCCGCGCCTGATCCATGTGCTCGGCCCAGCCGCGCAGCTGCTCAAAGTGTTGATCGATGCGCGTGTAGGCGGAACCGAGTTCGTCCTGTGCAGCGCGACACCCCTCCACGGTCCATAGATCGTGCTGGTCGATGAAGTGGTGCACCAGGGTGTTGCGCAGCGATACCAGGTCTTTGAGGTCGGCCTGGGTTTTGGCGTAGTCCTGCGCAGACAGGCTCAGTTGCACGCGCGTGCGAAAGGAAATCACGTCGCCGGGAAGATCGTTGTCGCGTTCCTTGTCACCATTTCCATCGGTGACCACATACGAACCAAACAGTTGTCCGACCAACGTGCCCAGGGTCTTGGTCGCGGCATCTTCGATCCGCGCTGTGCGAATGGCCTCCAGCGAATGCGCCGGGCCTGAAATCTCGTGGTGCGCCACGATGGCTTTCATGAGGCGCTCGTATTGTTGAAGGCGCAACAGGCATCTGCCCAGCAAGCGCTGAACGTCTCGCTGCAGTGGTTGCAGTACGTTTGTGACGGGGGAAGTCGTCATGTCCATCATCGGCCGGGCTCGTGCGTGGCTGTCCTCGTCTGATTCACAGGCGACAGTTTCGCCTGTCGTTCGGCGGGCGACAATTGAGCGCGGCGGAAAGGTGTCTGTTCCAGCTATCCCCTGGGGATAGTCAACATCAGCGATCACGCAAGGCTTCTCGGAGCTGTGCCAGGTAGGCACGTGCCACCTCGGGGTCAGCCGCACGGGATGCCGGTGGTGACGATGGCGGGGACGCTGGCGCCGCCGATGCACTTTCTCCGGCCCAGGCCTTGAACTCCCCGCGGATCGCCTTCTGGATGATGCCAAACAGGTAGCCGGCCGGGTTGCGTACCGCGCTGTTGTGGCAGCGTGCCGCCCACTCGTCGAGAACGGCCTGCCTCTGCGCCTCGTCCACCTGCTGCAGCGCCACCAGCGCGCCGGCCTGCTGCTCGTCCTTCAAGCGCAGGAAACGCTCGGGCAGCCGCAGGTTCTGCAAGGCCCTCGCGCGCGGTACTGTACGTACTTCATTTATACGATCATTACGTACTGTACGGTCCTCCTTCGGAATCCGAAGAGAGCCGTCCGGCGCGGGTTTCGGCCCTGCTTCGGATTCCGAAGACGGGCGCGCGCCATTCCGAAGCAGGGCTTCCTGGCCTTCTTCGGATTCGTGGTCCGCACCCTCCTGTGGATAACCTGGCGTCGTCCAGCCATGCCGCGCCATGCGCTGCGCGAGCACCTGCAGGCGGGTCGGCAGCGTGCGCCCGCTGAGCAGCGGGTCTTCGGCGATCTCCCGCAGCGTGTTCATGCCCACGACCTGCACCGCCTTCGCCGCGTGCGTGAGCGCTTGGCTCACCAGGCCCAGATAGTCGGGGTCGAGCTGCATCGCCTCGAAGGGCGACAGCGGTTCGTCGTGCAGCACGTAGAGGTTCCCCTGGATGCGGCCGGTCTTGGGATCGCGCCGCCGCCGCACCAGGCTGAGCCAGCGCGTCAGCCGCAGCAGCGTCAAGGCGCGCGCCACGGTCTCGTGCGAGGCTTGCGCCGCACAGGGCATGGACGCCAGATAGGGGCGGAGTTGGTCGTAGGTGGGAAAGGCGGTCACGCCGTCGTCGTTGAGCTGCAGGCGGAACACCTGCCAGGCATTGCGCTCCAGCGGCGTCAGGCGTCGGTCGAGGAACAGCGCGCGCGGCACGCTCTCGTGCCGGTTGCCGCTGTAGAGAAAACCGTCCTGGCTCGGCGCCGTGCCCTGCGCCGGTTCCTTCGGCTCAAGGTGCCGCAGCGCCTCGTCGAACAACGCCGACAGCGCAACCGGGCCATCACGCCGTGGAGCGTCGCCCGTCGTCATGACCTACACCAGCCCCTGGTCGACCCAGTTCCGTATCGCCGACCAGATCACCGACATGGGCAGGGTCATGGCCTCGGCCAGGTCCATGGTCAGCGCCAGCATCGCCATGTCGTCGTTCAGTGCGATGTGCCGCTCCGTGATGCCGGCCTTCCAGCGTTCCCACAGGGCCACGTCCTGCGCCTCGTCGAGCACCGGATGCCGGCCCTTGCGCTTGGGCAGTCCGAGGATGTCGCGGCGCAGCGCCACTTCTTGATGCGTGAGGCCGTAGAACTTGCTGACCATCTCCGTGCTCGCCCCCAGGCGCAGCATGCGGTCCACCGTGGCGATCTCCCGCTCCACGTCGTGCACCTGGCTCAGCAGCCGCTTCAACACCTCCTGGTTCACCGACACCGAACACCATGACACCGTGGCATTCACCAGCATGCTCACGAGTTCAGGGTGCTTCAGCGCATCCAGCTCCTCCTCGCCGAAGCCCATGGCCTTGCAGCGGCGCAACTGGCCGTTGCGCAGGTCATGCAGGGCCTGGGCGATCACGGCCTGGTTGAGCGGGTGCGGTGCCGACATGCGAGAGCCTCCTGCGCTCAGGATTCCTGGCCCGCTACGCCGGCTTGCAGGTCCAGCAGCCGGCGCGCCAGGCGCAGCAGACGGAACAGCTTCACCAGCGCAGCATCGCTCAGGCGTGTGGCCGAGCCGCCGTGGCCATGCAGCAGCGCCGCCAGCTCGTCGGCCAGCCGCGCGCGGTCCAAGCCGTTCGCGGCAGGCGGCGCCGCACTCAGCGCATGCAGCAGGGTGAGCACCGCCCGCGCGAACGCCGGCAGCGCTTTCGCCTGGCCCACGGCCGGCGCCACGCAGACGAAGCCGATGCCGCCGTCGATGGCCTCGATGTGGTCGGCCACCGCCGCGTCCCCGGCAATCTCGCGCGCGAACTGCGCGATGTGCACGCGCAGGCGATCCGGCGCGTCCAGCCCCGGCTCGATATACCAGACGTCCGAGATGGGATAGAGCCCGCCAGCCTGCACGGGGATCGCACGCAGCGCGTCGGCCTCGAAGTCGGGCAGCTTGTCGCCGAGCTGATCCGCGACCATCCGCTGGATGGACTGCAGGCGCTCGGTGGTCGGGGCCGGCGTCACGATGTGCCCCTGCAGGCGCTCGTCGCGCTGCCCGTCCCGGGCGTTTGGTGCAGCGGCAGGTGGTGCCGAGGGTGTCTCTGCCGGTGGCGCGACGGGCGAGGTGTCCCGTGGCGTTGGCGCCGCGGGCGGCAGTTGCGGCGTGATGGCTGGCGCCGCAGGTGCGACAGGCGTTGCCGGGTTCGGCGCGGCCGGCTCGCTGGTCAATGCTCGCTGACGGCTTTCGCTGTCATCGACCTCCAATGCCAGCGTGTCGTAGTCCGCTTCCAGCAGCTCGGCCATCTGACCCACCAGTTCGTCCTGCACGCGCTGGGGCGAGAAGCCCTCCGGCTGCGTGTCGAACTGCGACAGCACATCCTGAAACAGCGAAGCGAAGTCCACGATCAGCGGCCGGCCCAGCGCACGCCGCTCCCAGGTGCGCTCGCACGCCTTGCGCAGCACTGCGAGCCGGTCCACCTGATGCCGGCCCAATCCGCCGTACAACAGCGTCGGGATCGCCGGCAGCAGATAGCGCACCGCATCGTTCATGCGGCTGATGTGTGACTGCGGCACCGGATAGCCGTCGGCAGTCAACCGCCGCGCGAGTTCGCTCTGCGACAGCGCCTGGCCGCTTTCCTGCTCGTAGAACTCGCGCGCCTTCTCGATGCCCAAGGCCCGCTCGATGAAGGTCAGGCCGCCGCGCAGCTCGTTTTCGGCCAGATGCCCGGTCAGCGCCACGATTTCGCCGCGCGCCGGCCACGGGCGGAACAGGCACGCAATGCGGAAGAAGCGTTCCTCCTTGGTCTCGCTCCACAACTCGCGCAGGATCGCCAGCCGCGTGTTGCCGCCGTTGCGAATGATGTAGTGCGCCTCGCCCGGCCTGCGCGTGATCGCGGGGGGCGCGTCCAGCCCGCGTTCGCGGATGGACGCCTTGATCTCCGCATAGGCCGGGTTGCGCGTCACGCGCGGGTCGTGGTCGTAGGGCCGCAACTGGTCCAGCGTCACCACCATCGGCGTGTCGGCGATGGGGTCGCTCAAGGTCGCGGCCGAAGGGCCGCTGCGCTCGAAGCCGGTGGCCAGCAGCTTGGCAGCCATGTCCTGCGGCGTCAGCTCAGCCACGGCCGTTCTCCTGCGCCTGCCGGTCGGCGCGGCGAAGTTGCGCGCGGGCATTGCGGTCGGCACGGTGGTCGCTCGCGGTCGAGCTGGTGTAGATCGACGCGCAGCCTCGTTTCGTGAATTTCAGGTGCCCGCCGGACGTGCGCACCACGCGCCAGCCTTCGCCCAGCGCGAACTCGATCAGCGCGCGCAGCCGTTCACGGCCGCGCGCCAGTTCATGTGCGCTCGCCATGGCTGGCCCCTCCCGCATCGGCCCGGCCGGTGACCAGCGCGAAGCGCTCCCGCCACGCGGGGAACAGCTCGCCGGCCAGCTTGCGCATGGTGTCCAGCGCCGCGGGCGCCGTGCGCCCAGCTGGCCGCCGGTACTCCACCCGATGCACCGGCAATCCTCGTGTCGCAGCGCGCGGATAGGCTTCGATGGCCGGCACGTCGGTGTCCAGCACCTGCACGCCGGCCTGTTCCTGGAACACCTGTCGCAGCGCCTGCTGGACCAGCCGCGCGTTCGACGACACCGGATGCACACGGTTGATGAGCAGGCGCAGCGGCGGCGGCTCGATGCCCAGGTGGCGATACGGCGCGATGTCCTCGATCAGTTGCAGTGTGCCGCGGCGCAGTTCGCGCGCGGCCAGAATCTCCGGCGTCACCGGTGACAGCGCCAGGTCGGACGCCAGCACCGCCATCTCCAGCAGCACGCTGCGCGCGCCCTGCGTGTCGATCAGCAGCAAGTCATAGTGCGTGCGGAAGACGGGGAGCAGATGGCGCAGTCGCAGGCGCCCATCCGGAGCGTGCAGCAGCAGCGTGTTCAGTTCGCCGCGGTCGTCGTTGGAGAGCACCAGGTCCAGGCCCGCGATCGCGGTGCGCGACACCAGTTGCTCGATGCGCCGCTCGTTGAAGGCCAGCATCTCGTAGATGCCGCCGGGCGCGCGCACGTCCAGCGTGAAGTAGCTCGACAGCGTGGGCTGCACGTCCAGGTCCAGCAGCAGCACGCGCAGCCCGGCATCGGCGATGAAGCCGCCTAGGTTGGCCGCCGTCGTGGTCTTGCCCACGCCGCCCTTGGTCGAAATGATGGACACCACCTGCATGGGCTTCTCCTCGTCGAATGGCATGAACCGAGAAGAAGCGTCAGGCGCGTTCTTTGAGGCGATCGGCGATCCACTGTTCGATCTCCACCGAGTCCCAGCCCACCGCGCGCACGCCCAAGCGCAGCGCCTTGGGGAACTTGCCTTCCTTCATCAGGCTGTAGATGTGCGCGCGCTTGAAGCCGGTCTTGGCTTCGACCTCGGCGCGGCGCAGGATGCGGTGCTCGGTCGGTGCCGCCGTGGCGGTGGTCTGCGAAGACATGAGGGTCACTCCTTAACGCTCAGTGGCGCTGATTGGCGTGACTCGCATTAAGAACGCCGCGCTGAGGAAAGACACCGCAAATGCGGCGTCCGCGACCGCAGATACGGTCTGGCATCGCTCAGGAAGTCGTGCTCTGCAGATTGCGCCGAGCCAGTGCGAACTTGGCCTGCAGGGTGCGCTCGGTGATGCCCATCGCGTTGCCGTGGTGCGCCACCATCGCGCTGATGATGGCTTCCTGCGTCAGGAAGCTGGAATACGGCATGCCGCTGGGAGACTTGCCCAGCAGTAGCGTCAGTAACCCGCCAACGATGTTCAGGTAGGTCGATTCGCTGCGCGGCCCAGGTGTGTTCGCACGCTCCGCGTCGGCTGTGTAGTCGGCGTGCGTCTTCAGCAGCGCCTCGTGCTCGGCGCGCAGCGTCTCGTGCACGCCCAAGTGTTCCGCCAGCCGCGCCTTGATCGCTTCCCGCTCGGCCAGCAATGCGCCCACTGTGTCCAGGCTGATCGCCGGGTGAAGTGCACGCTCGATCTCATCGAACAGAAACGCCGGTTTCTCGCCGGGGTAGTAGTGCGCCATCCAGGATTTCAGGTCGACGTGCCGCACCGTCAGCGACAGGTCGTCCATCGTCAGGCCCTGCGTGTCCCGCACCAAACCCTCCTTGCCATACGGCATCTCGCCGTGAGCCAGCGCATCGAAGATTCTTTCGGTGTTCAACCGCAGCATCGGCCAGCGCGGAAACTCCGTTGCCTCCGGTAGAGGCCGCTGTCCCAAGGTCGCCAGAATGCGCCGCTCGAAGCGCAGCAATCCGCTCCAGCGGATTGCCGCCTCGATCGGGCGGTAGTAGGTCTTGGCGCCATCGGCCAGGCTGCTCGACTTCGGCATATCGCGCGCCTCCATTCGTCATCGCACCGAGTCCACGCACACGCACCCGCCGTACAGGCGACGTGCGTGGCTGTCCAGGAATCTCCGGGCGAAACGAGCAAGTGGCGAAGCGGCGAAGACCGTGGCATCGACGATGCCGCCGGTTTCGTTGCGAGATGTGCGTCTTGCCGCGCAGGGCGCCATCACTCACAATTCGCAAGCCGCAAAACATGCTGTCACCAGCGTCATTCGCGGGCACCATGCCTGACCCGGATAACCAGGCCAAAGTCTTTGCAGGGGAAAAGACCCAGTAAAGCGCGATCAGCTCAACACGCCAGAGCCGATGCGCATACGGCAAGCGCTGTTGCGCCGCGCGTCTTCGCTGTGACGCGATGCGATGGGCATGCAAGTCTCATCGCAGGATGCCAACCGCAAGCGCGAGCAGCCTGAGTGCAGCACGCCCGTGCACCGCGTCAATGGAACCCCGCTATGACAAAACAGGTCTGGCACCTTGACCAAAATGGCATCGCCCCAACCCGCCTGAAGCAGCCTCATGCGAGCCGTTGCGTATCCAACGGCATATGGCCGACACGCTGAGCACGGTCGATGAAGTGGCGCAGCGGCTCCGACATCGCGCCCTCGGGATGTAGCAGGTAGGTCGTCAACGCCGCCGAGTCCTCGTCCAGCGGCCGGACGATCACGTCCGCCTGCCGGCATGCCACCGCGTGCGCCGCGGTGGAAAATCCCACGCCATAGCCGGCCGCCACCAGGGCTAGCATCAACGAGTGGGTCGTCACGTACTCGGCCACGACCGGCGGTGTCTCCACCAGGCGCAGCAGGCGCTCGCATTGCCGGCTGCACTCCTGACAAACCTGCGGGTGACACAGCACCAGCGGGTAGCCCACCACCTCGTCCAGCGGTACCCGCTTGTGCGCCAGCAAGGGGTGCCGCGCCGGTATGGCCACCACCAGTGGATCTTGCCACACCGGCCTGGCGACCACCCCGGCCTCCATCTCGCCGGCCATCGCAAAGGCCGCGTCGTACAGGTCGTTGCCCAGGCCGCCCACCACCTGCGACAGCGGCGCCTCGAACAGCCGGATGCCCACTTCCGGCGCCTCCTCCCGGCACAGCGCGAGCAGCGCCGACAGCCGGGTCCGCCCGACGCCGCCGGCCAGGGCGATGCGCAGGGTGCCCCGGTGTCCCACCGCCACCGCCCGCGTCTTGGTCTGGGCTTGCTCAAGGGTCAGCAGCACGCGCCGGGCCTCCTCCAGAAACACCTGCCCGGCCGGGGTCAGGCGCACGCCGCGCTGCGTGCGCTCCAGCAGCGCCACGCCCAGGTCGGCCTCCAGTTGGCGGATCGTGCGCGACAGGGGCGACTGCTCCACATGCAGCCGCCGCGCCGCCCGGCCAAAGTGCAACTCTTCGGCCACGGCTATGAAACAGCGAAGATGGCGTAAGTTCATGTACTTCCCCCCAGAAAGTGGAGTCCATTCCTCTGGCCGCAGGGAACCGCATGAGTGCTTCCCGGTGGCGATGCCGGTCACAGAGGCTTCCAGTTGCCGCCATCCGACCTTCAGTCGCCGGCGAGGCGGCGAGTGTCCAGGCAAGGCCGGGTTATTCCATCGGTGTTGCCATATCACACAAAACCACGGACAATCAATAATAATTCTCATTAGCATCCGTGTCTGAATGGAGTAAAGCCGATCAAGCCCGACGTGGCGAACCTGTCCGTCACCACCCACGGCAGCGTGTTCTGGAACGACGATCGCATGGGCGACGAGCAGCTCGCGCAGCGGCTGCAGGCCTCCGCGCCGCGTCACCCGCAGCCCGAGGACTTCATCCGCGGCGACCGCCTGGTGGGCCTACCAGCGCGTCGCCCAGGTGTTGGCGGCTGCGCAGAAGTCCGGGGGTTGAAACTGAGCTTCGTGACCGACCAGGGCAGCAACCGGGGTGAGCCGAAAGACACCCTCATGAAACTGCATCGGCACGCTCGCCTTGACGCCCGCGTGTCGTCGTCGGTTGCACTGATCGCGGACACGAGCCACACGCGCGCACCTGCGCGCGGTGCCCGGCGCACCGCTGCCCGCCCTGGCATGGCAGCAGCAGGCGCTGACCATCAGCATTGAATGTCCGGGCTGTGTGCGCCGGCCTGCTCCGCGCGTGTCGGCGACGGGCCTGTTCCCGACAGGCATGAGTGCTTCGACGCGATGCCATCGAAGGAGGTGCTGACGGGATGCGGATGGAGGTGCTGGCGCCGGATAGGCTGAACCAGAAGAAGACAAACAGGAGGTGGCCTTGGATTTCAGATTGCTGCGTTACTTCATCGCAGTTGCGGAAGAACTGCATCTGGCCCGTGCAGCCGAGCGTCTGGGCATCGAGCAATCGCCTGTGTCGCGTGCGATGCGCGACCTGGAAAGCCAGCTTGGCGTGCAGTTGTTCGACCGCAGCACACGCCTGACGCGGCTGACCTGGGCCGGCCAGGTGTTCCTCGGCGAATGCCGGCGCGTGCAGGCCACCGTGGAGCAGGCAGTCAAGAGCGCCAAGGCGGCGGCACAGGGCTACCAGGGCCATCTGCGCATCGCGATCTGCGACAGCCTGGCGCAACCCCGCATCGCCACCTTGCTGGCACGCAGCCGCGAGGATGAGCCCGAGCTGGAGATTCGCGTCTTCGAGCTGCCGTTCGCGCAGCAGCTCAAGATGCTGCACAACGATCTGCTGGACATCGGCTTTGGCTTGTCAAACGCGGTGCATGATGGCCTCGTCGCCGAGCCGGTGTGGACCGATCCGCTGTCGGTGATCGTGCCCGCACGCCACCCCTTGCTGGCACACGTGCAGGTGCCGCTGTCCGAAGCCTTGAAGTTCCCGCTGGTTCTGTGCCATCCCGAATCGGGATCGGGCTGCCGCCATCAGATTCAAGCGCTGCTGCAGGACGCAGGCACGCCCCTCAAGCTGGTCGATGAAGTGACCAGCCTGGGCGTGATGCTGACCCTGGTCGGCGCCGGCTACGGCATCGGTTTCGCCATCGCCTCGCAGGTGCAGACGCTACAGCGCCCGGACATCTCCATTCGTCCCCTGGCCGGCATCCCACCGATGCTCTCTACCTACCTACTGCGCCGCCATGGCGAACCCTCCGAGCCGATGAAGCGGTTCATCGAGCGGGTGAAAGACGAGGCCGCACCGGTCGATGAAGAGCCAGTCCTTTGAGGACGGCAGCTCGCCTGTCCGTTGCGACCTGTGGCGTGGTGTGCCAGTAGACAGATAGACTTCCGAATGAAACCCGATGCTCTGGCTGTTGATGGATGTGCTTGGCTCGCTTTGGATCACCCGCAACGGCCTGCGTTGACCAGGCCGAAGACTTGAGTCCACAATTGAGTCCATTCCGTGACGCCTGGATCGGAAAAAACGTTCGTAATAAACGAGTTAGCGACCGGGTGCTGTTCCCATCGCCCGCTCCACCGAACAGTCTGAAGCCGCCCTCGGCGGCTTTTTTGTTGCCTGCGCGCCCGTCGCTCCATCGACGGGCAACCGGCACGGGATCTCCATGCAGCCCATCGAACAGCCGGGCACCGGCCCCGACGACATCACGCCGGAATCGCAAGACACCAATACCGCAGAGAGTGCCGAAAGCGGTGCGGAAACCGGCCACCCGCGTCGCATCCGCTCGTTCGTGCGCCGCGCCGGCCGTACGTCGACCGGCCAGCAGCGTGCCATCGATGAACTCGGTCCGCGCTTCCAATTGCCCTACACCACAGAGCCGCTGGACTGGGACGCCGCCTTCGGCCGCGCTGGCGCCAAGCGCATCTTCGAGATCGGCTTCGGCATGGGTGAAACCACCGCGCACATCGCGCAATTGCGCCCGGACGACGATTTTCTAGGCGTCGAGGTGCATGAGCCGGGCGTTGGAGCGCTGCTCAAGCTGATCGGCGAACGCGAAATCGGCAACATCCGTATCGTTTCGCACGATGCGGTGGAAGTGCTGGCGCAGATGATTCCGGAGGGTACGCTGGATGGCATCCACGTGTTCTTCCCCGACCCGTGGCACAAGAAGCGCCACAACAAGCGGCGCCTGATCCAGAGCCCGTTTGTCGCACGTCTGGCGGCGCACCTGAAACCGGGCGGCTATCTGCACTGCGCGACGGACTGGGAGGAATACGCCCACCAGATGCTGGAGGTGCTGTCCTCCGAGCCGACGCTGGAAAACACCGCCGACGGCTTTGCACCGCGCCCCGACTACCGCCCTGTCACCAAGTTCGAGAAACGCGGCCTGCGCCTCGGGCACGGCGTGTGGGACGTGGTCTTCCGCAAGCGCGGCTAGCCACGTCCGCGCACGCTCGCGCGAGTCAGCGTGCGCCGAAATGCGTATCGCCGAAGAGGTTCTTGGCGTGGCGCGGGAAAGCGCGCCAGTATTGCGGCGGCGCCTTGACCGTCGCGCCCAACTCAGCGGCCGCCGCCCAGGCCCAGTGCGGGTTGTAGAGGAAGGCCCGGCCCACGGCGACCAAATCCGCACGCCCTTGCGCAACGATGGCCTCCGCCTCATGCGCCTCGTTGATGAGGCCGACGGCGATGGTCGGAATGTCCGCCTCGTTTCGGATCTTCTCGGCAAACGGCACCTGGTAGCCGGTCGACAGCGGAATCTGCTGCAGCGGCGACACACCGCCCGACGAAGCATCGATCCAATCACAGCCGCGCGCACGCAGTGCCTGCGCAAATACCACCGAATCCTCCGGCGCCCATCCGCCCTCCACCCAATCGGTGGCCGACACGCGCACGCCAACCGGAATGTTGTCCGGCACCACGGCGCGCACCGCATCAAAAATCTCCAGCGGATAACGCATGCGGTTCTCACGCGAACCGCCGTAGGCATCGGTGCGCTGATTGGCGATCGGCGACAGGAATTCGTGCAGCAGATAGCCGTGTGCGGCATGCAGTTCGATGGCCGATAGGCCCAAGCGCACAGCCCGACGCGCGGTATCGACAAATTGATCGCGCACGCGGGCGAGGTCCGCATCGGTCATTTCGCGCGGAGCACGCTCTTCAGGGCGCTGTGGCAGCGGGGAGGGACCCATCGTTTCCCAGCCGCCGGCATCGAGCGCCAGCAATGCGCCGCCTTCCCAAGGCCGAGCGCTCGAAGCCTTGCGGCCCGCGTGCGCGATCTGCATGCCGATCGGCACCAGCGCATTCTGGCGAATGGCAGCCAGCGTGCGCTCAAGCGCGGCTTCGGTCGCGTCGTCCCACAAACCCAGGCAGCCGTTGGTGATGCGGCCTTCTGGCGACACCGCGGTCGCTTCGATCATCAGCAATCCGGCGCCCGAAAAGGACAGGCTGCCCAGATGCGTGTGGTGCCACGCCGTGGCTTGGCCGTTGTCGGCCGAGTACTGGCACATCGGCGAAATGACGATGCGGTTCTCAAGCGTGAGACCGCGCAGGGAGAAAGGCTGGAAGAGAGCACTCATGATCGGGAGATTCGGCAATCAGCGGCTGACGGAAGAAACCGCCAGTGTGTCCGAATCCGCCCGATCGTGCAGACGGTGCGAAAGCCTCGCACCGAAGAAGGGAAATGCTTGCCTGTGGCTTAGGCCTGCCAGGCGATGAGGTGCGTATAAGCCGTCACCAGAACGATGACCCCGAAGATGATCCGGTACCACGCAAAGCCGCGGAAATCGTGCGTGGCAATGAACTTCAGCAGCCAGCGCACACAGAAGAACGCCGAGATGAATGCGGCCACAAAACCCACTGCGAAGATCGACAGATCATCGGCCGACAGCAGCGCGCGCGATTTGTACAGCTCGTACACCGTCGCGCCAAAAATCACGGGAATCGCCAGGAAGAATGAAAACTCCGTCGCCACCTTGCGCGACAGGCCGAACAACAGGCCGCCGATGATGGTCGAGCCCGAACGCGACGTACCCGGAATCAGCGCGAAGCACTGCGCGAAGCCCACCTTGATAGCATCGGAGATGCGCAGGTCGTCCAGCGTTTCAATGCGTGGCGCGCCAGCCTTGGCGGCTTCGAGCAGTGCGTTGGCGCGCGGGTCATGTGTCTCGCCGCGATGGCGTTCGCGCCATTCGGCCCACAGGATCACGAAGCCGCCGAGGATGAACGCCGACGCCACCACGATCGGATTGAACAGATGCGCCTTGATCGCCTTGCCAAAGATCAGCGCTAGCGTGATCGCAGGAATCGTCGCCACGATCACGTTGATCGCAAAACGCTGCTGACGCGGGTCATTCGGCAAGCCCTTGATCACGTCGATGATTTTGTGGCGGAACTCCCAGCACACCGCCAGGATGGCGCCGAACTGGATCACGATCTCGAAGATCTTGCCCTTCTCGTCATTGAAGTCGAGCAGCTGGCCAGCGAGGATCAGATGGCCGGTGCTGGAAATGGGGAGGAACTCGGTCAGGCCTTCGACGATGCCGAGAATCAGCGCTTTGATGGCGAGTGCGATATCCATGCAGTGAGCAAAGAAGGAAGAGGAAAACGAAGCGCTGGACGTGCAGCAGAACTCAGGGCCGCTTGGCCTGGACGTGCACGCCTTCGGGCAAAACCGTGATTGTACCGGGCTCCACGGCAATGCCAGCCACTTTCAGCTGTTCGGGCTTGAACGTATAGACCGCATAGTCGTTGAGCAACTGCCCGGCAATCAAAGAACCGATCGAACTGATCTGCGGGCCGATGCCCCCGGGCACGTTCTGCAGATCGAAGCGATCAACACTGGGCTGATTCAGTCGGATCGAATGCGTGGGCGGGTCGTAATGCAAGCCGCTGGAGACGGCCAGCGGCCCTGTCAGCGGCTGGCGGAACAGGCCGCTTTCCACCACGGCATCTGCCTGGATGGCGATGCGGTTGCGCGCGGGGTCGAGCGACACCTGCGGGTTCGACAGCGTCACGTCAAAGAAGCCGAGAAAGCGCCGCTGGAACGGAAACTTGCGCGCAAGCGCGTCCTGCATCTGGCCGCGGGAAAAGGTGTAGCCGTCACCGGTCCAGCCGGTCGGCATGCAAGCCACGAGTGTGACGACGATGGCAACTGCAACAGCGGCCGCACCCGACCACCAGCGGACGCGGTTGGAACGGACAGCGGGTTTCGTGGAATCGGTCATGACAATTCAGTGCGCTGCGGTAGCGATTTCAAGTCGAGTCAAAAACTGCATGGCATGCGTGGCCGAGCCTCCGCACATGTCGGGCTCAGGCTGCAGGCTGCTGCAGACCGCCGGACGTTCCGGCTGGCCGAAGATACGACAGCCGTTGGCCTCATCCAGTTGCGCACAGCGCACGCCGGCCGGCTTGCCGTTCGGCATGCCAGGAATGGGGCTGGAGATGGAAGGCGCGATGCAGCACGCGCCGCAATGAGGTCGACAGTCCATGCTGTCCGAGTGCATGAAATCAGGGCGTAAACCGCTATTGTGCACCAGCACAATAGCGGCCCAGTCTGATTGACAATGTCGATGCCGCTTGACCCACCCTTGCGGCATGCGTACATTAATGACCGGAAAGTAAGTTATCTGTGAGTCAGTGACCATGTGCACTGACTGACGCCCCACCGCCGTGACTGATCAAGATTCCGAGTCTTCCTCCAAACGCTGGACGCGCCGCAAAGAGGCCCGCCCCCAAGAACTGGTCGCCGCCGCGCTGAACCTGTTCGTGGCGCGCGGCTATGCGGCCACCCGGCTGGAAGACGTGGCGTCGGCCGCCGGCGTATCCAAGGGCACGGTCTACCTGTATTTCGCCAACAAGGAAGAACTGTTCAAGGCTGTGGTGCAGGAAAACCTGGTGCCCGCGCTGGCCGAGGGCGAGGCCCTGATCGACAGTTTTGACGGCACCAGCGAAGCGCTGCTGCACGAGATCCTGATGGGCTGGTGGGAGCTCATCGGCGAATCGCCGGCTTCGGGTCTCACCAAGCTGCTGATGGCCGAGTCGGGCAACTTTCCCGACCTGGCGCAGTACTACCACGAAGAAGTCATCGACCGCTGCGACCGGCTGTTTGCGCGCATCCTCGAACGCGGCATGGCCCGCGGCGAATTCCGCGACGTCAACATCGATCTCACCACGCTGACCATGGTCGCGCCGATGATCTTCCTGATGATGTGGAAGCACTCGTTCGGCCCGTGCTCGCACCGGGAGCTGGAACCGAAGGCGTTCATCACCCACGTCGTGTCGCTGCTGCTGCACGGCGTGCTGCGCAATCCAGCGACGGGCGCAGTGATACCGCCTCCACCTGCCCTCACAGCGCAGCCGTGGCGCACGCTCCCGGAGCGGGCCAACAACCCCGACGAAGGCGCCTCGTCATGACAACGTCTGCCGGAATGTCTTCCGGACTTGCTAAAATGCCGGGTTTGTCGTCAAACCCTCATTCGCATCACTCGCTCCGCGTGGAAGGCATGCCCATGGACATCGAAAAATCCCGGTTCAACATGATCGAGCAGCAAATCCGTCCTTGGGACGTGCTCGATACCGACGTTCTCGACCTGCTCAGCGTCGTCAAGCGCGAACACTACGTGCCCGAGGCATACCGCGCGCTGGCCTTCGTCGACATGGAAATCCCGCTGGCCAGCGGCCAGAACATGCTGGCGCCGCGCGTCGAAGCCCGCGTGCTGCAAGAGCTGGCCGTGCGCAAGCACGAAGACGTGCTTGAAGTCGGCGCGGGCTCCGGCTATATGGCCGCCCTGCTGGCCCATCGCGGCCGCCAGGTCACCACGCTCGACATCGTGCCGGAACTCGTCGCCTTCGCCCGTGACAATCTCTCGCGCAATAGCGTCACTAACGTCGACGTGGTCGAGGCCAGCGGCGCGCAAGGCTGGGGCGACGGCCTGTATGACGTCATCTGCGTGTCGGGCTCGGTGCCCGCCGTGCCGGAAGCGCTGCTCAAGCAGCTCAAGGTGGGTGGCCGCCTGTCGATCTTCGTGGGCGGCGCGCCGGTCATGGAAGCGCAGCTCATCACGCGCATCTCCAACACCGAATATCAGACGCGCAACCTGTTCGAGACGTATGTGACGCCGCTGGTGGGTGTTCCCGCGCCGTCGTCCTTCCGCTTCTGATCCCTCTCGGCCCCCAATCATCATGCAGCAGCTCGCTCCCACCGCCCTCGCCCAATGGCTCGCCGACGCATCGCGCGCGAAGCCCGTCCTGCTCGACGTGCGCTGGACGGAGGAGGTGGAAATCTGTGCCATTCCTGGCATCACGCACATTCCGATGGACCAGATCCCGGGGCGTGCCAGCGAGCTGAATGCTGACCAAGACATCGTCTGCATCTGCCACCACGGCGGACGCAGCGCGCAGGTTGCGCAGTATCTGATCACGCAAGGCGGCTTTGATGCCGCGCGTGTCTACAACCTGCAAGGCGGCGTCCACGCCTGGGCTCACCAGGTGGACCCGCAGATGGCGACGTACTGATTGGGGAAGCCGCCGCCGGGCAAAGCCCTGTTCACGCTCCACAGGCACTGAACAGGGCCTGACGCGCCCGCGCTGCCTTCCGAACGCGAACGTTTCCTCCTCGCTCGGGGGCTTTATGACTGTTGCTCGCAGTAGCCGCACGCGGATGGCCGCGCGCGGTTCGCTTGTTGTGCTGTGCTGTTCGATGATGCCGATGTTCGCGTGGGCGCAGACCCAACCGAACACGGCCGCTGCAACCGACCTCCTCTCCGCCTACCGCGCCGCGCTGGCCAACGATCCGCAATTCGCATCGGCGCGCGCGCAGTCGCTGGCGCAACGCGAGAAGCTCACGCAAGGCCGCGCTGGTTTGCTACCGCAGATCGGCGGCGCCTGGAGCTCCACGCGCATCATCTTCGATCAAACCGCTCCGGCCGAATTCAACAAGACGTTCTCTTCGACGGGCTGGACGCTGTCACTGTCGCAGCCGCTCTTCCGCTGGGACCGCTGGGAAACCTACAAGCAAGGCGAGATTGCCGCGCAGGCCGCCGAGGCTTCGCTCGCGCAGGCGCAGCTCGACCTCATCACACGCACGGCGCGGGCCTACTTTGACGTGCTCAACGCGCAGGACACGCTGCAGCTCGCCACCGCGCAGCGCGATGCGATCCAGCAGCAGTACGAACAGGCTCGCCGCAACTTCGACGTCGGCAACGCCAACATCACCGACGCGAACGACGCACAGGCCCGCCGCGACGCGATCGACGCCAGCGTCATCGCAGCACGCAGCGACTTTGAGATCAAGCAATCGGCGCTCAAGCAGATCATCGGGGAGCCCGTTGGCACGCTGGCCGGCGTGCGCACGGGCGTCACGATCCGCCAGCCGGAACCGGCTTCAGCAGAACCCTGGGTGGAACAGGCGCGCAGCAGCAACCTGCAGGTGGCACTGGCGCAATACAACCTGCAAAGTGCAGAGCGCGATGTGAAGAAGGCCACCGCGGGCCATCTGCCTTCGGTCGACCTCGTGGCGCAGACCGGCCACACCAATGCCAGCGGCAACCAATACCTGCCGTCGCTGCCCGGCGGCGCGCGCTTCGACAGTTCACAGATTGGCGTGCAGGTGTCGATCCCGATCTTTGCAGGCGGTGCGATCCAGTCGCGCGTGCGTGAAAACATCGCGCTGGAAACCAAAGCGGCAAACGATCTTGAGTTCGCCCGCCGTTCTGCCGAACAAGGCGCGCGGCAAGCCTATATCGGCGTCATTGCCGGACTTGCGCAGGTGAAAGCGCTGGAAGCGGCCGAGCTATCGGCGCGCACGGCGTACGACTCCAATCAGCTCGCCTACGGTGTAGGCGTACGTATCGGCACCGATGTGCTGAACTCCCAGGCGCAGCTCTTTCAGGCACGCCGCGATCTGGCCCGCGCGCGTTACGACACCATCGTCAACGGGCTGCGGCTGAAGTCCGCCGCCGGCTCGCTGACCGAGGCAGACGTGATCCAGGTGAACACGCTGCTCACGGCCAACGGCTCGAGCGATATCACCGCGTTGCCGTCGGCAAGCGCCAAGCCTGAATCGGCGAAACCTGCCGGCAAGTCCGCCAAACGCTGATCAGTGGGTCTGGCCGCGCGGCGGCAGGGGCCGCTCGGCAAACTGCAGCAGTGCGCCGCTGGTCGTTTTCCAGATGACCTGGCGGCCCTGCTTGCCGTTGGCCGACGGCTGCATGCCGACGGTCGCCAGCGGCGACTTGAGTGCCTCCAGGAACGCCGTCTCCAGCTCCATACGCGCCGGGTCGCACGCCATGCGCGTCGACACCAGGTTGCCGAAGCGCATGCCCGAGGCGAGCTTCTCATACGGCCCCGAGAAGCGATTGCAGCCCGAGTAGCCGGACACCACGCCGTTGGCCGCCTCCAGGCCGCCACTGAATTCGATGGAAATCGGCTGCGCAGCCGGGTCAGCGTCGTCGCCTTCGGCAGAGGGCAATTCCTTGGGCGCAGCGCCCGACTCTTGCCAACGCACGAGCACGAACCGCGAGCGGCCTTCGCCCTGCGCTTGGGCGAGCGACGCCTGGCCCGTATTGGGTGCGGCGTTGGCAGGAGTCTGTTTGGTTGCAGCGGCGGACGCTGACGCGGCAGCGGGGGCGGCCGCAGCGGGCGACGATGAAGGCGTTGGCGTCATGCAGCCGGCACCGATGATGGTGGCGGCGGTCACTGCGGCCAGCGCCACGGCGGTCAGCACCACGCGGCGCGGCGTTTGCAGCAGGCTCGGCTTGGGTCGATTCGGTTGGGACATGAACAGATCGTGAACGGTGACGGAATGCAAACTACACGAAGAGTCATTAGTCTGCCCGGCTCGCCATGAGTTCGCACGTTTCGTGCCGGACGTACACAGCGTTACAGCGTTGGCAAGACCAGGGATGCCACCGCCTCCACCGTGCGCGCCGTCGCACCGCCGTGTGTGGCGGCAAACGCCAGCGCGGCACGTGATGCGGCTTCGCGCGCATCGGCATCGGACAGCCACGCGTCGATCACACGTATCGCCGCAGCGGCATCTCCGACCTGCTCGCACGCACCCGCGGCAACTGCATCGCGAGTCGCCTGCGCGAAGTTAAAGGTATGCGGGCCGATGACCACGGGTGTGCCGACCGCGCAGGCCTCGATCAAATTCTGCCCCCCGAGCGGAAGCAGGCTGCCGCCGATGAACGCCACTTCGCCAGCCGCGTAATACAGTGCCATCTCGCCCATCGAGTCCCCGAGCAAAACGTCGGCGTCGGCAAGTGGATCGGACTCCGTCACGCCTGCTGCAGACACCGACAACGCACTGCGACGCACGACACGCAAGCCCGCGCGTTCGGCAGCCTGGGCCACTTCATGAAAACGCTGCGGGTGACGCGGCACAAGAATCAGCAATGCATGCCGGCGCCCGACATGCTGCGCGCGATGCGCCTGCCACGCGTCAAGCAGCAACGCTTCTTCGCCCTCGCGCGTACTGGCAGCCACCCATACCGATCGACCACGTAGCGCGTCGTGCAACGCACGTCCGGCCATGATCTGGTCCACATGCGGCGTGATGTCGAACTTCAGGTTGCCGGTCACCCGCACGCGCGGCACGCCGAGCGAGCGGTAGCGATCGGCGTCGTCGGGCGTCTGGGCCAGCACGGCGGCGAGCTGCGCGTACGTCTGGCGCGCCGCGTCACCCAGGCGCGCGGTACGCCGGTGACTGCGCGCAGACAGGCGCCCGTTGACGAGCACCATCGGCACACCGGCCGTATAGGCGCGCTCGATCAGCACCGGCCAGATCTCGGTCTCCATCAGCAGGCCAAGGCGCGGTTGGAAATGCCGCAGAAACCGATCGACTGCGCTCGGCAAATCGTACGGAAGATACGCCTGGATGACGCGGCGGTTGCGTTGTGCCGCGAATTGAGCGCCCGTGCGGCGGCCCGTCGGCGTCATGTGCGTCAGCAGGACAGCGTGGTGCGGAAAGCGCGCCAACAGGGCATCAATCAGCGGCTGCGCGGCGCGCGTCTCGCCAACGGACACGGCGTGCACCCACAGCAACGGACGGTCAGGATTCGGGCGCGGCGGATAGAAGCCAAGCCGCTCGCCGACATGCTGTCGATAACCGGGCTCCTTGCGGCCGCGCCACCACAGGCGCAGCAATGCGAACGGCAGCGCGATGCGCCACAACCAGCGATACAGAAGGCGCAGCATCAGAGCACACCCAGCGCACGCAGCGCATCGAGCGCCTGCGCGCTGGTGGGATGGGCTTCGGCGCTGCCGATGTCGTGCACGTTGGGCGTCCAATAGCCACCGGTACGCCACGACGTGGTGAAGTTGTAAAGCGCGACGGTCGGCTTGCACAGCGCGGCGGCAATGTGCACGAGTCCCGTGTCCACGCCCACCACTGCCGGCGCTTGATCGAGAAACGCCGTCACATCGGGAAGCGACATGCGCGGCGGAATCACCACGCGTCCGACCGTACCTGGCACCGCCGCGACGATAGCCTCGCGGATGGATTCACTCGTGCGTCGCTCGGTCTCGCTGCCCCACGGCAGGGCGATGGCGTAGTCGCGGGCAAGCAGCGCGCGTGCCACATCCACCCACGCCTCGAGCGGCCACCCTTTGTCGGCGCGCGAAGTCGCATGCACCAGCGCCACGTACGGACGTGGCAGATTGAAGGGCAAGTCGGCGGGCGGCTGCAAACCGAAGTCGATGGCGTCAGGCAGCGCGTAACCGAGCGCTTCCGCCACCATGCGGCGCGAGCGCTCGACCACGTGGATGTGCGGTTCCATTTCGACCTTGCGTTGGTAGAACAGCTTGGCAAGCGGCTCATAGCCGGCGCCTTCCGTCCGATTGCCGAAGCCCGCCACGAAACCACCCGGCACCAGCTTGGCCTGCGCCGCAACGAGCGCCGTTTTGATCAGGCCTTGCGTGTCGAGCACCGCGTCGTACGACTTGGATCGCAACGCGCGACGGAACGCCGCCACCTCGCCCCAAGTCCTGCCGGAGCCGAGCGACTTGCGCCAACGCCGCAGCGCGAACGGAATCACGCCCTGCACACCGCGCACGATACGGACGATGCCGGCGAAACCCTCCTCGACCACCCAGTCGATCTCGGCATCCGGATAGGCACGCAGAATATCGGCCACAACCGGCGTGCAGTGCACCACATCACCAAGCGACGATACCTTGACGATCAGCACACGCATGCCGTCACCCTTTCCCCCAACTTCATGAGTGCGGACCTTGCGATCAGAACGGCAATTGCGCGTCCGGCTTCTCGGCCAGGATCACGCGGCGGAATTCGCCCTGAATACGCGTCATCGCGGCATCGTTGTCGGCCTCGAAGCGCATCACCACCACCGGCGTGGTGTTGGACGGACGCGCCAAGCCGAAGCCATCTTCGTATTCCACGCGCACGCCATCGATGCGGTTGACTTCCTTCGCGCCGGTAAACGTGGCATTGGCCTTGATCTTGTCGAGCAGCTCGAACGATTCACCCTCGGCACACTTCAGCTGCAGCTCTGGCGTGCAGTGCGAGTTCGGCAGCGCGTTGAGCGTAGCGCTCGGGTCGGCCAGACGCGAGACGATCTCTAGCAGGCGCGCGCCCGTGTACAGACCGTCATCGAAACCGTACCAACGGTCCTTGAAGAAAATGTGGCCGCTCATCTCGCCGGCCAGTGGCGCACCCGTTTCCTTCAGCTTCGCCTTGACCAGCGAATGGCCGGTCTTCCACATCGTGGCCTTGCCGCCGTGCTCACGGATGAACGGCGCCAGCTTGCCTGTGCACTTCACGTCGAAGATGATCTCGCCGCCCGGGTTGCGCGACAGGACTTCCTGCGCGAACAACATCAACTGACGGTCAGGGAAAATGACCTGACCGTCCTTGGTCACCACGCCCAGGCGGTCACCATCGCCATCGAAGGCGAGGCCAAGTTCGCAATCCGTGGTCTGCAGCGTGCGCACGAGGTCCTGCAGGTTCTCGACGTGGGCCGGGTCCGGATGGTGGTTCGGGAAATGGCCATCCACCTCGCAGAACAGCTCCGTCACCTCGCTGCCCATCGCGCGGAATAACTCCGGCGCAAAAGCGCCTGCCACGCCGTTGCCGCAGTCCACGGCAATCTTCATCGGGCGGCTCAGCTTGACGTCCGAGACGATACGGTCGATGTACTGTTGGCGGATATCCACCTGGACGTAGTCGCCGGCGCCTTCCGTGAAGTCGCCCTGTTCGATGCGCGTGCGCAGCGCCTGGATCTGCTCGCCGTAGATGGCCTGGCCCGCCAGGACCATCTTGAAGCCGTTGTAGTCAGGTGGGTTGTGGCTGCCGGTGACCATCACGCCCGACGTGGCGCGACGGCCGGCCAATTCGATGTTAGTGCCGAAGTAGACCATCGGCGTGGCTACAAGGCCCAGGTCGATCACATCGACGCCGCTCGCGCGCAGGCCGTCTGCCAGCGCTGCGAGCAGATTAGGGCCGGACAGGCGACCATCACGGCCGATGACGACGGCGGATTCGCCCTTGGCGCGTGCTGCGGAGCCGAAAGCGCGGCCGATGAGACGTGCGGTTTCCGCATCGACTGTTTTTTCGACGATGCCGCGGATGTCGTAGGCTTTGAAGATGGTGGGGTTGATGCTGCTCATGGAATGGTCCGTGAGGATGTCAGATGAGCAGCATTGTAAACGGTCAAGATACGCATGCCGCGGTTACATCAACTATTGACTTGGCAGTCGAACCAACGGTGTCTGGCGCCTTATAATGCCGGGTTGACCCGCACTGGCCGGCGTCGGTGGGCGAACCCGCCTCATTTTCTGCCAGCTTGGACGCCATTTGCACCGTGTCTTCCCATTTGCCACCGCGCCGCCCGCGCGTTGCCTATCTGATTACCAACTCCGACGTGGGAGGGGCGCAGGCACACGTGGCTGATTTGCTTAAGGCATTGCATGGGCGTGTCGATGCGGTGGTACTGGCGGGAGGAGATGGCCCACTGTTCGACGCTGCGCAGGCCAATGGCGCCAAGACAATACGCTTGACGCTGCTAGACAATGCGCTGTCGCCATGGCGCGCCTTATCGACATTTAAACAGTTGATTGCCGCGTTGCGCGCCACCAAACCCGACCTGATTCACGCGCATAGCGCCAAGGCCGGTGCCTTGGGACGGCTGGCCGGCTGGATCCTCGGCATTCCCGTCGTCTACACCGTTCACGGGTTCGCCTTCAAGCCGGCGGCGCCCGCACGGCAGCGGCACATCGCGCGGCTGGCCGAATGGTTACTCGCACCGCTGACCGCGAGCATGATCTGCGTCGCCGAGGCCGAGCGGACCATGGCATATGCGCTGCCCATTCCCTCCAAACGTGTCCATGTGATCCGCAACGGCATCGCAGAAACCGCCGCTGCACGCGCCATCCCTGGCGCTGCGGTCCGCCGCATCGTCATGGTTGCACGCCTGGCTGCCCCTAAACGTGCGGACACCGTCATCCGCGCCTTCGCCCACGCAGCCCTGTCGGACTGTGAGTTGGTACTCGCGGGAGACGGTCCGCAAATGGCGACCCTGTGCGCGCTGGCTGACGCCGTGGTTCCCGGAAAGGTTCGGTTTCTCGGCGCCGTTCCGGACGTTCCCTCTTTACTGGCGTCCGCGCAGATGTTCGTGCTCGCATCGGACCACGAAGGCTTTCCGCTCTCCATCCTGGAAGCCATGCGAGCTGGGCTGCCCATCGTCGCAAGTGATCTACCCGGCATCCGCGAGCAGCTTGCAGACGGAAACTGCGGGCGGCTCGTACCCGGCAGTGACGCACAACAATGGGCGGCGATGCTGCTGCAATTGGCGGGCAGTCCCAAGGAAAGGGAACGCTTGGGCAACGATGCGCGCCAATATTGGGAACAGCATTTCGGCATGGGCAGCATGGCGGACGCAACCTGGCAGGTATATCAAGAGGTCTTGGTACACCGAGGCGCCAACCCTTCCGAGCACCCCCTCCAGGAACACACACGCCATGAATAAAGGCACCAGCGCAGGACATCCCGTGCGACCGCTGCGCGTCCGAGGCTCGGAGACCATCCGGCGTGCAAGCCGCATGTTGACCTGGGCCGTGTTGGGGCTCGCCTTTCTGGGGCTGACGATCGCGCTGGCAAAATTGGCGCGACACGGCGGAGTGGTCACACACGTCTTCACCAACACGCTGCTCTGGTCCTTGCTGCCGTATGTGTGCGCATTCCTGCTATTGCACCGTGCACTCCATTTGCCTTCCCTTGAGGGCAATAGCCTGGTCGGCGTCGCAACGACCCTGCCCTTCGCTGCGCTGCTGTTTGTCGTGGTTGCCTTCCACCTCGAGTATTCGCGTGGCGCCATGCTGCTCGCCTACTTTACGACGCTGGCGTGGATCTGGTTCGGCTATCGGCGCTACGTGCACAACTACGTGCCCGTATTCGGTTACACCGACGCTGCAACACTCGAACAGCTGGAGCAGATTCTCTCCATGCCCGGCGCCTCGCCAGCCAGCCCGACGCAGTTCCGCGCCATCAACTCGCTCTCCGACGCCGTGCATTGCGATGGCCTGATGCTCGATCGCAACGCCGCGGCAGATCCAGAGCGCACGCGAGCCCTGGCGCAGTTCAAGCTCAGCCATGTACGCATGTATTCGGTGGAGCGCGTGGGCGAAATGCTGACCGGCCGGGTCGGACTCACGCATATCGACGAGAATTTTCTCGATGACTACGCCGCGCACTATTTCTATGGCTTTACCAAGAGGTTGATCGATCTGGCCGCCGTGCTGTGCCTGTCGCCCTTGGCACTGCCGATCGGCTTGGCGGTTGCCGTTGCCATACGACTGGAATCTCCAGGGCCGGCCTTGTTCCGTCAGGTGCGCGTTGGCCTGTTCGGCAAACCCTTCACCATGCTGAAATTCCGCAGCATGGGCGTCGATGCCAGCGCGCCCGCACAGTTCGCCGCCCGACGAGACCCGCGTGTGACCCGCGTCGGCCGGGTCATCCGCAAATATCGGCTAGATGAGATCCCTCAGTTGTGGAACGTCCTGGTGGGGCATATGAGCCTGATCGGCCCGCGCCCTGAACAGGTGCCCATGGTGGAGGATTTTGAGCGGACCATTTCGTACTACCCATACCGCCATCTGGTTCGGCCAGGCCTGTCGGGGTGGGCACAAGTCCAGCAAGGCTACGCGGGCACGCACGAAGAAACCGTGACCAAACTCAGCTACGACCTCTATTACGTCAAGCACTGCTCGTTCGCCTTGGATCTGCTGATTGCCGTCAAGACGCTACGGACGATGCTGACCGGGTACGGGGCACGGTGAGCATGGCCGACATTCGCCTGCACCAGCCGCAGCCAATGCGCATCCTGTTATTGACCACGGGGTTGAAGCTTGGCGGTGCCGAGCAGCAAGTCGCCGCGTTAGCACGGCAGTTCGTCGCCCTTGAGCACACCGTAGCAGTTGTCAGCCTGACCCCCGGAAGCGACGTGGCGTTGCCCGAAGCCGTCACGGTCGTGCCTTTGGAGATGCACAAGACGCCGCAGTCGATGGTGCGGGCGCTATGGAAACTGCGTGCCTTCGTGCGCCAGTGGCAACCGGACATTATCCACGCCCACATGGTGCACGCCAACCTCCTCGCCCGCGTCCTGGCCGCGACGGGAGACATGCCCCCCGTCATCTGCACGGCACACAGCGCACGAGAAGGTGGCGGCTTGCGCATGCTGGGCTACCGGCTGACCGACCGTTGGAGCCACCTCAATACGCACGTCAGCCCGCAAGGACGACAAGCCATGATCGAAGCTGGGGCGGTGTCCTCGGTGCGCATCACAGTGGTACCCAATGGCATCGATACAGCTCAATTTCGCCCCGATACAGCGCTGAGGCAACGCGCCCGGGAAGCGCTTGGACTACAGGACAGTACTCGCCTCCTGATCAACGTTGGGCGCCTCGTCAAAGAGAAAGCCCAGGCGACGCTGATCGATGCGTTTTCCCAGCTCGAGGCGGATTCCGACACGCAGTTGCTCATCGTCGGAGATGGGCCGCTCCGGGGCGCACTGGAACAGCAGATCCGCGACCGTCGGCTCACGGGACGTATTCGTCTTACGGGTGCCCGCAGCGATATTCCTGCCCTGTTGAATGGAGCCGATCTGTTTGTGCTGTCTTCCGACATCGAAGGCATGCCGCTCGCACTCGGCGAGGCGCTGGCTTGTGGCCTGCCCGTTGTAGCAACCGATGCCGCTGGAGTGGCGGAATTGCTGGGGGAATACGGTGAAATCGTGCCACGCGGCGACCCGACGGCGCTTGCTGCGGCGATGCACCGAGCACTGGCTTGCGGCCTGGGCGATGCTGACGCGCAAGCCGCGCGACGTGCCCACATTGCCAGCCGCTTCAGCCTTGAAGCTGTCGCCTTGGAATGGCTGGGGCGCTATGCCAGCCTCATCGGCACGGACCGTGCCGCCTCAGCAAGGGTCGCGCAATGATGCACAAGGTTGTCAGCAACCTGATGTGGATGCTTGCCGAGCGGGGTCTGCAGATCGGCGCCGGCATCGGCGTGGTTGCCATGCTGGCACGTGGCTTGGGGCCGGAGGGGTTCGCGCATTTCCAGTACGCGCAGGCGGTGGTCTATGTGGCGGCCTCGGTTGCCCTGCTCTGCGGTGCGGAAGTCGTCATCCCGCGCCTGGTCGCTCATCCGGAACCGCAAGCGCAACATCGGTTGTTGATGCATGCCTTCGGCTTGCGATTGGCAGCAGGCATGCTGGGCTATCTGCTGATGTGTGGGTTCCTTGCGATCACGCAGCAGCCGATGGATTTCTGGTTGCCAGCGCTCATCCTGGGCATTGCGATCCTGCTGCGAGAGCCCTTCGGTGTTGTCACCGCCTGGATGCAAGCGCACACGCGCACACGCCCCAACACGCTGTTCAACGTTGTGTCGCTGACGATCAAGGTGGCCGGCGTGGCAACGCTATTTGCCCTTGGCGTACATAGTGTGCCGGCTTACGCCACGATGTTCTCCGCCGAGCCCATCGTACTGGCGGCATTGCTCGCCGCGTTCTATCTGAGCCGTGCGCCACGTACACCCACCGCCCGCGACCCAGAGCTCACGCGCGAACTGTTCACCAGTGGCCTGCTCTTCTGGGTCAGCTTCATGTGCATGATGGCTTCGCGTCGCGTTGACCAGCTGCTGCTCAAGCCGTTCGTCTCACTCAGCGAACTTGGCGCTTATGCCGCGTCAATGCAGATCCTCGACAACTTCGTGATGCTGGCGACGATTCTTTCTGCAGGGTTGGCGCCGGTCTACGTTTACTCCCAGTCCGCACTGGCACAGGCTCGCCGAAACGTACTCCGGATCGCGGGCGGCATGGTGGCCGTGGGCGCGATCGGTGGTTTGGCGATTGCGCTGAGCGCGCACTGGATCGTTCACCTGCTCTATGGGGCCGCCTTTGGGCGTGCCGTCGAGTTGCTGCAGCTGACCGCCTTGGCATCGACACTCGTGTTTGCCGATGTTGCGCTCACGCTGCTACCCATCCATATGCGAGTGCCGCGCCTCGTCGCCATCAAATGGGCGCTGGCGCTTGTTGCAACGTTGGCCGTCGATGCCTTCGCCATTCCGCGCATCGGTGCCTATGGCGCCATTCTCGGCTACGCAGTCGCGAATCTACTTTCCGTGCTATTTGGCATAGCCGTCTGGATGCGCTACCGCACGATCGCGCAGCGTCCCCTCGGAGTGAGCGCATGACGCAGGCAAAACCACGGGTGTGCTTCCTGACCGGAACGCTCAATGCACTGGCAGGGGCTGAGCGCATGACCGCCACCATCGCCAACGCGCTCGCTGAACGGGGCTACGCAGTCACCATCCTCAGCCTATGGGATACCGCAAGCTGTTTTGCGCTGCATCCATCCATTCAGCACGAAGCGCTTTTTGCTGAGCGCCCTTCATTCAAGCGAGCCTACGCGGCAACGGTGGCGGGCATCCGACGACACCTCAAGCGACATCACATCGACGTGCTCGTACAGGTGGACACCATGCTGTCGCTGTTTGCGTTGCCGGCGGCGTTGGGCCTCGGGGTACGACATGTTGCCTGGGAGCACTGCCACTTCGACGAAGACCTCGGCCGGCGCGCACGTCGATGGGCTCGACGCCTAGCGGCGCGTTATTGCGAGCAGATTGTTGTGCTGACTGAGCGCGATCGAAAGCGATGGATGGAGGCTTTGCGGCCGCGCAGCTCTGTGGTCTGCATTCCGAATCCGCTGCCGTTTCCCATGCCGGCGCAACCCGCGCCCCGAACCAGCAAGACCGTTCTGGCGGTCGGTCGGCTGGTGCATACCAAAGGCTTCGACGTGTTGCTGAATGCTTGGGCCATCGTCAACGAACACGCACCCGATTGGAAGCTGATGATCGTTGGGGAAGGCGAGGAACGCCCGCCGCTGGAAGCGCTGCGCGATCAGCTTGGCCTACGCAGCAGCGTCACTCTGCCGGGCATCTATCCGGACGTCACGCAAGCGTATGAGCAGGCGTCGATCTTTTGCCTGTCATCGCGTTACGAAGGATTCGGCTTGGTGCTGATCGAAGCGATGGCGTTTGGTTTGCCGATCGTTTCTACGGCGTGCGAGACAGGGCCGCGTGAGTTGCTGGAGGATGGGCGGGATGCGGTAATGGTGGCGGTTGACGATCAGGCCGCTCTTGCTGATGCGCTGCTGCGCCTGATTACAGACCGTAGTGAGGCAGATAGATTTGGGCACGCAGCCAGCATGAAAGCGACCGTGTTTTCCGAGGATAGGATCGCGAAGGTGTGGAATCGACTACTGCGATAATCAAACGCAAAACCAGTGATAAGTGCGGTCGAACAACCATCACGACTTGACGGTAATTTTACCACGAGAGGGAGATAGGCCGAGAGATCCCCACTCTCGTACGACCAAACGGACAGAGCGCAAAGCAGCCTCCTTGGCATGGTACATTCGTTGCCTAGCTTGGCAGAAATGCGTTGGCTTTCACCCTGAAATAGCTGAACCTAAAGTACACCATGAAAGTATCTCTTCGCCGAAATAAAGTTGATCCGCATTTTTACCGTAGCTTTAATGAGGATCTACGTCACATGACGAATGAGCAACTACAAGAGCACTATGCGAGCAAAGGGCGGAAGGAAGGTCGACACCCGAATTGGGAATCCGTCGTTCGAACGAGGGCTGAGCTACAAGGATTCGACTTCGAATTCTATCGCGACTTCTACCATGATTTGCGACATCTTCCGCCCTCCGATCTAATCGCACATTTTCTCGAGCATGGTAAGCGAGAAGGGCGCTTTGCTAGCCCTGAAGAACTCGCAATGGCTGAGAAGCAAATCAAATCGTTTGATGCAGACTTCTATCGTGCTTACTACTCTGACGTAGCAGCATTCAGCGACGAACAAGCGAAAAATCACTATCTTGCCTTTGGCTTGCGCGACAAGAGATATCCGAATGTCGATGCCTACATCAATGATCTCAATCTCGATCACTGCCCATTGCCTAATGACTTCTCATCAGAGACATACCTCAAGCTGAACTCTGATCTTCAAAACCACCTTAAAAAACCGTGGGAACCCGCATTGCACTACATGATGTATGGGCGGTGGGAGGGACGCCAATATCAGGGGAATAAGCCCAGCACCACATATAATGCAAGGACGCTACACCAACAGCTCTCAAGTGTCTATGACATGCCCGAGGTCGTCATTGACCCGCTCCGGAAGCCAACGGTAAATGTGCTGGTTCCGGCGTTCGACTTTGCTTCGATGTCCGCAGGATTTTTTGGCGTATTCCAAGTAGCCCTGTTCATCAAGCGATGCGGCTTGAACGTTCGACTGGTAATGTATGACAAATTCAACTTCGATATTGATTACTCTCGCGAGAAGCTGAAGAATTACCCAGGGATGGAAGCGCTGTTCGATGATGTTGAAGTGGCATATATCGGAGATCGCATAACGCCACTAGCGATCTCACCGCTCGATAACTGCGTTGCAACAGTCTGGTATAGCGCCTATCTTGCAAAAAAAATCATGGCGCTTTGCGGCGGAAGAAAATTCCTTTATCTGATACAAGATTACGAATCAGTATTTCACCCCAGCGGCTCCCAGTATGCATTGTCAGATCTGAGCTACAGCTTTAACTACTCCGCACTTTTCTCATCTGAATCGCTGCGAAATTATTTCACCGAAAACAAAATCGGTGCATTTGGACGAGAAAATGTGGATTCCACGTACTTTAACAATGCATGCGCCAGTGCCCTCCCCCCCAAGGAGGAGTTCATCTCTTCGCGGCGCCAGGGCAAGAAAAAAAGGCTAGCATTCTACTCCCGGCCGCCAGTACACCGGAACATGTTCGAATTGGGGGCGCTCGCACTCATTTTGGCTGTTCAGGAGGGCGTCTTCCCAAAGGACGAGTGGGAGTTCGTCGGCATCGGCCTAGGCGAAGCAACCATCGAACTCAGCGAGGGGCTTCATATGAAGCAGATGGAACGCATGAACTTGCGCGAGTATCAGAATGTCATATCAACCTTTGATATTGGCTTTTGTTTGATGGCTTCCTCACATCCCAGCCTCCTTCCGTTTGATCTGGCTGGCTCGGGCGCCGTAGTGGTGACTAATAGTTTTGGCGTCAAGGATCAAACCTACTTCGACAAGCTAACTCGAGACGTTATCGTTGCTACGCCAGATGTACACGCCCTCGTTGAAGCGCTGCGTGTTGCCGTCAACCGGGCCAACGATCTGGAAACTCGCTACCAAAATGCCTTAGCGATGACATTCCCGCGCACCTGGGATGAAACCTTCACCGAGGAACATGTGATGTTCATTCGCAATACCTTCAAGGAGACGCTTCAATGAATACTCCACGCCTGACGCTCGGCGAAATCGGTCGACGACATGGCTCGGACAAATTCACACGCCATCGATACGAGAGTATCTACGAATATTTTCTCGAGCCGCTGCGCGATAGCCCCCTGAAATTGTTGGAAATCGGCATTGGGGGCGAAAATCTCGAGTCAGGTGGAGGCTCACTAATCGCATGGCGCGACTACCTACCCAATGCCGAGATTTTTGGAATCGACATCTATGACAAATCCTTTCTTGCCGGCGAGCGCGTACATACATTCATCTGCAACCAAGCGGAACCCGAGGATCTGAATCGCCTGTGTGACAAACACGGTCCATTCGACATCATTATCGATGATGGAAGTCATCGCGGGCCCGATGTCGCTAGCGCGTTATTCACACTATTCCCTCGCCTGCGTGCGGGCGGAATATACTTCATTGAGGACACTCAGACGAGCTACTGGCCCCAGTACAACGGCTCTTCGCTCGTACCGAATTGTTACGATACTGCCATTCGCTGGACCAAACTCGCCGTCGATCTCATCAATCGAGGCGAGATACTCGATCCTTCAGCTTTCCCATTAGCTGCAAATATTGACATCTCAGAGCTGCACGTTTACCACAACATATCTGTTCTGGTGCGACGCCCCGAGGGGCATTTACTCGAAAGTAATATTATTACAGAAAAAATGCGGGCGGACTTTCTAGCCGCAGATCTCGCAATGCATGGTGATATATCCTCATTACATATGGATCTTGCCCAAGACCCCGCCCTATTTCGAGCACTCCTAAAAAAAGTCGTAGAACTCGGCGGACTGAAAGAGTTACTTCGCGATTGATCGCCACCTAAAAACTGGTCGCGTGAATTTAGATAATAAAAAATATCGCAAGTCGACAAAGAATATAAAAATAAAAATAATCAATCTATAATCTAAGTTTTATGTAAAAATCGAAACGCGCTCTTACACCAATACGACAAACACTTTTCACCCGCCAAGCAATTCTCTTATGCTCTCAACTGCAATAACCGATCTTCGGGAAAGTTTGATCTCCTGGCGACTATGGTCGCTACTTGGATGGTTAGAAATTCGGCAGCGATATGCCAGATCGGCAGTCGGACCATTTTGGTTGACGATCAGCATGGCGATCATGATCGCTTCCATCGGGGCCGTATACGGAACATTATTCGGTCAAAACCTGACAGAATATCTGCCATACCTGAGCATTGGCTTGGTTATGTGGTTTCTGCTTGCGCAAATTGTCAACGATGGCGCAACAGTTTACATTCACAACTCGCATTACATTCGCCAAGCCGCCACACCAAAACTACTTTATGTACTTCAAATCGTATGGCGAAACCTCATTATTCTAGCTCATAATTTTGTTATTGTGATAGCACTCTTGGCTATATTTGGCGTAAAAAGTTGGACCACACTTCCACTGTTTGTTCCAGCGATCATTCTATTTATATTGAATGCAATGTGGATGGCAATGATTGCAGGGCTTCTTTCAGCTCGCTTTCGCGATCTACCGCAGATTATCTCCTCTTTATTCCAGGTAGCGTTCTACGTATCACCCATCATGTTTCGACCTGCATCATTAGTGAGATTCGAATGGATCGTTGATTTGAATCCCCTAGCTTATCTACTGCAATTGGTCCGAGGCCCTCTGGTGGGAGAAATTCCGTCTCTAGAGACCTGGGGAATTGCGATTGGAATGGCAGCAATTGGATGGACAGTCGCCTTGTTGCTGACAGGGCGCTACCTTAAGCGCATTCCGTACTGGGTTTGATCGGAGACTTCTAGAATGGCTTATCTCGAATTGTGCAATGTCGGACTAGATCTCCCGATCTATGACATACAAGGGCGCTCTCTCAAAAAGCGCCTCATGCGGCTGGGCAGACGTAATGAACTCGCTGAAAAATCTTCTGGCGTTATTGTAGTGAACGCCCTTGCCGGGATCAATTTGCGCTTGGATTCAGGCGACCGAGTCGGTCTCATCGGCCATAACGGTGCGGGCAAATCTACTCTGTTGCGGCTTTTGGCAGGCATCTACGCACCTACCTCCGGCTCCATTGAGAAACAGGGCAAGGCTGTTCCGCTCCTCGATATCAGCCTCGGGATGGACGAGAATTCAACAGGGTATCAAAATATTCGCCTGCGCGGCCTATTGCTGGGCATGACAAACGCGGAAATTCGCAACAAAGAAAGAGACATAGCAGAGTTCACCGGTCTTGGTGATTCATTGGACCTGCCGCTGCGTACATATTCAAGCGGTATGCGTATGCGACTTGCCTTCGCGGTTTCTACGGCGATAGACGCTGATATCCTGCTACTTGATGAAGTGATTGGCGTGGGCGATGCTTCGTTCCAGGAAAAGGCCAACGCACGTCTGCATGACCTTCATAATCGCGCACAGATTGTCGTTTTGGCCATCCACTCAAATGATGTCATTCGGCGAATGTGCAATAAGGTCATCTGGCTCGAGCACGGGCATATAAAAATGTTTGGCTCCACGGATGAGGTTCTCAGCGTGTACGAGGGCCAACATTAGGCATCGCCAAGGTATTCCCGCCCGCAGAGGCGATCGCCTACGGTTAAAATCGGGCCAGCGGTGGGAGCACCTAGCCCGATCTTCGCGCTCAGGTAGCAATGCGTGCACCACCATCGCTTTGAAACCTTGCTGTACGTCAGCCGCGCGATCGCCAACCGAATTCAGCTCTACAATCATCGACGGCCACAACAAGCGCTGAAGACGAAAACACCGGCTGAGGCTTTGCGTTCGCCGCTTAACCTAAGCAGGTTTCGCTGGATCATTCCACACCTTCTCTCAGATAGGTCCGGTTTACGTCGGCGGAGGGGTCAGCTTTACAGCGAGACCAATACTTAACCTAGGCTCGGCGCTTGGGCCGTCCATCCGACAGTTTGTAGGGCCTCTTTGCAGAGCACTCAGGGGCTCGCTTCACGTCGGCATGAGTAACTCTGGTCCGGTTTGGATAAGTATTACCTTTTGCTTTCCCGGGCGCCACATCGTTCGCAATCGCCCCGGCCAATCACATCGGCTTTTGGCCCCTACTTTCGCCTCATCACTCTTCTGCCAAAGCGGGCAAAGCGCCATGCGTTATGCATGATTAGGATGTACAGACTCGACTGCACGAGGAACAGTGCAAAGAGCCACTGATCTGGAACGCCCATCTTCCACCCCAACACGCCGATTAACCCCATCACGGCATTGCTCGCCACAATTATCCAAACAATGGAATTGGGCCAAAATCCAAGGCGCGACAGAATATGATGCAAATGTGTGCGATCCGCTGAAAGAGGGTTTCTTCCTTTCAGGGCACGGCGTAAAACAACCGCCAGCAAATCTATCAAAATAAAACCGAGTATCCACAGCATTACGACGGGTGGAACATGTTTTCCACCGTTGTATCGAGCTTGGGAAAGCTCGACAGCAAACCAGGCAATAGCAAAACCTAGCATCAGGCTGCCCGCATCGCCCAAAAAGATGCGTACCTTTCCCCGCAGAGGGGTACGTACATTGAAGATCAAGAAGCCAAGCAACGCCCCGCAGAACACCACACAAATACGTTGTGCAGCGCCGTTGCCCAACTCACCTGCAACGTAGGCAAACCAGGCAAAGATAACAAACGCCAGCCCGCCACATAGCCCGTCAATGCCATCGCTCATATTCATGGCGTTCGCCACCGCAACGACGGCGAACAGTGTCAGCGGAATCCCCCAGTTGACCAGATCAATCTCGCGCCGACCAAACAAATCCCCCAGCGACATCAAATAGACCCCGCCCCACGAGGTCATCAAAATCGCAGCAAATATTTGGGCAAGCAGCTTTGGGACAGCCGGTATATTGCGTAAATCGTCCATGACTCCGACCACTGCCAGCATGGATAGTCCACCCAATAAGGCAACGTAATAGCCCTGGGTTCGCATGTACATCAGAGACCCGATCCATACCGCCATGGTAATCGCAATGCCACCAATGAGCGGCACCTCGCCGACATGCCGCTTCCGTGCGTCCGGGCGATCAACCAAGCCTGCTGTCGCCGCCACAGGATGAAGGGCAAGGACCGCGAGTACACACGCTAAGAAGGAGGTACCGGGTACCCAGAAGAAATCAAACATGCCGTTATTTGTGTTGAATGTCGGCCCGAGCGAGACCGAGGCGATAGCGCCAGTATGCCTTTGAACTGAAGAGTCGCCCTAGGCTGGCGATATGCCAAGCCAAGTACCGCCACTTCCGATGGCTGGCCCGCTGGGCGTCGTGCACAACCACTGCTTCCTGCACCCAGGTAACGGATCGTCCCAATAGGTGCATGCGTAGACAGATGTCCGTGTCCTCGCAATACAGTCGATATCGCGAATCAAAGCCCCCCACATCGCGAAACGATTCACGGTCGAAGACCATGCACATGCCGGCAACCCAATCGACCTGCTGCACAGGAATCGTGGGCAAGTAATCGGCCGTGCGATGACCTCGCCAAAAACGCTTGAACAAGCGCCACGGCGACAGGACACGACGGGCGCTGTCCTCAATACGCCCTTGCGGCGAGACAACGCGCGGACCAACCACTCCAGGGTACAGCCTGACGTTGTCCAACAGTGGCGTTAAACTGCGCGGCCCCACGTGAATATCAGGATTCAGAACACAAAAATAATCCGCCCCACAGAATGCGAACGCTGCGTTGTGGTTTTCACCAAAGCCCTTTGGTACTACGTTTTCAATCCAGATCAACTCGAAACCAGGAGCTTCTGTAACGAAGGGGTGCGCTTCTGGCAAGTTCAGCGTAACAATGACCTGCAGTGGGACCACCGCGGCCAGTTCTCGAAGTTGCTGCAATAGTGGTTGCAGTAGCTCGCCTTGACCATGGCTTACGACGGATACTGCCACCTGCAGCGCGACATCCCCTGTTGCCTCTTGCATGAGCGACCCTTTCAGACTTGAATCAAGTCACGAACCATGCCGGCGAATCCATCAGCGAATCGATGATAACCGTGAGCGCGCGACTCTCGCATCACGGAAACCAGTCGCGGGCCTAGTGATTTGCGGAACGCTATGCGACGTAGAAAATGGCTTTGCGCCTCTTCCAGCAAAGCCAGCCGGTCTGTGGGAATGGGCACACTGGAAGACTCGAGACGCTGATGCAGTGCCTCAAGGCGAGCTAGCTTGTAACGAAGATATTGGTCGCGAGGCGTATTTACAACACGCCGTGCGTGCGTAACCAGTCGCGAAATAGTGGATACAGGAATACCAATCACATTGGCGCCGTGCTGGCGGTATTGGGTCAGTCTATCGGGCAGCATTGCCACAGTGCCTTGTGCAGCGGCACAAGCCGCAAGCCATTCGTCATGAATCCAGCCATCCGGAAACGGCAGCGCAAGTTCCAACAACTCGCGCCGGAATGCCGCTGTCGTACCGGTCACAAGATTACGCCGGCAGTACACTTCAAAAAACCGCTTGCCGCTCACCAATGCCTGCTCGTGGGGCGATAGCCTCAGCGCCTCAAATAACGATTTCCCCAGATCCTTTCCCTCGCCATCAATCAGCACGGCATCAGTATGTACAAGCAGGATCGACGGAGTGGTCTCTAGACACTCCATCAATTCAGCGACCTTGGTGTTAGCCCATATGTCGTCCTGATCGGCAAGAAAAATCACGTCGGTTTCTAACGAGCGGATCGCTTGTTCGAAATTGCGACGCACGCCAAGCCGTTCTTCATTGCGAATCAGAGAAACGCGCGTGCGACCCATACCTTCCATCTGCACTGCCCAGGCCTGCAGACGCTCCCAAGTTCCATCATCAGAACGATCGTCACACACCACGATATGGGCAGGCGCGCGTGACTGCCGAGCAATTGAATCCAGCTGAGGTTGCAAAAATACACCCGCATTGCACGTGCACATTGCAACCCCGCACGTCAGCTTGACGCTAGGTGCTACCTTGGGAACCGACGCGATTGCGGGTGATGTCCGCAGGTCTTCAATGGGCCCAGAAATCATATTTAATTAATTTCCGACAGCCTGCACAGTAGGCCATCAACTCAAATACCCAACCTCTTTGAGAAAATAGATCCGGGCCCCTAGCAGTCCAAACGAAGTGACTCCACTACGAAATGGAACTTGGAGTAAGCGATTCGATCTCGTATTCTGAAGAGGCCATTGGAATCTGAACTAGATTCGGGATTTGACTGAACACAGCCTCAAACGCGACCTCCCAACGCTCAGGAAGAATTGTAACGCCTGCATTCAATACCCTTTCACTCATCGGCATCCCCGCAGCACGTTTGAGAGCATCGAGCATGGGCTCCAATTCAGGCTCCGCACATACAATATTTGCAGAATAAGCTGACAAATCTTTCTTAGGCCCATATACAGTCGTGACCACTGCTGCGCCGGCTAGCGCGAACTCTAGCGGTGGATAACTGGGATGTGGCGCCATCATCAACGACAAAACAAGATCAGTCCTACATTTGAGATCATCATATTCATCGAGCGATAATTTCCCGAGATTACGAACAATCGCACCACATTCCAGTTGAATATTCGGGACTTGCGCCTCTCCAGCCATAACAATATCCCAGGCCTCACGATCCAGCAGCCCTCGCGAAAAAGCCTCATTTATAACACGCAACCCGAAGTAGAAAAGATTTCGCTCCACCCCTGGTCGACCGTAAAAGAAAAGCGTTTTCTTTGACTTCTCAGGGAGAGGACTCTTCCTATTATCGATCAGACGCGCCACCGCAGGCTCAAACGAAACCATTGGCGTTCTTGGACCCATAATTTCGGAATCCTTGACGCACCTAACCATTAATTGCGTATTACATACTGCTACAAATCGTTGGGTCTTATAGCTATGCTCTGCCAGCAACCTTGTATCGCCGTTTGCATAAAAAATTGGCTCATAATCCTGGACAAGATAAATAAAGCGCCGTTTAAGCGGAAGCGCCGCAGCGATCATTGCATCCCACCAAGCGCTCACCACCAGTTGGTCCTCCGGATGTAAATCCAGATAGCCATAATAGTTGTATCTTCGCTCAGCGACGCTAATAACCTCTATGCTTGCCGCATCAATTGGAATATGGTATTTATCAAACAGTCCTTGAAGTTTCGAAACCTTCCCATTTACCACTGTCTGAACAACACGGAGTCTCTTACCCGTCTTATTACTGTACAGCGCCGCAAATATCAATGCAGTGGCAACCCCTCCGAATAACGACGAGTCGGACAATGTAGGAACAAGCACAACTACAGCGGGAGCTCGCCCCGCTTTTGGTAATGCCGGCATGACCGGCGTGATATAAGCATTAGCGCTATAGTAAACTTCATCAAAAGACTTTGCCGTTATCTGTTCAGCAAGGGCTGGAAACGGGCGCCCCTCGATTCGCGCACTTAGCCAATGCTCCACACGGGAAGCAAACTGATGAACCGAAAGCAGTGCCTTTCGCATCAAAAAAACACCGCGCCGAAAGACTCTGAGGACAAATATCTTCTTACTCATTAGGCTCAGCCTCGTAGGCAAAAGACACAAAACGATCGCCTACTGCGGTGTCATAGCTCTCAAGATACGACAAATAGGATCGATAAAAATCGTTATAGGGAATGGGCTTATGTCGTCTAGATTGGCTCTCTTTGTGAAGAATATAACCTCTATCGGACCCAATCAACATTGTTTTAAAGCCTGCCTTCTCGAGGCGGATGCACAAATCTACATCACCACCGCAAATAATAAAACGTTCGTCAAATCCATTTATCGCATCGAATTTAACTCGTTCAACTACGGTGACAGCCCCCGTCACCGCACTCAGCGTCAGATCACTCCTAATATCCGGCTCCAACGCGCCTTCTGCACACAATTTTGTCACGGAGGACAGAGCCTTCCCAACGTGGATATGATCTGCGAGCCCTCCCGAGACCAGATACACTCCACCATGTTGGATTGTCTTACCATCTCCATATAGCAAAACGCAGCCGACCCCTCCGATTTCCGGTTCGATCGCACGCTTCACCATGACCTCCAACAACCCTTTCGATGACTCAACTAGCTCGGTATCATTATTCAAAAAAAGAATAACGCCACCGGTTGACTGCCTCACCGCCCAGTTATTCAATTTCTGATAATTAAATGGCTGATCGTAAATTAGAACCCTTGCTTCCGGATATTGAGAAATCCCCCGCCCAATAACAGCCAACTCCGCGTCACTTGAGTTATTACTTATAAGCAGAATTTCCTTACAGCGCGGCCCAAATTTCCGCAATGATTGCACGCACTGCAGAGTCATTTCCGCCTTATCCTTAAAAGGAATCAACACCGAGATATCAGAATTCATATGATCCCTTCCTTCACTGAGGACAATTTTTTTGCCTCACCAGAATTCCCTGCAATTTCTGATGGCACCCGCCTCATGCACTCAAGAAATATTGAGAACAATTGGCCCCAAAAAAACAAAATTGCAAGCTCAGATTTTATCCTCGTCTCGCCATCTCGTTTTTTCATGACTATCCCGGGGAGGGAAAACGACCATCAACATACCAAACAACCTCTGACACTGAATCCCTGCAGCGGGTGACTACATCACGCTTAGCAAGATCGAAGACGAGATGCCGACGAATATAAAGCTAGCGCGCAGCAACAACCAAAGAAATATCAGAAAGGCTCATCGTTTTTCGAGAGTAGCAACCCGACGATTCCTCTACTAATTCCCCTCAAATGAATACATCTGCAGATGCCAACACACTGCCGCCCTGATCCTTTGCAGCAAGGATGGGAGTGCCTTCAAAGGGCCACTCAATTCCTATGGTCGGATCGTTCCACAGAATACTCCGCTCGTACTGTGGGTAATAATAATCCGTTGTCTTATATAAAAACTCAGCACAATCGGAGAGAACAACAAAGCCGTGAGCAAACCCCTCCGGAACCCACAGCTGCTTTTTGTTTTCGGCGGACAGCTTTATACCCACCCATTTCCCGAAATTAGGAGAACTCTTTCGAATGTCTACTGCCACATCGAAAACCTCCCCAGCAACAACCCTCACCAGCTTCCCTTGCGGATTCTGGATTTGATAGTGAAGTCCGCGAAGTACGTGCTTCGCTGAGCACGAGTGATTATCCTGCACAAAATTCACATCAAGCCCAGAAACCTCGCAAAAGCTTTTCTGATTAAAGCTCTCATAAAAAAAGCCCCGATCATCACCAAATACTTTTGGCTCGAGCACGAGAACCTCCGGCAGGGAGGTAGGGGTGACTTTCAGATTCATTTAATTGCTTCCGAAATAATTTGCTGGAGATATTTTCCGTAGCCGTTCTTGGAAAGCGGTGCGGCCAATTTTGCTACTTGATCAGCACCAATCCACTGGCGTCGATATGCAATTTCCTCCGGACAGGCCACCATCAATCCTTGCCGGTTCTGCAGGGTGGCAATAAACGTCGCCGCCTCCAGCAGCGACTCATGCGTGCCCGTATCAAGCCAAGCGTAACCGCGGCCCATGATCTCGACGTCCAACTGGCCCTGCGCCAGGTAATGCTTGTTGACGTCCGTGATCTCGAGCTCGCCACGGGCCGACGGTTTAATGTCGGCGGCAATGTCGCACACCTGGTTGTCGTAAAAATACAGCCCGGTGACGGCGTAGTGAGAACGCGGCTTGGCCGGTTTTTCTTCCAGCGAGAGCGCACGGAAGTTCTGGTCGAATTCGACCACGCCGTAGCGCTCCGGATCGTGAACGTGATAAGCGAAGACGGTGGCACCGGATTGCTGCGTGGCCGAACGCGTCAACTGGGCCACAAGATCGTGGCCGTGGAAGATGTTGCCCCCGAGAATCAGCGTCGAGGGATCATTACCCACGAAGTCGCGCCCAATGATGAACGCCTGCGCCAGCCCATCCGGCGAAGGCTGCACCGCGTACTGCAGATTCATCCCCCACTTGCTGCCATCGCCGAGCATTTCCGTAAAGCGCGGCGTGTCCTCCGGCGTGGAGATGATCAGGATGTCGCGAATCCCCGCCAGCATCAGCGTGGACAGCGGGTAGTAGATCATCGGCTTGTCATACACCGGCAGCAGTTGCTTCGAAACCGAGCGGGTGATCGGATAGAGTCGCGTGCCGGAGCCGCCGGCAAGGATGATGCCTTTACGCATAGCGCTTCATTTAGGAAAGAATTTGATCTAGCAGAAGATGAATGCCCTGCTTCCAGTCCGGCAAATGAATGCCGAACGTTTCGGTCAGCTTGGCGGTGTTCATGCGCGAGTTGGCAGGCCGTGGCGCGGGCAGCGGATACGCCGTCGCGGGAATCGCCTCAATCTGCTCAGGATCGACTTTCAGGTCCACCCCATGCGATTTGACGTAGCACAGCACCTCTGTGGCGTAGCCATGCCAAGTTGTTTCGCCTGCCGCTGCCAGGTGGTAGATGCCGCCCGGAAACGCCGCGCGATCACCGGACAGCCAGAAGCGCGCAATGATTTGCGCGGTCACGTCGGCGATCAACGCTGCTGTGGTGGGCGCACCGAACTGATCGGCGATCACACGCAGGCTGTCGCGTTCGCGGCCCAGCTTCAGCATCGTCTTGGCGAAATTGCCACCATGCGCGCCAGCTACCCAGCAAGTGCGCAGCACAAGCGCCGCCGCACCCGAGTCGGCGATTGCCTGTTCGCCTGCGAGCTTGCTCTTGCCGTATACGGACTGCGGGTCTACCGCATCGGTCTCGACATAAGCGCCGGCCTTGGTGCCATTGAAAACGTAGTCGGTGCTGTAGTGCACCAGCAGACTGCCCAGCGCACGCGCTTCCTCGGCCAGAACACCGACCGCCGCGCCGTTGACGGCAAATGCCGTTTCGGCATCGGTCTCCGCCTTGTCGACAGCGGTGTAGGCGGCCGGATTGACGATCACGTCCGGGCGATGCTCGCGCACCAAGCGGCGCAGCGCGTCCGGCTGCGTCAGATCGCAACCGGCGCGATCCAGCGCGATCACTTCACCTAGGGGGGCAAGGCTGCGGCGCAGCTCAAAGCCCACCTGGCCGTTGCTGCCCGTGACGAGCAACCGGGGGACAGGATTCGCCTTACGCTGCATATTGCTTCGCCACCCAGTTCCGGTAGTCACCCGAGACCACGTCCTGCACCCACGCCTGGTTGTCCAGATACCACTGGACAGTCTTGCGCAGGCCCGTTTCGAACGTCTCAGCGGGTTTCCAGCCAAGCTCGCGTTCCAGCTTGCGCGCATCGATGGCATAGCGGCGGTCGTGGCCTGGCCGATCCTTCACGAACGCGATCTGATCGCGATAGGAACCCGTCGCCTTCGGCTTGAGTTCGTCGAGCAGGTCGCACAGGGTGTACACGACGTCCAGGTTGGTCTTCTCGTTCCAGCCGCCGACGTTGTAGGTCTCGCCCAATTGGCCGCGCGCAAGCACCTCACGGATGGCGGCGCAGTGATCGCCTACGTAGAGCCAGTCACGCACGTTCTGGCCATCACCGTATACCGGCAGCGGTTTGCCGCTGAGGGCATTGGTGATCATCAGCGGGATCAGCTTTTCCGGGAAATGGTACGGGCCGTAGTTGTTCGAGCAGTTGGTCGTCACGACCGGCAAACCGTAGGTATGGTGATACGCGCGCACCAGGTGATCCGACGCTGCCTTCGATGCCGAATACGGGCTGTTGGGCGCGTATGCGGTGGTTTCCGAGAACTGCGGATCGTTGGGCCCGAGTGAGCCAAACACCTCGTCCGTGGAAACGTGCAGGATTCGGAACGCCGCCTTGGCATCGGCATCCAGGCCACCCCAATAAGCGCGCACCGCTTCCAGCAGGGTGAACGTGCCGACGATATTGGTCTGAATGAACTCTGCCGGACCGTGAATGGAGCGGTCGACATGGCTTTCCGCCGCAAAATGGACCACGGCGCGCGGCTTGTATTTGGCAAGCAAGCCATCAAGCGCGGCGCGGTCGCAGATGTCGGTTTGGGAGAATACGTGACGCGGGTCGGCCTCAACGGGCTCCAACGTTTTACGGTTGCCTGCGTAAGTCAGCTTATCGACGTTGACGATGCCGTCGGCCGCAGGGTCGGCCAGCCAATTCAGAACGAAATTACCGCCAATAAAGCCGGCACCGCCGGTTACGAGGATATTGGACAAACTCAGTGCTCCTTGTCTCGGCCGTGGGAACTCGTTTGGGCCACGCAATGTACCCATGAGGCGCAGCGGAGTTGTTAAATATGGTGGGAAGTCGCGTATTCTATCCGACCCTAGGGCATACCCTGCCAAAGGGTCCGATCTTTTTGTAGCGCGTTGTAACACTTGAGGCGCTAACGCCTCAACCCCATCGAATGCGCGGTTGACAGCACATGACGGTTGCACCTCTCCCCCACGCCATCGGCGACCTCCAAGGCTGCTGCTCCCCCCTCCACTCGTTGCTGGCCGCCCTCCCCCCCAACGCCCCCCTGCGCTTCGTCGGCGACCTCATCAACCGCGGCCCCGAGTCGCTGGCCGCGCTGCGCCAAGTCATCGCACTTTGCGAGGCCGGCCGCGCCCGCACCGTCCTGGGCAACCACGACATCCACCTGCTGGCCGTGGCTGCGGGCGTGCGCAAACCCGGCAAGCGCGACACGATTGCCGACGTCCTCTCCGCCCCCGATAGCGACCAGCTCATTACATGGCTGCGCCACCAGCCGCTGGCCATCTTCGAAAACGGGTTCCTGCTGGTGCACGCTGGCGTCCTGCCTCAGTGGACGACTGGCGACGTACTGGAGTTGGCCGGAGCGGTGGAGCGTGAACTGCGCAGCCCACATTGGAAAACCTTCCTGGCTGATGCGTTTGGCAACCATCCAGACAAGTGGAGCAACGATCTCATCGGCATGGACCGCCTGCGCCTGACCATCAACGCGCTGACACGCCTGCGTTTCTGCAAGCCTGACGGCACGATGGAGTTCGAAACGACGGACGCCGACGGCGCGCCGGATGGCCACATGCCGTGGTTCGACGTGCCGGGCCGCCGCACGCGAGGCACACCCATCGTGTTCGGGCATTGGTCCACACGGGGGCTGGTGATGCGCGACGATGTGATGGGCTTGGATACCGGCTGCGTGTGGGGAGGCAAGCTTACGGCTGCCAAGCTGTCACTCGCGCCGGCCGGACGTGACGTGATCCAGGTGGATTGCGAGCAGGCGCAGGACCCGCTCGCGCACAAAAAGAAATAGCCGGTTGACCTAGCCCGCGCGAGCGATCAGGTTGGCAACGGCTTCCTGGCTATGTGCAGCCAGCGCCCGCCGGTCCATCTCCGGGGCCACCGCGGGGCCCACAAAGACTTCCACCACCAACGGCGGCCCGTTCAGCATGGCGTTGATCGTATCCATCATCGACAGATCGCCGACATACGCGGGAATGGTCGTCAATTCGCCCGTGGCAGCGACCCGATAGCGCAGCGCCAGTGGGCGGATCGGTGCGCCAGCGCTGACGGGCGCCTGGAACAGGTTGGCGTGGAACGGCAGCAGCTGCAGCCCGTCAGACGTCGTACCCTCGGGAAACACGCAAATGGCATCGCCCGAACGCATCGCATCGGCGATGACGTGCATGATGCGATGCGCGTCGCGCTTGCGGGCGCGCTCGACGAACAGCACGCCGGTCTGCGCGCACAGCCAGCCAATCACCGGCCAGCTGCGGATCTCTGATTTGGCGACGAAGCGCGGCGGGTACCAGCTGTTGATCGCATAGATGTCGATCCACGACACATGGTTGGAGACCAGCATGGAGCCGGCCAGCTCCTTGCCCGTGACGGGCTCGCCATGCACCACGAGCGACACGCGGAACAGCGCGAGCAACTTGCGCGACCACCGCTGAATCAGCGCCTGCTTGGTGTGCGGCTTGATCCACCAGAATAGCAGCGCGCACGTGATCAGGCCTTCGACCAGATGTACGAGCAAGCGCAGCTTGCGCCGCACATGCTTGCGCTGCGGCGAGCTGGCCTCGGCGGGCGCGCTTGCCACGCGCTGATCAATGCCCGTCATAGGCAAGGTGGCCAGCGACCATTGTGGCGCGCACGCGGCCGGCCAGCTCAAAGCCCAGGTAGGGCGAGTTCTTGCCTTGGCTGCGCAGAGCGCGAGGCTCAAGTTTCCAGGTCGCGTCCGGATCGAACACACACACATCGGCCATCGCACCCACTTCCAGCGAGCCCGCACGCAGGCCCAGCACGCGAGCAGGCTCGCTGGTGATGCGGGCCAGCGCCTTCGAAAGCTCGACCTTGTGCTCGGTGGCCCAGCGCAACGTGAGCGGCAGCAGGGTTTCGAGGCCGGTCGCGCCTGGCGTGGCCTCGGCAAACGGTAGCAGCTTCTCGTCGTCATCCACGGGCGTGTGGTCGGAACAGATCGCGTCGATCGTGCCATCCGCCAGCGCACGCACGATGCCATCGCGGTCGCGCCCGGAACGCAGCGGCGGCACAAAGCGCATCTGCGAATTGAAGTAGCCGATATCGATGTCGGTCAGCGAGATATGGTGGACGTTCACATCGCACGTGACCGGCAGGCCTTCGGCTTTTGCGCGGCGTACAAGCTCGATGCCGGCGGCCGACGACAAACGGCACAGGTGAACGCGGGCGCCTGTGCTGCGAATCAGTTCGAAGATGGTATGCAGGCGCACCGTCTCGGCGATTACCGGCACACCCGAGAGGCCCAGGCGTGAAGCCAGCGGGCCGCTTGCGGCCACGCCGCCCTTGCCCAGATACGGGTCTTCGGGGCGCAGCCAGACAGTGAAGCCGAAGGTCTGCGCATATTGCAGCGCGCGCATCAGCACCTGCGTGTCGGCCATCGGTGCATCGGTCTGCGAGAAGCCAACGCAGCCCGACTCAGTCAATTCGGCCATCTCCGTCAGCACCGCGCCCTTCAAGCCGACAGTGAGCGCACCGAGCGGATACACATGCGCCTGGTTCAGGTTGCGCGCGCGAAACTTGAGCATCTCGACCAGGCCGGGTTCGTCCAGCACAGGATCGGTGTCCGGCGGGCACACCAGCGAGGTCACGCCGCCGGCCATGGCCGCGGCCATTTCCGATTCGAGCGTAGCCTTGTATTCGAAACCCGGCTCACGCAGGCGCGCGGACAAGTCAATCAGACCCGGGCAAACAACCAGGCCCGTCGCGTCGATGGTCTTGTTGGCATGGAAATCCGCCGGCGCGTGGCCGACACCGACCACCTTGCTTGCCGCGATGTACAAGTCCTGTTGTGCGTCGACACCGTTGGCCGGGTCGATCAGGCGGCCGCCTTTGATATGCAGTTTCATTGCTCTTCTTAGTCGTTGTTGCCAGCCACGATGCCCATGACCGCCATGCGCACCGCGATGCCGAACGTCACCTGATTCAGGATCACCGATTGCACACCGTCGGCCACGGCGGAGTCGATCTCCACGCCGCGGTTCATCGGGCCGGGGTGCATGACGATGGCGTCCGGCTTGGCCAGCGCCAGGCGGTCCTGCGTGAGGCCGTAGGCCTTGAAGTATTCCTGCGCGGAGGGCAACAGCGCACCGCTCATGCGCTCGTTCTGCAGGCGCAGCATGATGACCACATCCACGCCCTTCAGGCCCTCTTCCATGTTGTGGAAGACCCGCACGCCCATGTGCTCCAGGCCACCCGGCAACAGCGTGCGCGGGCCGATGGCACGCACTTCGGCGCAGCCCAGCGTCGTCAGCGCGTGGATGTCGGAACGCGCCACGCGCGAATGCAGGATGTCACCGACGATGGCCACCGTCAGGTTGGAGAAATCCTTCTTGTAGTGGCGGATGGTGAACATGTCGAGCAGCCCCTGCGTGGGGTGTGCATGACGGCCATCGCCCGCATTGATCACGTGCACATGCGGCGCAACGTGCTCGGCGATCAGGTACGGCGCCCCGGAACTGGCATGCCGCACGACAAACATGTCCGCCTGCATCGCCGACAGGTTGTTGATCGTGTCGAGCAGTGACTCACCCTTGCTGGTGGAAGACGCATTGATGTTCAGGTTGATCACGTCCGCCGACAGCCGCTTGGCGGCGATCTCGAACGTGGTGCGCGTGCGCGTGGAGTTCTCGAAGAACAGGTTGAACACGCTCTTGCCGCGCAGCAGCGGCACCTTCTTCACCTCGCGGTCGGAATCCGATACGGAGACGAACTGCTGCGCGGTGTCCAGCACGTCCGTGAGGATGTCGCGTGACAGTCCCTCGATCGACAGCAGGTGCTTGAGCTCGCCGTTTTTCGTGAGCTGCGGGTTGGCAAAAGTCTTGGGCATGGAGAAACGAAAGGCGACGAGGTCAGGTCAGGTCAGGTCAGGTCAGATCAAGGCAGGTGCGGTGCGCGCTTGAAGTCAGGCGCCCTTGGGCTCGCGCGTGAAGGTGAAGCGCGCGCCAGCGCCTTCGCCGGCTTCGCTCAGCACGAGCGATTCGTCGGCGGGCAGCGTGATGCGTTCACCGATGTAATCCGGGGCCACAGGCAACTGGCGTTCACCGCGGTCGACCAACACGGCAAGCTCCACCGCCGCCGGACGCCCGTAGTCGAACAGCTCGTTGATGGCCGCGCGGATGGTGCGGCCGCTGGCCAGCACGTCGTCTACCAGCAGGATGCGGCGCTCGTTCACATCGAACGGCAGCGTGGTCGGCTGCGCCTTGGCGTGCAGGCCTTTCTTGGCGTAGTCGTCGCGGTGCATCGCAACGTTGACGACGCCGTATTCCGGCAGGCCAAGGTCATGTGCCAGCCGCTTGGCGATCCATGCGCCGCCGCTGACAATGCCGGCCACCGACCAGGTGTGGCCGTCGGCCAGCCGCGTGCGCAGTTGTGCAACGAGGCTCTGGTACAGCGCCTCGGCATCGATCTGTTGCGATGTCATGCGTGTTCGTCGAAAAACTGTTGGAGGATGATGCGCGCGGCTTCTGCGTCGAGCACATCGTCGGAGGCACCGGCATCCTGTGCGGCGATCGACGAATAGCGCTCGTCCACCCAGGTGACCGGCAGGCCATAGCGGCCGTGCAATTGATTGCCGAAGCGCTTGGCGAGCTTGATCATCGGCTGCTCTTCGCCATCGGGGTGGACGGGCATGCCGACCACGAAGCCCACAGGCTGCCATTCGCCGACCAGCCGGCTTATCTGCGCGAAGCGGAAATCGACCGAACGGTTCGGAATGGTTTCCAGCGCCCGCGCCGAGCGCGAAACCGTATTGCCCAGCGCCACGCCGATGCGTTTTTCGCCGTAATCGAATGCCAGCAAGGTGCCTTCCACAGGCACGGAAGCGGTGGCCGGACGTGCCGGCTCAGGCATGCCCGGCCTCACCCGACAGCATGGCGGGGTTGATGCCGAGCAGGTTCAGCGCCGCGGCAAACCGCTCTTCGGGGGGCACGTTGAAGATGATCTCGGGATCGGCCTGGACGGTCAGCCAGCCGTTGCGGCTGATTTCGTCTTCCAGTTGGCCGGCACTCCAGCCGGCATACCCGAGCGTCAGGATGAAGCGGTGTGGGCCGCCACCCTGGGCGACGGCTTCCAGCACATCCTTCGAGGTGGTCATCTCCAGCCCGCCCGGCACCGCCAGCGACGACGAATACGCGCCCGTGGCGTCGTGCAGCACAAAGCCGCGCTCGGTCTGCACCGGGCCGCCGTAGTACACGGATTGTTCTGCGAGGGGGTGGATTTCGAGCTTGAGATCGATCTTGTCGAACAGCGTCGCCAAGTCGATATCGATGGGGCGGTTGATCACGAGCCCGAGCGCGCCGCGCTCGTTGTGCTCACACATGTACACGACCGTGCCCGAAAACGCGGAATCCGCCATGCCAGGCATAGCGATCAGGAACTGATTCGTGAGATTGATAAGTGCGTCAGGCGAGGCCATGAGGGGGAGTTTACCAAAAGCCCTCGGCCGCTGCCCCTCTCATTTGGAGGAATCGGCCCTCGGCGCAAGGTTTTTTGTGGGTGGCGCATTGTGGCGCTTTAGGCACTCGTCACGGTTGCGTGCGGCGGCGTGATGTTCAGCGCCTCCAAGTCCGCGGCTTCCAGCCAGCGCCATTCGCCCGGCGCCAGATCACCCAGCGACAACCCGCCGATGGCGCTGCGGTGCAATCCGTCCACGTGGTTGCCGGCGGCCGCCACCATGCGTTTCACCTGATGGTATTTGCCCTGCGTGAGGGCCATGCGCAGGTGGTGCGTGTCGACGCGCTCGGCCCAGGCGGCGGCAACGTTTTCATTTTCGTCAGCCAGCAGCACGCCGGCGCACAGTTGGGCGATCTGCGCATCCGTCACGGGCTCGGCGGTGGTGATTTCGTACACCTTGGGCACCTGGTGGCGCGGGCTGGTGACAGTGTGAACGAACTGGCCGTCGTCGGTCAGCAGCAGCAGCCCCGTGGTGTCCTGGTCGAGCCGCCCGACGCACTGCACGGCGCGCTCGCGCAGCGGCACCGGCAGCAGCGTGTACACGCTCGGATGATGTTTCGGCTTTTGCGAGCATTCAACGCCAGCCGGCTTGTTGAGCATCAGATAGGCGCGGGCGTGGTATGCCCAGCGCTCACCGTCGACATCCAGGACTAGGCCGGCGGTATCGACCAGGGCATCGGGGCTTTCCATCTCGACGCCGTTGATGAAGACCAACCCCGCGAGGACGAGGTCCTTGCAATAGCGGCGCGTGCCGAAGCCCTGGGATTGCAGGATGCGATACAGCGGTAGACGAGAAGAATCAGCCATGACAACAACGTGAACAAGACAAAAAGGGGCGAATTTTGCGATACGCTCGGCCAGTCTAAAGAGCAACCGATTCCATCCGATGCCCTCCACCGCCCCAAGCCGCCAGCCGTACAACATCGGAGCGCACTTCCAGCGAGGTCTGGTGTGGTTCCGGCGCGATCTGCGGCACTTCGACCACGCGGCGCTGCATTATGCCTTGCGGCACTGCCGCGAGGTCTATTGCGTGTTCGTGTTCGACCGCGACATCCTCGACGCGCTGCTCGCGCGCGGGCTCCAGGCCGACCGCCGTATCGAGTTCATCCGCGCGTCCATCGAGGAACTGCGCAGCGCGTTACGCGAGGCCGGCGGCGACCTCATCGTGGTGCATGACCACCCTCGCCACGCGATTCCGGAGATCGCGCGCAAGCTGAACATCGAGGCCGTCTTCGCCAACCATGACGAAGAACCTTCCGCGCAGGCGCGCGATGAAGCGGTGCGCAAAGTGCTCTCCCAGCAGCCGTGCGCCTGGTTCGACTTCAAGGATCAGGTGATCTTCGAGCGCGACGAAATCCTGAACGGGCAAGGCAAACCGTACGGCGTCTTCACGCCTTACAAGAATGCCTGGTTGGCCGCGCTGACGCCGTTCGACTTGCGCGCCTATCCGACAGAGCCCTACTTCGACGCGCTGGCGAGGCCGCCTGAGGCACTTGCGCACCCAACGCCTGCGCTGGAAGCGATGGGCTTCGCGCACACCAATCTGTCGGAGATTGCCCTACCCACCGGCATGTCGGGGGGCCAGGCATTGCTCGACGAGTTTGAAGACCGCATGGACGACTACCATGCGCGCCGCGATTTTCCCGCCGTGCGCGGACCCAGCTATCTGTCCACGCACCTGCGCTTTGGCACCGTATCGATCCGCACGCTCGCTGCGCGCGCACATGCCGCCATGCTGCGCGGCAGCCGGGGCGCGGCGACGTGGCTGTCGGAACTGGTCTGGCGTGACTTCTATTTCATGATCCTGCATCACCGCCCGGATCTGGCCGACGGCGCCGCGTTCCATCCGGAATTCGACCGCATCCGCTGGGTGGACGGCGACACCGGCGACGCGCGCTTTGAAGCGTGGAAAGGTGCACAGACTGGTTATCCGCTGGTGGATGCGGCCATGCTGCAGATCTTCCAGAGCGGCTACATGCACAACCGCCTGCGCATGGTGGCGGCCAGTTTTCTCATCAAGGACCTTGGCATCGATTGGCGGCGCGGCGAGCAGTATTTTGCCGACGTGCTGAACGATTTCGACTTCTCAGCCAACAACGGTGGCTGGCAGTGGGCGGCGTCCAGTGGGTGCGATGCGCAACCGTGGTTCCGCATCTTCAACCCCGTCACGCAGTCGGAGAAGTTCGACCCGCAGGGCCGTTTCATCCGCAAGTACCTGCCGCAGTTGGCAAAGCTGCCCGACAAATACATCCACGCACCGTGGACGGCACCAGCCAATGTGCTGAAGGAAGCGGGCGTCGTGCTGGGCGAGACGTATCCCCGCCCCATCATCGACCACGCAGGCGCACGTGCGGCCACGCTGGACCGCTATGCCGTGACCAAGGCACATCGCACATCGGGCGCTGAAGCGGCGGCAATGAGCAAATCCAGCAACGACGATTGAAGATCGCCACGCAGCAAACAACAAGGGGCCGGTAGACCACCGGCCCCTTGTTGTTTTTGCGAAGCGCGTCGTCAGCCTGCCCTGGCCGCCGGCGCGCGCTCGCCGATGAGGTTGCGCAGATGCTGGAGCAACTCCTCTTCGTTGTACGGCTTGCCCAGGTAGACGTTCACGCCGATCTCAGCCGCGTAACGGCGGTGCTTGTCGGCCGTACGCGAGGTGATCATGATGATCGGCGTGGCGCCGATGCGCTCATCCGCACGCACGTTGCGCGTGAGGTCGAACCCGTCCATGTGCGGCATTTCGATGTCAACGAGCATCGCGTCGGGCGTGACTTCCTGAAGCTGACGCAGCGCGTCCACGCCGTCGCGCGCGAGCACGGCCTGGTAGCCGGAGCGCGTGAGCAGACGCTGCGTGACCTTGCGCACCGTGAGCGAATCGTCGACCACCATCACGATTGGCTGTGTGGCCAGGCCCGGCACGGCGTCGATGCTGCCGTCGCGGTGCAGCTCGGCCACGGCGCCCGTCGCTTCCTGATCGGATGGGCCACGTGCGGCGGCTTCGCGCTCGAAGCGCTGCGTGAGCACCACGGGGTTGTAGATCAGCACGATCTCGCCGTCGCCCAGCGTGGTCGCACCGGCAATACCTTCCAGACGTGCAAGGTGCGGGCCGATGTGTTTGACCACCACTTCGCGGTTGCCGATCACTTCGTCGACGTGCACGGCGGCGCGCTCGGCACCGTTGCGCACGACCACCGCCGGCGAGTACTTGCGCGCGCCCGTGACGGATGTCGCTTCTTCGAGCAGCGCGCCAAAGTAGTGGAACGGCACGGGGCCGGTCGGCAATTGCAGCGCGGCGGCGTTATACGCCTCGGCCAGCGCCTGCGGGCGCAGTTGCTGTACGTGGTCGATCATGCCCGACGGAATCGCGTACACACGCTCGTTCACGCGCACCAACAGCACCTGCGTGATCGCAGTCGTCAGCGGCAGGTGGATGGTGAAACGCGTGCCGACTACGGGCGTGGTCTGCAGCGAGATCCGGCCACCCAGGGCGACGGTTTCGGCACGCACCACGTCCATGCCCACGCCACGACCGGCCAGTTCCGACACCTGATCGGCAGTGGAGAAGCCCGGCGTGAAGATCATCTCGGTGAGGCGCGCGTCGCTGGCTTCTTCGTCAGCGGCCAGCAGTTGACGCTCCAGCGCGCGTGCGCGAATGCGGTCGAGGTTCAGGCCGGCACCGTCGTCAACGAAGTGCAGCACGACTTCGTTGCCTTCCTGCTGCACCTCGAGCGTGAGCTCGCCAGCCGGATTCTTGCCCTTGGCGCGGCGCTCGTCGGCCGACTCAATGCCGTGTGCGACGGCGTTGCGGATCATGTGTTCCAGCGGCCCGCCCATGCGGTCCAGGACGCTGCGATCCAGTTCCACCGTACCGCCCTTGATGAACAGACGGACTTCCTTGCCGGTTTCCGCCGCAGCCTGGCGGGCCACGCGATACAGACGGTCTGCCACGGTATCGAACTGCACCATGCGCGCGCGCATCAGGCTGCGCTGCAGGCCGCGCGTGAGGCGTGCCTGGGTTTCCAGATCGAGCGATGCCTGATCGAAACCGCGGAACAAGTTCTGCTGCACCGTCGCCACGTCGTTGACGGACTCGGCCATCATCCGCGTCAGTTCCTGCAAGCGCGTGAATCGGTCGAACTCCAGGGGGTCGAACGACTCGGAATGTGCAGCCGCATCGGCAATGCGCGACTCCATCTGCGTTTCGGCCTGGATTTCGATCTCGCGCACCTGCGAGCGCAAACGCGCTACGTTGTCGTTCAGTTCCGACAGGTAGGTCTTGAGCGCATCGACTTCCGACTCGAGGCGCGCACGCGCGGCACCGACTTCACCCGCATCGTTGATGAGCGAATCGAGCGCACGCGCCTGCACGCGCACCATCGCGCGCTGGCGTTCGGCCACTTCCAGGGCTTCGGCTTCCGGGCTGCGCGTGCCGGTCAGATCGACGTTCGTCGATACCGCAACAGCCGGCAGCATCGATGCGCCGGACGATGCATGCGCGTCGGCGGCCGTCTGCTGCGTATCGGCGGCATCGGCTAGGCCGGCATCGAGCGGCAGCAGATTGCCCGCGCCCAGGGCATCGACGTGCGCCTGGATGCGGTCAAACCAGACGTAGAGCTTGCGGAACAGTGCGCCATCCACGCGGTTCTGACGCAGGCCGCCTTCAATGGCGCTCTCCATTTCGTGCGCGGCCTGGCCCAGCGTCATGGCGCCCGCCATGCGCGCACTGCCCTTGACGGTGTGCAGATTGCGCAGCAGCAGGCCAGCGGCATTGCGGTCCTGCGGCGCGGCTTCCCACGCACGCAGGTGCTGGCCCAACTCGGGCAGCGCAACGTGCGCTTCCTCCAGGAAGATCTCGAGCAGCGCCGGGTCGAGCGCGTCGGTCGGCGCCTGGCGGACCAGCTCACCCACAGCGGGCTCGGCCACCGGCGACTCGTGCGCGGGCACGAACGTCGACGTCACCTGTGCCGGTTCGAAGCCGGGCTCGCCAGCCAGGCCTGCGGTTTCGTTCTCGGCTTGTTCGGCTTCGGTAAAGGCGGCAGGCGCCGGCTCCAGCGGCAGGCGCGGACGCACGAGCAGCCGCTCGCACAGTTCGTCCAGGCTGCGGCGCAGCGGCTCGTCGGTGTCCGGCCAGAGGCTGGCGGCAAATTGATGCAGCATGCCGCGCATGCGCTCGACGGCTTGATCGAGCAGGCGGAAGTCGCCCGGATGCATCGCCACCGGGCGACTGTTCAGATTCAGCAGCACCTGCTCCAGCGCCCCAGCCAACTGGCGCACGGGCTCCAGCTCAACCACGGCGGAACTGCCTTGCAGCGTGTGCGCGGCGCGCAGGGCCAGCTCGCTCGGCGGCGTGCGGCCTTCGTGGCGCCACTCCGAGAAATCCACGCCGAGCCGGCGGATCAGATCATCGGCTTCCTGCAGGTAGACGTTGTACAGCGCCACGCTGATGCGGACCGGACCAATCTCCTTCACGCCGTCGTCGTGCGGTGCTTCCTCCAGCTCGCCGGTCTGCGCGAACGGGAACGGGATCACCTTGGCGTCGGCATCGGCGGCAACCGGTTCAGCGGCAGCGTCCTGAATCGTCTCTTCGACGTGCTCTGCAACCGGCTCGACTGCCTCATGCTCGACCAGCGGTGCGGTCGCCTTGGGCATCGGCGCCTCGACGTCGGGCAGCGCAGGTTCGTCTTCCCACTGGAGCGCGACGGCTTCTTCGGCTTCTGCAACGGGCACATCCGGTGCAGTCAACTCCATCGGCTGGATCGCGTCGATGTCGTGCAATGCGGGTTCCGCAGCCGGTGCTTCGGGCACTTGCGGCTCAGCGTGTTCGGGAGCGGCCTGCGTTTCAGGCACGGCCTCCAGCCACACGAACGGACCGCCATGGCGCACGCGCTCTGCGGCGGCAACCAGCGGTTCAATCGCGTGATCGGCTTGGGGCGATTGCGCGATGGCAGCGGCCCACGTCGACAACTCGGACTCGGCGCGCGTCAGGAGCGCGGCCAGGTCATGCGTCGGCACACGGCTCTCGGCCAGCCAGACATTCATCACCTGCTCGATGGCCCAGGCCGCCTCGCCATAGCGCGTGAGCCCGACCATGCGGCCCGAGCCCTTGAGCGTGTGGAACGCGCGGCGCAACTGCGTAAGCAAGTCCAGGTCCGAACCGGCAGCCAGACCGCCCGTGCCCATGTCGGCAGCGGCCTGCAGACCCTGCAGGTCGGCGCGCACGCCGGCCAGCACTTCTTCGGCTTCAGACAGGAAGATGTCGAGCAGCTCGGCATCGATGGATTGGGTATCCCGTGCGGCAGTTGGCGCAGGCGCGGCGGCCGCAGGCGCAGCAACCGGTGCCGCCAATGCGGCCTGCATCCGCTCAAGCGCGCCGGGGCTGCCAACCTGCCATGCATCGAACTGGGCCAGCGCCTCTTCCAGGCGGCGTCGGCGAGCCGGATCGTCGTCGATGGCGGCGGCATCGCGCGCTTCCTGCAGCGCAGTGCGCAGCTCCGCAGCCAGCGGGTCGGTCGGGTCGACCGGTTGCTTGGCCAGCAGGCGATCAAGCAACGATTGCAGCGGCGACGCGGCATCGGCATTGGCGATGTCTGCGCCGACGAGCGTTTCGGATTGCGGCTCGCGGCGGGCCAGCATGCCGGATTCGGTGTCGAAGGCGAACTCGCGCCACGCGGTTTCGCGCTCGGTGGGCGTCAGCTGGCCTTCAATGACGATCTCGTCGACTTGGCCGCCGGTCAGTTCTGTGCCGGCAGACAACGCATCAAGCAAGGCCTGCAGACCGCTGACGTTGGCAGCCAGCGCAGCCAGGTAGCGCTCACGATCGGCAGTTGCGCCCTCGCCCGCGGCTTGCAGCGCGTTGATGGTCGATTGGGCAGCTTCGGTGGCGTGCACTGCCTCATAGGCGTCGAGCGCGGCAAAGGCAGTTTGCATCTCGCCGAACAGGCGGGCGGCTTCCTGCAGGCCGCCGCTTTCCACGCCTTCGCGCTCGAACGCATCGAGGTGCGTTTCGGCAGAGGCCAGCAACGTTTGCAGCGCGCGAACCTGCTCGGCATGCGCGCGGCGTTGTGCAGCTTCTTCGGCCAGGAGCGTGAGCCATGCGGGAGCCGGCACGGCGTGACCGTCTTGCGTCGCGCGGGCGTGTTCGGCCAGTTCGCTGCAGCGGGCGGCAAACCACGCGCTGCGCAAGTCGCCGGATTCGCCATGCACCGCCCACGGGCGGGCCAGCATGCGCGAGAGGAATTGCAGCGTGGGCGCAACGTCCTGCCCGGCAGCTTCGGTCAGACGGTTCGACAGGTCGGACAGGGCCGGCTGCCCCAGCGCATCGGCATGCAGCGCAAGGGTCTGCAGTGCAGCATCGAGTTCGTCCGCCGCGGGTGCAGGTTGTTGACTGAGCGTTTCGAGCGAACGACCGACGCGTTGCAGCGTGTCGCTGGCGTCGGTCGGCAGCAGTGCGTAGTACTGACGCGTGTGCAGTGCGCCAGCGGGCGCGTGCGTGGGCGGAATCGCGAAGGCCTGCACGCAGGCCACGATATCCGGGCCAAGCGTGTCGTCGCCAACCGGCACTGCCGGTGCGTTGCTGTACGCCATGCCGGCCAGCAAATACAGCGCGTCGGTCAGCAGGCCTTGCGGCAAGTGGACGTTGTTGTGCGAGTACTGGCGCAGCAGCAGGTTGACGCGTGCGGCCAGGCGCTTGGCGGTCATGTCGGCCGGCACCAGGCCCGCACGCAGGGCGCCAAATGTCAGGGCCAGCACGAGCCACAGATCGCGCTGCAGATCGTCCCCGGCGCGGCGCGGTTCGCGCTCCAGCGCACGGATGCCATGCAGCAGGTCTTCCAGCGGTGCGTAGGCCGCTGCCGCGGCCGACGGATCCACCACCGCACCATCGGCGTTCGAGGCCGGCGCACGCAGCGCGGTCAGCAACGCCAGTTCGAACTTGCGGCGCAGGCGCGCCAGCCCCGGCAAATCGCGCGAGGGCAGCAACAGCGCCGGCAGGTGGCGCAGCTCATCGGCCCACAGGTCAGCCGGGTGGATGCGCTCTTCGCCCAGGCGGGACAGCACGGCTTGATACGGCTGGAACAGGCGCAGCGGCTCTTCGGCCATGCCGGCCATGAGGTCGGAAACGTATTCCTGCAACGCCTGCACGGCGCGCGAGAACACGTCCAGCGTTTGGGCGTCGGCGGCGACGCTGCCGGCATCCACCGCCTCGAGCAGGCGCTTGGCGGCTTGGCAATACACGTCGACACCGCGCAGACCCACGATCAGCAGCGCGCCGGCAGCCTGGTGCAGATACTGGCCGGCTAGGCGCAGCGACGTCGTATCGCGCGCACCGATGACCTCCGGATCGGCGATGACATCGGCCGCGTATTCGCCGAACTCGCGCACGGCATCGTCCAGCGCAGCGCGCATGTTGGGCGCGACCCACGCCAGCGCGGAGAGATCACGCGCGGGCACGGCAGGCTTGGGGCCGGATTTCTGACGCCCGGCTGGGGCTCCCACCGCCTCGACAGAGGCGGATTCGGGCTGGGCGGAAGATTGATGACGCATGTGTGCTTCCAAAAAGCAGGTGGCGGTTGCCGCGATTGCCCCCGGGGTGGCCCCTTCGGCGTTCCCGCCCGAAATCCAGAGGTGACGAGATCAGGCGATGCGGAACCGCGCCACCGAGTCACGCAGTTCTTCGGCAAGCTGCGTGAGCTGGCGCACCGACTGCGCGGTCTGGCGCGTACCGGTCGACGTCTGTTCCGTGATGTGCAGGATCTGTTCAATGTTCTGCGCAACGTCCGAAGCCAGCGTCGCTTCGTGCGACGTCGTCTGCGAAATGCTCTCAATCAGTTCGGCAAGCTGGCGCGACACGCGACCGATCTCCACCAGTGCAGCACCGGCGTTATCGGACAGCTTCGCCCCTTCCACCACACCCGCCGTGCTGCGCTCCATGGCGTGCACCGCGTCTTGCGTGTCGGTCTGAATCGTGCGGATCAGCGCGCCGATCTGCTTGGCTGCCTCGGCCGAACGTTCTGCCAGGCGCTGCACTTCTTCTGCCACCACCGAGAAGCCGCGACCGGCTTCACCAGCGGATGCCGCCTGAATGGCAGCGTTCAGTGCCAGCACGTTGGTCTGCTCGGTAATGTCCGAGATCAGCTCCACGATTTCACCGATCTCCTGCGACGATTCGCCCAGGCGCTTGATCCGCTTCGAGGTTTCCTGAATCTGGTCACGGATGTCGTTCATGCCCGTGATGGCGTTCTGCACCGCCTGCTGACCTTGCTCGGCAGCGGCCAGCGAGGCGCGTGCAACGTTGGCCGATTCAGCAGCACCGCGCGAGACCTGCGTAATGCGGTCCGCCATCTCCACCACCGACTGACCGGTCTGACGAATCTGGCGCGATTGTTCTTCCGATGCGGCCACCAGGCTTTCCGACGTGGTCTGCACCGCCGACGATGCCTGCGTCACCTGCTCGGCCGTCTGCTGCACCCGGCCGACCAGCTCGCGCAGTTCTTCCACGGTGTAGTTCACCGAGTCGGCGATGGCGCCGGTAATGTCTTCCGACACGGTGGCCTGCTTGGTCAAGTCACCGTCTGCAATGTCCTGCAGTTCGTTCATCAGACGCAGAATTGCGGCCTGGGTGGAATCGTTGTTGCGCTTTTCCACCATCCGGCGCTCTTCAGCTTCGCGCTGGCGCGCTTCTGCTTCCATCGTACGCACGCGCGAATCGCGCAGGTACAGGGCGGCCAGGCCGGCCAGGCAGACCACGGTCAGGATGGCCGACAGCACCACCGCACCGAGCGTCATGGGGCGGCTGCGCACGCTGCCGGCATAGGCAGACTGCAGGTCAGACAGCTCGGCACGCAGCTTTTCGTTGTCGTTGAAGATCTGCTGTTGGGCGCGCTTGGCGGCGATCAGGCCCGGCAGGTTTTCCAGAATGATCTGCGTGGTCTTCTGCACGTTGTCGAAACGGGTCGACAGTTCTTGCAGGTAGCCCTTCGTCTCGGCATCGGTGGCGGCCGACAGGCGCAGCGCTTCCGAGCCGTTGAGCAGTCCGTTCAGGGTTTCACGGAAGGTGTTGGTGTCCTTACCGAGCAGGAACGCCGTTTCCGGGTTCACGCCTTCGCCGGCCAGGAACTCGTTCATGTTCTTACCCAGACGCTGCGTCAACATCACCAGCTGCGACGAGGCGGCCACTTCACGGGCCGGCGCGTTGGTCTGCAGCTTCATCGACGAGATCTGCTCGGCTTCTTCCAGCAGTTCGGGGTTCGACGCGTTGAACACGTTCAGCGTCTTACCCACCGCCACCAGCGTCTTTTCCTGCGCCAGAATGGCCTGGGCGCTCTTGTCGCTGCGCTTCCACTCTTCGATCGACTTGTCGAGCAGTGCTTCGGCCTCGCCACCCGAGGCGCGCACACCGCGCTCCGAGTTGCCATTCTTCAACGCATCGAGGTTTTCCTGCAGACGCGCGCGGCTCTCCTTGAGCTGGGCGAATGCGTTGGTGTTACCCAGCAGCGCCACCGGCACCGCCTTGGCCAGTCGCTGCGAGTGCATCAGCGTGTCACCGGCAATTTCAATCTGCACCGAACCGTTGTTGGCCTGGCGGTTATCCAGGTACACCGAGATCAGCAGGGCCAGCAGGCCGACCACCAGGCCGATCGTGAAGACACGCTGCTGCGCGGCAAACGGCACGCGCTCCATCCAGCCGACCACGGCGTCCATGGGCGAGCGGCCCAGCTGCGTGGGCGTGCCAGCGGGATTATCGTCATCCGTATGGGACGCATTGTCCAACTGCGCCAACTGCACGGAAGCCGCCGACGCGCCCTCCGCTGCAACCTCGGGCGCCCCAGCCTCACCGGCACGGCGACCTGCGTTGAACCACTTGAACCCCATAGGACCCTCTTGTCTTGTCGATGCTGCCGTCTCGTTCTGTCGAGATCAGCCGCATGGATTTCCCGTCCGCGTCCGCGCCTTGTTCAACCTGGCGTGGTACGCACCTTCGGCGGAGCCTGTGAATACACTTGGCCACCTGGCGCGCCCTGTTGCGCGCGCCACGCACCGCCTCTTGCCCCTGCGCACCCCGCTCCCGTTGCGGCGTGCCCAATCGTTCTTGTTGGCTCTAAGGCTCTACGACCTGATTGCCCAATCGCTTTACGTGCGGCTGCGACCGACCTGCAGGAACGCCGGATCGGCCAGCAACTGCCGCACATCCAGTTCGCGCCATTGCGTGCCCTGCGCGTCGCGCCAGGCGCGCCCCAACCACGGACGCCCCTCTTCCGCCGTGGCTTCCGCGGGCTGCAGATCGCTCAGGCTGCGCAGGCCGGCCACGCGCGGCACGACAATCGCGCACGCACGCTGCGGGTCTTTGGACAGCACCACGATCTTGGCGCCGCTGCCACTGCCCGTCGGCGCTTCACCGCAGAACAAGCCGAAATCGATCACGCCGAGCAGGTTGCCGCGCGCATTCACGAGACCGAGGTACCACGGCTGCGTCAGCGGCACGCGTGCGGGCGGCTGGTAGTCCAGCACCTCGCCGGTTTCGGTCAGCGACAGCAGCCAGTGGTGTTCGCCGATCTGCACGCCCAGAAAGCCTTCCGTCGCCGACTTGGCGCGCGCCTCCTGCAGGCGGCGGGCCAGCATCGCCTGGTATTCGTGCAGGCGCTGGCGGGAGGTCAGGTTGGTGCGCTGTTCGTTCACGTCTGGCTCATGTCCGGTGCTGGGTCTTTGCTGCGCGCCGTCTCGACGTCGCGCTTCTAAACGAACTGCCGCAGGATCACTGCGCCAGCTTGGCGATCTTCTCGAGCAGCTCTTCGGCCTTCACCGGCTTGACGATGTAGTCCGATGCGCCCTGGCGCATGCCCCACACGCGGTCGGTCTCCAGGCCCTTGGTCGTGCACATGATCACGGGGATGCCCTGGAAGCGCTCGTCCTTCTTGATGGCGCGGGTCGCCTGGTAGCCGTTCTGGCCCGGCATCACCACGTCCATCAGGATCAGGTCGAAGGTTTCGGCTTCGAGCTTGGTCATGGCCTGCTCGCTATCGGCAGCGACCGTCACCTTGAAACCGTTCTTGCCGAGAATCTCCGACAGGTGCAGCGCTTCGGTCGGAGAATCATCGACCACCAACACTTTCTTGATTGCCATACAAACAGTCCTTCGTTAAGAGAGATGCCGTCACTGCGCGGCAGCTCGCGCCACCGGCAAATGCGTCTGGACCGCCTCCAGCAGCGCTTCCTTCGAGAACGGCTTGGCGAGATGGTCCACCGCCCCGACCGACTTGCCCCGCGCACGGTCGAAAATCCCGTCGCGCGAAGAGAGCATGATCACAGGCGTGGCATGAAACTTTGGGCTTTTCTTGATCAGCGAGCAGGTCTGGTAGCCGTCTAGATTGGGCATCAGGATGTCGCAGAACACGAGATCGGGCTTCAGGTCACCCACCTTGGCCAGTGCGTCGAAGCCGTCTTCGGCCAGCACGACCTGGCACCCGGCCTGGGTGAGGAAAATCTGCGCGGTACGGCGAATGGTGCTGGAATCGTCGATTACCAGCACTTTGCAGCCTGTCAGGGAATGCGCCAGCGGAGAGTTCGCCAGCGGTTGAGAGTCAGCCAGTTGTTCCACCCGCGCGGATTGCATCATGTTCTCGCAGTGCGCGACCACGGGTCGCCACGACATTCTGACCGGATGGATCGCGGCAAATCGCCACGCAGCGCGCCCTCCAAACGGAAAAGGCCCACGCTGGCGACGACTTCAAAACTACGCCCCCCGGCCCGCTTATGAAGTGTGAAGCTCAGAATTTGACGAAGTGTGACAAGTCACCTATTCGCCGTCAATGGCGCCGGCCGTCCGCCGAGCGCTTGTGGCATGGAAGCGACGAGCCCATTCATCGAACCGTCACTTCCTGATACTTGGCTGTCAGCAAGAGGGCAAACACTCACTTGCCGACGGGAGACAGGTCAGATCCGAATCAGATCTGCACCATTTCGAAATCTTCCTTGCGCGCGCCACACTCGGGGCACGTCCAGTTGATGGGCACGTCTTCCCACTTCGTGCCGGGCGCAATGCCGTCGTCCGGGGCGCCTTGTTCTTCGTCGTAGATCCAGCCGCAAATCAGGCACATCCACGTCTTGTATTCAATCTGTTGTTCCATAGGGCAAAGCTTCGGTGGTTCCGTCTATTAAAATGGCAGGCCAGATGGTACCGAATCGCGCCCGGCTGCGCCAGAACAGGCAGCGGGCAGACACGGTGTTTGACTGCATCCAACCCGGATCTGCGGCAAACCACCACATAATCGCCTCGAACCGCCTTTAAACCGTGCCGCAGCGCCGCTCTGCTCGGCGCCACGCTCTCTCCCAACACCCTCCATGTCGACTCCCTCCCGCAGCGCCGCCCTGTTTGAACGTGCCCAGAAGACCATCCCCGGCGGAGTGAACTCCCCGGTACGCGCCTTCCGCTCGGTGGGCGGCATCCCGCGCTTCATTGCCAAGGCAGCCGGCCCGTACCTGTGGGACGCGGACGGCACCCACTATATCGACTACGTCGGCTCGTGGGGCCCGATGATCGTTGGCCACGCGCATCCGGAGGTCGTGCGTGCCGTGCAGGACGTCGCCGCCGACAGCTTCTCGTTTGGCGCGCCCACCGAGGCCGAAGTCGTCATGGCCGAGGAAATCTGCAAGCTCGTGCCGTCGATCGAGCAAGTGCGGCTCGTGTCGTCGGGCACCGAAGCGACCATGAGCGCCCTGCGCCTGGCGCGTGGCTTTACCGGGCGTGACCTGATCGTCAAGTTCGAAGGCTGCTACCACGGTCACGCCGACAGCCTGCTGGTCAAGGCCGGTTCAGGCCTGCTGACGTTTGCCGATACGACGCAGAACGCACCGTCTTCCGCCGGCGTGCCGGAAGACGTGGTCAAGCACACGATGGTGCTGCCGTACAACGACGTGGCCGCACTGCGCGAGGCGTTTGCCCGCCACGGCAAGGAAATCGCCGCCGTGATCGTCGAGCCAGTGGCCGGCAACATGAACCTGGTGCGAGGCAGCAACGAATTCCACCAGGCCATGCGCGCGCTGTGTACCGAGCACGGCGCCGTGCTGATCTTTGACGAGGTGATGACGGGCTTTCGCGTGGCGCTCGGGTGCGCGCAGGCGCTGTACGGCATCAAGCCGGACCTGACGTGCCTGGGCAAGGTCATCGGCGGGGGCATGCCGGCCGCTGCGTTTGGCGGCCGCCGCGACATCATGGGGTTCCTGGCGCCCCTGGGCAACGTGTACCAGGCTGGGACGCTGTCGGGAAATCCGCTTGCGGTGGCGGCTGGGCTGACCACGCTGCGGTTGATTGCTGCGGATGGTTTCCATGACAGGCTCGCTGTCCAGACACGAAAACTGGTGGATGGGCTGGCCGAAATTGCGCGCGAGGCTGGCGTGCCGTTTGCCGCTGACAGCGTGGGCGGCATGTTCGGCATCTACTTCCGCGAAGGCGTGCCGACGAGCTTTGCCGAAGTCACCAAGAGCGATGTTGGGCGCTTCAATGCGTTCTTCCATGCGATGCTGGATCAGGGCGTCTATCTGGCACCGTCCGCGTTTGAGGCGGGTTTTGTGTCCGCCACGCACGATGATGCGATTCTGGATGCGACATTTGAGGCGGCCCGGAAGGCGTTTAAGGGTATTTGAGTTTTTTGTATTTGGGGGATGGGACTTGGCGGTGCATCCCCTGTTTCATCCCCTGCCGGGACTGAAACGGGGATGAACCACCAAGAAAACTCAAACCCGACCAACCACCTCCCCCAACTCCCGCCCCAAACCCTCAGAAGCCATCATCATCGGCACCCGCAACACATTGCGAATCAACCCCTCGGCAGCCAGCCAAGCCTTCAAAGGCCCAGGGTTCGTCTCGGCAAACAGCAACCGAATCACCGGTGCCAGCGCATGATGCAACCGTCGTGCATCGTTCAACCGCTGCTCCTGCACCGCCCTTGCCATCTCGACAAACAGCTCCGTGCGGACATGCGCGGCAGCAATAATCGCCCCGACACCGCCGGCGCACAGCGTGCCGAACACCTGCGCATCTTCCCCGGCCAGCACCTGCAACCGCCCGTCGGCGATCAGGCGCTGCGTCTTGTCCGCGTCGCCGCCGCAATCCTTGATGCCGTGGATGTTGGGATGCGCCGCCAGCGCGAGCAGCGTTTCGGTGTCGATGTGTGCGCCGGTGCGATACGGAATGTCGTACAGCAGCACCGGCACGGGCGAAGCATCGGCCAATGCAGTGAAGTACTCGATGATCCCGCGCTGCGACGGGCGAATGTAGGAAGGCGCCGGAATCAGAAACGCTGCCGGCCGATGTTCGGCGAGGCGCAGCATCCGCTCGCGCACCGATGCGAGAGCGCTGCCCGAGACGCCCATCACCACGGGCAAGCCGTCGGCGGCGGCACGTACCGTATCGAGCACGTCGGCCTGTTCCTGATCGGTCAGCGCTGCCGCTTCGCCAGTGCTGCCACACGCTACGAAACCGGCGACGCCCAGCGCGCGATACCGCATCACTAATGTATACAGCGCGCCGTAGTCGACCGATCGCGCCGCGTCATCGGCAAACGGCGTCACGATGGGCACCCAGATGCCCGCATACGACGGACGTTCGTTGGTGGACAAATTGGTGGATGAATTTTCAAGCACGACAACACTCCTGGACGAATCAACGACCGGTCAAAGAACCGTCAGAAGCGCTTCGGGAATGCGGCCCCGCGAGATGCGGGAGAGAGGCAACCGTGTCCAACGTATCGGTCAACCGCTGTTCCGTCGCCCATCTGACGGAACAGCGCTCCGGTCAGACGAGCGGCTGTTTGGTGGCTTTTTTGGCGCGCGCGAGCGTCGACACGACCGACAGGCTGAAGGCCGGTGCCGTGCAGATCGACGAGGAACGGGAAATCACGCGCATGGAAATTGTCAAAAAAGTCTCCATACCGTACTGATGTGTGACTGGAGCGTCAAGCGCATAAGCTACAGTGCGCTGAAACGTCATGCGACGACGTCGGTCTCATGCCACATTCTTTTCAGATTCAGATCTTGAGGACTTCATGACCCCTGCCCTGACCTTCCGCTCGACGCGTTTTTCGGTGCTGCGCTGGCTGGCGCTGTCGTTGGCCGTGCTGGCTGCGCCATTCCTGTCTGCGTGCGGCTACAACGACTTCCAGGCGAAGGACGAAGCCACCAAAGCGGCCTGGGCCGAGGTGGTCAACCAGTACCAGCGCCGTGCGGACCTGATTCCCAACCTGGTGAATACGGTCAAGGGCTATGCCTCGCACGAGAAGGACACGCTGGAAGCGGTGACCAAGGCCCGGGCCGCAGCCACCAGCTTCCAGATCACGCCGGAGGTGCTGAACGATCCAGCGGCGTTCCAGAAATTCCAGCAGGTGCAGGGCGAGCTTTCGAGCGCGCTGTCGCGCCTGATGGCCGTGTCGGAGAACTACCCTCAACTCAAGGCTGACCAGTCGTTCCGTGATCTGCAATCGCAACTGGAAGGCACCGAGAACCGCATCACCGTGGCGCGTCAGCGTTACATCAAATCGGTGCAGGACTACAACGTGCTGACCCGTAGCTTCCCGACCAACCTGACCGCCAAGGTGATGGGCTACCAGGTCAAGCCGAACTTCACGGTCGAGAACGAAAAGGGTATTTCCACCGCCCCGCCGGTGAAGTTCTGACGAGCTAACGATCATGTCGATGCGCGCGCGTGCCTGCTTCACCTTCCTGCTGACTGTGGCGCTGTGGCTGGCCACTGCGTTGCCTGCGCGCGCGCAAAGCGACATGGTGGCCGTGCCGCCGCTGGCCGCGCGCGTGACCGACCTGACCGGCACGCTCAGCGCCGAACAGAAGAGCGCGCTCGAGCAGGTGCTGGCCGATTACGAGCAGCAGCGCGGCAGCCAGATCTTCGTGCTGATGGTGCCCTCCACCGCGCCGGAACCCATCGAGGCGTATGGCATCCGCGTGGCCGATGCGTGGAAGGCCGGCCGCAAGGGCGTGGACGACGGCGCGATCATCCTCATCGCCAAGGACAACCCGGCATCGCTGCGCAAGATGCGTATCGAGGTGGGGCGCGGGCTGGAAGGTGCGCTCACGGACGCGCAATCCAAGCGTGTCCTGCAGGACGTGATGGCGCCGCACTTCCGCCAGGGCGATTTCTACGGCGGGCTGTCGGCAGGTATCTCGGCCATCCAGACCGTCATTGCACAAGAGAGCCTGCCGCCGGCCGAGCGCGCCAAGCGTCAGCAATCCGGCGGCGGCATCGGTGATTGGCTGCCCGTGCTGTTTCCGCTGGCGATCATTGTGTTCTTCGTGCTCAGCGCGGCCATGCGCTCGGGCGGGCGCGTCACGGGCAGCCTGCCCGGCCGACCCGGCTCACGCGTGGTGATGGGCAATCGCGGCTGGGGCCCCGGCACCATTGGTGGCTTGGGCGGTGGATTGGGTGGCGGCTGGGGACGCGGCGGCGGTGATTTCGGTGGAGGCGGCGGTTTTAGCGGCGGGGGTGGTGGTGATTTCGGTGGCGGTGGCGCCTCCGGCAACTGGTAACCGGTGAACGCATCCATGGCTTCCACGACCCGACATCACCACGGCGTGCGCCGTGCCCTGACCCATCTGCTGACAACCTCGTCGCATGCAAGGCGGGCGTTTCCGCCGGCGGATCTGCAAAAGCTTGAAGCCGCCGTGCGCGAAGGCGAACAACACCATCGCGGCGAAGTGCGCGTCGTCATCGAGAGCTCGTTGCCCGTGCGCGACGCCTGGGCCGGGATGTCGCCGCGGCACCGTGCCCGGACGTTGTTCGGGCTGCTGGAGGTGTGGAACACGCGCGAGCACGTGGGCGTGCTGCTCTACATCAACCTGGCCGATCACGCGGTCGAGATCCTGGCCGACCACGGTATCGCCGCCAAGGTGGACGCACACGCGTGGCGCACCATCTGCGAGACCATCACGCGTGGCTTTGCGCAGCGCGTGACCATGGCGCCGGTGCTCGACGCGCTGGCGCAGATCAACGACCTCCTCGCCGCGCACGTGCCTTCCGATGGCACGCCGCGCACCAATGAGCTGAGCGACCGGCCGGTCGTGCTGTAACGGCGCAACGTTGGGTGAGGCGCCAAGCAGCATGCCCAGGGTCCGCTGCTACTTCCGTCGCCTTGTTTCGCAGGGATACGGCTGCAGGTGCACATCCACGGCAGGTGTTTCAGTTCTGATACGAAAGTGCACACGCGAAGGAACGTATGGGCAACACGCCCAGGCAATCAGCCGCCTCATCTTTTAGGATGATATGAGGGGCGTCGCGCCTCAGGCATCTGCTTCATTTTCTGCGCTGCTGTCACCCACATCGCCGAGAAGCCGTTACGCCATTTCCGTGACGCACATGTGCGTCGTGCGATACGAAGGCACCTGCTACGGTGCTCTGCATTGCAGGATTTGCGAACCATGTTTCATGAATGCAACCATTCGAGGCCCCTCTTGTTGCCCCCGAGTTTTTGCATCGCACCAGGCAGTTAACGTCACTTTTTGCGTCCGTTTGCGCGATGCATTACGCACAAATCACCTCCGTTTGAGGCGATTTCCAATGACCCCTGCCACTATCCGGCACGTATCCAATACGAAACATCCGACTAGCGCCTGCCACTGCAAATACCTTGATTCCGGCTGGAATCGTTGTGGCTCAACGGTTTATCCGCCGTGGCATGGTCGTCGCTCTAGTGTCCCAGGCCAGCAAGGCCAATCAGTGATCCGGAGGCTCGGCAATCAAACCAGAGCGACGTGAAACGCCGCCGCCGAGACCGCAGGACAGATTCAAGACGGAGTGCAAATCCAACGGCACTCCGAGGGGAAGCTCAGAACAAAGGCGGTGCAGCGGCCACACCAGATGGCCAGGCACCCAAGAACACGCCCGATACAGCCATTCATAACGGCCTCGGGCAATGCGAGGGGAGTCCACTCGTAGCAGTGAAAGTCGAATTAGAAGTTGTCCGGGGGTAATGTCGGTGCGAACCGACGTCAAAGCCAGTCTCGAACAAACGAGACCGCCAGGTTGCCAGGCATGCACCGCACGCCGACAGCCCCATGGTGCATAGAGGTTCCTCCCCCAGACTGCATTTGCGGACGGACGGCTTTCCGCCCTTGTCCGACGGTTGACTTGGCAGTCCATTGGTGGCCGCAACAGCAGTGCGCGGCCCCATAGAAAAACGTTGGGGGAAAACATGAACGCGTACATCAACCGCCCGTTGCTTTATGTTTCACTGCGTCACGATGCAACGCGTTGCCGCTACCTGGCTCAACAGGGCTGGCAACTGCTCTTCGCCAACAACCGCCGCGACCTTGAAGCGCTGAACCTGTGCGAAGAGTCCGTCCTGGGCGGTCTGCTGGATCTGGATTGCGGTTACTCCGACACCGAATTGGAAGAACTGGAACCTTGGCTTGCCCGGCAGAACATTGGCTGGATCGGAGTGGTTGGCAACGGTGACATGTTGTCTGACCCGATGCGCAAGCTGCTCGGCCTGTACTTTGTCGACTACTACAACATCCCGTGCGACAGCGCCGAATTGGCACACGCACTGGGGCACGCCGTCGGCATGGCACACCTGCGCCCGGCGGCAACGCTCACACGCGATGCGCTGCGCCCCGATGGCATGATCGGCAACTGCCTCGCCATGCAGGGCCTGTTCCGCGGCATCGAGAAGGTCTCGAAATGGGATACGCCCGTGTTGGTCTCGGGCGAATCCGGCACCGGAAAAGAACTCGCGGCACGCGCAATCCACTGCGCCTCGCGCCGCGCCGGCCAGCCATTCATCGCCGTCAATTGCGCGGCCATTCCCCCCACGCTGCTGATGTCCGAACTGTTCGGCTATGAGCGTGGCGCCTTCACCGGCGCCGTCAAGCGCAAGCCCGGCCGCATCGAAATGGCGCACGGCGGCACGCTCTTCCTGGATGAAATCGGCGATATGCCGCTGGAAAGCCAGACCAGTCTGCTGCGCTTTCTGGAAACCGGCTGCATCGAACGGTTGGGCGGTACAGAGTCGGTTGCCGTCGACGTGCGTGTCATCTCAGCAACGCATGTCGACCTGGAAGCAGCCATCGCCGCAGAACGCTTTCGCGGCGATCTCTACCACCGCCTCTGCGTGCTGCGCGTCAAGCAACCTGCACTGCGCGAGCGCGACACCGACATCCTGCTACTGGCCGAACATATCCTCAACAGCGTGCGCAGCCATTCGCCCGAGCACATCAAGGGGTTCTCACCGACGGCCCTGCGTGCGCTCAGCGTGCACACATGGCCGGGCAATGTGCGGGAGCTGATCAACCGCATCCGGCACGCCGCTGCCATGTGCGAAGACGGCATCATCAAGCCGGCCGATCTCGACCTGCAGCCGCCCGTCGAGCCGTCGCGCCCGCCTACCCTGGCCGAGGCCCGGGAAGCAGCCGAGCGCTGTGCTGTCAAAGAAGCCCTGCAACGCAATCATGAACGGCTCATCGACGTGGCCGAAGAACTTGGCATCTCACGCGTCACGCTGTTCCGGATGATGCGCGAGCACAAGCTGCAGATCCGCAAGGGCGAACTTGGGATGGTGTGTGTGCAGGGGTAAAGGCAAGGGGAATGGCGGGGACAGAACAAAAAACAGGGGCGGACCATGTCAGTCAGCCAGCAGGGGACGGCGCGGGTTGACCCAGCGCCGAAATCGAGGGGGGGAGGTTGGCAGGGGTCCCGCCGACTGTATGTGTACGGCGGGGCCCTGCTCTTCCTTGAGTATTTCCTGCTCGGCGTGTGGTGGTGGGGCCACCACATCTTGCAGAACACCACCATTCCCTCGCCGGGGTGGGATCTGGCTGTCTTCTGGAGTGCCGCCAACCTGGCCATCACGCACGGCGCGACAACAGCGTATGACTGGGGGTTGTTGCGCGCTACGGAAGCCGCCATCCTGCCGCCCGACATCTTTGGGCCGTTCTCCTATCCGCCAACGTTTTTGCTGCTGATCTACCCGATCGGCGTGTTGTCGTTTGGTGCGGCCACGGTGGCCTTCTCGGGCTGCGGCATTGCGCTCTATCTGGGGATGCTCAACAAAACGCTGCGGTCGGTGCCAGGCGCGCTGCGGCTGCCTTGGCTCATTCCGGCGCTTGCATTTCCTGGTGTGTGGGTCACGCTGGTCACGGGGCAGAATTCGCTCTTCACCGCAGCAGCGGCGGGTGCGGCGCTGGTGCTGCTGCGGCGATCTCCGGTGGCGGCAGGTGCTTGCATCGCCATGCTGTGCATCAAACCGCAACTGGGCATCCTGTTCCCGCTATACCTACTCTGCGAGCGCCAGTGGCGCACGCTCGCATCGGCGGCGTTCTTCTCGGCGCTGACTTTAGCGGTGAGCTGGCTCGCATTTGGCACAGCCACCTTTGTTGCCGCCGCGAGAAGCATGGCCATGTTCCGCCACGCTATTGTCGAGAACGGTGGTGTGATCCTGTACGGCGCGCCAACGGTATTCGGCACGCTGCGGTCCGCCGGGTACTCGACCACGGTGTCATATGCGGCTCACGCCGGCGTGGCGATGCTGGTGATTGCGGTTTGCGTTTGGTTATGGCGCAGCGCCTGCCGCTTTGAGTTGCGCGCTGCCTCACTGCCCGTTGCGACGCTGATGGTGCAGCCCTATCTCATCTACTACGACCTCGCTTGGCTCGCTTTGCCGATGGCCTGGCTTGCGGTGGATTTTGTACGCTACAGCAGCAACCGATTCGAAAATGCGGTGCTGCTTGCCGCCTGGCTGGTACCTGCACAAGGCCTGTTCGCTGTGCTTTCGCACCGGACAGGGCAATGGGCGCCGATCGTGCTGGTGGGCTTGCTCGCCATCATCGTGCGGCGCGCGCGTGCGCCACAACGCGTGATCGCACCGCACGAAAGCTTTGACGCTGCAACACCACCCGTTGCCGCGATTGGCGCACATGCATCCAACCCGGCAGGGGGGACAACGGCGTGAACAGAAGCTTTGAGGGCCTGCGCGGCATCGCGGCCTTGTTTATCGTTGTGCATCACATGTTCTGCGCATGGCCGCACCCGCTGTCTGCCAATGCCTATCTCGCGGTGGACCTCTTCTTTGTCTTGAGCGGCTTCGTCATCAGCAGCGCGTGTGGCCCGCAGTTGTCGAATCTTGCATCGCTGCGCACGTTCATGATTCGCCGCATTGGCCGTCTGTGGCCAACGCACATCGCAACCACGGTCCTGGCCCTCATCGTGGCCCGCCATCTGCCGGCGTTTGGCGAGACGCTGGCACTCGCCACCATGTCGCAGGGCCTGAACGTCTTCCAGGCCGGCATCGGCAACGCCGTGAGCTGGAGCGCCGGCGACGAAATGTACGTCTACCTTCTGTTCGGTGCGGGTTGCATCCTGATGCGCGGCCGCACCCGCATGGTGGTATTCGCAGCGTTAGCCTTGACGGCGTGGCCGCTGGCCGCCTGGATCGAGATCGACCGAGCCTGTCTTCTCCAGGGCGGCTGCCTCAGTAAGTTGGTTCACCAATTCGGCTGGCTGCGGTGTATTGCGGGCTTCTTCATCGGCGCCCTCATTTATGAGTTCCGAGATCGCCTTATTCCCTGGGCGAGCCACCCCGTCTTTCAGGTGACGGCGTTTTCAGCAGCGCTGTTCCTGCTCATTTCGGCAGATGCCCTTCCCGGGTCTGCACTGACCGCGCCACTGACGTTCGGTGCGCTGATCGGTGCGCTCATCAGTGACCGCGGCCCCGTCTCGCGCATCCTCCAAACGCCAGCCGCGCAATATCTCGGCAAGGTGTCATACCCGCTGTACCTTACGCATGGCGTCATGCTGCCGCTTGTCGTAAGCATGCCGGCAGACGTCGGGCTCAAGCAGCAACTTGTCACCTACGCGCTATTTCTCTTCTGGGCGTTTGCCTCCACCAGTTTGCTGCACAACTACGTCGAGTTGCCGTTTCGTAACCGGTTCAATCGGTGGGCTCAAGCCATGCCTGGCGCAGCCATACCCACCGCTCAAGGGGTTGCCGGCGTTAGGTTGCACGAGCACCAACACAGCGTCATTGGCAATCAGAACAAGCAAGCGTGAGATACACCAATGCGAACCACAGTCACAAGCCTGGAAGGTCTTCGCGGCGTGGCAGCACTGTTCGTCGTGTTCCACCATATGTGTTACGCACCACCGCATCGGCAATTTGACAGCGCATACCTCTGTGTTGATCTGTTTTTCGTCTTGAGCGGCTTCGTGATCTGTCGGGCCTATGGCGGGCAACTAACGAGCCGGACTCAGCTGCGCACGTTTGCCATCCGCCGCGTTGGGCGTCTTTGGCCAGCGCATATCGCAACGTCTGCACTGGCCATTGCCTTCGCTTATCGTGTTCCGTCGGTTGGCGAAGTGCTCGCGCTCGTAACCATGTCGCAAGGCTTGAACCTGTTCCCTAACGGCGTGGGCAACCTCGTAGGCTGGAGCATCAGCGATGAAATGTTCGTCTACCTCGCATTTGGCGCGCTCTGCTTCCTGCTGCAAGGCAAAGCGCGCATCGCGGGCTTCGCTGCGCTTGCTCTGATCGGATATGCGCTTGCCGTTTGGATCACGCTTAGCATCGATCGCTGCCTGCTCACCGGAAAGTGCCTTGGCATGACGTTCAACTTCGGCTGGACGCGCTGCCTTGCCGGCTTCTTCATAGGTGCGCTGATCTGCGAGTTCAGGGATCGGGTCGCGGCACTGGCGAGGGGACGTGCCATTCAGCTCACGGCATCGGCCGCATCGCTATCTATGGTTATGTTTGCCAATGATCTGCCCGGTTCAGCGCCGTTTGCGCCATTGGTGTTCGCCACGCTGATCGGGTCGCTGTTAGCCGATCGTGGCCCGATCGCAAACCTCCTCCAGACCCGCCCCGCACAGTATCTTGGCAAGGTTTCATACGCGCTCTACCTCGGGCATGGTGTCTGGTTCCTGCAGATGCTCAGCGCAACGACCGGCACTGGCCTCAACGACAGGCTCATTCCCTATGCGTTGTTCCTATTCTGGACGTTCGGCATCGCACACCTGCTGCACAAATACGTAGAAGTGCCGTTCCGAGACCGATTCAATCGGTGGGCGCAATCCAGTGCTCAAGCAACACCGGTCTACAGTCAAATCAAGGAACCGCAACAATAAGCAGGCGAGCGCTGCGCGTCACCGAAGCCGTTCTTCAACGCGTGGTTCATAGAAGGACCATGATCGGAGCGGCCGGCGCAGCCACGAGACCATGCAACGCACGCCACATCGTGCCCGATCGCCGCGCGGGCCCCCTTCAGGACGTAAAACCACACGGCCCAGTCGCGGAACCAAAACCCGGAGCATCAATGCGACCAGAGCATGGACGGTCAGGTGACGCGCCGGGTCCGGTGTGGACTCCCCTGTGCCCAGACGCGCCTAACCGCGCTGACCTCGCACCATCTGAATCACGCGCCGCTCACCCGTCAACCGGTTGCGCAGCCGGCGCTCCTGATAGCGGCGCTTCACCAGGTAGATCGGGCGCCCCTTGGCCTCGTCGTAGATACGGCCAATGTATTCGCCCACCACGCCCAACCCGATCAATTGCAGGCCACCAAAGAACAGCAGCAGCGACAGCAGCGAGGCGTAGCCCGGCACATCCACACCCAGAACCATGGTGCGAGCGATGATGTAGCTGCCGTACACGAATGCCAGGCTTGCAATGGCCAAACCGATATACGTCCAGCTCCGCAGCGGCCAGGTGCTGAAACTGGTGATGCCTTCCAGCGCGAAATTCCACAGGCGCCAGCCGGAGAACTTCGACTGACCCGCGCTGCGTGCCTCCCGCTCGTACGGAACGATCACGGTGTTGAAACCCACCCACGCAAACAGGCCCTTCATGAATCGGTGCCGCTCGGGCAACTGCTTGAGCGCATTGACGACCGCACGGTCCATCAAGCGGAAATCGCCAACGTTTTCCGGCAGCTTCAGGTCGGACAACGTGTTGTGGACTCGGTAATACGCGGCCGCAGTCACCCGCTTGAGGAAGGTGTCGCAGGCACGGCTGGCGCGCTGTGCGAGGACCACTTCCGCCCCCTTCTGCCAGTGTGCCACCAGGGTGGGAATCAGTTCCGGCGGGTCTTGCAGATCAGCATCGATTGGGATGACGGCATCGCCAAGTGCCTCGTCAATGCCGGCCGTCAGCGCGGCTTCCTTGCCGAAGTTGCGTGTCAGATCGATCACCCTTACACGCTCGTCCATGCGGGACACCGCGATCAACTTCTGCAGGGTGTCGTCTTTGCTACCGTCGTTCACGCACACGATCTCGAACTGCATGAACTCGACCGACTCCAGGATCGGCACGACCCGTGCAAAGAAGGACTCCAGCGCCTCGCCTTCGTTGTAGAACGGTACAACCAGCGAAAGGAGTTGGTTTCTTTTGTAATCCAACATCATTGTTCTCCCCGTCCAAGGCGCCTTGGCACGCGGCTACGTGACGCGTTGCGTGTGCGCTCAAGATGAATACGGCGCGCGATATGCGCGAGTGCAAGCAGCAATACAAGTGGCATCAGTTGAAAGCCGAGTCGGTCAATCAAGAGCATTCCGCCCAGCGGCAAAAGCCACAGCAGGATGAGCCCTTCACGTTCACCGGGCAGCCACCCATCCCGCAACGCGTAGGAGGCCAGCCAGGCAATGGCCAGACCGAGGAACGCCAGGTCGTAGTCGTACAGGTAAGGGCTGGCGAGCATGCTTGCCGTCAGCACGGCTGCGGCACGCAGTGCAAAGCTGCAAGGCCGACTCCAGGCATAGGCGACTGCGGCACAGGCCGTGAAGCCCCCTATCAGATGCAGCACGTAGGCCAACATCACGCTGCCGTGCAGCATCTTGACCATGGCAAAGAGGGTGGGCATGCGCTCCAGATGGACTGCGCCGGCTTCCACTGCCGAGCGCGCCAACGCCGCGTTGTGCAGAAAGGCAATGAACGACTGCGGGCCGAACGCTGCCAGCGCCAGCACTGCCAGCGCGAGTGAGGTCAGCGCCATTGCAATCAACGTTTTCCAGGCTCTGGCGCACATCAGTGCCACCGGAAACATCACAGCCAATTGCGGTTTCACCGTCAGCAGGGCGAGCAACATGCCCGCTGCGATCGGGCTGGGGGGCCGCTTGGGGCGAGGGGAATGCAGCAACGTGAGCGCCAAACCAGCACATGCCGCCAGCAGCAACGCGTTCTGCCCCGTTGCGAGCACGACCGCAATCCCCGGAAATGCCGCGCACGGCAGCCATGCCCGCCGCAATGGCACGATCCGGCCGACAACCCACAGGAAGCATCCGACGCTCATACTCAGGAAGACGAGCACGGCAAGCCAGTACGGCAGCAGCCCGAAGGGCGCGATGAAGGGCAGGAAGGTTGGCGGATAGAACCAGGGCAACAACCCCTGGGTTGTCGCCACCAGTGGGACGGTTGCCAGCTCCACGTTATGCAGCACAGCCACATCGTAGGCAGCGGGTGGGTGCCCTTGCAGCACCAACTGCGCAGCGCTCCAGAACACCAGAAAATCGCCGCCAAGCGGAAAGACACCCGCGACCTTCAACACACTGGCGCGAACAGCCCAGATTACAAAGTACGCGACGTAGCAGGCCAGCGCAGCCATCGAGTAAACGCGCACGCGGTCCGGGCCCAACCAGTGGCGAGCACCCGCGGCGGCCACTGGAGACGCCGCCGTCGCCTCGGGCGCCCTGTGCTTTAGAAGGTTCAAGGCGATGGCCATGGTGCCCTCACGCCCGCGTTACCACGCGACGCACAACAAGCGCCATCATGGCGAACAGAACCAGCGGCCCGATCTGCGGTAGTTTCAAATACGGATTGGCGTGCTCATAGATCGGCAGCAGCCAGGCCACAACGAGCGCCGCCCGCTCGCCGCTCGACAGGCCATTGCCGCTGCCATCACGCACACCGTCGCCCACCAAACCGGCAATGGCCAGCCCCAGCCATGTCAGCTCGTAGTCACGCAGATATGGCGACACCATCAGCGTGGCAATCGCCAGCGCCGCAGCACGTAACTCAAACGCCGTCGTCCGCCGCCAGACATAGGCCATCGCGGCGGCCATCGCCAGCGCTGTCAACACCTGTACGGCGTACGCACCGGTCACGCTCGCCCCGGCCAGCCGGGCGGCTGCGATAGGCGTTGGCATGCCCCACCATAGGTTGGCGCCGCCCTCGATGAAGCTCGCCCGCACCCATTGCGCGTTGGCAAGGAACGCCGGCACCGTGCGCCAGCCGCAGACCAACACGCTGACACTCGCAAACACCACGGTTGTCAGCAGCGCGCCGGCCAGCGCCTTCCATGCACGCGAGATCACCAGGGCCAGCGGGAACAACACCGCCAGTTGCGGCTTGATGGCAAGCAAGCCGATCAGCACACCGGCAAGCACGGGGCGCTTGTTCAGGTGATACACGGCAGCCCCGGCCACACCAGCTGTCAACAGCGCGTTTTGGCCAGCAAGAATGGTGATAAGCGTTGCCGGAGCGGCCAGCACAGGCAACCACAACCCCTGGCGCCAGGGGTGCTGTGCCCCCGTCAACATGCCGATTGATTTGAAATAGACGAGCCCCGTGCCGGCCAGGAACAGCAGGTAGCTCAAGGTCAGCGGCAACAACGACAGCGGCAAGACCATCAGCAGAAAGGTCGGCGGATAGAGCCAGGGAAGGATCAGCTCAGCCCCCCTTCCCAACGTTCCATGCTCGGCGATCACCGCAGTCAGCTGGCGCACGTCGTATGCCTGCAGAGGGCCCTGCGTCAGCGCGAGATAGGAGGCGCCCCAGAACGCCGAGAAATCCGTTCCAGGACGCGCCATCGTCACATCGGTAAAGCCATTGCTCGTCCAGGCCCAGCCAAGCAGCAGCACGCAGAACAGAACCAGCAGCGCACCGCTGTAGGCGCGCACTCGGGCCAGATCGATCCAGTGGCCAGCAGCATGCTCAACGGTTGCACGAATTGCTGCTGCGGCGCTGCGCGTGGCTGGCAGACGCACAGATCTCTGGCTCATGCTGCTCCTCGCGTCGGTTCCGGGTGGTGCGCGGCACACGATGTCTGCGCTGCGCTGAGTGGGGCTTCGTCACGCGCGCGACAGCTTCACGCCGCGGGCGGGTCTTAGAGCCCAGTCTTGTTCGTGCACTCGGATAAGGCAAGGTAGGGCACGCGCCTGCGGTCTGTGTTTAGCGCCGCCCGAGCGTCGAAATTGCATCGACGTTTCAGCACTGAAGCGCGGGGACATTTCCCGCGATGCGTTGTGGCTACAGCCTTGCTACGCGCAACCATCAGAGCGATACGCCAGGAGGATCCATCAACGTTTCCATCCGGAAACGTCGCCCCGCTATGGACACGCCCTCGGCTGGGGCACGGTGAGGAGGCTGACGCAGACCCCCAGCCTACCCGACGGCGATTTCCACCATCCACTACGCTACCCCCCCACCTGTCCATTTGAATGAGGACACCCCTGTGCTGCGTCATCCCTACGTAGCCTCATCCAAATCGACGTGCCGCGCCACGCGTTTCCCCCTGGCAACTCCGCCCCCGAGAACGCGGGCACTAACCGTCATGCACGCGCCCTCGAATTCAGCCAATCGCCCGCAAAGCCTTGTCGCACATGGAAGTGCACGGGGGTGGCCCAGCTCTTGCCTATGCCAGATCGCAGGACATCGTCACCGCCGCCTTGAACGGGGAGCAGCAAGTTCACAGCAGAAGGCGAAGCGAAACGGAATCTCCAATTCAAAGCATCGAATTGAAAAAAAAGGGATCGAGACAAATGCCGACCAACAACGCGCTCACATCGCCCACACGGGACAGCACGCTGCGCGACACCGCACGGTGCGTGTCACGTGAGTTCCTGCGGGCAGGTGACGGCAGCCAAGGCTGCTGGCCGTTTCATGCTTGTGCCATCTGTGCGCCGCCGACATGACCTCTTTCATTCTGGCTTTTCGAACGCGCATTTTTTCCACTGAAGGAGATTGTCATGAACTACCTCAACGCACTCAAGCAATTCGCCCGTGATGAAGATGGTGTGACCGCCATCGAATACGGCCTGATCGCCGCCCTGATCGCAGTCGTGATCATCGCCTCGGTCAAGCTCGTGGGTCAGAACCTGAGCACGGTGTTCTCCAACATCGCCGCGGCACTGTAAGTGCACCGATGTTGCAAACGCGAGGCTCACTGCATTGATGCCCAGCAATGCATGCCAAGCGAGTGCAAGCGTGGGTTGCCATGAACATGGCAACCCACGCTCCAGCAACAACGGGCAAAACTTCTAACAGGGTCAAAGGGAGATTGTCATGAACCGCTACAGCACGCTTCTACAGCAGTTCCTGTACGACGAACAAGCTGTCACTGCGATCGAATACGGCCTGATCGCGGCATTGATCGCCGTGGTGATCATCGCTTCCGTTCAGCTCGTCGGCACGAATCTGAGTACGGTGTTCTCCAACATTGCAGCCGCGCTCTAGCGGATTGTCAACTCGGTCAGCTACCGGCGCTACGCAGGAGACCAGCATGCATAAGCCAATCAACCCCAGGAAGTGGCTGCGCGACGATCAAGGCGTTACCTCGATCGAGTACGCACTGCTGGGTTCACTTATCGCGATCGTCATTCTCGGCTCCGTCGTGGCGCTGGGTAGCGGTGTGAAGTCTCTCTACGAAATGATCGCTGCGGCCATCCCGTGATGTTGCGCTGCACCGAATAACTACAACTTTTGCAAGACCCGACCTCATTGAACTGAACACGCAACCGCACCAAAGAACCCGAGGACACCATGAACGACGCCACCCTGCTCTCGTCAATGATTGGCCCCGTTGCAATGGGCGTGGCACTGATAGCGGCGGCCATCGACGCGCAGCATCGCCGCATCCCGAACTGGCTGACCTTCGGTGCATGGCTTGCGGCGCTGCCGTTGCAGGTAGCAGTCCATGGCTTCGGCAATGGCGCGCTGGAGTGGACGTGTGGCTGGCTTACGGGCCTGGCGATCTTCCTGCCCTTCTATCTGCTGCGCGGCATGGCTGCGGGCGACGTGAAGCTCATGGCTGCCGTAGGCGCCTGGCTCGGCGCGTTCATGGCCTTTGAGATTGCAATGGCCACGTTCGTGATCGGCGGCATCTGGGCGCTGCTATTTACCCTCCGGCATAAGCGCATGGCGCAGCTGCGCCGGAACCTGCGCGACGTCCTGTTGACGTCGGGGCAGGTCAGCCGGGAAGCCGGCGCGCCCACCCCGCAAGCCGATGCCTCTTGGTCGGTGGGCACGTTGCCGTACGGCGTTGCGATTGCCGCCGGCACGATTGCAGTCCTGTTTGCGTCGGCCTGATGCGCGCAATTTGCACATCTGGGCGCGCACTTCGTATTCACTCAGCCAAATGGTGATGAAGATGATCGGGGACCAAAAAATCGAGCACACAGAATTCGGGCACGCCCAACATGCGCCGCGCTCGCTGGAGGCGGTGCCATCGCCCACCGGGCTGGACGCCGCCCGTCGCGAGCCTGGTGCCCCATGGCACATCCTGCCGCGCACCGTGGCCGAAACGGGCCTGGACATCTCGTTGCTGCTCGGCCTGCTCATGAAAGTGGCCTACCTGCATCGCAGCGCCACGCTGGTCATGCTGATGGACACCATCAAGCTCCCCGCCATGGTCATCAATGAAGTGGCCGCCTACGCCGTGCGCGAGCGCATGCTGGAAGTCGCCCACCGTGGCGCCAACGACCTGGACGTGCGCTTTCACCTAACCGACGCCGGCTATGTCCGCGCTGCCGAATTCACCGCGCGCTGCAGCTATGTCGGTGCCGCGCCTGTCACGCTGGAAGCCTATGTTGAATCCGTTCAACGGCACTCCATCCAGTTCGCCTCGTTGTCCAAGACTGATGTCACCGCCGCCTTCAGCACGTTCGTCATGCCGCCGGACCTGCTCGACGATGTGGGCGTCGCGCTGAACACGAGCCGTGCGTTGATGCTCTACGGCCCTGCCGGCGGTGGCAAGACTTATCTTGCCCAACACCTCGGGATGCTGCTGCCAGGCACGGTGCCGGTGCCATACGCCATCACCATCGCCGGCGAGATCATCCAGATTTTCGACCCGCTCGTGCACGTAGCGCAGGAAGACGAAGACGGCCCCGTGGCGCGTCGCCCGCTGGACCGCCGCTGGCAGATGTGCCATCGGCCCGCGGTGCTCTCGGGCGGCGAACTGACGCTAGAGATGCTGGAGCTGCGCTATGACGGCACGACCGGCTTCTACCAGGCGCCCCCGCACATGAAGGCCAATTGCGGCATCTACATCGTCGATGACCTTGGCCGCCAGCAAGTGGGCGTGAGCGAACTGCTCAACCGCTGGATCGTGCCGCTGGACCGCCGCGTCGACATGTTCTCGCTGCGCAATGGTGTGCGGTTCTCCGTGCCATTCGATGTGTGGCCCGTCTTCTCGACCAACCTTGAACCGGCTCAGTTGGGCGACGACGCCTTCCTGCGCCGGCTCGGCAGCAAGCTTTACGTGGGCCCGCTCTCGGTGGCCGATTATCGCGAGGTCTACCTGCGCGCTGCGCAGGATCTCGGCCTGCAGAACGCTGATGCCGCCTTCGATTATCTGCGCGAAGCGCTGCACGAAGTCAGCGGCAAACCATTGCTGGCCTGCATTCCACGCGATCTGCTGCGCTTGGTGGCCTCGGCCGTCCAGTACCACGGTGGCCCATCCGAGGTAACCGCAGAGGCACTGCGCCGCGCGTGGGACATCTACTTCTGTTCGCACACAGATTTCAAGGCAACCGACTCCATGAGTGCGGGTATGGGCTGGCGGCAGGACAAGCAGGCTCACACCTGAGCCTTGCCTATTCGATCCGCTCTATTGATCTCAGAAGGGGGAACTCATCATGAAAAACGCGCGTGCAATCGTGATGCTGATCGTCGCATTGGTAGCGGGGATCGCGGCCGTTGTCTCTGCATCACGTTGGCTGTCTCAGCAGTCAACCAGCTCAGTCAAGCAAGTCGTGGTGGCCGCCAGCGACATGGACCTCGGCCAACCGCTGGGCAATGAGCAGCTGCGCACGGTCAGCTGGCCGGCGGGCAGCTTGCCACCGGGCACGTTTGACGACCCCAAGGCGTTGCAAGGGCGCGTGGTGCGCGCCAGCCTGCAGAAAGGCGAACCGATTCTGGAAAACAAGCTCGCGCCCATCGGTACCAAGGGCGGGCTTTCCGCCGTCATCGCGGAAGGCAAGCGCGCCATTACCGTACGTGTGAATGACGTGGTGGGCGTAGCGGGCTTTGCGCTGCCGGGCAACCTGGTCGACGTGATCGTCAACACCAACGAAGACGCGAAGAGCGCGAGCAACAATAACAACAGCATTTCCAAGATCGTGCTCGAAAAGATCCTGGTGCTGGCAGTCGCGCAGCAAGTCAGCCGGGACGATACCCAGCCCAAGGTCGTCAACGCGGTGACGCTGGAAGTCACACCCGATCAGGCAGAGAAGCTCGATGTGGCGCGCAGCGTGGGAACGCTCTCGCTGGTGCTGCGCAACCAAGTCGACGTGGCCGCCACAGCAACCGGCGGCGCCACCAAGGGCACCTTGCTGGGCACGCCCGCAGCCGAGCCCGCACCCAAGGTGGTGATGGTCAGCACGACGCGTGCAACCGCCAAGGTGCGCCACGTTGCCTCGGGCCCGATCCGGCAGCGCGACTGCATCGGTGTGCTGGCCGGCGTGCAAGGCAGCATGGAATGCTTCTGACCCTCCACACACCTGACAGTCCTTCAACACAACACGTAGCGCAAGTCGAGGTTAACCAGCCACAGCGTATCAACCGCATTTTTACCTTGTGCAGCAGACCCTCGGGGGGGGAGATATGAAGACGAACCAAAAAACCAATGGCGCCAACGTCACGCTACGTGGCGTACAGGTCCTCGGCAGCACACGCATGCTCATTCTGGCGAGTGCCGCCGGTGCCATGCTCTGCATGCCTACGCATGCGACAGCACAAGCGGCCATGGAGGCAGGCGCCGTAGCCAAGTCCACCACAGCACCGGTCGTGATGCAGTCTCGCGCCGGTGCATCCGCACCGGTGCAGATGACGATCAGCATGAACCCGGCGCTGGCGACCGCACCGGTGGCCGATGTACGCGGGCCGAACTGCACGGGCGCCGTGCGCGGCGAAAGCAGCGTGGTGGTGCCGGTTGGCAAGTCTTCGCTCATCTCGCTGCCGGAGCCCGTGCGCAATCGCACGCTGGGCAATCCGGCTGTGGTGCAGGCCACCATGGTGTCGCCGCAATCCATGTATCTGCTGGGCCGCAGTGTGGGCACCACCAACATGATCGTGCAGGGGCGCAGCGGCGCCTGCAGCATCGTCAATGTGGTAGTTAACGCCGATGCCGGTGGCCTGCAGACTTCGCTCGCGCAGCTGATGCCGGGTGAAAACAAGATTCGCGTGATGACCGCGGCAGACAGCCTTGTACTGGCCGGCAACGTGTCGAGCGCACAGGCGGCGCAGCAAGCCATGGAAATCGCCCACGCCTATGCAGCTTCTGCACAAAGCGGTGCGGACAAGGGCGGCGGTGCGGCAGGTGCACTCGGCGGTGGTGGTGCGGCCGGCGGTGCCAACGTCATCAACATGATGATCGTGGATACACCGCAGCAGGTCATGCTGGAAGTCAAGGTGGCGGAAGTGTCGAAGACCCTGTTGAACCAGCTGGGCTCGGCACTCAATGTCCAAGGCGGATTCGGCTCGTGGAGCGGCGGCCTCCTGACCTCCCTGTTGACCGGCTCGTCTACCGGGTTCTTTGCCAACAAGGCGAACAACCGGCCCTTCCAGGTTGAGTTGGATGCGCAAAAGAACGACAGCCTGGTGAAGATCCTTGCCGAGCCGAATCTCGTCACGCTCAGTGGCCAGGAAGCCAGCTTCCTGGCAGGCGGCAAGATCTACATCCCGGTTGCGCAGAGCAGCAGCTCAGGTGGCGCTCCCACCATCACGCTGCAAGAGGAGGAGTATGGCGTTGGCCTGAAGTTCACGCCAACCGTAATGGCCAATGGCCGCATCAACCTCAAGGTGGCACCGGAGGTATCGGAACTTTCGCCCACGGGCGCAACTGTCACCGGTGCCAACACGAACGGCCAGACCATCCTGCCGCTCATCACCACGCGGCGCGCCTCCACCACCGTGCAGATGCGTGACGGAGAGAGCTTTGCCATCGGTGGGCTGCTGCAAGACAACGCGCGCGGCTCACTGAAGGCATTGCCCGGCGCGGGTGAAATCCCCGTCCTGGGCACCCTCTTCCGTAGCACGCAGTTCCAGCATGACCTGACAGAGCTGGTCATCGTCATCACGCCGCGCCTGGTGCAGCCAATGCAGACGGCCTCGTATCCGCTGCCGACTGACAGCTTCTCGACGCCCAACGAGCTTGCCGTCTACCTGACGGGCAACATGGAAGGCTCCGGCACCAAGAACCGCGCGGCCAAACCAGCAACGGCCGCCGCACCTGCAACGGCACCGCAGGTACCTGCGCCGGTACCGAGCGCACCCGCTGCCCCCAGCTCGCAGGCGCCGATGCCGGCTCCGGTTGCGCCCGCACCGGTCGCTCCGGTCATCGCTGCACCACGCACTGAGGTGAGCATCGCCCCGCCCACGCAGCCGGCAAACGGTGCGCCCGAAAAACCGGCGGCCGCGCAACCGGTTTGGGAAACCGCGCCCGCCACAACATCGGCCACGGCGCCCACGGACGACAATGCCGCGCGTGTTGCCCGAATCGAAGCCACTGCGGCACGGCTGGCCCAGGCCAGAACCAAGACGCAGGGCCGGCAGACGGCAGTGGCCGACACGACCACAACCCCGCAGACACGCTAACCCGGGAACCATGTGGAGATATGCCATGAACACCAATCTTAAATACCTGCAACGCGCCGCACTCGTGATCCTGGCTTGCCAGGCCCTGACTGCCTGCATGACCACGACACCCAACTGGGACAAGCACTTCGGTGAGGCCGTCACCAGCGTCAAGCAAGCACAGGTGATCAATCCCGACGCACCGGCCGGCTTGCCCGCTCTGGATGGCTATGACGGCAAAGCCGCCGTGGCCGCCATGAGCAACTATGACCGCTCGATGACCCGCTTCCCCGCAGGGGGTACTGGCACCGGCAGCGGTGGGTACGGCGGATTCGGCGGCAGTGGATACGGTGGTAGCGGAATGTCCGGCAGCTTCTCGCGCTGACAGTACAGGGCGGGTGCCCATGCTGCACCCGCCATCGCCAGCCTGATACGAGGCCAGCCCATGCGCGGCGCGATGCAACGACATACAAAACACACGATCGAACGGGGAGCTTTGCCATGCTCAAGATCTTGATTGCCTCCGAAGACGGTGAACGCCTGGCTGACCTTGCGCGCCTCGTAGCCGCCGCCGGCAGCTACCAGGTCATGCACCTGCATGCTGCACCGGGCAGCCTGTCCACGCATGCCTGCCAACTGCGCGGCGCGGATGCGCTCATCATCGACCAGCCGAGCGGTGGCCCGAGCCAGATGCTGAGCATCGAACTGCTGCGGCAGCAGTTCGCCGACCTGCCCTGCATCCTTGTCACGCAAACCCAGGAGCGCGACGACCTGATTCGCGCACTGCGCGCCGGCGTCAGCGACATACTGACTTGGCCGCTGGAACGCGCCCAACTGACGACAGCGCTCACGCGGCTGGAAACCAACCACACCCCGAGAACGCGCGAGGAAGCGCGCGTAATCGCCTTCATCTCCAGCAAGGGCGGCGCGGGTTCCAGCTTCATCGCCAGCAACGTCGGCTATACGCTGGCCGCACACGAACACAAGCGCGTGCTGTTGATCGACCTGAACACGCAGTTCAGCGACACGCACTTTCTGGTGAGCAACAAGACGCCACCTGCCACGCTGTCCGAAGTGTGCGCACAGGTCGACCGGCTGGACGATGCCTTCCTGGAAGCGTGCTTGACACGCGTAGCCAAGGACTTTGACGTCCTGGCCGGCGCCAGCGATCCGATAAAGGCGGGCGAGATCAAGAAGGACAAGATCGAGTACGTGCTCTCGCTGGTGTCACCGATCTACGACTTTATCCTGGTGGACGTCGGGCAGGCGATCAACCCGCTGTCGATTGCGGTGCTCGACCACTGCGACCAGATCTGCGTCGTGGTCCAGCCGACCATTGCCTTTGCCCGCACGGGGCGGCGCCTGCTGGATATCCTGCACGGCCTGCATTACCCCCCCGAAAAGCTGCGCATCCTGGTCAACCGGCATGGCAAGCGCGACGAGCTACCACGCAGCACGCTGGAGCAAGTCTTCGGACAGAAGCTCTTCCATGTGCTTCCTGAAGATGCGGCCGCGGTGGATGACTCCATCTGCCAGGGCATGCCCATTGCCCAGCATCACCGCAGCAGTGCCATGACCAAGGCGCTCATGGCCTTAGGCAACGTCTTTGCCACAGCGCGCGAGAACGATCGTCATGCTTCACAAGAGAAAGGCTTCTCCTTGAGCAAGTTCTTCTCGCGGGCCAAGACGTCGTCTCCGAACATTGCCTGAGTTTCTCCTGTCCATTTCGCCAGTCAGACGGAGCCCATCATGTCGATCCGCGAACAACTCTCCCGCCCGGAACACGTGCCGCTGTCCATGAACGGACACGCACCGCACCACCACAATGTGGCGGGCCATCCCGCCTACCGGGACTTCAAGAAAACCGTGCACGAAGTGGTGCTCGACCGCGTGGATCTGGAACGGCTGGCCCGCTTCCCGATCGAGCAGGTGCGCCACGAGATCGGCACCCTGGTCAACAACATCATCGACGAAGAAAAGCTGCTGCTCAATGACACCGAGCGTCGGCAGATGACCACTGATGTGTATGACGAGATGTTTGGCTTCGGCCCGCTCGAGCCTCTGCTGCAGGACCCGACGGTGTCTGACATCCTGGTCAACACGGCCAAGCAGGTCTACGTTGAACGCCGCGGCAAGCTGGAGCTTACCGACGTCACCTTCTACGACGATGCACACCTGATGAAGGTGATTGAGAAGATCGTCTCGCGCGTGGGGCGTCGCATTGATGAAACCAGCCCGATGGTGGACGCGCGCCTGCCCGATGGCTCGCGGGTGAACGCCATTATTCCGCCCTCGGCCATCGATGGCCCGCTGCTCTCGATCCGCCGGTTTGCGACCAACCCGCTGCAGGTGTCGGACCTAATCGATCTTAAGACACTCACACCGCCCATGGCCAAGCTGATGCAAGCCTTGTCGCAAGCCAAGGTGAACGTGTTGGTATCGGGCGGCACGGGCAGCGGCAAAACCACACTCCTGAACATCCTCTCGGGCTTCATCCCGGCAGACGAGCGGATGGTCACCATCGAAGATGCCGCAGAACTGCAACTGCGCCAACCGCACGTGCTGCGCTTGGAAACGCGCCCGCCCAACATCGAGGGTAAAGGCGAGATCACGCAGCGTGCACTGGTGCGCAACGCCCTGCGCATGCGGCCAGACCGCATCCTCCTGGGCGAAGTGCGCGGCGGCGAGGCCCTGGACATGCTCAACGCCATGAATACCGGTCACGAAGGGTCACTCACCACCGTGCACGCCAACACCCCGCGCGATGCACTGACGCGCATGGAAAACATGGTGAACATGGCAGGCCTGAACCTGCCACCCAAGACGATCCGGCAGCAGATCGCCTCGGCCATCACCGTGATCATTCAAGTGGCGCGTTTGACGGATGGGCGCCGCAAAGTCATCAGCATCCAGGAGATCACCGGCATGGAAGGCGATGTCATCAACATGCAGGAAATTTTCACCTTCCAGCGCACGGGCATCGCGCAAGACGGCTCCGTCAAGGGGCACTTCCGCGCCACAGGTGTCTATCCAAAATTTGCCGAAAGACTGCGCGTGTTCGGGGTGGGCTTGCCAGACGAGACCTTTGACCCGCAAAGGCACTTTGAGGTTTAAAGGCTTGAAGCCAGAGCCACCACCAGTGTGGTCCAAGCGCGATCTAGAAACGGGGGCACCCTAAATGAACGAAATCTTCTACGCGTTCGCAATCCTGCTGTTCGCGGCCGTCGTACTCTGCATCGAGGGGGTCTACCAGTGGTGGAACAACTACCACGGCCCCGAGGCCAAGCGCGTTGATGCCCGCATCCGCGCGCTGTCCGCGGGCGGACACATCGGCACTGAACAGCTCTCGATTCTGAAGAAACGCCTGCTGAGCGAATCGCCCCAGTTCCAGCGCTGGTTGATGAGCCTCCCCCGCGTGAGCACGATTGACCGTTGGCTGGAGCAATCCGGCAGCGCTTGGTCGGTCGCGCAGCTCCTGGGATACACCATCCTGACTGGCGCCGGAGTGCTGGCAGTAGGTGCGTTGCTGCCGGTCCCGTTTGGCATCGTGACGGCCTGCGCGTTGCTCATGTCTGCGCTGCCGGTCTTGCACATCGCATCGCAGCGGCGCAAACGCCTGAAGAAGCTGGAGGCGCAGCTTCCCGACGCGGTGGACATGATTGCCCGTGCACTACGTGCCGGCCACTCCTTCGCCAGCGCGCTAGGCATGGTCGGGCAAGAGATTAAGGAGCCCATGGGTCCCGAGTTCCACACTACATTCGAAGAAATCAACTACGGCGTATCGCTCGATGAAGCCTTGACCAACCTGGCCAAGCGGGTGCCCGTCAATGACCTGCGCTACTTCGTGATTGCCGTGCTCATCCAACGCGAAAGCGGCGGCAACCTGGCGGAGATTCTCGACACAATCGGCAACCTTGTGCGCGAGCGCCTGAAGCTGTACGACAAGATCCGCGTGCTGTCAGCCGAAGGGCGTTTGTCGGCGTGGATTCTCGGGCTGCTGCCCTTCTGCACCGCCGGCATGATTCTCCTTGTCAATCCCGACTTCATGAAGGTGCTATGGACGGACCCGATGGGCCTGAAGATGATCGGCCTGGCGCTGTTCAACATGGTGATGGGCCTGATCTGGATGCGCAAGATCATCCGCATCCGGGTCTGACGGACGTGCGATATGCAGCACGGTAACCTCACAACGTGACTTCGTATTCTTGGGGGGAGACGATCATGCAAGCGCTCTATTCCAATCAATATTTCATCCTGGTCCTGATCTTCGTGGCTGCCTTTGGCGGTGCGCTCGGGCTACTGCACCTGTTCTCTCCGAACCGCGCACGCGGGCGGATACAACAGATCGGCGGTCAGACCGTGGGTGCAGACCTGGCCGGGGGCCCTGACCATGCCTGGGTAGAGAAATTGGCCACGTGGGCCAAGCCGGTCTCGCAACTGTCGTTGCCCAAAGATGGCTGGGAGAACTCGCAACTGCGCATCCGCTTCATGAATGCCGGCTGGCGGCAACCGTGGGCGCCGTCGCTGTACTTTGCTGTGAAGACGGTGCTCGCGATCCTCTTACCGCTGGCGGCACTGCTGGTGCTGAGCAGCCGGCCGGAACATCACGACCAGGAGGTGGTCCTCGCTGTTCTGGGGCTGCTGAGCGCCATTGGCTATTACCTGCCCAATGCGGCACTGGCACGCAAGGTCGAGCATCGTCAGCGAGATGTATTTGAAGAATTTCCCGATATGCTTGACTTGCTCACGGTGTGTGTAGAAGCCGGGCTCGGCCTGGACGCCGCCATGATGCGCGTGTCGGACGAACTCGCGCTGCGCTGCCCCGTAATGGCTGAAGAAATGGAACTCACGCTGCTGGAACTGCGTTCCGGGTTTCCGAAGGAAAAGGCACTCACCAACCTGGCGCTGCGCACCGGTGTGGAAGACGTCGACCGGTTTGCATCGATGCTGATCCAGGCTGACCGTTTCGGTACCAGCCTTGCCGACTCGCTGCGCGTGTTGTCAGACATGCTGCGTACCAAGCGCCGCATGCGTGCCGAAGAACAGGCCGCCAAGATCGCGCTGAAGCTGCTCTTCCCGCTGATCTTCTTCATCTTCCCTACGCTGCTTCTGGTGTTGCTCGGCCCAGCATTCATCCAGATCTACCGTGTGCTGCTGCCGACCATGACAGCCTCGGGAGGCTGACATGCGAGCGCGCAAATAACTGGTAGTAACGGCCCCCGGACTATCACCTGGCGTATGTGCTAGCGCGGTGGTCCTGTTCCCGGACGCGCGCCGGGTTTTTTCCTTTGTATCTTTAGCGTTTGGGGTTGGGCTTCGTGGTGCGTCGGCTTCGGGGTTGCGCTTGGTGGTTTGCCCTCCTTTCGCGCCCTGCCAGGGTGGCCCTTTGTGGTCCATTCCCTCTTTCATTTCCTGCCGGGCTTGACCGACTCTCTTGGTCTTGCCAAAGAAACTGAGCAAAAAAAGCGTGCCCGAGATGGCGAAAGACTCCTTGAATTTATGTCGCAGTGGAAGGGAAAAACTTGCTGCGCTCAGGCAGTTTCCGCTTCCTTTTCTTCGCAACAAAATCCAAGGCGCCATCAAGAGCGGGGACGATCAAATCGTATAGAGGTCGGCGCAGCTTTACTCGCCGTGTAGGTTGAGTTGATTCTTAGTTTCGGCGCCACGTTCAGCACATTAAAGAAAAAGGCCAGCCCATCGTGAGGTTGGCCTTGTCGTTTGGGCTGGCGTCCAGAGGGTTTGGTCTTTGATTTCCCCGCACGAGATGTCGCTTTGAATTTCTACAAACGGCCGGGAAAAAGGTGGGGAACTGTCCGAGCGAAGCGACTCCTCCCAACCTCTCCCGACTTACGCAAATCCAAGAGGCAGTCGCCGTCTCGGGCACGCCTTTTTTGCTCAGTTTCTTTGGCAAGACCAAGAGAGTCGGTCAAGCCCGGCAGGAAATGCAAAAGGGGATGGACCACTAAGCCCATCCCCCGAAAAAACAGTGGGCCAGACCCACACCATTAAGAAGCTGACTCAGGAGCAGACACTACTGCTATTAGGGTCCTGCCCCATGATCTCCCGCGGCAAGTAAGTAGAAAACCCCGGCACGGCAAGCCGTGAAAATCCAATCCAGGTAGCCGGCGAATAAGGCGCCACCGTCATACCGGTCACGCTGACTGCAACACCACCGCAGCTCGTAGCGTCACAGCTGGTACTCACCGCCCCACTGGTGTCGTACCACTGCACCGACACATTCGCAGACGTGAGCGTCGGAAGAATGGTCTGCATCTTACCCAACACAGATGTCGACCCCTGCCCGCAAACCACCGCCTGTCGCGCCCCCCAGCGCGTCGCTTCTCCCACGGCGTTCCAGGTAAAGAGAATGCGCCCAAAGTCGAGGATGCCAAGCAGTACCGTCAGAAAGAGCGCCACCACAATGGCAAACTCAACCGCCGTCGTTCCTTTCTGATGTTTATTCATAGGACTGCCTCATGGTCACTGAGATGTTCCCAAATGGGAACGAAGTGATCGACCCTTTGCCGCCCGCATAGAATCGCAGGAACGCCATCATGTCGATCACCGGGTTGAACGTGTAGCCCGAGATCGTGACGGTGACGGTGTTGATGGCCGGGTTGGTCCCTTGCGCAATGTTGGACGTGCAGCTCGTGTTGGACGCATCGCAAATGGACACCATGCTGGACGTCAGACCCGGTGCCAGCGGCGCTTGCGTGCTGCCGACCGTCGGCGTGCCGTAGACCGCCAGATTTGTTGCAGTCGCATAGGAGGTCGTGTTGCCGGCGGCCTGCGTGCTCAGGTAACGGGTGGCGTCTCGTGTGGCCTTGGCCAGGGTGTTGTACGTGTAGATGGCCCGGCCGAACTCCGTTATCGCGAAGGTGATGGCAAGCAGCAGGCTGAGCATGATGGCCAGTTCGACCAGCGCCACGCCCTGTTGTCGTTGTCGCGTCTTCATGGTTCGCTCCTACTGCACCAATGCTGGAACCAAGGGGCCCTTGCTGCCGCCCGCCAGGCCACTGGGTGAACACGGGCTGCTGGTGCTCCCTGCGTTGCCCAGGAACTCGAACTGCGGCGTGTTGTGGACACCGTCAATGGGCTGCAACATCAGCATGCAGGCGTAGTCGATGATCTTTGACGCGGACGAGATGACGGGCACCAGGACAACGCGCCGGTTCACCCCATAGGTGGCAAGGTCGCCGCTGCTCCCGCTGGTAGCGAGGTTTTTGTAGCCGCCCTTGACGTTGAGCCCGGTGATCTTGTCGCCGCCGGAAACACTCGTACCGGTATCGTCATAGTTGGCGTAGGCAAGCCGTTTGTTCTTGAAGTTGGCAGCGCTCTTGTCGGAACCCGATGCCGGCGTGCCGCTGTAAGCGTTCTGCGGCACCGTGTTTGTCCAGTTGGTGGACGTGTAGGAGTAGCCCGTGAAATCCGGCTGCAGTTGCGACGCATTGGACTTGTTCTTGTAGATGCCAAAGCGTGCGTTCCAATTGTCGTCAACGGACACTTTCGCACCAGGCGTGCCCAGTTGGTCGCCGATCTTGGAATTGCAGTAGCCCTGATCCATTTCGGCCTTTGTCTCGTTGGCATTGGTGGAGCCGTCGAGGTTGTACCAGCCCATCTCACCTGGCGTAGTAGAGCCGCCTGAGTACAGCATGCTGACCCACTCACCAACCTGGAAACCATAGTTGGGTGCCGTCCCGCCGGTTTTCGGGATCAAGGCGACCGGAATCGGGCACGTGCTCTGCGCATGCACACGCGTGGCGACCGCCAGCGCGGCAACGGCATAGCTGTTGGCACCGCCAACGAACTTGATCAGGCGCGCCGTGATCCCACTTTTTGAGTGCTTGCACTTGACATAGCTGGACGAACTGGACGCCACTCCGGCCGCACTGTAGGTGCCGTTCAGTGCCGTGCTGAACGTGACGTCAGCATTGGCCAACGACGCAGAAGATGCTTGATAGACAACACGGTTGGCATTGCCCGCTGTCACCCCCGCATTCGTTGCCCGTGTCAGCGCATCGGAGGCGCCATCCAGCTCCTGGGCCGCCGACAAGGCACAGCTATCCACCGCTGACTGAAGCTCCGTCTTGGCCACAAACAACCCGCTCAGGTCGATCACCAAACCTGCCATTCCGAGCAACACGGCAAGCATCAGGCCCACCATCGGGAGCACCGCCCCGCGTTCTCTCTGTTTGGTATGCGTGCGCATATGCCTTCGCCTCCGCCGGTGTGAATGGCTATCGGGCGTTGTATCGACTACCTGCCGCGGCTCGCCGGTCGCTTGCAGATTTCCCCGTCCCTTATCGTCAGTTGTAGCCGCCACAGACGCAGTCCGAAACTGGCCGTAGGTATGATTCAGTGGTGAAACGCGAAGCCGCTTGGTCGCTTGCATTGCGGGCGGTTTGTGCAGGCAGCCCATGTTGCCCTCCGCTAGCGGAACGTCCAGAACCGATGCATTAAGAAGGTGAGCGGCGGCACCACAGACAGGATGACCGCAAGCCCGACCCAGTAGCTCAGGCCCAACGTCTGGGCCAGCCACGAGATCGCAAGCGTCAGCGCCAGACAGAGCAGTGAGACGGCGTAGAAGCGCAGGAAATTGGCGCGCCCCGGCTTGGCCGAGAAACTCCACAGCGCGTTGAGCAGGTACGAGCAGACGTTGGCGCAGACGAACGCTACGCCGTTGGCCGTCACCTGAGAGGCAGAAAAGCCGTTGATGAGCGTGGTGGCGATGGCAACGTGCATGCCGGTGGCCGCAACACCGGAGACCCCGAAGCGGAACACGCGGACCACCATCATGCGATCTGGCAGCCGCTGCGCAAGCGTTGGCGGCAGCAGACCTGCCAATGCGTTCATGACGCCCGTTTCAGCCTGTCGCATGATGTCCCCCGTCCCTCTGCCACCATTCTTGGTGGCGTGAGGCAAAGGGGAAATCAATCAAAGGGATGACGAAGGCGCCGGGAATCGGACGAGCGTGTCGAGCGGCGTGCGTGCCGCGTCAGTCCGCGTCGTTGTTGTCACTGCCGCCGTGCGTGCGGTCAAAACGGCGCAGCGTGTCGATGCGTTCGCGCGTCAGCGGATGAGACGAGAAGAACGCCGCTGCATCGTCATCGCTGGCGGCATCGGTCTTCTTGGCGGCATCTGCCTTGCGCGTGCCGCCATGCGTGTCTTCCAGCGCCTGCAGCACGTCGGCAAATGCGGCAACGGATAAGCCGTTCTCCTGCAGCAGCAACGCGGCATAGCGGTCGGCATCGCGCTCGTAGTCGCGTGAATAGCGCAGTGTCAGCAGCGCCGCCGGCACGCCCGACAGAATCGTCGAGACATCGCCAAACAGCAGCGCCGCCGTTGCCCCAATGGCCGATGACTGAATCACCTGCCGCAGCCCATGGCGATATTCAACGTGACCCGCCTCGTGCGCCAGCACACCCGTCAGACCATCGCCCTCACCCACCAGCTTGACCAGCGCGTCGGTCACGACGATATCGCCGCCGGGCAGCGCAAAGGCATTGGCGCCGATGTCGGCGTCCCGAAACACGATGTGATACGTGTGCGTGGCCTGCGGCGGCTTGTGCAGTGCTGCAAAGCGTGCGCGGATGCGGTCCTGCAGCGCGGCTGGCAGCTTGCTGGGCCGCAACCAGCGCTCGTCCATTGCTTTGAGCGTGCTGCGCCCGAGTTGCGCTTCCGCACGCTGCGGCACCATGCCGGCCATCACCTTGGCGCCCCAGGGCAAGCCGTAGCGATACCCCAGCGCCAGCACCACCACCATGGCCAGCAGCGAGCCCAGCGCCAGCTTCCAGCTGTTCTGCGCCCGCACGACCCAGCCTTCGCGATAGCCGGTGCGATGCAGCAGCGCATTCAGCGACGTCTGCTCCGCCGGGTCGGTGATCTCGCAAAACGCGCCGTCTTCGAAGGTGATCAAGCGCGGTGCATGCTTGACGCGCTCCGACACCCGCAGCGTAGCGAGCGGCGCGCGGCGCAGCACCGTGCCCTCGGGCTCGAACAGCACCGCCTCGCCCGCCTCGACAGCAAGACGCACGGGTTGCGCGCGCGAGGTACGGCCGTCGAAGTAGGTCGCGAGAATCACAGCGGGTGCCCCTGCCTTGCAGCGCGTTTACAGCGCGATATCGATGTCGTACCAGTCCACTGTGGCGTCGCCCAGCGCGCCTACGTTGGTGGTTTCGCCGGCAACGAAGGTATCTAGCGAACCGGCCGCGATCATCGTCACCGAGTCGAGCTTGTAGCGTGCCGTGCGCACGCGTGCGAACGGCGTGAACAAGCCGATGGTGATCAGGATCAGCACCGCATTGGACACGAAAATCCAGAACAGCTTGCCCGCACCCACCTGGCTCTGGAAGCGATGCGCGCCCAGCGTGGTGTGGTTCCACACCACGTTCTGCAGGCGCGACAGGAAATAAGGCGTCAGGAACAGCATCGCGGCATACATGAACAGGCCGATGAGGATGAAGCCGAAGATCTGGCCCACTCCCGGCGCACGGTGCAACGACACACCCAGTAGCAACGCGAGACAAGAGGCCACCACGAGCGCCAGTATCGCCAGCCCGAAGGTGCGCAGATACACGCCATAAAAGTTGCCCGGCGTGCCGGAAAAATCGAACTGCGCGGTACCGAAGCGCGTGTTCTTGTGCTGGAAACGCTTGAAGCGCTGGTGCGCCAGCGGTGCGAGCAGGTACAGCGAGAGCACGCTGAGGATCGGCCACACCAGAAACACCATGTAGCCCTCGGCATCCTTGCCCGTAAAGGCGAAGCGCAAGCCGCGGTAGCTGGAATTGGCCATGCGGAAACGTAGCGAGCGCACGAGCAGCCACGGAAACGCGGCGGCCATCACGATAAGCAGTGCCAGCCCCAACAGCGGCGACGAATGACCAAGGAGGTTGAATGCAAACGCCAGCACGAAAATGATCGCGCGGCCCTTGAGAATGGCAATCGGGCTGCCGTGATAATCGAAGCTGGACCCCGCCAGTTGGGTGTTGCGATAGAAATACTGAAGCGTGCGGACCTTCGCCCAGGCCGAGTAGATGCCCAGCGTGACGATGGTCAGCAGCAGGTTGACGATCCAGATGCGGAAGTATTCCGAGCCGCTGCCAATAAAGCGCAGCCGCAAGGGTTGCGGCGCAGCTGGAGCGGGGGCGCTGCCCAGGACGGACTCGCGTGCGATGTCGTTCATCTGTTTTCCCTTCCCTGAGTTGTTATCGTGCCCCGCTTCAGGACGCTCATCGATACGTGACGACGCTGAGGCTCGCGGGTGGGCCGATTGTAGCGAAGCCCACTGCCTTGCAGCGTTAACACCGTCTTAACAAAGCGACCAACAAAAAACCCCGCAGGCTCGCACCCACGGGGTTTTTTGTTTGGAACAGCCATCCCGAAGGATGGCCGGGCCAGGACCGGTACGGCAAATTACATCATGCCGTCCATGCCGCCCATGCCACCCATGCCGCCCGGCATTGCCGGAGCAGCATCGTCCTTCGGCAGTTCTGCCACGGCGCAGTCCGTCGTCAGCATCAGCGAAGCGACCGAAGCAGCGTTCTGCAGCGCGGTGCGGGTCACCTTGGTCGGGTCCAACACGCCCATTTCCACCAGGTCACCGTACTCGCCGGTCGAGGCGTTGTAGCCGTAGTTGCCCTGGCCGGCGATGACGTTGGCCACCACCACCGAAGCCTCGTCGCCAGCGTTGGTGACGATCTGGCGCAGCGGCTCTTCCATGGCGCGCAGCACGATCTTGATACCGGCGTCCTGGTCAGCGTTCGCACCCTTCAGGCCGGAGATCAGCGCACGGGCACGCAGCAGTGCAACACCGCCACCAGCCACAATGCCTTCTTCCACGGCAGCGCGCGTTGCGTGCAGCGCATCTTCCACGCGGGCCTTCTTTTCCTTCATTTCGACTTCGGTGGCAGCGCCAACCTTGATCACGGCAACACCGCCGGCCAGCTTGGCCACGCGCTCTTGCAGCTTTTCACGGTCGTAGTCCGAGGTCGCTTCTTCGATCTGGGCACGCACTTGCTTCACGCGGGCTTCGATGTTGCGGGCATCGCCTGCGCCATCGATGATCGTGGTGTTTTCCTTGCCGATTTCAACGCGCTTGGCTTGGCCCAGGTCGTTCAGGGTTGCCTTTTCCAGCGTCAGGCCGACTTCTTCAGCGATGACTTGGCCGCCCGTCAGGATGGCGATGTCTTCCAGCATGGCCTTGCGGCGGTCGCCGAAGCCCGGAGCCTTCACGGCGGCGGTCTTCAGGATGCCACGGATGTTGTTCACCACCAGCGTTGCCAGGGCTTCGCCTTCGACGTCTTCAGCGATGATCAGCAGCGGACGGCCAGCCTTGGCCACTTGTTCCAGGATCGGCAGCAGGTCGCGGATGTTGCTGACCTTCTTGTCGAACAGCAGCACGAACGGGTTGTCCAGCTGGACAACTTGCTTTTCCGGGTTGTTGATGAAGTACGGCGACAGGTATCCGCGGTCGAACTGCATGCCTTCCACGACGTCCAGCTCGTCGGCCAGCGACTTGCCGTCTTCCACCGTGATCACGCCTTCCTTGCCGACCTTGTCCATGGCTTCAGCGATGCGCTGGCCGATGGATTCGTCGCTGTTGGCCGAGATGGCGCCAACCTGAGCGATTTCCTTGCTGGTGGTCGTCGGCTTGCTGATCTTCTTCAGTTCTTCGACGGCAGCGCCGACAGCCTTGTCGATGCCGCGCTTCAGGTCCATCGGGTTCATGCCGGCGGCAACGTACTTCATGCCTTCGCGCACGATCGACTGGGCCAGCACCGTTGCGGTGGTGGTGCCGTCACCGGCGTTGTCGCTGGTCTTGGAAGCCACTTCCTTGACCATTTGCGCGCCCATGTTCTGCAGCTTGTCCTTCAGCTCGATTTCCTTGGCGACCGACACACCGTCCTTGGTCACGGTCGGGCCACCGAAGCTGCGCTCCAGCACCACGTTACGGCCCTTCGGGCCCAGGGTCACCTTCACTGCGTTGGCGAGAATGTTCACGCCTTCGACCATCTTGGCACGTGCGGCGTCGCCGAACACTACGTCTTTAGCTGCCATCTTGAGAATCTCCGAAATCTTTGGATGTTGCCTGCGCCGGGGGAATCCGCGGGGCAGGCAATGAGGAATGGTTTACTGGTAAGCCAATGCGACTGAGCGCCCGCTTACTTCGCCACCACGGCCATGATGTCTTCTTCGCGCATGACCAGGACTTCCTGACCATCCACCTTGACGCCCTGGCCGGCGTACTTGCCGAACAGCACGCGGTCGCCGACCTTTACGTCCAGCGCGATCGCATTGCCCTTGTCGTCTTTCTTGCCCGGGCCGACGGCCAGCACTTCGCCTTGATCCGGCTTTTCAGCGGCGGCGTCAGGGATGACGATGCCCGAAGCGGTCTTCGTTTCGTTGTCCAGGCGCTTCACGATCACGCGGTCGTGCAAAGGACGCAGGTTCATACACAACTCCTCAATGCAAAGTGAGTGTTTATTCACAAAACGCGCCGCAGAGCGCGGCGCATCGGGAAAGCATCGGGGACCGGAGGTTTGTTAGCACTCCTGCCCGGCGAGTGCTAATTATAGGGACGGGGTATTACGATTTCAAGAACGGGCGTAGCGGAAGTTGTTGTCGATGTCGAGATTCACTGAATCTGGAACTTTGGTCACTCCATGTGGAACCCTCTGACGCAGCACGGCATGCCGAAAATAGGAAAATCCTTATATTTCAGTTAGTTAGCACACAAGACGCGCGCCAGAGAGAGCACCATTGATTGCGTCTCACGCGGCAGACTGCGGGGCCTTGCCGCACTAAACTCCGCTCTTCTCCCTGCAAGACATTCCGATAGGCTTCGTCACTACAAGAAGCAATTGCCGAGGCACAGCATGCGAGCGAGCTTCTGGTGGCCAAGGGGAATCAGCGCCCCGCAAGGATCTCCAGCCTCAAGAACGCCTTGGCATGGACCTATAGATGGCCGTCGATCAGGGGGATACGATGTAGTACTCGTGGTCGTACCCCTCTTGATATCGCACCTTCAACGGCTGCTTGCCACATTGAACGCGGCCCAACTCGAGTTCTCGACCTAGAACAATCCACTCAGCTTGCCAGTGTCCCGAGTATGCAGAGGCGTGCAGGCACAAGAAGGCATCCGGATACTCGCTCCACTTTAGGAAGACGTGGAGCAAGGCTGCGACTAGAGGGGCACATCGACCGGATCCACGTGCGTCATCAAATTGAGCACGTCGCGTCGCTCCATCACGCGGCGGCGAGCCTCCAGTGCGATGTCGTGGCCCTCGCGCACACTGACGCGCGCATCAACTTCGAGGTGTGCATCCACCAGAATCATGTCGCCCATACGGCGTGTCTTGACGTCGTGTACGCCGAGTACGCCCGTCGTCGCGAGCATGACCTGGTGGATCGCCTCCACGGTCTCCTCATCAACGGCACGATCCATCAGATCGTGCAGGGCTTCCCAGCCGAACTGCCAGCCCATGCGTGTCACCATCAGGCCCACGACAAGCGCCGCCACTGGATCGAGCAGACGGTACCCGAGCACGTTGCCTACGATGCCAAGCGCCACCACCAGCGACGATGCGGCATCCGAACGGGCATGCCAGGCGTTGGCGACCAGCATGCTCGAACGCACCCTTTCTGCCACCGCCAGCATGTAGCGGAACAACAATTCTTTGGCGGCCAGAGCGCCCAGCGCGACCCATAGGCCAATGAGCCGCACCGGCTGGATAGCCTCGGCGTGCTCCAGCTTGAGTACCGCGTTCCAGAGCATGCCCACGCCCACTGCCAGCAGGAGCAGACCGAGCACGAGCGAAGCGGCATTTTCGAAGCGCTGGTGGCCATAGTGGTGTGTCTGATCCGGCCCTTTCTGGCTATGGTGGCTAGCAAATAGCACCACGAAGTCCGAGATCAGGTCGGACAAGGAGTGGATGGCGTCGGCGATCAGCGCCTGCGAGCCGGCCAGCATGCCAGCCGCTACCTGCGCTATCGTCAATCCAAGATTGACGGCGACGCTCACAAGGGTGCTGCGCCGCGCAGCGGCCTGCTTGGCCATGCTGTCTTCGGAATCGGCGGCGATCTCAAGATCGATTTCTTTTATCTGTTGCATGGATTGTCCGAGCAGTGAACGTGGGGATGGGGTTCCAGGTTGAGCAGCGGCGCGCGGTCAATGGCGCAGCCCCGCTGCCAAGCGATTGCGCATGAGAGAGACCGGAGCCGTTTTCCACATCGGGACGCTCCCCGAGTCGCACCGCTGGCTCGTATTCTTCATGACTTCAATGAAGGGATGAAGTCGCGCATGACCTATTGGTAGGTTCCGGACCCACTGGATGTGAGGTTCGACCAGATAACGTCGACGCGCAATCCCCCGAGACCCGGCGAGCGGTCAACCGTTACGCTTGCACCGTGAACCGCCGCGATCCGGCGCACGATCGACCATCCAAGGCCGCTACCACTCTGGTCCGTTCCCTCGACACGGAAAAAGCGCTCGCCAAGTCGGTGCTGTTCGGCGGCGGGGAGCCCGGGGCCGCTGTCTTCCACACAAAGCGCGGCACTTCCGTTACGGTGCGCGACCGTCACGACGATTTGTGCCTCGGCGGGGCTGTAGCGTATGGCGTTGTCGATCAGGTTGCGAACAAGTGAGGCCAGTAACGCCCTGTTGCCCGCGACCATGCAGCGCTCCGGATTCTCTAGTGCGATGCGCTGTTTCTTGCCGAAGGCTATTGGCGCAATGTCTGCCATCACTTGTCTAGCCAGCGCACCAAGGTCGATCGGTTCAATCGAAATGCCGGCGTTCGCTTCCAGACGCGAAAGCAACAGCAATTGGTCGACCAGATGGGCAGCGCGATCGCATCCTTCCAACGTTCCCACCAAGGCGTGGCGACGCATGGCGTCCTCCTCGGCGGCCATTGCCACCTGGGCCTGGGCCTTGATTGCGGCAATCGGCGTGCGCAATTCGTGGGCGGCGTCGGCAGTGAAGCGGCGCTCGGCGTCGAGCATGGTCTGAATGCGGGCAAAGAGCGCGTTGAGCGCGTCGAGCATGGGCGTCATCTCAACCGGCGCATGGGGCATCCGGACCGGATCGAGTGCTCGCGGGTCACGCTCGGCAAGCGCGTTACCCAATCTGCGCAGCGGCAGCATCCCGCGCTTGACCGCCCACCAGACGGCCAAGGCGAGTAACGGCAACGCCAACGCCATCGGCCACAGCATGTTGCGCAAGAGGGCGGACAGGATTGCGGTGCGCGAGTCGATGCGCTCGCCAACGTAGACCTGGATGTCCTTGTAGACCCCCTGCGCTACAAAGACACGCCAAGCATTGCCTCCGATTTGCACCGTAGAGAATCCGGACACGGTGCGCTCGCCTGGCGCAACCATCGGCTGGTTCGGCGCGTTGGCCGAGTGGATGCCCAGCTTCCCTTCGTGAAAGACCTGAAAGGCGACTTTGGGCGCGTAACGATGCTGGACAGGCAGGTCGTGACTCGGCTCATCGTCCTCGTCGACGGCCTGTGCGTGCTGCATGACCAGTAGCGCACCAGCTTGCGCTAGATGACTGTCCAGCAGTTGATCGATCTCGTCCTGGGCGTCGTACCACGTGATCAATGCGGTGATGAGCCATAGGCCGGCGACGGCGCCAAGCACCAACAACAGCAGCCGACCTTGGAGCGAGCGCGGTCGCGTCATGGCGCTTCGGCATTGTCACGCGGCAGCATATAGCCGACGCCGCGCACGGTCACGATGAGGTCGCTGCCAAGTTTGACGCGCAGATGATGGATATGCACCTCCACGGAGTTGCTTCCGACTTCCTGCCCCCAGGGGTATAGGCACTGCTCGAGCTGCTCACGTGACAGCACGCGCCCCGCGTTCAGCATCAAGGCATGCAGCAGGTCAAATTCCCGCGTCGACAGTGCGACGGCTCGACCGTTGCAGAAGACCGTGCGTGACGCCGGCTCCAGAACAATGCCGCGCGCCCTCAACTGCTCCGTGGGATGACCATGCGCGCGGCGCACCAGCGCGCGCAGTCTCGCGCTGAGTTCGTGCAGATCAATGGGCTTGACGATGTAATCATCGGCGCCGAGATCGAGACCACGCACGCGATCTGGTATCGCGTCGCGCGCGGTCAACACCAGGATGGGGACCGCAATGCCTGCGCCACGCACCTTTCGCAGCACGTCCACGCCGTCCATGCGGGGCAGCCCAAGGTCGAGTATTGCGGCGACGTAGGCGTCCGTGCGCAACTCCCGCCACGCTGCCTCGCCGTCGCGCACCCAATCGACCTGGAAGCCCTGCTGCTGCAGGCCCGCACGAATGCCGTCTCCGAGCAGGGGGTCGTCTTCGACAAGCAGGATGCGCACGGATGAGATCTCCGCTCGGTACCGGTTTGGATCAATAGTCGTCGCGGTCGGCGTCGTGATGCTTCGCGGAGGCCGCGGGACGGTCAGTGACCCCGGCCGGCGGCGCGGACTGCCACTGCATCCACCAGAAGCCCAGCACAGCCACCAACATCAGGCCCGCGACACTCGACCACGCACGGCGGATGCCCTCGTTCGGCAGGCCGGTCTTGCGTCCGCTGATCATCGCGCCAACCAGATTCTCACGGTGCAGCCAACTGCTGGCAAAGACGGCGAGAACATGAATGCCCACCAGTGCAAGCATTGCGTTGGCGAAGCCCTCGTGCAGTTCGCCGAGCCAGTCACCGCCGACATCGTTGTAGGTGGCCCAGCCCGTTCCTGCCAGGCCGCACGCCATCAGCAGCAAGGCGATGATAGCAAGCGCACCAGCGGGGTTGTGGCCAATATGGTGCTCCGGCCGCCCGCGCATGATGCTGGTCAAATAGCGGAGTGCGGCAGTGGGCGACCGTACGAAGCTGGAAAACCTAGCGTATCGCGTGCCCACTATGCCCCACACCAGTCGAAAGCCGACCAGCGCCGCCATCGTGTATCCGAGTGTGATGTGGACAAGGCGCCACTGCTCACTTTCCGCGGTCAAGTAGGCACCCAGGAAGCTCAGCGCCAGCAGCCAGTGAAAGAGGCGGGTCGGCGCATCCCAAACCAGGATGCGGCGGGTGATGGAATCGGTTTTCATGGCTTCAGCGCGGGATGCGGACATTGTGTTCATTGAAGTCGCCTTGATCCGCCTTGGTATGGCAGGCAGCGCAGTTCGAGGCGCTCTTGATGGCAGGCCGGCGCCACACTGCAGCCGGCACTTCGTCGTGGGTGCGGGCGAACCACGCCGATCGGGTGATCCGGTCCTCGGGCGGCGGGGGTATTGACCTTGAGCGATCCGCCGCGTTGGCCGTGAGCCACTGATCGAGTTGCTTGACGGTGGCGGGGTCCAATGAAGCATCCGTCCCGTAGTGGTGCTGCAGGTTGCCCAGAATGCGCTGCCAGGAACTGGCGGGTAGCGCTCCGGGCGGATAGGCGATATGGCAAGACGCGCATTCCTGCCGATACTTGGGCAGCAGCGGTGCAGCGCGCATGCCAGGCCCCTCTTCGGCGGCGGCAAGAAACGACAGCCCGAGGCCCGCGATTGCCAGGCAAGCGCGTGCAGCTCGGCCTGTAACAACGAAACGGCCAGACATTTGGATACTCCGCATCAGGTCAGGAATTGAACGGGTTGCTGGATGGCCCTACTTCCCGAGGGTCATCAGCCAACTCAGCACGTCTGCTTTTTCGGCCACCGTGCACTCGCGCCCGACCACGTCGTTGCAGTTGCGCCGAAACCATTTCTCCGTCTTGGCGGCATCGGTAAAGCGCTCAGGATTGAATGCCGGAGCCAGCGGCGCGATCGACTTGCCAGTTGCGGCATGCCGGCCGGTCTGCGTGGGCGGGTTCCCATGGCAAGACGCACAGCTCCATTCACGGCCATGCTTGGATGTAAAAAATTCCTGGCCGCGGGACGGGTCGGAGGGGGCTCCGGCCTGCGCTCGATATTGATCAAGCAGTTGCGCGGGCGCTTGCGCATGTGCCAGGGGAGCGGCAGCGGCTAGCGCTAACGCCAAGACCGAATGCAGGCAGGCAACAGGAGGAAACTTTGAGATTGGCATCGCGGCCTCTCGCACTGAGGAATGCCTTAATGCTCTCGAATTCTTCTTAACGGATTCTTAAGCGATACCGCGGGGATCTATTTCAGTGGCCCGGTCAAGGATTGCACGCCTGCGTGGGCGACATGGACATGGCCACAGGTCGACCCTTTCAATCGGTGTGACTGCCACCGTAGCTGCGCACAGCAAGACAACCCGCTAGCGAGCCAGGATCGGCTTGCCGAACAGCAACGGCAGGAAATCATCAAGGAAGAACAACACCTGAATAGTTGCGCCGACACCTCGCGTCGATCCGTGGGTTGCAGGAAGGACCAGTTCCGCGGCGACCTGCCACGTATCCTTGACATAGGCGATTCCTGGGTTGACGGTGCCGCGCGTGCGTTGCCCGCGTGGCGAGTCGAACGCGAACTCAACCAAGGGAATCCACTGGTGCAGGGGTTCTTCCTTGGGCAGCACGCCTGGCACAAATCGATCCGTCAAATAGAGCGTGCTGTACTCCAATGCGAATCCCCAGTGCACCGCGGTGACGTTGGCTGTGCTCACACTGTTGAACTGCCGCGTCGTCGGGTCATAGCTCAAGTTGCCCGACGTTTTGCCGGTCGGCACAGCCACGCTGACGCCCGCTGTGATGGCGAATGGCCGCAACCAAGACCATGCGTCAGGCAAGGCGCCGAACCCCTGGCCTATATAAAGGCTGGGCGCGATGGTCGCTGAAGTGTTGGCGCCGAGCCGTTTGGCCCCGGTATGGGGCAGTCCATAGATGAGCGAGCCGGCAACAAGCGTCTCGTTCAGATCGTCCTCGTAGAGCCTGGACTTGAGCACCACGTCGGAACCGGTTGCGCCGGGCTGACGCATGCTGCCCCAGTCGCGCCGAATGAAGCCTGTGTCAAAACCGATCGAGACCTCGGGCGTCAGGAGCCTCGCGAACGAGATCGTTGCAGCGCGATCGGTGACGTTTCCGCTGTCATCAGGGCGTTTTACCGCACCCGCGGTGATCGAGAGTTCGTCAGCAACGGCTGGGTCATCGAAATTAAGTGTCCCTGGAAAAAAGCGGTTGCCCGCAATGCCGTGCGCACGCGATGGGCCGGAAACGCCGCACGCGGCAAGGGCGAGCGCTGCCGCGCAAATGCAAACAAATGCGGATGGGCCGTACATGGTCGAAAGAATCTGCGGTCAGACCGCGAATGTGTTCTGTTGTGGTCAGGCAGATGCGGCACGCATGGCAGGGTGCCGTGCCCCATGCTGGTGATGCGGAGCAAATGTCCGAGTCGACCAATAGGCTATTTGCCCGGCGACGCGTGAACTTCCACGGTGATATGCGACAGTGCCTGGAGTCGCCGCAACCGTTGGTGATAAAACTGCGGCCCGCGATGCGCCTGGCCTGTGCTCACCGAGACCACCGCGCCCAGGTGGCCAGGGCCGATGCGCCATACGTGCAGGTCGAGCAGCGTGTCGCCATCGGACTCCAGCGCCGTCTTGATGCGCCTGCCGATATGCTTGTCCGGCGTCACGTCGACCAGAATGCCGCCGGTGTCGCGCATCAATCCGTACGCCCAGTTGGCGATGACCACCGCACCGACGACGCCTGCAAGGGGGTCCATCCAGAGCCAGCCAAATGTTCTGGCCAGCAGCAGACCGATAATGGCCAGCACAGAGACGGCGGCATCCGCCAGAACGTGCACATAGGCCGCGCGCATGTTGTGGTCGCGATGGTGTGCCCCGTGACCGTCGGCGTGATCGTGGTCATGCTCGTCGAAGGCCACGCTGTATTCCTGGCCGCCGATGCCGAGTACGGCAGTGAAGGCATGTGGTTCCGGAATCTCGGTGGTGGATTCCAGATAGTTTGCCTTGCGGACCAGCGGGAATTCCTGGCGGCTCCCGTCCGGCCGAATGGTGGTTACCGTCGCCACATCGCCGGGCAGCGGAGCGGTTTCTCCAGCTAACCGGAACACTGGCGGTACGCCGTCTTCGAAGATCGACAGTGCGAACACGCCCCCGGGCGCGTCGATGTGCTGCACTTCCCTGCCATGCGGATGCGTGTCGCCAAGTCCGGCTGCGCCGTGGTCATGTCCGTGGGCGTGACCATGGTGATGACTGTGGCCATGGCTGTGACCACCGTGGTCGCCACCGCTCAGCAGCCAGGCGCTTGCGATATTCACCAGCAGACCGACGACCGCAATCGGGATCGCCTCGCTAAAGTGAATCGGCACCGGTGAGAGGAAACGCGCCACCGCTTCGTAGCCGATCAACAGTGCAACCATCGCCAGGATGATGGCGCTGGTGAAGCCGGCTAGATCACCAAGCTTGCCTGTGCCGAACACGAAACGCGGGTCGTTCGCATAACGTCGCGCATAGGTGTAAGCCAGCGCAGCGATCAGCATGGCGCCTGCGTGCGTCGACATATGCAGCCCATCGGCCACCAGTGCCAGCGAGCCAAACACGCTTCCGCCGATGATCTCGGCGGCCATCATGAGGGTGCATAGCACGATCACGGCCCAGGTTTTGCGCTCGTTCTTTTCATGTCCCTCGCCCAGGAACACGTGGTCGTGGCTGGCGTGGAACGGCGTGTCGTAGAAATTGCTCATGGCCGGCTCACCTGAAATAGCTATGCACGACCTCGATCAGCTGCTCTTTGGCGCTGCCGTCGGCGTGCTCGTGTTCGTCATCCACCTCGGTCAGGTGGGTGCGGATGTGGTCTTCCAGCACCACGGCCAGCAGGCCATTCATGGCGCCTCGGCAGCTTGTGATCTGCTGCAGTACGGGGGCGCATCCCTGCTCCTCCTCCAGGGCGCGCTCGATGGCATCGAGCTGGCCGCGAATCCGGCGAACGCGGTTAAGTAGCTTCTGCTTCTCGCGGATAGTGTGGCTCATCCATCACCTCAACCAAAATATACTATAGGGGGGTATGCTACATCAGATTTAAGTTGTCATAGCGGCCCAACTCCTTCCTCAAGGGAGAACTCACGCGCCACAGCTATCAGCCCGCAGTCCGTCATTTCGAGGTCGAATGGGGTGGGTTCCTGCTAGCAAGCGCGGACAGCGCACAGTTGGCCCACCACGCTCAGACCCTCTCCATCAACACGCTACGCCAGCGCTTGGCAGCACTCGCGCAGTGGCATCTCACACAGGGCTTTCTCGATCTCACGCGGGCACCGCATTGCCGCAAGGTCTAAGCGCATTCCCGTGCTGCATCCCGCAAGCGAGAAGCGCCCAAGCTCCTCGCCTGCAGCGCACCCAGCTTGAGCAGTTGGTCGCTGGTGGACGAACAACTAGCGTGTTTGCCAGTGCCAAGGCGAAAAGCGCGCCCACACCACCCATGCCCGTTACAAAGCCATCGTTGCGGAGCCCTGCTAGTGCGTAGTCGGGAATCCCTTTGCGTGGAGAGACCTCATGCCTCCCGCCGAAAAGGTCGTTACCCGTTCGCCGCGCCGGCGAGTGGGGCTGATCGCCTGTCCGTGGTTGCTGACCACTCCCATCAGCCCCGACAAGAAAGTCGTGGTCGAGGCAAGTGCCACGAGCGCGCCTCGGTACTACTTCGGCATGCACGCAGCCATATTTCCAAAGGGATAGCAAACCCGTTCATAGGCTGCTTCCATTCCAGGACTGGCGGTAGTCGACCCCACGTCCATACGCGCCCGCGTAAATCAACTGCCGAATGGGATGACCGGGGCGACCCACGCGTGACTGATTCGATCAAAAATCAGTCGTGTCATAAGAGCATGCCGCCTCACCCGCACCCAAGAAGAGTAGCGTTAGTGCGCGATACGGCGCCTGCTCAGCTTTCGTGCAGCGGAGTGAGATCAGGGTAAACATTGATCGATTCAATCATTTTATTGATTACAATGACTGGACCGATCGATGTTTGAGGCGTTCAGCCGTGCATCCCTCCGGTTCAAGCTGACCCACGGGCCGCAGCCCACCACGAAAGGATTGCCACATGACCGCGTCGTTCAAAGGGATCGTCCCTGCCCTGATCACCCCGATGACCCCGACGGAAGACGTGGACGAAAACGGCCTGCGCGTGCTGATCGATCGGCTGATCGACGCGGGCGTCCACGGGCTCTTCGTGCTCGGCACCAACGGCGAATTCATTGCGCTGAGCGAAGAAGAGAAGCTGCGCATCGCCCGTATTACCGTCGAGCAGGCGCGCGGCCGCGTGCCCGTGGTGGCGGGCACCGGCGCCTATGCCACGCGTGATGTGATCGCGCTCAACCACAAGATGCAAGACGTGGGTGTGGACGCCGTATCCGTCATCACGCCCTACTTCAACGGCGCCACGCAGCCGGAGCTGTTTGCGCATTACGAGCAGATCGCGCGCGCGACGTCGCTGCCGATCCTGCTGTACACGATTCCGGCCAAGGCCGGCGTGACGCTGACCGTCGACACCGTGCGCCGGCTGGCGGACATCCCGAACATCCGCGCCATCAAGGACAGTGGTGGCGATTTCGACCGCCTGCTGCAGCTCATCAACCTGCGCCGTGACGACTTTGCCGTGTTCACCGGCACCGATTCGATGATCCTCTGGACACTGATTGCCGGTGGCGACGGCGCGGTGGCAGCCACCACCAATGCGGTGCCGCACGTGGTCATGTCGATCTGGAATCAATTCCAGGCGGGCAACATTCCGGCCGCGCGTGCTGCACAGGAATCGCTGCGTGCACTGCGTGACGCGTTTGCGCTCGGCACCATGCCCGTAGTGCTGAAGACCGCCGCCGAGATGCTCGGCATGCCCGCAGGGCCGGCACGCTCGCCGGCCAAGCCGCTCGATGAGAAAAGCCGCGAACGCCTGGCTGAAGCGCTCGCCATCTACCGTGCCGCGCTGAACGTCGCCTAAGCACTGCCGCCCGCCCCAACATCACCGATCGCCATGTCCTCCACCTACCATTTCCAGACCGTCAAGCACATCGTCCACGGCGCAGGCAGTCTGGCATTGCTGCCCGAAAAGCTCGCGCTGCTTGATGTGCCCGTCAAACGCATCGCACTCATCACCCAACCGGTGATGGAGCAGAACGGCGTGATCGGCCGCGTGGTGCAAGCGCTGGCCGCGCGCGACATCGAGGCGCGCATCGTACGCGGCGTCGAACCCGAACCGACGATTGAGAACGTCGAGACCGTCTTCCGCGAGCAGATCGCGCCGTTTGCGCCGGATGCCATCCTGTCAATCGGTGGCGGCAGCGTGCTGGATGCGGCCAAGCTGTTTGCAGTGCGCCTGACCAACGAACAGCCGCTGCGCGAATGGCTCGGCATTGATCTGATCAAGCGCCCCGGCATTCCGCTGGTGTTGGTCCCAACCACGGCGGGCACGGGTTCTGAAGTCACGCCCAACGCCATCGTCACGCTGCCCGATGAAGAACTGAAGGTGGGCATCGTCAGCCGACATCTGCTGCCACAACTGGTGATTCTCGATGCGGAACTGACCTTCGACCTGCCCAAACCGATCACGGCAGCCACGGGCATCGACGCATTCGTGCATTCGCTGGAGTCGTATATCTCGACCAAGGCCAACCCGGTGAGCGACATGTTTGCGATGGAGTCGATGCGGCTCATCGGCGCGAACCTTGTCGAGGCATATCAGAACGGCCGCTCGGTCAAGGCGCGCGAGGCGATGATGCTGGGTTCGATGTACGGCGGCCTGGCGCTGACCGCCGCCGGCACGGCCGCCGTGCATGCGCTGGCGTATCCGCTCGGTGGCATGTTCGGCATTACGCACGGTGTGGCCAACGCGATGCTGTTGCCGCACGTAATGTCGTTCAACAAGGATGCCATCGTCGGGCGGCTGGCCAACGTGGCACGTGCACTGGACATCAGCAGCCATGACAGTGACGACGAGACCGCCGCCGATGCGCTCCTCGAACGGCTGACCGAGTGGACCGACGTTGTGCAGATTCCGCAGGACTTGCGCCAGTTCGGCGTGTCGGAAACGCACCTGGACGTGCTGGCCGAGGCCGCGTCGAAGGTCAAGCGTCTGCTGGGCAACAACCCCAAGCCGCTGAGCCACGCAGACATCAAGGCTATCTACCAGCGCCTGCTGCCGTGAACACGTCCGCCCACACCGCTCCGAAGCTGCTGATCCTGGCCGACGACCTGTCGGGCGCCGCCGATTGCGCGGTGGCCGGCGTGCGGGCCGGATTGCGCAGCGCGGTCATGCTGCGCGCCGATGTTGGACACCCTATCGGGTACCCGACCACCGCCGACGTCCTCGCACTGGACACCGACACGCGGCGCGCCAATGCCGTCGATGCGGCGGCCACGCAGGTGGCGGCATGGCATGCACTGGCCCGGCCGGCCACGCGGCTCTACAAGAAGATCGATTCGACCCTGCGCGGCAACGTCGCTGCTGAGGTGGCCGCACTTGCACCGCTGGCGGGTCTGGCCATCGTGGCGCCGGCGTTTCCGGCAGCCGGACGCACCACCCGCGACGGCCGCCAGTGGCTGCACGGCGTGGCCGTGGAAGACACCGAGGTGTGGCGCAACGAAAGCATCGGCGGCCGCGCCGATCTGCGCGTCATGCTGGAGCGCCAGGGCCTTCAGACCGCCGTGCTGACGCTTGACGACGTCCGCGCCGGTGCCGCCGCGCTGGCCGGTCGCCTGGCGGCATTACAGGCGGACGGTGTGCAAGCCGTGGTGTGCGACGCCCAGACCGACGACGACCTCGCGCACATCGCCGAGACCTCCGTGCGGCTGGCGCATGTGTTCTGGGTCGGCTCCGCCGGTCTGGCGCCCGCGCTGATTCGCGCGGCGGGGCTCGGCAGCGCCAACGCCGCTGTCGAAGGCGATGCGGCAACCGCAATCGCCGGGCCGGTGCTGACGGTGGTGGGCAGCATGTCCAGCGTGTCCCATGCGCAGGCGTCGGAATTGAAGGCCGCTGCCGGTGCGCGCCTGCTGTCGCTGGAGCTGCCCGTGGAAGCGCTCGACACACCGCAGGCGGACATCACCCAGACCGTCATCGATGCGCTGTGCGAAGGCCGCGACGTGCTGGTCACGCTCAGCCAAACCACGCGCGGCAACAGCGCCGACGGCCTGCACTTCTGCCGCCGCCTCGCCACGTTGCTGGCGCCGGCCTTGCCGCATGCCGGCGGGCTGATCGCCACCGGCGGCGAGACCGCGCGCGCCGTGCTGTCGACCGCCGGCATCGACGCGCTGCGCCTGTGCGACGAAATCGAATCCGGCATGCCGCTGCTGCATGCCCAACTTACTGGCGTCGACCGCGTGCTGCCGGTCGTCACCAAGGCGGGGGGCTTCGGCACACCCGGCTCCCTGCATGCCGCTTGGCGACGGTTGATCGAAACCGCAGCCAGCACCCCACCCAAAGGAACTCACGCAATGACCTATCGTCCTGTCATCGGCATCACCATGGGCGATGCCGCCGGTGTCGGCCCCGAGATCATCATGAAGGCGCTTACACACCGCTCGGTGTACGAGCAATGCCGACCTCTGGTGATTGGCGACACGGCACGACTGCGCGATGCCGCCCAACGTACCGGCGTGGCACTGGAAGTTCGCTCGATCGAGCGCCCTGCCGATGCCGGCTTCCGCTACGGCGTAGTGGACTGCATCGACCTCGGCCTCATCCCTGCCGACCTGCCCTACGGCAAGCTCTCTCCCATCGCGGGCGATGCCGCGTATCAGTACATCGCCCGCACCGTCGAGCTGACGTCCGCTGGCGAACTGGATGCCATCTGTACCGCGCCGCTGAACAAGGAAGCGCTGCACGCCGGCGGCCACATCTTCCCGGGCCACACCGAAATGCTGGCGCACCTGACCGGCATCGATGAGGTTTCGATGATGCTCGTGGCGCCCAACCTGCGCGTGATCCACGTGACGACCCATATCGGGCTGCTAGACGCCATCCGCCGCATCGAGCCGGGCCTGGTCCAGCGCACCATCGAACGCGCGCACGCCACGCTGGTACGCGCCGGCATCGAGAACCCGCGCATCGGTGTCTGCGGCATCAACCCGCATGCGGGAGAAAACGGGCTGTTCGGCCATGGCGAAGAAGAGCAAAAGATCATCCCCGCCGTGCAGGTGCTGCAGGCACGCGGCTGGCGCGTAGAGGGCCCGCTGCCCGCCGATACGCTGTTTTTCCGCGCCGGCCGTGGCGACTTCGATGTGGTGGTGGCGATGTATCACGACCAGGGCCACGGACCGGTCAAGGTGATGGGCCTGGAAGCCGGTGTGAACGTCACCGTGGGCCTGCCGGTAATCCGTACTTCGGTCGACCATGGAACCGCGTTCGACATTGCCGGCAAGGGCATCGCCGATGAACGCAGCATGCTCGAAGCGTTTCGCCAGGCCTGTGAACTCGCCACCCGACACGATGACCCGCAAGCCGTACGTGCGGCCTGACATCCCATCCATGCAGCACGAATTGATGTAGCGCCCCCGCGCAAGGCCTGACCCGACGGAGACACGCCGGGCTGGCCGGAGCCATTCGCTCAAGAATCAGGAGACAAAAGATGACCTCGTTTTCGACCTGGGACACCACCATGATCATCGCCATGGTCGTGGTCTATATCGTGGTGACCAGCGTGGCCAGCATCCGGCTGCGCAGCCGCACTTCCGAGCAATTCATGGTGGCCGGTCGCTCGATGCCGGCCGTGGTGGTGGCCGTGCTGCTGATGTCGGAATACATCGGCGCCAAGTCGACCATCGGCACCTCGCAAGAAGCCTTCAGCGTGGGCATTGCAGCGTCGTGGTCGGTCATCTCCGCCGCCATCGGCTTTCTGCTGTTTGGCCTGTTCATGGCCAAGCGTCTGTATGCGTCGGGGCAGTTCACCATCTCCGGCTTCATCGCCAAGAAGTACGGCAACACGGCCAAGCTGGTGGTGTCGGCCATCATGATCTACGCGCTGTTTCTGGTGAACGTGGGCAACTATGTCAGCGGCGCGGCGGCCATCTCCACCGTCATGCACATCGACCTTCCGATCGCGGCGCTCATCACGGCTGCCGTCAGCACGATCTACTTCGTGTGGGGCGGTCTCAAGAGCGTGGCGTATCTGACCATCGTGCACAGCGCGGTCAAGGTGGTCGGCATCGGCATCATCGTCGCGGTGGCGTGGAAGCTCTCTGGCGGCATTGCCCCGATGGCGCAGGCCATGCCGGAGCACTACTTCACGTGGAAGGGTGCGCTGTCCGGCGGCACCATCGGCGCGTGGATCATCGGTTCGGCCGGGGCGATCTTCTCCACCCAGTTCATCATTCAAGCCATTTCTTCCACCAAGAGCCCTGAAGCCGCCCGCTCGGCTTCGTTCATGGCGGCGGTGCTGTGCGTGCCGATCTCGATTGCGCTGGGCTTCATCGGCGTGGCCGCCAAGTATCTGTACCCGGGCATCAAGAGCCTGTATGCGCTGCCGGTCTTTCTGCAACACATGCATCCGCTGCTGGCCGGCGTGGTAACGACTTCGCTGGTGGCGTCGATCTTCGTGAGCGTGTGTACGGTGGCACTCGCCATTGCTTCGCTCATCGTGACCGACTTCTATGTGCCGCGCTATCGCCCGTCGGCCGAGCAGGAAATGCGCATGACACGCTGGATCTCGCTGGCGGTGGGCGTGCTGCCGCTGGTGTTCGTGCTGTTCGTGCCGCAAATCCTGGCGCTATCGTTCTTCACGCGGGCGCTGCGGCTGTCGGTGTCCATCGTTGCGCTCATCGGCGTCTATCTGCCGTTCTTCAACAGCAGTCGTGGAGCCGTTTCGGGCCTGATCCTGGCCGCGATTGCAACCACCATCTGGTATCTGCTCGGCAACCCGTTCGGCGTCGACAACATGTACATCGCGCTCGTCACGCCCGCCCTCGTTCTGGTGGTCGAGAAGCTGCTCTTTCGCGCGGCTGAGCCTGCACAGGCCAGCGCACCCGTCGCCAACATCAAGCCAAACAACGCGGCGCATTGATCCCCAGACACCGAGCATTGAACTGAGACACAACATGACTGCCACCCTTCCGGCCTACGCCGCCTTCGATTCGAACGTGCGAGCTGCCTATACCGACGCCGAGCGCCGCGAAGCGTTCCTGCCCACACCTTGCGTTCAAAACCACGCGGCCAACCTGCACGCGCTGCCCAACGGCGACTTGCTGTGCGTGTGGTTTGGCGGCACGCAGGAAGGCATTCCCGATGTATCGATCTACCTGTCTCGGTTGGCGGCAGGCACCTCCGAATGGCAGCCTGCGACCAAGCTATCGGAAGACCCGACACGATCGGAGCAGAACCCGGTACTGTTCACCACACCCACCGGCGAACTCTGGCTGATCTACACCGCGCAGCTTTCGGGACACCAGAACACAGCCATCGTGCGCCGGCGTATCTCGACAGACGGCGGCCGAAGCTGGGGGCCCATCGATACGCTGTTCGACCAGGCCGGCACCTTCGTGCGCCAGCCAATCGTCGTGCTGCCCGACGGCGCGTGGGCCTGCCCGGTCTTCCTGTGCCGCACGCAACCAGGCGAACGCTGGGTCGGCAATGACGACATCAGCGCCGTCATGATCTCCGAAGACCAGGGCCGCACCTGGAGCCGCCACGACGTGCCCGACAGCATCGGCTGCGTGCACATGAACGTGCAGACGCTGGCCGACGGCAGCCTGCTGGCGCTGTACCGCAGCCGCTGGGCAGATCACATCTACGCCAGCCGCTCGCAAGACGGCCGTACCTGGAGCGCACCGCAGCCGACAACGCTGCCCAACAACAATTCGTCGATCCAGTTTGTGGCACTGCGCAACGGTCATCTCGCGCTGGTCTACAACGAGAGCGATGCCTCGCACAGCACCGGTCGACGCACCTCGCTGTACGACGACATTGAAGACGCCGAAGACCATGGCGAGCTGCGCGACCAGCAGGCATCCACGCGGGGCACCGCTTTCTGGGGCGCACCGCGTGCGCCGCTGTCGCTGGCCATCTCGGAAGATGGTGGCCACACCTGGCGCCGCCGTAACATTGAAATTGGCGACGGTTATTGCATGACCAACAATTCGGCCGACCAGCGCAACCGCGAGTATTCGTATCCCTCCATCGTGCAAGGGAACGACGGCGCGCTGCACATCGCCTTCACCTATTTCCGCCAGCGCATCAAATACGTGACGGTTGACGAATCGTGGGTGCGCGGCTGACCCGGTTTGGGGCCGATTTGCTACAGTGGCTCCCCATCTGAGGTCGGTTGGATATTTGCAGACATGAAAGTCACGAAGCGCCGCGAGGCCATGCTGAAAGCCGTGCTGGGCGGCATGAACGACGTCGCCACACTGTGCGAGCACTTCGGCATGTCGGAAGCCACCGTGCGCCGCGACCTGCGCGCGCTCGCTTCCGATCGCCGCATCCTGCGCACGTATGGCGGCGCGGCGGCGGTCGGTTCGCACGAACCCGAAGCCCCGCTGGAAGAGCGCCGCAGCAGCGCACGTGAGCAGAAGGAAGCGATTGCCCGCCTCGCGCAAGCACACATCGCCGACGGCGACACCATCTTCCTCGACGGCGGCACGACCACCGCGGCACTGGCGCGTCACCTGTCCGGCAAGCAGATCCACGTTGTCACGAACAACTTGATGGTCGTGACATCGCTGGCGGCTGGCGGCATCCCGGTCACGCTCATCGGCGGTGATGTGCGCCCGTCGAGCATGAGCACGCTTGGGCCGCTCGCGCAGTTGTCGCTCGGCCGCGTGAGTGTCGACAAGGCATTTCTGAGCGCCGACGGCGTGGTCGCCACCAACGGCCTGTGTGAAGCGTCGGCCGATCAGGCGTATCTGAAGGAATGCGTCATCCGTCAGGCCGCGCAGGTGATCGTGCTGGCCACGGCGGACAAGCTCGGGCGCGCCACCCAGCAGCACTGGACGCCTATCGAACGACCCTGGACGCTCATCACCGACAACGGTGCATCGCCCGATCAACTGGAGCCATTCCACGAACGCGACGAGGTCGACGTGGAAATCGCCCCGCTGGACTAAGCATGCCAACCCGCCCCGCACCGCAAGCCGCTGCCGCCCGTCATGCCATCGTGACTGGCGCCTCCTCGGGCATCGGCCGCGCCATTGCAGAGCGCCTGCTGGCCGACGGCTGGCGCGTGACAGGCCTGTGCCGGACCGCGCCCGCCGAGCCGGTCGAAGGGTTGGAGATCGCACAGGTGGATGTGACGGACTTCGCGCGGTTGGGCAAGGTATGCGACAGCCTGGGCGCAGTTGACGCACTTGTGCATGCTGCCGGCTTCATGCGCACAGCCCCATTGGGCGAGCTTTCCGCCGCCGATGGTGAGGCGATGTGGCGCGTGCACGTCGATGCCGCCGCCTTCCTCGCAGACAGACTCGTGCAGCGCATGCCGGCCGGCGGCCGCATTCTTTTGATCGGTAGCCGCACGGCCAACGGCGCCCCAACGCGCAGCCAGTACGCCGCCACCAAGGCGGCCCTCGTGGGTATGGCGCGTTCGTGGGCCGCCGAACTGGCGCCGCGCGGCATCACCGTCAACGTGATTGCGCCCGGCGCGACGGATACACCGTTCCTGCATGACCCTGCACGCGCGCACACCCCGCCGCGCATGCCGCCCATCGGCCGGTTCATCGCGCCCGAAGAAGTGGCCGCCATGGCGGCATTCCTGGCAGGCGAATACGGCGGCGCCATCACCGGTCAGCAGATCGTGATGTGTGGTGGGGCGTCGTTGTAGCGCTGGCGTGCAGTTAGGAGATCACGCCAAAGCGGGGCAGATGCCCGGTGGCCTCGGCGAGCAATCAGCCTTGCCTTGCTTGCATCGTGCGCGCGGCTGCACCCTCCAATGCATGAGCGGCGTAGATCCCTTGACCCGTTGCAATGAACAGCATCCGGTTAGCCGAATTGCCTCACGTACGTGATCACGCATCGCGTTGCCGACGAGCTGGACGAAGCCAGACAGAAGATTCTGGCGAACAGGCGAGCATGATCAGCTAGCCTGTAGCGTCAGTTTCGCTTTCCCGCCATCGCAGGGCTTCGATCACCAGAGCCAGCGCCGGCGAGACGTGTCTGCGGCGTAGTACAGGTCGTTGCCCGGAAACGACAGCCACCAGTCCTGCTGCACCGGTACCAATCGGCCCGCATCGATATGGGGCTGCATGGTGTCCAGGGGCACGAAGGCGAAGCCCATCGCTCGGTGAGTTCGTGCGGCCTGGCGGGAAGTCGTTTGTCCGCCATTTAGCCAGGTGACGTCGCCACAGCCATGCCCTGCCCCGGCGCGAGACGCACGGCCACCATGTGCTTGTCCACGCGATCTCCTACGCGCACGCCGGCGTCGAAGCGCCGCGCAGCGATATCTGTGAATGCGTAGTCGACGCTGAAATCGACATGGACGTCGGGATAGTCTCGCAGCAAGGGCAGCAGCCGAGGCCAGAGCACGCTGGTGATGGTGTGGTCGTGGGCCGTGATGCGCAGGGTGCCCGCAGGCTTGTCTCGCAGTGCAGTGAGGGGCCCGAGCTCCAGTCCGATCTCATCAAGCCGGGGTGCCACCGCTTCCAGTAGCCGTGCACCGGCCTCCGTAGTGGAAACGCTGCGGGTAGTGCGCGTCAGTAGCCGCACACCCAGCCGCGCTTCCAGGGCATGCATCGCATGGCTCAGCGCTGAGCGAGACAGCCCCATTTGCGCCGCAGCGCGGGTGAAACTGCGCTCCCGTGCCACGGCCACGAAGGCTTGCAAGTCGTTGAGGACGGTGGAATACGACTGTTTGAGGCTCGCGCGCCGCCGTCAGGGGTTCGACATCGACTCTTGGCCTTCCATGACCGAGGCACAAATGCGCCTCATTGATCGCGAGCCTTGGCGCGCAGGAGAAGAGCGAGGCGATGCCTGGCGCAAAGGCGCCGGCAATGAAGACGCCTAGTGATCAAGCGACCATCCCGGATTAGGCACGTTTTTCCCCTCGCGATAGGTCCAGCTGGCGCCGCACGTGCGGCATGCGAACGTGCTCACCGTGACGGCAGCGGTCTTGGATGCCTTGATGCGCTGGGTGTCGGTGATCCTTAAGAAAGCATGGCCTGACGCACCAAGTCGGTGGACTTCAATGGCAAGGCAAGCGCGGCAGAGTGTCATGCCAACTCCTTTCTCAAATAACGTGGACTGAATATGGCGCGGGCGCTAGGACTAACGCCCAGGCATTGGGCTGCGACGCGTTCCGCTGCATCGCCTTTGGACTAGACGCCAAAGACAGGAGCGCCGTACTTCAGCAGCAACTGCTCGATCTGGCCCATGTCATCGGTGCGCGGCGTTCTGTCTTCCGTCACGCGCGACGGGCCACCATAGACTGCAGCCACATGCCTACGCACCGTCAACACATCATTGGCAGGCGGTTCGATCATGACGGGGTCGCCCGGTACGTGCCGATAGCTGCCATCTTTCCAGCCCTCGGGCGTCAGATGCAGTTCTTCCCATTCTTCGCTAGCAAACATGGTGACTTCCTTCCCTTTGACTTCGGGGTTGCGCCTGCCGTTGCCGCAAGCGAAAAAGCCGCCCAAGGCGGCTTGCGTGGTTCAGTTCTTGTGACGGTGCGTCAGACGTGCGATGGCTGCTCTTCCGGCAAGCCGCGCCGCATTCCTCGCGAGTGCTTCGGTGCCATGTACGTTGTGGCGCATCGAGACGTTGGCGAGGAGGCGTTCCGTGCCATCTCTGTACTCATTGATGAGATAGGTGGCAAACCAGACGCCGGGTTCTTGTTCAATTGGGTACACGGATACCGTGTACGGGGAGTCGACTTTGTTCAATACAGTGCTAGGTTCGGGCGAGAGCTGATGCAGGCGTGGACTGCCTGGGCAAACCAGTTCCTGCTGATGAGCTACGCCACGATGGGTAAGGCCAACGCCTTGGTGCATGCATACAAATGCATGGCGCAAGCGATTGGAAACGAGGTGACCGTACTTGCGTAGGCCGGCACGCCTAGTACATGCGCGCTGCGTACGGAGCGGATAAACCGCCGGTCAGATAGGTGATGGGCCGCATGGCCCAAGGTGATTCGGGTGTACGCCCGACGGGTGGTCAGCGTTTTGTCGGTTTTTTTTGCTGGGCACCCAGCCCGTTCTATTCGAACATTCGAACGACAGGCAAAGGTTGCGCATGGTAACAGCTTCTCGCAATCGCTGCTCGTCTTGAACGACATGCCCCGGAGCGCGGAGATTGACCTATTACCTATCGCCTCAGCTTGCCCCACCACTGAGCGCGCGCAGCATGCCACGCGGCACTTCGAAAGATCGTCACGCCACCGTGTACTTATGGGAGTACAGTGGGGCACCGACCGCGGCGCTCCAGTTCTTGCTTCCGTGAGTACGAAAGCAAAGTTACCCGCACTTAGGATCACGGCGCTCGGGAGCGCCTCCTGCCCTGGACCAAGCCCTGCACGCTGTCATCCTCGCCTGTTCCGCACACGGACACTTGCCTGTTGATGCTCGCGACTCGCGATGTAAGTCATGGAGATCCGTGATGCTCGACCTTGTCGCATTTACCAAACCGGTGCTGGATGAAATTACCGGGCAGGACGTGCGAACCTGGCACTCCGGGCCGAGTGTGCTGGCGGCAAACTGGCAGGTGCCTGAGTTCGACAGCCGTATCTGGCGTGTGAGAACGCTGACGATCGCATTCACGCACGATGTCATGAATCAGTTGATGCACGCAGATCAGCAAGACCTTTGTCAGCTGCAGTGCATGCTTGACCGCTTTCTGCGGGCGCAGTTGGGCATGCATGCCCAAGCGGACCGTGGAGATCGAATGCTCGTGATCACCGTCGATCATCTTGGGGTGGCGTCATAGCCGACCAGGCCAATCAGCGGGTTGCCGATCACAATCACTGTCGATGCCCCGCCGGGGTGTCGACCACGCCCACCATCGGTTGGAGCCATTCATGAATGCAAGCCCGTCAGCCACGTACAAGGGTTTCGACCTGTATCCATTGGTGTACAGGACTGAGGCGGTTCAGTCATGGCCGCGCAAGCGCCTCGACCGTACGTTCAACGCATCCGTGGTGATCTGCCGCGCAGGTCATCAACCTGGAGCCGAACACTCGCGCGTTTTTCAAATGACACCGACCGCTTGGGAGAATGTCGGGACCGCAAGGCGGGGCGCGCTGAAGTTCGGCGAGGACGTCATCAATGGCTTGATACCCGGCGAATCGGTGGCGTCTCTGTAATACGCGCGACGTATTTCTGTGGCCCGTGGCTCTTTTTGATACTGAGTTGGCGAGGCGTGTTCCTTGCATGACCAGCCAGGAAACAAGATGACTCATGCATCCGATAAGACCAGCTTTCTCTGCACCCTTCCCGGAGCGGCAAAGAGCATGGCGTATTCCATTACGGTTGGCTTCATCCGCGATGGGCAGCCGAACTGCGTGCAGTTCACCAGTTTCGTGGGTGAAGGAAGGCGGTCCTTCAGGGTGTTGGCAAGCGCTCCGGATCTGGCGTCCGCAGCCATGGCCAGCGTTGAAACCTTGTGTCGCCTGGCCATCGGGCAAGTGATCCGAGACAGCCTCCACGCGAAAACGGCACAGGGGGACCATACCCTGGATATGCGCGTGCAACCCTGGGAGGGCGAGCTCAGACCTGCTGGATCACGTAGCACGCTGAAGCCGCCCCGTCCACATTTGGTTGTTCGTGGATAGTTCGATGGAGCGAGCGGAATGCGCGTACAGTGGAGCCACCCCTTTCTACGGAGATTGCTGTGGACGCCTATCCGACTTGCCGCTACAAGGGGTTCGATGTTTACCCCCTGATCTATCTATTCGATCCGCCTCGTGAATGGCATGAACGGCGTCCGGATCGGTCTTACAGCGCTTCTGTGCTGATTTGTCAGGAAGGGGAGCCGCCGAGCACGGAGCGCTCCCGAATCTTCCCACTGCCGGCAACCCAATGGGACAACATCGGGACGGCAAAACGTGCGGCTGCGAAGATGGCCGAAGACATCATCGATGGCTTTGTGCCTGGTCGCTCCATGCATTCCCAGTAGTTGCATTCCCTGACCTAGTCACGCAGAGATCGGCCGGCGTGCCTGGCCACCCCGAGGTTTCTCGATCCGCTAGAACCGGTATCCAACGTTCAGGCTGAAGACAACGGGCTTCACGTCGATTTCCGTCTTGTTGACGGGCGGTACCTGGCCTGCCTGGCTGCGCAGCGTGATGGTCGATGTGGTCTTGCGCGGCAGATAGGCGACGGTGCCGACCAGCGTCCAGTTCTTGGCAAACTCGTACGACACGCCACAGCCGCTGCAGCGGCAACGCCTGCGGCCACCGCCCTTGAAGAAAAAGAGCCGCGTGGGCCGCGTCGCAAACGCGAGGCACAGTCGCGCCTGTTAGCCTGATCTCGGTTGGCAGCACTGTCCTCGCCGCCGTGGCGGCAGGCGTGCAAATCGACGCGCAATCGGAGCCGGCGGCATCGGCACTGCTGCGCATGCTCGGACTGAACCACACCGAGGCGGAAGATATCGCGCATGGCCCATTGCCGGAAATGCGCGGAAACTCCGAGGCTCTATCGCCGGATATTCCTATGGTGAGGAATGCATATAGGCCGCCAGCTCTTGGGGCGTGCCGGTCGGGAACGCATCTTTGAGGTGCTCGAGAAAAGCGGAAACGCGGGCGCTCAGCAACCGCCTGGAAGGGTAAAGCGCCCATAGCGCGATATCGGGGCCGTCCACATCGCCCCAATGCACCAACGTGCCGGCCTCCAGATCGTGGGCCACGAGCGACACCGGCAGGCAAGCGGCCCCCACACCAAGCCGCACCGTGTCGCGCACCATGATCAGCGACGACAACTGCGCGACCGGCCGGATCGCGATGCGGGACTTTCCGTAGGGCCCGGTGACGTCCCAGGCGGCGCTTCCTGTGCCCGCGCCGCGAAGGACGGCCGGCACGACAGCCTTGCCGGAGGGCCGCTCCAGTTCCGGCGTTGCCACAACGACAAGGCGATCACGCAAGAACACTCGTCCGATCAGGCTTTCGTCCGGGTCCGGGTTGACTCGGATCACCAGGTCATATCCTTCTTCGATCATGTCGACGCCACGGTCTTCTGTGGTCACCTCCAACTGCACCTCGGCATATTTCAACGCGAACGTGGCCACCAGCTTACCCATGGCCACCTGCGAAAACAGCATGGGCGCGCTGATGCGCAAACGCCCTCGTGGCCGCTCGCTTCCCGAAGCAATTGCAGCGGCGGTCTCGGCAATCTCGGTGAGCAGCGTGCCCGTGCGCTCGTACAGCGCATGCCCTTCCTGGGTGAGCTTGAGCCCGCGTGATCCGCGCTCGAACAGCCGAAGATCGAGACTGCCCTCCAGCTCCGAGACCCTGCGAGACAACGTGGCCTTCGGACGCCCCGTCGCGCGGGCGGCCTCGCCAAAGCTTCCATGTCGGGCGACGAGGTTGAAATCGGCAAGCGCAAGCAAATCCATGTGTCCCACCAGTGAGATACCCTGTCCATTTATAGCATCTTCCGAACCACACATGGATCATCTACCTTGACTGGGAACCCAACCCACTCAAGGAGTGAACATGATGACCATCCTCGTTACTGGTGCTACCGGCCGCGTCGGCCGCCAAGTCGTCCATCAACTTGCCAACCGCGGTGCGGACGTGCGCGCGCTGGTGCGCGACCCGTCAAAGGCCGACTTCCCGGCCAGCGTGAACGTCGTGCAGGGCGACATGCTGGATCTCGACTCGCTCCGGCGTGCCTTCGTTGGTGTCCGGACGCTGTTCCTGCTCAACGCGGTCGCGGGGGACGAATTCACCCAGGCGCTCATTGCACTGAACGTTGCCCGCGAATCGGGCGTTGAGCGCGTCGTCTATCTGTCCGTCATGCATGCCGAGCGCTTCGTGAACGTGCCGCACTTTGCGGTGAAGTCCGGCGCGGAACGCATGATCGAGCAGATGGGCTTCAGCGCCACCATCCTGCGTCCGGCCTACTTCATGGACAACGAGCACATCGTCAAGGACGTCATCGTCAACCATGGTGTCTACCCGATGCCGATCGGCAGCAAGGGGGTTGCGATGGTCGACACGCGCGACATCGCAGAAGTCGCGGCCATCGAGCTGATCCGCCGGGACGCGGCACCGGGCAAGCTGCCGGTCGAGACCATCAACCTCGTGGGCCCCGATACGCTGACGGGCCCCGAACTGGCCTCGATCTGGACAGAAACGCTCCGCCGCCCCGTGGCCTACGGCGGCGACGACCCGACCGCATTCGAGAGCAACCTGACCAACTTCCTGCCCAAATGGATGGCTTATGAGATGCGCCTGATGGCCGAACGCTATGTCAGCGACGGCATGGTGCCGCAGGCGGGCGATGTCGAGCGCCTGACCAGCATTCTGGGGCGGCCGCTGGGCACGTATCGCGATTTCGCTGCGGCGCTTGCGCAGTGAGCCGCGCGCGGGGCGGGGCAGGCGACAGGCGGGGGCACTGACGCCCGCCTGCCCTCTTCCGCGCCCTTGCGCTGAGCGGGAACCACGTCAACCGCTCGCCGGGCTGCAGTTTTGGTGTCTTGTGCCGATAACCAGCGGTGACGGCGTGCCCCACACGCATCCAAACCGTCCCAAAGATCGATCGCCCGATGCCTCGTCGACCAGGCTGAGGTGCGGTTTGTCGTCGCCCAAGACCACGACATGCACCTTCGCCCCCTCGCCCGACGGCTGGCCACATCGGCAGGCCACCATCCCTTTGTTGTTGGTGCGCTGGGGACGCTGCTCACATTCATTGTCCTGGCAATCAGCGTGCTGACCCTTTAGGCCAACCGCGAAACGGCCATCGAGCACGCACACGACACCTCGAAGAATGTCGCTGCCGTTCTGGCCAGCCACATTTCGCGCACCGTTGAATCGGCAGATCAATCGCTGCAGACGCTGATAGGCGCACTCGACAAACCCGGCATCCGCAACCTCGATCCGCAGGTTCGGCACGATCTGCTGTTCAGCCCGACGGCCTCTGCCCGGTATGTCACCGGCATGGGCGTGACCAACGACAAGGGCCAACTCGTTGACGGATGCTGCTCTGTGACGCACCACTGGGATTTCAGCGACCGCGACTACTTCATCGTCCATCGCGATCACGCAAACGTTGGCCTCTATGTGTCCGGCGTCTACAAGGCCCGGTCACGCGCAGGCGTGGAGGCCATCGCGCTGAGCCGAAGGATGGACCGGCGGGATGGGACGTTTGCGGGCACCGCACTGGTGGCAATCGACCTCGATTACTTCAAGCAGCTTCTTGAAAAGCTCGATGTGGGGCCACGCGGCGTTACGGCCATCGTGCGCACCGACGGCACGCTGCTGGCGAGAAATCCGCCGCCCAGCGCGGCTCGGGCACCCGATCTCAACAAATCGTTGACGTTCCCGCGCATGGTGAATCAGGAGTCCGGCTTTTATGTGGCGCCGTCGTCCAGCGACGGTGTGCTGCGCCTCTACACGTTTCAACGCGTGCCGGGCACACCGTTCATCGCGGTCGTTGCCCCCGCCATGAGCGACGCGCTTGCACCGTGGCAGCGGCTGTCGTGGATCGTCGGGTTGTCGTCGCTGTCGGTCAGCCTCGCCTTCTGCGCAGGCGTATGGCTCCTGGCGTTTGCGCTGCGGGGCCGCGTGATGGCGGAAAACCACCTGCGTGAGCTGACGCAAACCGACCCGCTCACCGGGCTGAAGAACAGGCGCGCCCTGGATGTCGCGCTGGAGAACGAGTGGGATCGGCTGCAACGGAATGACAGTCGGCTGTCCGTGCTCTTTATCGATGCCGATCACTTCAAACGCTATAACGACGCGCACGGCCATGCTCAGGGCGACGTCGCGTTTCAGTACCTCGCCCAGTGCATTTCCAAGCATGCGCGACGACGCCGCGACCTGGCGGCCCGATACGGCGGAGAGGAATTCGTGGTGCTGTTGCCCGATACGGACGAAGCGGGTGCCACGCGGATCGCCGAAGCGATCCGTGCCGAAGTGGAAGGCGCCGGCGCGTCCGTCGGCGACGCAGGTTTGGCCCCTTTCACCGTGAGCGTCGGTTGCGCGACCGCGCGGCGCGCGAGCTTCCCGTCGCTGAACGCATTGACCAAGGCTGCGGACGATGCGCTCTACGAAGCCAAGCGTAAAGGCCGCAACCGCGTTGACTACGCCACGGTTGGCTAGCCTTACGTGAGCGCCGCCCCCGATCTACAGACCGAGCAGTCGCGCAAACTGGCCGCCGTCGGAGTTGATCGGCGTCTGGTACCTGCCGCCCGAGCCAAAGCATCCAACCGGGCGGGCCACGCCGCGGGCCGCTGGAGACGTGTCACCCCGTGATAAATCGCGCAAAATGCTGCGCATCTGGGATGTGGAGGCTGGCCGGTGAGCATCAATTTCGATTTGACGGACTTGCAGGCATTTCGCGCGGTGGTGGAGTTGGGCAACTTCCGGAAGGCCGCCGAGGCGATCAGCATTTCCCAGCCCGCGTTGAGCCGCCGGATCGACAAGCTCGAAAGCGCGCTCGGCGTGCCCCTGTTTGAGCGCACCACCCGCAGCGTCACACTCACCACCGTCGGCCGCGTGTTTGCCCGCAGCGCTGAACAACTGCTCGACGATCTCGACGTCGCCCTGCTCGGTATCCGCGACGTTTCATCGAGCCGCCTCGGGCAGGTGACCATCGCATGCGTGCCGTCGGTGGCCTATTACTTTCTGCCGAACCTGATTGCGAACTATCACCGCCGCTTTCCACGCATCCGGGTCAAGCTGCTCGATGCGAGCGCAAACGAAGTGCTGGGGGCCGTCATCAGCGGCGAGGCAGATTTTGGCGTGAGCTTCATGGGCAGCCAAGAGTCCGAGATCGAGTTCAAGATGCTGCTGCAGGAGCGGTTTGTTGCAGCATGCCGGCGCGATCATCCGCTCGCCCGAAAGAAGCGCGTGACGTGGAACGAGCTTTACGAACACGAATACGTCTCAGTGGACAAGACCTCCGGCAACCGCCTGCTGCTGGACCAGGCGCTGTCGGCCGTGGCGCCGCGTGCGCCGAGCGTCTGCGAGACGCGGCACGTCACGACCATGCTGGGATTGGTTGAAGCGGGGCTGGGTGTCGCTGCGGTGCCATCGATGGCCATGCCGGGGCATGAGCACCCGATTCTCACGAGCGTGCCGCTGGTGGAGCCGGTGGTGAACCGGCGCGTGGGCATCGTGAAGCGGCGCGGCCGGGCGCTCACACCGGCCGCGGAGGAATTTCACCGGATGATCATTGAAGCGAAGCGCAGCGGCATGATGGCAAGCGATGCATAGCCAGCAGCGCTTGCCCTGCCACGCGGGCGCCGTGCCTCAACGCGCAAGTACCGAATCGAGGCCAGTCGATTTCACGTCTGCCTGAGCGCCGGGCGAAGCAAGATAGTCGAGAAGCGCCTTGGCTTCCTTCGGATGCGGTGCCCCAACGGGAATGCCCGCCGCAAAGCGTGTGACCGACTGCAGCGACTCCGGAATCTTTCCGACAAAGGTGGCGCCCTGCACCGGCAGCAGCTCACTGACTTGCTGGAAACCGATCTCGTAGTCGCCCGTGGCCACCACCGACGCCACCGGAATGCGCGGAATCATCCTCGCCTTCGCCTTGACCTGCTCTTCAATGCCGAGCTTCTTGAACAACTCTCGCTCGATATACACGCCGCTTGCGCTGTCCGAGTAGGCAATCGACTTGGCATGCAGCAGCACTTGCATGAGGGCCTCAGGCGAGCTGATGTCGGGCTTTGCTGCGCCATCGCGAACCACCATGCCGATGCGCGAATCGGCAAGTTCCACGCGCGATTCCGGGATGACCTTGCCTTGCTTGATCAGATCGTCGAGTGCGTAGCCGACCATGATGACGGCGTCCGCTGGCTCGCCGCGCGCAAGCCGATTCGGAATCGCTTCGGGCGACTTGCCCATCGACGGTCCAAGCGCGGTGTTGAGCGTGTTGCCCGTCTGCGCTGCAAACTTCGGCCCGAGCACTTTATAGGCGGCGGTAAAGCCACCGGAGCTCATGACGTGCAGCTCGGCAGCCTGGACGTGAGCTGCAGCTGCCGAGGTTGCGACGAGCGCGGCTGCGCAGAGTTTCAGGAACAGAGTCTTCATGGTGAGGGTCGTGCCAAGTCGTGCGTTGCTTGTGAATATACGGAACGTGCTGCGCGTCAGTGCGCCGGAGCCAACGTCACCGCGCGGCGGCGATAGAGCGTCAACGTCGCCAGGAGAGCGCACACGGCGGCAAGACTCATCCAGTAGCCAGGGGCCGCCTTGTCGCCGGTCATATGAATGGCCGCTGTCGAGATGGCGGGGGTGAAGCCGCCGAATACAGCCGTCGCCAAGCTGTAGGCGAGCGAGAACCCTGCAACGCGCACCTGCACGGGCATCACCTCCGTGAGCGCAACGATCATCGCGCCGTTGTAGATGCCGTACATGAACGACAGCCAGAGCAGCACGAGCAGCATATTCATGAAGCTCGGCGCGTGCGCGAGAAACGAAAGCGCCGGATACGCAGTGGCGATGGTCAGCACCGTCATGCCGATGAGCAGTGGCCGACGGCCAATCCTGTCGGAGAGCGCACCGCCAATCGGCAGCCACACGAAGTTCGACACCCCCACGCAGAGCGTGACGAGCAGGCTGTCGGCCGTGCTGAGGTGCAGGACCGTCTTCCCGAACGTGGGCGCATACACCGTGATGAGGTAGAAGCTCGTGGTCGTCATCGCCACCAGCATCATGCCGGCGATGACGACGCCCCAGTTCTGCACCAGCGTGCTGAGTACGTCCTTCATGCTCGGACGATGCTTGCGTGCCTTGAACTCCTGCGTTTCTTCAAGATTACGGCGCAGCACGAAGATGAACGGCACGATCATGCAACCGACGAAAAACGGCACGCGCCATCCCCATGCGGCGATGGCCGGTGCGCTCAGCCATTGGTTGAGCGCGAAGCCCAGGCCCGCCGCTACGACGATTGCGACCTGCTGGCTGGCGGACTGCCAGCTCGTGAAAAAACCCTTGCGGCCGGGCGTGGCCATCTCGGCCAGATACACCGATACGCCACCCAGTTCCGCGCCCGCCGAGAAACCCTGCAAGAGACGCCCCAGCAACACGAGCGCCGGTGCCAGCAGGCCGATCGTGGCGTAGCCGGGAACAAACGCAATCAGCACGGTCCCGCTTGCCATGATGGACAGCGTGACGATCAGGCCCTTTCGGCGACCGACATCGTCAATGTAGGCGCCGAGCACGACTGCGCCCAGCGGGCGCATGAGGAACCCAGCCCCAAAAACAGCGAACGTCATCATCAGCGAGGCGAATTCGCTTTCGGTCGGAAAGAAGACGTTGGCGATCTGCGTGGCGTAAAAGCCGAACAGGAAGAAATCGAACTGCTCCAGGAAATTCCCGGCGGTGACGCGGAAGACCGCAGCGGCCTTGGATTGCCCGGTCGAAAGGCTGGACGGGGGGTACATCGAGGTGTCTCCTGGAAGCCAAAAAAAAGAACACGCCGTTGGACGGCGCTTGTCGTTTTGGCAATGTTCGCCGGGAGACCGACAAACGAGAAGTGCAATTTTCGGAACGATTGATGTGCTTTGGTTATCAATCCCATCTGCGCGCAACGTCCTGTGGGTGGACGCGAAACGGCAGGTTCAAGCAATGCATTGCGTCGGAATTGCCCACCCTCCAAAAAAAAACGCCAACCCGCAATGGGTTGGCGTTCTGCTTCGGGCGAGACCCGTATCCGTGAATCAGTGGAACTGGTTCATGGTGTTGTCCTTACCCGCAGCCTTCAGTGCCGCTTCGCCGCTGAAGTATTCCTTGTGGTCGTCACCGATGTCCGAGCCCGACATGTTCTGGTGCTTGACGCAGGCGATGCCTTGGCGGATTTCCTTGCGCTGCACGCCGGCCACATAACCGAGCATGCCCTGGTCGCCGAAGTATTCCTTGGCCAGGTTGTCGGTCGACAGCGCGGCAGTGTGGTACGTCGGCAGCGTGATCAGGTGGTGGAAGATGCCGGCTTCACGCGATGCATCGGCCTGGAACGTGCGGATCTTCTCGTCGGCGAGCTTTGCCAGTTCGCTGTCGTCGTACTCCGTGCTCATCAGTTGGCCGCGCTCGTAGGCCGACACATCCTTGCCGGCTTCCTTCATCGCGTCATACACCTGCTGGCGGAAGTTCAGCGTCCAGTTGAACGACGGGCTGTTGTTGTACACCAACTTGGCGTTCGGGATGACCTTGCGGATTTCCTTGACCATGCCGCCGATCTGCGCGATGTGCGGCTTTTCGGTTTCGATCCACAGCAGGTCGGCACCGTTTTGCAGCGAGGTGATGCAGTCGAGCACGCAGCGCGCTTCGCCCGTGCCGGCGCGGAACTGGAACAGGTTGCTCGGCAGGCGCTTCGGGCGCAGCAGCTTGCCGTCGCGCTTGATGACGACGTCACCGTTGCCCAGTTGGTCGGCCGACAGTTCTTCGCAGTCGAGGAACGCGTTGTACTGGTCGCCCAGGTCGCCCGGCGTGTTGGTCACGGCGATCTGCTTGGTGAGGCCTGCGCCCAGCGAGTCGGTACGGGCCACGATGATGCCGTCGTCCACACCCAGCTCCAGGAACGCATAACGGATGGCGCGAATCTTGGCGAGGAAGTCTTCGTGCGGCACGGTGACCTTGCCATCCTGGTGGCCGCACTGCTTCTCGTCCGACACCTGATTTTCGATCTGGATACAGCAGGCGCCCGCTTCGATGAACTGCTTGGCCAGCAGGTACGTGGCTTCTGCGTTGCCGAAACCAGCGTCGATGTCGGCAATGATGGGCACGACGTGGGTAACGTGGTTGTCGATCTTTGCCTGGATGGCGGCCTTAGCGTTAGCGTCCTTGGCAGCATCCAGCTCGCGGAACAGACCGCCCAGTTCACGTGCATCGGCCTGGCGCAGGAAGGTGTACAGCTCGCGAATCAGCGCGCTGACCGAAGTCTTCTCGTGCATCGACTGGTCCGGCAGCGGGCCGAACTCGGAGCGCAGCGCAGCGACCATCCAGCCCGACAGATACAGGTAGCGGCGCTCGGTGCTGTTGAAGTGCTTCTTGATGGAGATCATCTTCTGCTGGCCGATGAAGCCGTGCCAGCAACCGAGCGACTGCGTGTACTTGGACGGATCGGCGTCGTAGGCAGCCATGTCCGCGCGCATGATCTTGGCGGTGTACTTGGCGATGTCCAGACCCGTCTTGAACTTGTTCTGGGCACGCATGCGGGCAGCGTACTCGGGGTTGATCGCATTCCATGCGCTGCCGTGGGTCTCTTTCAAACCGGCAACTGCCTTGATGTCGTCTTGATACTGGGCCATGTCAATTTCCTGGAAATAAAGCGCGTTTGAGAAGAATCGGTTGCGTGTGCAGCTACGGAATTCGAAGCGAGCAGCATGGATTTATTGTAGGCCGGCTTTGACGCGTCGCAGCAAAGTCTTATATAAGACATAAGAGTTAGTTTTTCTTTATTTTTCAATGAGATAGACAATTTATTTTGCAATGCGGAATGGTTTTTCAGCAAACGGGAAGGCCACGCAGGAGAAATTCCTGGCGAATTCCATAATGTGAAACAAGTTTTCAGGTGCCGGAGGCTGGCGAACGCCTGGACTGACGCCGGGCGGATGCGTATCTGCCCAGGTCGAGCGATGCCGGCGCCGTGAGTTGCTCGACGGGTCCGGCGCCTTCACTATTGCTTGCTGCCGAACGATGGAACAAAAAGGAAGACCCCATGCCCGCTCCTGACTATGACGTTGTCGTGTTTGGCGCCACGAGCTTTGTCGGCCAGATCCTGACCCGCTACCTGGCCGAACACTTTTCGGGGGATGCGGAAACGCTGCGCTGGGCCATCGCCGGACGATCCGAAGCGAAGCTCCAGGAGGTCAAATGTTCGCTGGGTGCGGCAGGCGAGTCCATCCCGATCATCGTGGCAGATGCTGCCAACGAAGCACAGTTGCAGGCCCTGTGTGCGCAGACGCGGGTGGTGGTGTCCACGGTCGGCCCCTATGCCCTATACGGCGAGCCGTTGATCAAGGTCTGCGCCGAAAGCGGGACGGACTACTGCGACCTCACCGGCGAGACGCAGTGGATCAGGCGCATGCTCGGCACATATGAAGCGACGGCCCAGCAGTCCGGGGCGCGCATCGTGCATTGCTGCGGCTTCGACTCGGTGCCGTCGGACATGGGCGTCTACTTTCTGCAGCAACACGCCATGCGGCAATGGGGGACGCCCGCCACGCAGGTGAAGTTGCGCGTCAAGACGCTAAAGGGCGGCGCATCGGGCGGCACGATCGCCAGCCTGATCAACGTCGTGCAGGAAGCCGCAGCCGACCCCGCCTTGCGCAAGGAGCTGGCCGATCCCTATGCGCTCTGCCCCAAGGGTCACGGCTTCACGGCGCGCCAGCGCTCTGTCCGGGGCGCGGCGTTCGATGCCGATTTCGATGCGTGGATTGCGCCCTTTGTCATGGCCGCCATCAACGAGCGCGTGGTGCACCGCTCCAACGCCTTGTCCGGCAACGCCTATGGCAATCCATTCCTCTATGACGAAGCGGTGATCACCGGGCACGGCCTGAGCGGCCGCATGAAAGCCATGACGATGGTGGCCGGCCTGGGTGCATTCATGCTGGGCATTGTCATCAAGCCCGCTCGCATCGTGATGCAGCGCTTTCTGTTGCCCAAACCCGGCGAAGGCCCCACGCCGGCGGCGCAACTGGCTGGCCGCTACGACCTGCGGCTGTTCGGCCGAACCGATCAAGGCAACACCTTGCGCGTGAAGGTGACCGGCGATCGCGACCCGGGCTACGGCTCGACCGGCAAGATGCTCGGTCAGGCCGCTGCCAGCCTCGCGCTGGACCACGTGAAAGACGGCATCAAGATCGGGCGACCGGGCGGTTTCTGGACGCCGGCCACGATGTTCGATGAACGCTTTATCGAGCGCCTGACCCGCCACGCAGGTCTGCGGTTCGAGCGCATATGAGCGGGACGCGCCGCCCATTCGGCCGAAGCATCATTCGTTCTGCCCGCGCGCAAAGATGTCCCAGCTGGCCATGAACAATGCGGCGACCAGCGGGCCGATCACGAAGCCGGTGATGCCGAACAGCTCCATTCCGCCCAGGGTGGAGATCAACACGACCCAGTCGGGCATCTTGGTGTCCTTGCCGACCAGCAGCGGGCGCAGCAGGTTGTCGACGAGGCCGATCACGCCGCCGCAGAACGCGACGAGGATCACGCATTTCCAGATCGCCCCCACCATCAGGAAGTAGACCGCGACCGGAATCCACACGAGGCTCGCGCCAATCGCCGGCAGCAGCGACAGGAACGCCATCAGCGCGCCCCACAGCACCACGCCGTCAATGCCAAGGATCCAGAAGATCAGCCCGCCCAGCGCGCCCTGCACCAGCGCCACGGCAATGTTGCCTTTGACGGTGGCGCGCACGACGGTAGTGAACTTGCTCAGCAGCAGGCGCTTGTGCTCTTCGTCCATCGGCAGCGCGCGGCGCACGCGGCGGCCGATCTCCGTGCCATCGCGCAGCAGGAAGAACACCATGTACAGCATCACGCCAAAACCCACCACGAACTGGAACGTGTTCTGCCCGATGCTCAGCGCCTTCGTGGCGGCAAACTGGCTGATCTGCGCAGCGCCATCGGCCAGCTTCTTCTGGATGCCGGCAATGTTGGTCAGACCGGCTTTGGCAAGCAACTGCTGCACCCACGTCGGCAGCGCATGAACCGCTTCCGAAAGGTACCGGGAGTAATTCGGCTGCGCGCTCTGAATCTCCTGATAGGCAACGCCGATCTCCTGCACGATGGTCGCCGCCACAAAGATGACGGGCAGGATCACGATCAGGATGATCAGGGCGAGCGTGACGAGCGCTGCGAGATTGCGCCGCTTGCCCATGCGGGCAACCAGCGCGCGCTGCACGGGCTGGAACAGGATCGCCAGGATGACACCCCAGAACACGGCGCCAAAGAACGGCGAGAGGATCCAGCAGAGTCCGAGCGTGACGGCGAACAGCAGGAGGTATAAGAATTTCTGGTGGTCGTTTCCGCTATCCATGGATTGCTTTCGCTTGAGGTGACGTCTGAAGGGCCCAAGCAGGATCCGGGCCAAGGCAATGGAATCCGAGTATGCCCGCGCGGCCGCGGTTGTCATAGGGGCGGCCCACAAGTGGACACGGCTTGCGAAGCCAACCAAAGGTTGGCGCCCGCACTGTCGAACGACCCCGATGCCGGCCCGCCATGGCACCGAGGATTGCCAGCTATACCGGCTATAGTCTTCTCCCCATCCAACCAAACGGAGCACAACGTGGTATTCGAAATGGCCCACATCGAAATTCTCGCCGGCAAGCAACGCGAGTTTGAAGCCGCCGTCCAGCAAGCCCTGCCGCTGTTTGCGCGCGCCAAGGGCTGCCACGGCGCTGAGCTGCACCACATCGTCGAGCGCGACACCAGCTACGTGCTGCTGGTACGCTGGAACACCGTGGAAGACCATATGGTCGATTTTCGCGAGTCCGACGATTTCCAGGAATGGCGCAAGCTGGTCGGCCCGTTCTTCGCAAAGGCGCCGGAAGTGGTGCACTCCGAGGTGGCGGTCAAGTAGTCGGCCCGCCCGAATCGTTCGATGCTCATCCAGGCACGAGATGCGCGCGGCGCCATCTCGTGCCATGCCGTGGCAACAACCCGGCCGCCCAGCCCTTTTTTCAGGGCTCCGGCCTGAACATTCCGTAAAAAATCCTTTTGCATTTGTTTGCAGTCCGCGCTCGTGGCGCGGCTCCAATGGCACGGTAAAGAAGCTTCCGATGCTGCCGTTAGCCAGAAATGTGTACTGCACGCGGCAACGTGCGCCGGCACCTCCTGTGCAACCCGTTCGCAACCGCCTTCCGGGCCGCCCAACCGCCCGCCAAGACGTTCCACCACTCCGTTCATGTCTTCTGAAACGTCGATGGACAGGCGCTTTGGCGCCAGCGTCGCCATCGTCCTCGTTCCGGTGTTGTCGTTATCGTGCTGGCTGCTGGGCTACGCATGGTTGGCCTACGGCCGTGCCGACGATTCCGCCCGCAGCGTCCAGGTGCTGCGCATGACGTTGCTGGCCATGGAGAAGGTTTCAGCCGAACGCGGCCCGACCAACGGCGTGCTCGGCGAAGACTTGCCGGTGCCGGCCGAGCGCAGCGCGGCCCTGCAACGCATGCGCGCCGTCAGCGACGAACACGTCGCCCAATTGCTCGACGCGCTGGGCCCTGAACATTGCCCAGGCTGCGAAACCGACATCAAGGCCGCGCGCCGCGCCCAGACGCATCTGGCCGCCGCGCGCGCCAACATCGACCGGCTGACCGCCCTGCCCCTGCGCTCACGCAGCAGCGACGACCTGGCCGATGGCGTGAACCGCATGATCGCGGTCATCCCGGAATTCCTGCCCATCGTCAACGCGCGCACGGCCAACATCACGCGCGGCGATCCCGACGTGCTCAATTGCCTGACGCTGGCGCGGCTGTCGGCCGATCTACGTGAATACGCGGGCCAGCTCGGTTCGCGCTTTACCGGTGCGCTGGCCATGCACCGCATGCTCACGTTTGACGAGCAGCTTGCAATCGAACGCACGCAAGGCCGTATTGACCAGCTGCGCAGCATGATCGAGACCCGCGTGGGTGCGCATTCGGCACTGAACCAGCACGCCTTGGCCACGCTCGGCGCCCAGTACTTCGGCGACGGGCTGCGCTATGTGGCTGCCGTGCGCGCCAAGGCCAGCCAGCCCGGCGGCGTCGATATCACCCCCGCCGCATTTGCCGAGCGCTACGTGCCCACCATGCGCGCCACTACGGATTTCCGCGACATCGTGCTGCGCCTGGCGGATGACGACATCCGCCAACATCGGCGCGCGATGCTGCTGGTGCTCATCGGCTCGGCAGGCGCCGTGGTGTCGGTGCTGGGCGCGCTGGCATGGATGATGATTTCGTTCCGCCGCAACGTGGTGAGGCCGTTTGTCAACGCCACGCGGCTGATCGACGGGATTGCGCGAGGCAACTTGAGTGTGCACATCCCGACCGACTTTGCGCGGCGCGAGATCCGAGCGATGTTCGACGCGATCCGCGTGCTGCGCATCAATAGCATCGAGCGCCGCCGGCTGGAGGTGGAACGCGCGCACCTGATGCAGGAACTCTCGCGCATGGCCGAGACCGACCCGCTCACCCAGTTGCTCAACCGTCGCGCCTTTGAAGACCGCGCCGGCGCGATGTGCAAATCGCCGCAGCCGAAGGCGCGGCTCATTGCACTGATCATGTTCGACATCGACCACTTCAAGCGCATCAACGATACGTACGGCCACGCCGTGGGCGATGAAGCGCTGCGCACCGTTGCAAGACTGTGCCGCTCTGAAGGCCCGTCCGCCGACATGGTGGCGCGCATCGGCGGCGAGGAATTCGCAGTGATGGTGTGGGCGGACAGCCTCGCGCAGGCGCGCGCGGTGGCCGATCATCTGCGCCATCGCATTGCCGAGGTGACAGTGCCCACCGGCACCGATCTGCCCTGCAGCATGACGGCCAGCTTTGGCGTGGCGGCAGCGCCCGCGGCGGATGGCCCCGAACTGGAGCCGCTGCTGCGGCGGGCAGACCATCTGCTCTATGCTGCCAAGCTGGCGGGGCGCAACTGCGTGATGGCGGACCGCCCGCCTGCGTCGCCAGACGTGGCGCTCGCGGCGGATTGATGTGCTGGGCGCGCCAGGCCTGGTTGGCGCGCCGATACTCAATACTCCGCAGGCGCCTTCCCCACAAGGCGGCGGGAGTCGCGTGTGTCTGGCTTGCCGGCAACGTCACGCAGATCGTTCATGGAATCGGCAGCGGCGGAAACAATGCCGCGATGATGCACCGCCGCAGCGCATTTTTCCAAGACGGAGCCGGATCGACCGCCTACAGTGGCAAGCTGTCATCCACCCATGGCACCGCACATCGGAGACGACGATGCCGCAAGACCGCCACCTGACTCTGTACCACTCGCCACGCAGCCGCTCGCGGGGCGCGCGCATGCTGCTCGAAGAACTCGGCGCCGACTACGAGGTGCATGCCTTCGACCTGACGACCGGCCAGCACAGGAGCCCGGAGTTTCTTGCCATCAATCCGCTGGGCAAGGTGCCGACGCTATGTCACGGCGATGCGGTCATCACCGAGCAGGTAGCGGTGTATCTGTATGCGGCGGAGCTGTATCCGGAGGCCGCGCTATCGCCGGCGGTGGGTGATCCGCTGCGCGGTGCGTACCTGCGCTGGATGGCGTTCTACGGCGCGTGCTTCGAGCCGGCCATCGTCGACCGCTCGATGAAACGCGAACCGGCAGCGTATTCGATGTCACCGTATGGCAACTTCGACACCATGCTTGGCACGCTGACAGCCCAGCTGGAGAAAGGCCCTTACCTGCTGGGTGAGCGCTTTACCGCGGCGGATGTGCTGTGGGGTGCGGCGCTGGGCTGGACGACGATGTTCAAGCTCATCCCGGAAACACCGCTGGTGCGCGGTTATATTGACCGCGTCATGGCGCGGCCAGCCATGCAGCGCGCGCAAGCTGCCGACGTGGCGCTGGCCGAAGCGCAGGACAAGGCAAAGGCCGAGGCAACAAACGCCGCCCCGGCACCGTAACGCGACAACGTGGTGCAGTTAATGCACTTAGTGCGACAAGCGGAACTGCCCCACTGCCTCGTTCAGGTTGTGGGCCTGTTCCTCCAGCGATTCCGCAGCGGCAGCCGCCTGCTCGACCAGCGCGGCGTTCTGCTGCGTCACCTGGTCCATCTGGTTGACGGCCTGGTTGACCTGCTCGATGCCGCTGCTCTGCTCTTCCGACGCTGATGAAATCTCGCCCATGATGTCGGTCACGCGCTTCACTGCATCGACGATCTCGGCCATCGTCACGCCGGCCTGATCCACCAGCGCCGTGCCGTTGCTCACACGATCCACCGAATCGCTGATCAGCGCCTTGATTTCCTTGGCCGCACCGGCCGAACGCTGCGCCAGGCTGCGCACTTCGCTGGCCACCACGGCAAATCCGCGGCCCTGCTCGCCGGCACGCGCGGCTTCCACCGCCGCGTTCAGCGCCAGGATGTTGGTCTGGAAGGCGATGCTCTCGATCACGCCGATGATGTCGGCGATCTTCTTGCTGCTCTCGTTGATGCCGCCCATGGTCTGCACAACCTGGCCGACCACGTTGCCGCCGCGCGTGGCCACGTCCGACGCCGTGACGGCAAGCTGGCTGGCCTGACGCGCGTTGTCGGCGTTCTGCTTCACGATGCTCGTCAGTTCTTCCATGCTCGACGCCGTTTCTTCCAGCGAGCTGGCCTGCTCTTCCGTGCGCTGCGACAGGTCTGCGTTGCCGGCGGCAATTTCCTGCGCTGCCGAGCGCACCGAATCGCTGCCCAGGCGGATCTGCTGCATCACCGCCGTGAGCTTGTCGGCAAACGCATTGAACGAACGGGCGATCTGCGCGACTTCGTCTTCGCCGTCCGACGGCAGACGCTTGGTGAGGTCGCCGCTGCCCGAGCCGATGTCGTCCATGGCATCGCGGATCATCGACAGGCGGCGGAACGCGCGTGCCGTCATTGCACCGACGATGAGTGCTGCAACGATGGCCACGCCCACCAGCGCGCCAATCGACGTCATCACGAGCGAGCGCATGCCAGCGGTGGCGTCAGACTTGTCCAGCGCCACCACCAGGCCCCAGTCGGTGCCCTTCACGCCCTGGCGGTAGAGCAGCTTGGACGCCCCATCCACCGGCACTTCCACGGGCTTCTCGGCTTGTGCCAGCGATGCCAGCGTGGCTTCGTTCAACCCTGCCGCCAGCTCAGTTGCCGGCTTGAGCGTGAGTTTGTCATTCGGGTGCGCAACGATCTTGCCCGCAGCGTTGACGAGGAAACCGAAGCTCGCCTGCGTCGGATGGATGGCCTTCACGTTGGCGATCACGCTGTCCATTGCCACGTCGCCGCCAATCACGCCCTTGAGCGTGCCGCCGTCCAGAATGGGCACTGCGAAAGTCACCACGAGCTGGCCGGTGCTGGCGCTCACGTACGGCGGCGTCACCACAGGCTTGCCCGCCTCCACCGCCTGCTTGTACCAGGGGCGCGCGGTCGGGTCATACGTCGGCGGAATGCCTTCGGGGTTCGAGAATTTGTACGACTTGTCGGGATAGCCAACATAGACGTTAATGAAGCCGCCAGCCTTGTGCACGGCCTTGAAGACCGGAATCGGATCGGCAGACACCGCCACGTCTTGCAGCGACACCATCATCTGCGTCTTGGACGCCACCCAGTCGTCGATGCCAGCGATGTGGCCCCGCGCGACGGACTGCAGGTTCTGGCGGATGGACTCGTCGTTGTACGAGCGCGTCACGAGATAGTTGAGACCGCCGGCAAAGGTCAATGCGCCGACCACGATGGCAACGCAGGTCAGCAAAATGCGAGTACGGATGGATGCAAGCACGGTATGGTTTCCTACTACGACGCCCATGGCAGGGGTTCCACCATGTAAGGCATGCGGCACGCGGCCCTGTCGGCCTGCCGTCGCACAAGAAACGGCCGTTGTAAGAGAATCTGAAGTCTGATTTGTCGAACATGACGTTGTTGTCACGTTGCCGGGGCAGGCAACGTTCTACAATCGCCCTCCCTACACTGCCCACGTCGGGCAGGCTCCACTTCAAAAAAAGGAATGCGCATGAAAACCAAAGCCGCCATCGCCTGGAAAGCCGGTGCTCCGCTCACTGTGGAAGAAGTGGACCTGCAAGGCCCGCGTGCCGGCGAGGTGCTCGTCGAGATCAAGGCGACCGGCATCTGCCATACGGACTACTACACGCTCTCGGGCGCAGACCCGGAAGGCATCTTCCCGGCGATCCTCGGGCATGAGGGCGCAGGGGTGGTCCTTGAGGTGGGAGCAGGAGTCACATCGTTGAAAGCCGGCGACCACGTGATCCCGCTTTACACGCCGGAATGCCGCCAGTGCAAGTTTTGCCTGTCGCGCAAGACGAACCTGTGCCAGGCCATTCGTGCCACGCAGGGCAAGGGCCTGATGCCGGACGGCACGTCGCGCTTCTCGCTCGATGGCAAGCCGCTGTTTCACTACATGGGCACGTCCACGTTTGCCAATCACATCGTGGTGCCGGAGATTGCGCTGGCAAAGATCCGCCCCGACGCGCCGTTCGACAAGGTCTGCTACATCGGCTGTGGCGTCACCACAGGCGTGGGCGCGGTGGTCTACACGGCCAAGGTGGAACCGGGCGCCAACGTGGTCGTGTTCGGTCTGGGCGGCATCGGCTTGAACGTGATCCAGGGCGCGAAGATGGTGGGCGCCGACAAGATCATCGGCGTGGACCTGAACCCCGCACGCGAGGCGATGGCACGCAAATTCGGCATGACGCATTTCATCAACCCGAGCGATGTGGGGAACGTGGTCGATCACATCATCCAGCTCACCGATGGCGGCGCGGATTACTCGTTCGAATGCATCGGCAACACGAAGGTCATGCGCCAGGCGCTTGAGTGCTGCCACAAGGGCTGGGGCCAATCGATCATCATCGGCGTGGCCGAAGCCGGCGCGGAGATCAGCACGCGCCCGTTCCAGCTCGTGACCGGCCGCGAGTGGAAGGGCTCCGCATTCGGCGGCGCCCGCGGCCGCACCGACGTGCCCAAGATCGTCGACTGGTACATGGAAGGCAAGCTCAACATCGACGACCTCATCACGCACACGCTGCCGCTGGAGCGCATCAACGAAGGCTTCGAGCTGATGAAGCGCGGTGAGTCGATCCGTTCGGTCGTGTTGTATTGATCCTTGGGGATGGAGCCACGCGATGACGATCCCGGTACCGGCACTTGAACTGCTTTCCGAACACGCCTGCTTTGGTGGCGTGCAGCGCTTCTATCGGCATGCCTCGACGGCGATCGGGCTGCCGATGCGCTTCTCGGTCTACCTGCCGCCCCAGGCGCTGGCAGGCACGAGCTGCCCCGCGCTGTTCTATCTGGCGGGCCTGACGTGCACGGAAGAGACGTTCGCCATCAAGGCCGGTGCGCAGCGCGTGGCAGCACGCGAGGGGCTCATCCTCATCGCGCCCGACACCAGCCCGCGCGACGCGAACGCCCCCGGCGAAACCGACAGCTGGGATTTCGGCATTGCCGCCGGCTTCTATCTGGACGCCACGCAGGCGCCATGGCGCGAGCACTACCGCATGGAAAGCTATATCGCCGACGAACTGCACCACATCGCGCGCGTGGTCTTTCCGGTGGCGGCCGGGCGCATTGGCATCTTTGGGCACTCGATGGGCGGCCACGGCGCGTTGACGCTGGCGCTACGCCATCGGGAACGCTTTGCTTCGGTGTCTGCGTTTGCGCCCATCGCGCATCCGTCTGTGTGCCCGTGGGGCATCAAGGCATTCACCGGGTATCTCGGGGACGATCGCACCGCCTGGGCAGCGCACGATGCCACGCAGTTGATGCGGCAGGCGTCGTGCCCCTTCCCGCGCGGCATCCTGATCGATCAGGGCGAAGCCGACAAATTCCTCGCAGAGCAGTTGTACCCGGATGACTTCGCGGCCGCATGCGCCGCAGCCGGGCAACCGCTGCAACTGCGCCGCCACCCCGGGTACGACCACGGCTACTACTTCATCGAGACCTTCATCGAAGACCACCTGCTGCACCACGCGGCACAACTGCGTTAGCAGCAGGTCAGGGCGCGGCTAGCGGCTGCCTCCGCCGGCACTGCCGCCCGCCGCCCCACCGGCGCCTGCGCCACCCGCACCGGCACCCGCACCGCCTGAACCGGCAGCACCGCCACCACCGCCACCCGGTCCGCCCATCGCCGCGCCGGCGCCAGGGGCGCCTACGCCCACTCCGCCCGAGCCGCCGCCGGTCGTACTGCCCGTTGAATCGTTGGCACAGCCGCCATAGCTGCCACTCGAACCCGAGCGCGTATTGCCAGAGCGCCCTTGCTTACCGGTGGCGTTGCGGTTGCGCGAGGTGTCCCGGCCGCTGTTGGCTGAACTGCCGTTGGCGGTGCTGTCGCCCATGCCACTTGCAGTTGCGTCGGTGCCGGCACCACCCGCCGCAGACATGCTGCCCCCGCCCGCCGTACTGTTGGATGGGGCGCCCCCTGTCTGGGCATACGCCGCCGCGGTGCCGCCAGCCAGCGCCAGCGCGACGACAAGAGAAGAGGCTCTGAGATACGTCATGAATTGCTCCTTTGAGGTTGAGGACGTGCCCCGTCCGCTGCAGCAAGGCCCGTTCCGCCGTCACGCCGCGCAGTATCGAGCGAACCGATTGGCTGGATATTTGCTTGAGACCGTGCGTCAACATGCGGCGGGCCGCACTCAGCTATACATTCAACTGTGTATGTACAATCGCCTGCCCGACTGTCGGTGCGCCGTCGCATGCCTGTCCAACGCTGCCACCGCGCCCTCAGCCCGACGATGGAGCCGTCAAACGTGAAATTTCCCTTCCCGCTGCCCCAGTCATGGCGCGCAGCGGGCGACACCCCCGACGCCAAGGCCGCCCCGGTCGCCCTGCCGCTGCCGGGCGATCCCGATGCCTGGATCGCGTGCGAGCACTGCGACACCCTCCATCGCCACGAAGTCATTGCGCTGGATGAAGAGGCGCACTGCACGCGCTGCGGCGTCAAGCTGTACCGCAACCAGAGCGAGCGGCTCTCGGTGCTGCTGCCGCTGGTGTTGACGGGCATCATCGTCTACGTCGTCGCGAACATCTTCCCGATTGCCGAGATGAACGGCGGCGGCAACCGGCACGCCACCACGCTGTGGGGCGCCATCGTGGCGCTGTACGACTACGACATGCTGTTCGCTGCCGTGCTGGTGGCGCTCACCACGGTGTTCTTCCCCCTGATGTACATGTCGGTGCTGGCGCCGCTGCTTATTGCGCGAGTGCGTGGGCGGCAGCATCCGGCCGCAGCGCTGGTGCTGCGCGCGGCAGCGCTGATCCGCCCGTGGGCAATGGTCGAGATCTTCATGCTGGGCGTGGTGGTGGCGCTCATCAAAGTGGCGCGCATGGTGTCGCTGGAAGCCGATGCGGGCCTGTGGGCATTTGCCGCGCTCACCGTGTTCCTGACGGTGGCGTTGTCGATCGACCTGCGACCGTTCTGGCGCGAGATCGGCCTGACGCTGCCGCCGGGCTCACACGTCGACGCGCCGACTGGCATGGACGCCGCGGCCCGCCCCGGCGAGGATCGCCCATGAACAGCGCCACCACGCCTGCACCGGCGCAACCCGGTCAAGAGGGCCGCCCGCTGCGGGCCGCCGCACACGGCCTGGTGACATGCGAACGCTGCGGCCTGCTGGCGCGCATGCCCGACTCCAGGGCCGCCACGCAAGCGGTGCTCACGCGCGAATACGCGCCGGACGACACCGCCGCAGCGCCGGTCTGCCCGCGCTGCATGTCGCCCATGCACGTACGCAAGCCCGACAGCCTGGCGCGCTGCTGGGCGCTGCTGATTGCGGCCGCCGCCATGTACCTGCCCGCCAACCTGCTGCCCGTGATGATTACCGACACCCTGCTCGGCACACAGCAGGACACGATCATGAGCGGGATCGTCTACCTCTGGACGTCGGGGTCATGGCACCTGGCCATCATCGTGTTCATCGCAAGCTTTCTGGTGCCGCTGGCCAAGCTCGGCATCCTGGCGGTGCTGTGCCTTTCGGTGCAGCAACGCTGGCGCTGGAACCCGCGACTGCGCACGCGCCTGTATGCGCTGGTCGAAATCATCGGCCGTTGGTCGATGCTCGATGTATTTGTGGTGACGCTGCTCGCAGGCCTTGTGCACCTGTCGACGCTGGCCATCATCAAACCCGGCCCTGGTGTCGGCCCGTTTGCCGCCGTGGTGGTACTGACCATGTTCGCCGCCCGCTGTTTTGATCCCCGCCTGATCTGGGACGTCATCGACGAGCCCGATCCCGAAGAGACCGATGTATGACCGACCCCGTCGATAACGAAAACATTCCCGCGCCGCGCCGCATGAAGCGCAAGCGCTGGCTGCCCTCTCTGATCTGGCTGGTGCCGATCGTGGCGCTTACGGTGGGCGCCACGCTCATGGCGCGCGTGATCCTGGCGCGCGGCGCGCAAGTGACTGTCACGTTCAGCTCGGCCGAGGGCATTGAGGCAGGCAAGACGCGCGTGAAATACAAGAGCGTCGATATCGGCGTGGTCAAGGCAGTGGGGCTCACCGACGACCGCTCTGGCGCCGTGGTGCTGATCGAACTCACGCATGACGGCAAGGCGTTTGCCGCGTCCGACACGCGGTTCTGGGTGGTGCGCCCGCGCGTGGCGGCCGGCAGCATCTCGGGGCTCGGCACGCTGCTCTCCGGCGCGTACATCGGCGTGGACGGCGGCAGCTCACAGGAGAAGAAATCCACCTTCAAGGGCCTCGATACACCGCCGGCCATCTCCGCGGATGCGCCGGGCAAACAGTTCACGCTGCATGCGCCCGACCTGGGCTCGCTCGATATCGGCGCGCCGGTGTATTTCCGCCGCGTGCGTGTGGGCCAGGTCACCGCCTATGACATCGACACCGACGGCAAGGGCGTGACGTTGCACATCTTCGTCAACGCGCCGTTCGACAAGTTCGTGGCGCGCGGCACGCGGTTCTGGAACGCCAGCGGTATCGATCTCAAGCTCGACGCCAACGGACTGAAGGTCGATACACAATCGCTGCTGACCGTGGCGCTCGGCGGCATCGCGTTCCAGACGCCCGAAGAAGCCGATCACGAGACGGCCGCCTCCGACGCCGAGTTCCAGCTAGTGCGCAATGAGACCATGGCACTGAAAGACCCTGAACACCTGTCGCAGACCGTGGTGATGTACTTCCACCGCTCGCTGCGCGGGCTCAACGTAGGCGCGCCGGTGGAGTTCAAGGGCATCAACGTGGGCGAGATCAAGTCGATCGGCATCCACTACAGCAAGAAGCGCCACGAGTTCGTGCTGCCGGTCACGGCCACGCTGTACCCCACCCGCTTCGGCATGGACATCCGCGACGACAACCCGCAGCACGCCGCCGAAGATGTCCGCACGCAGTTCGACGCGCTGGTGAAGAACGGCATGCGCGCGCAGCTGAAGAGCGCGAGCCTGCTGACGGGCCAGCAGTTCGTGAACCTCGACTTCATCGACACGGCCGAGCGCGAGAAGACCGCGCCGCGCTTCGGCATGCGCGATCGCGACGGTGCGTATGTGTTCCCGACTGCCGACAACCCGACGGACGATATCGAAGCGCAGATTGCCGGCATCGCCAAGAAGCTGAACAAGGTGCCGTTCGAGCAGATCGGACAGGACGTCCATCGCACGCTGACCACGCTCGATGCCACGCTCAAGCAGACCGAGCAACTGGCCAAGACCGTCAACAGCGACCTCGCCCCGCAGATGAAGGAAACGCTGGCCGAGGCGCGCCGCACGCTGGATTCTGCGCGCCAGGTGTTCTCCGACGATGCACCGCTGCAACGCAACGCGCGCGACACGCTGGAACAGGTGGCCAAGGCCGCCGCGTCCGTGCGCGTGCTGACCGACTATCTGGACCGCCACCCGGAAGCGCTGATCCGCGGCAAGGCAAAGGACGCGCAATGATGTTGATGAAAACGACGATGCTGTCTTGTTCCTTCCGCCTGATGGGCGCCGCCGCCGTGGCTTTGCTGGTTGGCGCGTGCGCCTCGCCCGAGCCGACATTACACACGCTGTCGGTGCGCCCCGAAGCCACGGACACCGGCCGCTTCCAGCGCGCCTTCCGCCTCTCAGGCGTGCGGGTGCCCGATCGCCTGGACAAGCCGCAGATCGTGCTGCGTACGTCCGACAGCGAAGTGGTGGCGCTTGAGCAGCAACGCTGGGCGGCGCCGTTCGGTTCGGAACTGCGCGATGCGCTGTCTGCCAACCTGGCAGCGACGTTGTCTGCGGTGGACGTGGGTGGTGCTGCCGCGCCGGCGGGCGTGCCGCTCTACCGCATCGGTGCCGAGATGCGCAGCTACGACGCGCGGCCCGGACAAGGCGTGACCGCACTGGTGACGTGGCGCGTATCGCGCGATGCGGCCGCCCAAGGCGCGAGCGCCGCCGCGCTCACCTGCCAGTCGACGCTAGCGCTGTCCGTGAATGGGCAACCTGCCGGCACGGATACAGACGCTGGCGTGAATGCGGTGGTGTCATCCACGCAACGCCTCGTGCAACAGTGGTCGCAACAGATTGCGCAGAGCGTGCAGGGTCTGGAAACACCCTCTGCTGTGCCGGCGTGGTGCCGGTAAGGCGATTCGTCAGCGCTCGGCCAGTTCCTGCGTGAGCCGGCCCAGCGTGGCAAGCGCAGCTTCGAGGTTGGCCGAAGGCGGCAGCCCGAAGCAGATGCGGAAGAAATGATCGAAGCGGTTCAGGTTCGAGAACATCGTCCCCGGCGCAATCCGGATGCCCTGTGCCAGCGCCGCATCGAACAGTTCCATCGACGACACGTTGGCTGGCAGCTCCACCCACATCGCCAACCCGCCTGACGGCACTGACAACCGCGTGCCTGCGGGGAAGCATCCCGCGATCGATTCAGCCATGCGCTCGCGCTGTTCGCGCAACGTCTGGCGCAGCGTACGCAGGTGACGGTCGTACGCACCCGAGGCGATAAAACGCCCCGTCAGCACCTGCGACCACGAATCGTTCGGCCGCGATTGCGCAAACTTCAGCATCTGTACGCGCCCCTGCCAGCGGCCGGCCGCCATCCAGCCCAGGCGCAGGCCGGGTGCCAGCACCTTGCTCAACGACGCGCAGTAGATGACGTTGCCCGTGCGGTCCCATGCCTTGAGCGCCTTGAGCGGCGTGGGGCTGTCGCCGAGCGCGCTGTAGGTATCGTCTTCAATAAGCGCGATGCGGTTGGCATCGCAAAAGGCCGCCATCCGGCGCTTGGCGGCGTCGGGCATGATGCTGCCGAGCGGATTCTGCAGATTGGGCACCACCACCACGGCGCGAATGTTGCCGTAGGCCTGCACCGCCATCTCCAGCGCTTCCAGCGACATGCCGGTGCGCGGGCTGGTAGGAATTTCCACCGCGCGCATGCCGAGGCTTTCCAGCACCTGCAGCAGCCCGTAGTAGGTCGGCGACTCCACCGCCACCGTATCGCCCGGCTGGGCCACCGCGCGCAATGCCAGGTTGACCGCCTCGATACAGCCGTGGGTGACGATGACGTCGTCCGGCGCGACCTGCACGCCCATGTCGAGCGCGCGGCGCGCCACGGCAGTCTGCAATTCAGGATGGCCGTTCGGGATGACGGCCTGTGTCAGCAGCAGCGGATACCGCCGCAGCACCTGCGACGCAATCCGGTTGAGCGCCGCTGCCGGATACAACGCGGCCGCCCCGCTCGCGCCGGATAGATCGACATGCACTGTGGCTTGCTGCCCGCGTGCCACGATGGCCGACACGCGCGCATGCACGCCCACGTAGGCCGCCGGATCCGGCGTCGACACCTCGGGTTCCTTCACCGGCGCGAGCAGCGCCCGGCGCGGCTGGCGCACAAAGTAACCCGAGCGTTCACGCGCTTCGAGCCAGCCTTCCGCCTCCAGATGCCGGCATACCTGCAGCGCAGTCGACAGACTGACGGCGTGCGTGCGCATCAGCATGCGTACCGACGGCATGCGCTCCCCCGGCGCCAACACCCCACTGCGGATCGCGCCGAGGTAATGATCGGCAAGCGTCCGGTACAGCGGCTGCGCGGGCGGGGGAGTCAACTCGGTGACGGACATGGCGGCAAGGAGCGGCGGGCGGCAGCAAGCGGCAAGGAGAGGTGTCCAGCACATCATGCCGGCAAGACCGTGACCGCAACAGATACAGACGACGTCAAACTGTACCGCAACAGATTGTCACAAGAGCACGCCTGTTGCGCCGCACATTGCCAGTTCTGTGTCTGTTGCGCATTGAGCCGCGTGCCTACGCTGGAGCCATGTTCAGGAGATCGACATGACTACAGCGGCACCCACACCGGAACCCGAATGGCTGGCGCTTGGCGCTGGCCAGACGGGCCTGCACTGGCTGGCGGCCAGAACCACACTCGTGGCATTGGAAGGGAGCTTGCACCTCGAACCGCCATCGCGGGGCACGACCGAGCACTACGCGCTGGGCGCGGGCCACGCGCATGTGGTGGAAATGTCCGGATGGTGGCACCTGCACGCCGATACGCGCAGTGGGGCACACCTGCGCGTGGTCGCGCCGGCGCTTCGCACGCAGCGACCCGCATGGCCGGCGATGTGGCGCTGGGTGGCAAACTGGGCTCAGCCGCGCGGGACATTGCGCGGCTGAAGAAAGGTGCGAACGCTGTCAGCCCCGCTCCCCTGGCTTACGCGGCGGCACGCTGGGGCGCTTCCCGTCGTCCGAGCGAATCGACGCGTTCTCGAAGTCGCCCGGGTCTTCCTCGCCGACGCCGCTTTCGCTGGGGATGGCCGGCACGACGGGCCTGACGGCGTCACCCGAAGGCGCCTCGGCTTGGTCGTCACCACGAGGTTTCCTGGTGGCGCTCATGGCTGTTTCCGGCTGTTCTGGTGCTGCCCCAGACGCTGCTGGTTTTGTGGCAATTGCCCCTCTTGCGCGGCAGCACGGCCGTCCTCCGCGGGGGCCCGCATCGGGCGTTTCGCCGATTGGTCGGTGCCGTGCTGCATTGAAGTGCGCTCCTTGGCAACCCCGCGCGCTTGCTGCGCTTGCGCGTTGTGCTCGCCCTTCTTGCTTTCGCTCTTTCGTTGCCCCGCTTTTTCTCCCGCCTGTGCAGCGGGCTTGTGCGGTTGCTGTGCGTGTTGCTTCATCGTCAGCCTCCTGGTTTCGGTTACGGACGGCCCGTCCGCGCCGAATGGGTCGCAACGAGCGTGCCGCCAAAACAATGCGCTGGCGTACGCGGCCTGCGCCGCACGCAGGTATCTGCCTTGCTGCATTGGCTGTGTCGCGCCTTGGCGCACAAGCACGCATGGAGAATCCACATGGCAACGAGCAACCTGTATCGCACCGGCGAAGCACCCGCACAAACCGGCAAGGGCCACGGCACCGATGCCCTGGGGCCCTCCGACAGTTCGGACTCGGGCAGCGACGTGGTCGGCGGGCCGGGCCTGGGCAGTGACGTTGAGGACCGCTTTGACGACGATCCCGCGGTCCATCCGCACGGCAACGCCGCCAACCGCACAGCCGGCGCGGACCTTGGCGACGTCAACCTCGACAGCGACACCGATTCCACCGGTACCGGCGAGCGCCGCGCCGCTGGGCACGAACCCGTCATACGCGAAGGCGGCGACCTGATGCCCGACGCCATACGCGACGTGCATGACCCCGAAGTCGACACCCCCATCGACGACGAGAACTTCGAACACGCCACAGGCCTGGCCGGTGAAAACGATGACGCAGATGCCCCCGACGCGGTCGAACTCGACGAAGCGCCGATCGACCCGCAACCCGGCAGCCGCGACGTGCCGGTGCATTCGCCCACGGGCGGCGGCACGGATTGGTCCGACAACATGCGCCGCAGCCGCCCGACGTACAAGGGCAAACGCGTGCCGGGCCAGCATCGCAGTTGAGTTGGGGCCGATGAATGCGGACCGCCCTGCACGCGAACGCGGTCCGGTCTAGACTGGCGGCGGACCAGCTCTTCGCGGATACGCGCGCACGCTGGCCCGCCGCGCCCACGTTTGGGTGAACCACACGCGCCTGCCCAATGACCCCTCTACGCTTTTCTGCCCGTACTGCTGCAGTTGTCGCCCTTGTGACTGCTGTCCTTCCACTCGCCGCATCCGCACAAAATACCGCCGCGCCCACGCGTGTGCGGGCCACCATCAATGCGGTCCACAGCACGGCTGTCGACGTGACCGACACCTCCGGCAACAAGGCTACCGTGACGCTGCCTGTGGACCTCAACATCACGCAAGTTGCGCCGATCGAGCCGTCGGCCATTCGCGCGGGCAGCTATATCGGCACGGCCGCCGTCAAGGAACCGGACGGCACGCTGCGCGCGCTGGAAGTGCACGTGTTTCCGGAAGCCATGCGCGGCACCGGAGACGGCCACCGCCCATACGACCTGGGGCCGAACAGCAGCATGACCAACGGCACGGTCGAACAGGCAGGCGCCGTCACCGGCGCGCAGGGCCGCACGCTGTCGGTCAAATACAAGGATGGGGAGCAGCGCATCGTGGTGCCGCCGCAAGTGCCGATCGTCACCTTCGAGCCGGGTCGGCGCGATGACCTGAAAGCCGGTGCGCACGTCGTCATGTTCGTGCGCGCTGATGCGCAGGGCACGCTGGTTGCACAACGGGTGCTGGTCGGCAAGGACGGGATGGTCCCGCCCATGTGATGACGATGGGATGGAAGATCGGGCCAGCCACATGTGCTGGCCCGATTTGCTTAGAACGGCTTGCTGACCGACAACAGGAACGTACGGCGCGGTGCAAACTGCGGCGCCCCCACGCCGATGCCCGTGCCGTCGCGCAACTGGTAGCTGCGGTCGAAGATGTTCAGCACGGTCAGGCGCGTCTTGAACTTGCCCAGCGTCGGCAGGTTGAAGTCGCGGGCGGCGCCCACGTTCATCTGCCAGTAGGCCGGCAGGTGGTCGGTGTTGACAAAGCCGTTACGCAAGCCCGTTCCGAACAGCACATCGCTCGTATACGTCGTGCCGGAATACCGGTACGACACGCCAGCCGACGCGGTCAGGCGCTGGTCGTGATCGAGGTTGACCCAATGGCTGTTGATATAGGCCAGCTCGTTGGCACCAAAGTTGAACTGGCCGGTCTCGATGCCCTTGCCCTGCGCGCGCGACACGGCCAGATTCAGGTATGCCCCGAAGTTGCCGTTGCGATAGTTCGCACTGCCTTCCAGCCCGTAGATCCGGCCACGCTCGTAATTGAACGCCGAGTACAGCAGCGCGTTGCCGAACTGCCCTTCGTCCTGCAGATGGCGCACGTCGCGGTAATACGCATCCAGACCCAGCGTCAGATGCGGCGTGAGCTGGTGCGAAATCCCCAGATCAAAGTAGTTCGAACGCTCCGACTTGACGGCCGTGTTGGCGTCCGACGGCAGCGCGTTGGTCGTGCCTGCAAAGGCCTGCACCGACGTGGTGTCGAACTTCTCCGTGGGCGGCGGCGTGAAGTAGCGCGCGAAGCCGGCATGCACGCGGGTACGCGGCGTCAGGTCGTACGTCAGGCCAAGGCGCGGGCTCAGTTGCTGCTCGCTGACGATGGTGTTGACGCGGTCGTAGCGCGCGCCGTAGTTGACGGTGAGCTTGTCGGTGGGCTTCCACTCATCCTGCAGGTAGACGCCCAGGGTCGTGCCGCTGCCGCTGTGGTTGTCGACGATGGTGAACGGCGTGGTGCTGGTCTGCGCACCAGAGTCGTCGGCGGCAAACACGCTGGCGGTGTTGTTGGCCACGTAGCGCTCGCGCTGAACGAACACACCGGCACGCAGCGTGTGCTTGTCGGTCAGCTTGTAGCTCGCATCGCCCTGCACGCCGTAAGCCTCGTTGCGGCGGGTAATGTCGGCGGCCACGCCGTTGTAGACGAGATCACCGATCGGATCGGGCATGTAATCGATGCGGCTGACACGGCGGAAGACCGACACCTGGTAGTCGAGCTTGGGCGACACCTTCTGCTGATACGTCAGAATCTGGAAGTCGGTCTTCTCACGCTGATTGGCGTTGAGGGCTTCCGACGCCGGCGGCACCGCGCCATCGAGCGTGAATTTCGGCGTCAGGCCCGGTCGCGTCGGAATCTGGAAACGGCCGTTCGATGTGCCGAACATGAAGCTCACGCGGCTGTCGTTGTCGAGCAGGTACGACAGCATGCCGAACGACTTGTTTTGCGTGGTGTGGTCGTGCGTGGCGTTGCGGTTGCCGGTGGGGTTTTCAATGCCGAGGTTGTTCTCGGCAAACACGCCCGACAGGTAATAGCTGAAGCGGTCTTTCGTGCCCTGGATCTGCGCATTGACCTCGTGCGTGGCATTGCTGCCGAGCACCGTGCCGATCTCGCCGCCAAAGGCCTTCGGCTCGCCATCCTCATCGGTCGATGCGCCTTTGGTGGTGATGTCGACGATGCCGGCGGTGCGGTAACCGTACTGCGCGGGCAGTGCGCCGGTCAACACGTTGATCTGGTTGGCGAAGCGTGTATCGAGCATCTGCCCGAAACCGCTAATCGGCTCAGGCACGATCACGCCATTGATGCGGTACTGCAGGTTGGAGTGGTCCCCGCGCACGTGCAACTGACCGTACGAATCCTGCACCACACCCGGCGCCTGCAGCAGCACTTGGTTGAGCGGCGTGGCATCGCCCAGCGGCAGGCGGGCGATGTCATCGGTGTCGAACTTGTAGACGGAGCTGCCGGTGTCCGGCGACAGCGCATTGCGTGCGGCGTCCAAGCGCTTGGCCGTGACGCGGGTTTCGCTGAGGTCGCGCACGTTGGTGGCGGGTGCCGTCGTGGTGGGCGTGGAAGGAGCGGCGGCCGGCGGCGTGGCCTCCTGAGCCAGGGCGGAAACCGAGGCGACGGACGGCAGGACGGCGGCAAGCGCCATCACCAGCTTGCTTGGCTGGAACGGAATCATGAAAGACCTTTGAATCGAGCGGATGCGTTAAACAGCGGCCCGCGCATGGGTCAACACAACGCGCGCGCCGACGGGCAGGGCAGGAATCAAAGGCGGAATGGAGGATCGCGCGAACACACGGCCACCGGAAAGACCGGCGCGCCCGCATGAAAGCCGATGCGCGGAAAGTGCCAGCGCCGCGTATGCGCCAGGCGCAGCGCCACCAGCATCGGCAAGGCAGCCGCCAGCGCAGCATAGGCAGCGCACTGCAAGCACGCGGCGTGCTCCTGCGCGGGCTGGCTGCGCTCGGCGCTGGCCGGCTTGGCCGTGGCGGCGGCGTTGAACTCGACGCCGGCCGCTTCGCCGAATTCACTCCAATGCGAGAGCGCATGCCGCAGCGCGCCCTGCTGACCAAACAGCAGGAACACGGTCAGCAGGCAAGCCAGCCAACGCGGATGGAGGAAGGAGGAGCGGAAGGAACGCAAGGTCGGGCGCAGGTGCCGGCGCACAATGTCACCCGACATTGTGCGCCCCAATGCAACTAAGTTGCGAATTCTGACACCAGCCGCCTGATTCAGCAATCCGTCAGGTGGAGGGGCAGAACAACCCCCGACCGTAGCGCCCTTGTATTACAAGCGCGTGTGCGCAAAACCCGGCATGAGACCCGTCGGCACGCCCAGGCTCGGCACCGGCACGCGCTTCCAGTTGGAGCGCGTCTTGCGGGCGGCCTCGGCGCGTTGCGCGGGGGCGCCCACCTCGGTGGCATCGTGCAGGCTGGCCAGCCAGGCGCCATAGTCGAACCAGCCGTCGCGCACGAGTTGCTCGCCCACGCAATTGGCAAAGCGGTCGGACTTGGGCAGGAAGCACAACTCGAAGCCTTCGGCCTCGCGGCGCCCATGCATCCAGCGATGCGGCACCTGGTGGCTGGCCAGCGCTTCCGACAAACGCGTGCCGTAACGCTGCTGCCCTTGCCGCCGCGCGCCGATCACATAGAAGCCGTCAAGCAACCGACGCAAGCCCAGCGCAGACCGCGCGTGACGCACTTCGGCATCGATCAGCAGTTCACGATTCTGCGTTCGCGCCTGCAACGCCAGGGCGGCGAAATGGTGCGCGCCCCACTCGTTCATGTAGAACAGCTCGCCGCCGGCAAAGTCGTAGGCACGGAACACGTTGGCCTGATCGGCGTAGCGGAAGACGTGGCGCCGGTTGGCGGCAAAGTCGGCGTCCGTGCTGTGCGGAATGCGACGGCAATGCTGATGCGCAAACACCAGCATGCTCGGGAACGAATGCACCGAGCACGGCGACTGCGCCAGCCCCGTCACCGCGCGGATATCGATCTTGCGATGCTCGCGGCGCACGCCCACAAGCTGAGCCAGGTGGTGGTGCAGCTCGTCCACCCATTCGGCATGCGCAAGATGCTTGGGAAACAGTTGATGCGCGGGTTCGGCAAGGCCGCCCTCGAACAGGAACGGCACGCTCTTGTGCCAGATATCGAGTTTCCAGTGCGACAGCGCATCGCTAGGCGTGCGATGGTGTGCAACCGATTGCGTGACATTGAAGGCGCGCGACTGGACAACCCAGTTCGACGCCGCATGCAGCAGATTGGAAACGTTCATGTCACCCCCCGGAAGACTGAATCGTTTGTTTGCGGGTTGCCGACGTCGCTCTGAATGTGTGGCGATTGTTCAGCAATGTAAAAACCAACGACTCAAACGTACCCCACTTTAGAGGGGTGCGCCATGAAGTTTGTTGAAGTCCGTGTTAAGAAAAATACACATAAGTCGTAGGGGCTTGCCAGGCGCGCGACATGGTGGAAGAGAGGCATCCGCAGATCAGGAGATCGCGATGCCCACCCAGCCACGCCGTTCCGAAACCGATACGACACAGCCCGCAAGCCCCAAAGCGCAGCCCGAGCCGGCCAAGCACAAGCCGGGCGAGCCGCTGGTACCACGCGACACCCGCCCGAATCCAGCGGAGCAGAAAGAGCCTCCCGTGGAAGACTTCTGACGCCGTGAGCCGACGCCTCAGACCAGGCACATGTCGGAGACTTCCTCGTCCGACAAACCCCAGGTGGTGGCGTCTTCCACGGTGACGATCGAATCGTCGGACTTGCCCAAACTGATGCGCTCGGGGCGCACGCGCGTCTTGGTGTTGCCCGAATAGAAAACGACCACATCCGGCTTGAGCGCAGACGCGTCGTTCTGGTGGACTACCACACCCAGCCGGTTAGTGCGCAGTTTGACCAGCGTGCCCACCGGGTAAATGCCCACGCTGCGCGTGAAGGCCTGGAACACGGTCCGGTCGAACTGCGTGTCTGTGCGCGCCATCATGTATTTCAGCGCCTGCGCGGGAGACCACGCATGGTGGTACGGGCTGCTCGACGTGAGCGTGTCGTACACATCGCAAATGGCGCCCATCTTGGCCCACAGGCTGATGCCGTCGGCCTTCTGGGCGTCGGGATAGCCGCTGCCGTCAATGCGCTCATGGTGGTGCAGGCAGATCTCGCGCGCAATCTCGCTGAACTGGCCTGTACCCTGCAGCAGGTGATGGCCGCCCACGGCGTGCGTCTGCAGCAGCGCCAGCTCGTCCTTGGTGAGCGCGGTGCTCTTGTCGAGCAGCGTGCGCGGCATGGCGGATTTGCCGATGTCGTGCACCAGCCCGCCCAGCCCGCATTCGCGAATCTCGTCTTCAGGCAGCCCCAGCGTCTTGGCCAGCGCCACCATCAACGCACACACGGCAAACGAATGCAGGTAGGTGTAGTCGTCCTTGTTCTTCAGCCGCGCCAGCGCAATCAGCGCGTAGGAGTTGCGTGCCAGCGAGTTCGACACGTCATCCACCAGCAGCAGCGCCTTTTCGGTTTCCAGCGCACGGCCCATGCGCGCTTCGGCAAACATGTGGCCAAGCGTCGCCTTGCCGCTTTGCATCAGCTGCTGGGCGTGCTTCCACTCTTCCTTGAGCGACGTCGGCGTGAGCGGCGGCCGCGCGGCCAGGGTTTCGCGCGTGAGCGGCTCGGGCGCGGGTGCCGGGGCCGGAGCCGGGGCGGGCATCAGCGTCTCCGACATGACGTCTTCGCCGCGCTCGGGGTCGATCCAGATCTCGGTGATACCCGCGCGGCGGATGTCGTCGATCTGACCCTGGTGGGACAACTGGAATTGCGCACGCCAGAACGGATGCTTGAGCCAGGACCCGCCCAGCTTCATCACAAACATGCCGACACGCAATTGGCTCGCATCGATTCGCTTCATACCCTGCCTACCTCGGCTCGAAGTCCGGTTTTTTGATTGAATTAGGGGAGCGGCGTGCCAGCCGACACTGGCTCGTGTTTCGCAGTCTAGGCGTTTTACGTTGGTGGATGCTCTGGTCCATCAGCGCGCCAAACCGCGCTTGGCTTATCGGCAAGCCTGCGCAAAACTTGAGGCGAATGTGGATTGGGCGACTTGCGGCACACCCCAGCCTTGGCAAGAAAACGGCGGAACAGTGGCTGTGGCGGCGGTCGAATCAAACAGGTGATGCGTCAAGACCCTCGCCTGTCGGGCTGGCGGCCCGGCGTGGGAGGGGTACACTAGCTTTCAAGGATTCGCATCCGATATGACTCAAGATCCCACCACTCAACGCAAGCAGCAGAACGACGATGACTTCGCGCTCACCCGCGACGCCATCCGGTGGCTCGCGTCCCTGCCTGACCCGGTGCGGCCGATCGAACTCGGCCGGAAGTTTCCGCGCATCATCAACACGATCGCCTCCAAGTGGGCCGATTTCATTGGCTGCCGGCGCTATCTGAACAGCCTGCAGATTGACGAGCGCGGTGGCCGCCAGGGCTTTCCGTTCGAGATCGTCCAGGAAATCTGCGCGCTGCGCGAGTACTTCGATTCGCTGTATCCGCCGGACAAGGACCTCTGGCAGAAGGCCATCGACGCGAACAAGCGCTGAAGCGTTCGCGGCTCGCAGTTCGCACCAAAGCAAAGCGGCCCACCTTCGGGCCGCTTGCCATTTGTACGCGCCGGCTTGCAGATCAGGAAGCAGAATCCGGCCCCGAGGCCAGCTTGTTGAGCAGCGCCAGCAGCGTGTATCGCTCGTCGGTCGAAAGATGCGCGGTCACGCGGGCATCGTGCGCGGTGACGGCCCGGGTGATGTCGTCGAGGGTAGTCGCGCCCTTGGCGGTCAGCACGAGCCGGAACGCGCGCTTGTCCTTGGGCGAGGGCTGGCGCTCGACCATGCCCATGTCTTCCAGCGTATCGACCAGCAGCACCGCACCGGAGCGTGCCACGCCCAGGATGTTGGCCAGCTCGGTCAGCTTGAGGTTCGGGTTGTGCGCGATCACGGTCATGGCCGAGAAGCGCGGCGGCGTGATGTGCCACGTCTGCAGGGAGCGCACGAAATCTTCGTAGATGTGCAGCTGCGCGCGGCGCACGGCATAGCCGACCAGCCCATCGAGCGCGCCATACTCCACGTCTGCCAGATGCGGGTTGAAATGCCCCGAAGGGGCCACGGCGGGATACAGGTCGTCGGCTTTGGGCGTGCGCGGCATGGCGGTGTCGATGGTGAAGGACCCCTCGATTATCGTCGGCGATGCGCCCGCCGGCCATGCGGGCGCATACGCGTCAGTTCAGCAATTTCCACTTGCCGTGGTCGATGGTCAGCAGCACACGGCCACGTGCGTCAAAGCCGAAGTGATCCGTGGCCGTGTAGTTGAGCACCCCGTGCGAAACGACAATGTCGTGCTCCGATTCCAGCGCGTTCTTCAGCGCCTGGCGGAACTCAGACGTGCCGGGCTTGGCCTTCTTGAGCGCCACCGGCACGATGCGCTGGAGCACCTGCAGCGCATCCCACGTGTGGGCGCCGAACTGCGTGCGCGTGTCGGGGCCGTTGGCTTTCTCATACCGCGTCACGTATTCAAGCGCCGTCTTTTTGCTCGGGTGGCTGTCGGGCAATTGCTCCGCCACGATCACCGGGCCTGCCGGCAGGATGGCTCCATCGACCGCCTTGCCGCCGATGCGGATCAGGTCTTTCGTCGCCGCGCCGTGCGTCTGGTAGATCGGCCCCGCATAACCCCGATCGCGCAACGCGGTGTGCGGCAGCGCAGCGCCCGTGCCCGCGCCGGCCACCAGGATCGCATCCGGCTTGATGCTGACCAGCTTGGCGACCTGCCCCGTCACGCTGGTATCCGCGCGGGCATAGCGTTCCACGTCGACGATCTTGATGCCGCGCGGCGTGGCGGCGGCGGTGAAGTCCTTCAGCCAGCTTTCGCCGTACGCATCGGCAAAGCCGATAAAGCCGACGTTCTTGACGCCGGTCGCCTCCATGCGCGTGGCAATCGCCTCGGCCATCAGCGAGATCGGCTGCGCAAGCCGGTAGGTCCAATCGCCCTTGCCCGGTTTCAGCTCGACCGGCGCCAACGCCAGTTGCGGCGTGTGCGATTCAGTGGCGACTTCGGCAATCGCAATCGACGGTGCCACCGCCGATGAGCCAACGATGATGTCGACGTGGTCTTCCGTCACGAGCTTGCGCGCCAGGCGCGTGCCGGTGCTCGGGTCGGAGGCGTCATCCACCACCACGAGGCGCAGCTTTTCCCCGCCGATGGTGTCCGGATAGAACGCCAGCGAGTTCTTCTGCGTGATGCCGAGCGACGCCGACGGACCTGTGGTCGACAGGCTCACACCAACGACGATTTCGGCATGGGCTGCGGTGGCAAGCAACAGCGCAGCGGCGGCGCAGAGGGTGCGGCGGATGGTCATGGGGTCCCCTTTTCTCTTCTGGCGTGTGAATGCGTTACGGGTTTTTCAGGCGCGGCGGGGCATGGGCAGCTGATCGCGCAGCGATTGCGGATCGAAGCCGGCCAGCTTTTTGTAGCGCATCGCAATCCCTTCCAGCTCGGAGCGCGGGATCACGTCGTCGATGCGCGCAAAGCCTTGGGGTGCGCGTTCATGCGCGAGTTGCATGACCTGCTCCGGGCCATTGAGGCGATTGCGCAGCACGATGCCGGCCGTGCGCGGCAGGCGGTCGGCCTCGTACTCACGCAGCGCCACGCCAGTGTCGCGCGTGGCGAGCAGGCAATCGACCAACGCGCGTGCATCGAGAATCGCCTGCGCGCTACCGTTCGAGCCGATCGGATACATCGGGTGCGCCGCATCGCCCAGCAGCGTGACGCGACCGAAGGTCCAGCGTGGCAACGGGTCTTTGTCGACGAGCGGGAATTCGTACACGGCTTGCGCACCGTCGATCAAGGCCGGGATGTCGATCCAATCCCATTTCCAGTCGGCGAAGGCGCTGCGGAAGATCGCGCGATCGACCTCGCGGTTCCAGTCGCTGCGTGGCGGCGCCTCGTCGGGCACGCGCAGTTCGGCAATCCAGTTGATGCGTGAGCGGCCCTGCTGGCGCAGTGGTTCCGAGATCGGATAGGCAACGAACTTCTGGTCCTGGTGGCCCGCCATGAACATGGTGCGGCCATCGAGATACGGCGCTGCGTCGGTGACGGCGCGCCACAGCATGCGGCCCGCAAAACGTGGGGCATCGCCCGTCGGGTAGAAGTGCCGGCGCACGGCAGAGTGGATGCCATCCGCGCCGATCAGCACGTCTGCCGAGGATTCAACCACGGTGTCGTTGGAGCGATCGCGCAGGGTGAAGCGCACGGGGCCGCCCTTCTCACCCGTCGATTGGACCGCCTCGAAGCTGTGACCAAGACGGATGCAACCAGCACCGAGCCGCTCAATCACGGCATCGGCCAGGGCCATCTGGAATTCGCCGCGATGGATGGAGAACTGCGGCCAGTCGTACCCGGCGGCCAGCCCGCGCGGCTCGTGCCAGATCGGCTGGCCGAAACGGTTGTAGTAAGCCAGCGCGGATGTGCGAATCGCCAGCGCACTCAGCGTGTCTTCCAGGCCCAGTTCGCACAACTGGCGCGCGGCGTGCGGCAGCAGGTTGATGCCAACGCCCAGCGGCCGCAGCGTCTGCACAGCCTCCCACACTTCGACCTCGAAACCTTGGCGCTCGGCCATCAACGCGAGCGTCAGGCCGCCGATGCCCGCCCCGATGACGGCGATCTTCATGGCTGCCTCCCTGAAATTTGTTGCAGTCTATAACGAATATCAACGGCAGCCAGCCGGCGGCATATCAGGGCAAATACCTAGATGAAGACAGCTGAATGCGGCGTGTTGGCCGCTTGACGCTCTGTGAGATATCACAATACCATCACTCGACTTTTACTAGATTCAAGGCCGCCCCATGTCGCGTCCCATCAAGCTGGTTTCCGGCGCCGCCAAACCCGCGCCCGCACCGTTTGCCGTTGAGCCGGCAGCCCATGCGCCCAAGGGCGCCGCCATGCGTGAACTCGCCTACAACGAGATCAAGCGCCGCATCATGGCGTGCGAATTCCGCCCCGGCGAGCCGCTCAACGAAGCACAGCTCGGCGCGCTTCTCGGGCTGGGCCGCACGCCCATCCACCAGGCGCTGCATCGTCTGGAGGTGGAAGGGCTGGTGCAGATCCTGCCGCGCAAGGGCGTGCTGGTGACGCCGCTGTCGCTCAACGACGTGCTCGACATGATCGAGGTGCGCGCCACCAACGAGATCCTGTGCGTAACGCTGGCCGCCGAGCGTGCCCACCCGGCCGATTTCGAGGCCATGCGCGCCATCGTCGAAGCATCGCCCGCGCTGATCGAGCACCGCGACATTGCCGCGCTGGCCGCGCTGGACCTCAAGTTCCATCTCGCCATTTCCGCTGCCTCGCGCAACCGCGTGCTGGCCGAACTGCTGCGCGGCCTGCACGAGAAGCAGGCGCGCTTCTGGTTCCTCTCGCTTTCAGAGCCGCAACACCTGCAGAACGTGTACGACGAGCACCTTGCCGTGCTCGATGCGCTGGAGCGCCGCGATGTGCCCGCAGCGCGCGAAGCCATTCGCGAGCACATCGACGAATTCCGCCGCACGATCATCCGCACGCTCTGACCCCGATTCCCCCCGTTTGTTGTTCCCGCCTCTTCCGGATTCCGCATGACCACGCTGCACCTGAACCTGATCGGCCACGGCCCCATCGACGTGACCGTGGACCACCTTGTCATTGCCGGCTGGACCGGCCGCGATGCCGAGGCCGTTGAACACCACATTGCCGAGCTTGAAGCGATTGGCGTGGCGCGTCCGGCGCGCGTGCCGTGCTTCTACCGCGTGTCGGCCTCGCTGCTGACGACCGACGCCACCGTGGAGATTCCCGGCGCCGATTCCTCCGGCGAAGCGGAATTCGTGCTGTATTCCACGCCGATGGGCCTGCTGGTCGGCATCGGCTCGGACCACACCGACCGCAAGGTCGAAGCCTATGGCGTGACGGTGTCCAAGCAGATGTGCGCCAAGCCCGTGAGCCGCGACGTGTGGCGCTTCGAAGCGCTGGCCGACCACTGGGACAGCCTGCAGATGAAGACCTGGCGCACCCGCGACGGCCAGACCGCGCTGTATCAGGAAGGCGGCGTCACCCGCATGCTCGACCCGCGCGACCTCATCCGCCGCTACACCGGCAACGACACGCTCCAGGTGGGCACCGCCATGTTCTGCGGCACGCAGCCCATCATCGGCGAACTCGGTTTTGGCGAGGCCTTCGACATGGCCCTGATCGACCCCGTGTCGGGCACCGAGCTGCGCCATCGCTATGCTGTCGACACGCTGCCTGTTGAAGGCTGAAGCGCCCCACCTCACGGAGACCACCGCATGATGACGCCCCGCCCGAACATGATCCGCGCGCTGGCCGCTGAACTGGCAGCCGGTCGCACCACCAGCATCGCGCTGACCGAAGCCGCACTGGAGCGCGCCGAATCGCACCGCGCCGCGGGCGGTGCCGCCTATGTGAGCATCGACGTGCAGGCCGCGCTGGCGATGGCGCGCGCCGCCGATGCCGCGCGTGCGGCGGGCAACGTGCCCTCGCTGCTGGCCGGGCTGCCGGTGTCGATCAAGGATCTGTTTGACGTGGCCGGCCAGGTGACGGCTGCGGGTTCGCGCGCCCTGGCCGACCAGCCGCGCGCCACCACCGATGCCGCCGCCGTGGCACGCCTGCGCGCAGCCGGCGCCGTGCTGCTCGGCCGCACCAACATGAGCGAATTTGCGTTCTCGGGTCTGGGCCTGAACCCGCATTACGGCACACCGCGCACGCCGGCGGATGGCGCGCGCGCGGCGGGCGGCTCCACCTCGGGCGGCGCCGTCACCGTTGCGGGCGGCATGGCCGTGGCGGCACTGGGTACCGACACCGGCGGCTCGATCCGCATTCCGTCGGCGTTCTGCAATCTGACGGGTTTCAAGCCCACCGCCCGCCGCGTGCCGATGACGGGCGGCGTGCCGTTGTCCACGTCGCTTGATTCCGGCGGCCCTCTTGCCAACTCGGTCGACTGCTGCGCGATCGTCGACGCCGTGTTGAGCGGCGAGTCCGGCAACGACGCATTCGACACCACCGCCGTGCCGCTGGCCGGATTGCGTTTCGGTATCACGCAGGACTTTGTCGGCGCGGACCTCGACAACACGGTCGCCGTTGCATTCGAACGCGCTGTTGAACGGCTGGAGCGTGCCGGCGCGCACATCGTGCGTTTCGAATTTCCCGAATTGCTGCAACTGCCGGAGATCAACAGCGGCGGGGGCTTCTCGGCAGCGGAATCCTGGGCATGGCATCGCTCGCTGCTCGCGCGTGCCGAAGTCCAGTACGACCCGCGCGTGGCCACGCGCATCCGCCGTGGCGAACAGATGAGCGCGGCCGCATACATCGACGTGATCAACGCACGCGCACGCATGATTGCCGCCGCACGCAAGCGCCTGGGCAACTTCGATGCATGGCTGATGCCGACGGTTGCCATCGTGCCGCCCGAGGTCGCTCCGCTCGAGGTCGATGACGCGCAGTTCTTCCGCATCAATGCGCTCACGCTGCGCAATCCGAGCGTGATCAATTTCCTGGACGGCTGCGCGCTGACGCTGCCGGTACACGTTGCCGGCGAACTGCCGGTCGGCCTGTCGCTCTGCGGTCTCGCCAACGACGACGCGCGCATCCTGCGCGTCGGCCGGGCGGTGGAGGCTGCCCTGCGTTGATCGACTAGCCAGAACATTCTCCGCCTGCGTCCGGGCCACGCAGGCGGTTCCCCAAGCCAAGCCAAAAAGGCGCGCTGCAGACGCGCCAGGCCCAACTCATGCCTGCGTTTCGGACAACAAGGCAGCACAACGAAACGCCGGCGCCCGCACACGCTATTGGAGGAAACCATGTCGCAAACCCAAGCCCTTCCGGCCAACCCAACAGACCCGACCAGCCAGTCCATCCCCAGCACCGAGCTGGATGTCACCTACCGGCGCATTGCGTATCGGCTGGTGCCGTTCCTGGTGGTGCTGTTCATCCTCGCGTGGATCGACCGCGTCAATGTCGGCTTTGCCAAGCTGTCGATGCTGCAGGATCTGCAGTTCAGCGAAGCGGTGTACGGCCTGGGCGCGGGCATCTTCTTCATCGGCTACTTCCTGTTTGAAGTGCCGAGCAACCTGCTGCTGGAAAAGATCGGCGCACGCAAGACGCTCGCGCGCATCACCATCCTGTGGGGCCTGGCCTCGATGGCGATGATCTACGTGAAGACGCCGACCTCGTTCTACGTGATGCGCTTTCTGCTGGGCATCTTTGAAGCCGGCTTCTTCCCGGGCGTGGTGCTGTACCTGACGTACTGGTTTCCCTCCGCACACCGCGCGCGCATCAACGGCCTGTTCATGACGTCGTTTGCGATTGCGGGCGTGGTGGGCGGCCCAGTTGCGGGTTTCATCATGAGCCGCATGGAAGGCGTGGGCCACCTCGCCAACTGGCAATGGCTGTTCCTGCTCGAAGGCATTCCTTCCGTGCTGGCCGGCTTTGCCGTGCTTGCATGGCTGCCCGAAACGCCTCGCCAGGCCAAGTGGCTTTCCGCTGCCGAGCAAGACGCCGTGGTGCGCGCCGTTGAAGTGGAGAACCGCGACCCCGCCAAGCACGCCTCGTTTGGTGCGGCTCTGGCCAACGCCCGCGTGTGGATCTGCGCAGCGATCTACTTCTGCGTGGTCAGCGGCAACGCCACCATCGCGTTCTGGACGCCGTCGATCATCAAGGAGCTGGGCGTGCAGGGCAATTTCCAGATCGGGCTGATCTCGGCCATTCCGTTCATCGCCGGCACGATTGCGATGGTGTGGAACGGCGCGCATTCCGACCGCACGGGCGAACGCCGCATGCACTGCGCCATCGCCGCCCTCATCGCCAGCGCCGGCCTGGTGGCGACAGGCGCTACGCTGGGCTCGCCGTTTCTGGCGCTGGTCTCGCTGACGGTCGCCGCCATCGGCATCCTCGCCGCGTTCCCGGTGTTCTGGTCGATCCCGGCCGTGTTCCTTGCCGGCACCGCAGCCGCAGGCGGCATCGCCCTCATCAACTCCATCGGCAACCTCGCCGGCTTCGTCGCGCCGTACATGATCGGCTGGCTGAAGACCAGCACCGGCCACCTCTCCGCCGGCCTCTACTTCGTAGCCGCGCTGGAGCTGGGCGCCGCCGTGCTGGTCATCCTAGGCACGCGCAAACACTAAGCACGCAGACGAACCATCGCGGCGCCAACTCCCGCGCCGCGATGGTTTGGCCGTTGACGTTCCTGCCCTAGATGGCGCCTTGAATTTCTGTAAGCGGGCGGAAAAAAGACGGGGAACTGTCTGAGCGAAGCGAGTTTTCCCCGTCTCCGCCCGGTTACAGAAATTCAAGGAGTCTTTCGCCATCTCGGGCGCGCCTTTCTTTGCTGACCTTTCTTTGGCAAGACAAAGAAAGTAAGTCGGCCCCGGCAGGGGACGAAACAAGGGATGCACCATCAAACAACAAAACCACCACCAGTAAGGTCCCAAACCCCACCCACGAAGTTCAAAACCCTACCCCTAGACGTTCCGAACCCCATCAAAGCAGTCCCGAACCCCACCGATGAGGTTCCGAACCCGCCCAAAGCAGTCCCAAACCCCATTCACGGCGTTCCAAACGCCAAGCCCCCAAGATCCGAACCCAACACATGCAGTTCTGAACCCCACGAATGCGGTTCCGAACCTCAGCAATGCCGTTCCGAGCCCCATCAGCGAAGTTCTGAACCTCAACCTCGGCGTTACGGACCTCAACCGGCCACCTTGTAACCCATCCGAAAACCACCCCAGTGGCGACCCTTGACGTAAATCGGCGCCGACACATCCTTCATCATCGCAAACGTCCCGTTGCCCATATCCCGACGATACGTCTGCAACAGGAACGCCTCGGTATTGCGCGCCGCCCCCAGCCCCGTGCGATCGGTGAACAGCCGGCGGTTGCGGCTGTTGGCCGCATTCAAGACCGGATCACTCCCCTGCGGCTGCGAGAACTTCAGGTTGTGCGTCGGCAGATAGCCGTTGGTGTCGACCGCCGCGCAGAACACCACGCGCGGATCCAGCTTGAGCAACGGCTCCTGCACCGCTGGCAGCACGCGATCCGTGAACGCCGTGAACCGCGTCATATGCTGCGGCGGGTCGGTATTCGGCACGGGCACATAGTCGCGGTCAAACAGATCACTTTCGCTGATATCACCGCGCGCCAGCGCCGATTCAAACAACGCGCTGATCTTGCTGGCCGCCGCTTGCACCGCTTCGATGAATGGCGTGTCGGCGCTTTCCACGCCCGTCGAAGCCGTCAACCGGATCAGCGTTTCCGACGCCCCCAGCAACCCCGAAAGCTGCCGTTGCGCGTTGTCGATGTTGTGGCTCGATTGCTTCACACCCTCAGCCATCGCCTCCACCTCACGCGCGAGCGACGCGCATTCGTCTTCGATGGCCGCAGTGGATTCCGCAATGCTCGTCGCCTCGACATCGAAGCGCGCAATGGCCTCGCCCGCCACGCCAATCACCGCGCCAATGGCCTGCGTGCCGGCATCCACACGCTGGGCGCGCGCAACGTTTGCGCTGCTGTCGCCGATCAGCCTGTCGGTCTGGCCGGACAGGTCGGCCAAGGTGGTTTCGATACGCTGGGTTGCTTCGGCGGTCTGTCCAGCGAGCTGCTTCACTGCGCCCGCAACCACTGCAAAGCTGCGGCCCGATTCCCCCGCGCGCGCCGCTTCAATGGCGGCGTTGATTGCCAGCAGATTGGTCTGCCTGGCAATCTGCGAAATCTGCTCGGACGCCTGCGCCACCTGGATCAGCGCTTCACGCAGTGCCGCAATCTGCTGCTCCATGCTCGCCACACCAACGGCCAGCTCGCGAATGTCGCGCAGCGATGCATCGACCGTTTCGCGCGAGCCGCTCACCTCTTCGCTGGCATGCGATGCGACTTCGCGCGCGTGCCGCGCCGCCACGGCGATATCGTGATTGCCGCGCATGGTGACATCGGCCGCGTTGCGCAACTGATCAAACACGTCGGCCTGCCGGCGCAGGCGCACGGCCACGTCTTCCACGTTGCCGGAGACCTCGCAGATGCCCATGCCAACGCGGCCGGCCTCTTCCGCAATACGGGCAACAAGGTCGGGAGAAGCTTTCGGGCCGCGGCCCCAGGCGAATGGCTTCACGTGCGGTTGTCTCCAATTGTCGTTGTTGTGTGCGCCCTCGCGCTGATGGCGAAGCGGCCCTCTAAGGGGGTATCGGCACGTGCGAAGCGCGCTTGAGCGACGCTACCCGCCCTGACTTACGCGGGCATTACATGCACCTTGCGCTGCACTAGGCCCGCGCGGAACGGTCGCGGCGCAGCCGTGACTCGTAGGCGGCAGCCGTCATCGGGGGGCCGAACAGGAAGCCCTGCAACTTGTCGCACCCTGCGGCTTGCAGGAACTCGGCCTGCTCCAGCGTCTCGACACCCTCTGCCGTGACGGTCATGTCCAGCGACGCGGCCATCGCGACCACGGCACGCGAGATCACCACCGAATCGCGATGGCGCGGAATGCCCGAGACGAACGAGCGATCCACCTTCAGGTTGTCGATCGGGAAGCGTTGCAGATACGACAGTGACGAATAGCCCGTGCCGAAATCATCGATCGAGATGCGAATGCCCAGGGCCGTGAGCGCATCGAGCATCGGCATCACTGCGGCCGTGTCGCGCATGAGCAAGCCTTCGGTGATCTCCATTTCCAGCGCGCTGGCGGGCAATCCAGCTTCGGTCAGGCAGCGCGAGATGGTCGGCACCAGTCCCTCGCCAAACTGGCGCGGCGACAGGTTCACGGCCACGAAGAACTCCGGCATGCAGGTGGCGCGCCAATGCGCAGCCTGGCGGCACGCCTGCGCCAGCACCCATTCGCCGATGTCGCCGATAAGCCCGGCGTCTTCCGCCACGGGAATGAACTCGGCGGGGGACACCTCGCCCAGTTCGGTGCTGTGCCAGCGCAGGAGCACTTCAGCGCCTACGATGTCCATCGATGTGGCGTCGACGATGGGCTGGAAGCGCAACGACAGCTCGCCCGCCGTCAGCGCGCGGCGCAGGTGGTATTCCAGCTGGAAGCGCCGCTGCGCCCGCTGCGACAGGCGCGCGGTGTACACGCGATGCTGGTTGCGGCCGTTCTGCTTGGCGTTGTACATGGCGGCATCCGCACAGCGCAGCAGCGTGGCGGCGTCGTTGCCGTGCTCCGGGTACAGCGCGATGCCGATCGACGCGCCCAGGTAGTACTCCGTGCCGCTGGTCGAGAACGGCTGCGCGATGGAATGGACGATGCGCTTGGCCAAGCGTTCCGCTTCACCCAACGAGCGCACGTTGTCGAGCAGCACGACGAACTCATCGCCGCCGAGGCGCGCCAGCGTATCGCTCTGGCGCACGCAGGCCGACAGCCGTTGCGCGACGATGCGCAGCAGGTGGTCGCCCGCTTCGTGGCCAGCCGTGTCGTTCACCTTCTTGAAGCCATCCAGATCGAGGAACAGCACGGCGACCTGGTGCCCCTCGTTGGCCTGGCTGGCGGCCTGCTCCATCACCGCCTGCATCCGCTGCGAGAAGTACGCGCGGTTGTACAAGCCGGTGAGCGCATCACGCTGCGCGAGGAAAGTGAGCTGCTGCTGGGCCGCGCGGGCCGGCCCGATATCGTTGAACGAGATCAGCACGGCTGAGGGGGTATTGTCGCCAGGGCGCACGATGGGCAGCACGTTTTCGTGCACCCACACCACATCGCCGTCAACCAGTTCCAGGCCAACAGTCAAGCCCAGCAGCGGCCGGCCGGTGGCCAGCACCACGCGCGTGGGGCGCTCGTTGACCGGGATCTCGCTGCCGTCTTCGCGCAACGAGCGCCGCATCAGCGCCAGGTGGCTGGTGCCCACCGGCGACACGCTGCCCGCCCGGAGAATGCGCCGCGCGCTCGGGTTGCAGGCGAGGATGGTGCCGTCGGCCGTCTGCACGACGATGCCTTCGGTCAGGTTGTCGACGGCGAGGCGATAGCGTTCTTCGCTCTCCCTCAGATCGCGCGCGATATGCGCCTTCTGCACGGCCACACCGATGATGTCGGTAATACCGTCGAGCAGCCCCATGGCGTCGCGCGTGGGCGCACGCGGGGTGTCGTAGTAGATGCCCATCGCGCCGATCATCTGCGCGTTGTCGCCGCGGATGGGCGTCGACCAGCACGCGCGCAGGCCGAGCGGCGCAACGATGTCACGGTAGCCGTCCCAGAGCGGGTCGGCGTCGATGTCTTCCACCACCACGGTCTTGTTCAGGAACATGGCCGTGCCGCATGAACCGACCGAAGGGCCGATCGCGATCCCAACCAGCACCTGGGAGAGCGTGCAAGGCAGCGACGGTGCCACGGCTTGCGTGATGTGCTCGCCATCAGCACTGAGCAGGACCGAGCACATGGCGCCATCGTCGAGCAGGGCCTCCACCAGCCGGCACACCTCGGCCAGCAGGTCGGGCAACGGCACATTGCGCGAGCTGAGTTCGAGCACGGTCTTTTCGCAGCGCAGCAATTCCTTGGCGCGTGCGGTTTCGGCGGCCAGTGCACGGTAATTGGCTTCGGATTCGCGCAGGGCCTGTTCGGCCTGCTTGCGCTGGGTGATGTCGCGTGCCACCACCTGGATGGCGGTGCGCCAGCCAAGCTGTACCGGCGCGGAAAGCACCTCGACCTCCACCGGTGTGCCGTCGCAGCGCAGCAAGGTCTGCTCGACCGGGGGCAGGCCTGCACCGTGCGAGACCATCCACTCCCGGCGCTGGCGGGCGAGGTGCATCGAGTTGTCGTGCACGAACTCGTCCAGCTCATGGCCCACGATGTCGCGTGCCGTCTGCGCGCCAAACAGGCGAACGCCCGCCTCGTTGACGAAAACGATAATGTCGTCCGCCACGATGTACAGCGCATCCGGCATTTGCCGGACGAGCGCCTCGTAGCGGTCATCAGCGAGCGGCAGCGGCCTGCGGCTGTCCTGGTCGATCACATCCGGTCCAGGACGGTCAGGCCGCTCAGCAGAGGTGGCGTCCATATCTGGGTTCTTTTTCAAGATATCGACCATCGTGTCGGGAAAGTTAAGGCGTTTGGCTGCCTCTCCCCCCTTCAGGGTGGGGCAAATGGCCGATATGCGGTCAAGCGGCACGTCAGTTGCGGCACAATGCCCGCACGACGTTCCTGCACAACTGTTCGCACCTTGGCGTTATGCAATCGTTTTCGTCTTCCGTCGGCCACGTGGCCGGCCTGATTTCGCGACGCACCCTGCTCGCCGAAGGGCTGGCGGAAGCTGCTGTGCAATTTCGCGACGGGCAGATCGCTGCGTGTGACGGGAACCCGACGCGCGGGATGATCGACTGCGGCGACCTGCTCGTCCTGCCTGGCATCGTCGACCTGCACGGCGATGCCTTCGAACGCGCCGTCATGCCGCGCCCCGGTGTGGCCTTTCCCTACGAGACCGCGCTGGCCGACGTTGACGGCCAATTGCTGGCCTGCGGCATCACCACCGAATTCCACGGCGTCACGTATTCCTGGGAGGGCGGCCTGCGTGGCCGCGCCTACGCCGTGCGCATGCTCGACACGCTCGATGCCATGCGCCCACACCTGGGGGCACAGCATTTGATGCACTTGCGCTTCGAATTGCATCACGCCGATGGTGTTGCCGATGCGCTCGCCTGGATGGATGCCGGGCGCGTGCACTTCCTGTCGTTCAACGATCACCTGCCGATGATGCGCGACAAGCTGGGCGACGCACGCAAGCTCGCACAGTACGCCGATCGCGCCGAGTGCGACATCGACACGTTCCTCTCGCGTCTGCATGCCGCCGCAGTCAACGGCACGAGGCTCGCCGAGGTGACGGGCACGCTCGCGCGGGCGGCGCAGCAACGCGGCATCTGCATGGCTTCACACGACGAACCCGACATTGCCACGCGCAACACGTTCCACGCGCACGGCTGCACCGTCACTGAATTCCCGTTGACCGAGGATGTTGCGCAGGCAGCGCGCGCGCATGGCGGACATATCGTCTTCGGTGCGCCCAACGTGGTACGCGGCGGCAGCCACCATGGCGCACCGAATGCGTCGGCCATGGTGGCGGCGGGCCTGGGCACCGTGCTGTCTTCCGACTATTACTACCCGGCCCTGCTGGCAGCTCCGTTCAAGCTCGCCGAGCGCGGCGTGGTGCCACTGGCCGAGGCTTGGGCGCTGGTGGCGGCCAACCCGGCAGAAGCCGCAGGACTGACGGATCGCGGCGTGCTCGCGACAGGCTTGCGCGCCGATGCCATCGTGGTGGATGACCGCCGCCCCGGCCTGCCGCGCGTGGTGGCGGCCGTGGTGGGCGGACGGCTGCGGCATGCCGCGGGCCAATTGCCGCTGATCGGCTGAACAACACGATGGAGCAGGCGCGGGCACCCTTATCGTCATCGATACCGGCGGCCTGGCGATACGCGCTCTACCTGCTGCCGCCCGAGCCGTGGTACGGGCTGGGCACACGGTGGCTCGGCCGCTGCGCGCGCACCAACACCGCCATCTCCGCAGATCAGCGCGAAGCGTTTGCCTGTGAAGCCGGCATCGATCTCCCCACGCTCGACCGCTGGACCGAAGCGCCGCGTCAGTACGGCCTGCACGCCACGTTCAAGCCGCCGTTCCGCCTGGCAACCGATCGCACCGTCGATGAGCTGGACGCCGCGCTGCGCCGCTTTGCACAGCAGCAGCAAGCCTTTGCGATCGAGCCCGCCTTGCAGACGCTGCGCGGCTTCTTGGCTTGGAGGCTGCGTCATGGCGATCCCGCCCGCGACACGCTCCACCAGTTCGCCGACGCGTGCGTCGGCGAGTTCGACGCCTTCCGCGCACCCCCACCCCCCACTGAACTCGCGCGCCGCCGCCGCACCGGCCTGTCAGATGCGCAGGAGCGCCACCTTCAGCGCTGGGGTTATCCGTATGTGTTTGATACGTTCACGTTCCACGTCACGCTGACCGGCCGGCTCGACCATGCCGAGCAGCTCGCGTGCTATCGCGCACTGGAAGCCACGCGCATGGTGCTGCCAGCCGCCATGCCCATCGACCACATTGCCTTGTTTTCGCAAGCTGCCCCGGAAGCACCGTTCACGGTGGCACGTGTGTACCGGTTTGATGGCAGCACCGAAGACTTGGACGCTGCGCAGAGCGCGCTTAGCGCTTGAGTTCGACCACGTCGATCACCTGCGTCTGGCCGTGCTGCTCAACCTCCTGGCGCATCACGACGGCCGCTTCGGGGCAATACCAATCAGTGATGTGGGCAACAGTGGGGTCAGGCTCGAGCGTTTCATTGCCCAGCCGCAGCACCCCGAGGCGCGCGGTGCGCGTGTAGCGGATCGGCCGGCACTGCAACTGGCCGACCACGGTGTTCATCGGCTGCGGTGGCCCGACCTCCCGCTCCGACACCTCCACCTTGGCGCGCTCGGCCCGCATGCGCCCCACAGAGATCCCCAGCCGCGGCGACACCACATCGAAGTCGAAGCTCGATTCATACGTATCGCCCGGCAGCATCTGGGCTTCGGGCGCCAAGCCGGCGCCGTACAGGAACATGCCCGAGATGGCCGTGCTCACGGTGCCGACCAGATCGGCATGTTCGCTTTGCGCAAACACGCGGCCATTGATGCTGACGATGCGTGTGACCACGCCGGCTTCGTCCACCAGCAGCTGGTGCTCCTGCACCGTCTCGATCGGCCGGCCGCCCAGCGCTACGAGGCCCGATTTGGCGTAGATGTGCAGGCCGATCTCGCAGCCGTCCTGCATGTCGCGGCTGACATCGTGGAGCGTGAACTCGACGATCATCGGCGTCTCGCCGTTGCCGTCCAGGCGCACGCGGCTACCGTCGTGCACCCATGGCGCGGAGCACAGCCCCGCTGCATGCACAGGCCACGCCAATGCAATCGCCGCCACGGCTGCGGCGGCGTTCCATAAAGAAAAACGCCGATGCATCGGGTGATGCATCAGCGTCTTCATGAACCCATTGAGCATGGGCTTACTGCTTGGGCGCGTCCTTCTTGTTGGCGCCCTCGCTGTACGGGTCAAACTTGCCACCGGCCTTCGCACCCTGGCTATATGGATCGAACTTCTCACCGGCCTTGGCGCCCTGGGTGTACGTGTCGTACTTGCCCTTCTCGACATTGGCCGGCTGGGCGCCGGGGTTGAGCGCGCTGGCGGTGCTGTCGTTCTTGTTGGCGCCTTGCGAATACGGGTCGAACTTGTCGCCGGCCTTCGCACCCTGTTGGTACGGGTCAAACTTGTCGCCGACTTTTGCGCCTTGGCTGTAGGGGTCGAACTTCTTCTGGTCGGTCTGCGCGTGGGCTACGGTGCCGATGGCTGCCACGACAGCTACCGCTGCCACGAGGGTAAGACGTTTGTACGGCATCTGAAGCTCCTTTCCTATGGGTCGTTTGGGCTGGCTGATAGCGCAGCCTCGTTTTGAACGCATCCCGATGTCATTGCGCAACTGGCACGTTGGCGACGGCGCCGGGAAACCCCCTCTCCTCGTCGTACGCTATGGCAAGCGCACAGGAAAGTCAACGCGCAGGAACTGCATATTTTTTGGGCAGATACGTGCTGAAGTGCGGCTCAGTCAGCGACGTTCCGGCTGGCGGATCGCACGCGGGCCCATCACGGCAATCAACGCCATGGTGAGCGCCACCACCGACAGCCCCCAGCGCAGGTCGGAGCGATGCGCAATCAACCCGATGATGACCGGACCGATCAGCAAGCCCACGTAGGCAAAGCGCGCCACGGCGGCAATGCCTTCGGCGGCCGGCACGCCGGGCAAGCGGGACGCGGTGATGAAGAAGATCGGCACCATGTTGGCGGCGCCCACGCCCATCAGCGCAAAGCCTGTCAGGACAGCCATCGGTGCTGGCCACAACAGTGCAAGCAAAATCCCGCCCGTTGCCAGCACGCCACTGGCGCCAAGCACATGCTTGTTGCCCCAGCGCCCGCGTGCGAGATCGCCGCTGAAGCGCGCGAGCGCCATCCCGCCCGAAAACGCGGCGTACCCGGCGCTGGCAATGGCTTCGGGCGATTGCGCGATCTCGCGCATGTACACGGTCGTCCAGTCGTACATCGCGCCTTCGCCGACCAGCCCCAGGAAGGCCAGCACGCCGAGCAGGAACAGCGTGCGCCCCGTGGTCGGATGTGCCGGTTCGCCTTCTGCGTGCACGTGATCGGGCAGCATGAACGGGCCGGCACACAAGGCGGCCGCCATGGTGACGAGCGCCATGCCGCCGCAATGCACGGCCGGCGGCACGCCCAGTTCCAGCAGCACGCCGCCCACCGCTGCGCCCGCCATTCCGCCCAGGCTGAACATGCCGTGTAGCGAAGAGATGATCGGCTTGTGGTGATTCGCCTCTACCGTGGCGGCCTGCGCATTGATGGCCACGTCGAAACCGGCATTGGTGATGCCAAACAGCAGCAGCACGGCCAGCAGCGCCGGGTAGCTCGGCATCAACATGAGGAGCCCGGTCATGACACCAAATGCCACGCCGCCCTGGACGCTTGCGCGCCGCGTGCCGACGCGCGCCGCCCACTGGCCTGCAAACTTCATCGCAACGATGGCGCCCGCGGCCACCATGAACATCGCCAACGACAGCGACGCCTCGGACAGCCCGAACCGCGCCTTCACCGTTGGAATGTGGATGCCCCACGTCGCAAACGTTGCACCGTTGGCGAAAAAGAGCGCCATCGTCGCTGCGCGCGCCGACAGAGGAAGACGGCGGGGCTGCAAGGCGCCGGCGGATTGGACGTATTCGGAAGGCATGAAGGACAACTGAGAAAAACGCGGGCGCAGGCGTCGCGCCGAAAAGCCACCATGCTACCGCGCCCGGCTGATGAACGTATGACGCCGCCCTGCGCCAGGCAGGTATGCGGCTTGCGTCACCACGCTCGCAACCACCGCATCGGGAGACCTGCCATGCCCCGTGTGATCTGGAAGGGCGCCGTGAGCTTCGGCCTCGTCCATATTCCCGTTGCGCTGTATCCGGCAACCCGCAGCGACGACCTCGACTTCGACTGGCTCGACCGCCGCACCATGGACCGCGTCGGCTACAAGCGCATCAACAAGACCACCGGCAAAGAAGTGCCGCGCGAGCAGATCGTGCGCGGCTACGCCTACGAGAAAGACCGCTACGTGATCCTGACCGACGAGGACATCCGGGCCGCTAATCCGGTCTCGACGCAAACGGTCGATTTGCTGACCTTCGTGGATGCGGCGGAGATTCCGTTTCTGTATCTCGATACGCCGTACTTTCTTGCGCCCGACCGGCGCGGCGAAAAAGTCTACGCGCTGCTGCGCGAGGCATTGACGCGCTCGCAGAAGATTGGCGTCGCCAACGTCGTGCTGCACACCAAGCAGCATCTGGCCGCACTGATCCCGATGGGGCCCGTGCTCGTGCTGCATACGCTGCGCTGGTCCAACGAAGTGCGCGACTGGTCCGAAATCGATGTACCAGAAGAAGGGGCCAAGGCCGCCGAGCTCACGGCCAAGGAGATCGACATGGCTGAAAAGCTGATCGACGACATGAGCGGCAAGTGGGACCCTGCCGAGTACCACGACACGTTCCGCGACGACAACCTCGGGTTGGTCGATCGCAAAGTGCGCGAAGGCCGCACGGAATCCGTCGAACCGTTGGAAGCCGAAACCGCTGCACCGCGCAGCGGCAATGTGATCGACCTGACCGACCTGCTGCGCCAGAGCCTTGCCAAGCGCGGCAAGGGCAAAGGCGTGTCAACCGAAGAAGCTGAAGAAGAACCCGCCCCGCGCAAGCGTGCACCGCGCAAAGCCGCCACGAAGGCGGCGCGCAAGACGGCCACGCGCAAGCGCGCCTAACACGACGGAGCCGACGCCATGCCGCGCCATCTCGCCGACTACCGCAGCAAGCGCGATTTCACGCAGACCCAGGAACCCGCCGGCGCGCGCCGCAAAGCCGACGAGCAGCGTGACCATGGCGCCCTGCACTTCGTGATCCAGAAGCACGACGCAACGCGACTGCACTACGACTTCCGGCTGGAACTCGACGGCACGCTCAAGAGCTGGGCCGTCCCCAAGGGCCCGAGCCTGGACCCCGCCGACAAGCGCCTAGCGGTACATGTTGAAGACCACCCGCTGGACTACGCGGATTTCGAAGGCCATATCCCCGAAGGACAATACGGCGGCGGCGACGTGATCGTGTGGGACCGCGGGACATGGCGCCCGCATGGCGATCCGCGCAAGGCCTATCGCGACGGCAAGCTCAAATTCGACCTCCATGGCGAGAAGCTGCATGGTGCATGGGCGCTGGTACGCACGCACTTGCACGGCACGGGCAGACATCCGAAAGAACAGTGGCTGCTGATCAAGGAACGCGACGACCAGGTGCGCGCATCGAGCGACTACGACGTGACACAGGCGCTGCCCGCCAGCGTGATCACCGGAGAGAAGGTCGGCGCAAAACCGAAGGCCAAGGCCGATGGCCGCAAGGCCCAGCGTGCCGATCCGGCACAAGTCCAGCCGCCCGCCGGTGCCGTGCCCGGCACGTTGCCGAAAACGCTGGAGCCGCAGCTTGCCACGCTCGTCGATGCGCCGCCAAGGCAAGGCGAGTGGAATTACGAAGTGAAGTTCGACGGCTACCGCATCCTGGCGCGCATCGACGGCAACACCGTGCGCCTGTTCAGCCGCAACGGCCGCGACTGGACGGCCAAGCTGCCGCGTCAGGCGCGCACGCTGCAGGCGCTGGGCCTGCGCGAGGCGTGGCTCGACGGCGAAGTCGTGGTGATGGGCGAGCGCGGCGTGCCCGACTTCCAGGCGCTGCAGAACGCCTTCGAAACCGCGCATGCCGAACACATTGCCTACTACCTGTTCGACATCCCGTTCTGCAACGGCATGGATTTGCGCGGCGTGCCGTTGCGGGAGCGGCGAGCGCTGCTTGAGCGCATTCTCGATGCCGCCCCGGGCAACCTGGACCGCGAAGCGGTGCTCTTCTCAGGGACATTTCACGCGGCACCCGAAGACTTGCTGTCTTCCGCGTGCAGCATGTCGCTCGAAGGGGTGATCGGCAAGCGCGCCGATGCGCCGTACCGGGCCGGCCGCAGCCCTGCCTGGATCAAGCTCAAATGCGGGCAGCGGCAGGAATTCGTGATCGGCGGGTACAGTGCGCCCAAGGGTAGCCGCAGCGGCTTCGGTGCCCTGCTGCTCGGCGTGTATGACGACGCGGGCAAGCTGCGCTATGCGGGCCGTGTCGGCACGGGCTTCAACGAGACGAGTCTGCACGCTTTGCACCACGAGCTGACGGGTCTGACCGTCGACACGCCGCCCTTCGCCAACCCGCCCACCGGCAGCGATGCGCGCGACGTGCAATGGGTGAAGCCCGAACGCGTGGCGGAAATCGCCTTTGCCGAATGGACGCGCGAAGGCATCGTGCGGCAAGCCGTGTTCCAAGGTTTGCGCGACGACAAACTCGCGCGCAACATTGTGCGTGAACAAGCCAAGCCGCCCAGCGCTGCCGCACGCAAGGAGACCCGCGCCGTGAATGCTGCCGAACGCAAGGTGCGCCCCGGTGCCGAACGCATCGCCGATGTGGACGTCACGCATCCGGATCGCGTGATCGAGAAAGCCAGTGGCACCACCAAGGCGGACCTGGCGCGCTATTACGCCGGTGTGGCCGAATGGATGCTGCCGCATCTTCGCAACCGCCCGACATCGCTCGTACGCGCGCCCGACGGCATCGACGGCGAGCGCTTCTTCCAGAAGCATTCCGCCGCGCTCAAGCTGCAGGGCATCACGCAGCTGGACCCATCGCTCGACCCGGGGCATCCGTCGCTGCTTGCGATCAACTCGGCCGAGGCCCTGGTCGGCGCGGTGCAGATGGGCACGGTGGAGTTCCACACGTGGAATGCGCTGGCCGACCGCATCGAACAACCCGACCGCATCGTCTTCGATATCGACCCGGACCCGGCGCTGCCTTTCGCGCGCGTGATCGAGGCCACGCAGCTCATGCTGGCCATGCTTGATGAACTCGGCCTGAAGGCCTTCCTGAAAACCAGCGGTGGGCATGGCATGCACGTGGTGGTGCCGCTCACGCGCCGCGAAGCCGCTGGCTGGGACACGCTCAAAACGTTCGCGCAAGCCGTGGTGCAACACATGGCCGCGACCTTCCCTGACCGCTTTGTCGCCAAGATGGGGCCGCAGAACCGCGTGGGAAAAATCTTCATCGACTATCTGCGCAACAACCGCGGTGCGAGCACGGTGGCCGCCTATTCGGTGCGCGCGCGGACGGGGTTGCCAGTGTCCGTGCCGATCCGCCATGACGAGCTGGAAGGGCTGCAGTCGTCTGCCCAGTGGACGCTGCGCACGCTGCCCGAACGGCTCGCCAAGCTCAAGGGCGATCCCTGGGCCGCCTATGCCGGTACGCGTCAATCGGTCACGGCCGACATGCGCAAACGCGTTGGCGCCGATGACTGAGCCGTCACACACCGGCAGTTCTCAAAGAATTGGGCGGTGAACGCCCCATTGCTTGTCGGCCGAAGTGCGGGGCCACTGCGTTAACATGCCTGCGTCTGCACTTGGCGCATGTGTGCGCGCCCCACTCTGCCCCCCGCCGATGGCCCGAATTCGTCCGACCCGTTTGCTGACCCTGTCGCGCAGCGCGCTTGCCTGCGCCGTGCTCTTGACCATTGCGGCCTCGCCGCTGGCGCACGCCAAGAAAGCCAAGGCCCAGGCGGCACCGCGCACTAACGCCGCGCAGACACGCCAGGCTGCGCATAACCCCGCCGGGTTGCCCGCCAACGTGGCGCTGGCTTTTGCGCGCGCGCGTATCCCGCTGGACGCGGTGAGCGTGTTCGTGATCCGCACCGGCACCGCCACGCCCATCCTGCAATGGAATGCCGACGCCGGAATGAACCCAGCGTCGACCATGAAGCTGCTGACCACCTTTGCGGGGCTGGACCTGCTTGGCCCGGATTTTCGCTGGAAGACCACGGCCTACGCCGACAGCGCTCCGGTCAACGGCACGCTCAACGGCAACCTGTACCTGCGTGGCCAGGGCGATCCGAAGCTGATTCCCGAAGAGCTCGTCAAGCTGGTGACCGACGTGCGCCGCGCCGGCGTGGATGAACTGGCGGGCAACATCGTGCTGGATCGCACCTACTTCGAGGGCGATCTGTCGGAAGCACCGCCGCTGGACGGCGACAGCGCGCGTGCCTACAACGTCGCGCCCGACGCGCTGCTGTATTCATTCAAGACGCTCACGTTCACGCTCTCGCCGGATGCCGGCAACGGCGCGGTCAACATCGATGTATCACCGCCGCTGGCGCAGTTGCAGATCGATAACCAGTTGCGCACCACGCGCGGCGGCTGCGGCGACTGGAAGACGACCTCCGGCGCCAACATCTCCACGCAGACCGACGGCCACGTCATAGCCAGCTTCGACGGCCGCTATGCCGCCGCGTGCGGCGAACGCGTCTTCAATGTCGCCGCGCTCACGCATGCCGACTTCATCTGGGGTGGCTTCCTGGCGCTATGGCAGCAGGCCGGTGGCACGACGCGTTTCACGCCGGGCTTGCGCGAAGGCAAGGTACCGCGTCAGGCCGTTCTGCTGGCCACGCACTACGGCCCGCCGCTGTCGGAAGTCGTGCACGACATCGACAAATATTCGAACAACGTGATGGCGCGCCAGCTCTTCCTCACCATCGGCGCGGAAATCGGGCGCAAGCCCGCATCGGTGCGGCAATCGACCGAGGTCATCAACCGCTGGCTCGCCAAACAGAACCTCACGATGGCGGAGCTGGTGCTGGAGAACGGTTCGGGCCTGTCACGCACCGAGCGCATCAGCGCACGCAACATGGGGCGCCTGCTGCAGCAGGCCGACGCCAACCCGAACGGCGGCGTGCTGCGCGATGCGCTACCCGTTGTCGGCGTGGACGGCACCATGCGCAATCGCCTGACACGGGCCGGGGTGGCCGGCAATGCCGAGATCAAGACCGGCACACTCAACGGCGTGCGCGCCATCGCCGGGTATGTGGAAGGCGAAGACGGCCAGCGCTTCGTGGTGGTCAGCATGATCAACCACCCGAACGCCAGCGGCGGCCAAGCCGCGCACGATGCACTGCTGCAATGGATCTACCAGGGCGCGCCGCGATGAGTTCACGCAAGTCACTGCTGGGCATCACCGGCACGTCGGGCAGCGGCAAGACCACGCTCGTCGAGCAACTCATCGCCCGTTTCGTGCACGACGGGCGCCGCGTGGCGGCCATCAAGCACACGCATCACGGCTTTGATCTCGATTCGCCCGGCAAGGATTCGCACCGCATGCGCGAAGCCGGCAGTGCCGAAGTCGTGCTCGTAGGCGGTGAACGACTTGTGCTGATGCGCGAATACGCCAACGCGCTGGAGCCCGAACTCGACGACGTGCTGGCGCTGCTCTCGCCCGCCACCGACCTCGTTATCGTTGAAGGCTACAAGCGCAGCACGTTTCCGAAGATTGAAGTCTTCCGCCCTTCGCTCGGCCGCCAGCCGCTTTGGCCGGAGATCGGCGGCGTAGTGGCGGTGGCCACCGATTCGCCTGCCGCCGTGCAACCACCCGAAGGCGTGGCCGTGCTGGATCTGAACGACGTCGATGCGGTGTACCGGTTTGCCGTACAGCAACTGGCCAAGTCGGCCATATGAAGCACTCTTAACATGTGGGCAAGGCGGATTGGCTATGATGGGGTGATCCAGTTTTTCGCCAGCCCCCTCCCAACAACATGCTGTCCCGTCTATCGGCCGCGCCGCTTGGCGCGGTTTTTTTGCGCCTCGCCATCGTGCCGCAGAGCGATGTGGTCAAGGCCACGCCAGCGCACTTGGCGTGACCTTGCCAGCGGCCGACGCCAAATAGAAACCATCGCCGCAAACAAGAACGCCCGCTTCGCGCGGGCGTTATTTTGCTCAGTGGTGCTTGGTCAGTGCGTTACACCGTCGGCCAGCAGGCGTTGCAGCACGTTGCTGGAGATCAGGCGATGGCCACCTGTGGTGGGGTGCACGCCGTCGGCGAACAGGTACGCCGTGTCTGCACCTGCAGTCACCAACGTGTTGGCGGAGCAGAACAGCGAGCTGCCGCCAGCACCCGGCACGAGTGCGTTGATCTTGGTCGCATCGCAAGCCGGCACGCTGGTATTGCTGAAACCGAACATCGCACCGTTCTGAATCACGGCCGTCAATTGCGAATTGAAGTCGATCACGCGAGCACCGGTACCGGCAAGCCCGGCCTGCAGCGTGGTGTTGAACGTGCCCACCAGCGCATGCAGCAGCGCCTGACCTGCCGCACCGCCCGCCACGCCTTGCGGCGTCAGGCTGCTGTCGGGCAGGTTGAACACGTAAAGCTGCGTTGCGTTCTTGCTGACCATGTCCTTGACGTAACCGACCAGATCAGTCGCCGCCTGCTGAACTTGAGCGGTGGCGATGGCAGGCGTCACACCCGAATTGGGGGTCGCCACGGCGGCGGCCCAATAGAAGATGTCGTTGTTGCCGCCAAAGACGAACACCACGTCGTTGTTGCCGTTGAACGTGTTGTTGCTGGCCGCGTAGAAGTTGGCGAGTTGCTGCTTGACCGGATACGTGAGCGCCCCGGCGCCACCGTTGTGGCCGATACCGTTCGGGTCGGTCACGCGCGAACCGCCTTGCGCGTAGTCGAAGCAACCAGGTTTTGGGCAGTTCTGCACCGAGTTGGCATAACCCATGACGGCCGGCGTAAGGGCCACACCGAGTTGCGCCGCCACCGTTTCCGCCCAGACCGGGCCAGGGTTGGTAGTGAACTTGCCGCCGCCCACGGCAGCCGCTGCCGGCGTGTAGGTGCCGGCATCGCTCAGGCTGTCGCCGAACACCACCATGCGCTGCACTTTGGCGACGTTGGGATTGCCGCTCTGATCGCTTTCGCCGCCGCAAGCGGCCAGGCTCAAGGCCAGGGTCGCCGATGCGACGACGCCCATCCATTGACGGAACTTCATGATGTCTGTCTCCCGTGTGGAATTTTTATGGTCTGTGGTGCCGCGGTGCGTAACCTCGCCGTGCGTGTTTGAAGCACGCGGAACGACACAACGCCCAAGTGTAGCGAGGTTGCCGGGCACACGGCGAACGCGCGGCCCGTAAGAATTAGAGGTCCGTCTCGAACGCGGCGGCCGCGCGACGCAGGCGGTCGTTGACAGCCGCCCAGGCGGGCGTATCGGCTAGGGTTTCCACCCAGATGGCGTCGTAACCGCCGCGATCGAGCTCACGCAATAGCGCGTAGAGCGCGTTGGCATAAGCGGCGGGCGTGGCGGGGGCGACGCGCTGGTCGCAGCCATCACGCAGTGCCACGGGGGCACCGAGCCACACGATGCGTTTGTCCGCAGGCAGTGCAGCCAGGCGTGCAGACACATCGGCGGCCGACAGCAGATACAACGGCGTGCGCGGCGCGTAATGCGCCTTTAACGTGCCCGAAGCGCGCGGCGCAGCGGCATCGGGAGCCGCCGGCAGTTCGCCGGTCACGCGCTCGATGTCCTCAGGCGTGATAGCGCCCGGGCGCAGCAGCACGGGGCCAATGCCCTGATCCAGCCGCGAGAGATCGATGATGGTCGATTCGATGCCCACGTCCACGCCGTCACCTTCGAGCACGAAGACGGCATCACCGAATTCGTCCCGCACGTGCTGCGCGGTGGTCGGACTGACCTGGCCGAACTTGTTGGCCGACGGCGCCGCAATGCCGCCGCGTCCGCGCTTGAAGCGCGAGAGCAACGCTTGCGCCACAGGGTGCGACGGGCAACGCAGCCCGATGCTGTCCTGCCCGCCTGCCACGGCGGCCGGAATGTGCGGCGCACGTTTCAGGATCAGCGTAAGCGGTCCCGGCCAGAAGGCTTCGATGAGTTGCAGTGCGATGCCGGGCACATCGTCGGCCCAATAGGAAATATCGGCGCCATCCACCACGTGCACGATGACGGGGTGATTGGAGGGCCGGCCCTTGGCCGCATAGATCTTGGCGATGGCCGACGGGCTTTCGGCATCGGCGCCGAGGCCGTACACGGTCTCGGTCGGAAAGGCGACCAGCTCGCCTGCCTCCAGCCTGCGCGCGGCCTCATCGAGGCGCTCAGCGGAAGGCATGGTGTAGGGCGATGTGGTCCGATGCGGCATGGGCGGCTCGTCTTTAGTCGGACTGCAGGCCGAGCACGTGCGCGGCGTGGCGGAACGCCTCGTCCACCACTTCTGGCGAGGTGCCGACGCAGTTCACGTGGCCCATCTTGCGGCCCGGCCGCGCATCGGCCTTGCCATACAGGTGGACCTTCGCACCGCTGTGGCCCATCACTTCGTGCCACGCGGGCGTACGTTCCAGGCCGTATTCAAACCACACGTCGCCCAGCACATTCAGCATGCGCCCCGGCGAGTGCTGCCGCGTGCTGCCTAGCGGCAGGCGGGCCATGGCGCGCACCTGTTGCTCGAACTGGCTCGTCTCGCACACATCCATGGTGATATGACCGGAGTTGTGCGGGCGCGGCGCCATTTCGTTGGCGACCAGCGAGCCGTCCTGCAGCACGAAGAACTCGATGCACAGCACGCCGACGTAGCCCATCTCTTCGGCGATCATCGCGGCAGCGGCGCGTGTGCGCGTGGCAATGTCGTCCGACACGCTGCGCGACGGCATGATCGTTGAGAACAGGATGCCGTCACGGTGCACGTTCTCGGCCAGCGGCCAGGTGGCCGTGCTGCCATCGGCACCGCGCGCGGCCAATACAGACACTTCGTAAGCCAGCGGCAGCATCTTCTCGAGCACGCACGGCACGTGCTGCATGGCGCCCCAGGCGGCGCGCAGTTCTTCAACCGTCGAGACACGCGCCTGGCCCTTGCCGTCGTACCCCATGCGGGCAATCTTCAGGATGCCGGGCAGCAGGTCGGCGGGCAGTTGTTCGATATCGGCTTCATGCTCGATCACCCAGCTCGGTGCGGGGTGGATGCCCGTGCGTGCGGCGCACAGCGCGAAGAATTTCTTCTCGGCGATGCGGTTCTGCGCGATCGACACACAATTGGCACGCGGCGCCACGAACGCGCCGAGTTGCTCCAGACGATCGAGCGCCTGCGCCGGCACGTTCTCGAACTCGGTCGTGACGGCCGGGCACAGCGCGGCCATCTCGGCCAGCGCGGCTTCATCGGTGTAGCCCGCGCACAGGTGACGCTCGGCGATGGTGCCGGCGGGGCTGTTCGGGTCCGGATCAAGCACACAGACCTTGTAGCCCATGGCCTGCGCGGCGTGCGTGAACATGCGGCCGAGCTGGCCGCCGCCGAGCATGCCAAGCCAGGCATCGGGCAGGATCGCGTTGGGAACGTTCAGCGCGCGGGATTCCGCGGTGTGGGCTTGCGCCAGGCGCGGGTTCAGGTCGTCGGCCATGAATCGGGTCGTAGGTTACTTAGGCGCCGTGCACAGGGAGCGTCATGCCGCGTGCGACTTCGGTCTGCTGGGCGCGGAAAGCTTCGAGCTTGTCGGCAAGGGCCGAGTCGGTGGTGGCGATGGTGGCAATGGCAGCCAGCGCTGCGTTGGCGGCACCGGCTTCACCAATGGCGAACGTCGACACCGGAATGCCCTTGGGCATCTGCACGATGGAAAGCAGCGAGTCTTCGCCGCGCAGGTACTTGGACGGCACCGGCACGCCGAACACCGGCACGATCGTCTTGGCGGCGATCATGCCCGGCAGATGCGCCGCCCCGCCCGCGCCGGCGATGATGGCGCGCAAACCACGGCTGCGTGCGGCTTCGGCGTACCGAAACATGTCGTCCGGCATGCGGTGCGCCGAGACAACCTGCGCCTCGAAGGGAATGCCGAACTGCGTGAGCGTATCGACGGCGTGGCGCATCACTTCCCAGTCGGAGCTGGAGCCCATCACCACGCCAACGAGCGGAGCAGATTGCTGTGCGGTCATTGTCATCGCTCCGGTTTATCGCAGGGACTCGCCGGTCAGGCGGGTCAGCGCCTCGCGGTATTTGTCAGCGGTCTTTTCGATCACGTCGGCAGGCAGTTGCGGCGCCGGCGCGGTCTTCGGCCACGGCTTGCCATCGATGCGCACGGCTTCGAGCCAGTCGCGCACGAACTGCTTGTCGAACGACGGCGGGTTCGTACCGACCTGGTACGAATCGGCCGGCCAGAAGCGCGACGAGTCTGCGGTGAGCGCCTCGTCCATCAGCGTAAGCGTGCCGTTTTCGTCCAGGCCAAACTCGAACTTGGTGTCGGCAATGATGATGCCGCGCGTGGCGGCAAAGTCCGAGGCTTCCTTGTACAGGCGGATGCTCACGTCGCGGATCTGCGCGGCGAGGTCCGGGCCGATGCGGCGCTCGACTTCATCGAACGAGATGTTCTCGTCGTGCTCGCCCATCTCGGCCTTGGCGGCGGGGGTGAAGATCGGCTCGGGCAGCTTCTGCGCGTTCTGCAGGCCGGGGGCCAGATGCACACCGCACACGGCGCCGGTGGCCTGGTAATCCTTCCAGCCGCTGCCGGCCAAGTAACCGCGCACCACGGCTTCCACCAGGATCGGCTTCAGACGCTTGACCACAATGGCGCGGCCGCGCACCTGGTCGACTTCGTTCGGGGCCACCACGGTTTCCGGCGCGATGCCCGTCTCGTGTGTCGGCACGATGTGGCGCAGCTTGTTGAACCAGAAATCCGACATCTGCGCGAGCACACGGCCCTTGTCCGGAATCGGCTGGCCAAGAATCACGTCAAACGCCGAGAGGCGGTCGGTGGTGACCATCAGCAGCTTGTCGTCGCCGACAGCGTAGTTCTCGCGCACCTTGCCACGGCCGAGCAACGGCAGGCTGGTGATCGACGATTCGTAAAGGGCGGAGGATGCAGGGGTGGCGGACACGGCGGAACCCGGGAGGAGATAAGAAAACGTGGAAGGCCAGCATTATACGTGGCCCATGGGTGGCCCATAAGATGGCCCATGCAATGCAAAACGGCTGGCGCAGTGCCAGCCGTTTGCTAAATGTGACGCAAAATGCTTATTGCACCACTTGCGCCAGATCGCCGCTTTGGTACTTCTGCGCCATCACTGACAGGCCGATCGGCTTGATCTTGCCCGCCTGACCTTCGCAGCCGAACTGGATATAGCGCGCCTTGCAGATTTGCTTGGCGGCTTCGCGCGCCGGCTTAAGCCATTCGCGGGCGTCGAACTTGTCCGGGTTTTCGGCCAGGAACTTGCGCACCGCGCCCGTCATGGCCAGCCGGATGTCGGTATCGATGTTGATCTTGCGCACGCCGTACTTGATGGCTTCCTGGATTTCCTCGACGGGCACGCCGTAGGTTTCCTTCATCTTGCCGCCGTACTGGTTGATGATGGCCAGCAGTTCTTGCGGCACGCTCGACGAGCCATGCATCACCAAGTGGGTGTTCGGGATGCGTGCATGGATTTCCTTCACGCGGCTGATCGCCAGGATGTCGCCGGTAGGCTTGCGCGTGAACTTGTAGGCGCCGTGGCTGGTGCCGATGGCGATCGCCAGCGCGTCCAGTTGGGTAGCCTTGACGAACTGGGCAGCCTCTTCCGGGTCGGTCAGCAGGGATGAGTGGTCGAGCTTGCCTTCCGCGCCGTGGCCATCTTCCTCGCCGGCCATACCGGTCTCCAGCGAGCCCAGGCAGCCGAGTTCGCCTTCAACGGTCACACCAACCTTGTGCGCCATCTCGACCACGCGGCGGGTGACGTCGACGTTGTAGTCGAAATCAGCCGGCGTCTTGCCATCTTCGCGCAACGAGCCGTCCATCATGACCGAGCCGAAGCCCAGGTCGATGGCGCCCTGGCAGATCGCGGGGCTTTGGCCGTGATCCTGGTGCATGACCAGCGGGATCTCCGGATAAGCCTCGACAGCAGCCTGGATCAGGTGCTTGATGAACGATTCGCCGGCGTATTTGCGGGCGCCTGCGCTGGCCTGCAGGATGACCGGTGCGCCGGCTTCCTTGGCAGCTTCCATCACAGCCTGGACTTGCTCCAGGTTGTTCACGTTGAATGCCGGCAGGCCGTAGCCGTTTTCAGCGGCGTGGTCCAGCAGTTGGCGCATCGAGACGAGTGGCATGGTTTTCTCCTATGGATCGATCTGTATTCGGTCTCAGGAACGCGTGGACGTCTGATAGACGTAGCAAACGGCGTTCCGTCGTGGGCGTCAGTGCATGCCGACGCGAACAATCTTGAGCGTGTTGGTGCCGCCGGCCTGGCCCATTGGCTCGCCGACGGTCAGGACGATGAAGTCGCCACGCTGCACGACGCCGCGCGCGACCAGCAGTTCTTCGGCTTGGTGCAGGGCTTCGTCGCGGTCGGCGCTGTTGGCCAGCGGCAGCGACTGCACGTTGCGGTACAGGGCCATCTTGCGCTGCGACGCCACGTTGGGCGTCATCGCATAAATGGGGATGTTGATGCCGTGGCGGCTCATCCAGAGCGCCGTAGCGCCGGAATCGGTGAGCGCGGCAATCGCCTTGACCTGCAGGTGGTGCGCCGTGAACAGCGCGCCCATGGCAATCGACTGATCGATGCGGCTGAAGGTCTGGTCGAGGAAATCTGCATCGAGATGCACGGTTTGCGACTTCTCGGCTTCGACGCAGATGGCGGCCATGGCTTCGATGGTCTCGACGGGGTAGCGGCCGGCGGCGGTTTCCGCCGACAGCATCACGGCATCGGTACCGTCGAGCACGGCGTTGGCGACGTCCGACACCTCGGCGCGCGTCGGCACCGGATTGACGATCATCGATTCCATCATCTGCGTGGCGGTGATGGCCAGCTTATTGTTTTCGCGGGCCAGCTTGATCATGCGCTTCTGCAGCGCCGGCACGGCTGCGTTGCCCACTTCCACGGCCAGGTCGCCACGCGCGACCATGATGCCGTCGGACGCAGCCAGGATCTCTTCGAGCACGCCCGGGCGGATGGCCTCGGCACGCTCGATCTTGGCGATCATGCGGGTCTTGTGGTTATGCGGCGCACCGGCCACGGCAGCCAGTTGGCGGGCCATCTCCATGTCGGTCGCGTTCTTGGGGAAGCTGACCGCGACGTAATCGGCGCCCAGCGCCATCGCGGTCTTGATGTCTTCCATGTCCTTGGCGGTCAGCGCCGGCGCCGACAAGCCGCCGCCCTGGCGGTTGATGCCCTTGTTGTTGGACAGATCGCCGCCGATCTTGACGATGGTCTCGATCTCTTCACCCACCACGCGCTCGACTTGCAGCACGATCAGCCCATCGTTGAGCAGCAGCAGATCGCCCGGGCCAACGTCGCGCGGCAGTTCCTTGTAGTCGAGGCCGACGCGCTCCTGGTTGCCCAGCTCGCAGCGGGCGTCGAGCGTGAAGCGATCGCCCGGCTCAAGCGTGATCTTGCCGTTCTCGAACTTGCCAACGCGGATCTTCGGACCCTGCAGGTCGGCCATGATGGCCACCTCGCGGCCCACCGAGCGCGCCACTTCGCGCACGAGCTTTGCACGATCGATGTGATCCTGCGCCGCGCCGTGCGAGAAGTTCAGCCGCACCACGTCGACCCCCGCGGCGATCATGCGGGTCAGGACTTCCTGCGTGCTGGACGCGGGGCCGAGCGTTGCGACGATCTTGGTAGCGCGGGTCATGGGCGGCGGTGTCTCGTTGTTGTGGTGGGGATGTTGGCGGCGCTGGCGGTCAGGCCCCAGCGGCCTGATTCTGCGCGCGTTGCTCCAGGATTTCGACAGCCGGCAGTGTCTTGCCTTCCAGGAATTCGAGGAACGCACCGCCGCCGGTGGAGATATAGCCCACCTTGTCGGCGATGTTGTACTTGGCGATGGCAGCCAGTGTGTCGCCGCCGCCCGCAATCGAGAAACCCGACGAGGCAGCAATCGCCTCGGCCAGCACCTTGGTGCCATTGCCGAACTGGTCGAATTCGAACACGCCGACCGGGCCGTTCCAGACGATGGTGCCGGCGGTCTTCAGTTGTTCGGCCAGTTGCGCAGCCGTCTTCGGGCCGATGTCGAGGATCATGTCGTCGTCGGCCACATCGGCCACGTCCTTGACGGTGGCGGCCGCGGTGGCACTGAATTCCTTGGCGCACACCACGTCAACGGGAATGGGCACCGACGCCCCGCGCGCAGCCAGCATGTCGATGATGGCCTTGGCGTCGCCCACGAGGTCGGCTTCCGCCAGCGATTTGCCGATCTTCAGGCCGGCAGCCAGCATGAACGTGTTGGCAATGCCGCCACCGACGATCAGGTTGTCCACCTTGTCGGCCAGCGACTTGAGGATGGTCAGCTTGGTCGACACCTTCGAGCCGGCCACGATGGCGACCAGCGGACGTGCCGGCTGACCCAGTGCCTTGCCCAGCGCATCCAGTTCGGCGGCCAGCAGCGGACCGGCGCAGGCGACCGGTGCAAATTTGGCGATACCGTGGGTGGTGGCTTCCGCGCGGTGGGCAGTGCCGAAGGCGTCGTTGACGTAGACGTCGCACAGCTTGGCCATTTTCTGGGCCAACTCGTCGCTGTTCTTCTTCTCGCCCTTGTTCACGCGGCAGTTTTCCAGCAGGACGACCTGGCCGGGTGCGACCTCCACGCCGTCAACCCAGTTCTGGACGAGTTTGACGTCACGGCCAAGCAGTTCGGACAGACGCTTGGCAACCGGCGCCAGCGAATCTTCCGGCTTGAATTCGCCCTCGGTCGGACGGCCCAGGTGTGAGGTCACCATGACGGCGGCACCGGCGTCCAGCGCGGCTTTGACGGCCGGCACGGAAGCGCGGATGCGCGTGTCTTCGGTGATGTTGCCAGCATCGTCTTGCGGCACGTTGAGGTCGGCGCGGATGAACACGCGCTTACCGGCAAGCTTTCCTTCGGAGATGAGATCGGACAGACGCAGGACGTGAGGCATGGCAGCTTCGGAAGAAATCGCGGAAAACGACGATTTTACCCGATGCGCCTGGTCAAAACGTGCGTTTCTCGGCGGAGTCCTCCGGCCTCGGCCGTCTTGCCGAGGCCGATTGGCGGGGACTACGCCGGCAGCGGCGTGCGGCGGCGCAGTTGCATCCAGCTTTCGGCCGAATACACGGCCAGACCTGCCCAGATCAGCACATAGCCCGCCACCTTGGGCCCCGCAAACGGCTCGTTGTAGAGCCATACGCCCAGCAGCAGTTGCAGCGTTGGGCTCACGTATTGCAGCAAACCCAGCAGCGACAGCGGAATCCGCCGCGCGCCGGCGCCAAACAGCAGCAGCGGCAGCGCCGTCAGCGGGCCGGCCAGCGCCAGCAGCCACTGCGTGCCCGGCGACGCGGCCAGGAAGGCGTTCTGATGCTGCGAAGCCAGCCAGCCGAGATAGGCCAGCGCCAGCGGGAACAGCAGCAACGTCTCCAGCGTCAGCCCTTCCAGCGCGCCCAGCGGCGAGGTCTTGCGCAGCAGGCCGTAGAACCCGAACGAGAACGCCAGCGCCAGGGCAATCCACGGCAGCGTGCCGGCCTGCCAGGTCAGCCACGACACGCCGGCTGCCGCCAGCGCCACCGACACCCACTGCACCGGCCGCAGCCGCTCGCCCAGCACCAGCGCGGCGAGCATCACTACCACCAGCGGGTTGATGAAATAGCCCAGGCTGGCTTCGAGCACATGGTCGTGGTTGACGGCCCAGATGTAGGTCAGCCAGTTCGCAGCCAACAGACTGGTGCTGACCGCGTAGCGCCCCACCACACGCGGTTGCGTGCGCAGCGCCCACAACCACGCCCCGTGCCGCTTCGCGAGCAGGATCACCACCATCACCGCCAATGACCAGATCACCCGGTGCGAGAGAATCTCGACCGGCGACACCGCCTTGAGCAGCTTGAAGTACAGCGGAAACAAGCCCCACATCGTGTAGGCCAGAAACGCGAAGATCACGCCGTTGCGATTGGAAGCCGACATGTTCATCCCCAGAGACGCAGCACGGTAAAAACGCCCATGCCGACGAAGATCATGCCGAGCATGCGCCGCGTGGCAACGTAGAACGCGGTGGCAGCAATTCCGGCCATCAGGCGCGGGTTGGTCCAGCTCGCGTCGAAGTGCCCGTGATTCCAGAGCAGGTCGGGCAGGACGATGGCGACGAGCGCGGCAGCCGGCGCAAAGCGCAGCGCGTGCTGCACGCGGGTGGGCAGGGTCATGCGGTTGCCCACGATCAGGAACAACGAGCGTGTGACGATTGTCACGACCGTCATGCCGGCAATGACCAGCCAGATTTCGAGCGCGCTCATGCATCGTCCTCGTCAATTGCGACGTGCGCGGCCCGTCGGCGCTGCCACTGCAGACGCGCGGCGACTTCGTCCGCGGCCAAGCCGGCGGCCATCGCACCCGTGACGGCAATTACGAGGCTCAATCGATACGGCAGCTTGAAGGCAACCAGCGCCAGCACCGCCGCCACAGCCACCGCCATGAGCGTGGCACGGCTACGAATGGTCGACACCATGACAGGAATCAGCGCAAGCGTCCCGGCCAGCGCCAAGCCCCACGCATCGGGAAACAGGCTCGCCGCGACGATGCCCAGGATGGACGACACCTGCCAGCCAACGAAGCTCAGCAGGACCATGCCCCAGTAATAGCCCTCTTTGCCCGCCTGCGGCGCGGCCGAGGGGTACTGCTGGGTGAACAGCACGAACGGCAGATCGCCGTTGAACACGCCCAGGACCACGCGCCGCATGAACGGCAAATGCCCGAAATGCTGCATCAGCCCGGCGCTGAAGATGATGAAGCGAACGTTGACGATGAACGCCGTCAGCAGCGCCGTCCAGATCGGCAAGCCCGCTGCCAGCAGCGGTAGCACCGCCAGCTGCGACGACCCCGCATACACGAAGATCGTCATGCCGATGGCCTGCGGGATGGTCAGTACCGATTTGCTCATCGCCACGCCAGTCACCAGCCCCCAGGCCAGCACCGGCGGCATCGACGGCATATAGGCGCGTACGCCTGCAAAGAAGCCCGCACGTTCAGCCGGATCGATGGCCTCCCAGCGGCGCTGCAACGCTGCCGCCCAGCGGACTAGCGCCATGGCGCCCCCAAAAGTGGCGAAAAAGACTTTTTTTGATGAGCCGGGCAGGGGCAGCCGGCAGCGCGGGCGCGCAGGAACGTCGGGGGCGACATGGGTGGCTCGTAGGAAACGCACGATTATACTTTTGATGTTAAGCATCCGCTTAACGACAAAGCGCGTGCGCCACGTCTAATGAGGGATTCATGCCGGGCACCACGCACTGCAACAATCGGCGTTGGCGCGCCTGCGCCCACCCCTTACAATTTCGCTTTTGTCGGTTTTTGAACCTGCGGCCCATATCAGGGCGTGGCTGACCTGCTCAGACCGCGCCGGCACTCCTCACTCACCATGACCACGCAAACCGCACCCACGATCGAAATCGGCGCAGACGACCTGCCGCTGCATTGCCCGACCGCCAAAACGCCGGCCTGGAACTACCACCCCCGCGTGTTCCTTGACATCGCCGACACCGGCGAAGCCAAGTGCCCGTACTGCGGCACCGTCTACAAGCTGGCCCCCGGCGTTGAACTGAAGGGCCACCATTGAGCCCGATTCACCTGCAGTACACCGGACGCCGCGCCCGCCAGGCGATTCGATGATGCGCAAGATCCTCGTCGTCGCCCCCAACTGGATCGGTGATGCGCTGATGGCGCAGCCGCTGTTTGCGCAGCTCAAGGCGCGGCACCCGCGCGCGCAGATCCACGCCATTGCCCCGAAATGGGTCGCGCCCGTGCTCGCGCGCATGCCGGAAATCGCGCGCGTACTGCCCACCGAACTTGCCCACGGCAAGCTGCAGCTCGGCAGCCGCACGATGTTCGCGCAGCAGCTCAAGGGCGAAACCTTCGACGCAGCCTATGTGCTGCCGAACTCGTTCAAGAGCGCGCTGATCCCGTGGCTGGCCGGCATTCCGCTGCGTATCGGCTACAAGGGCGAGTCGCGGCTGGGCGTGCTGAACGTGCGCTACCCGAATCCGCCCAAGAATGCGCGTCCGCCGATGGTGCAGCACTACGCGGCGCTGGCTTTCAAGCCCCATGCCAAGCTGCCCGACACGCTGCCCGACCCGAAGCTGGACGTTGATGTGCAGCGCGTGGCAGCCACGTCCGCCAAGTTCGGCATTCCTGGCAACGCGCGGCTGATTGCCTTCTGCCCCGGCGCGGAATACGGCCCAGCAAAGCGCTGGCCGGCCGAGCACTTCGCAGAGCTGGCGCAGATGCTGCGCCGCTCGTTCCCGTACGCGCAGATCGTCGCGCTCGGTTCGGGCAAGGACCGCGAGATGGCCAACGCCATCGTCGAGCGCGCGCCGTTCGTGCGCAACCTGTGCGGCGAGACCTCGCTGGATGAAGCGATCGAACTGCTCGCCCGCGCCGAAGCCGCCATCTGCAACGACTCTGGCCTGATGCACGTGACGGCTGCCCTGGGGCGCCCGCAGGTGGCCGTATTCGGCTCCAGCGACCCCCGCCACACGCCTCCGCTGTCGCCTGCTGCGAGTATCATGTGGCTCCATCTGGAGTGCAGTCCGTGCTTTGCACGCGAATGCCCGCTGGGCCACTTGCGCTGCCTGCGCGACATCGGCCCCGAGATGGTGTTTCATGAATTGCGCCGGCTGCTGCAGCCGCAGTAGTACGCTGTCCTTAACGTTCACCGCCATGCCACGATTTGCCCGCCTGTTCGAAGCCGCCGAGGACATCCTCGAAGCCTATCGCGATGCGCTCAAGCGCCGCGATGCCGATGGCGCGCTCAAGCTGTGGCTCGACGAGGATTCGGTGAGCTTCATCCTGCCCGACGGCCAGCGCCTGCACGGCCACGAGCAACTGCGCGGCTGCCTAGATGCGCTGGTCGAGAAGAATCCGGTCTGGATCGAATGCCTCTCGCAACAGGTGCATTCGTCGCTGGGTGTGTCGATTTTCGAAGCCACGGAAGCGCTGCGCTTTTCGGCCACCGCCACCGAGGCCGATCTGTACGTGCATACGACCTACGTGCTGATGCAGAACCACGAAGGCTGGCGCATCGCCCACGTCCATTCCAGCCAGGCCGCTGAAGAACGCGTGGCCGCCTCCATCGCCAGCGTTACGCACTCTCTGCACTAAGCTGCCGTGCTGGGCGTGGCAGCCGTCTCGATCGATGACCCACCCGTCTCGCCACGCCACTCCCTTTGAACTGAATCTGGGCGCCCTGCTCGCAGGGCCGTTCGAGCCGCACGCGTTCCGTTCGCCGTGGTGGTTGATCGGCGGCAATGCACAGACGATCGTGCCAGCGCGCCTATGGCGCTTTCCGCGCATTGCGTATCGGCGCGAACGCTGGGACACGCCCGACCACGACTTCATCGACCTCGACTGGACCACGCACGAGACCGACGCGCACGCACCGCTCGTCGTCATGTTTCATGGCTTGGAGGGCGATTCGCGCAGCCATTACGCGCGGCTGCTGATGGACGCGCTGCGCGCGCGCCGCTGGCAAGGCGTCATTCCGCACTTTCGCGGGTGTTCGGGCGAGATGAACCTCGCGCCGCGCATGTACCACTGCGGCGATGGCGCCGAGATCGCGTGGATCCTCGAACGCCTTTACCGGACGGTTTGCCAGCCGCAGAGCCGCAAGCTGCTGGTTGTCGGCATCTCGCTGGGCGGCAACGCGCTGCTGCGCTACCTGGGCGAGCACGGCACCGATGCCCGCTACGTGAGCGCCGCGGCGACGGTCTCCGCGCCACTGGACATGGGGGCCGGCGGCGCAGCGTTGTCCAAGGGCTTCAACATGGTCTACACGCGCATGTTCCTGCGCACGCTCAAAGACAAGGCCAACGCCAAGCTCGACCAGCATCCCGGCCTGTACGACCGCGCCGCCATGATGGCCACGCGCACGCTGGGGCAATTCGACAACCTCGTCACCGCGCCGCTGCACGGTTTTCGTGACGTGCTCGACTACTGGACGCGCGCCTCGTCCAAACCCGTGCTTCGCGAGGTTCGCGTGCCGGTGCTGGTGCTGAACGCGCGCAACGATCCGTTCCTGCCCGGACAGCATCTGCCCGGCATGGCCGACGTGTCCCCCGACATCACGCTGGACCAACCGTTGCACGGCGGCCATGTCGGCTTCCTGCTGCGTCATGGCAAGACGGGCCGCGTCGATTGGATGCCCGCACGGGTCCTGCGCTTTTTCGATGATGTACTGGGCCACCAAGCCAACGCGGAGGACGCTCATGGATGACATCGTCCGCCAAGCCATGGCCAAGTGGCCGAACGTGCCGAATTGCTTTGGCTGGCTGGCGCTGGATCGGCGCGGCCAATGGCGCATGCGCAACGAATATGCGCAGGCCAACAAACTCTCCGGCGAGCCGATCCGCCACACCGCGCTCATCGATTTCATCGTGCGCAACTACGCGCATGACGATACGGGGCGCTGGTTCTTTCAAAACGGGCCGCAGCGGGTGTTTGTCGAACTCGATTACACGCCGTGGGTGGCGCGGTTGTCAGCCGACTGCGCGCCGGCGGCATTCACGACGACCACCGGCGCTGCGTTCTCGCCGAGCGGCTGCTTTGTCGACGAACACGGCAGCGTGCTGCTCTCGGGCCGCGTTGGCGGATGTGAGGCGGAAGAGACCATTGCCGTGCTGCACGATCATGACCTGGAGCCGTTCTCGTCGTTGGCCCAATGGCACGTAGACGCCTGCGGAGCCGCGCTGGGAACGCTGACGCTGGGCGATCAGGCGTTCGACATCGAGCCGATTGCGCGCGCAGAAGTCGCAAAGCGCTATGGCTTCGTGGCGCGGCCAGCGGAATAGCGCCGATCGGCCCACCGGCCCTACTTCGGCAGCGCCTTGTCTTCCGCCTTCTCTTCCCGGTATTGCCGCTCCATCTGGTGCAAGCGCGCATCGACTTCGGACAGCGTGTAGAAATCCGCATCCCCCGCATCGCGGGCGAGCTTGAGCTGCTCCACTGCTGATCCCCACGCCCCATCCCGCGCGTATTTCTCTGCCAGCGCGCGATGCTGCTCAACGCGCCTGCCCTTGTCGGCGTAGGCCCTGGCGAGCATGTCCCACCAGATCGGCTGGGCAGTGTCTTCGCGGGTCTTGTCTTTCAGGTACGGAATCGCGTCATCGGTCCGGCCGGCAGATAGCAGCGTTTGCGCATAAGTGATGCCCACCGCGCGCGACAGCGGATACGCAGCCAGCGCCGCGCGTGCCAACGTCAGCGCCTCGGGCGCACGGTTACGCGCGCGTGCCAGTTCGATGGCCGTGACGTCCAGCTCGACGCTGCCGGACGTGATGCCGGGAATGTTGCCGTACAGGCGTCGCGCCTCCTGCAGCGCCTCTTCAGCATCGTCCAGCCGTCCCGCCATCTGATTGGCAACCGCCACGCCGTACCACAGCGCCGCGCGCTTCTCGACCGGCGCATCCGGCGTTGACGACAATTGCGAGCGCATCGCATTGCGCACATCAATGTACGCGCTCGTCGACGTTTCCTGCAGCACGCGCGCACGCACCTTCGCAAAACCAAATTCCGGGCGACGCGGTTGGCGCGGATGTGGCAGGCCACGCGCGCGGTCTTCCATGTCGGCGATGCGCTCGCCGGTCAGCGGGTGGGTGCGCGCATAGCCGGGAATCACGCCCGTATCGGCAATGTTCGTGACGCGCTGCAGGCGACGGAAGAAGTCCGGCATGCCGTCCGGGTTGTAGCCTGCGCCGGTGAGCAGCGTGAAACCGACGCGGTCGGCCTCGCGTTCCGCGCCGCGCGAGAACGCGAGCTGGTTCGACACCGCCGCCGCCTGCCCGCCCATCGCCAGCGCCTGCGCGGCGTCACCGCTCTTGGTGGCCGCAAGACCGGCCAGCAGAATCGACGCCAGCGCAATCCACATCGACTCACCGGATTTATCAATGCCGCGCGCAATATGCCGCTGCAGCACGTGCCCGATTTCGTGGCCGAGCACCGAAGCCAACTCCGATTCGCTCTCGGTCGCGACCAACGTACCCGTGTTCACGCCGATGTAGCCGCCCGGCAACGCAAACGCATTGATGCCGGGATCACGCACGGCAAACAGTTCAAAGCTCGACGCCGACGTGCTGCCCGCCACGTGCTGACGGCGCGCCGCTTCGATCAGCTTGTAGCCGATGGTATTGAGGTAATCGGTGATCAGCGGGTCGGGCACAAAGTCCGGATCGCGGCGGATCTGGCGCATCACGCGATCGCCCAGACGCCGCTCCATCTCGGGGGACAGCGACGCCGTCGACGGATCGCCCATATCGGGCAACTCGTACGTCGGCGCGTCGATGACGGTCGGCTCCTTCGGCAAATACGGCGACTGCCGGCCGATCTGCACGCTGCGATTCAGGTTGCTCTGCACCTGATCAGCTGCCGCGGCAGAACCCAACCCCGGGTTAACCGAGGCCGCCGGCGCGGACGCCGCCACCTGCGCCAGCACAGGCAACGGCAGGGGCGCCAGCCACGTCGACAACAACACAGCGGCCGTCAGCTTGCGGACGCGCGGCCGAAAAAAGGAAAGCGTCATACGGAAAGCACGGAGAGCGGAATCAGCGCGGCCACATCGCCGCAAGCCGGGTGCTTGCTATCATAAAACGCTTCGTACCCTGCATCCGCAAAACGCGTTGTCACTCATGTCGCAACTCACCCACTTCGATTCCGCCGGACAAGCCCATATGGTCGACGTCGGCGACAAGGCCGTCACGCACCGCGTGGCCGTAGCCACCGGCACGATCCGCATGCTGCCCGAGACGTTTGCGCTGGTGCGCGATGGCAACGCCAAGAAAGGCGATGTGCTGGGGATTGCGCGCGTTGCTGCGATTCAAGGCTCAAAGCGGACGTCGGATTTGATTCCGTTGTGCCATCCGCTGGCGTTGACGAAGGTGGCGGTGGAGTTTGAACTGAATGAGGCTGGGCACAGCGTCCGCTGCACTGTTCGCGCGGAGACGCGTGGGCAGACCGGCGTGGAAATGGAAGCGCTGACTGCGGTCCAGGTGGGGCTGCTGACGATCTACGACATGTGTAAGGCTGTGGATCGGGGGATGGTGATTGGGGATGTGCGGCTATTGGAAAAGCATGGGGGGAAGTCGGGGGATTGGGTGGCGGTTTAACCGGGGGTGTCAGGATTTCAGTGTTCAAGGCGAGGTTGAGATTCACACGGACGGTCGAACGAATCGATCCGCGTAGAGGATAGCGAATTGGTTCATGGCCTGTTTCCAGTCGTGAGCGGCACGGCTCCAACCGGCCGTGATGTTGCGCAGTGCCAGCCAGATGAGCTTCGTCGCAACCTCATCGGTTGGGAAGTGGCCTCGGGTCTTGATGATCTTGCGTGGTTGCGCGTTGATGTTCTCAATGGCGTTCGTCGTGTAGATCACCTTGCGTACGGCCGGTGGAAACGCAAAGAACGGAATCACGCGGTCACAGGCGTTGCGCCAAGCGGCACTGACCGTCGGGTATCGCTGCCCCCACGGGCCGTCGGCAAACGCCTCGAGCTCCGCCTGCGCGGCCTCTTCGCTCGGTGCGGTGTAGATCGGTCGAATCGCTGCAGCCAACTCACGACGGTCCTTCCAGCTCGCGTAATCCAGGCTGTTGCGGATCAGGTGGACGATGCAGGTCTGCAGCGTGGTCGCGGGGAACACGGCCGCCAGCGCCTCGGGCATGCCCTTGAGGCCATCTGTCACGGCGATCAGGAGTCACCCACCCCGCGCGTCTTGAGGTCGTTGAACACCTTCATCCAGAACTTGGCGCCTTGGGTGTTCTCGGTCCACAGGCCCAGAATGTCACGCGTGCCGTCGGGCAGCACGCCCAGCGCCAGATAGACGGCCTTGTTGCGCACCACGGCGTCCTCCCGGATCTTGACCCGTAGCGCGTCGAAGAACACGACCGGATACATGGGATCGAGTGGTCGGGCCTGCCAGGCGGTGACTTCGGCCATCACCTCATCTGTGACCGAGCTGATGAACTCGGGCGAGACGTCCGTCGCATATTGCTCCAGCAGGAAGACCTGGATCTCGCGCACGGTCATGCCCCGGGCATACATGGCAACGATCTTGTGGTCGAAGCCCTTGAAGCGTCGCTCGTGTTTGGGAATGAGCAGCGGCTCGAAGCTGCCATTGCGGTCGCGCGGCACTTCGATGCGGATCGGACCGTCTTCGGTCAGCACCGTCTTGGCTCCCGTGTAATGACCCAGTGAAACCTGCACAGGTTAGGCGGCTAAAGCGAATGCCTCAGC